>Ga0154512_117_pt1 | contig 533514 bp, 465 predicted proteins | sample RifGroE2_FD_115991 | JGI IMG/M metagenome (GOLD analysis project Ga0154512, IMG submission 115991) | Bacteroidetes bacterium GWE2_42_39 | reverse complement strand
GGATTTATGGATGTAAGTACTCTCTCGCATTCACAAATTTACTAATTTAACGCTGCAAGCAGCGGGGAACTAACCCCAAAGAGATTAGAAATTTTCATTATGAATTTATTTATAGGAAAACCGGATATCGGGTAAAAATATAATTTCGGGCACCAAAACATTCAATTAGTTATATATATCTCTCAATAATTTTAATATCTTACACAACCAATGTAAAAACATTTATTGCCTGTTTTTGTTATGGTAAGTGAATTTTTTAAGCATCAAGTTGAATTATTTATTTTGAAAAAACCAAATATGTTTGATCTCGATTTAATTAGGAAGAACTACCTGGAATTAGGGGAAAAAGTTAAAAAAGCAAAAGCGGTTATAAACAGACCGTTAAGTCTTTCTGAAAAAATTCTTTATGCTCATTTATTCAATCCTGAAGACATCAAAGATTTTAAAAGAGCCGTTGATTACGTGGATTTTGCACCCGACCGTGTAGCCATGCAGGATGCTACGGCCCAAATGGCGCTTTTGCAGTTGATGAACTCCGGCAAAACGAGAACTGCCGTGCCTTCGACGGTACATTGCGACCACCTGATACAAGCTAAAATTGATGGGTTAGAAGATTTGAGGACAGCATTGAATACCAACAAGGAAGTATTCGATTTTCTGGAATCGGTGTCCAATAAATACGGGATTGGCTTCTGGAAGCCCGGCGCCGGTATCATCCATCAGGTGGTACTCGAAAACTATGCATTTCCGGGAGGGATGATGATTGGCACCGACTCGCACACCGTGAATGCCGGTGGTTTGGGAATGATTGCCATTGGCGTAGGCGGCGCCGATGCAGTCGATGTAATGGCCGGGATGGCCTGGGAACTGAAATTTCCGAAATTGATTGGCGTTAAACTTACCGGAAAACTAAATGGCTGGACTTCGCCCAAAGATGTTATTTTGAAAGTCTCCGGGATATTGACTGTAAAAGGTGGAACAGGGGCGATTATCGAATATTTTGGCGAAGGTGCAAAATCGTTGTCGTGTACCGGAAAAGGAACGATATGCAACATGGGCGCCGAGGTGGGTGCAACAACATCGACTTTCGGCTATGACGAGTCGATGGAACGCTACCTGCGGGCCACAGGCCGTGCCGAAGTGGCTAATCTGGCCAACGGAGTAAAAGAGCATTTAACTGCCGACCCGGAAGTGTATGCAAATCCTGAAAAATATTTCGACCAGTTGATCGAGATTAATCTCGACGAACTGGAACCGCACCTGAACGGGCCATTTACACCTGATCGCGCCACTCCCATCTCGAAAATGGCGGAAGAAGCCGAAAAAAACGGCTGGCCAACCAAAATTGAAGTGGGCCTGATCGGTTCGTGTACCAACTCGTCATACGAAGATATTTCGAGGGCTGCCTCGCTTGCGAAACAAGCTGTGGAGAAAAGTCTGAAAACGAAGGCCCAGTTTACAATCACTCCGGGCTCTGAACAGGTACGTTACACCATTGAACGCGATGGGTTTATTGATCTGTTCAATAAAATCGGGGCCAATGTTTTTGCCAATGCCTGCGGCCCGTGTATTGGCCAGTGGGCGCGCGAAGGGGCCGATAAACAGGAAAAGAATACCATCGTCCATTCGTTCAACCGCAATTTCTCGAAACGTGCCGACGGCAACCCGAACACCCATGCTTTTGTTGCTTCGCCCGAACTGGTTACGGCGTTGGCCATTGCCGGTGATTTACGGTTCAATCCATTAAAAGACAGACTAATTAATGAAAAGGGAGAAAAAGTAATGCTCGATGCACCAACCGGTGATGAACTGCCATCAAAAGGCTTTGCAGTGAAAGATGCCGGATATCAGGCTCCGGCAGCCGATAGTTCACAGGTTCAGGTGGTTGTCGATCCGGCTTCCAACCGGCTTCAATTACTGGATGCTTTCCCGGCCTGGGACGGTAAAAATATAACCGGAGCCAAATTGCTGATCAAAGCGCAGGGTAAATGTACCACCGACCACATTTCAATGGCCGGCCCCTGGTTGCGTTATCGCGGTCATCTCGATAATATTTCAAACAATATGCTGATTGGCGCTGTGAATGCTTTTAGCGGACAGACGAACAAGGTGAAAAGTCAGTTTACCGGAGAATATGGCGAAGTACCGGCAGTTCAACGGGCATACAAAGCCGCCGGGATTCCAACAATTGTTGTCGGCGACCAGAATTACGGCGAAGGATCATCGCGCGAACATGCGGCCATGGAACCACGTCATTTGGGGGTTCGGGCTGTCATTGTAAAATCGTTTGCCCGTATTCACGAAACCAATCTGAAAAAGCAGGGCATGCTGGCACTGACCTTCAGTAATGAAAATGATTACGACAAAATCAGGGAAGACGATACGTTTAATTTTTCTGATCTAAAGGACTTCGTACCCGGTAAACCGCTGACTTTAGAGATATTACATACTGACAACAGCAAAGAGATTATTTTACTGAATCACACCTACAATCAGCAGCAAATTGACTGGTTCAGGGCGGGTTCGGCGCTTAACCTGATAAAAAAACAGAACAATTAACGAATAATAATCACCCGAAGAATGGAAAAAATCAACGTGTTGAATCCAGTCGTTGAACTGGACGGAGATGAAATGACCCGGGTTATTTGGTCATTTATTAAAGAAAAATTAATCTTTCCCTATCTCGACCTCGACATAAAATATTATGATCTGGGGATTGAAACGAGGGATGCAAGCAACGATCAAATCACTATTGATGCTGCCAATGCAATTAAAAAGTATGGTGTTGGAATTAAATGTGCGACCATCACTCCCGATGAAGCACGGGTTAAAGAATTTGGCCTGAAGGAAATGTGGAAATCGCCCAACGGAACCATCCGTAACATTTTGGACGGTACTGTATTTCGCGAACCCATCATGATCAGTAACATTCCGCGACTGGTACCGGGATGGAAACAACCGATTTGCATTGGCCGTCATGCGTTTGGCGACCAGTATCGTGCAACCGATTTCACAACCAAAGGAAAAGGAAAACTGACCATTACATTTACACCGGATGACGGCAGCGAACCGAAATCGTTCAATGTGTACAATTTTGACGGCGATGGCATTGCCCTGGCCATGTATAATACCGATGAATCGATTGCCGGATTTGCCCGGGCCTGCATGAACCAGGCGCTGATCAAGAAATGGCCTTTGTATTTATCAACCAAAAACACGATCCTGAAAAAATACGATGGACGGTTCAAAGATATTTTTCAGGAAATATTTGAAGCCGAATTTAAACATCAATTTAAAGAAGCGGGAATCACATACGAACATCGTTTGATTGACGACATGGTTGCTGCCGCCCTGAAATGGGAAGGCGGTTTTGTGTGGGCCTGCAAAAACTACGATGGCGATGTACAGTCGGACACCGTTGCGCAGGGCTTTGGTTCGCTTGGATTAATGACCTCTGTGCTGGTTACCCCCGACGGTAAAATTATGGAAGCAGAAGCTGCACATGGCACAGTAACCCGCCACTTCCGGATGCACCAGCAGGGAAAACCAACTTCGACTAATCCCATTGCTTCCATCTTCGCATGGACACGAGGACTGGCTTTCCGGGGAAAACTGGATGGGAACCAGGCTCTGATTAATTTTGCTGAAACACTCGAACAGGTTTGTATCGAAACGGTCGAAAGCGGAAAAATGACCAAAGACCTTGCCCTGATCATTTACGAGAAGGACCTGAAAGAGGAGCATTATCTGACTACTGAAGGATTTCTGAATGCGATTGCTGAAAACCTGCGGAAGAAATTTTGAATATGAACAACACGATAAAAATACAAAACGGAAAGTTAATCGTTCCTGACCAACCGGTAATCCCTTTTATTGAGGGCGACGGTATCGGGAAAGATATCAGTATCCCTTCGCAACGCGTTTTAAATGCTGCCGTAGAGAAATCATACGGAGGCAAACGGAAACTGCTGTGGAAGGAAGTGCTTGCCGGTGAAAAAGCATTTCAGCAAACCGGGGAGAACCTGCCTGATACAACGCTGGATACTTTCAGAGAATATCTCGTAGGTATGAAAGGGCCGCTGCAAACCCCTGTTGGTGGTGGAATCCGTTCACTGAATGTTGCCCTGCGCCAGACGCTTGATTTGTATGTATGCCTTCGTCCGGTTCGCTGGTTCAAGGGCGTCCCCTCTCCCATCCGCTACCCTTCGATGGTCGATATGCACATTTTCAGGGAAAATACCGAAGATATTTATGCCGGGATTGAGTACATGACCGGAGAAGAAAATACCAAAAAGTTTTCCGACTTTCTGATCAACGAAATGGGGGTTGAACAAATCCGTTTTCCTGAAAGCACTTCATTTGGGGTAAAACCCATCTCGAAAGAAGGCTCGGAACGTCTGGTCCGCGCAGCAATAAAATATGCCATTGAGCGTAAATTACCTTCTGTAACCATTGTCCACAAGGGAAATATCATGAAATTCACGGAAGGTGCATTCAAAAACTGGGGATACGATCTGGCTGAAAACGAATATTCAGGACAAACATTTACCTGGCGCCAGTACGAAAAGATAAAAAAAGAAAAAGGTGAGATTGATGCACAAAAAGCATTAAAAAAAGCTGAACATGCAGGGAACGTAATTGTTAAAGATGTAATTACAGACGCATTTTTACAGGAAAGTTTGTTACGGCCATTCGATCATTCGGTGATTGCAACTATGAACCTGAACGGCGATTACATTTCCGATCAACTGGCGGCAATGGTGGGCGGAATCGGGATCAGTCCGGGTGCCAACATCAATTACAACAGTGGTTATGCTATTTTCGAAGCGACCCACGGTACAGCGCCGAATATCGCCGGGACCGGAAAAGCAAACCCCAGTTCGCTGATCCTTTCCGGGGTAATGATGCTGGAATACCTTGGCTGGACAGAAGCCGCTGAACACGTGCTCGATGCAATGGAACATACCTTCTCGAAACGCAGGGTCACTTCCGACCTTTATGACATGATGGAAGGAGCTACATTGCTGACTACTTCAGAATTTGCTGATGAAATTATCAGAAATATTCATTAACTTATAACTGAATTTCCGGAATCAATAAAATACAAACAACATGGAATACATTAAAAACAGATTTTTTGAGAAAGCCAGCAAATGTATCACCGAATACCAGCGGCTTAAGACAGAACATGGCAACAAGGTAATTGCCAATATAACGATGGAACAGGTTTTGTCGGGAATGAAAGGCATGCCCTGTTTAATCACTGACACGTCGAAACTCGATGCCCAGGAAGGAATCCGTTTCAGGGGATATTCTATTCCTGAACTCCGGGAAAAACTGCCTCGTTTACGTCCTGAAGGCGAACCATTGCCGGAAGGTTTATTTTACCTGATGCTGATCGGCGAACTACCCGAACGTGAAGATGTGCTGAATATCAGTAAAGATTGGGCAACCCGCGCGTATGTGCCACAACATGTATTCGATGTAATTGATGCCATGCCGAAAATATCGCGGCCAATGACCCAGTTCAGCGCTGCCATCATCAGCATGGCCACCGATTCAATTTTCCAGAAAGCATACCGCACGGGTGTGAACAAAAAATATTACTGGGATACAACATACGAGGATGTGATGAACCTGATTGCCCGTCTGCCCCGCATTGCAGCCTATATTTACCGGAGAATTTACCACAACGACGATCATATTGAACCCGACCCGCGTCTCGACTGGGCAGGTAATCTGGCCCACATGATGGGGCACGATTCCGACGAGGTAAAACGTCTGCTGCGCTTATACATGGTAATCCATTCGGACCACGAAGGCGGAAATGTTTCGGCACACGCAACCCACCTGGTAGGCTCAGCCCTGAGTAATCCGTATTACGCATTTGGAGCCGGAATGCTTGGTCTTGCCGGTCCGTTGCACGGCTATGCCAATCAGGAAGTGATCCACTGGATATTTGAAATGATCCAATCGCTTGACACAGAAGAACCTACCGACGAACAAATTGCTTCCTATATAAAGAAAACGCTGGAAGAAGGCCGTGTGGTACCGGGTTACGGACATGCCGTACTGCGCCAGACTGATCCGCGTTTTACAGCACAACAGGAATTTGCTGCCAAATATGTGAAAGATGATAACCTGATTAACATCGTCAATCAGATATACCGTGTAGCCCCTCCGATTCTCGAAGAAACCGGAAAAATTAAAAATCCGTGGCCCAATGTAGATGCTTTCTCCGGTGCATTGTTGTACCATTACGGAATCAAGGAATACAATTTCTATACTGTGATGTTTGGCGTCTCCAGATCGTTGGGTGTTTTGGCTTCACTGATCGTCGACCGTTTGTACGGACTTCCCATCGAACGGCCATCGTCGTTTACACTGGGTGGTTTCCGCGAAATGGTGGAAGGCAAAAATGCAAAAGGATCGTGTTAATTCATTCATAAACAATATGCAAAGCCGGGATCACAAGTTCCGGCTTCTTTTTTGCCGGCGGATGCCATTCATTGGCCTGTATTCGTGTTACAAGGATTGAATTTATCCTCGTCCCATTTCAACGGGTTGTTGATGATATATTCTGAAATGGTTCGATACGATTGCTCATCGCGGATAATGTGGTCGTGAAAACGGGATTGCCAACCGAACCCAAACCCCAGACGGTGTGCATGTTTTGATACCGCCGATTTATAGGCACCGATAATTGATGAAATGGTATTTTTCCCCTGATTTTGAAAACGGGTTTGCCCGATTGTTTTTTCGGATTGACCGGAACCCGGTTGTTGTAGAGACAACGCATGCGTTGTCTCTACAACATGCGTTGTTCCTACGTCATACGTTTTACCATTTCCATCCAAAATCAATATTCCATGAACATGATTGGGCATTACCACAAATGCGCCCAATTCGATATTTGTTGCATGGTTTTTAATTTCGTGCCACAAAATATCGGCAATAATCCCGGTTTCCGACAATTGCATTTTACCATTTATCACATTACCGAAATAACATTCCCGTCCTTCGGTACAAACGGTAATAAAATAGGCCCCACCCCATCCGTAATTCCAATTTTGCAGACGGGTGGATTGAATACGATATTTATTTTGAAATTTGTCCATTGTAAATGCGTTTGTCCGGGTTGTTATTTCATTTTCATTTTTGGCATCGTTCCGTTTCGTTTGGTACCGTTTTATTGGTGTTTTGTTGTTTTTATTGTTTTTATTGTAGAGACAACGCATGCGTTGTCTCTACCGCCATTACATATCACACATTACGCACGATGAATGGTTGCCCCTGCCATCACGTCCCGAAACAAAAATAATCGTTTACATTTGCACCATGGAAACGAATTTTGAAAAATACATCGCCCTTCGCAACGATATTGACCGATTGTCTGCCCGTCTTTTTACCCTTCACAAAAAACATGTACAGTGCAAAAAAGGCTGCGATCTCTGTTGCATGGATTATTCCATTTTTCCGGTCGAATTTCACTACATCAAAAACAAGCTCGCAAGCGAAGGCATGCCGTCTGTTTCGAAACCGGAAGATGAGAACACCTGTATATTTCTGAAAAACCACGAGTGTACCATTTACGAACACCGGCCCGTAATATGCCGCACCCATGGCCTCCCCTTTCTGTATGTGAACAGCGAAACCGAAGAATGGGAATTGTCGGCCTGCGAATTGAATTTTACCGACTTCAATGATTTCGATGCAAAAAATACCTTTCCGCAGGATAAATTTAACAGTCGGCTGTTCCTGTTGAATGAAGAATTTATAAAAAGCCCGGTGATGCAACAATACGGGAAATTCGATCTGGTTCCGATACGGGAGCTGATATAATCAGATGATTAAAATTCCAAATTGCAAACCCGGGGCAAATTCCATACTTCGGCAAGCAATAAGAATTAAGTTTCCAGTCACAGTTTCCAGTAGCTGGCAGCTAATAACAATCCAGCAATTAAACAATTCAGCAATCTTCAGAATCAAGTATTTAGCAATCATTCCCTGATGTGTACATTTCTGCAAGCCGCTCAAACAACGAACGGTTGGGCCAGTTTTGCACAAAACACTCTCCTGTTATTTTATCAATCCGGAGAGAAAATTCTTTTTGCAGGCCATTTTCAGAAATATAAACCAGCGCTTCATCGAACGATTTGAAGATGCTGCGGTAAAAACTTTCCGGTGCAGGTTTCTTCTCGCGCGACCAGGCTTGTGCAATTTCTACATTATACAGCATGATATTGGCAATCAGCGATGGTTCGGCCCCAAAAAGCTTCAGTTTCCGTACCCATTTCTGTCCAACCGAACGGCGCGCTTTTGCCTTTCTGCCGTTTACCGGGAAATATTCCTTGCCAATCAGGAAACGGCACTGTTCCAGCAACTCATTTTCTTTCGGGTTAAAGGCAAAATCGTAATACTCCTTCACTTCCCTGAAACGTTTGTATAAATCAAGCAGTTGCTCTTCCAATTGCTCTTTGTTCAGTTCTTTCAGATATTGTTTTAATTCCCGTGCGCTCATATTGTTCAAAAATAAGCAAAGGAATTAAGAAACTGTTTAAAATTTGAAATGATGCCCAAAATCAAAAAATATACCCCGACCCCTGAAGGGCAATGTCATATAGCCTCTGTATTCTTTGTGAATATTTCGTGTTTTTTGTGTTTTTGTGGCAGGAAAAAATTAGCCACAAAGCCGCTAATTATCAAAGGTCCACAAAAAATATATCAAATGTTTCAATTCTATAATTTCTTAATTATATGACATTGCCCTTCAGTGTTTGGGGTAACCCGAAAAATCAAAATGAGCTAAATTTAAACAGTTTCTAACATGAAAACCAATAGTAAAAAAAAGATATTTCAGGAAAACAGAATGCTTTATCAGAAAAAAAATCAATATGCAGAAGGCAATAAAAGATGAATTTGTATTTTTGCCGGAAATTCAGAGTTTACACATTCAGTAAAAAAATAACAGAACATACTATGGGAAGAGCATTTGAATATCGCAAGGCTGCAAAAATGAAACGCTGGGGACACATGTCGCGCGTATTTCCGAAACTGTCGAAAGCCATACAGGTAGCGGCAAAAGAAGGCGGCCCCGATCCGGAAATGAATGCCAAACTGAGAACGGCTATCCAGAATGCGAAAGCGGAAAACATGCCGAAAGACAATATTGAAGCTGCTATTAAACGCGCCAGCGGAAAAGATGCAGCAGATATTCTTGAGATGAACTTTGAAGGCAAAGGCCCCCACGGAGTACAAATATTCGTGGAATGTGCCACCGATAATACAACACGTACCGTTGCCAATGTGAAATCGTATTTCAACAAATCGGGCGGAGGATTGGTTCCCCCCGGATCACTCGAATTCATGTTCGACCGCAAAGCTGTTTTCGAATTTGAAAAACCTGCCGGAGTGGATATCGAAGAACTGGAACTGGAACTGATTGATGCCGGTCTGGAAGAAATTGAGGTGGACGATAACACCGTAGTTGCCAGCGGCGATTATACTAACTTTGGATCTTTAACGCATGCTTTTGAAGAAAAAGGTATCCAGATCACCAAATCGAACCTGCAACGTTTCGCAACAAGCCCGGTGAATTTCACTGAAGAACAACTGGTTGATATTGAAAAACTCCTCGATAAACTTGATGAAGACGAAGATGTTCAGGTTGTTTTTACCAACATCGCATAACTCTTCTCGTCTATATCATTCAGAAACCACTTTCTGTGATTCTTCGGAACGCGGAAAGTGGTTTTTGCTTTTGATCAAGTGAGGCTGTCCAAAAAGCCTGGGATCGAGTCATCCCGAATTTGTTTCGGGATCTCATCGTTCTGATCATCAGACCCTGAAATTTCGGGGCAGGGTGACGCGAATTTCGGATTTTATAATTTTTTGGACAGCCTCGTGAAAGCTTTCCACGAATACAATTCGCGGCACCCCACAAAAAAGCCCGACATTGCTGCCGGGCCATAAAAACGCGTTTCAGCGTTCCTACATGCTTATTTGATCTCAAAATATTTTGTTCCTGAAACTTTAAACCGACCGGAAACTGTTTCGGTAGTTGGCGCATTCAAATAGCCCTGGAAACCGGGCTGCTCCCCTCCTGCCGATATGGTAAACCATCCGGGTTCGATTGTCCGATTCCCCTTCTTATCGATCATCGACAACTGGCGGGCATTCAACACAAATTCAACGGTTTTGCTCTCACCTGCTTTCAGACGGATGCGTTTAAAACCTTCCAACTGGCGCACCGGCCTTGGCGTTGATGCTTTTTCATCGGTCAGGTACAACTGAACCACTTCATCGCCGTCTTTCTTTCCTGAATTTGTAACCGTTACTGAAACAGCAACCGGTTCGCCCGCTTTTACATTTTCCGGAAGTTTTAAAACGGAATAGCTGAAAGTTGTATAACTCAACCCGTAGCCAAACGGGTACAACGGTTCTGCTTTAAAATAACGATACGTGCGGCCTTCCATGCCGTAATTTTCAAACAGAGGCAATTGATCAACCGATTTGTAATAGGTAACCGGCAAGCGACCCGCCGGGTTGTAATCGCCAAACAGCACATCAGCAACTGCATTTCCTCCCTCTTCTCCGGGATATCCGGCATACAGGATGGCAGCAACATTTTCCTGCGCCCAGTTTACTGAAACAGCGCTTCCGGCCATAATTACAAGAATAACAGGTTTGCCTGTTGCAGTAACTGCTTCCAGCAATTGTTGCTGATTGTCCGGCAAATCAAGGCTGGTACGGTCTCCCCGGTTAAAACCTTTTAATTTAACGGGCATTTCTTCTCCTTCAATCCGCTGCGACAATCCCAAAACAAGAACCACTGCATCTGCTGATTTGGCCGTTTCCAGCGCTTCAGGCAATAAATTGCGGTTGGGCATCGACCAACGCAATTCTGCATCGCCATCACCTGTGAAATTGTAATATTCAAACACCACTTTGTATTTTCGCCCGGCCTCCAGATTTACTGCTTTTTCCTGATAAGTTCCATGATGATCGGTGCGAACCTTAAATAGCTGCTCGCCATCCAGATATACTTTACCTCCCGACATAATCCAGCTTCCCAACTGGTATGTTCCCGAAACCGGCGGAATCAGGTAACCAGTCCAGCGGATAGAGTAATTGTGAGCCTCCATACGCGGGTCAGGCGTTTCCTGTTCCCAATAGAAATCAATTTTATCTTCCGTTTTAACAAATAATGGTTCTCCTTCGAAATTTTTGTTGTTAAAATATTCGCCGGTCAGCCCCTGACGGCCGTCTTCGGTTTGCCAGTAACAAGAGGGAATAACCTGCAAATCATGAATCCCTTCTGCCAAATCAGAACCCAGGCTATACACCACTTCAGCTTCAGGAACAAGTTTATTCTGAAGACCTTTCAGTACGGTAACCGGATTCCTGGGAATACCGTTGTAGTTACCAATTAGCGCTTCCCAGTTGTCGGCATTGGGTCCGATGACTGCCAGTTTTTTGATTTTCTCTTTTGAAAAAGGAAGAATGTTATCCTTGTTTTTCAGTAATACAATGCTTTCCTGTGCTGCTTTCCGGGCCATTGCATTGTGGTAATCAGAGCAAAGCGACGAATACGGAATTTGCGCATACGGCACGTTTTCATCCGGATCGAACATGCCCAGTTTGAAACGGGCAGTAAAAATACGTTTCAATGCCACATCGATATCGGCTTCCGTTGCAAAACCTTTCCGGATGGCTTCACCAAGATGATTGAACGTGTTACCGCAATTGATGTCGCAACCGCTTTTTATACTCAAGGCAGCCGCTTCTTCCGGAGTTTTAACAATCTTATGACCTCCGTGAATATCGTCTACTGCACCACAGTCGGAAACAACATATCCCTGAAATCCCCACTGGTTGCGTAGTAATTCCTGGAGTAAAAAAGGATGGGCAGTAGTCGATTCACCGCGGAAACGGTTGTAGGCGCTCATCAGCGAATATACTTTTGCTTCGGTCACTGTTTTGTAAAAAGCAGGCAGGTAAGTTTCGTACAAATCGCAGTCGCTCACATCTGTATCAAACGAATGGCGTAACGCTTCGGGGCCTGAATGTACCGCAAAATGCTTTGAAGTAGCCACCAGTTTCAGGTATTTTGGATCGTCACCCTGCAAACCGCGAATAAACTGCGATCCCATTTCTCCCATCAGATACGGATCTTCCCCGTATGTTTCGTGTCCGCGTCCCCAGCGGGGGTCACGCAATATATTGATATTCGGCGACCAAAAAGTCAGCCCCTGATACATTCCACGCTGTCCCTGACGCACATACTCATGATGTTTGGCACGCGCTTCATCGGAAATAATAGTTGCAACATCGAAAATCAAATCGGTATCGAACGAAGACGCAATGGTCAGCGATTGCGGAAACACGGTGGCATAGCCAGTCCGCGCCAAACCATGCAAACATTCGTTCCACCAGTTGTACTCCGGAACCTGTAAACGCGGTATGGCGGGCGCAGTATGCACCAACTGGCTGATCTTTTCTTCCTGAGTCATTTGCGAGATCAAATCATTGACCCGCTCTTCAACAGGTAAATCAGGATTTAAATATTTTAAACTTTGGGGTTGCTGTGCCTTCACAAAACCTGCAAGCAATGTGGTGATAAAAAGGATTGTGAATTTATTCATTGGTTAATCGTTTAGTTTGTTTATTGCCTTTGTAATATGCCTGTATTCGATTTTTGATACTCAATACTTAAAATAAAAAATACAACCAAACCAGAACAGACCAGTGCAAAAATAAAAAATATCTTTTTATCTCAACGTTTCCATCGAAATTTAGTCTTAAAAATATTTAATAAGCTAAAAATTAGTCGTTTCGCAGCAACGAAACCAGGTTTTTTCGCATTGCCAGCCGGATGCTCAATGTCATCCAGATGAATGCGCTGACAAATACCAGCATACTGATTATAAACGGCCACCAAAGCAGGTTTTGGTAAATTTCGGTAGTTGCTGAAGGAATGGCGCTCACAACAGAAGGAATCAACCCGGCAAACAAAGCAACCAGAATAATCAGCAGATTTTCAGTAAAAACGAGGCGGTAAATCGTTCGCTTTTGGAAACCGAGCGCCAGCAAAACTGCATATTCATTGCTTCGTTCGCTGACCATCCTGAAAATAATTATTCCTAATCCGATGGTGCCGATAAGAAGCCCTAAAGCGCCAAGCATCAGGAATATATTTAAATATGTGTTTTCTATTTTATAGAATTCGAGCAGGCGTTGAGCGGCTGGAACAACGTCAACCCCGTAATTCCGAAGATTGTTTTTGATCGTTGTTTCAAGCTCCCCAGTTTCAGATTTCGAATCAATCAGAAACAAATTGGAACCGCTTACCGACGGATAATTTTCATTGAAATACTTTTCAGCAATCAGCACATTGCCCTGAAAAACAGAATTGGCAAGCCCCCCGATCAATTGTAGTTTTAGCTTTTCGCCGTTTTCGCTTATATAAACCAGCGTATCGCCCACGTTTTTGCCCAATCCCCATACAATCACGGTTTGGTCGGCAATGGCAGGAATATATCCCTGCGCTGTCGGCTTGTTCAGCGAATTCCACGGGTTTTCAACATTCAAGTCGTCCGATTTTACAAGAAAGGTAAACGATTTGCGTTGGTCGAAAACCTCCGGATCGAAACCAATAATACGCGGACGGGCAATGCGGTTCAAGTTCAGGCAACTGGCATCGTCGCCCGGCTTCACCCTGAACTGGACAAACTGAGTATTGGCATCAAACCCGAAATTTTCAGCAACTTTGGCGTCATTCAAATCTTCCGGAACCGGGATGGTTGTTTCGGCAAACAAGCTGTAACCGCCCGTTCCCGAAAAATTCCGGTCCGCATCTTTGGTTAGGTTCTTCCGGTTCACCCCGGTCGATACCACCAAAAATATTCCGATCGAAAGGAAACTGACAATCATCGTATTTTGTCGCCGGTTGGCTGCAACCCGCTTCAGTAAAAAGCTTTTCAGGCTAAAACCGGAGGTTGCGCTTGGTTGCCCAATTCTGAAAAACAAATAATTGAAAACCAGTATCAACCCCGGCAGCAGGCCAAACCCGCTGATGAAAAACAATTCAGGATTGATTTCCCCTTTGCTTAAACCAGCGCCGAAAACCATGAATACCGATGCAACAACCAGCACAATCCCGAGCCATTTCCCTGCTCTTCGCGGCGCTTTCTGTATTTTCTGAACCTGTTTCTGCAAACTGACAACTTCCTGTTTCAGAAAACTTTTCGTTATAAAAAAGATCAGTAATAGCGATAAAACAAAAATGGCAGAAGTACCCAGGATGACCGAACCGATTCGAATGTGGATGTACACAATGGATGTGCGCACAATATCGACCCAAATTGAATTTACCGCCTGCAAAATCAGCTTGTTGTATGCAATACTGAACGGGATGCCGATAATAATTCCGGCAAAAACCAGCACAGAGGCTTCAGCAATAAATATCTTCTGTACCTGCCGGATACTAAACCCAAGCACAGTGAGCGTGCCGATTTCCTCTCTGCGGAAACCCAAAAACAATTTGAACATCAAAATTGAAAGCAGAATAGCTGCGGCAAGTACGAAAAAACTGAGTCCGATAAACAAGCCGCCAAAATCGACGCCATTGCTGGCGGCAACCAACCCTTCGGCTTTTACCTGCTGAAATTGAAAACCCATTTCTTCGGGCTGCAAAACTGATGCAACCTGTTGGGCAAGTTTGTCTTTATCCTGAAGCGGGAACCGAATAGCCGTTGTTTTTCCAAAACGGTTTCCCCATAATTTCTGTGCTGTTTCGAGCGAAACGAATGCTTTTGGCGTGCCTTTGTAAAGATTCCAGTACTCTTCGTCGGTTTCGCGCACCTTGTTCAAGTCGACCGGAACACCGGCTTCCCAGTCGCGGCAATGCCCTGCATCCGACAATCCGGGTATTTCCGGCATGCGGTTCACATCAGCCCACGCTCCTTTCATAGGTACAATTTGCGTCACAACAAACATGGTATCCCGCTCAATTAACCGGCGAAGAGGGCCAACTTCAAAATATTGCACTAGGATGGTGTCCCCTTTTTTGGCGTTCAAGTCGCTCGCCAACCATTCGTTGATGATTATTTCGTTTTCTGAAACACCTTCGGTGAGCGTTGAAATAAACGAATAGGGAGTTTCCTTTCCATGCAGTTGAAACTGGTTCACGAAATAACTAAAGACCGAACTTGCCCCCGGAATATTCTGCAAACAGGCATTTTCCGTTTCCTGACTGATAAATACCCGCTCCGAAATAATTTCAGAATACCCAAGTTCTTTATTTTCCCTTATTTTCAGGTTCAGATCATCCGTCGTCCAACTGCTTTTCAGAAGCGAATTGATATTGCTGTTTTCAGCGTCCCCGGCAAGTAAAATCGCATTGGCTTTGTCTTTCAACCCAAGCTGGCTGTTGAGCCATTCAGCGTTTATAAAAACATTGCGGGGCGCCGATTGTATATTCTGTAAATTGAAATTGCCCGTCTCCTTTGCGCCCACAATCCCTTTTATTTTTACGCGGAACGAAATACTGGTTTCTTCTGCCGCCACAAAAGGGGTGTTTGCCGGGAAAGTGCTGAGCTTGTTCACGCGCAGCAGGAATTCGTCACCTGCCTTTATTTGCATGATAAAAGCCAAATTTTCGTTGATCAGCACTTCATTGCCCGACAGGTTGAATTGTCCTGAAACATTGCTAAACGAAGCGAACAGGCTATCGATTCCCCATACCTGGAGCTGGTTGACACGTATCTGGCCGCCATCGACAATAGCAATTCCATTGGCACGAAGCACAGCAGAGGTTTTCATATTGCTGTTTTTGCTGATATTTTCGGCCAGTTGACAGGTGAAAAGCCGTTCTCCGGCAGTAATCACCGCGTCGGTGTTTCCCAGCCGTTCGATGGTAATTTGCTGAAGGCTGTATTTCACCGAATCGCCAATGATCAGCGCACCCACCAGAATAGCTGTACTTAGCGCAACACCAAGAACAGTCGCGATATTTAGTTTCGCGTAGTGAAGTATCGATTTTATGATGTAACGAAATAGGGTCACGGAGAAAAGGTTTTATTGTTGGATTGATTAATTGTTTAATTGTTTAATTGTTTGATTGCCAGAAATTCTTCGCTGCCCCCGATGCTTCGGGGCAGAATGACAAACCTTTCAGGTTACTTCACTTCAACGAGCTTTCCATCTTCCAGCTCATAAATTTTGTCCATTTTTTCAGCCAATTGCATCGAATGTGTCACGGTTATCAGCGCTGTGCCTTCTTCTTTGTTCAACTGAATGAGCAAATCGGCCAGATTTGCAGCGCTGTGCTGATCGAGCGCACCGGTTGGCTCATCAGCCAATATCAGTTTGGGCTTGTTTATCAATGCCCTCACTACCGCTGTACGCTGGCATTCACCTCCCGAAAGCTCTGACGGTTTTTGGCTGGCAACCGCTGCGATCCCCACTCGCTCAATCAATCGCTTCGCCCGTTCGCTGGTTTCTTCCGACTGAAATTTTTTATCAATCAGTGTGGGCAGCAAAACATTTTCCCACAAACTCAGTTGCGGCAATAAATGGTGCATTTGAAAAACCAACCCAATTTGTTCACTGCGAAAGGCCGATAAATCCAGCGCATTCATTCCTGAAATATTGCGACCATCGAATATAATTTCACCGAAATCAGGTTGATCCAGCGCCCCGACCAGGTTCAGTAAAGTAGTTTTCCCCGACCCCGACGGCCCGATAATAGCAATGCTTTCGCCCCGGTCGACCGAAAGATTGAGCCCATCCAGAATTTTTCTCCCGGAATAGGACTTTGATATGTTTGTTAACTGTAATAGCATATCCAGATATTAGACATTAGATTTTAGATATGACAGGAAATGATCAGAAACAGAAATTTCCAGACTCGCTGATTTCCCTCTTTGCCTGCTGAAATTCACGGATCAGGTTTTCCATGATGGTTTTTACCGGAAGAATTTCATTAATAAATGCTGAAACCTGTCCGATTTCAAGTTCTCCTTCATTTAAATCACCTTCAAATATCCCCTTTTTTGCCCTTCCTTTGCCCAACAATATTTTCAAATCTTCAGCAGATACGCCTGCCATTTCAGCCATATTTACCTGTTCAAAGAAGCTATTCTTAATCAACCGAACAGGCGCCAGCTTTTTCAGGGCCAGTTTGGTATCGCCTTCGCCTAATTGGGTAACCAGCTTTTTAAAATCGGGGTGAGCCGACGATTCTTCGGAAACGGCAAAACGCGAACCGATTTGCACGCCTTCGGCGCCCAGCGCCATCGCAGCCATCATTCCCCGGCCGGTTGCAATTCCTCCTGCGGCAATCAATGGCAAGTTTGTGACTTTTCGTACCGACGGAATCAATGTCAGCGTGGTAGTTTCCTCGCGCCCGTTGTGGCCGCCTGCTTCAAAACCTTCGGCAACAACCGCGTCAACTCCGGCTTCTTCACATTTTACAACAAAAGCAGAACTGGCTATTACATGCGCTACTTTTATCCCTTTTTCCTTCAAAATCGGAGTCCACTTTTTCGGGCTTCCTGCTGAAGTGAAAACAACCGGCACTTTTTCTGAAATAATAATATCCATAATGGTTTCCAGTTCCGGATAAAAAAGCGGGACATTTACGCCAAAAGGTTTATCGGTGGCAGCTTTTGTCTTTCGAATATGTTCGCGCAGAACTTCCGGGTGCATCGATCCGGTGCCAAGCAAACCAAGACCACCGTTGTTGCTCACCGCAGAAGCCAGCCTCCAGCCACTGCACCACACCATTCCTCCCTGAATAACGGGGTACTGAATACCAAATAACTGGCAAATACGGTTCTTCATAGCTATTAATAAATGAAAATGAAAAATACATTAATCTTCCGACAAATCAGCAACTTTATCCCGGTACGATGAAAATACCCGTGCCCGTGAAATAAAGCCCAAATATTTTCCCTTATCGATCACGGCCAGGTTAAAACGCCCTGAGGTCCTGAATTTTTCGACCACAACATCCATCGAATCTTCCGGAGAAATAAAGAACTCGGGCATGTACATCAACTCGCTAACCGTGATTTTTTCATACAATTCCTGTTCAAAAATAATGTTCCGGATGTCGTTCATTTTTATCATTCCTTTCATCATCCCGTTTTCGTCGACTACCGGGAACAGGTCTCGTTTCGAACGAGCAATGGCGTAGGTTAGCTGGCCAAGAGTAAGATCGGGAGAAACCATCTCAAAATCGTTTTCAATCAGGTCGCGAACCTTCATAAAATGGAGCACCATTTTGTCTTTGTGATGAGTCAGCAAATCACCTTCCTCATGCAAACGTTTGGTATAAATCGAATACGGTTCAAAATTCATAATCGTAAGATACGAAACCGTTGAGGCAATGATCAGGGGCATGAACATTTGATAGCCGCCAGTTACTTCTGCAATAAGGAAAATCCCGAGCAAGGGAGCATGCATCACTCCAGCCATCATAGCTGCCATTCCGGCCAGCGCAAAATTTTCTTCCGCAAGGTTTAACGGGAAAAACATGTTGAGCGTATGGGCAACAAAATAACCGCCAACAGCTCCCATAAACAGGCTTGGTGCAAAAATTCCACCAACCCCTCCGGCTCCTGAAGTTGACGACATGGCAACTACTTTGAACAACAAAATCAGAACAAAAACGGACAGTAAGCTGAACGGGTTATTTTTAAATGAATAAAAAATCGAATTATTAAGCAAATCGGCTCCGTGCCCGTTAAAAATAGTACTTACCGAAGTATATCCTTCGCCCCACAGCGACGGAAATAAAAAAACCAGGATGCCCAGTATTAAACCGCCGACAAGCAGGCGAACATAAAATTTATCGATCTTTTTATAAAGGCTTTCAATAAACATGGTCATACGGGTAAAATAGAGAGACAAAAACCCAAGAAAAATTCCAAGAATAATGTAATACGGGATATTGCGGGTTTCAAAAGCATGGGTAAGCGTAAATTTCAGAAGTACCGATTCGCCCATAAAAAAATAAGCCAGCACCGCTGCTGTAATTCCTGAAATCAGTAAAGGAATCAATGAAGCCATGGTCAAATCGAGCATGAGTACTTCGAGCGTAAAGATAACACCGGCTATCGGGGCATTGAAGATGCCTGCAATAGCGCCGGTAGCGCCGCAACCAATCATCAGCCGGATGGCATTGTAATCGAGTTTAAAATACCGGGCCAGGTTCGACCCGATGGCAGCGCCGGTAATTACAATGGGCGACTCGGCCCCTACCGAACCTCCAAAACCGATCGTAAAACTACTGGTAATAATCGATGAAAACGTATGATGTTTTTCCAGCGTTCCGCGCCTTCTGGAAAGGGAAAATAAAATTTTCTCCACTCCGTGCCCTAAATTATCGCGGATCAAATACCGGACAATGATCACGGTAATGAGAATACCAATCATTGGATAGGCCAGATACAAGAAACTCCACTGTGACTCTGAAAAATTGCTTGTCAAAAAATTAGCAACAAAATGAATGGAATTCTTCAGTATCAGGGCCGCTATTCCAGTGAGCAAACCAATTACAAGACTTAAAACGTAGAGAAAATTCCGCTCTGATATTTTTGAAAACTTCCAGGCAATGTAACTACCAAACTTCATTCTTCGAAATTATTAATCATGAGATAAATGCCGGTCACTTCTCCGGTAAAAGAAAATACTTGTAGCCGACGCGGAACAAAAGTAATAAATCAGGAAAATCAGAACTACTGTCATGCGTATTTTTTGATAATTAAGAATTGAATCAACAATTACTTAAACCATTTCCGGCTTATTTCTTTTTCTTGAAAATCCGCTTAATCTTTTCCCATACTTTTTCCTCTTCGGGTTCTTTTTCTCCCGGAATTGGCTTTTCCTGAACTTTGGGTTGTTCTTCCGGTTTATCCCGCCTGAAAATTTTCCGTATATCGAATATCTTTCTTTCAACCTCTAAAATTTCCTTGTATTTAGGAATATCCAAAAGGGCCAGATTTTCTTCTGATGGTTGCTGAAAATAAAGATTTTTCAAGCTATAAAATTTTGAACTGGAAAATGTTTTCTGAAAGAATTTGCCCACAATCGGAAGAGCCATGTATGCGCCCTGCCCGTATGTGATGGTACGGAAATGAATTGCCGGATCTTCTCCCCCAACCCAAGCCCCGGCAACCAATCCGGGCGACATCCCGATAAACCAACCGTCGGCATGGTTTTGGGTTGTCCCTGTTTTCCCGGCAAAATCCGAGTCGATACCATAAACCGAACGGATTGCCGCTCCGGTTCCTTCATTGACAGCAGACGTCAGCATGTGAGTGATAATCCGACAATTTTCCGGATCAACAACCGGTTCGTAATCCTGAATATTTTCGAACTGTTCAAGCAATTCTCCATTAGCATCTTCAACAGATACCAAATAATACGGGCTGATTTTTTTGCCCCCATTCACCAGCGATGAATAGGCACACACCATTTCTTCCAGAGGAACTGACGCAACGCCAAGCGCGAGGGTTGGATATTCGGGCAATTCGGCCGTAATACCAAGTGATTTAGCAACTTCGACCGCTTTACTGAAACCCGTTTGCATTAAAACATCAACGGCGATGGTATTGATCGATTGCGCCAGCGCTCCTTCCATGGAGTAAAATCCTTCGTAATGATCGTGCGAATTGGAAGGTGACCAATCGTTGTAATCGGTATAAACCTTTTTTTCGTTTGCAAAATATTCATCGGGACTGATACCTTTTTCAAGCGCTGCCAGATAAATAAATGGTTTGAATGTTGATCCCACCTGCCGTTGTGCCCGAATATGATCGTATTTGAAAAACCGAAAATCGATACCCCCCACATACGCTTTTACCGATCCATCATCGGGTTTGATGGCCATAAAACCTGCATTCAGTAATCCAATAAAATGTTTTACCGAATCAATTGCCGATACTTGTTTCTGAACCGGACCACCCTCCCATGAAAAGAGCAAACGGTTGTCTACCTTTTGCATTTCAGCTTTTATAGCCGATTCATCTAACCCTTTCTCTTTCAGTTTCAGATATTCATCCGACCGTTTTACAGCCCGGTTTACCACCGACTGGTCGTTTCCCCACGGAGCGCGATTTTCCCAGTGTTCATCGAAAACTTTTTGCAGATTTTTCATGTATTCTGACACCGATTGTTCGGCATATCGCTGCATATCGAAGTCTAGCGTTGTTTTTACCTTCAGCCCGTCGGTATACAAATTATAAGGCGTACCATCTGCCTTATAATGATTTTCACACCATTCGAGCAGTTGAGGCCTCAGGCGTTCGGTGAAATACGGAGCAGGCCCCTGATTAAAATTGATGACACGGTATTTCAGTTCAAGCGGTTCACCCTTATATACCTCGCTTTCGGCATCACTCAAATAACCATATTTCACCATCTGACTAATGACTGTATTTCGCCGTTCTTTCGCCCGCTCGGGGTGTATTCTCGGATTATAACTGTTCGTTGCCTTTAACATCCCAATAATTACAGCGGCCTCATTCACATTTACTTCGGAAGGCTTTTTACTAAAAAAACGTTCGCAGGCAACTTCCACACCAAAAATATTCTCGGCAAACGGAACAGTATTCAGGTAAAGTTCCAGTACATCTTCTTTTGAATAAATTTTTTCAAGACGATAGGCAATAATGGATTCGCGCAATTTATTGACCGGCATGGTAAATGGCCCGAAATTTTTGCGTGGATAAAGGTTTTTAGCAATTTGCTGGCTCAGAGTACTGCCACCACCCGCGCTTTCTTTTTGTAACAAAATGGACTTAAACAAAACCCGCATCAGGGCAATTTCATCAATTCCCCGATGTTCATAAAACCGGGCGTCTTCGGTTGCAATAAGCGCATTGATCAGGTTCGGACTGATTTTCTCAAATCGCACATTGCTTCGGTTCTCAATATAAAACCGACCCAATACCCTTCCATCCTCTGCAAGAACTTCAGAAGCAATAGGATTTCGAATTTTATGAAGTTGTTCTGTATTCGGTATAGTGCCTGTAAACCCCAGATAAACAATCATGAAAAACAAACCCGACAATATGATCCCTACGGCTGCAACTTTTAATAAAAAAATGAGAATACGTCGCAAAGTTGATGTTTTCTTTTTTGATGAAGATGTTTTCTTTTTTGTACCCGGTACGGGTTTTTGTTTCCGTTGAGACGATGTTTCCTTTTTGGCCATTTATTTGGATGTTTCTATCAAAAATAAGGCATATTTATACTGTAAACGTTAAAATATCAAACTTTATTTCAACAAATTTGTATTAATAATTATTGAAAACTGTTTATAAAAATGAAAGTTGTCATCACAGGATCAAATGGTTACATTGGCAGAAAGCTCATAAACCGGTTGCAAACCGAAGGGTACGAATGTATCCCGGTAAAAAGGGAATTCTGGGATAGAGGGATTGAAAAGCTATCGGAATTATTGGCTGGTACCAATGTTGTTGTCAACCTTGCAGGCGCTCCTGTACTCCAGCGTTGGACAGCAAAAAACAAAGCAGAAATTTACAGTAGCAGGGTTCTGACCACGCAAAAACTTGTTTCGGCCATTTACCTTTTGCCTGAAGTAAAAAGGCCAAAAATATTCATTTCTGCTTCTGCCGTCGGAATCTACCAAAGTGGTGAAACACACAATGAATCGAGTACCCGGTTCGCCAGCGGATTTTTGGGAAAATTGGTGCAGGACTGGGAACAAGCTTCCGCCACACTGCCTGATGATGTGAGAAGGGTTGTGTTTCGGGTCGGTCTGGCGCTGGGAAATGATTCAAAAACGATTAAAACAATGCTTCCTGCTTTCAGGATGGGACTTGGCGGCAAAATTGGCAGCGGCAAACAAGTATTTCCATTTGTACATGTTGATGATTTGGTTTCAGCATTTTTGTGGGTCATAAAAAATCCAGAAGCATCAGGCATTTATAACCTGGTAGCCCCGCAAATAGTAACCAATCAACAATTCACGTTACAACTGGCACAAAAACTAAAACGCCCGGCATTTTTTGCTATCCCCTCTTTCATCTTAAAAATCATTTTTGGTGAAGCCTCCCAACTTTTAATAGAATCGCCTTCCGTTATTCCTGAAAGATTGATAAAAAGCGGTTTTATTTTCAGCAAATCAACTATTAGCGAAGCACTTGACGATATTTCCAAATGAAAAAGCCCCGCAAATTGCGAGGCTTTCATGTATTTTGTAACTAAATTATTACAATTGCGGGCCTGATGAAATCAACGCTTTACCAGCTTCTGTATCGCAATACTGTTCGAAATTCTTAATATATTTAGCAGCAAGCGATTTTGCTTTGGTTTCCCAGTCGCTAACATTAGCGTAGGTAGCACGTGGGTCAAGAATTTCAGTGTCAACACCGTTCAATGTTTTAGGAGCAACCAGGTTCAAGATTGGAACTTTGATTGTTTCAACATTTTCAATTGAACCGTCGATGATTGCATCAATAATTGCACGGGTGTTTTTCAACGAAATACGTTTGCCTGTTCCGTTCCAGCCAGTGTTCACCAAATATGCTTTTGCATTGTGTTTTTCCATTTTTTCAGCCAATACGCTGGCATATTTTGTTGGGTGAAGAGTCAGGAACGCTTCGCCGAATGCAGGTGAGAATGAAGGAACTGGTTCAGTAATACCACGTTCTGTTCCGGCTAATTTTGAAGTATAACCGCAAAGGAAGTGATATTGAGCTGATTTTTCGTCCAAAATAGAAACCGGAGGCAACACACCAAATGCGTCAGCACTCAGGTAAATGATTTTGCTTGCGTGACCAGCTTTTGAAGGAAGAACAATTTTGTTGATATGATAGATTGGGTACGAAACGCGGGTGTTTTCTGTTTTCGAAGCTTCTTTTGAATAATCAGGAGTTCCGTCTTCTTTTACAGTAACATTTTCCAACAAAGCATCGCGTTTAATAGCGAGCCAGATGTCCGGTTCGTTTTCTTTGCTCAAGTCAATAACTTTAGCGTAGCAACCACCTTCGTAGTTAAATACTCCGTGGTTGTCCCAGCCGTGTTCGTCGTCACCAATCAGGTAACGTTTCGGGTCGGCTGAAAGAGTTGTTTTTCCTGTTCCTGAAAGACCGAAGAATACAGCAACATCGCCTTCTTCACCTACATTAGCAGAGCAGTGCATCGAAGCAATACCTTTCAATGGCAGGTAGAAGTTCATCAATGAGAAAATACCTTTTTTCATCTCACCACCGTACCAGGTACCACCGATAACAGCCATTTTTTGTCCCAAGTTGAAAAGAACAAATACTTCAGAATTCAGACCGTGTTCTTTCCATTTCGGATTGGTTACCTTCGAACCGTTCATAACTACGAAATCAGGTTCACCAAAGTTTGCCAATTCATAGTGTGAAGGACGGATGAACATGTTGGTTACAAAGTGGGCCTGCCATGCAACTTCCATAATGAAGCGCACTTTCATGCGAGTGTCAGCGTTGGTTCCGCAAAATACGTCAACGACATATAATTTTTTGGTAGAACCTAACCTTTCAGTTACCAACTCTTTACAATAGTCCCATACGTCAGTGTTAATCGGACGATTGATTACGCCATCCCACCACATATTTTTTTCTGTAATTTCGTCTTTTACAAAGTATTTGTCTTTTGGTGACCTTCCAGTAAAAATACCTGTATCAACCGAAACAGCTCCGGTATTGGTTAAAACACCCTTTTCAAAACCTTCATTACTCGAATCAACCTCTGCTTCAAAAAGCTGCTGGTAAGATGGGTTATAAATAATCTCGACATTCCCCGAGATTCCGTACTTAGATAGATCTAAATTTTTCATAGTCAACGATTATAAATTTGAATTTTTTTTTGTACTAGAATTTCTTCGGTTGACAAAAATAGTTTTTTTTCCTGTTTGCCTTCGGAGCCTAATTCTAATTTAAAATTAAATCGCTCAATACATTACAACAAAACCAGCAGACGATGGTTCAATCTGCTGGTTCTTAGTTTATTAACTGATATTTTAAAATAAAAAAGAATGTTAAGAAATTATTAACCTCTTAACATTCTATAATAAAAGCTTTTAACAACAATTTTTACGACCTCGGATGAAACTTATTCATCGTTTTTTTCAGGTAGTTTCGATCCAGATGAGTATAAATTTCAGTTGTTAAAATAGACTCGTGCCCAAGCATTTCCTGTACCGCACGTAAATCAGCACCGCCATTAATCAGATGCGTTGCAAACGAATGGCGGAACGTGTGAGGACTGATCTTTTTATCCAAACCAACTTTTTCAGCAAGGCCCTTAATGATTGTAAAAATCATCACCCTGCTAAGTTTCTTCCCGCGTCGGTTCAGAAAAAGAATGTTCTCACTCTCTTTGTTGATTTTTAATGTTTTGCGGTAATTGGCCAAATAAAGAGATATTTCCTCAATGGCCTTTTCACTAATCGGAACCAATCTTTCCTTGTCAGCTTTTCCTTCTACTTTAATAAATCCCTGGTCAAAGAATAAATTAGTTACTTTTAGGTTAACCAGTTCAGAAACACGTAACCCGCAACTGTAAAGGGTTTCCAGTATTGCTTTATTGCGCTGGCCCTCGGCTTTGTTCAGTTCAATTGCATCGATCAACATGTCAATTTCCTCCATGGATAATACATCCGGAAGTTTCCTTCCGATTTTTGGAGATTCCAGTAACGATGTCGGATCGGCAACAATCTTCCCTTCCATTAGTAGAAATTTGAAAAACGACTTAATGCCGGAAATAGTTCTGGCCTGAGTGCGAGGGGAAACTCCCCGTTCATTAATGTTCTCAACAAAACTTTTCAGGTGTTCCAATTTCACCTTTTCAGGTGGCAGCTTTTTGTAGTTTTCATCCAAAAACATCATCAACTTGTTGATGTCGTTGATGTAAGCTGCTACAGAATTCGCTGAAAGCGATTTTTCTAAACGTAAAAAAGATTCAAAACCTTTCTTGCTGTCTTCCCATTTCATAATTTAATAACAATTTAGTTTGAATTTTTATAACAATTTTCGATAATTTTGATTCGTAAATACTTAAAAATGTTTTATTTGCTTTTATATTCTCTATTCGAAAACAAGTTACATAAAATTGCTACATGTTTGATCATACTAAGTTACTATTTTTTTTATAAAATCACAAAAATATGAAAATTTTGTTAATAAATGGTCCGAATCTAAACCTGCTAGGTATCAGAGAAAAAGGTATTTACGGGAATACTTCATTTGAAATTTACTTCGAAACCCTCCGAAAAAAATACGGGCACATTAATTTAGAATATTACCAATCAAATGTTGAAGGGGAACTGATAAATAAATTGCACGAAACTGGTTTTAGTTATGATGGGATCATAATCAATGCAGGCGCTTACACGCATACATCAGTTGCTATACGGGATGCCATTACAGGAATAAATACTCCTGTAATCGAAGTTCATATCTCGAATATCCTGACCCGTGAAAGCTTTCGCCACGAATCGATAATTGGTCCTGCCTGCAAAGGCAGCATAATGGGTTTTGGCCTTGATTCATACCGACTTGCAATAGAACATTTTACGAATGAATTAAAGGTTTGATAACATTGAAAAAATTGGGAATGGCAGGCAAAGGTAGTTTTCAAAAAATATCTACATTTGCCGCCCTTAAATAAATCCCTGATATATGAAATACACGAAGATTGTTGCTACCATCTCAGATAAACGATGCGAACCTGAATTTATTAAATCGTTGTATGATGCAGGTTTTAATGTGGCCCGCCTGAATACGGCACACATCACGCCCGAATCAGCACTTCGCATAATCCGGAATATCCGTTCTGTATCCGATACGATAGGTATCCTGATTGACACCAAAGGCCCAGAAATCCGTACCAGCGGAATTTTAGAAGAGGGAATAGCAGTTGTTCATGGTCAAACTGTTGAAATTGTCAGGAGTCAGGAGGAACTGGTACCCGGTCAATTTTCCGTTAGTTACAAGGATTTTGTAGATGAGATCCCGGTTGGCAATAATATATTAATTGACGATGGCGATATTGAGTTAACCGTTCTTGAAAAAAATAAAAAGTTGCTCGTCTGCCGGGTTGAAAATAGCGGTACAATCAAAAACCGGAAGAGCATAAACACACCCGGTATTAGCGTTCATCTTCCTTCCATCACTGAAAAAGACTTTGAATTTATTGAATTTGCTGCTCAAAATGATGTCGATTTTATTGCGCATTCATTTGTCAGAAATAAAGAAGATGTGATTGCTGTACAGAAAATTCTTGACAAGTTCGGAAGCCCGATTAAGATTATCGCAAAAATTGAAAATTCGGATGGTGTAAACAATATTGATGAGATTCTTGACCATGCCTATGGGATCATGGTGGCCCGCGGCGATTTGGGAATTGAAATCGCAGCAGAGCAAATTCCAGGCATTCAACGAAACCTGATCAAAAAAGCTGTACAGCGAAAAAAACCGGTAATTGTTGCAACACAAATGCTCCACAGCATGATTGATAATCCCCGCCCCACCCGGGCAGAGGTTAGCGATGTGGCAAATGCCATTTACTCACGTACCGATGCAATCATGCTTTCCGGAGAAACAGCCTATGGAAAATACCCGGTCGAAGCGGTTGAGTGCATGGCTCGTATTGCCCTTGAGATAGAATCAAGCAAAGACAAACGCAACGATATTATATTACCTCCTATTAATGATGAAATTACAGCATTTTTAGCTGAATCGGCGATTATTGCTTCGAACGAGTTGAAGACAAAAGCAATTGTAACCAATACCCTGACCGGGCGAACTGCCCGCTATCTGGCTGCTTTCCGTGGCGACAACCCGGTTTATGCAAAGTGTTATATTCCATATGTAGTCAGACAGTTATCATTGTCATACGGGGTTTTTCCAAGCCTACTGGAACCCAAAAGAGACAAATTCAAGATCGCGCGCGCTGCTCTTAAATCGTTGGTTGAAGAAGGAATATTAAAAAATGAAGATACTGTAATTTATGTCGGTGGAAGTTTGGGAATCGGAGGCGGATCGACCTATATGGAAATAACGCAGGTTGAAAATATGACATACAAAAATAAGTCAGATAATTAAATAAAAAGAGGCTGAACTCTTTTGAGACAGCCTCCTACCCTGATTCTTAACCTTCCGTTTGTTCTTCACCATCTTTTTTCTTCCGTGTCCGGCGGGCGCGGGCCACGGTATTTATTTCGGTAACATACGTTACAATCTGGTTGTATATTTCCCCGTATGTTTCCGGGTTCAATTGGCTGTAAAGTTGCAACCAGGCAACGAGATTGATCAGCGCCGGGAACATCTCCTGTACAACAGAGCTTACTGCCTCGGACTCGTTATCCAACGTGGTTTTTTCATCCGATTTCTGTTTGCTGATTAAGTCGAATGATTCCTGTGCTGTTTTTAGCGACTGATAGAATGCGAGAATGCCCAGATCGGTGAGCCGTTGCTGGTTTTCGGGTAAGTTAAACTCATCAAAAAGCGATAGCAGCATGGCTGTTTCGGCTTTGTAGCCCAGCCGGTAAGCCTGTGCCCCGTATTTGTCAATGATTGTATAGAGAGGGTTTGCTTTACCTGCCGTTTCCTCGTTCAGCGACATGCCATAGATAATGTTTCGCAAGGCGATAAAAGAGCGGTCGCGTTGTTTGTCCGACCGGAATAGTTCTTCCGTGAGCTTGCTTTTGCTGATCTTTTTCTGGTTCTTCACCAACCGTTCGTAAAGCAAAGTTACTTTTGCATGAAGCGTTGCCAGTTTCTCATCGCTTCGGAGAAAGCTTTGTGTAGCTTTCAAAATTCGGTCAGCCATCGATATAACTTCGGCGGTTGACAAAATTGATGGGATGATTAGTTTTTCCATTTTGATTTTTTTTGTGAAATTATTTTTAATTACACCAACAAGTTACATCTTATGATTGAACAAAGCAATAGCGTATTGTATTTATTTTAGCATTCGGATGAAATAATAAACGATATTTCTGTTTTTTTCTAATAAGTACAAACGACAGGAGATGTATTTTCTGTAAATTATTTTTCACAATGCGGAGTAAAATAAAAATAGAATCTTCCCTGAAAGCGTCGGCCCGCTTATGTTTTGCCTTGCTGAAATTTACTTTTGATCCAAAACAATATGCAGGAGCTTTTCCGGATTTTTAAATTGGTCATAATAATCTGCGGGAACGTTTTCAGGTTTTCCGGAGGTTCAACCCAGATTGCGAGAGTATTTTCAGATTCTTAAATGGTCCGAACCAAAACGTTGGAGTGTTTTTAGATTCCCGGATGGTCCAAAACAAAACGTTTGGGGATTTTGTGATTTCGGGAGGGTGTATTTGGGAGTGTTCAATAAGTCCTATTTCGTATTCCGGGATGGTTAAAAAAAATTAAGGATAAAAAATAAATAGTTTTGAGTAATTACTCAAAACTATTTATAATTTTGACGAGTAATTCAATTAATCACTAAAAACAAAAATCATGGAACAAGAAATTATCCCGATGCCTCGCATAGGCGACATGGCGCCTTCGTTTGAAGCAATAACGACCCAGGGCAAAATCAAATTTCCGAAAGATTATAAAGGAAAGTGGGTAATCCTGTTCAGCCATCCGGCTGATTTTACTCCAGTTTGTACTTCGGAGTTTATGACTTTTGCCACGATGGAAAGTGAATTTAACGCTCTTAACTGCCAGTTGGTTGGATTGTCGATTGACGGTTTATACAGCCACATCGCCTGGCTTCGTACAATCAAGGAAAAGATCGAATACAAGGGAATGAAAGATGTGGAAGTGAAGTTCCCGTTAATTGAGGATGTTTCGATGGAAGTTGCCACGAAATACGGGATGGTGATGCCAGGAGAAAGCAATACAAAAGCTGTTCGCGCCGTATTTTTTATTGACCCGGAAGGCAAAATCAGGGCAATTATTTATTATCCATTGTCACTTGGTCGCAACTTTGAGGAACTGAAACGGGTGGTTATTGCCCTTCAGACAGCCGATAAATTTAGTGTTGCAACCCCTGCCGACTGGCAGCCCGGCGATGATGTAATCGTGCCTACGGCCGGTTCGTGCGGTGTAGCCAAGGAACGTGTAGAGGGAAAAGAAGCCGGAGTGAAATGCTACGATTGGTTTTTCTGCACAAAACCCATTAGTAAGGAAGAAGTTTTTAAGGCGATAAAATAATATGCCACGTCCCCGACGAAAACGAACGATTGCAACCCCTCCCGTAATGGAGGGGTTCAAACCTTTTGGTATTCCGATGAACGACCTGAAGCCGGTTATTTTACTTTTCGAAGAATATGAATCCATCCGGCTGGCCGATTACGAAGGGTTGAACCACGAACAGGCATCGGTGCGAATGAATGTATCGCGGGCCACGTTCACCCGGATTTACGAACAGGCCCGGCGCAACATCGCCAGGGCTTTCATCGAAGGCAAAGCAATTTTTATTGAAGGTGGCGATTACCATACCGATGATTTCTGGTACCGCTGCGGCGGTTGCATGAAGTTGACTATCAGCGCTACACCTGTGCAGATTTGTAATTATTGCCAGTCGAAAAATATCCGGTTGCTGAATAAAAAAGAAACAATGAACCCAATGGGTCCCGGTGGAAATTGCATTTGTGTGTATTGCGGCACACGGGTTCCTCATATTCAGGGACAACCGTGCAAAGAACGGGATTGCCCGCAGTGTGGAAAAAAGATGATGCGGGAAGGAAGTTATCATCACCAGTTGTATATGCAGAAGAAAGGAGAAATAAAAGATGAAGGTAGCAATAACATCAACAGGGAATAGTCCTGAATCAAAGTTGGACAGCCGCTTTGGACGTTGTTCATATTTTGCCATTTACAATACGGAGAAGAAAATTCTGGAAGAATTTCTACTGAACCCCAATAAGGAAAGCGAGGGGGGTGCAGGGCCTGCATCTGCCCAATTCATTGCATCAAAAGGGGTCGAAAAAGTGGTGTCAGGCGAATTTGGCGGCAAGGTGAAATCCATTTTCGAAAGCCTGCAAATCGAGACACTGATTTTTAATGAACCAGACAAAACGATTGCCGGGATCACCGATTTTTTAAACAAAAAAAATTAAACAAAATGCCACACATGAACGGGACAGGCCCCGATAAACAAGGGAAGTTAACCGGACGGGGCTTAGGACATTGTAAAAAAACACCTGACGATGAAGCATTAAAAAAACTGGGCAAAGGCATGGGCCTGCGCCGAAAGTCAGGTGGAGGTGAAGGATTGGGAAACCGCTTAAAAAGCGGGATGTGATGATGAACGATTTACGATTTTTGATTGATGAGGCAAAATAGTCGGTGTTAGTATCGGCTATAAGACATCGACCATTCAGGATTAATTCATTTAAAACAAGGAGGTTGTTATGCCAGGTTTAAACAGACGGGGTCCCAATGGAGACGGGGCTATGACCGGCAGAAAGATGGGCCGGTGCAATCCCGACAACAAGGGAAAAACCGAAGACGAAATTATCCAAAACAGAATATCTTCTCCGTCCGGAAATCAGGAAAGAGGATATGGACAAGGGAGAGGACTCGGATTTGGAAGAGGTTTTGGAGCAAGAGGCGGTTTTGGTTTAGGAAGAGGAATGGCTTTCCGCTTTAGCGGAGGTAGTTAGTTGGATTACTGATACCGTGGGCATTGTCTCACGGTATCTTTTCATTGAAAAAATGGATTTCAAAATCATATTATTTCAGAAAAGTGCTTGTCTGATCAGGCAGCATCTTGGTTAAATCATTTTTAAAACGATAAAAACAAATGAAGTTACTTTTTGCTATCCCGTTGGAAAACGGGAGGTTGTGTTCGCATTTTGGGCATTGCCAACAATTTTCCATTATTGAAGTTGAAAATAATGCCATCGTTGGCGAAGTACAGGTTACCCCACCGCCGCATGAACCCGGTTTACTTCCGCGCTGGCTTGCCGAACGGGGCGTAACGGATGTGATTGCCGGAGGGATGGGGCAACGTGCGCTTGATTTGTTCGCAGCACAGAATATTAAAGTAAATGTTGGCGCCCAGCATAAAGATCCAAAAGAGTTGGTAACCGATTGGTTGCAAAATTCCCTGGTAACAGGGGGTAATGCCTGCGACCATTAACGAAAGGGAAAGAAGTGGTTGCTGATTACCGTTGTTTTTTTTGTTTTGCCCGGGCTTTTGAACGAATCATTAAAAAGGAAAACCTTTCGCCCGATGAAAAAAAATGCTTTGCCAACGATCTGTTTGGATTATTTAATAAGGTAAAACACGAATTCTCAGTCCCTGTGTTATTGAGGGAATTGCATGTTCTTTTAAAACAGTACAGCAAGAATCCTGATCCGTATAAAGAGGTAAAGAAACAAAGCAATGATCTGGTTCTGGATATGTATACTGATTTGAAAAAATTGATATTTGAATCGGAAGATCAATTTGATACGGCATTACGCCTTGCGATTGCAGGAAATATTATTGATTACGGCGTTTCTGATCATTTTGATTTGCAGGCTACAATCGATAAAGTGCTGAATTCTGATTTTGCCATTAATCATTCCCGAAAATTGAAGGAAGCGGTTTCAAAGGCAAAAACGGTACTATATCTGGGAGATAATGCAGGGGAAATTGTTTTTGATAAACTCTTCATCGAAACCATGATGCACCCGAACCTTTGGTATGCTGTGCGCGGGGCTCCGGTTATAAACGATTCGACATTGGAAGATGCCAGCTATGTTGGTATGGATGTGGTTGCCGATGTGATTGCGAACGGATACGATGCCCCTTCAACGCTGTTGGAACATTGTTCCGCAGAGTTTAACGAACTCTTCAATAAAGCCGATGTAATTATCTCGAAAGGACAAGGGAACCTGGAAGGTTTGCTTGACAATAAAACAGGCAGGGACGTTTATTTTCTTTTAATGGTGAAATGCGATGTAATTGCCGATCGACTGGGGGTGAAGAGGGAGGATTTTGTAGTAGTAAAAAGGGGAGATAAAAAATGAAAATAGCCATAGCAAGCGGAAAGGGAGGAACCGGAAAGACTTTTGTTTCGACAAACCTTTTTGAAGTTGCGCAGAAAACAGGGATACCTGTTACTTTAGTGGATTGTGATGCCGAAGAACCGAATGTCACTGAATTTATTGACGGTGATGTTTTTTACAGCCGGACAATAACTCAAAAGGTTCCGGTTATTAATACGGAACAATGTGTTTTTTGCGGGAAATGTTCTGATTATTGCAGTTACAACGCCATTGTATTTGTTCCGGGTAACCGGTTTATTAAGGTGGTGGAAGATTTGTGCCACGATTGCGGCGCCTGTTTGGTTGCCTGCCGGTACGGGGCAATTACGGAAGAAAGAAAATTACTGGGCATGGTGAAGTCAATGTACATAGGGCCTCATGCCGAAATAATTGAGGCGCGTGCCGAAGTGGGCGTTTATTCCCCTGTGCCGGTTATTAAAAAAGCAATAAAGGAAGCGAATTCCAGGTATCTAACCTTTTTTGATTCGCCGCCGGGTATTTCGTGTCCGTTTATTGCAACTGTCAGCCAGGCTGACTTTGTGGTACTGGTAACGGAACCAACGCCTTTTGGATTAAACGACCTGAAACTTTCAGCAGAAACTCTTCGGGAAATCAGCATTCCTTTTGGGGTAGTAGTTAACCGGGCAGGACTGGGCAACCGGGAAGTATATGATTGGCTTGACAAAAATGGTATTCCTTTGCTTGCAGAAATCCCGTTCGACAGGGAGATTGCCCGCATTTATTCGCAGGGCCGTCTACTGGCTGAGGAAGACGAAAATTACAGAAGGCAGTTTGAAGAATTGCTGAGAACAATAAAAAAACTGGCCACATGAATGAGATTATCATACTAAGTGGAAAGGGAGGAACAGGAAAAACAAGCCTCAGCGCAGCATTTGCAACACTGGGCAAGCCTGTGACTGTGGCCGATTGCGATGTGGATGCAGCCAACCTGTATCTTATCTTACAGCCTGAAAACTATTTTGAAAAAAGATTTATCACCGGCTATAAAGCAGTTATTGATTACGATACTTGTTCCGCCTGCGGCTTGTGTATCGATTATTGCCGTTTTGAAGCCATTGCTTACCAAAACAAAAAAGTGATACTATCGGAAATATCATGCGACGGCTGTAAACTGTGTTCCCGGATTTGTCCTTGTCAATCTATTCGAATGGTTGCAAGCGATAAAAGCCGCTGGTATGCCGGAATATACCGGAATGGTTTTATGGTGCATGCCCGGCTTGCCCCCGGCGAAGAAAATTCAGGCAAATTAGTAAATGTGGTACGTGAACATGCCCGGAAGATGGCTCATGAAAAAGGAATTGAAACGATTATTATTGATGGCCCTCCGGGGATAGGTTGCCCTGTTATATCATCGGTTACCGGCGCCAGCAAAGCCATTATTGTTACCGAGCCGAGCAATTCCGGGTTTCATGATCTGAAGCGCATACTGGAACTTACTTCAAATTTTAAGGTCCGGTCGTATGTCGTTATTAATAAGTCCGATTTAAACGAAGATATAACAGAGCAAATCACCGGATGGTGTGCTGAAATGAAAATACCGGTAATTGGTAAAATTCCCTTCGACAAACAATTTGTGGGGGCGATGCTCCAATGCAAAAGCATTGTGGAATGGGCGCCCGGTTCGGAAGCAAGTAAAGAAATAATGAAAATATGGAACTCAGTAAATGATTTAAATCAATGATTGAACACCACTATACTTTCAGGGTAATGTACCCCGATACCGACCAGATGGGTACAGTACACCATTCAAATTACGTGAAATATTACGAAACCGCCCGGTGGGAACTGTTCCGCAGCATTGGCATTTCGTACCGTTCGGTGGAAGATGCGGGCTATATGCTCCCGGTAACGCGAATGAATTTTCATTTTCTGAAAACTACGCATTACGATGCGTTGCTTACGGTAAAAACTACTTTGAAAGCAATCAAAGGAGTTCGGATATGGTTTGCCTACGAATTATACAACGAGCAAAACGAGTTGATCAATAAAGCGGAAACCGAGCTGGCTTTTGTGAATAGAAATAATTGGAAGCCTTGTGCCGCACCCGGTTTTATGATGCAGGCAATAGGAAAAAACAAGAAATCAGAACCTGAAGTATAGCATTTGTGAAATGATGACAAAACAAGAAGCAATTGATAAAGCGCAACTGTTTTTTGACGAAGGGTATGCTTGCTCGCAATCGATTTTGCTGACTTTTGCCGGTCAGTTTGATCTCGATGAAAAAACAACCAAACTTATTTCGTCAACTTTCGGAGGTGGTATGGGGCGTTTACGCCAAATGTGTGGTGCAGTAACTGGTGGTTTTATGGTTCTTGGTTTAAAATATGGCAATGCCGATCCAACGGATATGGACACTAAATTATCTGCATACAGGAAAGTGAGAGAATTAAACCATCAGGTAGAGGAAATTCACGGCACAAGTAATTGTTCCGAAATACTTAAAAAGTTTGCATCCGAAGCAGATGTTGCCGAGCGAAAACACCACAAAATAATCTGCCGAAAAGTAGTGGGCGATGTGGCTGAAAAGGTGTATGACATGATAAATAATTAACACTAATAAAAAAGGGTTATGGGAGCAAAACGCATTATCGTAATTGGTGGCTCGGCTGCCGGTCCAAAAGCAGCGTCAAAAGCACGCCGCATGGACGAAAACGCTGAAATTACTGTCTTTCAGAAGGCATCCGATCTCTCGATGGCTTCATGTGGTTATCCATATTATATTGGCGGTTATTTTGATGATCGCGACCAACTTTTGTGTTCTCCTGCCGGGGTGGTACGTGATTCCCGCTTTTTCTGGAATGCAAAAAAAATTACGACCAAGGTTAATACCGAGGTAACAGCGATCGACCGGAAAAACAAGCGGATTGAATTTAAAAACCTGCAAAACGGGGAAACAGGTTTTGCAGAATACGATAAACTGATCATAGCTACCGGGGCCACTCCCCGCAAACCTCCTATTCCGGGTGTCGATTTGGAAGGGATTACTTCCCTGCAATCGTTGGTCGATGCCGATTACCTGAGGAAAATAAAAGATGAAGGAACCATTAAAAAAGCAGTCGTCATCGGCGGGGGACTGATTGGCATTGAGACCTGCGAAGCCCTCCATCTGGCCGGAGTAGAAATTACGATTGTTGAATTGCTACCCCAGCTCCTGACCTTTCTCGACAAACAAATGGCACGGCTGGTCGAGAAATATGTGCAAAGTAAAGCCAATGTTATTTTAGAGAATGGTGTGGCGGCCTTTATTGGTGAGAACGGAAAACTGACTGCCGTAAAACTTCAGAATGGCACGGAAATCCCCTGCGAACTGGCAGTGGTAGCCATCGGTGTTATTCCCAATACAAAATTAGCCCGGGAAATAGGGCTGACTACTGGTAAAGCCGGGGGGATCGTGGTTGATGAATACATGCAAACGGATGATCCCGATATTTATGCGGTAGGCGACTGCATCGAAATTCTCAATCTTATATCCGGGAACCCGGTACATGCACCGTATGGCGATCTGGCCAATTTGCAGGGACGTGTGGCCGGTGAAAATGTTATTTCAGGGAATGTGGCCCGTTTTCCCGGAACCATACAAACCGGGATTTGCAAGGTGTTCGACTATGGCGTGGGAGCAACGGGCTTATCGGAACAGAACGCCCGCAAAGCCGGTATTGCAAACATTGAAACGGTGGTCAATGCGAGCCTCGACAAACCCGGTTTTATGCAAGGCAAATTACTGGTTACCAAACTGATCGTCGATAAATCGGACGGGTTTATACTGGGGGCACAGGTTTTGGGGCCGGGAGATGTTAGCAAACAGATTGCCATCTGGGCCATGGCGATTAAAGGGGCGCTTACGGTTAATGACATGGCGAATGCCGACCTTCCGTATGCCCCACCCTATTCGCTGGCAATCGATCACAGTATTGCAACGGCTCACATCATGCAAAACAAACTGAACAGGCGTTTTACCGGCATATCGGCCGAGCAGCTTAAGGAAAAACTGAAAGCAAAGGAACCGCTTGTTTTACTGGATGTCCGTAATCCCGACGAGTACGAACAAATGCGTTTGGGTATCGGGGAAAAACTTATTCCGTTGGGCCAGTTGCGTAAGCGGCTGACGGAAATACCGGAAGATAAAAATGCTGAAATAATTACATGGTGTAAAATATCGCTGCGTGGCTACGAAGCGGCATTGGTGCTTCAGGCAAACGGTTATAAGAATGTGAAAGTGCTGGAAGGCGGATTAATGGCATGGCCGTATAAACGGGAAAAGTAAAACAATGAGCTAAATATGAAAAACTTTTGTTGGGATAAATCAAAACTCAACCTGAGCATCGATATTTTCATGCTTTTGTTGATGATGCCATTAGCAGGTATCGGGTTTCTTATAAAATATATTTTGGTTCCGGGAACCCGTAGAAATGAACTTTACGGAAGTGGCGTTGATCTCGAATTTTTGGGAATGGACCGCCATGAATGGGGACAAATCCATTTTCTTATCAGCATTGTTTTGCTGGTTTTGCTGGCGCTGCATATCATTTTGCACTGGAAAGTCATCGTTTGTGTCTTCCGGCGGATGATCCCGGGCAAAATCATGAGGATTGTGTTAGCCGGTTTGCTGGCTGTACTGAGTTTAATAATGATTGCTTTTGCGTTGCTTGTAACCCCGGAATTTGTAGAACGGGAACCTTTGTACCGGAACAGAGAAAACCGGTCATCGCGTCTGCAAATGGAATCTCGTTCTTTTGCCGGTTTTTCAGAAAAACAAAAAACGACAGACAAGTTCGTTGTCCCGGAGGATTCTGTCGATATTATTTTGGGAAAAGAAATACAGGATGCAAGCCATTTTCACGATGAATACCCGGATAGTTACTATGAGATAAACGGCAGCCAAACCCTGCAATATGTGGCTGAGAAATATGGCGTTGACCTTACCAAACTGGCGACCGACCTGAATATCCCGGAAACACGTGCCGGAGAAAAATTGGGACGGATGAAAAGGCAATATCCGTTTACCATGGACGATGTAAGGGAAAGTATCCGGAAAAATAAAAAGTAACTCAAAATGAAACTGCTAAAAAAATTGCAAAAAGATGTTCGGTATATTGAAGGATTAAAAGCCTGCATTAACTGTGGCGTATGTACTGCTGTTTGTCCGGCGGCTCAATTCTGCGATTACGATCCGAGAATAATTGTAGATACGGTACAGCACGGCAACGAAAAAGAAATTGAGCAACTTCTCAAAAGCGACACGATTTGGTATTGCGGCGAATGTCTTTCGTGCAAGACACGCTGTCCACGGGGCAATACTCCCGGATATATCATTCAGGCGTTGCGTTCCTTGTCAATCGAAACCGGCTTGTTTATGGAAAGCAAACAAGGACAAAAACAACTGGCAATAAAACGTACTGTTGGCGAACATATCCTGAAATATGGCTATTGTGTTTACATTGATGAGGTGGATACAGAAATGTACCCGGAACAAGGCCCCGTGTGGGACTGGCTAAAGAAAAACAGGAACCAGATACTCGAAGAACTCGGCACAAGCTATAAAAAAGAGCAAAGCGGTACTTTGCGCCGGATATCTAAAGAATCGCTCGACGATCTTCAACGGATATTCGATGAAACGGGTGCAACTGAAAGATTCGAAAAAATAGAAATGTTGTCGGCACAGAAAGCCCGTGAATTGGGTATTGATTTTAGCGAAGGCAAAGACCCTTATTTCGAATATCTGTATAACGGCTTCCAAGATCAGGAAGAGCAGATTAATGATATTGATTAAACCGGAACATATGGAAAAAGGAAAGAACCAGATATGGCAGGCATATCAAAAAGAAATAGCTGACGACAATTATTATTTTGCCCGTAGTTGCATACGCCAGAACTTTTTCCCGGCGGCTGAAGATTTGTTTCTTAAAATTATTGGGCAGGAGCTTAGCCGAAATATTTATGACGATGCCCGGCAAACTACCTGTACCGGAATTGCTTATCATTCGGGATTACTCCCTTTTGAAACAACCATGACGATTGTTGCCCGGCAATTTGCCCTGATGAACGAAGCAGGATATGAGAATTTTGTTTGTTCATGTGTTACTTCATTTGGCATTTATACTGAAGTACTCGAAACCTGGAAACATTTCCCTGAGAAAGAAAAAGAAATACGCGAAACATTGAAGCGGGCCACCGGTATGTCTTTCGAGATTCCCAAAAATCTGGTTCATGCCAGCGACCTTATTTTTAAATTCAGAAAAGAGATAGCAGAGAAGGCAAAATATCGGCTAACAAACAGACAAACCGGTAAGCCATTGAAAGTGGTTGATCACATTGGTTGCCATTATGCAAAGATATTTCCGGAGAAAGGAATCGGAGGGGCTGAATTTCCCTATGTTTTGGCCGGGCTTATTGATGAATGGGGTGGCGCGCAGGTCGATTATCCTGAACGTCGCCATTGTTGCGGGTTCGGGTTCAGGCAATACCTGTTAAAATCGAACCGTGGATATTCTCTAAGTAATTGCAAAAAAAAGTTTGATTCCATGCACCCTTATCAACCCGATCTGATCATTGCCAATTGCCCGGGATGTACTTTTTTCCTCGACCGCTGGCAATATGTTATTGCTGAAATGGAAGGCAAAACGTATGGACAGAACGGATATGGTATCCCGGTTTTAACGTATGAAGAACTGGCCGGGTTGATTCTTGGCTACAACCCCTGGGATATGGGACTGCAATTGCACCAGACAGATGTATTACCTTTTCTCGATAAGCTGGGGGTTGAATACAATCCTGATGAGAAATATCAATCGAAGCAAAAAAGGGAATTGAAAAAAACTAAACTCACAAATGTGTTATAAATGCTGAAAAAATGAGAATCGTAACTCTTATTGAGAACCTTGTTTACAAACAGGGTTTAACAGCCGAACACGGACTTTCATTTTATATCGAAACAGAAAACCGAAAAATCCTTTTCGATGCCGGACAAAGTGCATTGTTTATACAAAATGCAAAAACACTGGGTATTGATATTCGGGAGATTGACATGGTTGTTATCAGTCATGGTCATTACGACCATACCGGAGGCTTATACGCTTTTCTTCTGGAAAACAAAAAGGCAACGGTTTATCTTAAAAAAGAAGTCTTTCAGCAAAAATACCACGGGAATCAACGATTTATAGGAACTTCCCATATTCCCGAAGTATTGGAAGGCCGGATTGTTTATGTTGATACTGTAACAGAAATTGATAAAGGAATATTTATCGTTCCTGATATTCCGGTTATCAATCCAACAGATACAAGTTTCAATAATTTTTACATTCGTACAGATAAAGGATTTGAAAAAGATGAGTTTGCCGATGAATTGTTTTTGACCTTCCGGTATAAAGATAAAATCTCCATCCTGAGTAGTTGCTCACACAGGGGAATAACGAACATCGTTCATACTGCAACCGAATTAATTGCTTTGCCGGTACACCTGATCCTTGGAGGTTTCCATCTGAAAAATGCAGGAAAAGAGCAGTACAATACCGTAGTTGATTATTTCCGGCAGATCAACCCTGAAAAAATAGGCGTTTGCCATTGTACCGGGGTGGATATATTTTCTCGATTATTGAATGATTGCGACAGTCATGTTTTTTATAATTTTACGGGAAATATAATTACGGATATTAAAATTGATTAAAAAGGCTAAATATACCCTTTCGATAGTATTGGTGCTCATATTTATGGCACCATCAACCATTAAACTTGTTCATAGTTTTTCTCATCACCACGAGCATTTTCACTGTACTGCAAAGCACGAAAATCATTTCCATGAGCAACATGAAAAATGTGCCGTTTGCGACTTCGAGTTTTCCCTCTTTTTATCAGAAAAATCTCCCTCTTTTTGCAAGCAGATTGAATTTTTTGATAGTTACTGTAATCAGTATAAATCTTTTTATTTTTCCGGCTCTCTCGACTATTCATTTTTATTACGGGCACCTCCTGTTTTTTGTTAATCTTAATATCGTGTCAATTTAAAATTATTTAAGGCTGGTCACCTTGCCCTGATGTCTCTGGGCAGCATGACGTTGGCTGATAATTTATTGATTTGACACAAGTTTATTACAGATAAAAACAGAATCAATTTTCTTAAAAAATTAAATCGTAATAATGAAAGTATTATTCATTGCGTGCGTAATGGCATTGTCGTTTCATGCTCTCAATGCACAAAACAAAATATCGGGAAGGATTACCGATCAGGATAACCTTCCCCTGACCGGGGCAACTGTAATCTTGCCTGACCTTAACAAAGGAAGTATAACTGGGGAAAACGGACAATTTGAACTGGTTAATTTGCCCAATGGAAAAACGACCATCCAGTTTTCGTTTTTGGGTTATACATCAGAAATGAAAACGGTATTTCTTACCGGCCAAAAAATCGAGATAAATGTAACGCTTCGGGAGTCGGTACTCGAAACCGAAGAAATTGTTGTCTCGGGGGGGTACCGGTCAACTCAGCACGAAAATGCAGTGAAGATCGACGTACTGAAACTTGACCCCGTAGAAATAAAAGCAACTCCAAATTTTGCCGAAGTATTGACAAAAGTTCCCGGTGTTGATATGATTTCGAAAGGAAGCGGCGTTTCAAAACCGGTCATCCGCGGACTTTCGATGAACGATATTCTGGTGCTCAACAATAGTGTTCGCTTCGAAAACTACCAGTATTCGAGCCATCACCCGCTGGGAATCGACGAGTTTGGGATCGACGGTGTGGAAGTGATCAAAGGCCCGGCATCGCTGTTATACGGTTCTGATGCCATTGGCGGGGTCATCAATTTCATTAAGGAAAAACCGGCAACACAACACACCCTTTCAGGAGACTACAACCTGCAACTCTTCTCGAATACGCAGGGCATGACCAATAACCTTGGGGTGAAAGGCGCTTCGGACAAGTATTTCGGAGGAATCAGGGCGGGACAGAAAACCAATGCCGATTTTCTTCAGGGAGGAGGTGATTATGCTGCGAACACCCGGTTCAATGAATATTCGGTAAAAACGAATATTGGGCACACAGGTAAAGCGGGGACGTTTCAGTTGTTTTACGATTACAACCAACAAAATCTTGGTCTTGCCGAAGAGGAAGCGATTGAAGCCATTTCGGACAGGGGACGCGATTGCGCCTTATTTTATCAGCAGTTGAACACTCATCTTCTTTCGTCTCAAAACAAAATTTATTTGGGGCAGATGAAACTTGACGTGAATGTGGCCTTTCAGAATACGAGGCTCACTCATTTTGGGGAACCGGACGAATATGAACTGGAAATGAAACTTGCTACCACCACTTACGAGGCGAAACTTTATTTGCCTTCGGAAGAGAAATCGGAGTATATCGTCGGGTTCCAGGGGATGAACCAGATAAACACCAACATGAATGATCGTGAGACTATTTTGCTGCCCGATGCCACAACCAATAATTACTCGGTTTTTGGCTTGTTGCAACGTACTTTATTCGACAAGTTGAAACTTCAAACCGGCATACGCTACGATTATAAAACCCTTGTTTCGGAAGTTGTTAGTCAATCCGGTTTGACAACTTTTCGCCCTGCCCTCGATAAAAACTACGGAAGTTTCAGCGGTTCGGCAGGGGCAACCTGGCATTTTTCGGAAGAATTATTGCTTCGGGCAAACTTAGCTACAGCGTACCGGACGCCCAATTTGGCTGAACTAACTTCGAACGGGCAGCACGAAGCCCGTTATGAAGTTGGCGACAATGGTCTTGTCCCCGAAAAATCCTACGAAGCCGATTGGGGGATGCATTTTCATGTCGAAAATCTCACCATCGACCTTGCCTGTTTCTACAACCAGGTAAACCACTATATTTATATCTCCCCGGCCGGAACGGAAACGTCCGACGGGCTTCCAATCTACCGGTACATGCAAAACAATTCGCGGTTGTATGGCGGTGAAGCAGGAATTCATTTTCATCCAAAATCGGTGGAGTGGCTCCATGTTGAAGGGACATTCTCAAGTGTGACTGGCAAGCAGGAGAACGGGAATTATCTTCCTTTTATTCCTGCCCACAAAGTCAATATTGAAATGAGGGCCGAGAAAGACCGGCTACTTTTTGTGCATGATGCTTTTGTTTCGGTGAGCTTAAATACTGCATTCGATCAGAACCATGCTGCGCCTGACGAAACCCCGACCAGCGGATATTCTCTTTTGAATTTAGGGGTTGGGGGCAACCTCAGTATTTCGAACCAGAGTATTTTTCTTGGTTTGAGCGCGACCAATTTGCTTGATACGAAATACACTGACCATTTATCGACACTGAAAGAGGTGAATTATTACAATCCGGGGCGGAATATTTGCCTGACCATGAAAGTGCCGTTCTGAATGGGGTGAAAATGTAAAAATAGAAAAAAAACAAACGATGGACTTTCCTGTGCTTGCGACGGGGAAGTTCATTGTACCCCAAAATCTGATGCCGGTTATAATGATTCAGACCAACAAACGGAAGGTGCGGTACATTGGTCGGTTTATCTGTCAATCGGCATAATTGCAGCACTGATAGTGGTATCGTATCTGAAAAACAAAAGATACAGGCTGGATGTATAAAAGCGATAAAGAGGCTGATCTCTTTAGAAACAGCCTCTTTATCGCTTTTATCTCATATCGCTTATTTCAATATTCGGATGCTTTGATGGATCGAAGACAAAAAATGAATCGCTGTACGGCTTGTCGGTTTTAAACTGGTCAACTTTAACCGTATAAACATTCCCGTCTTTTCCCTGCATTATTGCACTGCAAATCAACATCTTTGTCTTGTCGATATGTACCTTGATCTGTGAATAATTAAAATCCTTATTTTGCGGAAATAAATCGATGACGTAAATACTTTTTCCACTCAGGGTTTCTTCGCCAACAAATTTATAATTGAACCCACTCTGGTAAATGGTAAAAACCTTGGAAGGGTCCATCATATCTTCATTTTCGCTGCTAAATTCAGAAATGCTGACTTCATTTGCCTCGGCCATATATGTCCAGATATTTTTCCCATCCGAATAAACCTCTACTCCCAATTCGTTCAGATGCACTTTGTATTTGTTCCCTTTCAAAATGATTGAACCATTATTGGCTTCTTTAATATTTTGTTTCTTATTCTCCATTTCGAACGAAAACGTTGCTTCAATGGATTTATATGCCTGCGTTGCCTGGGTAACCTTGTCGAGGATTTCCTTCGCTTTCGGATCTTGCTGTGCAAGCGTTGCAATTCCGGCAAAAATAAATGCCGCTAGTAAAAAGATTCTGCTCATAACTGTTTTTTATTATAAACTATTCAATAATTGTTCCAAAGTATATTCATCCTGAATAAGCACCTGCCGGGCCTTGCTTCCCTCGCTGGGACCAACAATTCCGGCAACCTCCAATTGATCCATAATACGGCCGGCACGGTTATACCCAATCGAAAACTTACGCTGTATCATTGAGGTAGAACCCATCTGGTTGGCAACAATCAAACGGGCGACATCCTCAAACATTTCATCTTTGTTATTTAAATCGACATCATGCACACCTGATTCGTCGCCAACAAATTCAGGTAACAGAAATGCTGTTGGATACGCTTGTTGCTTCGCGATATACTCGCAAATACGCTCTACTTCCGGAGTATCAACAAATGCACACTGAACGCGGGTCATACTGCTTCCCTGTGTAATCAGCATATCGCCTTTTCCAATCAGTTGGTTGGCGCCGGGAGTATCCAAAATGGTCCGCGAGTCGATCATCGAAGCTACTTTAAAAGCAATACGAGCAGGAAAATTCGCCTTGATCACCCCCGTGATAATATTGATAGAAGGACGCTGTGTTGCGATGATCATGTGAATACCCACAGCACGGGCAAGCTGTGCAATTCGGGCAATCGGCAATTCAATTTCTTTCCCGGCAGTCATAATCAGGTCGGCGAATTCGTCAACCACAACAACAATGTATGGCAGGTACCGGTGTCCCTTTTCAGGGTTTAAACGACGGGTAGTAAATTTTTTATTGTATTCTTTAATGTTGCGTACATGCGCTTTTTTCAGAAGATCGTAACGATTGTCCATTTCAATATTAATTGAACTCAGCGTATTTTTTACTTTCTGAATATCGGTGATAATCGCATCTTCTTCATCGGGCATTTTGGCAAGAAAATGTTTTTCCAGCGAAGCATATAAATTCAACTCCACTTTTTTGGGGTCGACCAAAACAAACTTTAATTGCGAAGGGTGCTTCTTATATAACAATGAAGTAATAATAGCATTCAGCCCCACCGACTTTCCCTGCCCTGTTGCCCCGGCCACCAGAATGTGCGGCATCTTGGTCAGGTCAACCATAAAGGTCTCATTTGAAATGGTTTTCCCCAATGCAATTGGCAAATCGGCAGTCGATTCCTGAAACTTTTTCGAGCCAATAATCGAGCGCATAGAAACCACTTCCGGATTTTGGTTTGGCACTTCAATACCAATCGTTCCCCGGCCCGGAATTGGCGCAATAATCCGAATTCCAAGTGCTGATAAACTCAGCGCAATATCGTCTTCCAGATTTTTTATTTTCGCAATGCGGATACCCGGCGCCGGAACAATTTCATACAATGTGATGGTTGGCCCGATGGTAGCCCGTATCTTGGTAATTTCAATTTTGTAGTGGCGAAGGGTTTCAACAATTTTGTTTTTGTTTGAAATCAGCTCTTCATTGCTCACTTCGGCATTGTCCGAGGAATGGTCATCCAGTAATTCCAGGGTTGGAAAATGGTAATTCGATAAATCCAGCGTGGGATCGTATTCTTCCATACCCTCTGCGGCAAATTCTTCATCTTCTTCACCGACTGGCTTCTCAACCAAAAGTTCCGGCCCAACGGGTTCTTCTTCTTCTTCAGTTTTTTTCTGCTGGCTTTCAATGCTCTCCAGAATATCCCTACGGCTCAGGTTATGCTCAAATTCAGGCTCATCATCACTGTCAGGATCGAAAATAGCTTCAATAATATCGTCTTCAGTAATCACTTTTGAAATAACCGGATCGTCCAGTTCAATGATTGCCCCGGCTTTATTTTCGGTGTTTACAGTATTTACCAACGGAAGAGCATCCTCTGCTTTAAGCTTTGGTGTAAATAGCCTGCTGAGCCAGGGAATAAAGCCGCTAAAAGTAATTACCAAAATCAGGAACAACAATAAGAAAAGCAGCATTGCCGCGCCAATTGTACCAATCATAGCGCCCAGCCAACCGGAAAGAATAAACCCGTAAAGCCCTCCGTAATTAAGGAACTGTTCAGCGCCGGAATCGGTATACAGTAAGCCCAGTGTTGTTGATATCCAGACTACCAGAATAATAGAATAGGCATACGCTTTGGGCAAATTAATAAATTTACTGCCAAACAAACGAAATGCTGTGGCGATAATCAGAAATACAAAAATGAACGACGACAGCCCAAAGCCCCTGTTTATAATCACCTCTCCGAAAAAAGCGCCGGTTTTTCCGGCCACATTTTCAACCTTTATTTCTGAATCCAGGATTAATTGCCCCCAGGAAATATCCATTTTGCTCTGGTCCGTATCTCCGGAAAACAAAAAAGATACAAAAGATACCAGAAGATAAACTCCGAAAACAAGGAAAAATACTCCGAGAGTATACCTGAATTTTTCGCCTGTAAAAAAGCCTGTTATTTTTCGAAATACGGAAGGTTTCTTTGGTTTGTCTGCTTTAGCTGCCTTTTTTGCCATGGTGTTTATTAAATTCGATTGCAAAGTTAACGATTTTTGGTATTCCAATATTTTACCGACCCGGGTAATTCCAATTAAATTATAAACTTCATAATAGTAAAATTTATCATCTTTTTGAAGCATCTTATTTTATACGTTTGTTAGGTTCCAACATCCTAAAATGGGTACAATATGAATAAACTTGCGGTTATTGCCCTGGGCGGCAATGCACTGTTGAGAGGCAACGAAGCCGGGACGATTGAGCAGCAGGAAACCAACACCTTAGACACGCTGGAAAACTTGATTTATCTGGTAAAAGAAGGCTACGATCTGGTAATAACTCACGGCAACGGCCCACAGGTTGGCAATATACTGATGCGTAATGATGCAGGCGAACAATTGTACAACATTGCCCCGATGCCACTCGACATCTGTGTGGCCGATTCACAGGGCGGCATCGGTTATATGATCGAACGAATGGTGAGAAACGTTCTGAACAAACACAGAATAAAAAAGAATGTCATCACGTTTGTTACCATGACGGTTGTAAACCCCGACGATCCGGCCATGAATAAACCTACCAAGGAAATTGGCAAAATATACCATCAGGAAGAAGCGGAGAAACTGGCTGCCGAAAAAGGATGGGCATTCAAACCCACATCAAAAGAGAAAGGCGGCTGGCGAAGAGTAGTCCCCTCTCCTTTCCCAATTGACATTATTAATAAGGAATACATTGAAAAGCTGGCCCGCGACGGCAATATTGTAATTGCAGTAGGTGGCGGAGGAATCCCTGTATATATCGATGAAGATAAAAACCTGCGCACACTCGACGCAGTGATTGACAAAGATCTCGCTTCTGCACTGCTGGCAGCTCAGATCAAAGCCAACGAGTTTTATATTTTAACCGATGTTCCCTTTATTTACAAAAATTTTGGGCTTCCGACCCAGGAAAAACTGGAATTTCTCGACTATAACGACACGGTAAAATACCTTCAGACGGGAACATTCGGCGAAGGTTCCATGGCGCCGAAAATACGCGCCTGCCTGTATTTTGTTGAACAAGGCGGTGAGAAAAGTGTGATTACCGAAGCAAAAAAACTGGAAGACCGTTCCTACGGCTCTAAAATAACCATGCATTACGACAACTAAAATTTCTGAAATATGACAAACCTGAAAAACCGTAATTTCCTGAAATTGCTCGATTTCACACCGGCAGAAATTACATACCTTTTGGAACTGGCAGCCAAACTAAAACGCGACAAATGCAATTGCTGCGAAAAACAATTACTGAAAGGCCGCAATATCGCACTGATTTTCGAAAAATCGTCAACCCGCACGCGATGCGCATTTGAAGTGGCGGCATACGATCAGGGAGCAAATGTTACCTATCTGGGGCCAAGCGGATCGCAAATCGGGCAGAAAGAATCGATGAAAGATACAGCCCGTGTTTTGGGTCGCATGTACGACGGTATTGAATACCGCGGCTACGGGCAGAATATTGTTGAAGAACTGGGTAAATATGCAGGAGTTCCGGTCTGGAACGGATTGACCAACGAATTTCACCCGACGCAGATTTTGGCCGATTTCTTAACAATGCAGGAGCATTCGGCGAAACCGCTTTCCGAGATTAAATTCTGTTTCCTCGGCGATGCCCACAATAACATGGGCAATTCGCTGATGGTTGGCGCTGCTAAAATGGGCATGGATTTTCGCGCTGCTGCTCCGCACTCGTGTCAGCCATCGGAAGAACTTCAGAATACATGCCGCGAAATTGCTCGTGAAACCGGCGCTAAAATTACAATTACTGAGAATGTTGCCGAAGCGGTAAAAGATTGTGACTTTATTTACACCGACGTATGGGTTTCGATGGGCGAACCCGACGATGTATGGGCTGAACGGATAAAACTGCTGCTACCCTATCAGGTTAATAAACAAGTCATGGAAATGACCGGGAATCCGAAGGTGAAATTTTTACATTGTTTGCCTGCATTTCACAATCTCGAAACCAAAGTGGGTCAGGAAATATTCAAAAAATTCGGAATTGACGCCATGGAAGTAACCGAAGATGTTTTCGAAAGCCCGGCCTCCATTGTTTTCGATGAAGCGGAGAACCGGATGCACACCATCAAAGCGGTTATGGTAGCTACATTGGCTTAATTTTTACCCAAAGAAGCTTTTGTTTTCAGATCAATTTGCAGGTTCTTCAGGTCGCCAATGGTTTTCGCTTCAAGCAGGTTTCGGACATCGTGGTTGAATTCTTCCAGAAAACAGTGGGTTGCACAAATGCCAATGCGCGGACAGGGCGTAGTTGACACAACACACGGATAAATACCCAATTCAGGCTCAAAAGCCCTGTAAACATCATACATGGTAATTGATGACGGCTCAATGGTCAACTTGTATCCGTACTTGTAACCCCGTTGTTTTTGTATTAAACCGGCTGTTTTTAGTGCTGCAATAATGTGGTCAAGAAATTTTACTGACATCTCGTATCGTTCAGCAATATCTTTCTGAAAAACACCAGAGCCATTATCATAAACGGCAATATCGACCAGCACTTTAATGCCACAGTGAATTTTTGAATTGAAATTCATGAGCTGAACTAAATTGGTTGACAAAGGTAAAAACTTTAAATGCTAATTCCGATTGTTTTTAGTCCCGATTTTTAGCAAATCTATGATCATAAAAGTAATGGCATGTGTTTCAACGACACAACATTATTTCTTGTAAAAGTTTAACAATTCTTATACTATTTTATTGCTGATTTTCATATTGTTTTTAATAATTTTATAGGCACAGAAAACAAAAACAAGAAGCAATGAAACAACAATACGTTTACTTATCCGCCATTTTATCTGCATTATACATTTTTAGTTTTTGCCTTTCGGCTAATGCCTCGGAAAATTCAAAAAAACCGAATATTCTGATCATTATGGCCGACGATTTGGGCTACGGCGACTTATCGTGCATGGGCGGAACGGATATTCAGACACCCAATATCGACAATCTTTTCAGCAGAGGCATGCATTTTACTAATTTTTATGCCAACAGCACGGTTTGTTCACCATCACGCGCCTCGCTGATGAGCGGTTGTTATCCAGACAAGATCGGAGTTCCGGGCGTTATCCGTACCCACGAAACAGATAGCTGGGGATACCTTTTGCCATCGGTAATTACCTTGCCCCAGGTGATGAAACCGGCCAATTACAAAACGGTCATGATCGGGAAATGGCATCTGGGACTCGAATCGCCCAACCTGCCCAACGACCGTGGCTTCGATTTTTTTAAGGGTTTTCTGGGCGATATGATGGATGATTATCAGACGCATCTGCGACACGGGAATAATTACATGCGACTTAATAATCAGGTAATTACTCCGGAAGGCCATGCCACCGATTTATTTTCAGAATGGTCGGTCGATTATATTACCAACGAGCAAAAAAGCGAGGAGCCTTTCTTTTTGTATCTGGCCTATAACGCTCCTCATTTCCCAATTCAGCCGCCTGTTGAATATTTGGAAAGAGTAAAAAAGCGTGAGAAAAACAGTTCTGAAAACAGGGTGAAGAACGTGGCATTGGTAGAACATCTTGACGATGGTATTGGCCGCGTCATAAAAGCGCTTGAAAAATCAGATCAGATAAAAAACACGATTATCATTTTTACTTCTGATAATGGAGGGTATCTGCCCAGCGGGGCTTCGAACGGAAACCTTCATGGTGGAAAACAGGATATGTACGAAGGCGGTATAAAAGTGCCAGCCTGCATTGTATGGAAGGATATGATCAAACCCGGAACGGAAACCGGTAATCTGGCCCTGACAATGGACCTCTATCCTACCCTTTGCGACATTGCAGGCGTAGGAATTTACCATCCGATCGACGGGATTAGTCTGCGGCCAACCCTCGAAGGCCGCCCGCAGGTTACCGACAACCGCGTGGTATACTGGATGCGGCGCGAAGGCGGCTCCTATGGCGGACTTTGTTATTATGCTGCCCGGCTGGGACAATACAAACTGTTGCAAAATACACCGTTCGAGCCATTTCAGTTGTTCAATCTTGACACCGATCCGAAGGAATATATCCCGCTTGATCAGAACTCACAGTATTATAAAGACTTACTGTATCGCTTATCACAACATATCCGGGAAACAGGAAATATTCCGTGGCAGAAGTAATATCGGATGAATCAAACCCGTTCGATCAGCAGATCTTCAGGATATTCTATTCCAACGAGGAAAAGTCCATGGGCCGGGACCGAAACCCCGGCAGCACCCCGGTTTTTCAACTCAATAACCTGCCGGAAATCGTCCAGCGAAATTTTACCCTGTCCCACTTCAATCAGCGTACCGACAATAGCCCGCACCATGTTCCGCAAAAAGCGGTCGGCTTTGATAACAAAAACCAGTTGATTTCCCTGTTCTTGCCATTCTGCCTGAAATATCTTACAGTTGTTGGTTTTTACATCGGTATGCAGCTTGCTGAAGCTCGTAAAATCGCTGTATTCGAACAAAATTTTGCAGGCCTCGTTCATCTTCTCTACATCCAGCGGATATTTAAAATACCACGCCGTTTCCTGTGCGAAGGGGTCTTTTATCCGGGTAATATAATACCGGTAGCTTCGCGATATGGCATCAAAACGGGCATGTGCATCCGGCTTTACTTTGTAAACCCTGAAAATAACGATATCGTGGTTCAGGAAACCGTTCAGTTTCCGGGTAAAATCCGGATCATCCGGCATTTCGGAATCGAAATGGGCCACAAAAAAGCGGGCGTGAACCCCGGTATCGGTACGTCCGGCACCGGTTACCGATATTTCTTCACGACATATTGCAGACAAAGCCTTTTCCAGATGTTCCTGAACACTCGGGGCATTGGGCTGTACCTGCCAGCCGTGAAAACGGGTGCCGTTGTATGCCAGTTCTATAAAATATCGTTGTGCCAAAACATGAATTTTCAGCAAAAGTAGGAAAAATCGACAGAAATGAGTTTCCAAATTCCAGTTTGCAGTCGCAGTTACATTAGTCAGTCGCAGTCAAAGTCACAGAAAAACTCAAAAATCCAGTATAACCATTCAACCATTTAGCAATTCAACCATTCAATAATATCCAGATGTATCATTTCTATTATCAACAATTTTTAATTATTGGATATCGAACAACGGATCTAAAAATAGCTTAACAATATTTAACGATTTTTTATCCTTTTTTGTAGCTTAGCGGCTTAAATTCGTGCTTCGAAAAAAATTCAGAAAATATATAATAAAAAGGAAATATGAATCAAGCTGTTGACATTCGTGAGTTAAACGAAAGAATTCAAAAAGAGAGCGCCTTTGTTGACATCATCAACATGGAAATGGGCAAAGTAATTGTTGGACAGAAACATCTGGTTGAAAGTTTGCTGATCGGCCTGTTGTCGGGCGGGCACATCCTGCTGGAAGGAGTTCCCGGACTGGCAAAAACGCTGGCGATCACCGCTCTGGCAAAAACCATCGATACGAAGTTTGCCCGTATTCAATTTACCCCCGACCTGTTACCGGCCGACTTGATAGGTACGCTGATTTACAGTCAGAAAAAGGAAGAATTTATAATTAAAAAAGGGCCTATCTTCACCAATTTCGTGCTGGCCGACGAAATCAACCGCGCACCCGCAAAAGTGCAGTCGGCATTGCTCGAAGCCATGCAGGAACGCCAGGTGACTATCGGCGAAGAAACGTACAAACTGCAGGAACCATTCCTGGTGATGGCAACCCAGAACCCAATTGAGCAGGAAGGTACCTACCCGCTTCCCGAAGCGCAGGTCGACCGTTTCATGCTGAAAGTGGTGATCAACTATCCGAAGAAAGAGGAAGAAAGGCTCATCATTCAGCAAAACCTGCTGAAAGAATTTCCACAGGCATCAACGGTTCTGAAACCCGAAGATATTATCAAGGCGCGTAACGTGGTGAAAGATGTTTATATGGACGAAAAAATCCAGAAATACATTGTTGACATCGTATTTGCCACCCGCGAACCAAAAGAATACAAGCTCGATAAATTTGCCGATATGATTTCGTACGGAGGTTCGCCCCGTGCAAGCATTAGCCTGGCGCAGGCCGCCAAAGCATACGCGTTTATCAAACGCCGCGGATATGTGATCCCTGAAGATGTGCGCGCCGTATGCCCCGATGTGATGCGCCACCGTATCGGCCTGAGTTACGAAGCGGAAGCAAACAATATTACTTCGGAAGAAATTATCACAGAGATTTTAAATACAGTGGAAGTTCCATAGAGAAAAGGCCCCCTCTAACTCCCCCCAAGGGGGAGAATCCGGAGAAAATTCATGTTCTTATTTCTTTTGACTTATGACTTTTTACTTTTTACTTGAACAGTGGAACATACAGAACTATTAAAACGGGTACGCAGGATTGAGATCAAAACGCGTGGATTGAGCCGCAATATTTTTGCCGGCGAATACCACAGTGCGTTTAAAGGGCGCGGGATGGCTTTTAGCGAAGTGCGTGAATACCAGTACGGCGACGACATACGCAGTATCGACTGGAACGTAACAGCCCGTTACAACAAGCCATTCATCAAAGTTTTCGAGGAAGAAAGGGAACTGACCGTGATGCTGCTGATCGACGTGAGCGGTTCGCGCGAGTTCGGTTCGTTCGACAAGCTGAAGAAAAACGTGATCACCGAAATAGCGGCCATACTTGCATTCTCAGCCATTCAGAACAACGATAAAATCGGGGTGATCTTCTTTTCCGAGAAAATTGAAAAGTTCATTCCGCCGAAAAAAGGCCGCAGCCATATATTGCGCATCATCCGCGAACTGATCGACTTCGAACCGCAGGAACGGGGCACCAACATTACCGGGGCCATCCGTTACCTTACCAACGCCATCAAAAAGCGCTGTACGGCTTTCGTAATTTCCGACTTCATCCAGAATGAAAAAGAGTTCGAGAATGCCCTGTCGATTGCCAATAACAGACACGACATGGTGGCCCTTCGCATCTATGACGAGCGCGAAACCGAGCTGCCCCCCATTGGCATGATCAAGTTAAAAGACGCGGAAACCGGCAATTATATATGGGTTGACAGTTCGAACCCCGGTACACAAAAAGCATATAAAGAATGGTGGACTAACTTGTCGGGAAAACTCGACACCCAGTTTAAAAAATCGGGGGTCGATTACGTGAACATCAATACCAACGAAGATTACGTGAGATCGCTGATAAGTTTATTTAAAAAGAGAGAATAATCTAATGAAACGAACCATACTGATAGCGCTTCTGACTATTGTTTTATCGGGCACGGGAATGGCCCAGACCAGTAAAATAAAAGCCACAGCCAGCCTCGATTCGACAAGGATTCTGATTGGCGACCAAGTGAAACTGTACCTGGAAATTGAACAGCCCAAAAACGCAAAAATACAGTTTCCTCAAATCAGCGATTCCATTACATCGGCTATCGAAGTAATCGAACGTTCGCCGCTCGACACGTTCAAACTGAGCGATGCAGAACAAATCAAAATCATACAGAATTTTACAATCACTTCTTTTGATACCGGCGTACAAATCGTTCCGCAGTTTCGTTTCCTGCTGAAACACGATGGAGTGAGCGATTCAATATACACAAAACCACTGGCGCTTGAAGTTCACGGAATGCAGCTCGATACAACGAAAGGACCTGTTGATATTAAAAAGCCTTACGCTGCACCGGTTACTTTAAAAGAAGTAACTCCCTATATATTAGGCGTAATACTGATTGCTGCCATCATTTTCTTCATTTTCTATTATCTGCAACGGAAGAAAAGAAACAAGCCGCTATTCGGCAGACCTGAAAAACCCAAAGAACCGGCCCACGTGATTGCTTTACGCGAACTCGACCGCATCAAGGAAGAGAAAATATGGCAACATGATAAGATCAAACAATATTACAGCGAAGTATCAGATACTCTCCGGATGTATATCGAAGACCGGTTCGACATTCCTGCGATGGAGCAAACCAGCGACGAGACACTGGCTTCCTTTAAATTCAGAAGAGACCTGATCGGTGAAAAATCGCTGGAACAGTTGAACCAGATTCTACAGCTCTCCGATTTGGTAAAATTTGCCAAATATCAGCCGTTGCCCGATGATAACAATCTGTCGCTCATTAATGCGTATTTCTTTGTGAACCAAACGAAGAAAGAGGAAGTACAAAGACCTGAAGAATCAAAGGTAGACGACCGCGAAGGAGAAGATGTAGAAGTAAAATGAGTTGGCAGTCAGGCAAAAACAACACCGTTAAACAAAACAGACAATAACGAAGAAAGAACAATGCGAAAATTATCACTTTTTATAGCGACTAGTTTGGATGGTTACATTGCAAAACCGAATGACGACCTGAGTTTTTTAAAACTAGTGGAAAAAGAAAATGAAGACTATGGTTATACTGAATTTACAGCAAATATTGACACAATAATTATAGGTAGAAAAACATACGATTATGTTCTTAGAGAAATAGGTGCTTCTCATTACGATAACGGGGAAAGAGACGTGTATGTGGTCACAAGAACAGAAAAACAAAATGTTGGAAAAATAAAGTTCTACACCGGAGACCTAATCGACTTAGTACATAAACTAAAAAGCGAAAACGGAAAAGACATTTATTGTGACGGTGGTGCAGAAATAGTGAATGAACTTTTGAGAAGTGACCTGATTGACGAGTTGACTATCTCAATTATTCCTGTTTTAATTGGTGATGGGACAAGGCTTTTTAAAGACGGCCGACCTGAACAACAGCTTGAACTTGTTAATTCAAAAACATTTGACACAGGACTAACACAACTGTATTACAAACGAAAGAGATAATTTACAGGGAAATAAAAGCCCGAACCGCTAACATCGAATTGAAATAATAGCAAAATGAGCCATATAACATTTAAAAATCCGGAATTTTTCTACCTGTTCATGGTGCTTTTGCCCATGATTGCATGGTACATTCTCCGGCAGAAAAAATCCGGGGCCAGTATCCAGTTTTCATCGACCATGGGTTTTGCCAAAATGACGCAAAGCTGGAAGCATTATTTCCGTCACCTGCTGTTCATCATTCAGTTGATGGTAATTTCCCTGCTCATTGTGGTGCTGGCGCGTCCGCAATCGTCGAATAACTGGCAAAATGTGACCACTGAAGGAATTGATATTGTTATTGCACTCGATATTTCCAGTTCGATGCTGGCCCGCGATTTTCAGCCCGACCGGTTGGGTGCCGCAAAAAATGTGGCCACCGAATTTATATCGGGCCGCCATAACGATAAAATGGGGCTGGTTGTTTTTTCAGGTGAAAGTTTTACGCAATGCCCGCTGACTACCGATCATGCCGTGCTGATAAACCTTTTCAACGATATTGAAAGCGGAATGATTGAAGATGGCACTGCAATAGGCAACGGACTGGCAACGGCTGTGTCACGCCTGAAAGAGAGCACCGCCATCAGCCGGGTGGTCATCCTGTTGACTGACGGGGAAAATAACCGCGGCGAGATTGCCCCGGTAACCGCTGCCGAGCTGGCAAAAACGTTTGGCATCAGGGTGTACACTGTTGGCGTGGGAACCATTGGCACAGCCCCCTACCCGATGCAGGTACAAACGCCCTTCGGCATTCAGACACAGATTCGCGATGTGGAAGTCAAAATTGATGAAGAAACCCTTCAGAAAATTGCCGACATCACGGATGGACAATATTTCAGGGCAACCAATAATAACAAGCTGGTAGAGATTTACCAGGAAATTGATAAGCTGGAAAAATCGAAAATTGAAGTAAAGGAATACAGCAAGAAAGAAGAAGAATTCGAACGTTACGCAATTCTTGCAATTATTTTGCTGATCATGGGAATTTTCCTGAAAACAACCATTTTTAGAAACATTCCTTAAAAACGAAAATCATGGAACTATTCAGAATAGCACAACCACAATGGATGTACGCACTACTGATCATACCGGTGCTTACCTTCTTTTTTGTGATTGCCCGTCTCGTCCGCAAAAAAGCATTGGCCCGTTTCGCCCAAAACGAAATGCTGGCCATCCTGATGCCCAACGCCAGTAATTCGAGACCGGTAGTAAAATTCATTATCCTGATGATTGCTCTGGCTTCCATTATTTTCGGGCTTGCCAGGCCCCAATTTGGCTCGAAGCTGAAAACAGAGAAACGCGAAGGCATTGAATTGTTGATCGCCCTCGACGTGTCGAACAGTATGATGGCCGAGGACATCCAGCCCAACCGTCTGGAACGTGCCAAACGGGCTATTTCTCAATTGGTCGACCGGCTTAACAACGATAAAATAGGACTGATTGTATTTGCCGGGCAAGCATATACGCAGCTCCCTATCACCACCGATTATCCATCGGCAAAATTGTTTCTCGAATCGGTTAGCACGGAAATTGTGCCGACACAGGGAACAGCTATCGGCGCTGCCATTGAACTGGGCATGCGCTCATTCAGTCCTCAGTTTGAAGGAAGCAAGGCAATGATCATCATTACCGACGGAGAAAACCATGAAGACGATGCCATTGGCGCTGCTACTACTGCTGCTGAGAACGGGATTGTCGTTCATACCATCGGAATGGGACTTCCACAGGGAGGGCCGATACCGGTATTTCGTAACGGACAAAAAGACTACCGTACCGACAAAGATGGCAATGTGGTGGTTACCAAGCTGGACGAACCCATGCTTCAGCAAATTGCGGCTGCCGGGAAAGGGATTTATGTTCGTGCAAACAATGCACAGATCGGGTTGAGTACTCTTTTTAACGAGATCAATAAAATGGAAACTTCGGAAATGGAATCGCGGGTTTATTCCGATTACAATGATCAGTTCCAGTATTTCATAGCTCTCGGTTTGTTTCTGATTTTTATTGAATTCATGATTCTGGAGCGGAAGAACAAATATTTGAAGAATTTTAAGTTGTTTGGAAAATAATTTCAGAAGACCAAAAAAGAAAGAAATGACGCGGATTACATTTATAATATTGACTTTACTTATTTCGGTTTCGCAATTTATATTTGCGCAAAACGAACGCAAATTTGTACGCGAAGGCAACCGTTATTACGAAAAAGCGCTGGCCGACACAACGAAACTCGACACAACCATGTACAGTCAGGCTGAAACGGCCTACCGCAAAGCCCTCGATAAACGCCCCGATGATCTGAAATGGGATTTTAATCTTGGTGATGCGCTTTACAAACAGATGAAATTTGAAGAATCAGCAGCCAAATTCGGACAAATTGCTGACAAAAGTACCGACAAAGTGGAGAAAAGCCGGGCTTTGCACAACATGGGCAATTCACTGCTGATGCAAAACAAGCTGGATGAAAGTATTGAAGCGTATAAAGATGCGCTGCGTAAAAACCCCGATGATCTGGAAACCAAATACAATCTGTTGTATGCCATGAACATGAAGAAAAAACAGCAGGAACAACAGAAAAATAAGGACAAGGAGAATAAAGATCAAAACAAGGATCAGAACCAAAATAAAGACGATCAGAATAAAGATAAACAGGATCAAAATAAAGATCAGAACAAGGACAAGCAGAATCAACAGCAACAACCACAGCAAAGCAAAATTTCGAAAGAGAATGCGGAACGGTTATTGCAGGCCTTGCAAAACAACGAAAAAGATATTCAGGAAAAAGTAAAGAAAGTGCAGGCAGAAAAAGCGCAGAGCCGAAAAACGGAGAAAGACTGGTAGCAGCCCCACCCGGCCTCCCCAAAGGGGAGGAGATTTTGGTACAACTCTACATCAGGTCTGCATGAGACCGGCTGCTAAATTTGGGTTTTGTTTTTTAGAATTTGAATCTTGAAAATTGTAATTTTGAAAGCCTTGAACGAAAAACGAGATATGATCAGAAAAATAATATTATTACTGGCATTTGCACTGACAACGGCAGGCAGCTTTGCAGAAAGCACACAATTTACGATGTCGGCCCCCAACGTTGTGCGATCAGGGGAACAATTCAGGCTGAGTTTTACGCTTAACGATAGTGGCTCTGACCTGCAACTTCCCGATTTATCGAACTTTGAAATACTCATGGGACCATCCACTTCCCAGAGTTCAAGTTTTCAGATGATTAACGGAAGGACCACCCAGTCGGTGAGCTTTTCATACATTTATGTTTTGCGGGCCAAAGCCGAGGGGACTTTTACCATTCGTCCGGCCAGCATCAATGTGAACGGAAAAGTTTTCCAATCCAATTCGCTGGAAATTCAGGTTGTAAAAGGGCAACAAGGTCAGGCAGCCCCGCAGGGAGGCAGTCAGCAAGGACAACAAAATCAGCAAAGCCAGCAACAGGAAAATGTCAGCGCTGATATTAGTAAAGATGATTTGTTTGTAAAAGTCGATATTACCCGAAATAATGTGTTCAAAGGGGAACAGATCATTGCAACGGTGAAGTTATATGTCAGTCCCAATGTGCCGGTGCGTGGTTTTAACGATGTAAAATTGCCGTCGTACGAGGGGTTCTGGACACAGGATATTGAAGTTCCAAACCAGATTTCGTTTGCCCGCGAGGTATACGACAATAAAATTTACCAGGTCGGCGTCATGAAAAAGACCATTCTTTTTCCGCAGCAGACCGGAACTATCAAGATCGATCCGTTTGAAATTACCTGTATTGTACAGCAACGTATCCGCCAGCAGCGCAGTTTCTTCGACGATTTCTTTGATAATTACCGGAATGTGGAAGCGAGGGTTACCAGCACCCCTGTTTATATTAAAGTAAAAGATTTACCTCCTGCTCCTGCCAGTTTCTACGGAGCTGTGGGGTCGTTTAACTATACGGCTGATATCGACAAGGAAAAATTGAGATCGAACGAGGCCGCAACACTTAAAATTACGGTTACCGGCACCGGCAACCTGAAACTGATAGAAGCGCCTAAAGTTGAATTTCCGACCGACTTCGAAAAGTATGACCCGAAAACATCAGACCGGGTCAATGCCAGCGATAACGGGTTGAGTGGAAGTAAAACCTTCGAATATCTTTTCATCCCGCGATATGCAGGAGAATATACCATACCGGCAGTTGTATTCAGCTATTTCAACACGGCAAGTCAGAAGTACGAAACCCGTTCAGCCGGTCCATTCAACATTCACGTTGAAAAGGGCGATGATGACCAAAATGCAACGGTGATGAGCTCCATTTCAAAAGAAGATGTCAGGTTCATTGGCAAGGACATTCGTTTTATCAAACAAAATCAGCAAAAACTCACGATAAAAGGACACACTTTCTTCGGAACAACCGGATTTTATCTGGTTTATCTGATTGGGATACTTCTATTTGCTGCCGTTTATTTTGTTTACAGAAAGAAAGCCCGCGAAAATGCAAACCTCGCCCTGATGCGTAACAAGCAAGCCAACAAAGTAGCCCGCAAGCGACTGAAAGAAGCAGCTTCGTTCCTGAAAAATAACAAAGCAGAAGAATTCTACGAATCGGTATTAAAAGCATTCTGGGGTTACCTGAGCGACAAACTGGCGATTCCGGTTGCCGACCTGAACCGCGACAATGCTTCCTCTACCCTGCTCTCGCGGCAAGTACAACAGGAAACTATTGAGGAATTTATCCGGATTATTGATGATTGCGAATTTGCCCGTTATGCACCCAGCGCCTTCTCCGGAACCATTCAGGATGTATACGACCGGGCGGCTTCGGTAATGGGTAAACTGGAAAAACAAATCAAATAAGCAAAACGATGAAGAAAATACTTTATATCCTATTGGCCCTGCTGTTTGTATTTCAGTTAAATGCACAAAATTCGCTGTTTGAAAAGGGCAACCAGTTTTATACTGATCAAAAATACAACGATGCCATTGCCGCCTACGAAGAGTTACTGGGAACCGGTGTTGAATCGGCCGGATTGTATTTCAACCTGGGAAATGCGTATTACAAAACAGGCAAAATGACCCCGGCCATTCTGAATTACGAACGTGCCAAACTGTTATCGCCCGACGATGCCGACATTCAATTCAACCTTGAACTGGCCAACCAGCATGTGGTTGATGCCATAGAAGCCATTCCCCAGGTATTCTTCGTTCGCTGGTGGAACAATCTCATTAAATCGAAAGCAACCGACAGTTGGGCAACGTACAGCATTGTATGTTTTATCGCGCTTTTACTACTGCTCGGGTTGTATGTTTTTTCACCAAACGGCAGTCTTCGCCGTCTGGGTTTCTGGCTGGGTATTGTTTTTTTGGCTGGTTCCATCACTACCTTTGTATTTGCCAACAAGCAGAAAAACAGGCTTGTAAATCACAACTTTGCCATTATCACACACCCCAGTGCTACCGTAAAAAGTTCACCTTCGGAAGGCGGAACCAATATTTTCCTGATTCATGAAGGATTGAAGGTGCAGATTATCGATCAGTTGGGGAACTGGTACGAAATTCGCCTGGCCGACGGAAACCAGGGATGGCTTCCGTCCGAAACAATGGAGAAAATTTAGGCAAATCAGAAAAAAATGAGGCTGCATAAAAATCCCAAAATCCGCAATTCGCGTCACCCTGCCCCGAAGTATCGGGGTATTTCAGGGTCTGATTATAAGAACGATGAGATCCCGAAACAAGTTCGGGATGACTCGATCCTAGGCTTTTTGGACAGCCCCATTTTCGATATTCAAATTAAGTTTCTGTTTCAGCCTATTTCAGTATTTCTTTAATCAATACCGGCCGACCTTCGGCAAGCGATTTTTTGGCTGCCAGACCAATTACAATGGAATGCAATCCATCGTTTCCATCAACAGGCATATCGCCTCCGGAAATCAGTGCATTAATAAATTCCCGGATTTCCGCATTGTAGGAAGCATTGTATCTTTCAAGGAAAAAGTACAAAGGCAAGTCGCCCGAAACGCCATCCTTCGTGTACAATTTATGATTGTTCGGGAACTCATTTTCTGCCTGAGCCATTCCTTTGCTGCCAAAAGCTTCGAGCCGCTGGTCGTAACCATACACTGCTTCCCGGCAGTTATCGATAATGGCCATTGTATCATCTTCAAAAGTAAGTGTTATAACGGCAGTGTCAATATCTCCGGCTTTCCCGATCTCCGGATCGACCATTACAGTGCCTTTTGCAAATACTTCTTTTACCTGTTTTCCTGAAATATAACGAGCCATGTCAAAATCATGGATGGTCATATCGAGAAACATTCCGCCTGAAACCTTAATATACGAAACAGGTGGCGGCCCCGGGTCGCGGCTGGTGATTTTCACAATCCGAACTTCGCCTATGGCGCCACTTACAACCAGTTGCCTGATTCGTTTAAATTCCGGATCGAAACGGCGGTTGAAGCCAAGCATCAGTTTCACGCCGCTTTTCTTTACGATCTCCAACACTTCATTAACCCGGTCGAGAGAGAGGTCGAGCGGTTTTTCGCAAAAGATTTGTTTTCCTGCCCTGGCAGCTTTTACTACATAATCGGCATGGGTATCGGTGGGCGAACAAATAACCACTGCGTCCACACCGTCGACAGTAAGCAATTCGTCAAACGTTTTCACAAAAACCGGAACGTTAAATTCGTCGGCAATTGCTTTCGATTCATCAAAAACATCCATTGTGGCGACAACCTTTATTTCAGGAAAGTTGCGGCACAAATTTTTCAGATGTATTTTTCCAATCCGGCCTAAACCGGCCACTGCTACATTAATTTTCTTCATTTTGAGTGTATTTATAATTGATTACAATCCAAGCGATTTAATATACTGCCGGTTATTGGCAGCGCATTTTTTTGGTGATCCCATTCCCGGAAGTACATCCTGCTCAACCACAATCCAGCCATTGTAGCTGTTTTCATTCAAAATTTTTACGATGGCACTAAAATCGACACAGCCTTTTCCAAGTTCACAGAAAACACCTTTTTCCACTGATTTAAAGTAGTCGTATTTTTGAGCTACCGCATCCTGACCTACTTTCGGATCGAAATCTTTGAAATGAACATGCCAGATACGGTTGTAATATTTTTTCAGGGCTTCGACAGGATTTCCGCCACCAAACGCATAGTGTCCCATATCAAGGCACAAACCCAAAAGATTCGGGTCGGTAAGTTCCATTAATTTAGCCACTTCCTGCGGTGTTTCAACATAACCTCCGCAATGATGATGGAACACCGTGCGCATTCCAAATTTATCTTTTACGGCTTTGGCCACTTTTTCAGCTCCTTTTGCAAATACTTTCCACTGGCTCTCAGACAACCCCATTTCAGGAGTAATGCGGCCTGCATTTTTCGTACGTTCTTCAACAGAACCATTTTCATCAGCCAAAACAATAAACGCATCTGTATAGCCCGCATCAAACATCAAACCCGCGGTTTTCAGAGCCAGTTCAACTCCGGCAACGTGGGCTTCTTCCTTTGCAAGGGCAACCGGGACAAAAGCTCCCAGCAGTTGCAGATTCTTTTCATCCAGAGCTTTTTTCAATCCGACCGGATTGGAAGGCATGAATCCCCAGTCTCCCAGTTCCGTACCGGCATATCCGGTTTCAACCATTTCGGAAAGGACCTGCTGATAACCCAGCGACTTTCCTTCCAGTTCAAATTCAAGGGCGCCCCACGAACAGGGCGCATTTGCTATTTTTATCATTTTCAATTGATGGTTTTAAATGTTATTTTTTCGGATGCATTGTTGTATACGTTAAAACTTACGCAACCATTCTTTGGGCCAGCGTTCGATTACCACTTTTGTTTGTGTAAAAAATTCGATGCCATGTCTCCCCTGCCCGTGCAGATCGCCAAAAAAGCTGTTGTTCCATCCGCTGAAAGGGAATTGTGCCATGGGCGCAGCAACACCAATATTGATTCCGATATTACCGGCATTTGCCCTGTTTCTGAATGTGCGGGCATTTAATCCGCTGGACGTAAACAGGCAGGCCATATTTCCGTAGGCATTGTTGTTCACAAAATCGATGGCCTGATCAATTGAATCCATTGGCAACAGGCTCATTACCGGGCCAAATATTTCGGTTTTGACAACTTCTCCGTCCAGTGCTACATTTTCAAGAATAGTAGGTTTTATAAAGTTTCCGGCTTCGTATCCGCTAATCTTCGCATTTCGGCCATCCAGCAACAGGTTTGCACCTTCGCTGACTCCTTGTGCAATCAAGTTTTCAATACGTATTTTGCTTTCCGGGCTAATTACCGGCCCCATCTCAATTCCTGCATCCAGTCCGAACCCGGTGGTTTTGCTTTTTGCGGCTTCTGCCAGCGCTTCTTTTATAAAGCCGTCATGATCGCCAACCGTAATAATATTCGAAGCGGCAAGGCACCGTTGACCGGCACATCCGTATACGCTGTCGGCAATAATCCGGGCAGTCATATCAATATCGGCATCAGGCATGACAATCACAGGGTTTTTAGCGCCACCCTGCGCTTGGACACGTTTTCCGTTGGCGGCTCCGCGCTGATAAATATACCGGGCAACATTGGTCGAGCCAACAAAACTGATCGCTTTTACATCCGGGTGATCAAGCAACGCATCAACACTGGCTTTACCTCCGTGAACAAGATTTATCAGACCTTTTGGCAAATCAAGCTGATCGATCAGCTCAAAAACCTTCATCATGGTTAACGGCACTTTTTCTGAAGGCTTCACAATAAAACTGTTTCCACAGGCAATGGCGTATGGCAAAAACCAGAACGGGATCATTCCCGGGAAATTAAAGGGAGAAATACAAACGCAAACGCCAACAGGCTGACGAATCATAAATTCGTCGATCCCGGTTGCCACATTTTCTGAAAATTCACTTTGAATGAGCATTGGCGTTCCGCAGGCCGTCTCAACATTTTCAATGGCCCGCTGCATTTCGGCTTTCGACTCGGCAAAACTTTTTCCGCACTCCAAAGTAATTAGCCGTGCTATTTCATCGATATTTTCTTCGAGCAACTGTTTCAGTTTATAAAGCGGCTGAACGCGTTTCATTACCGGAGTATCGCGCCATTCTTTCAGAGCTTCGACAGCAAAAGAAACTGCTGAAGCAACATCAAAAACAGTTTTCTCACCATACGGAACTTTTGCAAGCACCTCCTGATTGGCAGGATTGACAACATTTGCTGTTTGTTGTTCCCTGCTTTCTGTCCAGCTTCCGTTGATATAATTTTTTAAAATTTCCATTATAGTGACTTTATATTAATAGTTCAAAATTTGTTACATTTTTTAAACCCCCGGCCCCTAAAGGGGAGAGAAGAAAGTCCCCTTCAGGGGATTTAGGGGTAATAAAACAGAATTTCCAAATCATAATAATTTTCATTTTTCATTTTTTACTGATGTCCCAACACGATATAAATGACAATGGTTACAACCACAAGAACTGCAGATAAGTGATATGCATATTTCCAGCCATGCATATCTACTTTTAAAGCATCGGCTTTGTCGTTAAATGTTGTTCGCGGATAGAAATACGACATGACAAACATGATGATCATGTTCAAAACAAACTCAATTCCCCAGACATGGATAAAATGGATATTGACCTTCAAAATAAATGTAGCTGAGATGTAGAACACCAACCCGAAGAACAAGGCTGCCTTGGCACCGGCTGCTGAGATGTTTTTGATAAAAAAACCAGCTATCATAATGGATGCAATGGGAATAAAGAAAATCCCATTCAACTGCTGAAGCAACTGGTATAAACCTTCGGGGGCATTAGCCACTAATGGGGCCGATAAAATGGCAAAAACTGCCAGAGTGGTTGATGTAGCCCTTCCAACCCAAACCAGTCGTTTTTCCGATGCATCTTTTTTTAGCAATCTTTTGTAAACATCGATGCTGAAGATAGTAGCTGCGCTGTTAAGCACAGCGTTAAAGGTACTTAATACTGCCCCCATCACAACTGCGGCAAAAAGTCCAACCAAACTAACCGGCAGTACTTTTTTAATAAGAGCCGGATAAACGTAATCCTGGTTCGCGTACATCGAATCGCCGAAATAATAAAATCCGATAACACCGGGCAAAACAATAACAAGGGGCACTAATATTTTAAGAACACCGGTAAAAAGCAGTCCTTTCTGGGCCTCCTTCAGGTTTTTTGCACCCAGGGCCCGTTGGATGATAGTCTGGTTCATTCCCCAGAAATAGAGCTGGTTGATGATTAACCCGGTAAATAACACACCAAAAGGCATTACCGAATCTTTGGCCCCAATCACATTGAATTTTTGCGGAGCGCTTTTATATACTTTTACCAGTCCGTCAAACACACTTCCTTCACCAATACTGTACAGGGCAAAAACCGGGATCATCAGTCCACCGATCATCAGTCCGTATCCCATGATCAAATCTGAAATCGAAACTGCTTTTAACCCGCCGGAAATGGCATACAGTGATCCGATAACACCTATCGCAACTACAGTAATCCACAATCCTTCAGATTTAGTAACACCCAGTACTTCGGAAATATTAAAAATGCTTTCGAGATTTATAGCTCCTGTGTATAACACAATTGGCAATAGGGTAACCACAAACGAAACCACAAGGAACAACGCAATGAGACTGCGCGTAACGCCATCGAAACGTTTTTCAAGGTATTCGGGAATAGTAGTCAATCCCATACGCAGGTATTTCGGAATAAAGTACAACGCGGCAACAACCAGTGCCAGGGCGGATGTTACTTCCCAGGCTATGATAATAAAACCGTTTTTGTAAGATGAACCGTTCATCCCGATAAGATGCTCGGTTGAAATGTTTGTCATCAGCATAGAAGCTGCAATTACGATGCCCGACAAACTTCTGCCTCCCAAAAAATAGTCGTCGGATGAATTCATTTGGTCTTTTCTCATCTTATACCATGAGTAAAGGGCTACAAAAAGAGTAAAACCGATAAATGACAGAACTGTTAGCATCGTTTTAAATTTATGTTAGCGATAATTATCAACTGTTTAGAATTAGAAAATTATAAAAACCACCGTTGTTTTTTCTTCTGAACATCATAGTTCTCACGAGCCTTTTGCACAGATTCTGATTCTGAAACCTCGGCAATTGGCACATCCCACCAGGCATGCCCGTACCCTGCCATTTTTCGTTCAGGAACAGTTTTGATGTAAATGACCGTGGTCCGGTCTTCCTTTTTGGCTTTTACCAAAGCCTCGTTAAACGAAGCAATATCCGTGGTTTTATAAACTTTTGCCCCGAGGCTTTGTGCATTCATGGCCAAATCAACCGGCAAATTCTCTCCTTCGAGTTTTCCCGTTTTCTCATTTCTATACGAATATTTTGTACCCCAGCCTTCGCTTCCGATTGATTTTGAAAGTCCGCCGATACTGGCAAACCCGTTGTTGTCAATCAGGATAATGGTGATTTTATACCGTTCCTGCAATGACGTAATAATCTCAGAAGGCATCATTAAATAACCTCCGTCACCCAGAACGACATAGATTTCGCGGTCGGGACAAGCCATTTTTGCACCCAGTCCGCCGGAAATTTCGTAACCCATACACGAATAGCCGTATTCCAGATGAAACCCCTTTGAGTTCCGGGTTCGCCAGAGTTTGTGCAAATCGCCGGGAGCGCTGCCCGATGCGCAAAGAACAACATCTTCGGGCCGGGAAAAAGTATTTACCGCGCCAATCACTTCTGCCTGACTGGGAATGGCGGTGTTTTCAGCACGATACGCCAACTCCACTTTCTCATCCCAGCTTTTGTTGTAATCAGCCACCCGTTTCCGGTACGCTTCATCAACCTTGTATGATGCCAGTTTTTCGGTGAGTTCTTCCAGAATCACTTTTGCATCGCCGGTCAACGCAAGCGCGCTGTGTTTATGCGCATCAAATTCAGTGATATTAATATTGATGAACCGGACATTTTTATTCTGAAAAGCAGTTTTTGAAGCCGTTGTAAAATCGCTGTACCGGGTGCCAATTCCGATAACCAAATCTGCTTCGGTGCTGATTGCATTTGCTCCTTCCGTTCCGGTTGCACCGGTTGCACCAAGATTATGCGGATCGTTGTAGGGCAACGAACCTTTTCCTGCAAATGTTTCTCCAACCGGAATTCCCGTTTGATGAACAAAAGTTGCAAGCGCATTTTCCGCTTCACTGTATATTACCCCGCCACCGGCAACGATCATCGGCTTTTGTGCCGAACGAATCCATTCAACCGCCCGCAGCAACGCATTTACATCGGGACGCGGGCGAGCCACATGCCAAACCCGTTTTTCAAACAGCTCAACAGGGAAGTTAAACGCTTCGGTCTGAACATCCTGCGGCACACAAAGCGTCACAGCACCCGTGTCGGCAGGTGATGTTAAAACACGCATCACCTCCGGAAGCGCTGTAATCAACTGTTCCGGACGATTGATGCGGTCCCAGTATTTTGAAACGGGTTTAAAACATTCGTTTACTGAAAAATCCTGAGAAGAGGCCGATTCAAGTTGCTGTAAAACCGGCGCGACAATCCGTTTTGCAAAAATATCGCCGGGCATCAGCAAAACGGGAATCCGGTTGATAGTTGCCCCAGCCGCGGCAGTAATCATATTGGTTGCCCCCGGCCCTATGGATGAAGTACAGACAAAAGTAGAGAGCCTGTTTTTCATTTTGGCATAACCTACTGCTGTGTGAACCGCTGCCTGCTCGTTACGCACCAGATAATACCGGAAATCGGGATTCTGCTGAAGCGCCTGTCCGAAACCGGCCAGGTTACCATGACCGAAAATTCCAAAACATCCGGCAAAAAAGGATTGTTCCATTCCATCCCGTTCCGAATATTGATTTTTGAGAAACTCAATAGTAGCCTGTGCAACGGTAAGTTTTTTCGTCTTCATATTGATTGGTTAGATTTTTAGATTTAAGATTCGAATTCAATTAATCAGAAACCTCCTCTTGATTCAATAAATTTCAAAATATCAGCTTCATAGGGATTGAAATTCGCACAACCCAGTTGGGTTACCACATGCGCCCCGCAGGCATTTCCCATCCGGCAGCATTTATACAAATCCCATTTTTTAAGATACCCATAAATAAAACCGGCAGCAAACGCATCGCCTGCCCCGAGAACATTTACGACCTCAACGGGAAATCCGGGTACCTTCTGAATGGCGCCATCGGGAAGATAAACGACCGCTCCGCGCGACCCGGTTTTCACGATCAATGCATCAACTCCCAGATGCAGAATCCCGTTGATGGCTTCGTTGATGTCGCCTTTTATTTCCGGAGCCGATATTTGCTGATGACTGATACTCAACTGTGATTCATCGGAAAGATAGGCGGCCAGTATTTCTTCTTCAGTACCCAAAACAATGTTTACATTTCGCATAAAAGCCCGTGCAGTGACCCCAAATGCCCGGATATCGTGCCATTGGTCAGCGCGAAAATCAAGGTCAAATACTACCGGAATTGCGTTCTTCCGGGCAATTTCTGCCGCCAGAAAAGCAGCGCTCCGGGTCGGTTCCATATTCAGCGCTGTTCCGGAAAATTCCAAAAGTCTTGATTTTTCGATTCCTGCATTTAAAACCTGATCAATATTGATCTGCGAATCGGCGCAGTTATCGCGGTAATACACCAGCGGGAAACGATCGGGAGGTTCAATTCCGAGAATTACTGCGGAACTTCTTGTTCCCGGGATTACCCGCACATTTTCAGTAAAAACCTTTTCATTTTTCAAAAAGTTAAGGATAAAATCTCCCACCTTATCTTTTCCAACGCCGGAAAGCAATGAGGCTTTCAACCCCAGCCTGCTGCAACCAACGGCAATATTTAAAGGCGAACCACCCACAAATGCATGGAACCCCGGAATATCTTCGAAACGGGCTCCAACTTCCTGCGAATAGAGATCGATGGACGATCTTCCATACGTTATTACATCGTAAATTTTTTCCTGTGTGCTCATATTTTAGGTTTTTCAGTAATTAACAGTTCGTACAGAGTCGTAAGAATGAAGAAACCAGTCTGTTTTCCCGTCTCATTTCTCATATCTCATTGTTCATTTCGGCAGTTACTATCGGAATCCGCGGATCGCGTCCTTTCCACGAATTATAAATCCATTTGTGGTCCGGGTCGTCGGTGTTGGCCAGCGACTGGTCGCTTCCGGTTAAAAAATTGAGGTAATACACATTGTACCCATGCCCGGCCACTACCGGATGATAGCCTTCCGGAACCAAAACCACATCATTATCGCGGGCCACGGCAATTTCATCAAGGCTCCGGTTGTCGTTATAAATTTGCTGAATAGCAAATCCCTGCGGCTTGTCAATTTTATAAAAATAGATCTCCTCCAGACAGGCTTCAAGCACTTTCCCGCTGGCATCCACCTTGCGCGCATCATGTTTATGCGCCGGAAAAGAACTCCAGTTTCCGGAAGGAGTATACACTTCAACGGAAACCAACCGGTGGCAATCGAAACCAGGTTGCACCAGACTGTTGATCTGGCGGGTGGCATTGTCGCCTCCACGGATTTCAATTGCAGCCTCTTCCGGGCGTTTGAAGCAGGCCGGATGGTCTTCATCGGTTTCGCACCAACCGTAAGCAATATCAAGGACTTCGCTTTCGGCAGTCAGCTCAAACTGAGTATTTCGCGGGAGATATAACGAATGGGCAATGCCGCTGAAAACATCTTTTCGCCCGTTTCCGGTTTCCCAGTTTCCCTTGTCGGTTTTTACTGAATAATTGCCTCCCAGCAAAATAATTGCGTACTCATTTCCACCGGTGTTGGCTATCCATTTTTCTCCCTGTTTCATTAAACGGGCCTGAAAATTCAGGAACTGCCATCCGGTTTCTTCTTTCAGAATACTTTGATAAATGCCAAAACCCGCAATGGACTTGGCAAGAAGCGGATATTTTTTATCTCTAATCATGTTTTAATTATTTTAATTTACCGGCTTTTCCAACCGCTTTCAGCAATTCAAACTTTTCAAGGTTGAATTCCTCAAAAGCATTCATAAATGTTTTACCCGGAATAATCGGGTCGAACTGGGCAGGCGACAGCTTAAAAAATTCGCGATGCACACGAGCCCATATAAGGCGGGCGTCCGTTGCAATATTTATTTTACACACCCCGTATTCAATTGCTTTTTGCAACTCTCCGCCCGATACGCCGCGGGCATCGATACCCAGTTGCCCTCCGGCAGCGTTTATCCGCTGTATTTCTTCAAAATTTACGGCAGAACCGCCATGCAAAACCAGGGGAAAACCGGGCAATCTTCGCTGAATTTCCTTCAGAATAGTAAATTGCAGGCCCTGTTCTCCTGAAAACTTATATGCACCGTGACTGGTGCCAACTGCCACGGCCAGACTGTCGCAATTGGTTTGGCGTACAAAATCTTCAACTTCGGATGGTTGTGTATATTTTTTCAGTTTTTCATCTACGGAGATATCATCTTCAACACCGCTTAAAACGCCCAATTCTGCTTCAACAGTAATATTTTTTGAATGTGCTTTGGCTACTACTTCTTTAGTTAAAGCCACATTGACGTTAAATGGGTCATGCGAGGCGTCAATCATCACCGAATTATAGCCACCCGATTCAATGCAATCAAAAGCATGTTCCTTATTTCCGTGGTCGAGATGGACAGCAAAAACCGTATCGGGGTATATTTTTGCAGCCGCCGAAATCATCGACAACAACATTTCAGCATTGGCATAATTCCGGGCAACCGGGGTTGTCTGAACAATGAACGGAGCATTCGCTTTTTGTGCCGCACTGAACAAACCATGTATTTGTTCCATGCACCAAACATTCACGGCGGCAACCCCGTACCGTCCGTAGCTTTTTCGAAATATTTCCTTTGTAGAAACAAGCATTTTCTGTAAAATCAACAGGTTATAAAAACGTAACAAGACGAAATTTAAGCCTTTATTTACACAGAATTGCAAGAATAGATTGGAAATGTTTATGCAAAGGTTTGCATAAAACAGGATATTCTCATACAAAAAATTGATTGCTGAAACTCCGGAAAATTTACTTTGAGGAACCTCGGATAATCAGTTCAGGAAAGAGTTTTTCCACCCTGATTTTTGACAGATCGTTATTCGATTCCACCCGTTTCATAAGGATTCTGGCCGATAACATACCCAGTTCATAGGTAGGTTGCCACACGGTCGATAAGGAGGGCATAAAATAACAGGAATGCGGGTCGTCGTCGAAACCAATGACCGATATTTCATCGGGAATTATAATTCCTGCTTCTTTGATGACATACATGGCTCCAATAGCAACCCCGTCGTTTATAGTGAAAATAGCATCGGGCGGATTGGGCAGCGCCAGCAGCTTTTTTGTGGGATCAATTCCATGTTCGGGAGCAAAACCAACACTTTCAACAATATATTCGTCCCTCACAGGAAGGCCATGCAATTTAAGCGCTTCCTTGTATGCACTTAACCGGTGCTTTACCGTTGAGAGCATTGGCGGACCGGCAATGTGCGCAATGCGGCGGCAACCGGTACTGATCAGGTATTCAACCGCCTGAAAAGCACCTTTATACTCATCGACAAACACTTTATCGACCTCAATTCCTTCACAATCGCGATCGAAAATGACCAGCGGTATATTGCTTTCGGTTAAGATTTTCAGATGATCAAAATTCTTTGTTTCCGAGGAGGGAGAAATTAAAAAACCATCAACCCGGATGGAAGTAAAAGTCCGGATAATTGATTTCTCCTCTTCATACGATTCGTTGGATTGCCCGATGATCATGTTCACCCCCAGTGGGTTCAGCAAATCCTGGATGCCGCTGATAACAGAAGAAAAAAAGTAGCTGGTAATTTCAGGAACAATCACGCCAATCATGTTGGTCCGGTTTCGCAGAAGATTTAATGCCAGCAAATTGGGCTGATAATTGAGTTTTCGGGCCAGCTCAATAACTGCTTCGCGTGTTTTCGCGCTGATTGCCGGGTGGTTGTTCAGCGACCGTGAAACTGTTGACGGGGAAATATTTAGTTCCCGGGCAATTTCAGTTATTGTGGTACGCGATTTTTTCATTTCATTACAACCTTCATCAAAACCATTTGAATTTCAAAAGTACAAACAATCTCCGTACCGTCAGAGTTAAAAATACGGTCTATTCAGCAGAGAATCCAGTTCATTCATAGCAAAGAAAACAGTTGCTCCCAGCTTTTCCAATTCTCCCCGGTTCCGGTTGTTCGCCAGTGCAAATACATGAAAACCACCGGCCCGTGCCGCTTTAATTCCGGCAATACTATCTTCAACAACAGCGCATTCATTTGGCTGAAAACCCATTTCTTTTGCAGCATACAGAAATATTTCCGGGTTTGGCTTCCAGCTTCCGATGTCGTATGAACTGAAAATCCGGTTCTCAAATTTAGGAATGAGCCCGGTTGTTGTCAAACTCAATCTCAACTTTTCCGGAGGCCCGCTCGATGCGGTACAATACGGTACCGTGAGTCTTTCCAGCAGTTCGGCAACGCCTTTTACAGGTTTTAAATCCGTTTTAAATGCTTCAAAAGTCCGCCTTCGGAATTCCTCTTCAAAATCGGCAGGGAATGCAGTGACCGCGTTTTTCTGAATATACTCAATCGTGCTTTTTAGCGAAACGCCTGAGAAATTTTCAATTGCATACTCCAAGTCCAGGTTGAACCCAACCGATGCAGTCATTTCAACCAGTACTTTACCTGAAATGGCCTCGCTGTCAACAAGAATTCCGTCGCAATCAAAAATTATACATTTGAACTTCATGTGTTTTATATTCTGTCTTTAGCTTGTAAAATTAACTTTTAAAACAATCACTGAAGAAACGGAAAAAGAAGAAACTGTTTTAGCTACACTTTTCTCCGTCATCTGCCACCGACATATTTTGTCTCACGACTAAACACTCATAACTCACGTTTCATTTCTCTTTTGAATTTTTGCGCCAATGGTTCCGGTTTTCAGCCAAATCAGGAAAAAAAACATTAAAAAAGCCATTTTTATGGCGAACCCGGCAACATCATTGGGGAGATAGCTGTTACTTTGCTCAAAATATAATTGTTTACTATGTCGTATAATCTATTAAAAGGAAAGAAAGGAATTATATTCGGAGCTTTAAACTCCGATTCAATTGCCTGGAAAGTTGCCGAACGCGCTGTGGAAGAAGGCGCGGTAATCACCTTATCAAACACAGCCCTGGCTATCCGCATGGGCGATGTTGATAAACTGGCCGAACGTTTCAATACCGAAGCCATACCGGCCGATGCCACCAATGTTGAAGAACTGGAACATGTTTTTAAACGTTCGATGGAAATTTTTGGAGGAAAAGTCGATTTTGTACTGCACTCGATCGGCATGTCGCCCAATGTACGCAAAGGCAAACATTACAGCGAACTCGATTATGTCATGTTCGACAAAACACTCGATATTTCAGCGCTTTCGTTTCACAAAATGCTGCACGTGGCCCGTAAACTCGACGCCATCAACGAATGGGGCTCTGTGGTTGCCTTATCGTATATTGCTGCGCAGCGAACCCTGCACGGCTACAACGATATGGCTGACGCCAAGGCGCTGCTCGAATCCATTGCCCGCAGCTTCGGATATATTTACGGACGCGAACGCCGGGTGCGCATCAACACCATCTCGCAATCGCCCACACTGACCAAGGCCGGAAGCGGAATTAAAGGGATGGACAAACTGCTTGACTTCTCAGAACGCATGTCGCCGCTGGGCAATGCCGATGCACTGGAATGTGCCAACTACTGCGTTACCCTGTTCTCTGATCTTACCAGCAAAGTAACCATGCAGAACCTGTTTCACGACGGTGGTTTTTCAAGCATGGCGATGAGTTCCCGCGCCCTCGAACAATATGAGAAAGGGCTGGGTTGCGATTGCAACTGCGGGCCGTCTGAATCGGAAGAAGAAAAACATAAATACGATTAAAACATACCTGCAATCCCGCTTCGGCGGGATTTTCTTATAAAAAAGATGCCGCATCTTTTTTCGATTTATCTCTGTCGGACTTTGTATCACTTTTCCGCCTCGATGCAGCGCCGGGAGGCATTTTGCAAACTCCGAGGCAATATTAATTACAGCAGTTCCCAAAAACTCCCCATTCTCAATACCCAAAAAGCAAAATTTCTCAACCACACTTTTTAAGATTCAGAATAAATAATTAAATTTGACAAATTCTGACAAGTCAATATGAATACAAACAAAGTGAACAATTTAGGACAAAAGTTAAGAGAACTCAGAGAAAAGCAAAGCCTTCTTCTTCGTCAGGTAGCTGCACATCTTGAAATGGACACTGCTTTAATGAGCAAAATTGAAAGAGGAGAACGAAAGGCATCAAAACAACAGGTCTCTGAATTAGCGAAATTCTTTCATGCTAACGAGGAAGAGCTATTAACTCTTTGGCTTGCTGATAAAATAGAAACAACAATCGCCGAAGAACCACAAGTTGCATACAATGCTATGAAAATTGCCTCAAAAAAATTCAAACAATGAAAAAAGGCATCAAACTAATTGATAATTCAGCAAACGAATATCGGCTTGGAAATACCCTGAAAGAATTATTGGCAGATAATTCTTATTCACAGGTTTCAATTGCAACCGGCTATTGGGATTTGCCCGGAATGGTTGAGATTTATGATGAACTTTCAATTTACCTTGAAAGAGATAATGCTTCTTTTAGATTATTATTGGGAGAAGAACCTTCAGTAAAAGCCTACCAGATAAGAAATCCCGCCAAACAAGACCCTGATTTTCCGGAAAAATACCTGAAGAAAGATTTGGAGAATCTGCAATTGAAGGAGGAATTTCAAAAAGTAGCCAATTTGTTGAGTAAATACTTGAATGAAACAAATTCTGAAAAGATTCAAATCAAAGTTTACCGCAAGAATTTTCTTCATGCCAAATGCTATATTTTTGGCTCCGATACGGAGAATGCTGTTGGCATTATAGGAAGTTCAAATTTCACCAAACAGGGACTATTCGGAAATCTCGAATTGAATCAATTGGAAGACAATAACGCAACTGTAAATTTTATCCGTAAAAACCTGTCGCAACATCCATCGCACCGAACTTGGTTTGAGGATTTATGGAACAACAGCGAAGATTGGTCACGTGTTTTCAAAGAAGAAATCCTGTCTTTGAGCAAGCACGGCGGAATCTGTTTCAGTCCTTACGAAATGTATATTCATGCCTTATACAGAATTTACGGGCAGGATTTATTGGACGAAAAAGAGAATAAAGTGGATATCGATGACCCCGGTTCAGGAAAGCCACAACTACTGAAATTTCAGGTCCAGAATGCGAATAGTTTAATCAAGAAACTTGAACGACAAGGCGTTGCCATGCTTTCCGATTCTGTTGGGTTGGGCAAGACTTACACTGCAATTAAAGTGATTGAACATTACATGTTCAATGCAGATAAAAACCAGCGGGTGGTAATTATTGCACCAGCCGGACTGATTCCCCAGTGGAGGAGCGCCATCAATGACTTTAAGTTCAGAGTTGTTCCGGAAATTTACAGTCTTCAGGATACGGTCAGAATTGAAGATGTAAAATCGAGTTTAAAATCCATTCCCGTTGGTTTGTTCGTGTTCGATGAAAGCCATAACCTGCGTTCTTCTGGAGGACAACGGTTTGATGTTTTCATCAAATGGCGCCAGGAAAATGAAAATTCAAAAACATTAATGCTTACTGCAACCCCAATCAACAATCAGTTGGCCGATTTGACCAATCAAATTATGCTTGGCTCGGGTGGTAATATTTTTAGGTTGGGAAGGTTTTACGACCGTGGCCGACAAAGATATTTTACACTGAAAGAAAGGCTTGAACTTTTACAGGCCGATATAAAAAGACAAATCAGGGATAATCAGGGAATAGTTAATTACCAGCAGATTAAAGAACAATTGACCCCGTTGCTCAACCGCTTTATTGTGAGGCGTACGCGGCAAGGCATTGAGAAGGAATTTCCCGATGGCCTCGAAATTAACGGCAAACTTCAGAAATTTCCAAAATCGTATCCCGAAAACCTTGAATATGAAGTGCCAAACCAGTTGAAATCGCAATTGCTGAAAATGGCTGAAAAAAATCCGGAGCTTACCCGGGCCTTCAATTACGAAATTGCAAGTTTGGCTGAATTGGATTATTTAGCCCATCCGCTCGATCTTTTCAGCCATTACACCGAAAGAGAAAAACCGATACAATCGTCACTCGAAATTATTTATACCGCGTTGTTGAGCCTGGGTTTTCCGTGTTACCGGTACAACATATACCGCTGGGCTTATTACGGGCGAAAACGGGGCGAACTGGAACTGAACACGGATGAAAACCGTGAATTGAGCCGGCAAATTGGTATTTACGGAATTTTCAGGACAGTTTTCCTGAAGCGTCTGGAATCCTCCCTGTTTTCTATCAACAAATCAATCGACAGTTACGAACAGAAGTTGAAAGACTTTCAGGCGAAACTTGAAAAGTTCAACAAAATCATTTCGGTAAAAAATTTGTCAGCACTTAACAAAGCCATCGATAGCTACAACGAACAGAATGCCGAAGAAGATGAGCTGGATTTCGATATTGAAACCTTTGAAGGAAAAGAACAGGAATTTGTTACTTATGCTGCCGATGAAGGGACGTTTAACGTGAAGCAACTGAAAGCCGACATTGAAAAAGACCTCTCGGTAATCAGCATCCTGAAGGAGCAAATTGGGTTGCTCATCAAAAAAGACGATAAAATTCAGGAACTCGCCAAACACCTTAACCAGAACGACGACCGAAAAGTGCTGATATTTACTTACTTTGCCGATACGCTAAAATATCTTTCTGAAGAACTTCCGAAATACCTGGTGAAAGGTAAAAACATTGAATTTGCGTTGGGTTCGAAAACCGAAATCGAAGATTATGCCAAACGATTTGCACCGGTTTCAAAAAAACACCAATTAAGGGATGATGAAAAGGAAATTGATTTTCTGATTGCCACCGACAAACTTTCGGAAGGCCAGAATTTACAGGATTGCGGAATGATTGTGAACTACGATTTGCACTGGAACCCGGTGCGGATGATTCAGCGAAATGGCCGTATCAACCGGCTGGGGAGTGTTCACGAAGAAATATTTATCTACAACTTCAGACCGGGGGAACAACTCGAAAGCTATTTGCAACTGGTGCGAAAACTCGAAGATAAAATTAACCTCATCCGTTACACCGTTGGAAGCGACCAGAGTGTACTCGACGAGGAACCCATCCCGCAGGATTTTACCGAAGATTTGTACAGCCGCGACGAGAAAAAAAGGCTCGCGGCATTCCAGAAAATATTTGAAACATCGGAACTGCTTGCCGCCGAAGATTTATTTATGGACGACCTTCGCGCTTTCGACCGGAATGAAGATTTTCCTATGAAATACAAAGAACAAATTAAAAATCTTCCAAAAGGGAAATGGGGAAAAGTTCAAATGCGACGCGACGACGATACCTACACCCATTTGACCCATATTATCGACGATACCGAAGAAGCAGGCTATTTTATTGCTTACCATAACTATAAGGGCGAATTGCTGACTACCGCCGAAGGCTTATTGGCAATTCAGGCGATGAGCGATAACAACCAGCGGTTTAGAGATGCTTTCAGTAATAAGCCAAGGGTGGAAGCTGAAATTCAAAACTACATCCAATCGTACCAGTTCCGCGAAAACGATGCAAGAAACAATTATTCAAAGGCGCAGGAAACCGCTATTGCCTTTGTCCTGAACGCGATGGCCGAGTATCAGTATCCTATCGAAGATATCGAAATGGTTGAACAATGTTTGCTATATTCGCTGAATGCCTACATCAATAAGGAAAATATGCGGCTGGTGAAACTGGTTAACCGGATGCTGCGCCAAAACAAACATGTGGGCACCGATATGATAAAACTTTTTATCGATCATGCCCGGCAATACAAACCCGGCGATGTTACCGAAAAACCTCCGTTAAGTGAAATCATCCAAATTTTTGAATAATATGGAAATCGAAAAAATAAACGGCATTTTGGAACAACTTAGCGCCGACCCCCAAAACGGACGCGACCATATTTTAGCCTTGTCGCGGGCGCTTATCGAATGGATGGGTTTCGAGTGGGTGGAAAACGACCGGCCACGGCTACTCGATTTTGGCACCCTGAAACTAAAAGAAGCGCTGGTGCCTGCGCCTGTTACCGGGCAGGAACAAATATACCGGCTTACTTCCGAAGGTCAGAATTTAAAAGTGCGGCTGGCCGTTTTGAAAAAGTACGATAAAAAAATGATTCAGTATTTTGCTGAAACCATGGTGGGCCTTACCAGTTACCAGGCGCGCATGAGAGGGGTAAAACAGGTCGAGGGCCGCGAACCATACATCTCGAATAACCCGTATTTCCTGCATTTTGTTACCACCGCAAAATACGACAGGCTTTGGGTTATTTTTAACGAAGCAGAACAAATGAGGGTGTTGGTTTTCAGAAACCGCCTGTCGCAAACACAGTACAATAAAATTCTGCCTGTTTGGAAAAATATTTCGGCCAGGCCAAAACCCGAAATGGCCCGTCTGCTCTGGAAATCGCTCGACATTAAAGAGGTCAACAAAGAGTTTTACAAACATATCAAAGAGCGTTTCGATACACTGGTTGGTTTTGCAAAAATACAGAATACAGGGTTGAACGAAGAAGCTGTGAAACAGTTTGCTGTGCGGCTGATTGGCCGTTACATTTTTTGCTGGTTCCTGAAGGAAAAGGGCGTTATTCCCGAAAAACTGCTTGCTTCTTCCACCATTTCGGGCACGGCTGGGTTCGATAAAAATGTGCTGGCGCCCTTGTTTTTTAAAACGCTCAATACACCGGTTACCGAAAGAGAAATCATACAACCGTTTAATCAAATAATTCCTGGCGCCAACAGCATTCCTTACCTCAACGGCGGTTTATTCGATTTCCATACCGAAGATGTGCTGTTCGACCAGCTCGACCTGAACAACTGGCTGGCTACCTTTGTAAAAGTGCTCGAAGAATTTGATTTTACGGTTGACGAAAGCAACAGTCAATACCAGATGGTGGCCATCGACCCTGAAATGCTGGGCCGTATTTTTGAAAACCTGCTGGCGAGCCAGAACCCCGATACCGAAAAAATGGCCAACCAGCGCAAGGCTTTTGGCGCGTTTTATACCCCGCGCGAAATTGTGGATTACATGGTAAACGAAAGCCTGCGCACGTATCTCGAAACACAATTGTTGCCCGTTTTGCCCGAAACGACAAACCAGGCGGCTGAACCTGCCGTAGCTTACAAAGGTACCTTGTTCGAAAATGTGGCAAACGAGCCCGCCTCACCCTCAACAGCATTGAGCAGGGCCGAACTGGCCGACATGGAACGCCGTCGCGAACGGATGAAAGAAAAAATCGATAAACTTTTTGCCACCGGTTGTACCGATAGCCCGTTCGACAAGGAAGATACCAAACTGGTGCGCAAAGCGCTGGAGGAAGTTACCATGCTCGACCCGGCGTGCGGTTCGGGAGCTTTCCCTATGGGGATAATGCTGCGGCTGATGGAACTGCGCCAGGTTATGGGCCACGGCCACCGCAACAGTTACGACCTGAAAGAGGAAATCCTAAGCCGCAACATTTTTGGCGTTGACATTATGCCCATGGCCGTTGAAATTGCCCGCCTCCGCGCCTGGCTCAGCTTAGTTTTGGAAGCCGACTACCGCCCTGCCGACCGTAAAAACAACTTTGGAATTGCCGCCCTGCCTAACCTCGATTTTAAATTTATTTGCGCCAACAGCTTAATAGACAGCGGATACGACGCTTTTCTCGGAAAAATACAATACAACGCCACGCTTTACCGGCTCGATGGCGAAATACAGAAACTCGAAACCATACGCAACCAGTATTTCGACCCGCGCGGCGACAAAAACCGCAAAACCGAACTCCAGCACGAGTTTATTGCCACTAAACAGCACATTAAAGAGCAAATTGCTGTTGGCTCGCTGATTAAAAACTACAAGCTCGGCGACTTTTTCGAAAAGGTTGACGACTGGAACCCCTTCGACGACAGCCATCCATCGTCTTTCTTCTCCCCAGCCTGGATGTTTGGAATTACCGATGGTTTTGACGTGGTGATTGGGAACCCGCCGTATGTGCAAATGCAGAAAGGAATTTACAGTTCAGATACATTTCCTTTTTCAGAAGGGAAGGATAAGGGAAAGCAAAATCTTTACAAAGTATTCGTTGAAGTATCTTACAATTATTTGAAGCAAAGTGGAACTGCATCTATGATTGTTCAAAGCAGTTTGTTGTGCGACCTTTCTTCAACATACACAAGAGAATTGCTACTAACCAAAACTGAACTTAAAAAAGTTCTTGAATATCCTAAGAGTGCAAGTAATTCAGAAGCACAAGTATTTGATTCCGTTTTGCAAGGAACATGCACTTACATTTTTTCAAAACTTCAACCAAGTAAAGAACATTACGTTGAGATTTCAATTCACAATGACACTTCAACTATTAGCAATCCTAATTTTGAAAAGATTAACCAGCTTTCACTTTTAAAATTATACCCTGATACTAATTATATCCCTTTAATCTCAAAAGGAGATTCGTTGGCATTAAATCGCATCAGTACTTGTTCAATTCCTTTCAGTGATTATATTGAATCAACAAACCAAGGAGACTTGAATCTTACTACAAGTGCTAACGAGTTTTCTGATAATGATACACATATAAAACTTTATCGTGGAAGAAACATTCATAAGTTTCACTTAATCAATTTAGTTGAGGAATATGTCAATCCAAATTTCAGGAAGGAGAAAGTAATAGAAAATCAAAAACACACTTTCATTGTATTGCAAGAAATAACTGGAACAACTGACAAGTTTCGTATTCATGCTTGTCTAACCAATAAAGAAGAAAAGTTCCTTTGGGGACATACAGCAAATAAAATTTTGCTCAAGGATGAAATGTTGAATAAAACATGTATTGCATTACTCAATTCAAAACTGCTTGATTGGTTTTTCAGAAAAACTTCTACTAACAATCATGTTATGGGGTATGAAATCAAACAGTTGCCATTCCCCAAAGATTTAAAGAAGAAACAAACACATATTGAAAAATTAGTTGACCAAATCATTTCCCTCAAAAAACAAAACCTCGACACTACCGCACTGGAAAAGGAAATCGATGTGCTGGTTTACAAGTTGTACGAACTCACCTACGATGAAGTAAAAATAATAGAGCCGCAATTTTTGCTTACCCGTGAAGAATACGAAAATTATTCTGGCAACGAGTGAAGGAGCAGAGGGAAAAACTACATAAAAAGACTGGTATTCAACCTCCTCCTCGTTTGAGCTTTGCGGTAACGAGGGATATGCAAACTCTCGTCTGTGACGGGAAAGTCAAAAGCCGAAGAACCTGTGTAGTCCACTATCTTGATTGCACTTTGGTGATTCGATTACGAACCGTTTTAGTACATGATCGCACCCGGCAGGTGAGATATTCCATCTCTGCGGTGCGTAATCGTACCTTCGCGGTGCGTGATCCCACCGTTTTGGTGCGATAACGCATCAAAACGGTGGGATCACGCACTAAATTGCTAAGTGGACGTTGCAATTGGATGCGATATCGCACCAATTTGCTAAGTGTACATTGCAATTTGGTGCGATCACGCACCAAATTACTTCGATAATCATGCAGAATGGTGCGATAACTCTTTGTAACTTTGTAAAAAATGATTAATGAGACCAAGGATTTACATAGATACTTCAGTTGTAGGAGGTTACTTTGACGAGGAATTTAGTGATGCTACTCAAGGATTATTCAAACGATTTGAGAATAATGAGATAATTTTTGTTGTTTCTGACTTACTTGATTTGGAATTGATTGCTGCCCCATAAATGTTAGGGAATTATTGTATAGATACAGTTCTGACAAGTTTGAGAGGATTCTTTTGACTGAAGAATCTATAAAACTGGCTGATACATATATAGCTGAGAAAGTTGTCGGTAAGACAAGTCTTGAAGATTGCAGACATATTGCTCTTGCTACAATTAATAGAGTAGATGTTTTAGCAAGCTGGAATTTTAAACACATAGTTAATTTGGACAGGATAAAGGGGTATAACTCTGTTAATTACAAACTTGGATACCCAATGATTGAGATACGTAGCCCTAAAGATTTATTACATTATGAAGACTAAAAAAGAAAAATCATTTGACGCAGTTAAGATGATGCGTGAGATACGTGATAAAATTAGTTTAGAAACTCAAAACATGACATTCGAGGAATTGAAAAAATATATTGATTCACGTATCAAGACAAGTGGATTGAAACCTATCGGACAATAATGTCCTAACAGCTCCCCCTTTGAGCTTTAGCCGTAACGTCCTCGTTACCGTTGTACTCAAACGAGGAAAAGTTGATAATCTGATTATTAACAGGAAAACATCACAAAAAAGCACAACCGACAAACCGTTCTTTCACACCACCGTTCGTACTCGGTTCGCTCCTGCCTTTCAATCCAAATGTCCACCGGACATTTTCTTAACGCTCCGTCCAGTATGTCCCAATGTATATCGGAATTACCACTGTTTATAAGGCATTTACACCCTCCCGGAAGAATTACACTTGTTGTTCATCTCTATGTAAAGTTTATTTGTATTTTTAAACTTTTCAATGAGCTTTCAGCGTTGTACATCACTAAGAAAGGCAAATATGCTGATGACACTGATATCTAATAAATGAAATTATCAGATTTAACCAAACAATGAATCTCAGAAAATTTATAGAAAACTACTCAAGATTAAATGATTCTGAATGGCATTCTATTGAACAGTTATTCGAGAATAAGGAATTCAATAAAAATGAGACAATTCTGGAAGAAGGTAAGGTATGCAGATATTTTTATTTTCTTGAAAGTGGACTGATTCGATTCTATAATAACATTGACGGTAATGACATTACCAAAACATTTACCATTGCTCCATATTGTTTTACCTCCAGGATTAGTTTCAGAAAGCAAATAGCATCTAATGAAGGAATTCAAGCTTTAGAAAAAACTGTTGTCTGGCAAATATCTTTTAAGAATTATAAAAAGCTTGAAGAATTGAATTCATGGAATATTTTTATCCGGAGATTACTGAATGAAATCCAGGAATTTTCCGAATCTTTTTATCTTGAAATAAGAACAATGACTGCCGAAGACAGATATAAAAAAATACTGGATGAATACCCAAATGAATTGGTTCAAAAAATACCATTAAAGCATTTATCCTCTTTTTTAGGAGTTGCTCCTCAATCATTAAGCAGGATTCGAAAAAAAATTCAACAAAATGCCAAAATTAACATAGGTGAATTTAAATCTTCTGATAATTAGAGATTTTTGCATCGTTTTTTAAATCAGAAAAATCATGCAAAGTTTTCGTAGTAAATTAGTAATTGGATTGATTAAGAACAGGCATTTATTCAAATTGAAATTAAAACCTGAAGTTGTAGATAAAGACTTCTCCGTTGACAAATTTCGTGAACGTATTGACAAAGCATCAGATAGAATAAAACTGCCGAAAAATGTTTCTTCACAAAAAATTTCAGTAGAAGGAATAAATGCCGAATGGATAATTCCACAAAATCCGATAAAGGATAAAGTACTTTTATATATTCATGGCGGAGGTTTTATATCCGGTTCCTGTCATACACATCGCATGCATGTTGCAAAATTCGCGAATGAATGCCAATTAAAATCATTGGTTTTTGATTACAGGTTAGCTCCCGAACATCCATTTCCTGCGGCTCTCGACGATTGTGTTACAACTTATAAATGGTTATTAAAGCAAGGGTATGAAGCAACCAATATAATTGTGGGTGGAGAATCGGCAGGAGCAACTTTAACATTGTCGCTTTTATTAGCTCTAAAAGAGAATAATATTATTTTGCCCAAGGCAGCTTTTTCCATTTCTCCGGTTACCGATTTAAGATGTAATGCTGAATCATTTAAATATAATGCTAAAAATGATGTTGCTCCTTTTGGGTCGTGGACAGTCTGGACTAACTTTTATATTTCGGATAATGACCCAATAAATCCATTATTGTCGCCACAATTCGGGAATTATGAGGGCATTCCTCCATTGTATATATGCGTTGGAACCCATGAGATACATTTTGATGATTGTGTAAATGTTGCTAAAACAGCTAAACAATTTGGTGTTGATGTTACTTTGCGCAAATGGGATAAAATGATTCATGCCTTTCCTCTTTTATCACCATTTTTTCCTGAAGCGAAGAAGGCGTTACTAGAGATATGCGAGTTTGTAAAACAGCACACAAGCAACAACTGAGGCAAAAGAAAAAAGTACGAACGCACAGTCGAGCAGATGGCCGATGAGCTATTAGCCCAAGAGCTCAACCTACCTTTTATGTTTTCTGATGCGCAATTTGGGATAAAAACAGAAAAGAGGATGTCCAAAAAGATGAGATCCCGAAACAAGTTCGGGATGACTCGATCTCAGGCTTTTTTGACAGCCTCTTTTCAAAATATTTATAGACCAGTGAAATTACGTTCGAACGAGGTAACGTCACACAATTATTAAATTACAGAACCGCCTTGCAGGCATCAATCAGCTTCGCTGCATTTGCATTGCCTGCATCAAGTGCTTTTGCTTTCTCCAGTATTACAAGAGCAGCTTTGAATTCAACTTTCGCTTTTTCAACCTCTTCATTATATGCAGGATCAGATGTTTTCAACGTACCGGCAGTCACTTTTGCATTGGCTCCGGTGAGGATTGCAGCCCCTTTTTTGTATACACTATTCCCTTCCGAAACATACACCGATGCTAAAGCAGAAGCTATTTTATCATTTCCCGGAAATTTTTCAGCACCCAAAATCAGGGTTTGTTTGTAATCTTCGTCTTTGTTAAGCTTTTTCAGTGAAGCAGCCTTGTAAAAAATGGCATTTTCTGCATTCGTATTTTCAGTAAATGCATTTCCAAACAATTCAACAGCCTGATCGTACAATTTACCTTTGAAGGCAACAATAGCCGCGTTATAATAAATTCCTCCCTTTCCTTCTGCACCCGATTCAATGGCTTTCAGGTACGACGCAATCGCTTCTTTGGAATTATCCATCTTTGCATACGCATTTCCTTTGTATTCATAGGAGCCTGCAACATTAGCTCCGGCTGCAATTGCCTTGTCGAAATATTTTAAAGAGGCCTCGTATTTTTCAGCCTGAAATCCAGCAAACCCAATATTAAAATTAATAGCTGCATCAATTTGTACATCTCCCAAATTATTCATTGCACTCTCATACAATTCGAACGCTTTTGCGTAATCTTTTGATTTTAGAGCTTCATTGGCATTGTTAATTGTCTCTGCTGCATCCTGTGCAAAGCCAACAAAGGCCCCCAATAAGAATACAATTGAAAAATAAATCCGTTTCATACCGTTCATTCTTTTTGAAATTATTGTTAAAAATTAATATTTATTGGTGTTTTTTCTAATCCATTCCAAAAATAAGAATAATGATTAAAAATCCCAGTAATTATTTTGCTGATTGACAATCCGGCGTACAAACCAGAAAAAAAAATAGTTTATACATAAAAAACCCGACATCTGTTTCCTACTTATTTTTAAGGATTAAGCATGTCCGTATTATAAAAACCAAGAATATTCCGGGCCATTTGAATCCCTGATTTTGCTTCTGAATTATCCGGCTCAATTTCCAAAACTTCGCTATATTGATTTATTACATCGCCCCATTTATGCTGTTTACAGGATATTCTTCCTTTCAGCAAAAAAACTTCGGCAGGTGTTTTTCCTGTATTTATATTCTGAAATTCATCCAGCATTTTCAACGCATCATCCAGTCTGTTTTCGTCTATTAATTTTCGTATTTCGTCCATTTCAAATAATTCTGCAACCAATATCGTATTTTTTTTCTAAAAAAATCAAACTGCCTTTTCAACAAGATCATTCCTTTAATCGGCCCGGCTTACCTGAACCACCCCTTTGATATTTTTCAGTTTATGTAATAAGAACTCAAGATGTTCCAGATTGTTTACAAATACACGCAGAGTTCCTTCAAATTCGCCTCCGTCCGATTCAATATTAATGGAACGCATCTGAACGCCAATGTCTTTCGCAATAACATACGAAATCTGGGAGACGATGTCGTTATCGTTGTTCCCCGAAATCCGGATGACTGCCTGAAATGATGAGCGTTTCCCCGTTTCACGCCATTTTGCATGAATTACCCTGTACGGATAACGCTCGATCATTTGTTTAGCGTTCGGACAAGTTTTCCGGTGAATTTTAATCCCCTCCCTGATCGTGACAAAACCAAAAATATCGTCGCCGAAAATGGGATTGCAACACGGGGCCAGTTTGTAATTTACATTTTTGATATTGTTATCGATCACCAAAAAATCGTCATCGCCCGAAAATTCAAGTTCTTTGACTTGTTCCTTCGGCAAAACTTCGGCAAGCACTTGTTTGGCTGTCGTCTCTTCTTTCTCAACCAATAATTCTTTGATAGCCAACGTATCAATCTTTCCGATTGAAATATTGTAATAAAGATCCTGCGCCAGCTTTAATTTATAGTGTTTCTGAAGTTTTCGGATGGTATCGTCGTTGTACTGAAGTTTCCAGTTTTTCAGCTTCCGGAGCAATATTTCCTTACCGTTATCGGCTTCGCGCTTTACCTCTTCATTCAAACTGACCTTGATGCGGGTTTTTGCCTTGGTTGTCACCACGAAATCGAGCCAGTCCATTTTCGGGCGTTGGTTGTTCGAGGTGTCAATCGAAATCAGGTCTCCGTTTTTCAGTTTGTGTTTTAACGTGACATTTTTTCCGTTGACTTTTCCCCCCACACATTTATCGCCCACCTGCGAATGAATTTCATACGCAAAATCGAGCAAGGTGGCCCCAGCCGAAAGTTTCTTCAAATCGCCCCTCGGAGTAAATACAAAAATTTCATCTTCATATACGTTCATTTTGAAATCGTCGATGAAATCCATCACGGTCACATCCGGGTTTTCCAGCATTTCACGGACACCGGCCAGCCACTTTTCCATATCGGGATTGGCATGTCCGCCCTTGTATTTCCAGTGGGCAGCCAAACCTTTTTCAGCAATCTCGTCCATCCGTTTGGTACGTATCTGTATTTCCACCCATTTCCCGTGAGGACCGAGTACTGTGGTATGCAGCGATTCGTAGCCGTTCGATTTTGGAATGGTGATCCAGTCGCGCATACGTTCCGGGTTCGACTGATACTCTTCAGTAACAATCGAATAAACCTGCCAGCATTCCGATTTTTCGTTTTCCAGTTCAGTATCCAAAATAATCCGGATGGCAAACAGATCGTACACTTCATCAAAATCGACCTGCTGGTTTTGCATCTTTTTCCAGATCGAGTTGACAGCCTTGGTACGGGCTTTCATATCGAATTTAAAATCTTTCCGGTTCAGCTTTTCTTCGATAGGCTTTACAAATTCGGCCACAAAGTTGGCTCTCTCCCGGTCAGTTTCCTTCAACCTGGCAACCACATAATTGTAGTTTTCGGGCTGCATAAACTTCAGGCACAGGTCGAGCATCTCCGAATTGATGTAATACAAGCCCAGCCGATGAGCCAGCGGAGCATATAAATACGAGGTTTCCACCGAAATTTTATGCTGAACTTCCGGTTTCTGAGAATCAAGGCGTCGCATTACCTGAAGACGGTCGGCTATTTTTGTGAGGATCACCCGTACATCGCCGGCCAGTGCGAGCATTAGTTTGCGGTAATTTTCGGAATGCAACCCAACGGTATCGGTGCCCAGCGCATTAATTTTGGCCATTCCTTCCAGAATATCGGCAACAGAAGCGCCAAAGCGGCTCTCCAGCACCGAACGGTCCACTTTATTCTGAAGTCCTTCGTAAGCCACATTGTGCAACAGTCCAGCCCGCACCGAGTCGGTACCCAGACCAATTTCCTTTGCAACGATCATGGCCACTTCAAGGGCATGTTCAATGATCACCTCGCCGGTGTCCCATGCCCTGTCGCCCAAAATACTATATGAAAACTGATATGCTTCCCTGATTTTATCCAAATCAGCACTGGTAAAAGTTTTCGAACAGAAATGTATCAGTTCTTCCAGTTTTCTCTCTGCTACTTCCGCCATCCCGGTATAAATTATCAGTGATAAAAAAGATTCGCAAAACAAAAAAGGCTACCCGTTATTCCGACGGACAGCCTTCTGCAAAATTTCTTTTGGTGTAAAACTATTCCGTCTGTGTAGAATCAACAAAAACACGCTGCTTCATTTCACGGTCGAGCATAAACACTCCGTTTCCTTCTCCGTTAATCAGGCGAAGGGTATCCAGAATTTCGTTTACATTGGCTTCTTCTTCTACCTGTTCATCAACAAACCAGTTCAGGAAACTGCGGGTTGCATGGTCGCTTTCGGCAATGGCAATATCCATAATTTTATTAATGCGATCAGTAACCAGTTCCTCGTGGGCAAGTGTTTTTTCAAAAACATCAACAATATTTTTAAAATCGGTATCAACTGCAGCAATAGGTGTTAAAATTACCCGGCCATTGCGTTCGATCACATAATTAAAAAACTTTATAGCATGTGACGTTTCTTCCTGATACTGAATTTTCATCCAGTTTGAAAAACCGGTAAGCCCTTTATCTTCAAACCATGCAGCCATCGATAAATATAGATAGGCCGAATGAAATTCTGCATTGATCTGGTCGTTTATTGCATTTAATACTTTCTCTTTTAACATAGCCTTCGGTTTTAATTTTTTATAAAAATAAGAAAATTTAACCTGATCCAATCGGTTTTGCTGTATTCAATTTAAAAGGAAAAGAAAAATTAATGTTATGCAGCGCTTAAAAATCAACAATAATCAATAACCCGACAGGCTCTCTATTCATTAAAATCGAGATTGAATTTCTGCCTGAATACATTGAGTTGCGGATTTTTATTCATCATTGCCTGCAATCTTTCCGAATCGGAATAAATTATTTTTTTCAATTTCTGAGCATCGATTTTGGTAACCATTTCAATACGGCTGTTGCGCAATTCTCTTCGCAACCACGAAACCAGGTCGGGTTTTACAATTTTTATCTCCTCGTCAATGGTGGCGCTGCCAATGGTCAGCACTATTCTATAATTATCTTCCAGATGAGGAATATTTGACAAGGTTGTAAATAAATTGGGCCTGTCTTCGTACCTGCCGATAAACTCCTTCCATTTTAGCTCAAATTGCTCTTTCGTGAACGGATCTTCCAGATGGTTTTCAGTATGATACTTGTGGGTATCGAGGGCGTTTTCCTGATTATTCTCCTGCGGATGTTTGCCATTCAGCGCATCGGTAATGGAAGGGGTAAACGCACTGCCACTTTTCCGGATGACACGCTTAACGAATGGCCTTTCGACCGCCGGTTCGGCTGGTTTTACCACCGGAGGGACATTAATTGATGCAGTCATTGCAGGTCTTGCAGGTTCAGCAACGGCCTGTGAAAACAAAGGAAGCAGAGTTTCTTCCTCGTCGGGGTCAGCTATTTTTTTTTTAAGGTGACCTGCGAAATTTTAATCAGCGCCAATTCAACCAGCAGTCGTTTATTCTGACTTGCCTTGTACTGCAAGTCGCATTCATTGGCAATTTTCAAAGCCTCCAGAATGAAATCGCTGTCGCTGCCTGCCGCCTGCTGTTTATATTTTTCTTTTATCTCGCCGCCCACTTCGAGCAGTTGAACAGTTACCGGGTCTTTGCAAACCAACAGGTCGCGGAAATGGGTGCTCAACCCCGAAATAAAATGGTGCCCGTCGAAGCCCGAATCCAGAATATCGTTGAAAATCATCAGCGAACCCGGCACATCGTTTTTCAGGAAACAGTCAATCAGCTTGAAATAGTAATCGTAATCAAGTACGTTCAGGTTCGAAATTACATCGTGGTAGTTTATCTTTTTTCCTGAAAAGCTGACAATCTGGTCGAAGATGGAAAGTGCGTCGCGCATGGCGCCATCGGCTTTATGGGCGATCACATTCAATGCTTCGTCGTCAATTTCAACCTGTTCGCTTTGGGCAACATGTCCAAGGTGCCCCGAAATATCAGCAATTTTGATCCGGTTGAAATCGAATATCTGGCAACGCGATAAAATGGTCGGAATAATTTTGTGTTTTTCCGTAGTCGCCAAAATGAAAATGGCATGTTTCGGCGGTTCTTCCAGCGTTTTCAGAAATGCGTTGAAAGCAGCCTGCGACAACATGTGGACCTCATCGATGATATAAATGCTGTAATGCCCAATTTGCGGAGGTATCCGCACCTGATCGGTCAGACTGCGAATATCGTCGACCGAATTATTCGAAGCGGCATCCAGTTCGTGAATATTATACGAACGGTTTGTATTAAACGCTTTGCACGATTCGCATTGATTGCAAGGCTCTGTTTCTGCGGTCAGATTTTGGCAGTTGATGGTTTTTGCAAAAATACGCGCACAGGTGGTCTTCCCCACCCCGCGCGGTCCGCAAAACAAATAGGCATGCGCCAGTTGCCCGTTTTTAATTGCATTTTTCAGTGTACCGGTGATTGACGCCTGTCCAACCACCGTTTTAAATGTATCGGGCCTGTATTTTCGTGCAGAAACAATAAAATTTTCCATACCATTTTTAATGAGAAACCAAATATAAGAATTCTGTTCTGAAAACAAGAGCAAATTTATCAACAGCGCCTGTACAATCAGAATATGCCGGTTTTTCAGGATAAAAGAAGAACTTGAAAAAGAAGGCCTTTCATAAACTTTTTAAGCTTTTTGCTGTTCTTACAAAATAAAAAATCAACATTAAAAGCAGAATTACATGAAGCCACTTTTTTTTATTATCAGCTTATCGTTTTTCGTATCGGCAGGTTTTGCCCAGGATAAAACGTTCCACAGCTTTGTGGTAAAAGATATTAACGGCAACGATTTCGATCTGGCCAGTTTGAAAGGCAAAAAAATTTTAGTCGTAAATACTGCGTCGAAATGCGGGCTTACTCCGCAATATGAGATACTTCAGGCAATTTACGAAACCTACGGAGGCCCGAATTTTACCATCATCGGTTTTCCGGCCAATAATTTCAAGGAACAGGAACCCGGCACCAATAAAGAAATCGTTGAGTTTTGCACAAAAAATTACGGGGTGACTTTCCCGATGATGTCAAAAATATCGGTGAAAGGCGACGACATGCACCCGGTTTACCAGTGGCTGACACAAAAATCGCAAAACGGGGTGAAAGATTCGGAAGTAAGCTGGAATTTCCAAAAATACATGATTGACGAAAACGGCCACCTGGTTGATTTTGTTGCGCCAAAAGAAAAACCGGACAACGAAAAGATTATCAACTGGATAAAAGGGGAAAGATGAATTGAAGATATTTCAGGTCATTTTCTGATCACTCCCCATTCCATAATGTAAAAATCGTTTCGCAAAAACGGGACTACCATTGGTTGATCAATTTGCTGGTATTTATTGACTCCAACAATCCCATAAAATAATCGACCCACATTATCTGGCTGAACAGAAAAGTCTAATTGGATCGCAGTATCAATGATAGCATTTGTTTGCGGATAAATATTGTAGTAATTATCTTCTATCAAAAGCGAAATCCAGTAATCTGTAAAATCTTTTATTTCCTGTTGAGAAAAATTATACATCGACATATTTTCTTCAAAAAAAGATTTCAAATTCGCCCGGGTAATACACCAGCCTTTTTTGTATTGAAAAACATCGGGCTGTTTGCTTTCGTAAAACAAGTATGAGTATTGATTATCGATTTTTCCGGTTGTATCCACATGAACACACCAACCTTGATTATATTGAGGTATTGATTCAATAATATTTCCGCCCAACGGAAAGTTAATTTTCAGGCAAAGGTCTATTTTTCTGGTAGGATAAACATATATGTTCGGTTTAAGAACCATAATATCAGAAGGCAAACGTTGCACAAGGGTATCTTTACGGTTTCGGTTCGTTGCAATCAAAGCAACAAGATACGGAGGAGCTATTTCATAGACATGCAACGGGTCTTTTTCAGTTGAAGTTGTTCCATCTCCGAAAAGCCAAAGAAAGCTTGTGGCATTTTCTGAACAATTCGTAAACTGAACTTCTCCATCATTCGTACTACTGAATTGATAATCGAAACAGGCTTTTATAGCTAACGAATAGTCATCTTTTTCGCAACTCAGAAAAACTCCAATAAGCAACAGTGAGATTAGTCGTATTTTCATATTCCTGGTTTTTATTATATTTTCTGAGAATTACAGCAAACACTGTCAATCCTATTCTTACAAAAGGGAGATGCGCAACATTGAATAACGTTGCGTCATTAAAACCGGAAAGACAAATAAAATATCGTGAAATAATTCATTTCCCTTCATTTCCGTATCTATATCAAGAAAGAAATTTGTCTCCTGTTGTGTAGAAAAAGCAGATTAAATCTACTTCGGACAGTTTTTTTGGGAGTGAAGTTTGAAAAGGATTACCTTATTTGAATTCTTGTTCTTGTCGAGGATATTCACCAAAAGTGTACCTGTAATAAATATGCCCAGACAGATCAACCCGGCCAGAAAAAGAATCATGATCAGGGTACTGGACCAGCCGATGATGGCGTCGCCAATCATTTTCTTATAAAGGACAATCCCAATGCCGATCACGAAAAAGCTGATAAAAAGGATGAACAATTTCAGGATGCTGAACAGGAGTTCTTTCGATAGTTCAATCATCGACCGGATGCCATGTTCAATAAGCGCTGCCAGGTTCATCTTCGTTTTTCCGCCCAGCCGTTTATGACGGTCCCAACGAAAACCGGTTTGCCTTCCTTTTTGCTTCACCAGATAAGCCGCCAGATGAATAAATGAATTGTGTACCGCCCCCGATAAAACTTTTTTACTGATCAGCACAAAATTGCCATAGTTCATATATTTACCGGTTATCATTCGGAAGATAAACCGATAGATGGCATAACCTATTTTGAAACGAAGATTTTCGTTGCGCTTCCCCCGAATCACTTTTACAATGTCGTAGTCGAGATAGTTCACCAGTTTTTTAATGGCTTTCGGATCATCCTCTCCATCCGAATCCATCACGATGCAATGGGTGACCGGAAGGTTCTCGGCATATACCATTCCCTGGTAAATTGCGCCCTGATGCCCTTGATTAAACGCCAGATCAAGCACTGAAATACAGATATTCGGAGAAGAAGGAGTGAATTCGGACAGTAAGTTCAGCGTCCGGTCGGTCGAACTGTCGTTTACTGCAATAATATGGAACGGATACGGAAGAGCAGCAATTTGCTTTTCCAACCGGGAAAGAAAATCGGTTATGATCTGTTCTTCGTTGTAACACGGTAAAACAATGGCTATCGAAGGTTCCATAGGTTAAGGCAAATAGGTCCGACCGGTTTCAAAAATAGCAAGAAAAAAGGAAACAGCTCACTATTTTCATGCAGATTGCGCTAAATACGCAGAAATCAGCAAAAAAATCAGATGTTATCTGTGACAGCTTTACGGAATCTGCAAAAAAAATCTCCCGCCTTTGAGCAGGAGATTTCCATTCAGTAAATATTTTCAGAAAAGCTTACGCTTTTTCGAGTTCCAGTGTTTTGGTCGGACGGTCGCAAACTTCGGTTGGCCCCCAGTACTGGATTGGTCCCGGGTACAGGTAGCTGGTTTCGGCAGCCCATTTTTCACGGTTGGCAGCCAGGTATTTGAATGGTGCTCCATCCAATTCAACCAGCGCTTTCTGGATAACCGGTTTCATGTGGCCGTGACGGCGTTCCATGTTCATCATCATGGTAACCGGCACACCACCGGCGATCCATTGGTCAGCAGGCGCAGTGAGGTTGCGAACCGATGCCATATAACCGGTTTTGCCTGCACCGATCAGCACCGAAGCTGTGTAACCCAGCGAGTAGCAATAGTCGGCGTCAAAATTCGACGGGGCGGCGCAACGGCCTTCGTATCCGAAGAAATGGTACTGCGTTCCGAATTTGCCACTATACCCACCGGCTTTTTTCATCTCTTTCAGACGGGCTTTTACCATCTCACCCAACAGTTTTTCCGTTTCAATCAGCGAAACCTGAACGTTTCCGTGCGGGTCGCGATCCAACGTTAACTGATCGGCAATTCCGCCTGGCAACGATTTATATACTTTGGCTGATTCAGCCGACAGGATACCGGCAACAAATGCACGGCCTTCCGCTTTATCAGTATACGATTTGAATTTCTTTTCCGTTTCGGAACCTTCGGCCAGCAGGTCGTTCAGTTCGGCAATCAGCGCTTTCATTTCCGGAACAAATTCAACCAAACCTTCAGGAATTAAGGCAACGCCGAAGTTTTCGCCGTTGTTTCCGCGTTTGGCAATAATACCAGCCATATAGTCAACAATTTCACCCAAAGTCTGCTTTTTGGCAGCCACTTCTTCCGAAATAAGCGTGATGTTTGGCTGAGTTTGCAGAGCAGCTTCCAAACCAATATGCGAAGCCGAACGGCCCATCAGTTTAATGAAGTGCCAGTATTTTTTTGCTGAATTGGCATCGCGCTGGATGTTGCCAATCAGTTCGGAATAAACTTTTACAGCGGTATCGAAACCAAACGAAGTCTCGATCATTTCGTTCTTCAGGTCGCCGTCGATGGTTTTCGGACAACCGATTACCTGTACGCCTGCTTTTTTTGCTGCATAATATTCGGCCAGCACACATGCGTTGGTGTTGCTGTCGTCGCCGCCAATGATCACCAGCGCTTTGATGTTCAGTTTTTTCAGGATTTCGAGGCCCTTGTCGAACTGGGCTTCTTCTTCCAGCTTGGTACGGCCCGAACCGATGATGTCGAAGCCGCCGGTGTTGCGGAAACCTTCGAGGAAATCGGCTGTAATTTCCACGTATTTGTGATCGACCAATCCGCCGGGACCGCCCAGAAAACCGTACAGTTTGCTACCTGTATTCAGTTTTTTGATACCGTCGAAAATACCGGAGATCACGTTGTGACCGCCCGGCGCTTGTCCGCCCGACAAAATCACGCCTACATTGAATGCAGGAACACTTGCTGCTGCACCTTCTTCGAAAGTAACCAACGGCATTCCGTAGGTATTGGGGAACAACTTTTTGATTTCGGCCTGATCGGCAATTGATTCCGTAGCAGCTCCGTCAACGAGTTTAACGGCGCCTTTCAGCGATTTGGGTAGTTTAGGCTGATAGGCAGCCCGTGCTTTTTGTAATGCGCTTATGGTCATATTTTAAAATTTTAGATAGGTAAATTGCATTTTGAAAAAAATCGCTGCAAAAATATGCTAATTTGATGGTTTTACCTAGCAACGCACTTACGGTTTTGGGGTATTTAAAGTAAATTTAAAAAGATGACGAAGGCGTTATGTTTCGGAGAAGACAGCGCTCCTGATTTATACAAAAAAAAGTACAGATTAATATATTGCAACGCAGGGCGGGATTTCCCCGATGAACGTCCCACGAAGAACTGCATCCCCAAATACTAATTTCCTGTCAACGAAGCACCGAAACCCAACTTGCCGAGTAGCTTGCTGTTATAGCAGTGGTTCTTTTCATTCTGTCGGAATATGATTCTCTTTACAGTAAATATCTATTTCACTGTCATTTGTAAAATATTCGTCGCAAAATTCGTCAAGTTCCTTTTCTGTCGATTTGTAATAGCGATCTTCTGCGGTCATTAGTTTTTCTGTCTGTTCAATGAATTTCTCAAATTCCTTATTGATTTTGCACAGTTTGTCAATGGTCTTAAAGTCCAGACTACGAATCTTCGCCGGAAACAAAACCTTGCTTTGATAGGGATTTGCTTTTAGTTCAATTATTCCAATACCAAATGATTGATTTAATCTTTCCATTTCTTCTAACAAACTGTCACTAAACTCAAAAGCAACTAAATAACCAAAGTTTGCCCAACTTGAATTTGAAACTGCTTGAAAAAAAGCTTTTTTCAAATCACTGTCATTGTTGATTTCCTTTTTCAATTCATAGGAACTCAATTTGAAAGTGTCAACACGATTTATAGATTTTAAAAAGTTTTGGCTGGCTTTTGTCTGTAGATTTAGAAATTTAATTCCAACCATGTCTGGATGCGTCCAAATTTGATTGTTGTCTTTACCATTTGATTGCTCGTGAAAAATTGTCTTTGAGTAAATGCCTGTATTTTTCAAATAACTACTCAAGAGTTTATGCAAATCTCTTTCATTATAACTTTTAATTTTTTCGAATTTTTTCGAAGGAGTGGTGGTGGTCGTTGTCGAACCGCTTAAAACGTCTATTGCAATATTTTGCTCGTTTTTCGTTAAGTAGTATGAGTAAGTTCCACCGTCTTGTTTGATGCGTTTTACTCTTGTGTCACCGTTACGAATAAAGTCTCCGAGCAAAGCCGAAACCGTCGAAGCAGGAGTTTTTGCCGAACCAAAATCATAATAATTCTTCTCAACGATGTGGTTGCAAACTGTCAAGTAATTTGTGATGTCGTTAATGTCTTCTAAACTTTTTAAAATAGCTTCTTTTAGTGTCATTGTCTGTCTATTTAATATTACAATCCTGTTGACTTACCATTGGCTATAACTTGGAAACAGCACCATAAACTTACTACTTTTTTTTACTCTTCATTTCTATTAAACAAATTTATTTTAGCATTTCAATGCCCGGGTTACAAGACGATAGGCTGTACAGACATATCATGTTTAGTAAAACGCCAGAATTGCTTTACGAACCGGGTTCGGCGCCTCATAAAGTCCTTCATCGAGCAAATGAGAGCTTCACCTGGAGTGAAACTCTCACTTACGTCCACTGTGCGCGGTGAGATTCCGGCCTGCGCCGGAATGACAAACCAGAAAAGGGTCGTTATTCCGGAATATTCGTTGCTAATTCCTGTTTTACAAGTCGATAGGCAGTACAGATAGATCAATGTTTAGCTAAACGCCAAAATTGCTTTACGAACCGGGGCGGCGCCTCATAAAGCCCTTCATTAAGTTAGTGAGAGCTTCACCTGGAGTGAAACTCTCACTCGCTTCCACTATGCGCGGTGAGATTCCGGCCTTCGCCGGAATGACAAGCATTGAAGATCAGTTATGTAAGGGTTTTACCCATCATTTCCGTATTCTGACCCACATTTTGCAGTATCCGTACTGGTTTAAATCGCCAATCAATTCTCATCAAAGAATCCCATTCCGTCGAGCATCCCGATCAGCTTAATGGAATAGTCGTCGGCAGCCAGCGGCCAGCGAATACCATTCTTGTAAAGCAGCGTAGTGGTGAAATCGTTTTCATCGGGAACTTCAACGAAGCTCTCCCCTACTTTGTAATGCAGAAGCCCCGACATGTATTCACCCGTATGCGGGTCCTGCATAGCCTGCTGAAATGATTCGCTGAAAACCTGATCAGACACCAGCGAAATATCGAACCCGTATTCCTTCATCGCATAAATCACATTGGCCATATTCAACCTGTAATTGTTGTACGGATGAAGTACCACAATTTCGCGGGGAGCCCGGGAAAGCGAAACAACAGCCATCGCAACATAGTCGATCGGAGATATCTCAACACGTGAAACCAGTTGACTGAGCGGGAACATTTTCAGCACCTTGTACGATTTTAAAACATTGACAAAGGCATTGCTCCGGAAATTGATCTGGAATTCGCCGTCGGACTGACGCCCCATCAGGTTACCGACACGCATGATCTTGCCGTCGAGGCCCTCACTGACAGCCCGCAAAATCAGGCACTCCGCTTTGTACTTACTCAGTACATATTTGTTGTTGATGGTCTGTCCGAAATAAAGTTTTGATTCATTCAGAACGATACCTTTTTCAAGTTTATCGCGTTCCATCAGGCCGCCTGTGCTCCGCGTTGAAACATGGATCAGACGTGCCCCTTCGCTTTTGCATAAATCAACCAGGTTGGCAACGCCTTCTACATTGATTTTGTCCAGCTCGTCGCCTGCGGCATAATGTTTAACGCTTGCAGCGCAGTTAAATACCGTGCTGATCCCCTTTCCTTTCAACGAACCCAGCATATCGGTGTTCGTAATATCCCCGTCCACCGGGATGATCCTGGTTTCGAAGAGGTCGTCGAAGGTATCGGAGAAATAGTACATCAACTGGGCTTTTAACCTCCGTTCAGGAGCCAGGGCGCCTTTCGATCTCACCATGCAATACAGCTTTCCCGTTTCCTTATCGATGAGTTCCTTCAGAACGTGGATGCCCAGATAGCCGGTAGAGCCGGTCAGCAACACATTTCCCAAAGCATAGTCAGGGCAATCTCCCCACAAATCTGCTTCGTTCGTTTCAAGAACTTTGTTGATTGTCGTATAATCATACCCCGAAATATCTTCCAGTTGTTCCTCTTCGCCTTTCTCGCCTTCTGCCGCATGATCAGACAGGAATTTGGCCACGGCCTGCGGGGTCTTCAGTTTAAAAAGATCGCCATACTTAATCATATAGCCGAGGTTGATGATCCGGATGATCGCTTTAATGGCAGATATCGATGTGCCGCCGATCTCGAAAAAACTATCCAGAATCCCTACTTTTTCTATTTTCAGAATATCGGAATAGATCCGGCAAATGCTTTCTTCAACGTCACTGGTCGGAGCAATATACTCCACAGCGCGCGCAACTTCCGGCATCGGAAGGGCTTTCCGGTTGACTTTGCCGTTGTTCGTAAACGGGAATTTATCCATCTGTACCATGGCTGTCGGAACCATAAATTCTGTCAGGCTCGTTCGCAGATGATTTGTTAAAGCTTCCGTATCAATTTTGGTTTTTGCTGTAAAATAACCGCAAAGATGCTGCACCCCGCCAATTTCTTTTACATCCACCACTGCCGCTGAAATACCTTCAAAATTGCTCATAGCATTCTCGATTTCCCCAAGCTCAATTCGCAGACCGCGCAGCTTCACCTGGTTATCCAGACGGCTGAAATATTCAATTTCTCCGGCCTTGTTATACCGGGCAAGGTCGCCGGTGCGATAAAGTTTCTGTCCTCTCCATTCCACAAATTTTTCCCGGTTCAGATCATCCCGGTTCAGGTACCCCCGGCCAACTCCTTCGCCGCCAATACACAACTCACCGGCTACGCCAACAGGAAGAAGTTGCAGGTTATGGTCCATGATGTAATTCGCGACATTACCCAGCGAGGAACCGATCACCGAACTGTTGTAATCACTCTCGATACTGTAAAAAGTAGAACAAATTGTGCATTCTGTGGGGCCATACAGGTTATAGAACCGGTACGGCGGTTTTTTGGTCGGAATAAGGCGTTCGCCGCCAACAGAAAGAAGCCGCAGCGAATGATTTTCAATATCCTCGGCAAACTGTCTGCCGATCTGGGTGGTCATAAAAGCAAAGGTAATTTCGTTCTCTTCCATATATTGGTTCATCCTCAGAAGATCCATCCGCATGTACGACGGAAGAATGTACACCGACGCTCCGGTGGTAATCATCGGGTAGATATCGATCATGTGCGCATCGAATGCAAAGTTGGCATACGCAACACTTCTGTCCTGAGATGTTATACCCGTTTCTTTTACAAACCAGTTGCAGAAGTTGACAATATTTCGTTGCTCCAAAATACAGCCTTTCGGCGTTCCGGTCGAACCGGAGGTGTAAAGCAGGATAAACGTGTCTTCCGGCGACGGTTTCGGCAGGATTATTTCATCATCTGTTTCAAGAGCCTGAATTTCCTCGCGAATAACCACCTTTCCTTCAAAGCCGGGAAGAGAAGTCGCCACCCGTAAACCTTCGGAAAGAATGTGCACTACCCCGGCGTCTTTTACCATAAAACTCAAGCGGTCGGAAGGCATTGAATAATCCAGCGGCATGTATGCGCCACCTGCTTTCATTATCGCCAAAGGATAAACCACCATGTATTCGCTCCGGTCGATCATCACCCCGACGACTTTTTCACGCTGTACACCCAGCGAACAGAGCTTTTTCGCAATTTTATCGGTGACCTGGTCCAGCTCACGGTAAGTCAGCTTCCGGTCTTCAAAGACTACGGCGATATTGTCGGGAGTTTTTTGTACCTGTTGACTGAACAGGTCAACCAGCGTAAGGGTGCGGTCGTGTTCCATACTCTTTCCGGTTGAAACCTTTAGTACTTCCGCTTCCTGTTCTTTGGAGACCAGACTGATTTCAGAAACAGCCGTATCCGCGTTTTTCGACATCCGATCGGCAGTTGCAGCAAATGTGTCAGCAAACCGCTTTATTTCCTGTTCGTGATACAGTGTATTATCGAATTCCACAGTCAGGGTATATCCGCCTTCATCGGGAAATATAACTGCACTGAGCGGAAATTTGACCGTGTTCAGATTGAGGAAATTTACCTGGGCACATTCATCTCCGAGATACAGGTTCCGGTCAATTCCCCCTTCGTATGCAAAATTAATCTGCGGTACAATACCATATTTTTCAGCCATTTTGGTAAACGGAAAGATTTCGTTTTCCATCGTGGCGAATATCTGGTCCTGAATATTTTTAGCCAATTCGAATACGCTCTGGTTTTTCATGCTGATCACCGCTGGCAGGGTTTTGACAAACATCCCCATCAGGTTCGAAAGTTTATTCTCTGCGCGGCCGCTGGATACGGTAGTGACAGCAATCTGATCTTCCCGGGTATAGCGGTTGACCAGCAGGCTCAAAACAGAAAGAAAAAAGTTGCTCTCGGTAATGGCATGCTGACGGCAAAATTCCCCGATCGTACCGGTTGGAATGAAAACTTTTGCATCGATTGCCGTTCCTGTATTCGGTTCCTGTACGGACGACGGGAATACAGTCATTAACGTACTGCCCAGCAGCTTGTCGAAATAAACTTCTGCCTCTGAATATTTTTCCGACCGGACGAGGGATTGTTCCTCCAGCGCCCTGTCGAAAGTGGTAAATTCTTCCGGAGCAATGGACTTGCCTTCAAATGCTTCTTTCAGGTCATTCAGAAAGACTCCCATCGAACTGCCGTCGAAGATGATATGATGAATATCAAAAAGAAGGTACGTGTAACATTCTGTCTGATAAATTTCAAAACGGTAAAGGGTATCGCCAAAGAGGTTGAAAGGCCGGACAAATGCCGACAGCATCGACTCCATCTTCTCTTCCGCAATTGTATCCGTAAAAATTTCCACCGGCAGGTTATCCCTTCGCAACTGCACAATTTCGCCATTTTCGATGGCCAGGGTGGTTTTCAGATACGAATGGGCATCAACCACTGCGACCACTGCACCTTTCAGCTTTTTAATATCCACTTTGGCAGAGAAGCGCAGGGAAGCAGCAATGTTGTATTGCAGCGCATCCCGGTCTTTTTCCCAATCGTAGTAAAGCCCCATCTGGCTTTCGGTTAACGGGTAATAGTTCCTTTTCCCGTACGCCGATACCGGTTGGGCAGCATCTGATTTTTCCACTTGTCCGGCAACCACTGCTATCAACTGAATGGTTTTGAGCTTCAGTATATCTTTTGTCTGAACGACCAGTCCAATCTTTTTCTGAATCGCAACAGAAAATTTTATGGCAAGGATGGACGTCATACCAAGCGAAAAAAGATTGGTATTGATGCCAAAGTCTTTTGTCTTCAGCATTTCCGAAATGATATCGAATAACTGTTGTTCTAGCGGGGTTTTGGGCGCAATAATTTTCTCTGTTCCGACCTGAGGAACCGGCAATAGTTTCCGGTTAACCTTTCCGTTGTTTGTTAACGGGAACTTTTCCATTTGGATCAGCATGTTTGGAATCATAAATTCCGTCAGGCTCGTTCGCAGATGATTTGTTAAAACTTCCGTATCAATTTTGGTTTTTGCTGTAAAATAACCACAGAGGTGCTGCACCCCGCCAATTTCTTTTACATCCACCACAGCCGCTGAAATACCCTCATACGTGCTCATAGCATTCTCGATTTCCCCAAGCTCAATTCGCAGGCCGCGCAGCTTCACCTGGTTATCCAGACGGCTGAAATATTCAATTTCTCCGGCCTTGTTATACCGGGCAAGGTCGCCGGTGCGATAAAGTTTCTGTCCTCTCCATTCCACAAATTTTTCCCGGTTCAGATCATCCCGGTTCAGGTACCCCCGGCCAACCCCTTCGCCGCCAATACACAACTCACCGGCCACACCAACAGGAAGAAGTTGCAGGTTATGGTCCATAATGTAGTTCGTGACATTACCCAGCGAAGAACCGATCACCGAACTGTTGTAATCACTCTCGATGTTATAGAAAGTAGAGCAGATAGTACATTCGGTTGGGCCGTAAATATTATAAAAACCATACGGCGGTTTTTTGGTCGGAATAAGGCGTTCGCCGCCAACAGACAGAAGCCGCAGCGAATGATTTTCAATATCTTCGGCAAACTGCCGGCCGATCTGGGTGGTCATAAAGGCAATGGTCAACCCGTTCTCTTCCATATATTGGTTCATCCTCAGAAGATCCATCCGCATGTACGACGGAAGAATATAAACCGAAGCGCCGGTGGCAATCATCGGATAGATATCGATCATGTGCGCATCGAATGCAAAGTTGGCATAAGCAACGCTCCGGTCCTCGGGTGTTATACCCGCTTCTTTTACAAACCAGTTGCAGAAATTGACAATATTCCGTTGCTCCAAAATACAGCCTTTCGGCGTTCCGGTAGAGCCGGAGGTGTATAGCAAAACATACATATCTTCCGGAGACGGCTTCGGCAGTACAATTTCATTATGGATATTAAAAGCGGAAATTTCTTCCCGGTTGATGACGATCCCATCATATCCGGGAAGGCAATCGGCCACCCGCGAACCTTCGGAAAGAATATGTCCGGCCCCGGCGTCTTTTACCATAAAATTCAACCGGTCGGAAGGCATTGAATAATCCAGCGGCATGTATGCGCCGCCTGCTTTCATAATGGACAGCGGATAAATTACCATGCATTCGCTCCGGTCGATCATCACCCCGACGACCTTTTCACGTTGTACGCCCAGCGAGCACAGCTTTTTCGCAATTTTATCGGTAATCTGATCCAGCTCGCGGTAGGTCAGCTTCCGGTCTTCAAAAACGACGGCAATATTATCGGGAGTTTTTTGTACCTGTTCCCTGAACAGGTCAACCAGCGTGAGGGAACGGTCGTGTTCCAGTTTTTCCCCGGCAGATATTTTAAGTATTTTGGCTTCCTCTTCTCCTGAAAGAATGGAAACATCCCTGCAATTCCGGTTCTGATCTGCCATCATATTCAGCACCGTATTTTTGATAGCAGAGGCAAAGGTCTTCATGTATTCCCGTTCATAGAGGCTGTCGTTGTATTCGCAACGAATCTCGTAATCATCATGAAACTGAAATATGTATATATTCAGGCTGTCGAAAGTTTTACCTGGTCGCAGATATTCATTATTAACCAGTTGACCATCCATTTCGAAATACTCCAAAAATCCTTTCTGGAAGGTATACATGATTTCCATGGATGCGCCAAATTTCTTCACCATTTCAGAAAACGGATAAACCTGCTTACCCCAAAGTTCTTTCAGGTCGGTTCGGATGGTCGCAAGATAATCGCATACTTTTTGATCCGGGGCCACTTTCATGGTTACAGGCAGTGTTTTGACAAACATTCCCGTATCATTGCTCAAACGCTCTTCGATACGGCCGTGATGCGCTGTACAGAAGGCAATATCCTGTTCCCTGGTATAACGGTTCAGACAAATGCCAAGCGCACCGGCAAACAGGTTGTTCGGCGAAATATCCAGTTGGGTACAAAAATCATTGACCAGGCTCAAATCAATGTATTCTGAAATACGCTGCATGTAACCCACTTCCTGCTCCTTATTATTTATCGTCGGAACCTTCGTCATTGCAATGCCGCTCAGCCTCTTTTCAAAATACGCCTCAGCCTCCAAATATTCAGCATTTCCGGTCCGGGAGCATTCCAACCCGGCATAATCACACACGGTAAAACTTTCCTTTGTCAATTCTTCGCCATTGTATGCACGCACAAGGTCTCTGTTAAAAATCCCGACCGAAGCGCCGTCGAAGATGATATGATGAATATCAACAAGCGCATACAACTTTTTTTCGGTTTTGTACAATTCAATACGGTAAAGCGCAGATCCTGTTAAATCGAACGGACAGACAAAACCGGAGATAATGTCTTTCATCCCGGACTCATCTACAGTTCGCAGAGTGATTTGCACCGGTTCATCTTCATTGAAATATTGTACTACCTCATCTCCTTCCATCCTGATTCTTACATTTAAACCCGGATGAGCAGCGAATACCTTTTCAAAAGCTTTTCGAAGCCTCTCCTCGTCGGTTGTCACAGGAAAGTCGTACAGAAAGGCCATATTGTACTGGGTCAGCGATTTGTCTTTCTCCCATTCATAATAAATGCCAGTTTGACTGCTCGACAAAGGGTATGATTTCGGTTTCATAAGATTGGTTTTATTGATTTCTTTTGCAGACTGAAATATAGAAATTTTCCACCGGATGATAATCGGTGATTAGTTGAAAATCTAAGTTTTGAGTGTAAGGCAAATTGCCTGTTTTGATTTCTCTCGGGTCACAGTCGATGCCGGTACCGAGCCACTTTACAATGCTCTCTTTTTGTGTCCAAAGCATGGTAAACCTTCTGGCCCGTTGAGTCAAATCGGATGAAGCGGTTACCCATTGGTATTCCTCATCATTGCAAATCGCGGTTGCCAGTTCGTCGTCGTATTCACCGACTGTTTCAATATCAACACCGACCTCCCTGTCGGAAAGAAAACATACTACTGCGTCGCGGCAATGGCTTATATTGAAATAACTATCCGGATAGTTTACAAGAAAAGGTTTTCCATTGGAATGATAGCCGAACTCCGGCAAGTCTTTAAACAATCCCTCATTTTTCAGGGCATATACCAGCAGAAGGTAAGCCACGGCAGAAAGTTTCCTGTCGGAAGGATAGCGATAACTCATCATCTGATCCAGCCTCCATTTGGGCAAAAAGCACTTGCATGTATCTATAAAATCATCAGGTAAACGGTTGACCCCAGTAAATATATATAGCATATCGGCAACGGGTACTATTTTAAATCTGTTAAAACCCTTCTATATCGCAGATGCAGCGTTTTTCCTTGTTTATGGGTTGAATGGACCTCACGAATCCGTCCCTTTTCCATTCCTGAAAAACTTCACTAATTTAATATATTTTAATCGCCCTGTTTTTAAATCTTCGTAAAAAGAAGCTATTCAAAAAACAGATTTCTGTTCCGGATTCGTTCGTCAGCAACCGTAAATTCAGTGAAACAAAATCTACTGAAATATTTCCTGATTTTGTATCCGGGGAATCTTTAGTTTAAAAGCTCTCTTGCTGCTTCCAGTGCGGTTTCCGAGTAGTTTTCGCCGCTCAGCATTTTGGCAAGTTCCACTACCCTTTCCTGCTGGTCCAGTTTGCGGATAGACGTGTTGGTACGATCGTCTTCATCGTATTTGTACACCAGGTAGTGATGGGTACCACGGGCGGCAATCTGCGGCAGATGGGTAATATTGATCACTTGTATCGTTTCTGACAGGCGACTAATAATTTGCCCGGTTTTTATGGCTATTTCGCCCGAAATTCCTGCGTCGATCTCGTCGAAAATAATAGTAGGAAGCGCCTTCGCATCGGTTACCAGCGTCTTAATGGCCAGCATCAGCCGCGACATTTCCCCTCCCGAAGCAACTTTTGAAATATCTTCCGGGGGAGAATTTTTATTGGCCGAGAACAAAAAATTTACCTGATCTTTTCCGCTGCCTGTAAAATCATCCAGTTCGGTAAAACGAACCGAAAAGTTGGCATTTATAATACCCAGTTCGCGCAACACCGAAACTACTTTTTCGGCAATGGTTCCGGCAACCGCTTTTCTCGCGTCGCGTAGCCGGGCGCATTGTCCGTCCAACTCGTTCTGAAGCTGCTGCAAGCTGGCTTTCAGTGTTTCAATTTGTCCGTCATACGAACTCACCTGTTGGATTTTCTGATCCAGTTCACGGTATATCTCAATCAGTTCGGCAACGCTTGTCACCCGGTGTTTTTGCTGAAGTGAATAAATCAGGTCAAGCCGCTGACTCACCAGTTCCAACTTTTCAGGATTATTTCCTGTTTTTTCTGAAATCGATACCGCTTCCGATGCAATATCTTTCAACTCCAGATAACACGAATTCAGCCGATTGTACAATTCATTGGCCTCACCGAAGTAGTCTTTGATATGGTTTATCTGGTTGAGCATTTCTTTTATTTTGCTCAAAATATTCAGTTCTTCGCCTTCCAATTCGTGGGCAATCTTCCCGAACGAAACCTGGATTTCTTCGGCATGATTGAGCATTTCCAGTTCTTCTTCCAACTCGGACTGCTCGTTTTCCTTCAAACGGGCTTCGTCCAGTTGTTTAAACTGAAACTCATAATAATCAAGGTCTGTTCTCGATTTCGCAGCCAGTTCTTCCAGTTCTTTCAATTCAGTCTGGATTTTCCGGTAACGCGAATAGTTCTCGGTATATTCATTCAGAAGTCCGGCATTAGCGGCTACCAGATCGACCAGTTTCAGTTGAAAATGATTATTTCCCAATTCGAGGTTCTGGTGCTGCGAGTGGATGTCAACCAACTGAAGACCCAAGTCGCGAAGTACCTTTACATTAACCGGCGTATCGTTTATAAACGCTCGTGTGGTGCCCGACACAGTGATTTCGCGCCGCATTATAACCGTGTCGTCAAAGTCAAGTTCTTCAGTTTCAAAGAAAGATTCAAATCCATATCCCTGCACTGCAAAAGTCCCTTCAACAACACATTTCCTGGTTTTGTCGCGCAACACGGTGGTATCGGCCCGTTGTCCAAGCATCAGTCCGAGCGCTCCCAGAATAATCGATTTCCCGGCGCCGGTTTCCCCCGTAATGATGTTGAACCCGCTTTCAAACTGAATATGAAGCGAATCAATTAAGGCATAATTGCTGATGGATATCGACTGTAACACGGGTAAAACTATTAAAACGTACTAGTTTCTTCAATCTTTTCGTACTTGCTTCCGTTCGACGGGTCGCATTCATTCAGAATCGTCATTACCCGGTTTTTCTCATCGGGATATGATTCCTTAAAAATGTTTACCATTTCATCGGATTTGGCGTCGAAAAACATCTGCAAGATATACAACGACGGGCGGACGCGAAATACTTTCTGAATATTTTTCAACGTATTGGCTATGTTCGCCCGGCCTTCCTGCGGTTTATCGGCCATCTGATCCAATCCCATGCGGTGGTATTCGTAAATACAAGTACGGAAAGGTGCATACGATTTATTCAGAATATTCTCCGTTAACCAGTAGCGGTTTCGTTCGCTTTCATAGGCTTTCCAGCCTTTCTCCACCGCATTCTGGCAATTATTTACAATGGACTGCGCTTTTACAAAATATTCACGGCCTCCATCGGGATAAAATGAATCGTAATCCATTCCTATAATGATGTAAGCGTAGTAGGCCATGATGTTGGTCAGATTGTCGCGGTTCGATGTTTCGTTGAACTCGATGGGCTGGTATTCTGTATATTTTGCCCTGAAATCGCCATCTTTTATATTCAAAACGGTTGTTTCGTACGAAGAGTTGTAAACCGGGCGCCGCAACTGAACAGTAATCGAGCCTGTAAATTCGTTCGACGAGATTTGATTATCGAGCTGTATCTGCATGTTGCATTCGATGCGTTCTTCCGTATCGTAAACGTGGTCAGTCCATTTGCGGTTATTCATAAACTCGGTAAGGTCCGATTGCATGGTCAGGAAAACATTCCGGTTTGCCCCTTGTATTTTGGCGGCCGAAATACTGATACTGCACCGGAGTTCTTGGGATTTCAGTTGTCCGGCAATCAGTAAAACGGCAAAAACCAACAGTAATTTTCTCATTTGTATCAAATTATTATCTGTATCGAAAAACCAGAACGGGTCAACATCAAATTGTATATTCCCGGCTTTCAGTAAAAGTAAAAATAAACATTTTTCTTCTGAAGTTACGGTCTTTTTTCCATCAGTACGGCAATTCGCGAAACGATGTCTTTTGCAACTTCTGCTTTTGATTTTAACTGAAAATCCTGTCGATTATTGTATTTATCGATGATCGTTATTTTATTGGTGTCGGTTTCAAAACCTGCCCCGGGGTCATTCAGCGAATTGAGCACAATAAAATCGAGGTTTTTCTTCTGAAGTTTCCGGCTTGCATTAGACAGTTCGTCGTTGGTTTCAAGCGCAAAGCCGACCAATATTTGTTTTTCGCTTTTAGTTGCCCCCAGACTTGCAGCAATATCTTTGGTTGGAACCAGTTTGATCAAAAGCCCGGCATCGCCGCGTTTTATTTTTTGTCCCGATGAAGAATCGGGCATAAAATCAGCTACTGCGGCAGCCATCGCAGCCCCATCTGTTTCAGGAAAAATGCGGATGCACTGATCGTACATTTCGAGGGCCGAAACCACTTTAATCACTTCAATATTCGGATGTTGCGCCGATATTTTTACCGGTCCCGACACCAAACTAACTTTGGCACCCTGCTGTGCCAGTTCTTCGGCAATGGCATAACCCATCTTCCCTGAAGAATAGTTTCCGATAAAACGAACGGGATCAATTTTTTCGTGGGTTGGCCCTGCTGAAACGAGAAAATGTTTATTCAGCAGTTTTTTTTTTCATCGAAGAAAAGAACAATTTCTTCGATGATGGCATCCGGCTCTTTCATTCGCCCTTTTCCGTGAAGCCCGCTGGCCAGTTCACCTTCGTCGGGTTCAATGATCCGGTTTCCGAACGAGCGGAGAATCTCAATATTTTTCTGGTTGGCCGGATGTTTGTACATATCGAGATCCATCGCCGGGGCAATCATTACCGGGCATTTGGCCGACAGATACGTTGTGATCAGCAAATTATCGCAAACGGCGTTGGCCATTTTGCCAATCGATGCTGCCGAAGCAGGCGCAACCAGCATGAGATCGGCCCAGCATCCCATATCAACATGCGAGTGCCAGGTTCCGTCGTTAGCAGTAAAAAACTCTGAAGCAACAGGCTTTCCGGAAAGTGCCGACATGGTCACAGGCGTAATAAACTCTTTCGCTGAAGGAGTCATTACCACCTGCACCTCGGCGCCTTCTTTCACCAGGCCCCTTAAAAGATAAGCTGCCTTGTAAGCAGCTATACTTCCGGTTAAGCCAAGTATTATTTTCTTCCCCTGAAGCCTCATTGTCAGGTATTTTACTATTCCCGGTTACGATTTTCCCTAGCAGGATTGCGGAAATAAATCTGCTCCTGGAGGAATTCTTCGTAAGCAATTAATGTTGGTTTCGGCAAACGTTCGTAGTATTTTGAAATCTCGATCTGTTCGCGGTTTTCAAATACTTCTTCCAGATTATCGGTATACGAAGCAAATTCCTGAAGTTTCTGGTTCAGTTCTTCCTTCATTTCCGAGGAAATCTGGTTTGACCTCTTGGCCAAAATCATTACACTTTCGTATACATTCCCGGTCGTTATTTCCAGTTCATCCAAATTACGGGGAATCGTTGTTGTTTCTGCTTTGATCTTTTTGAAATCCATGTATCTCCTATTTTAATTCTTCTTCGTAATTCAACAATTTTGTAACCGTTTTATAATATTTTTCAGCCTCTTTCATGTTTTTGCTTTCCGGATATTCATCTTTAAAAGCGTAATATTCATCGAGAGCCAAATTTAAACGTTCTTCTTTTTTGTCTTCAATACTGTTCACCGCCAGCAAATATTTTGCTTTCAGCAACATGAACATCAGTTCTTCGCGGTAGCGGGTGTCCGGAAAATCTTTCAGCGAATTGGTCAATGCAATAACGGCTGCTTTATAGTTTCCAAGATCGTAATACAATTTCCCGCTCAAATACGATTTGTAAACCAACTTATCGCGCAATTCAATAATCAGGCGGTTGGCCTCTTCTATCCGTTCCGAACGCGGATTCAAATTAATAAACAATTGAAGCGCATCAATTGCTTTTTGGGTAACCTGCTGATCGAGACGCGGCTTGGGCGAGTCGAGGTAAAAACAGTAACCCACCATGAACTGAGATTCTTCAGCATATTCGCTTTTCGGAAATTCTTCTTTTAACGTATTGAAATAATGTCCGGCCATCAGGTAATCCTTCATGCCAAACTGGCTTTTTGCGTAATAATAATAGACTTTGTCAGCCCGGCTGGTCCCGCGGTATATGCTAACCAGCTCCTGCCAAAGCTGCGATGCACGGGCATATTCTCCGGCATCGTAAAGTTCAATTGCTTTTTTATACTTAAACTCGTAATCGGTACTTTTTAATATCTGGTTAAAATCACCACAAGAACTGATAATCAACATGAAAAGCAGCCCTAAAAACCCAAATGTCCTAATTTTCATAAACATGGCGCAAATATACATTTTTTTAAATGAAAATAAATCTCCGAAAAATAGAATGTTTTATTTACAAAACCTCCGCCTTTAGTAATATTTAACAAATTTGCAGACTTCTTAAAAAAAATTACATTTGCAGAGTTAATTTTAAAACCTGATCAAGTGGATATATTTGAAAAACTAAGGACTAATCTTGGAAGCCTGGGACAATACATGAAACAGGCTCATGGTTATTTTGCATTTCCAAAACTGGAAGGTGAAATTGGCACCAAAATGAGATTTCGCGGAAAGGAAGTTTTGGTATGGAGTCTTAACAATTACATTGGCCTGGCAAACCATCCTGAAGTACGAGCGGCCGATGCCCAGGCAGCCGCTGATTGGGGACTGGCATATCCAATGGGTGCCCGTATGATGTCGGGGCAAACCAGTAAACACGAAGAATTAGAACAAGCATTAGCTGAATTTGTAGGAAAGCAAGATGCATTCCTGTTAAACTACGGTTACCAGGGAATGGTATCAATTATTGACTCAATTTGCGGCCGGAATGATGTTATTGTTTACGATTCGGAATGCCACGCATGTATTATGGATGGTATTTTCCTCCATAAAGCAAAAGGTGGAAAAAGCTTTGTATTCCAACACAATAACATTGAAAAATGCGAAAAGATGCTCTCTTTTGCAACTAAAAGAGCTGCAGAAACCGGTGGCGGTATATTGGTTATTACAGAAGGTGTTTTCGGAATGTCTGGCGACCTTGGCAAACTGAATGAAATTTGCGCTCTCAAGAAAGAATTCAAATTTCGTTTTCTGGTCGACGATGCTCACGGCTTCGGAACAATGGGAGCTACAGGAGCCGGTACCCACCAACACTTTGGTGTTATGGATGGCGTGGATATCCTGTTTGGGACATTTGCCAAATCGATGGCTGGGATCGGAGCTTTTGTCGCTTGCGAAGAAGATATTTGCAACTTCCTTCGTTACAACATGCGTTCGCAGACCTTTGCCAAATCATTACCCATGCCAATGGTAATCGGTGCACTCAAACGTCTTGAATTATTGCGCACCAAACCTGAATTGCGCGAAAATCTCTGGAAAATCGTTGATGCTCTTCAGTCGGGATTGAAAGCCGAAGGATTCAATCTGGGCGCTACCAATTCGTGCGTTACTCCTGTTTATTTCGATGGCGGTGTACCTGAAGCTACCAATGTGGTAATGGACTTGCGTGAAAACTTCAACGTATTCTGTTCAGTAGTTACGTATCCGGTAATTCCAAAAGGACAAATCATGTTGCGGTTAATTCCTACTGCCATGCACACATTAGAAGATGTAAAATACACGATTGAAGCATTCAAGCAAATTAAAATGAAGCTGGAACAAGGAAAATACAACCTGAGCCAGATTCCGGATATTTCGTAATCATCATTTACCGATATAAAAAAGCCCTCAAGTTAAAAAACAAGAGGGCTTTATTTTTAGGTAGAATTTAATTTAATTTTTTTCTGAAAGATAACGTTCGGCGTCAATTGCGGCCATACAGCCTGATCCGGCAGCAGTTACAGCCTGACGGTAAATTGAATCCTGTACATCACCACAGGCAAATACACCCGGCACATTGGTCTTCGAAGTTCCGGGAACCGTTTTAATATAACCAACTTCATCTGTTGTAATGTACTCTTTCACAAAATCAGAGTTTGGCGTGTGTCCAATTGCCAGAAAGAAACCATCAATTTTAATCTGAACTTCTTCTTCATTCGCTTCTCCTTTGTTTTTCCAAAGCACAGCGCCTTCAACTACTCCGTCGCCAAACAAGCTTTTGGTTTGATGTTTCCACAGAACTTCAATATTCGGCGTGCGGTTCACACGATCAGCCATCACTTTTGAAGCACGAAGCTCACCACGACGAACAATCAGGTATACTTTTTTTGCAAGTCCTGCAAGATAGATGGCTTCCTCGGCAGCCGTATCTCCACCTCCCACTACGGCAACGTCTTTTCCACGATAAAAGAATCCGTCGCAGGTTGCACAGGCCGAAACCCCGCCACCGGCATATTTCTTCTCGTCTTCTATTCCCAGATATTTAGCCGTAGCACCGGTTGCGATAATTACCGTTTCTGCTTCAACCAATTTATTGCCGTCAATCCATACTTTATGAGCCGAACCTGTAAAATCAACTTTTGTTGCGATACCCCAACGAATATCGGTACCGAAGCGTTGCGCCTGTTTTTTCAGATCCTCCATCATTACCGGACCGGTAATTCCTTCCGGATATCCGGGAAAATTTTCAACTTCTGTGGTAATGGTCAATTGACCACCGGGTTGCAGACCTTCGTACATAACCGGATTCAGGTTGGCACGGGCAGCATAAATGGCCGCAGTATATCCGGCCGGCCCGGATCCAATGATCAAACAGCGAACTTTTTCAATATCGGAGCTCGTCTTCTGATTATTATTGTCTTCGTTAAGATTTAATGATTTAAACATGGTTATTTAATTTTTATGTTTTTTCGTCGATCAAAAATACAAAACAAGGGAACACCTGCAACATTCGGATTATCAATAATAATTATACGGGGATAGACAAAATTGAATATCGAAACGGAAGTCTCATTTATTTGTCACAGAGTGTTCGTCAGAATATAGTGTTAGGAAAGAAAGTGTTGAAGAATACAAAAATAGACGAGATCAGAAAGAAACATTTCCGGAATTATAACAGTACAAAAAATTGAGAAATATCATTATCATGAAAACAGAAAACCGTCTCATCAGAAAAAGAAATCACCCTACTCTTCGGCTTCCCAGAGAAAAATCGGGTTTCTTCAATGAAAATACGGATATTTATCTTCCGGTAATGCCAGAAAGAAAACAAAACAAAAAGGAATTCACATTTGTGGTTGACTGGCAAATGACAGACAAGTAATCCGACCGTAAAAAAAATCAACGAAACTTTTGCATAAATGCGGAAGATATATACTTTTGCATCCACTTAAGTTCGGGGTGTGGCGCAGTTGGCTAGCGCACTTGCATGGGGTGCAAGGGGTCGAAAGTTCGAGTCTTTTCACCCCGACATGAAAAAGCAACTTTCTATTTGAAGGTTGCTTTCTTCGTTTCCCTTTTGCTATAACTAACGCTATTTTCTTCTGAACCAGATATCCCGTTCTTTCTTAATTTTATGCGAAGGAGTGGGAGTATAACGGGAACTTTTATAATTATTCCTGTAAAAATCAGAAAAATATAAACTGATTTTTAATGTATCTGAAATTAAACTTTTACTTTCTCTGTTTTTCCGAAACGAGATTTGTTATTTTTTGAGAACGGAATTGTAACCGGTTCCTCTTTTGTAGTGTAGAAACCTGTACGAAATTTGAGTTTCTTATTCTCCAACCGGTTTTGCTGAAGATTAAAAACTGCGAATGAATTTAATTCGTCTCGTTTATATTTCAACAGATACGAAGGTAAATACCCAATAGCCAAACCAAGAGTGAATACAATAGCCAAAAGACTGTTTATTTCAAATATATAACTAAGCCCGAAAGACAATAAAATAAAAACTACATTGGCACCCGTAATGATGAGTGTTGATTTAAAATGGTTATTCCCCAATTTTAAAAGACGATGATGGATATGGTTCATGTCGGGAGCAAATGGCGATCTTCCTTCCGACAATCGAATAAAAAACACTCTTAATGTATCGATTATCGGAACAATTAATATTCCTATTGATACAGCAGGCGCAGATAAAATTGCATACGAGCCATCTGCATTGATATTAAATTCATTAAATTTAATAACAACGACTGACATAGTGATTCCCAAAATTAGTGAACCAGTATCTCCCATGAAGATTTTATTGGTATTTCCAAAAACATTATACAGGAAGAAAGCAGATAAACTACCAACCAGCCCCAGACACATAATTCCATATTCGGAGTGTCCCGTCAAAAGAAACCATATTCCAAATGTTGATGCAGTTACTATAGATATCCCGGATGCCAGGCCGTCAATACCATCAATCAAATTAAAAGCATTGATCAGTACAATAATTGTAAAACATGAAACCAGAAAACTGGTTACGTAATTAATTTCATGTATCCCAAGCAATCCATGAAAACTGGTGAAACGGAAGTCACCCAAGGTCACCAGAATAACCGCAGTCAAAATCTGAACGTATAATTTTTTCCGAGCTGAAATAGTCAGGATGTCATCTTTAAGTCCCACGAAAAACATTATTATTATTGCTGCAATAAGATATTTTAGTTCATTAAAAGCAAAACCATTGGTTCCAATTATTGTACTAATAGTCAGACCAATAAAAATTGCAACTCCGCCTAATGTAGGAACTATCTTTTTAGAGGCAGTACGTTCATTGGGCTCATCATAGAGATGTTTGGCCCTTGCAACATTAATAATTGTTGGAACACTATAATATACAAGTACAAATCCAACAGTAAAAGCAAGAATAGGATACAACACATTCATAAAAAGGGGCGCTAAGTTTGGACATTAAAAACATTTCAAACAATGGCAAAATTAATATATCTTTTTTAAAATTTGTTATTTAATCAGTCAATTGTTCATATATCAAAAAAACTTAAGATAGAGAACCAAGTAAAATCTTGAAAAAGGTATGCCATTTTTTATAGAAACGCAAGTCTTTCTTATTTATTTTCGATAGACAATCATATAAAGATAATCGTTCGTTTGCAATTATCGACGTCATACAACCTCATCTCCTTCCATTTTGTAGGATATGAAAATCATTTACAAAAACAACGAAGCCCTTCAAAATAATTTAGGGGCGTGTATATCCACCTTAGAACATAAGACTCAGGAATGACGATTAAACCCACTACATTTCAATGTTTTAGCTTCGTACTCCCCTCATTATACTTCTGAATGTTCTCCAAATCGGGATTGCCTGTCCCTTTTTTCATCAACTCAATAAGTTTGTCGAAATGGTTTTGATAAACGCCACGAGGATTGGTGTTTTCGTTTTTACAAACCGCAGCAGCCATTCCTACCACCTCTCCCATCATTCCGGTGGTACGCATTACCCGCACTGTTCCCAGCGCCACATGCGTTACGCTGATGTTGCGTCCGGCCATCATCAGGTTGCCCACATTTTTCGAATACAGGCAACGGAACGGAATTGGATACGGATATATAGCAATGTGTTTGGCAATTGATTTAAATTCTTTATCCGGAAACAACTCGCTATTTTTCGGATCAGGATAATGCAGATCGATAGTCCAACTAGTGGGCGCTGTCCCGTCGGGATAAACATGATGCTCTGTTATATCCTGCTCTTTCAAAATATAGTCGCCAACCAAGCGGCGTGATTCGCGTTTGCCGGCCACATAAGCCACCCATTTCATCTGGCTATTTTTGAACTCAGACTTTTGGCTGCTGTGGTTTTTCAGATACGACCAGTTCGAAAACACCACCAGCAAGCCATAATCACGCACCCGTTCAAAATCATTGACCTGGTGCAGGTTCATGCCAGTTTCCCAGTTCCAGTCACCTCGTTTGATAGCTTCGGTACGCTGCTCATTCCAGGGCAGTCCCCAGTCGATATCAGGAAATGCCACTGGCGTGTCTTTTTCCTCAGCAAACCACTGAACAGACGAACCCATAGTCATTTCATCCCCCTCTTCGGGAGCAGTAGCCTCATTATATAATTCGCTGCTTTCGCGCCCCATCATATAATCGGCTCCTGCAAGAAAGCCAATGGTGCCATCACCGGTGCAATCGGCAAACAAAGGTGCACTGAAGACCAACTCCTGCCCTGTTTCTATATTCACTGCAACAACTTCCTTTATATTGCCATTTTCAGTAATAACATGGGATGCACGATAATTCAAAAAAAGAGTTATATTTTTTTCAGCTTCAACATAAAAAAGTTTTTTCCCGTCTTCGTAATATTCCAACGGTTGAGCATTGCCTCCCTGTTTGGGGCCAATTTCATTCACCAGATTGCCCAGATTGGGATACGGATCTAACTTGATACGGCCTCCCAGGTGTACACGAACTTCTGAACTGTTATTTCCACCCAAAACAGGGCGATCCTGAATAAGCGCTACTTTCACACCCAAACGGGCTGCCGAAATTGCAGCACAGGTACCGGCCATACCACCGCCAATTACTACAAAATCGAATGTACCGGCCGGATCAGGTTTTTCCGGCAAATCAAGCAACTGTTTCCTCCATTTGGCCATTGCTGTTTTTCCTGAAGGGGGAATTAAATTACTGTCCTTGGTGAAAAATAAGGCATCGCAGCGACCATTGAAACCAGTAAGATCATGCAAACCCAACTGGCATTTTTTATTGCTGATTTCTACCGGACCACCTTCAACCCATGACCATTCGGGCGGATAGATGCCAAATGTTTCGCTTACCGGCTTACCGTCAATCAAAACCTGAAACTGGCCGGGAGCATTGTTTGTCCACAACGAAGCCCAATTGCGGGTGCGAACCCACAAATAGTAAGTTCCCTTCTTCGGGAAATTAACCGTTGTTGCGGCATCTTCAACAGGAATGCCCAATCCATGCGCCAACAGATAAGGAGAGCCCATCTGGTCCATAAACTGCTGATCGACGGCCCAGCCGCCTTTGCTGGTAAAACTCTCGGCTTCAACCAAAACGGATTGTGCATGGCACCATCCCGTTGCCAAAAGAAACAATATAAAAAAACGGAACTTTCTCATTTCTGGTAGTTAAATCACCTTTTATCAGTTATTATTAAATACATTATCTTCCTCATAGCTCTCAGCCATGAATAACCATTACAGAAAACATGTATTCCTTTTGGGAGCAACTTTTCTGAGCAACAAAAATATCTTTTTAAATTGTCAGGGCAAATTATTTCGTATTAACTGATTGTTCATTGGTCGATTTCCATCACTAAAAAGACCTGACAGGTTCAGGAAACGCTGTCAGGTCAATGGAATTGAAATACCAACTGAAGTTTGTCAACGCGCCGGTATTTCGTTTTTTAGTTTGTCAGTCGAATGCCGTTACGGTGATTTTAGCACCAGCCAGGTTTCCGTTCATGACGGTTGCGATGTAAATCCACTCAATATCGGGACTTCCCGGTGCGGCTTCGCCTTCTTATCCAGTGAACCATCCATGTTTTCAATTCGTATATGAACGAAAGAAGCGGCAAAGTCGTCGGTTACCGTTATGGTAATATCTAAAAATACCCACCTTTTTCGGTGATTTGGTGAATGGATTGCCCTTCGTGTACCCAACCGAATATTTTCTTTTCGTTTTCCCTGATTTCTTCAGCACGAATCAACACATCGTAGGCAATGTCGCGCGGGACAACCAGCACACCATCAACGTCACCCAAAACCACATCACCCGGTTTGATGGTTACATCACCTATTTTAATTGGAATTTGGTAATGGGTAATCAGGCAACGCCCCAGACTTCCGTTCGAAATGCGATATTCATAAAAAACAGGAAAGTCGGCTTCCAGAATCTGGTGTGTATCACGGATACCTCCATCAATACAGGCTGCTTTCAGCTTTTTGCCTTTGGCTGTAGCAGTCATCACACCACCCCAAAGCGTTGCTTTCTGGTCGCGACTGGTGTCCCAAACCACAAAAGCATCTTCGTGCATCTCGTCCAACATCCGGGTACGGAATTCCATCTCGCCCTGAATTTTTACATTGGGAGCGCTTTTTACGGTAAACGCAAAACCCGCAACGGTCCGATATTCACGCAATGGCAAAATACGCCCGGGAAGAGCCTGTTCCAATAAACAAAACTCACGCAGTACATCGTTTACGGCACCGGTATATAATTGTTCAAAACGACTTAAAAGTTCTTTTTCAGGAATTGGAAAAGTTGCTGTTGAAATACTTTCGCGTGATGCAATCAGCTTTTCCAGATTCATCATCCCTACTTCTTTTTTATATTGATCGACACTCATAATCTAAAATTTACTATTTTAATATTTACAATCTACGATTTCTTCAAAACTGCTTTCAAAATTCTAAAAATTGAAAGATTTTCTCTTTTTCCCCTCCTTAGGAGGGGTTAGGGGAGGCTTTAAGCATTTAACCCCATGCCTCCGTCAACGAAAATATCCTGACCGGTAATGTACTTTCCTGCATCGGAACACAACAACAAAGCAGTTGGGGCACAATCGAAGGCCTCGCCAACATAACCAACCGGAATTTTCGATTCAACGATTGCCTTATATTCTTTATCTGCCAACACCTCCTCATTTCGTCCGGTGGCAATAGCGCCCGGCGCCAAATTATTGATGGTTACATTATATGGAGCAAATTGCGGCGCCATACTTTTCACCATACTTAACTGCGCATTTTTCGAGGCAGCATAAACAATCATTTGCTGATGCGGTCGTACTTGCTGAACACTTCCAACGGTCAATATTCGTCCCCATTTTTTTTCCTGCATCAAAGGATAGAGTTCCTGTATCAGAAATAAGGATGCCCTCAAATTGGTATTAATTTGAAGTTCAAACTCTTCTGGCGTTATTTCATTCCACGGCTTACGGATTTGAATTGATGCGTTTAGCACAAGAATGTCAACCTCCAGTTTGTTCTCCTTCAGAAAGCCGGAAATTGTTTTGGCAGAGTTCAACTCCGAAAGATCACAGGCTAAAAGGTGACAATTAACACCCATCGCCTTGATTTCTTTTTCGGTTTGAAGAGCCAGTTCTTTCCCCGACCTGTAATTGATGACCAGGTTGGCCCCGTATTCGGCCAAAGCCAGTGAAATGGCCTTGCCTATTCCCTGACTACCTCCGGTTACCAGGGCTGTTTTTCCTTTTAAATTGAATAAATTTTTTATCTCCATATTTTTATCCGTAAAATATTGGTAATCCCTTTACGGGAACAGGGTACGCAATAATTTCGCCTAAATCAGCCTCTGTTACCACAAGCCCGTACCTTCCAAAAGGGTCGAAGGAACAACTTGTTGGCCGACTGCCTGAACAAGCCAGCCAGTTAACCAGTACCCCTTCTTTGTTGTAATTATTAATCCTGTGTTCATTAAACACAGTAGCATACAGATTTTCATCATCGTCGAAAGCAATCCCGTCGGGTCCCCAGGGGCCATTGCCTGCTTTGGCGAAATGACGTTCGTTTGTCAAGCTCAACGTTGCAGCATCCCATTCGGCAATCCATAATTGTTGCCTGTAAGTTTCAGCAAAAACGAGGGTAGTGCCGTTTCGCATCAAGGCCAGTCCGTTGGTGAAATATTTACCAGCAGAAATAACTTTCGCATGGTTGCTTCCCTTGGGCAAAACACAAATTGTTGAAACAGGTTCTTCTCTCCCATCGGCATGATCGGAAAAAAGCAGGTTGCCAACAGCATCGAAAATAAGATCATTCGGACGTCTCAAACGAATGCATGCATCTGTTTGATTACACAACGTTCTGAAACTTTTGTTCACCGGATCAAACATTCGGATTTCACCTCTCCCGCTGTCGCAAAACCAGATCATTCCCTGTTTGTCAATCATTGCCCCGTTGGGTGTTCCATCCACATCGAAACGTTCCAGTCCCCGTCCGTCCCATTTAGCAAGGTTTCCTCCTTTAATCTCTACAAACCAAAGGTTTCCTTCGAAATCGAAGACTGGTCCTTCGGGAAAACTTAAACCCGAAATAATTACTTTTTGAATTAAGTCATCCATAAACTGGTTGCTACAAGTTATTTTTTAATTCAGCCAGATTATTATTTATCCGGGCAGCAGCTTCTTTCAAGCGGTTCAAAGCAATAACCTTCATGTCGCCCTGGTAGCGCATTTCGGGCATGTAAATACTCAGGCTGGCAATTACTTTATCCTCTTTTATCACAGGCACAGCAAGCCCGACAATAAGATTGGGGTCATGCTGAAACACGACACCGGCTTCCCTGATCTTCCTTATTTCCTGCCAAAATTTTTCATTTGTTACAGCTTCCGGCCAACGGTGTATGTGCGGAAGGCCAAATTTTTCGATGATCGTATCAATTTCCCTGTCAGGCAGGAAAGCCAGCAAAAGACGACCTGTTGCAGCACTATATGCATCCTTTTCCAATGTTGTACGAACCGAAAGCTCGTTACGGCTTTGCACTTCGTGTAAAACAATGCGCTTCATGTCAGTCTTTCGCAAAACCGATAAGATACAAGTTTCATTGAGTTCATCTACCAATTCCTCCATTTGCTTTTTTGCAAGTTGAACCAAATCTTTTCTGAAAGAGAAATTACCTGTCAGATGAAATGCCATTGTACCCAAACGATACCCTTTTTTATAGCCTACCTGTTCGATGTAATTTCGGGTTACCAATGTTTTCAGAATATTGGCACAGGTAGTATGGTTCAGATTTAGTTTATCAGCAATTTCGCTCAACGAATGAACCTGTTCTGTGTTTTTAGCACAAAGCTCCAGTATATCGAAAGCCCGATGGATAACCTGTATCATAAAAAAGGGTTTTATTTGTTTCTTATAAAATTACACAAGGTTTTGCTGATGATCAAATGCCACCCACTTTAGGATACCAGTCAGGCTGGTATGGGTCCTGATGAAAGCGTGCATAATAATCACCTTTCTCCTCGAAATAACGTTCGTATTTCTGCATTTTTTCCTCATCCAACTCTACGCCAAGGCCAGGGCCTTCGGGAACTTTAATGGCTCCGTTTACATATTCCATCTTTCCACCGACAATAATATCATCCTCTAAAAAATGATAGTGGGCATCACCCGGCATGGTCATGGTTGGGATTGTAGCAGCCGTATGGATCATGGCAGCCAGCTCAATTCCAAACTCAGCACCTGAATGCATGGCTACACCGAGGTTAAAAGTTTGACAAACAGCAGTTAAATCTTTTACCCCTCTCGGACCTTCCCAATAATGCAAATCAGTTAAAACGATATCGATACTATTCATGTGGATAGCAGGCCCAAGATCATCAAATTTGTTGGGGTACATGTTTGTTGCCAATGGAATGCGAACCTGTTCTTTTACCCGGCGCATACCTTCCAATCCCCAAGCCGGGTCTTCGAAGTACTGAATTTCCAATTCTTCCATTCTGCGCCCTGCTTTTACGGCAGTGGCCACCGACCAAACTCCATTTGGATCAATGCGAAGGCCAAAATCACCGCCCAACCGTTGACGGCAAAGTTGTAACACCCGCACTTCCTCCATGGGGTCCATTACACCAGCTTTCAGTTTCATGGCAGTAACACCAAGAGTTTCTTTCAGTTCGACACACAGATCAGCCATGTCTTCAGCACAAGTATCATGCCCTCCACCCGGACGATCATATCGCCAGAACAGGTAAGCAATCATCGGAATTTCGTCGCGAAGCTTCCCGCCAATCAGTTTGTTCATAGGCACATTGCAGGCTTTACCCATAATGTCGAGGCAAGCAATTTCGATTGCCCCGTATAAACGTGAATTCGACAGGTAGTAAATACTTCTCAGTACTTTCAACTTAATGGCTTCCAGATCGAATGGGTCCATCCCCACAATCCGTGGTTTGAGCTTCAGTAAAGCGCCGCGCTGGTCGCCGCCGCCTACTTCGCCTAAACCAACAATTCCCTCATCGGTAATCAACTCCAAAATGGTCCGCATTAAATAACCGGGATGAACCCCCGTGTTATGGCGCAACATGGCATTCATCGGAATCGCCACTGTGCGTACACGCATATCAACAATTTTCATATCTGTATAAATTAAATGATGTCATTGTAATGGATTTTTCTCGCTATTATAAGCCGTCACCATCTTTTTTAAGGTAAAAGTCGGCCTGTTGTTCTTTTCCTGACTTATCTTTCCAGCTTATCCGGTAACGACCTTTGAACCCACGGAATTTTACGATACCGTTTTCTCCGGATTTTACTGATGTGTTTGTTTTCCATTCTTGATTAATTAACTGATCCAAAGCGTAAAACGATGGCTTTGGTTCCATATTACGGTTAAACAGTCCTGATACTGACGGTTCGCCTGGAGCTCCACAATCATCAACAACATTCCACCAGGTGATCCCCATCATTGGTTTTATACTAAACCACAGGCGATAGAGGTTGCGGGCTATAATGGCTTGTATCTCACGTCCGCGTTCGTCATCGCCCGGGGAAGTAATGGTAATCTCGCTCAGGTGAATTGGCAATCCTGCTTTACCAATTATTTCCATTTTATCCCATACCTGCATCGGACTTTCAATCAGTTTTCCGTCAGCAACGTCAAGGCACTGTTGTGGATTAAACAAATGCATTTGCGATCCCATGATGTCTATGCGGCACCCATGAGCCAGCATATCCTTGGTTTGATTGGCATAATTGGCATTATTCGCATAGTCGTTGATGTTCAGCTTGACACTTTTCGGGAACATCTGGTCTGCCAAATTAAACGAATTGTAGGTATAATCGCCAGGCATCAGACCATAGGCGCTTTTGCATACGGCATCACCAGTTACGCACTGGCCATGATAGTCAACCGCACTTTCGTTGACCACATCCCAACTTTGAAGCCGTCCTCCATAATAGTTTATCAATTCTGCTATTCGTTTCTCAAAAAGTCGCTTCATCTCTTTGACATATACAGGTGCTAACTCATTAATATCTAAAGGCGTTAGCTTTTCATATCCATCTTTATTCAACCTATTTATCTTCTCTTTTTCTTCTGATGGACAAAATTGGTCAAATAACCATTCCGGATGTTGCCAAGTACGGTTGCCCCAAATCATGGTATGTCCATGTAAACGAATCCCTTTACTTTCGCAGAATTCAACTACCGGATCAGAAGCTGGACGACGCCAATGTGGTTCTTTTTTTGGTTCTTTTACATTATTCCAATAAACTTCCGTATCCCAGAATTCTTCTTTAAACCGTGGGCGGTTTGGTTGCATTTCAAACTTTTTCCAGTAAAAAGCGATTGTAGCCGAGTTAAAAAGCGAACCAAAAAGATCTTTGTACTTCTGGTTCCGTTCGGTTGTACCCAGTTGGTTATAGTTAAAGATGTGTGCACCAAAGATAAAGTCGTGTGAAATTTGTTCTACTTTTACTTCAGTTCCCACTTTAATGTCTTTCAATTTGCAAACGGCATCCACTTTACGGTTTTGCTCAATATCCCGATCAATTTTTGCCTGAACTTCCGGATTCCAAAGTTTCCAATAAGCTTCGCTCATTACACTTTTATTCAATGGTTGTGTAGCGTAGGCTTTTTGTTGATTGCTGATATTCGTCGTTTGTGCTGGCAAATATCCACAGCCCAGTACCATCATAATCAATACCAGACGAATAGAAAACTTAACCCTTATTTGATTCTGCATAATAATCGTTTTTAAAGAAAAGTTTAACTGCTAAAAAAATGAACCCTGCCGCTAAGGCATAGAATATTGAAAGACTAGAGAAACTGGCAGCAAGCCCCAGAGTTGGTTTTAAAATACCTAAAATAAGAGGTGCAAATGCCCCCATCAGAAAGGCGAACATAAGCATAAAACCAGTTGCAGAAGAGCGTGTAGATGGCTTGACCACTTCATAGAGTGATGCAAAAATATTGGAATCGTAAACCCCGCGCATAACCCCGAACAGGGCAAGTGCAGTATAGGTTATTACCTGACTATCGGTAAAACCCATCAGAAAAATGAACGGCGCCCCACCAATTAAGGCAACTGACTGAATAACCAGCCGTTTCTTCGGATCGGTTAATGCAAGTTTATCAGAAAGACGTGAACCGATCATTACACCAAAGAAAGCCCCGACATGATGATAGATAAGCGAAGAGAACCCGGCGTAAGTTACCGACATATTGTATTTTTCAATCAGGAACAAAGGCATCCAGGTTAGATAGCCCACGTTTACAAATACCATACAGGCAAAGGCAAGCGTAAGCATGATCACGGTTGGTTTCCTGAAAACACCAATTGCTTCAACCAACGATTTTTTTATGTCAGCCATTGATTTTCGGATTATCTTCTGCCCGCTTTTTATGCGGATCATAAAAATTATTGAAAGCACAATCCCGGCAAGGCCAAATACATTAAACGAACGCCGCCATCCATATTGTTCTCCGATATAGCCTGCCAACACTCCGCTAAGTATTATGCCAAAATAAATGGCTGTTTGATGAATTGAAAGTGCAAAAGCACGGTTCTTTGTATATTTTTCACTCAGTAATGCATTGGCTGATGGTGCATAAAATGCTTCACCCCCACCGGTTGCAATGCCGAGCAATAAAATAAAAGGTATTAATCCGGAAGCAAAGCCAGTAAAGAAAGTGGAAACACTCCAAAACAAGATACAAAAAGCTAAAATATTCCGGCGCGAAAAGATATCGCCAAGAAAACCTGCAATCGGGACAAGAAAGCCATAAGTCCATATCAGCGATGATGCGATCAGCCCAAATTCAGCATCGGTTAAATCGATGTCTCCCCGGATCAAAGGAAGGGTTACATTGAATATCTGCCGGTCGGCCTGATTTAGAAAGAAGGCAAACCAAAGGATGATAAGCAGTTGCCACTCGGAAATTTTAAATTTATTTAGAAGACTCATATCGGGTTTAGTTAATTAATTTCACTGAATACTCATTTTTATATTATTGAATCACTATTGGCTGCAAGTGTTTTTATTTACCACCTGTTTTACCCACCCAGTATCCATATCCTGAAACATCAAGTCCATCAGCAATATCTCCACCTATAATTTTATCTTTTATAATTATCGTACAAGGTTTATTATTGATATCCTTGACACCTTCGACATGAACCCGTAACGGAGTTTTAGACAGATTTATAACTACGAATATTTTTTCATTCCCAAACTCCCGGGAATACGAAAGTACCGATTGAGGCTGATCATTGGAAAGCCACTTTACATTTCCATCAACTAAAGCTTTTTCTGTCTTCCTTATTTCACACAACTTTTTAAGAAAATCGAAACGCAACTGACCTGCGAGATTTTCGCCGTTAGCCCAATATATTGGAGCCCGTCCAAAAATGCTATGTCGTGCAGTATCGGCAACCTCTTGTCCATTGTATATAAACGGGATACCGTTAAGCGTAAACAGATGCACAAAAGTTGCATTACAACCATCAAACCCCCAGTCTCTTTCTCTGCGATTGTACCAATCATCATTTGATAAATCATGATTGTCAAAATAACGGATAAACCGTGCCCCCTGAGGCCATTTATTCGTTATTTCATTCCATGTATCAAATAAGTGTGATACCGGATATTTATTGGCAAACACATCTCTTAACGCACCAAAATAAACAAAACTGTAATTTGCATCGAAGGCTTTCAGTTGATCTTCAGGGCGTCGGTTTTCCGCTGCCTCAGCCAACATTCCTATATCGGGCCGTATTTTTTCAAGACGGGACCGGGCTTCCTCCCAAAAATCCAGTGGAACACCGGAAGCAACATCCAAGCGGAAACCATCCACATTAAATTCTTTTACCCAATATTCCATATTCTGCCAGAGATATTCCCTCAGTTCCTGATTCTCAAAATTTAGAGCAGGCCAGTTCCAGGCAGCTTTTATCGCATTACCATCTTCACTGCGTACAATAAAATCCAGATGTTCTTTAAGAAATACAGCCTTGGAACCACAATGCAGATAAACCATATCGAGCATTATCCGTAATCCAAGCCGGTGGCACTCTGTAATAAATCCTTTTAAATCATCATCTGATCCGCATTCCGGGTCAACACGGTAAAAATCAGCCATTCGGTAGGGGTTTCGGGGATTGTTCATTCCAGAAGCTTTCTGACGGGGACTCCATGTTGATTGATCATCGTCGTCATCGGCAAGAAAGACCGGACAAAGATAAATAACCGTTGCACCCAACTGAGCAACATCTTTTAACCTTGCTGTTGCTGCTTTGAGTGTTCCTTCCGGAGTAAAAGCCCTTAATTGAATTTGGTATACAATGCCTGTTTCAAGCCATTCCGGAGCAGCCCTTGCTTTTTTATCCTTCAGCGATACTACGTTATGAATATTTTGGCAATAAGTAATCATTGCGATACAACACAGCCAAATGCACAATATTATTTTCTTCATGATATAGCAGATTTAGAGATTAATAACCTAATTTTTATCTGATTTTAGGTCAATAGCTTTATTTATATTCATCTCCGCTTCAGGAATAGGCCACAGCAGATGTTTATCGGAAAGACGTGAACCTATCATTACCCCAATGCCCCAACATGATGATAGATAAGCGAAGAGAACCCGGCGTAAGTTACCGACATATTGTATTTTTCAACCAGGAACAAAGGCATCCAGGTTAGATAGCCCACGTTTACAAATACCATAAAGGCAAAGGCAAGCGTAAGCATGATCACGGTTGGTTTCCTGAAAACACCAATTGCATCAATCAGCGATTTCTTTATGTCATGCATGGATGACCGGACTATCTGTTGCTCATTCTTTACACGAAGCATAAAAATTACTGAAAGGACAATCCCGGCAAGGCCAAAAACATTAAACGAACACCGCCATCCATATTGTTCTCCGATATAGCCTGCCAACACTCCGCTAAGTATTATGCCGAAATAAATTGCAGTTTGATGGATAGATAATGCAAAAGCCCGGTTCTTTGTATATTTTTCACTCAGTAATGCATTTGCTGATGGTGCATAAAATGCTTCACCCCCACCGGTTGCAATTCCTAAAAGCAGTATAAAAGGGATTAATCCGGAAGCAAAACCTGTAAAAAAGGTGGAGATGCTCCAAAACAGGATACAAAAAGCTAAAATATTCCGGCGCGAAAAGATATCGCCAAGAAAACCTGCAATCGGGACCAGAAAGCCATAGGTCCATATCAGCGATGATGCAATTAGTCCAAATTCAGCATCGGTTAAATCGATGTCTCCCCTGATCAAAGGCAGAGTTACATTGAATATTTGCCGGTCGGCCTGATTTAGGAAGAAGGCAAACCAAAGGATGATAAGTAGTTGCCATTCAGAGATTTTAAATTTATTTAGAAGACTCATATCGGGTTTAGTTAATTATCCCAGAACAAAATGTCGCTATTTTATATTATTGAATTAATATCAACAATGTAATATTATTGATTTTTCGCAATCATCCAAATAAATCAGCAAAAATTTTCAATGGCTTAATTGTTGAATGGTAGAAATCCCCGTCAGGGTTACAAACCGATGGCGGGGATTATTTTCTGAATGAATAGGTATAGCATGGCAAGCGGGTAATTCCAAAACAAACCATTGCTCTTTGTTCCCATTTGCTCCAACGTGTAACCCAAAACTCACCTAGGCGATGTAAACCGGATACGGCTTAGTTCTTTGTATGCAGGACCACCGAAGCCGAAAATTGCCGCTACTTCGTCCTTCACTGCCTGAGCCATATCGGAAACTGTAATACCTTGTCTTACTCTAAAAACATTCTTTCCAATACCTGCTTGGTCGAAGGGATACAATCATTTGGATCATTTCGTTTTTCTTTCTTTAGATGGTTGTTTTGTATGATTCAAATTTTATGTTGATCCTATACTGGTTCTTCGGTGATGGTTCGATGATCCTATACTCAGGTTGTACTTTTCGAAAATAAAAGACCTGACAGGTTTCAGAAACACTGTCAGGTCGGTGCGATTGAAATACGGGAAAGAGTTTGCTAGCGTGCCGGTATTTCGTTTTCCAGATTGTCAGTATTACCGGGCATATCATAAGCCGTTACGGTGATTTTGTCACCAGCCAAGCTTTCGTTCATGACGGTTGCGGTGTAAATCCACTCGATATCGGAACTTCCCGGTGCAGCTTCGCCTTCTTCTACCAATGAGCCATCCATGTTTTCTATTTTTACATGAACAGAAGAAACAGCAAAATCGTCGGTTACTGTGATGATAATGGTACTGCCCACAGCACCAGTGTACCCATCCATGTTAATCAATTCGATTCGCGGGGCATTGAAATAATCGGCAACTGCCACGTTGAAGGCTGAACGCCCGTCGGTGGCTTTTACTGCATACAGGGCTTTCGTGGCAGGATCGGCAATGGCCGACTTACCATAGATGATACCGCGCTGGAATTTGCGCTGAACATTTATCTGAGCCTCCGTAGGCTCTTCTTCTGAGGCTACCGGCCTCCTTGCCACAAAAATCTTGTCGTCGGATTTACGACGACGAAAGATGATATTGCCAACCCGGCCGCTAAGACCTTCGGTGTCAATGTTCTTTTTTGATTGTGCCATACGTTAATTGTTTATGTCCCGGTAGGGAGGGGAGGGTTAATGATTAGAGATATTTAGATAATGAACTACCCCGCTGCTCTGCGGCGGGGTAGTTCATTATTTTACTTCGTATTCCCTTCGTTATATTTCTGAATATTTTCCAAATCAGGATTACCTGTTCCCTTTTTCATTAACTCAATAAGTTTATCAAAGTGATTTTGGTAAACGCCGCGAGGATTGGTTTTTTCATCTTTACAAATTGAAGCAGCCATCCCTATCACTTCGCCCATCATTCCGGTGGTACGCATTACCCGAACGGTTCCGAGAGCCACGTGAGTAACACTGATATTGCGCCCGGCCATCATCAGGTTACCTACATTTTTCGAATACAGGCACCTGAAAGGTATCGGGTACGGGTAAATAGCAATATGCTTGGCTATCGATTTAAATTCCTTGTTTGGGAAAAGCTCGCTGTTTTTCGGGTCGGGGTAATGCAGGTCTATCGTCCAGCTTGTAGGTACTGTTCCATCGGGATAAACGATGTGTTCGGTTAAATCCTGCTCTTTCAGGATATAATCGCCAACCAAACGGCGCGATTCGCGTTTTCCGGCCACGTAAGCAACCCATTTCATCTGGCTTTTGCTGAATTCGTCTTTTTGGGTACTATGATTCTTCAAATACGACCAGTTTGAGAAAACAACTAGCAGCCCGTAATCGCGTACCCTTTCAAAATCGTTAATCTGATTCAGGTTCATCCCTGTTTCCCAGTTCCAGTCACCGCGTTTAATAGCTTCGGCGCGTTCCTCATCCCAGGGTAATCCCCAATCGATATCAGGAAATAACATAGGAGCATCTTTCTCTTCAGCGAACCACTGAACCGACGCCCCCATGGTCATCTTATCAGCTTCTTCAGGAGCTGTTTCTTCTTTGTACAAACCACGGCTTTCGCGCCCCATCATGAATTCGGCATCAGCCAGGTAACCAATGGTTCCATCACCTGTACAATCGGCAAATAACGGTGCTGCGAAGGACAATTCCTGCCCTGTTTCGGTATTCACCGCTATCACTTCTTTTATGTTCCCCTTTTCGGTAACAACCTTGTTTACCCTGAAATTCAGGAACAAGGTTATATTTTCTTCAGCCTGAACATAGAAAAGCTTTTTATCGTCTTCGTAATATTCGTACGGCTGGGCATTACCACCTTGTCTGGGCCCAATTTCATTTACCAGATTACCTAAATTAGGGTACGGTTCAAGTTTAATACGGCCTCCCAGATGAACCCTTACTTCCGAACTGTTGTTTCCTCCCAGTACAGGCCGATCCTGAATAAGCGCCACTTTTACACCCAAACGAGCGGCTGAAATTGCTGCGCAAATACCAGCCATTCCGCCGCCTACAACTACAAAATCGAAATTGCCTGCATTTTCAGCCTGTGCCGGTATTCCAAGCATTCGTTTTCGCCATACAGTCATTTCCGTTTTTCCTGAAGGAGGAATAAAATTGACATCCTGGGTAAAATAAATAGCATCGCAACGGCCATCGAACCCCGTGAGGTCGTGCAACGACAGTTTGCATTTTTTACTGCTTATCTCTACTATCCCGCCATCAACCCACGACCATTCGGACGGATATAACCCAAAAGTCTCTCCTATCGGCTTATCGTCAATTAATACCTGAAATTGTCCCGGAGCTTTGTTGATCCATAACGAAGCCCAGTTACGGGTCTTGACCCAAATATAATATTTTCCCTTCTTCGGAAAGTTTACTGTCGTTGTTGCATCTTCAACCGGGATTCCCAATCCATGAGCCAGCAAATACGGCGACCCCATCAAATCCATAAACTGTTGGTCAAGCGACCACCCCCCTTTGTTCAAAAAACTTTCAGTCTCAACAAAAAGTGATTGAGCCTGACTAAAGACTGTTAAAACTAAAAATGCGATCGAAAAACAGAACCTCTTCTTATCCATAAAACTAATATTTAATTACTTTTCTTAACTACAACAGTGTACATGCAATAGCCCGATCCCATCGACTCAACAAATCCGTTTCTCTCAAGCATTTTAATTGGAGAACATCCGTTAAGAATAATCTGTCCTTTGGAAAATGCCTTCCGGTACAAACAAAAGTACCCTTTCAAACTGGACGAATTCGAATCCAACCGTGTAACATTCAGACGAGTCCTCTCAAAGGATTCAAGCCAATTCGGAGTTACTGGAAATTTATCGGCAAAAAGAATGTAAACATCAATATCGCAATTGGAAAAGAATGACATACAGGTATCATTTTCACTGATTAATTTATCGTTTCCACATGTCTTGATATGCATACATCCTTTTAATTCATCGGGTACATAATTAAACCTATAATCCCTATCCATGTACTGCTCTTCTCCTGATTCAAATTTATTTATTCTATACTCCTTTCCTCTGGAGCTAATCAAGTTATCGATTTTTAGTTCACTTTGTGAATAAACAATGTTAATTGAAATATACAATTCGACAAATAAAAATAATAATACTCTCATACCTTACAAGATTACAACAAAAATCAATTACCCTCATTCATATTTCAGCCAGACTGTAGCTTTACAATCTTTCTCAGCGACAAAACGAATCCAACGTGATTGAAATGAAGCCGGGAACTCATAATTAAAACTTTCGCCACCATCCAGTAAAATTTCTTTGTATGTCATCCATGGGCCATGACCGATAGGTTCAACCTGAATTCTGAATTTGACTGAACTTTCTGATTCATTAGTTAATTTCAGCGTCCGTTTATCATAAAACCCTATCAAATATGGATCAGAAGGTTCATTAGCCTTGACATCCGTATTTTTCCACGGTCCGCCTTCACCAATTGGTTTCCCGAGGTTCCACAAATCGTCGATCACTCCTGCCCAAATTGCGGCTTTACCGTCATCTGACGTAATCACATGTGAATTTTCTTTCGATTCTGCAATATCCAATCCGGTCATTACAATCAGACCACGATAGGATGCATAGTCGTGAATACGAAAGTTATGCGATGAAACAGGACGAATTTTTGCATAACCATCAGCATTTTCAGCCGGAAGCTCGTAAAAAGTACCCGAGCAGTTAAACAGGTCGCGTTCGGTTGCCACCTCACGACACAGGCGAAGCATTCCATTATTTACCAGGCCTGCATATTTTTCATTCCCTTTCGGCAAGCGCCAGCGACGGCCATTATCGTCAATCACAAGTACCGAAGCTTCGTCGATACTTACCACGTTTTGAGGAATCGCAAATTTTTCACGGATAAATGCAGCCGTTTCCGTATCGTCTTTTTTCACCAGATTCATTTCACCATCCAGTTCGTAATAACCCAACTCTTCGAACCTGGTATCGCTTGCAGTCCCGGCCAGAATACCCAAAGCACGCCGGTTATCGCCAAGCCCCCACAACAAGCCTGCACTGGTCTTACTTTTACCTACGTCGGCTAAACCAGCGAAAACCGGATCAGTTTGTATGCTACGCTTGTCTTTTTCAGCATAGTAAAAATGTATCGTAGCTTTAGTTTCTCTATTTACTGAAACACGCACCCATTCGCCCGTTTCATTTTCTGCAAAAGCAACATCTAAAGCTTCGCCTGATTTTAACTCAACTGATTTCAATGGATTCCAGATGTTGTCTCCCGATTTATCAACCTCAAAATTGAAACTGACAGTTGCTTTTCCCTCGTTTTGTATCCAAGCCGAACGAATGTCCCATCCTGCAAACAAGAAAGGTTCAGAATACTCGCCAGCCTTTATTTCTTCTGAAATCCAAACGGCACCCTCTGCTGTACTTGGCCCCAACTGATCAAGTTTTTCAATCGAACTAAACCACAGGTTTGAATTCGACTGACCGGGACCTTCAATATCTCCTTTTGCTTTTCGTTTATTCAGAAACTCCTTATTTGCTGAATCATCGCAGCCGAACACTAACTGATTATTCCAGCGTGTAAAATCGCCAATCACTTTCAGGTAGGCCGATCGAGGACGGATACCAGCCGAAGTTTTTGCTGTAAATGTCTCGGGAAAGCGCCAGAACATGCCGTGCATGGTCATCAGGTAATCGGGTTGGTCATCAGTACCAATATTACGGATGCGTGGCCATTCGGTATTCCAGCCATGTGCCCCATCGTAACTGTGGCTCGCTTTGGGCAAGCGGTAAAAACTCCAACCGGTTTCAGGATTGCGAACACCCAGTAAAACAGACTTATAATCCCAACCAGTAGCCCAAATCGGGTCAGTTGCCAGATTTGAGTTACCACAAATACCACCCGGGCCTGTTACTTCAACAAACTGGCTACGACGGACGATTTTCCAATCCTTACCATCCCATTCGGCCAAAACACCTGCTTTAGTAGCAAAATTGGTAAGTGCTTCCTTGTTTGCTTCTCCATTATTCGAAAATACCATCACTCCCTGACCAGAGTAAAGACCTTTACCGTGAGCGCCGGGCAACAGTTCGGCTGCCTGTGCCATATCTCCTTTTTTCTGTAGCTTATTTCCGTCAGGGTACAAAGTAGTAACCTCCAGGGAATTTACATCCACTTCATAAAAACCTTCTTCCATAGTCCCGTAATAAATTTTACCTGCCGGGTCAGTTAAATGGCGGGCATTTCCTGTATGACGTCCGGGCATTTCGGAATAAGGAATGGTACGAACATTCCCGTTGGCATCAATTGCATAGGGCCCAATAAAAAGCTGGTTACTTTCTCTATGAACCATACGATTGGCTGGTGTTCCCCCAATGCTTTCATGATGTACAATTTCTTCCAGATCAGATGTAATTTCATATAATTTATCCGATGAACCATTCGGAAGATGAGGTCCGTATGTAATTACCCATAGCCGGTCGGCCCATGGAACAACCGCTCCACTTCCACATTCGCCTTCGTTATTGTAGTAGGCCAAATGTGGATAAACGCCGCTGAAAGACTTGTGTGTTGTTTCTTCTTTTTGGCTTGTGCAACTGTAATTCAATAATATAGCAACTAAAACAAAATAGATCAGTTCGTTCCTCATTGAAATATATTTAAATAGGTTAGTTTTCAAGTTAAAGTGTCTTATATGAATCAACACTTGTGGTAACGATAGAAAAGAGTACATGACCTTTTCATTCAATCAAAAAATAAGAGACTGACTAAAAAAGTCGATAATACGAAGTCAGCCTCTTATTATTTTGTTCATGCAGCTACCAATTGGGGTTCTGGTCGAGATTTTCATTAATGAGACGGTCGGCATCAGGTACAGGCCACAGGTAGTCGCGTCCGGCATCGAACTTGCGCTCGCTCGCCACGACAATATAACCCGCATTAACCATGTTGCTAAGATCAGCAATGCCGTTTTCATCAATTTCAGGAATGCCTCCAATGGGATAGCTCCCATCTTTCCAGTTCTGTATCAATTGACGGTATTCAGTAGATACAGAAGCCTCGTTTCCATTCCACGAAGTAGAGCCTGACCATGCGCGGCGCAGGAAGTAACCGGGACTATTGTAAACCTTTTCGGCCAACCTCCAACGGATCAAATCGGCATAACGATGGCCTTCCCAGGCAAGCTCTACGAAACGTTCAGTACGAAGGATAGCACGCATAACGTCCTGTGATCCAAGTGTAACCTGCGGATATGTTATCCCGGTACCTGCATAGGCTCTCTCCCTCAATTTGTTGATTGTTTGGTCTAATACTTCCTGCGTACATTTATTCTGTTCAATCATCGCTTCGGCATACATAAGTAACACATCGCCATAACGTAACATAGGATATGTAGTGGGTGCACCGCTGCGTCCGTTTTCGAGGAACGTGGCATCTATATACTTTTTAAAGAGTAAACCTGTGTAAGAAGCGTGTTCTGCACGGGCTTTCGAATCGCTATTGCTTACCTGAGCGCCGTCGGATGCACGGTAAACAGTAGTCCGGTTCGGCGCCGGGGAATACTCATAGCCAAGCCATAAATAATCTTGTGGTTTATAGGTCCCAGCAAGGACATTCTTGTTGTGAGCCGTGGCAAAGGGCACAATGGTCATAGCCATACGCGGATCACGATTCTCGAAAAAGTCCTTTGGGTTGTAAAGTGGCGACTCGTCAATCGGTTTGCCATCGGTACAAGGATAGGCACATACCAATTCATACGATGGAGCTTTCTGTCCACCCCAGCCGCCAGCAAGACGGGAAATGCTATTGGCAATGTCGCCGGCAGCCCAATAATACTTTTTCAGAGTCACGTCTCCACGGAAGAAAAATATCCATTCGTTTGACCATGTAGCGGTGAATAAATCCCGGTAATTACTATGAAGTTTATAGACATTCAAATCCATACAGGCTTTTGCTGTCGTTGCAGCCGTTTCGTAATCTCCGTTCCATAGGGCAATACGCGCTTTAAAAGCCAGAGCAGCCCCTTTTGTCGCACGTTGTATTCCAGAATAGCTGTTTGGCAAACGCTCAGCAGCCTTATCCAGACACTCGTAACTAAATGCCAACACATCGGCCTTGGGCGAACGAGCGACAGAATAGGCTTCCTCAAGATTCATACCCGTTTTGTCAAGAATAGCGTCCCCCCAGTGGAATGCCAGCATACCATAGGCATAACCCATATAAAAATAAGCCTCTCCCTCATATTGGGTGATCTTTGCTTCCGGCACTCCCATCGATCGAGCATTTTCCATATTATTCAACAAACGTAAAGCCCGAGCAATACCTTTATAGTAGTTTTGCCAGCGAGAAGCCACTGTGCCGTCTTCTGCGGTCATGGTTCCATTCTGTACACTAGAGGTCGAATTGCGTGCTGTTACGTCGTCTCCCCAAGTCATGTCGTCGATTGGAAAAAAGTCAGTGCGGTAATAATCGTTTACCGACATTTCTATCTCCTGCTGCGATGAGTACCAGTTTTCACTTGACCCTTCTGACAGGGGATTCAGTTCGAGATCAACGCAGGCAGAAAAAGTAAGCGTTGAAAATATGGCGATAATGAATAATATCTTTTTCATGCGATTGAATTTTTAGAATTTAACATTAACACCTAAAACAAAAGATGTTGATATGAAATCTGACGATGAGCCCACTTCCGGATCCCAGCCTTTCGGATAGTTACTGATAGCCGGCAGGTCATTCACACTGATATAGCAGCGCAGATCCTTGATTCTTGCATTATTTAGCAAATTTTTAGGCAGCGAATAGCCCAACGTGATATTTTTAACGCGGAGATATGCACCATTGAAAAGCCAATAGTCCGAGCCAGAATAGGTATTGGTTGTATTGGTGTAGGTCAGACGCGGATATTTGGCTTTGAGATTTTGCTCTTCAGTATTGTGCCGGCTCCAGTAGCTATCCAATACAAGTCCAGGAACAGCACCCCATTGCTCTTTCAGTGGCTGTATCCAGGCTGAATTGAACAATACACGTTGGTGGCCTATCCCTTGAAATGAAAGATTGAAGTCAAAGCCTTTCCACCCCATTGCGATATTACCTCCGAAAAGGTATTCAGGCAACGAGTTACCAAGACGTACCTTATCGTCGGAATTAATGGTTTTGCTGCCATCTGTATCAACATACTTGATGTTTCCCGCTTTATCGTTTGCCGTAAGCGTAGGATACTTGTTGCCGTTTTCATCGTAAAGGTCGGCATCAGTCTGGAACAGTCCATCGCTCTTGTACATATACCATTCGTAGTAGTATGAACCTTCTTCGTATATATAGTTACCATCAATGGTGCGTTTATCGCCCAGATAGCCCATTTTAGAACGATAATCCGACAGGTTTGCCGAAATGGTGTACCAGAAATCACCGATATTGTCAGACCAACCTAATTCTGTATCCCAACCCTTGGTGAACATGTCGCCTGCATTTTGTTGGGGCGCCGAAAATCCTGCATATGAGGGAAAGCCCAAGGTAAGCAACATGTCGCTGGTTTTTTTGTAATAGTAATCGCCGGATAAACGCAAACGGCTGTCGAAGAGGTGAAAATCGAGACCACCACCGTATGTTGTCGTCGTTTCCCATGTGATATTCTCGAATGCGTAATATACCTGTGCAGCATTCTGTATGGCAGTTACAGATTGTGTCGCCTTGTCGTACATGTAACTGTTGCCAAAGCTAATGGCCGCCTGATAGGGAAATTCCGAACCGATGCGCTCATTACCGAGTTGGCCGATAGAGCCGCGAATTTTCAGGTAATCTACTACATTATTTTTGAACCACGGTTCCTCCGACATTACCCATCCTGCCGACGTTGAGTAGAATGTACCCCAACGGTAATCTTCTGAAAAGCGTGATGAACCATCGCTACGGACATTCCCCTGAATCATATACTTATTTTTATACGAATACATCAGGCGTCCGAACACCGATTCATAGGCATTGTGCCCCGCACTTCCTGAATTATATTGATAGTCTTCAGGGCCGATATTGAGATAAGGATATGTATCAAGCAGATAATTTGTACGCGAAGCTCCTTGATTCTCCCATTTGTAAGAATAACCTTCATAGCCTGCCATAACGTTGAACGAGTGATCACCCCATTTCTTTTGATAGTTACTGTATAACTGGTAGGTGAAGCTGTTATTGTCGTTGCGCGTTTCCTCGAGACTGGTTATCTTGTGTGCCTGCATGTAGGTTGAGGAACCGTTTTCGTAGTAAACAGGGACAGCCCGGGAGAATTTTTTGCCCTTGGTAAACGAGTATCGAGGCGCAAAGATGGCTGTCAACGTTAGGCCATCCAAAGGAGTGATGTCGAATTGTGCCTTGGCACCGAACTTATAATAATCAACATTGTTCGTGCCGCCCTCATTAAGGCCTGCAAGCGGGTTTGCTCCATCCTTCACATCTGCATAGCGACCATCCTCCCATTTGGGTGTGTAATAGGGAGCCACCAAATACGCCCAGTAAATAGCATTGATTTGAGACGGAGAGATCGAAGTTGATTTTGAAAAGTCGAGGTCAAGATTAGCGCTAAGCCAGTCAGTGATTATGTAATCGTTATTGACACGGCCAGCAAAACGTTCATAAGACTTATTTTCGTAATAGCCGTCGCCTTTCTGATAATTAAAGGTTGATTTTGTACGCAATTTTTCAGTACCTCCCGAAACACTCAGCGTATGTTGTTCATGTGAAGTCGTTTTTTTCAGTATCAAATCGACCCAGTTGGTATTGGGATAGTGCCAGGGATCAGTAGCATTATTGCTAAGCCACGAACCAATTGTCTCTTGTGAGTATTGCGAATAAGGATCTGAAGCACCATCATTCCATTTTACTTCGTTTTGTACATTCAGCCAGTCAATAACATCCCCATTTTCAGGTTGCGTTGTGGGTGTATCCGTACCGTATTCGAAGTTATAATCGAATGAAAATTGGTTCTTATGGGCTCGTTTGGTGGTAATCAGAATGACCCCTGCTGCCGCACGCGAACCATAAATTGATGCCGAGGCTGCATCTTTCAGCACAGTCATGGTTTCCACGTCAGATGCAACCACATCGTTAAGCGACGAGGGTACGCCATCGACAATTACCAACGGATCGTTGTTCGAAAGCGTAGTAATACCGCGTACGCGCACCGTGGCCGAAGCGCCTGGCGCACCCGACGAGCGGGTAACCTGCACACCTGCCATCTGCCCCTGCATGGCAGAAGAAAGCTGTTGTGTCGAACGTTTGGTCAAACTCTCGCCTTGTACGCTCGCGACCGCCCCAGTCAAATCGCTCTTGCGAGCCGTACCATACCCAATGGCAACTACTTCTTCAAGACCAATTGTCGACTCCATCATAACCACATCAATTGCAGCTTTTCCTCCCACTTCAATCTCCTGCGTTTCCATTCCAATAAATGAAAAAGAAAGAACAGCATCAGCAAAAGAAACATCAATAGCATATTTACCATCAAAATCAGTAATTGTTCCCTCTGTAGTTCCTTTTACAACAATGGTTACGCCAGCTAGAGGATTCCCCACACCATCTCTTACTGTTCCGGCAACTCTCTTTTGCTGACCGCTTTGAGTCATTGCAATTGCCTGTGAATTTTCAAGAATGATCAGGTTGTTCTTCATCATTTTAAACGAATAGGAGGTATTTTCCAAAACTTCTTTCAGGATGGCCTCCACTTCTTTATTCGACGCATTTACCGATACTTTCCGGGTTACATCAATTTCATCGTTGTTGTAAAAAAACTTGTAGTCCGAATTGCTTTCGATACTTTGCAACAGTTCGAGCAAAGTGGCATTGCTCAACTGCAGGTTCATTTTCGTGTTCTGCGAATAGACCGATGCGCTGAGCTGAACGGTCAGTAATAAGGTCAATGCAATAGTTAGTTTCATAGCTAACAAAACTTTTTTAACCTCCCGGTCCTTAAAAAAGGGCCGACAAATTCGATTTAATTTCATAAATTTGAATGCTTTAATAAAGTTAAACTTCGGTTTAATTTTTCCAGGAATGGGAAGTGTTGGCGCACGACCCATTTCTTTTTTTACGTTTATTTGTCCATAGATTAGATTTTAGATTTTTATTTTGAATACATAGTAATCACGTTGCCATCAATTCGATAGCCCACAAACGGAGAATATCCGAAATAGGCGATGACTTCCAATATACTTTCCCTGTCGATGGTTCCCGAAAACCTACGTTGTTTCACCTGCTCGTCGGCAAATTTAATTTCTACATCAAACCAGCGTTCCAGGCGTTGTTCCATCTCTGCAAGCGACTCGTTCACAAACACGAACCGTCCGTTTTTCCATTCTACCTCCGGCGACAGGTCGGAAAGTTCTGTCAGTCCCATTTTCTTATTTTCTTTACTGAAAACCAGTTTCTGGCCGGGCTTGATTACCGTTTGCTGCGTTTCGCTGGAAACCTTCAGGCTGCCGCTTACCAATGTGGCCGAAATATTTTTTTCATCGGAATATGCTTTCAGATTAAATTCAGTTCCCAACACTTCAACATTTATATCCGAAGCATTCACAACAAAGGGATTTTTGCTGTCTTTTTTTACTGAGAAGTAGGCTTCACCTTTCAAATAGGTTTGCCGTACCCCTTTCTTAAAATTATTGTCAAAAATTAATTGACTTCCTGAGTTCAGCCATACCTGTGAACCGTCGGGAAGGGTAATATTGGTGCGGTCGCCATTTTCACACGAAATCGTGGTTTGCAAATTATTCGATGTATTTATCCTGCTGCCGAAGTAAAAACTGACGGGCAAAGCCAGTATCAATGCAAAAATTGCGGCATATTTCAAGGCCGAAGTCCGGAGCCTTACAATCCTGCTTCCTTTTCTGCCGCGTATCTGCCTCTTAAATTTTTCAATTGCTTCTTCCAAATGGTAACTATCGGCATTCTGATTGGCGCCCGAAGCCAGCCAAATTTCTCTCAAATCGTTGAAAAACTTTTTATTTTCGGGGCTTTCATTAATCCAGTCTTCAACAATCTTTCGCTCATCATTATTGATTTTTTCTGAAAAAAACCGGATTATTAACGGATGTATTTCGTTGTCTGAGTACATTATTTTTATCTTTTACATCACCATGATGCACTCAGGTGGAAAAACCCTGTATGGAAAATGAGAAAAAGTAAAAAATAGAATATTAAAGGACCGTTTTTTTACAACAAATCTTTCAGATACATTACAAGAAGGAAAGAAGGCATATAATTTTTCAACGACGAACGCAAAGAAAACATCGCTTTGCTCAGGTGCATCTCTACCGTTTTCACCGATATTCCCATTATTTCAGCAATCTCCTTATTCTTTTTATTTTCGAAGCGCTTCAGTTTAAATACTTTTTGCTGTTGAGACGGTAACTGGTTGATCACTTCTTCGATTTTATCTGACATTTCTTCCATCAGTAGGCTTTGTTCGGGCAGGCCAAACGAAGAACTTTCAGTGGCAATGTTTTCGTACGAATTATCTCTGAAATAATCCTCAATCTTTTCTTCATTTTTCAGTTTCCGCAAAAAATACAGTGAATTATTGCAAACCGCCTGAAATAAATAGGCTTTTACCGACGAACTTATTTCCAGCGTCTCGTGCTTCTCCCACATTCGGAGAAAGGTGCCGGAAACAATTTCTTCAGCAATATCGGCGCGGCCAACATATCTGCGCGAGTACGAACACAAACCAATATAGTAATTGCGAAACAAGGCAATAAAAGTTTCTTCATCGCCTTGCCGGAGTTTCGTAATTACAATATTTTCAGAAATGTCGTTCATTAGAAATGCAATTGACTGGCAGATACGTTGTGTCCAAGAAAGAAGCCGGCCTTCTGTTCAAAGATATCCACGTTCTCTGTTGTATAGTAAATAACCGTTCCTTTTTTCGAACACCTGTTGTTCATCTCCAGATGGCGATCCAGGTAGCCTTTTAAACTTTCACTGACAATTTTTCCCTGTTCCAGAATATTGATCCCTTCCGGCAAGAATTTTTTAATTTGCCGAATGAGCAACGGATAATGGGTGCAACCAAGAATTATAGTATCCATCTTTTGATCGCGGGCCAAGAGATTGGCAATATTTTTCTGCACAAAATATTCGGCGCCGGGCGTATCAATTTCATTGTTCTCAACAATGGGAACCCACATGGGGCAAGCTTCCTGAACCGTGCTTACAACTCGTCCTCCCGACCATTTTTCCAATTCAATCGGGTACGATTCAGAAGCAACAGTACCATTGGTTCCCAACACGCCAATATGCCCGGTATGGGTCATTTCAGCCACTTTCTCAACACTGGGGCGGATTACGCCAAGTACACGCCGGTCGGGTGCAATACGGGGTAAATCAAGCTGCTGAATATTCCGAAGGGCTTTCGCCGATGCGGTATTGCAGGCCAGAATTACCAACGGGCAACCCATATCGAAAAGTTTTTTCACAGCCTGAAGGGTGTACTCATAAACCACATCGAACGAACGGGTACCATACGGAGTACGGGCATTGTCTCCCAAATAGATAAAATCATACTCCGGAAAATCTTTCACGAATTCTTTCAGGACAGTCAGTCCGCCGTAACCTGAATCGAACACACCTATCGGACCTGCGTGGTTTGTCATTGAATTTGTTTTCTGCAAAAATAAAAAAAGCCGCCTTTAAAAAAGACGGCTACATATATTATTCTTTTTATAAACTTATTAAATTCCCAGCTTGGTCTTGCAAAGCGGCAATAAATCAATACTTTGATTCGATTTGTATAATACAGGGCTTCCCTGTTGGGTATCGAAAACATAAATCAGGCCTTGTTCCTTGGCAACTGTTTCAATGGTTTTATTGATTTTCTCAATAATTGGTTTCATCAATTCACCCTGTTTGGTCTGATATTGCTGAACTGCAAGTTGTCTGAAATTTTCAGCACGTTGCTGCATGTCCTGAAGTTCCTGCTCGATATTAGCCAAAGCTACATCGGAAAGACTGTCACGTTTGGCAATGTAATTTTGCAATTTAGCCTCATATTCAGTTCGAATAGTTGTTTGCTGGTCTTCCAAATCTTTTCCAACTTTTTGAAGAGTTGTTTCGGCAGTAGCCCTTTCCGGCATAACCTGCAACAATTGTTGCGTATCGATGTGACCAAATTTAAGCGATTGTGCGCTAACGAATACTGCTGTTAAAACAAAAGCAGCAAGCAAACAGATTTTAAAAACACTTTTCATTTTTATCGGATTTAAATTTTGAACAAATATAAAAATTAATTCTTATAACCCATCTTCTCCAAAACCAGATCACTAAGATCGTATTTAGGGTTAGTAAAGAGCATTGTGGTTCCCCCCGCCTTATCAAAAATCACTGCATAACTTCCTTCATTGGCCAATTCCTGGATGGCATTAAAAACATCATCCTGGATGGGTTTAATCAAACCCTGGCGTTTTTTAAACAAATCGCCCTCACGCCCAAAGTATTTCTGCTGCAATTTTTTGTATTCCTTTTCTTTCGAAATAATTACATCCTCGCGTTTGCGTTTCATCTCATCCGACAACAAAACACCTTCAGCCTGATAGTCCTTGTACATCTGTTCAATCTCAGCATGAATGGTTTCCAGTTCTTTCTGATATTGTGCGGAAACCTGGTCGAGCTGTTCCTGTGCTGCTTTGAATGCAGGGATATTATCCATGATGTATTCGGTATCGACAAAAGCATACTTTTGCGCCAACGAAAGAAAGGCAAAACTTAAAACGATTCCAATAGTTAAAAAAATCTTCTTCATGGCTATATTCTTTAATGTTATATGCACACTCATTTCAAAATTCAGGCCAAAGCCTAAAACTGTTGTCCAATCACGAAATGGAACTGGCTGCCGCCGTAATCGTTGCTTCCGCTGATTGAGTCGAAACCATATCCCCAGTCAATTCCCATCAAGCCAAACATCGGGAGGAAGATACGCACCCCGGCGCCCGCTGAACGTTTTAGTTTAAACGGGGTGAAATCTTTGAATTCCATCCAGGCATTACCGGCTTCAAGGAAGGTAAGCAAATAAATGGTTGCCGATGGTTTCAGTGAAACCGGGTAACGCATTTCCAAGGTCAGTTTGTTATAAATATTCGATCCGGTATTCGGGCTCAAACTATAATCCTTATAACCTCTCAATGAAACGATGTCACTGCCGTACAAGTTGTATCCCGACATACCTGAACCTCCTACGCGGAAACCTTCAAACGGAGAACGGCGGTTTTCGTCGTAATAACCAAGGAAGCCATACTCAAATTTCCCGTGCAACACCAATTTATTATCGCGTGAAACCGGCGTGTACCAAGCCCCTTTCAGCATCCACTTATGATATTCAATCCATTTGTAGCGCTCATCATTCGTTAATGTCGGGTTACTGTAATCGACTCCGTTGATTAATGAATACGGAGGAGTTAACTGCAACGACAGGGACAAACTTGAACCACTGCGTGAATAAAGCGGGTTGTCAACTGAATTTCTCCCGAACACGGTTTTAAAACTGAAGTTATTAAACTGGCCATCGCCACTGCCTGTTCCATCGTTCAGGAAGTAATAGTAGTCTGACATATTTTGCAGTTTGTAATGCTGCCACGACAATTCATGGTAAACGGTAAAATAGTCATCAGGCCATTCCAGACGATACCCGTAACCAAGAGCTATTGCAGTAGTAACCTGAATTTGGTCCTGCGATTCATCGCGGTCTTTCGGATCAACATATTCCTGTCCGTAACCATAGCCATATCCGTAACCGTAAGGTGAACCACCGTAACCACCATAGCCGCTGTAACCATACGGTGAATAGCCGCCATAACCGTAGGGAGAATAGCCACCATAGCCGCCATAACCACCACCATAACCACCGTAACCACTTCCGTACGGACTGCTGTAACTGTTATAATAATTGTTTGCTGAATAATTTACCCGTGAATGGGAAACCGACAGAGAAAAGGAATTTGGTTTTTTACCACCGAGCCAGGGTTCGGTAAATGAAAAACTATATTGTTGATAGAATTTACCGCTTGTTTGTGCACGAATACCAAGAGTTTGTCCGTCGCCGGTAGGCAATGGCCTCCAGGCTTCCTTATTCATGATATTCCGTACCGAAAAATTGGAAAATTTAAGCCCCACACTGCCAACAAACATACGCGCGCCCCAACCGCCGGAAAGCTCAATCTGGTCGTTGGCCTTTTCCACCAGTTGATAGTCAATATCAACAGTTCCGTCTTCCGGGTGCGGGACAACATTCGGATTGATCGCTTCCGGATCGAAATGCCCCAACTGCGAAAGTTCCCTGTACGAACGCATCAGCAGGTCTTTACTGAACAAATCGCCCGGTAAAGTACGTATTTCGCGACGTGCAACATGTTCGTGGGTTTTGGTGTTCCCCGAAATGATGATCTTATTTATAGTAGCCTGTTTCCCCTCATAGATGCGCATTTCCAGGTTGATTGTATCGTTTTCGATACGGGTCTCAACCGGGTCGAGATTGTAGAACAGATAACCGTTGTTCTGGTACTGGCTTCCAACGCCATCTTCATCTTCTGTTAACCGTTTATCAAGTAATTTCTGGTCAAAAACATCTCCTTTTTTAACTCCCAAAACGGCTCCTAAAAACTCGCCGGGATATACCGTGTTCCCAACCCATTTAATATCCCCGAAGTAATATTTGTCACCTTCGTCAACCCAAATATCGAGGCGTACACGGTTGTCGCTGGCCGGAGAAATAGAATCTTTTACAACCGTTGCGTCACGGTACCCCTTCTCATTGTATTTTTTGATCAGGTTGACTTTATCTTCAGCATATTTTTCTTCAAGGAACTTTTTGGAACTGAAAAAGTTTCTGAGCTTTTTCGCCTTGGTTTTCTTCATCGACTTTTCCAAAGCCCACGGACTCAGATTTTCAGTACCGTGAAAAACAATTTCATCAATTTTTACCTTTTCCTTTTTATCAACCATTATTTCGAGAATGACACTGTTGGCCTGAACAGAATCGTCGCGCTGAACAATGTTTACTTCAGTATTCAAAAATCCCTTTTCATGGAAGATATCCTTGATAATACGGGAAGCTTGATTCAACTGATTGTCGGTCACCTGACTTCCTTTTAGAAGCAATACTTTTTCAGTAATGTCGTCCTGTTCACTTTTCGATACTCCATGAAAATTTACATCCGCCAAACGGGGTCTTTCCTGCAAATAAATAGCCAGCCAAACCCGGTTATCGATAATTTTTTCAGCCTCAATTTTCACATCTGAAAAAAGTCCCTGTGTCCATAACTTTTTAATCGCATTGGTAATTGCTTCACCAGGTATTTCAATTTCATCGCCAACCGACAATCCGGAGAGCTGTGTCAACACGTCTTTGTCCAGATAACGAATCCCTTTGATTTCAATACTCTCAATAATATACTCTTTCGGACTGGAATAATATATAGAAAAATTGGTGCTGTCGGCTACTTGCGAAAACCCTTTAACAGTAAATAAAAGCAGTATTAATAGTAACTTAAAATTTTGCATTCTCTCTTTTTAATTGATTAGCTCATTAATTGTTCACTGGTTTTTCCGAATCTTCGTTCCCGGTGCTGAAAATCGTAAATTGCTTTAAACAAATCTTCTTTTCTGAAGTCGGGCCATAAAACAGGGGTGAAATATAATTCAGAATAAGCAATCTGCCAAAGCAAAAAATTACTGATCCGGTTTTCGCCGCTGGTCCTGATTAACAGCTCCGGGTCGGGCATTCCCGCGGTATTCAGATAACTATCGATTAAGTCTTTGTCAATATCATCGGTTTTTATTTTTTCTTGCTGAACATCTTCTGCGATCCGCCGTACCGCATCGGTCAGTTCCCATCTCGAACTGTAACTCAGTGCCAGAACCAACGTAAGTCCCGTATTATTTTTCAGGGTATCGATGCACCAATTGAGTTTGCACTGAACATTTTCGGGTAAACTTTTCACATCGCCAATCACCTGAAGCCTGACGTTTTTCTTCATCAGCTCAACAGTTTCGTTACTGATTGACTGAACCAATAAGCCCATCAGGGCATCCACCTCCAATTTGGGGCGTCCCCAGTTCTCGGTAGAAAAAGCATACAATGTAAGATATTGAACCCCTATCTCTCCTGCTCCTTCCACCACCGAACGAACCGACTCAACACCATTTTCGTGGCCAAAAGTCCGTTCCTTTCCATTCTTTTCGGCCCAACGTCCGTTGCCGTCCATGATGATGGCAATATGCTTTGGAATTTTATCTTTTATGAGTTTCTTCTCAACTGACATTATCTGTTATTCATATTCGTAAACCGGACATGCTTTTTTACTCAGGTTAATTTTATAAGTAAGGTGCAAACCCAGATATGCTGTATAATCGTTATTGTGCCATTTATCATTAAACGTTGTCATACTATACCCCGGCACAGGCGTTCCATTTGCATCAACTAAAGGAGTATAAAATTTCCGGGGATCATCCAGATCATCAATTCTATCGTCAAAATAACGATTGATAATAAACTCAAGCCCAACGCCAACTTTTTCTCCCAAATTAAATTTCACCCCAAAACCAAACGGAATATGCATTGCAATCACATTTTCCGAATAACTTTCATCTAATCCCTCGGCTGCAACAACAGCAGGATCAGCAAGATAATTTACTGTCGGGTTTAGTGACACATAGCTGTAATCTGAACTGCTCAAAAATGTACGAATGTCATAATAATTCGTATTCGAAGTCAGCTTTGGGTAATTATAATCATACGGGTACATTCCCATGCCTATTCCTCCAAGTAAATACGTCGAAAAAGGTGTTTCCTTTTTCCCCAGAAAATACTTAAAGAAGTTGATCTCTGCCATCAACGAAAGGCTGGTCACATTTTTCGGACCAAAACTCCAGTCCTGCGAGTCGAACATCCCCTCCCCTTGTATGCTGCCATTAATCACCTGTAACCTGGCAGCTACCCTCGGGTTAAAGTTGTACCGGACAAAAGCCCCGTAATTAAACTTCAAAGAACGTCCCAGATTTGATTGGGTCATGTCTCCAAAAGAAGTACCTGTACCTCCCCAAATACCAACGTCGGCTGTTTTCTGGGCTTTTGCCCCGTTGATAATCACGAACAATGATACAGCAATCAGCAATTTCTTCATCTAATCTGATTTGAATGGTTCCTCAATTTTATTTGATAAAACCATCAGGTACGTCCTTTAAAACTTGTGAACATAAACCCGTTCAAGGGTTACAAAAGTAATATAAATCTCAAATATACATACCCGAGGCATCTTATAAAACCCAAATAAACTTTAAAAATTGTTAAGTCCCGGAAATCCTTTCTAATTTCTCTTGTCGAGACCCCACATCAGCTTATTCCTCAGGGTTGAATAGAAAGTATGCCCGTGCAGGCGAAGGGTTTTGATTTTAAAATTGGCTTTGCGGATTTTTAATATTCCGGGAAAGTCGAACGACTCGGAACGCGAGTCAACGGTAGACAGAAATTGCTGCCCCCGGCCTTCTATTTTTAAGGTGAGAGTATGACTATCGGGAACCAGTATTGGCCGTACCGTAAGATTATGAGGGGCAATTGGTGAAATAATTATATTTTCGGAATCAGGCGTAAGAATGGGACCACCCACGCTCAGCGAGTAAGCCGTTGATCCGGTCGGAGTAGAAATGATCAGCCCATCAGCCCAATACGTATTGAGGTATTCTCCGTTAATGGACACATGAATATTGATCATTGAGCCCGAATCCTGCTTGGCAACCACTACTTCGTTCAGCGCATAATTAAAATCGCCAAATGCATCGCCCGGCGATTCGATTTCCAAAACTGTACGTTCGTCAATGCAATATTTTCCAGTCATAATTTGTTCGAAAGCGCTGTCAATTTCATCAATCGAAATATCGGAAAGAAAACCTAAACGGCCTGTATTGATCCCAACTACCGGTATTGGTTTATTTTTTATGGCGTGGATCGATTTAAGGAAAGTACCATCGCCACCAATACTAAAAAGGAATCTCACTTCATCAGGCAGGTCGTTTCCCGAATTAAAAGTAGCAGTAACATCAGGCAGAAAATGGCATTCGCTCTTCATGAAACGGTAAAACGGTTCATAAATGTATACCTCGATATTTTTCTGCTTTAACAATGAAAAAAGATGTGATAATTCCCTGGAATAATCACTGTTTATCGTTTGTCCGTATACTGCTATCTTCATTTTTCAAATATTCAAATACTTCATCAATTGGTCGAAACGGTCGTCGTACAATTCGTCCAGCATCGATTCGTCCATATAAACAGCTTTGATATTGTAATCGTAGCGTACAAAAGTTTGAATTATTCGCGACAAATCAATCACATTTATTTTCAGGGTCACGGTCATCTGTTTCGAGTCGCTTCGTTCCTTTACGTAAAGGCTCAGTATTTTGGCATCATTTCCTTCCACAATTTGCGTAATCTGCACCAATGAATAATCAATCGGATTCAGTTCCAGTTCGATTACACCGCCGGGTTCGTTCACTGCAACAAGAGAGGCAAACTCCTTTGCCAGGTCGAATGCAGTAACCACTCCTTTGTATTCTTTATGCAAATCGAGTACCGGCACCACGCTTAGTTTAAATTCGTAAATAAAGGAAACTACCTGATAAATATGCTGGTTGGTAAAAACATGGGGCGTCAGCAATTTATCGCGCATTTCTTCCATCTCCTTATCGAACAGGTTCAGGTCATAAATCATTTTATCCGAAACCATTCCGTAATAATGATGATCTTCAACAACCGGCAGATGGGAAATACGAAAAACATCCATCCAGTTCAGGGCTTTTTGCCCGGTATCCGCCCAACGCAGCGACGGAACAACTTCCGATATAAGGTTCTCAGCAATCAAAACTTATTTCTGTTGGTAAATAAATTCAATTCAATATTGTAACTTGCAGGCCTAAAATTTCAGGTATGACCAGACTAAGTGTAAATATAAACAAAATAGCAACATTACGAAATGCACGCGGAGGTAATATTCCCAATGTACTGGAAGTAGCCATCAACTGCCAGAAATTTGGTGCACAAGGAATTACGGTACACCCACGTCCCGATGAAAGGCATATTACACGCAAAGATGTTTACGACATAAAACCTCATATTTTCACTGAATTTAACATTGAAGGCTATCCGGGCGAAGATTTTATCCGGCTGGTTATCGATGTAAAACCCGATCAGGTAACACTGGTTCCCGACGATCCGTTGCAGTTAACTTCCGACCATGGATGGGATACAATCAAACACAAAACTTTTTTGCAGGAAGTGATTGGACGTTTTCAGAAAGCAGGTATCCGCACGTCAATTTTTGTCGACCCCGACCTGCGCATGGTGGAAGGCGCCAAAGAAACCGGTACCAACCGTATTGAATTGTATACCGAACCCTATGCAACCCTCTATCCTATTGATCCGGAGAAAGCGATTGCCCCTTTTAAGGAAGCGGCCAAACTGGCTAAATCGCTGGGAATCGGAATTAATGCAGGGCACGATTTAAACCTGAAAAACCTGCGTTTTCTGTGCGACCATATTCCCTATATTGATGAAGTTTCGATTGGCCACGCACTGATAGCCGATGCGCTTTATTTGGGTTTACGGAATACCATTCAAGAATATCTTTCCTGCCTCGATTAGCAGATGAACCTATTTTTCAGACATGAAGGAGAAGGCTTTCCGTTTGTAATTATACACGGACTGTACGGTTCGTCGGACAATTGGCTGACTATTGGTAAAAAATTGTCATCACGGTTCAAAGTTTACATGATTGACCAACGCAACCACGGGCAATCGCCCCACTCGGATGAGCATTCATACGAACTGATGAAGGAAGATATGGCTGAATTTTTCCGGCAACAAAACATTGAAAAAGCCATTGTGCTCGGGCACAGCATGGGCGGAAAAACAGCCATGTGCTTTGCGGCTGACTATCCCGAAAAAATTGAAAAACTGATTGTTGCCGACATTGCCCCAAAAGATTATTTTCAACTGAAAGATGAAAGCCAGTATCACCTGCACAACAATATCTTGCTGGCCATGCGGGAAATTGATCTTTCGCAGGTTGCGTCGCGCTCCGAAGTCGGCGACATGCTGAACGAAAAAATCGACAACCTGATGATTGTGCAGTTTCTGCTGAAAAATGTTCACCGCAATAAGGCAACTCACAACTTCGAGTGGCGTCTGAACCTGAAAGTACTGTACGAAAATCTGGATGAAATAATAAAAGGTGTGAACGAGCACTGGTTTACTGACCGGATACCGATTTTCAATTATCCGGTTCTATTTATAAAAGGAGCCAACTCAAATTATATTTCCGAAGAAGATTTTTCAGTTATTAACACTATTTACCCGGATGCACGGATTGTTACCATCCCCGGCGCAGGACACTGGCTGCATGCCGAACAACCCGAATTATTTCTGAAGGCAATAGAAGATTTTGTGTGATTAAATTTGAAAATGTTTTTTACCTTTTTAAGAAAGACGATTCGCGGATGATCAATTCGGTGGGCATCGTCACCGTTTCGTACGTTGCAGTCTGTTCCTTGGTTTCAATCTGTTCAATCAGCATTTGCGCGGCTTTCTGCCCCATCTCGAAGCCCGGCTGTTTAATCGTTGAAATCGACGGAGTAACTACTTCCGAAAACGGTTCATTACTGAAACCAACAATGGCAATTTCTTCAGGAACTTTTATACCTATTTCTTTGAGGTGTAATATGGCGCTGAGTGCAGTAGTATCGTTTCCGCAGAAAATAGCATCGGGCCTGTTTTTCAGTTTCAAGAGTTGCTGAACAGCCATCAGCCCGTCGGTACGTGTCAGGTTATTCACAATGATCAATTCTTCGTCAACCTCCAGATGATGATCGACAAGAGCTTGTTTGTACCCACGTTTCCGGTCGCTGTATGTAATCAAATTGAGGGGGCCTGTAAGGTGTGCTATACGCTTGCGGCCTTGCTCAATCAGATGTTTGGTTACTTTGTAGCCTCCGTTAAAATCATCAACAACCACCCGGTCAGCTTCAATCTCGCGGACAATTCGATCGAAAAATACCAGCGGTATCTTTTTTCCGGCAAATAATTGCAGATGATCAAACTTCGTCGTTTTCATTGCAATTGATATAATCAGTCCATCCACCCGGTTTGCAAACATCGAACGCACAATCCGCTGTTCTTTTTCCCCTTCGTCGTTCGACTGTGAAATCACGACGTTGTAACCGGCAGCAAAAGCCACATCCTCTACCCCACTGATCACCGACGAGAAAAAATGCCGGTTGATGAGCGGAACAACGATTCCGATGGTATTGCTTTTTCGGTTTCTCAGGTTCGAAGCTATCGTGTTGGGCTGATAACCCAATTCCAATGCTGCGGCTTTAATCATATCGCGTGTTTTCTGACTGATCCGCGGATTGTCATTCAATGCCCTCGAAACGGTTGATGCTGATATATTTAATTTTTTTGCAAGGTCGTGGATTGTCGGTTCTGTCTTACTACTCATTTTAAACAACGATTTAAAAACGATATGCAAAGATGAAAAAATATTTGCAGACAGCCATAAAAACAAACAATCAAATGCAATCGATTGCATTTTTCGTTACGAATAGATATATTTGCACAAAAACATTATCAATTCTATTAATACTGAATCATGAAAAGAGCAATTTTATTTTATTTTCTTGCAACGCTGTTTGTTGCCTGCAATTCTTCCAAAGTTGAAATAAACGCTGATTTTTATTCAAAACTTTCCGACCAACTGAATTATCTTGTTCAGCAAACCCCTGATTCGCTAAAGGTACCCAGAACATATTCTGAAGAAAAAGGCTATAAACTGATTGGGTTCAAAGACTGGACCTGTGGCTTTCCAGCCGGATCGTACTGGTACATGTACGAACTTACAGGCAATGAAAATTGGAAAAAAGCAGCGATTGAAAATACCGTAAAACTCAATGGCGTTCAATACCTGACCACCACGCACGACCTTGGGTTCATGGTATTTTGCAGCTATGGAAATGCCTACCGAATTACCGGGGACACCATTTATAAGAATGCTATTTTGCAGGCTTCCGAATCGCTCATCACACGGTTCAATCCAACGGTTGGTTGTATCAAATCATGGGACCACGGCGACTGGCAGTTTCCGGTAATCATCGACAATATGATGAACCTCGAAATGTTATTCTGGACATCGAAAGAAACCGGCAATCCGAAATACAAAGACATTGCGGTTACTCATGCAAATACCACGCTGGCAAACCATTTTCGCGAGGATATGAGTTCGTACCATGTAGTAAGTTATGACACAATTACTGGTCAGCCGGTTGTAAAACAAACCCACCAGGGATTGAGCGACGATTCATCGTGGGGACGCGGACAGGCCTGGGGGTTATATGGTTACACGGTTACCTACCGTGAAACAGGCGACCAGAAATACCTGGACGCTGCAGAAAAAATTGCTGCACATATTCTTGCCAACTTACCGAAAGATATGGTTTCGTACTGGGATTTCAACGACCCGAAAATACCTGAAACCTACCGCGATGCATCGGCTGCTGCAATCACTGCATCGGCTTTCTACGAACTGAGCAAATACACCAGCAACAAGTATCTGGATGCTGCAGAAAAAATAGTAGCCAGCTTGTCCTCAGAAAAATATCTGGCTGCAACCGGTGCCAACGGAGGCTTCCTGCTGGAACACTGTGTAGGTCATTTACCCGGTAATTCGGAAGTTGATGTTCCGCTGAATTATGCCGACTACTATTACCTGGAAGCATTAAAACGCAAAAGAGATTTTTTAAATAAATAAATATGGCTACAATTTTTGAAGAACGTTATGCGTATCATCCTGAAGATTTTAAGCATTACGACACAGAAAAAATCAGAAAAGAATTTCTGGTTGACAAAATTATGGACCCGGGAAATATCCGGCTGGTTTATTCGCACATCGAACGGTACATTGTTGGCGGCGTGGTTCCGCTCAAACAGCCTTTGACATTGGAGCCAATTGATCCGCTAAAAGCTGAATATTTCTGTCAGCGCAGAGAAATCGGGATTATCAACGTCGGAGGAAATGGTATTATTACTGTTGACGACATTGACTATAAGATGGAATACAAAGATGCGCTTTACATCGGGAAAGGCAGCAAAGAGGTAATTTTCAAATCGGAAGATGCTTCCCAACCTGCTCATTTCTACCTGAACTCAGCTCCGGCACACAAAGAATTTCCGGTGAAACATGTCACACTGAAACAAGCCAACGTGCTGCACATGGGCAGCTTAGAAACATCCAACGAACGAAACATCAACCAATTACTGATTAACACAGTTATTGAAACTTGCCAGTTGCAAATGGGAATGACCGAATTGAAAACGGGAAGTGTTTGGAACACCATGCCTGCCCACACGCATGCACGCCGCAACGAAGTATATTTCTATTTCGAGGTTCCCGAAGGACAGGCAATCTGCCATTTCATGGGCCAACCACAGGAAACCCGCCACATCTGGATGGGCAACGAACAGGCTGTTATTTCTCCCGAATGGTCGATCCATTCGGCTGCCGGAACCAGCAATTACGCTTTTATCTGGGGAATGGCAGGCGAAAATCTCGACTATACGGATATGGATGTAATTAAGCCAACACAACTGAGATAAGACAAACGTATTTCTTGTAAAATTTTATACAAAATAAAAATGAACGAATTATTTGACTTGACCGGAAAAGTAGCCCTAATTACCGGAGGAACCCATGGCATTGGAATGGCTATTGGTAAAACACTGGGGAAAGCAGGAGCTAAAATTTGTGTGAACGACCTTTCTCAGGATAAACTGGATGCCTGCAAGGTGGAATATGCCAAAGAAGGCATCAATGTGTTTACTGTAATTTTTAATGTTACCGATGAAGCGGATGTTGACAGGGGAATTTCCATCATTGAAAAAGAAGTCGGAACAATCGATATTCTGGTAAACAATGCCGGTATCATTAAACGCATCCCGATTCTCGACATGCCGGTTGCCGATTTCAGGCAGGTAATCGACGTTGACCTGATTGCCCCGCTGATTGTGGGCAAACGTGTGGCGCCGAAAATGATCGAAAAACGCAGTGGAAAAATCATCAACATGTGTTCGATGATGAGCGTTTATGGGCGTAACTCCGTATCTGCTTACGCATCAGCCAAAGGCGGTTTAAAACTGCTGACAGCCAACATGTGCTGCGAATGGGCAAAATACAACCTGCAAATCAATGGCATCGGGCCGGGTTACATAGCTACATCGCAAACAGCGGCTATCCGCGAAGGAAATCACCCGTTCAACGACCTGGTGATGACCCGGACGCCCGCCGGACGCTGGGGCGAACCCGAAGATGTAGGAAATGCAGCCCTTTTCCTGGCTTCAAAGGCCAGCGATTTTGTGAACGGCCATGTACTCTATGTTGATGGCGGTATTCTTGCCAACTTCGGCTATGTGAAAGGTGAAAACGATTTACCCGAATAAGCAATGAAACAAGTACTTTTTGGATTAGCAATCATTGTACTGCTCCTTTTTCAGGCATGCAAACAAGCGCCGAAACTGGTTCTCGGAAATCCACTCGCTGCCGAACGAATCGACGAAACGCTTATTTTTTCGCGTGCCGATGTTGAAAAAATTACCGGCCCGATTAGTGAAAACATGGCGCCTGTTGTAAAAAAAACAGACATATTGGTTTCTTCGCAGGTTGATGATATGAATGGCGACGGAAAATGGGATGAACTGGTTTTTACACTCGATTTTCAGGCTTCAGAAAAAATTACATTGAATATTGAACTGGTTCCTGTCAGCGAATATCCGGAATTTGAGAAGCGTACCAATGTCAGGTTGGGGCTGAAAAAAGACGGAGATACATGGACCGAAGTTGACCAGGCTATCGCACCTGTTGGCTTAGCCGGGTTCCCGACCAGTTCGCAGGGTGAAGGCGTAAACTGGGAAAACGATAAATTCGGGTTCCGCGTATATTTCGATTGTCGCAATGCAAAAGATTTGTTTGGAAAACTACAACCCGTATTAATTGCCGATAAAGTACACACCCCCGAAATGGGCAGTTACCACGAACTGGCCGACTGGGGAATGGACGTGCTTCATTGCGGAAGTTCTCTGGGCGCAGGCGGTTTGGCCATGCTGGAAAACGATTCGTTATATCGTCTGGGTTCTACTGAAGTGTACGAATACCAGAAAATAGTGGAAGGCCCTGTACGTTCGGTCTTCGAACTAAAATACAAAGGCTGGGATGTTGCCGGACAGAAACTTGCAGCAGTTGAGCATATCTCAATTTTTCCGGGAAAATACTGGTTTCAGAGTGATGTAACGGCGAGCGGATTTGAAGGTGAAAAACAACTGGTTACCGGCATTGTGACCAGCCGGTTGAAAAATGAACCTTATCAATTCGATGCCAATGCCAATTACCAGGCCATTGCCACCCTCGATTCACAATCGCTGAACAACGATGAACTGGGCATGGCCGTATTGCTGAAAAAAGACGAGGTAACCAAAATTGCCCGTACCTCCAATATAAATTTTTATAAATTAGGCTACCAGACTGTTCCGGAGAAAAGTTTCAGTCATGTAATTTCCGAAACCTATTACGTGGCGCAGAAAATTAAAAATGATGTTCCTGCACGTCATTATTTCTATGCCGTATGGGGGCTTGAAAATCAAAAATGGAAAGACATTGAAAGTCTGAAAAAGTATATGGGAGAAGAAGCTGACAAACTGAGCAACCCAATTATTGTTGCAAAATAACAAAGTTGGTGCATTACTATATAGGACTGTCCAAAACCGGATATTCGAAAGAAAAAACCGTTTTTTGGACAGTCTTTTTTATACTATTCTTTAATCAAGCAAAGAAAAATCGAATTGAGAGAAGCTGCCTATTTTCATATCAGCAATATCGAATTTCGAACCGCAGCAAACATTTCCAGGCAGAAAAGCGACTACTTTCATCCCTGCATTTTTTGCAGCTATCAATCCGGTATACGAATCCTCAAAAACAAGGCACGATTCAGGTTTTACATTTAATTTCCGGGCCGAAGACAAGTAAATTGCCGGATCGGGTTTTCCCCTCAATTCATGTTCTGCAGAAGATACGACATCGAAATAACCAGACAGTCCGAACTTATTCAACACCGTAGAAATTAGCCTGAAAGGAGAATTCGTTGCCAAACCTATTTTGTACCCCCGGCTTTTAAATCTTTCCAGAATTTCTTTTATCCCATCCATTGCATATCCTTCATTATTAATAAGAAATTCAACCTGATCGATTACTTCATTTTCCACTTCTTCCAAAGTTTTATTCGTCCAAGGCTGCCGTTCATACCAAAAGCGGGTAACTTCCGCCGGTGTTAGTGCTTCCGTTATTTTGCCCAATTCCTCCGAAACACTCACTCCCACCGATGCAAACACTTTTTTTTCAGCCTTCATCCAAAGAGGTTCAGAATCAACAATAACTCCGTCCATATCAAATATAACGGCTTTTACACCTTCCATATCTATTTCCATTTTTCTGATAAAAATTACTAAACAGCTCCAAAAATAACCTTTTCCGGCATTTTTATGATTTCTGAATCTGAAATTCAGAATTTAAATTGTATCTCCTTTTTTCCTGATGCTTTTCTTATCTTAGTCCATATTTTTCAAAAGAATTCAAAATGGCCCTGAATTACATCTGGATATTCTTCTTTCTCGTTGCTTTTGTGGTTGCCTTGTTAAAACTCATTTTTTTGGGCGATACAGGTATTTTCCCTGATATCGTCAACTCCACTTTCGAGATGGCCAAAACCGGCTTCGAGATTTCACTGGGACTCACTGGTGTGCTCACACTTTGGATGGGCATCATGAAAATCGGTGAAAAAGGCGGGATCGTCAATATATTTTCCAGATTTATCGGACCATTTTTCAATAAACTTTTCCCTGAACTGGGAAGAAATCATCCGGCGTACGGGTCTATTATGATGAATATTGCCGCCAACATGCTGAACCTCGACAATGCTGCAACCCCGATGGGTTTAAAAGCGATGAACGAGATGCAGGAAACCAACCCGGTAAAAGATACCGCATCGAACGCGCAAATCATGTTTCTGGTTTTAAATGCTTCCGGTTTAACATTGATACCAATCAGCATTATGGTTTACCGGGCACAACTGGGAGCAGCCAATCCATCTGATATTTTCATCCCGATTTTGCTGGCAACTTTTTTCGCAACTATGGCAGGATTAATTTCTGTCGCATGGTACCAAAAAATAAATCTTCTTGATAAAACAATTCTCTCCTATCTGGGAGCACTTACAGCTTTTGTCGCTGCCATTATATGGCTTTTTTCAGGAATGGATAAAGAACAGATTACAACGATATCGAGGGTTGCCAGCAACGTAATCCTGTTTTCGGTAATTGTGATTTTTATACTTCTTGGTGTACGCAAACGTGTAAATGTTTACGAAGCATTTATAGAAGGGGCCATTGATGGCTTTAAAGTAGCCATAACAATTATTCCGTATCTGGTTGCAATGTTGGTTGCCATTGGCGTTTTTCGGGCGTCGGGGGCAATGGACTGGTTTATTTCAGGTATTTCGTGGTGCTTTCAAACCATTGGCATAAATACCGATTTTGTAGGCGCTTTGCCAACTGCGTTAATGAAACCATTGAGTGGTAGTGGCTCACGTGGAATGATGGTAGACGCTATGACCAAGCATGGTGCCGATTCGTTTGTAGGCCGCGTTGCCTGTACCATACAAGGTTCAACCGATACTACATTTTATATTCTGGCCGTTTATTTTGGATCTGTTGGCATTAAAAAGACCCGTTATGCGCTAACCTGCGGATTGATTGCCGACTTTGTCGGGGTTATAGCAGCTATTATAATAGCCTATCTGTTTTTCCATTAAGATCCATCATCCGATACAAATTGCAAAAAACAAGGGCATAAAAAAAATCCCGTCGACAATTATGCGACGGGACTTTATGTATGTTTATTTCCACCTTGTGCGATGAATGTTTATTTCACCTTTTCGACAATTGCTTTGAAAGCAGCCGGATGATTCATTGCTAAATCGGCCAACACTTTACGATTAATTTCAACGCTTGCTTTTTTCAGCAAACCAATTAACTGAGAATACGATAATCCTTCGACGCGGGCAGCAGCGTTAATACGCTGAATCCACAAAGCGCGGAAGTTTCTCTTTTTGGTTTTCCGGTCACGGTAGGCATACACCAACCCCTTTTCAAGGGTGTTTTTTGCCACCGTCCAGACGTTCTTACGGGCGCCCCAATAACCTTTGGTTAACTTGAGAGCTTTTTTTCTACGGGCCCGGGAAGCTACGGCATTCACTGATCTTGGCATAATCTTACTTTTTTGAATGGTTAGCGCCCCGAATCTTCGGGGTCTTTCGGCTAATTCACTCGATTAATTACTTTTTTTCTTTCACTCAATTCTTTAAAAGAAATACATTACTTCATGTTGAGCATCAACTTAACGTTGCTCTCGTCGGCTTTGGAAACTGTTCCCCAAAGGGTCAGGTTTCTTTTTTGCTTTTTAGTCTTTTTCGTGAGAATGTGACTCTTAAAAGCATGCTTTCTTTTAATTTTGCCGGAGCCAGATAATTTAAATCTTTTTTTCGCTCCGGAAACAGTTTTCATCTTTGGCATCTTCCTAAAAATTTATTTGAAATTTATTTCTTCTTTTTAGGTGAAATAAACATGGTCATTCTTTTTCCTTCCAATTGAGGCAATTGCTCAACTTTTCCCAATTCTTCAAGTTCCTGTGCAAATTTCAGAAGAAGAATTTCGCCCTGTTCTTTAAACAGGATCGACCTTCCTTTAAAAAACACGTAAGATTTTACCTTTGCTCCTTCTTTCAGGAACTTCTCGGCATGCCTTAACTTGAACTGAAAGTCATGGTCATCGGTATTGGGTCCGAAACGGATTTCTTTTACCACTACCTTAACCGCATTGGCTTTCATCTCTTTCTGTTTCTTTTTTTGCTGATAAAGAAACTTCTGATAATCAATAATTTTACAAACTGGCGGATCAGCATTTGGGGAAATTTCCACAAGATCGAGTTCCAATTCTTCAGCCATTTTGCGTGCTTCGCTCAATGAGTAAACACCCGGATTGTCGATATTATCGCCGACTAAGCGTACCTGATGAACACGGATACGTTCATTAATCCGGTGTTGCGGTGCTGAATCAACTCGTTGTCCGCCCTGAAATGGTCTTTTTACTGCTATGGCTAAACCCTCCTATTATTTGTTAATATCTAGTTATTAAAAGATGACAATTGCTCTTTAACTTCATTATTGATCAACTCAGCAAAACCATTCCAACTCATCGACCCAACGTCGCCGTGCCCTTGTCTTCTGACTGAAACCGTTTGATTTTCAGCTTCTTTTTCACCAACAATTAGCAAATAAGGGATTCTTTTTAGCTCGTTATCCCTGATTTTTCGGCCGATTTTTTCGTTCCGGTCGTCAATTAAGCTGCGAATATCGCAATTATTTAGAAAATCTGAAATACTTTGTGCATAATCGTTATACTTTTCACTAATTGGCAGAACTACCACTTGCTCAGGGGTTAACCACAAAGGGAACTTCCCGGCCGTGTGCTCAATCAACACTGCCACAAAACGTTCCATCGAACCAAACGGTGCACGGTGGATCATCACCGGACGGTGGCGTTTGTCGTCGGCACCGATGTATTCCAGTTCAAAGCGTTCAGGCAAATTATAGTCAACCTGGATGGTTCCCAACTGCCAACTTCGTCCCAAAGCATCTTTAATCATAAAGTCAAGCTTCGGTCCGTAAAAAGCTGCTTCACCTAATACAGTTACCGTTTTCAGTCCTTTTTCGGCTGAAGCTTCAATAATGGCCCGCTCTGCTTTATCCCAGTTTTCGGCCGAACCGATGTATTTTTCCGGTTTGTTTGGATCACGAAGTGAAATCTGGGCTGAATAATTTTCAAAATTCAATGCTTTGAAAATGATAAAAATAATATCTATAACCTTCTTAAATTCATCTTTGATCTGATCGGGACGACAGAACAAGTGGGCATCATCCTGTGTAAATCCGCGAACACGGGTTAATCCGTGCAACTCACCGCTTTGCTCGTAACGATAAACTGTGCCAAATTCAGCCATTCGAATTGGCAGATCTTTATATGAACGTGGTTTGAAGGCGTACAATTCACAGTGATGCGGACAGTTCATTGGTTTCAACATATACTCTTCACCTTCAACCGGTGTTTTAATCACCTGAAATGAGTCGGCGCCGTATTTGGCATAATGACCCGAAGTTTTGTACAGGTTCACATCACCAATATGAGGAGTCATCACCTGTTCATACCCAAATTTTTTCTGTACACGTTTCAGAAAATCTTCCAACTGCAAGCGCAACATAGTTCCTTTCGGTAACCACATAGGAAGCCCCTGCCCTACTTTCTGAGAGAAAGTAAACAGTTCCATTTCCTTGCCGATCTTCCGGTGGTCGCGCTTTTTAGCTTCTTCAACCAAAACCAGGTACTCTTCCAACATTTTCTGTTTCGGAAAAGTCACCCCGTAAATACGGGTCAGCATTTTGTTTTTTTCGTTGCCACGCCAGTATGCGCCAGCAATAGAAGTCAGCTTTACAGCTTTTATATATTCGGTATTCGGAAGGTGCGGTCCGCGGCACAAATCGGTAAAGTTTCCCTGATTATACAACGAAATTGTCCCGTCTTCCAGCTCACTAATCAACTCAAGTTTCAGTTCATCGCCTTTTTCTTTAAACATTTTCAAGGCATCAGCTTTGGAAACACTGGAACGGACAATATCATTTTTCAGTCTTGAAAGTTCAATGATTTTCGCCTCAATTTTTTCAAGGTCTTTTTCTGTCAGTTGCTTTCCTTCAGGAAGATCGATATCGTAATAAAAACCGGTGTCAACAGTAGGCCCGATCCCAAATTTTGTTCCCGGATAGAAAAATTCAATGGCCTCAGCCATCAGGTGTGCCGATGAATGCCAGAAAGTTACCTGTCCTTCACGGTCTTCCCATTTAAACAATTTAATTTCGGCATCTTCGGTAATTGGCCGGGTTAAATCCCATGTTTCGCCGTTCACAGAAATAGCCAGTACCTCTTTTGCCAAACGGGGACTAATCGACTGTGCAATAGCCATTCCGTCCACTCCGCTTTCGTAATGTCTCTGACTTTTATCCGGTAATGTTATGGTAATCATCAACTAACTTTTAATGTTCTTAAAATTCAGGCTGCAAAGATAATATTATTCAATGATTTCAGGCAAACTGCGCAGTAAATTTCTTTTTGTACTGAAAAAATTAAAACACTTACGGACAGGGTGTTTCCAAATGTTCCGGAATAAAAAAGCCACCGTTCATAAAAACGATGGCTCAATATTCTGTGAACTTCTTGTTTAATAAGAAATTCGGCTTATCCTATTTTTATCTGAATCCCAACGAAACACCTGCATTAAATGAAGTGTACTCCGATTTACTCACCGAACCGAACAGGCTGAAAAAGGCCAGTTTTAAGCGAACGCCTGCATCCATGCTAATATTTGAATTATCAAATTTGAGAGCAATGGGATCGTATAAAGCATCTTCATCGGAAATAACCAAATCGCCGTTACTCAATGCTGTAACCACCGGATACTTACCTAATAAATCGACCGTAGACTTGCTGCTGTTTTGCGATACACTGCCGAAAACAGTTAAAGGCCCCAGTTTTTTGGAAACGATCAATCCATATTTCAGCGACGAAGAGCTAATTTTTAGCATCTGGTCATCGGTATTTGTAAATGTCACGGAAGTAATTCCCGAACCGTAATCCTGCGGAGTGAAAGTCAAACCGCTTTCAGTATTGATTTTTGAATAACCGATAAAAACTGCAGCATCAAGAGGCAATGACTTCAATCCGGGTATCGATTTTATGAAATTGTGTTTTATTCCGGCACCAATCATCCCGATTTTTCCATCATCATCTTTGATCGAGAAATTTACGGTTGGCACATAACGAACCGACAAATCAGTATTTGGCAATACGCCAAATGTTATCTGAGCCATTGGTATGGGCACCAAGTCGAGTCCAGTTCCGGGAGGTGACTTAAACGAAGCCAGCTCATTTCCCTGATCATCGGTTACAATAAGAGTTGGTCCGTCAATATCTTCCCCTGCAATGGTTTGGGCAATCGACGAACCGCTTGCAACATGCAAACTGGTAAAATCAAGCGCACTTAAATCGAATGTTCTTGCTGAAGAAGGAATTTGAACGGCATTCACACTCACAGCCAGATCGAACCCAAATAATTTATGAGTTTCAGCCGAGTTATACCAACCATTATTCAATCCGTCGCCGAGTGCAAAGGCATACGGTTCAAGATAGGGTTGAAACAACTTGTTTGCATCAGCAGCCCCGGCTTTGATAAATTCAACGACACGTTGCTGCGCAAAAGAAATCTGGGCAATCCCAATAAAAGCAATAAATATCAGAAATCGTCTCATGTCAAATTAATTTGGTTTAAATATCAGGCCGATAACCTGTATAATTATTTTTGCTTCAATACTAAAACCAAAGGTACATATATAATCAACGTCAGTTCATTTGTTTGTTTTAAAAAACCATTTATTCCTGTTGAAATGATACAAAATCTTTTTAATCTGAAAAAAAAGTTGAAGATTTACAACACAAAATAAAACACACATGAAACATATACTCTCACTTGTATTATTGACTTTTCTGGCTCTTGGTTCTGCTTCAGCACAAAAACAAATTGAACTGGAAGACCTCTTTACAAAAGGTACTTTCTTCGAGAAAACTGAGGAGGGCCTGCACTCAATGAACGACGGGTTACATTACACAACGCTGGAAAAAGACAGCCGTATTATAAAATACAATTATCAGACAGGCAAACAGGTTACCGTACTTTTCGATCTTAAAAAGGTTGAAAACGCAGCAATAAGAAGCTTCAGTAAATATCAATTCAGCAACGATGAAACAAAACTGTTGCTGACCACCGACATCCAACCAATTTACCGCCGGTCGTTTACTGCCGAATATTACGTTTGGAATTCGGTAACCGAAGAACTCACCTGTGTTTCGGAAAAAGGACGCCAGCAAGTTGCCACTTTTTCGCCCGATGGCGAACGGGTTGCATTTGTCCGCGACAATAATATTTTCATTAAAAACCTGAAATTCGGCACCGAAAGTCAGGTTACCCGCGACGGGAAAAAGAACGAAATCATTAACGGAATACCCGATTGGGTTTACGAGGAAGAATTTTCAATGAATCAGGCATTTAAATGGTCGCCAGACAGCAAAATGCTCGCCTTTATTCGTTTTGATGAGACCGAAGTACCGGAATTCGAAATGACCATTTTCAACGGTCTGGAGCAGGGAAAAGCCGGGAACAAACCGTATCCTGAAAATCAAACATTTAAATATCCGAAAGCAGGCGAAAAAAATTCACTCGTGAGTGTACATGTCTTCGATCTGAAATCGAAAACGACCATCAAAGTTGACGCAGGAGAAGAAAACAACATGTACATTCCGAGATTGCTTTGGACGCCCGATGGAACCGAACTTGCAGTAATGCGGTTAAACCGCCACCAGAGCAAACTGGATGTATTGATGGCTAACCCATATACTGGCGACAGCCGTCTGTTTTTTACCGAGAAAAACAAAAATTACATCTCTGAAGATTTTCTAGATGACTTTATTTTTCTGCCCGACAATACTTATTTTGTAATCAACAGCGAACACAACGGATACTCACACCTCTACCTGTATAACCGGCAGGGATTTGAAGTCAGGCAACTGACCGATGGAAAATTCGATGTAACCGATTTTTACGGCTACGACGAAAAAATGAAACTATTTTACTATCAGGCAGCCAAAGAATCTCCTCTCCGCAGAGAAATTTATTATGTGAGCCTCGATGGGAAGAAAGCAGGAAAATTATCAGCACAGGAAGGAACCAACAAGGCAATTTTCAGCGTCGGATTCAAGTATTTCATTAATTATTTCACCAATATTTCAACTCCCAACCAGGTCAGTTTGTACGACAGCAAAGGAAAGCTGGTCCGTGTATTGGAAGATAATAAGGAACTTCAGGAAACATTGAAAGCATATCAACTTCAGACCAAAGATTTTTTCAGCTTTAAAACTTCAGAAAATATCGAACTGAATGGCTGGATGATAAAACCGGCAGGCTTCGATGCAACAAAAAAATACCCGGTATTGCTGACCCAATACAGCGGTCCCGAATCGCAGAAGGTGACCGACGAATGGAGTGTTGACTGGAATAATTACCTGGCCCAGAAAGGTTACCTGGTAGTTTGTGTTGACCCCCGGGGAACAGCCGCACGCGGCGAGGATTTCCGCAAAGCCATCTACATGCAACTCGGGAAATGCGAATCTGACGACCACATCGAAACAGCAAAATATCTCGGCAGCCTGCCATACGTCGATAAAACAAAAATCGGCATTTGGGGATGGAGTTACGGAGGATTTATATCTGCACTGACACTGGCTAAAGGAGGTGATTTGTTTAAGGCTGGAATCTCGGTGGCGCCGGTTACCAACTTCCGTTTTTACGATTCAGTTTATACCGAGCGATATATGCGCACCCCTCAGGAAAACCCCGGCGGATACGATGACAACTCTATTTTTGCCGTTGCTTCGGGGATAAAAGGACGACTGCTGCTTGTTCACGGATCGGCTGACGATAATGTACATGTTCAAAATACCATGGAATTGGCAGAAGCGATGGTTCAGGCCGGAGTTCAGTTCGACATGGCAATATACACTGACCAGAAACACGGTATCAGAAGCGGAAATGCTACTATGCACCTTTACAATCGATTTATGCAGTTTCTGGAAAACAATCTGAAGTAAAACAATTATTCATCAGATGATTTCGGGTCATCCGATGAATAGCTATGCCGTAACCAGCAGACTGGCAGGTTCCCTTTTCTCCCTTTTGAATGCAAATTCTTCAATATTCCGGAATAATATTTTTTGATACGGAGATAAGTTAGCGCTTCGTTTGCGAATGAAAGAATACCTGAATGGCGAGAAAATTTCCATTTTATGGACAAACCAACGATTAAAAAATGACCGGTTGGTAATCACCGCTTCAATGATAAACAAGTCAATGCTTTTCTTCATAACACTTTTAAACGCAGCGGAATCGCAGGTATTCAGCCAATCGACTTCAGCCATTATACTGAATCCCAGATGAAACGTACGACTCAGTAATTCTCCCGAACGTTTTTTATTCACGGATGATGAAAAACAGGTCATTAACCCGGCAGCGAGATCTTCGGAAGCATCCTGTAAATCATCAAGCAACTGAAGATAAGCGCCGTAATCGTAAAGAAATTGTTCCTGTCTACCGGTCAAATCACCGACGATCAAATAACCATCGGCAACGACTGACGCTCCACCTTTTCCGACACAAATCCTGAAAATATCCTCATCGGTGAGATTACCGGAAAGAAGGGACATGCTATCGGTCTGTGCTTTGTGAATATCCAGCAAACTTTTGTACACTCCCGGATAGGTTTGCCGGTCCCATTCATCTTCAATCATACAAACCAATTCATGGATTTTTTCCTCCGAACGGTTCATTGCCGGGACAATATTTCCTTTTAACCGTTGCTCAAAACGGGAGCTGAATTCCAACTTTTTCTGAGTGGTAATATCCGGATCATCAAGCAGATTGTCGGAATACGGGTACAACATGCTGTATGCAAAGATGGAAGGACTTAGCGAAACCGGAACGCCAAGAACATACTGGATACCATTCATAATCCAAATATTACGGCATGCCTGAAATATACTTTCAGCCGACATGAGCGAATCGAAACGTTTGGCTTCCGAAACAAAATCAAGAGTTGCATCAATCATTCCGGGAGAAAGGATCACCCGCAATTGTTCATCATTATAATCAAGCCCTTTCCGGAAAAACTCTTCCATTTTCCGAAAAAAATAAACCGTATCAATTTCTGCAGGAATACGTTCTCCCTGGCTCATTCCTTCTTTTAACTCCCGAAAGAATTCATCCAAGCACTGTTCGCGTTCACGCTTTTCTCTGTGCGAATAATTTTTATCTAAAACTGGAAAGTCTGTTTTGCAAGTATCCCATAATTCCCTGAAATGCCGGTAGTGTTCCATAATCTGGTTTTCAAAGCATGTTTCTGATGAAATATCGTATTGCAAAAAGAATTCTTTTCAAAAGCATTTTCATCATTTTTCCGACAAACCATTGCTTTTTGTCGATAAATCAGCATTCTCCGGTAATTTCAATCTTTTTTAACCATTTTACAAATCAGATTTTAAAATTTTTCTATATTTGCAGCGCTAAAAAAGGAGCAAAGTTCTGATAGTATTGCCCAGATGGTGAAATTGGTAGACACGCCAGCTTGAGGGGCTGGTGCCGGTTACGGTGTGCAAGTTCGAGTCTTGTTCTGGGCACTTAATGGCTTTTGTTTATGCGGGGTTTGGCGGGGTTTGGTAATTTATTTGGCAATGAAAAAGGCGCACATTGCTGCGCGCCCCTTAAGCAAAGCTGATATATGGAACTACCGAAACACTCCTAATTTCTTTAATATTTCTTTGAATGCTTGTAAAATCGATGCGTCGTACAGGCCGTTGGCTATTAATCCGGCAAAAGCGCCGTTAATTATTAGCCATATCCACGAGGCATCGGCAACAAACATACCTACTTTTAATTGCCAACACAGGAACGATAGCAGCAACGAAACAGCCCACGATAGCCATTTTGCCGATTTACTTTCTGCTTTAAACCATTTTTTTAATAATTGTGTTACCACAATAACTGCTCCGCCAAGGCTTCCCAGCGTGGCGGCTACTGTCTCCAAATCAAAAATTTTTGTCAGTTCGGTGACTTCTACGCTTTGCGCAAATAATAATAACGGAGCGATAAACGCTGCCAGTAATAACGATAAAAATTGAATCAGTTTTTTCATTTGTTTTATTTTTTTGTTTGACGTTGAGAAATCCATTTTTCGGCAGTGCGGCCCGGGAAGTAAAACCCAAAGACTATTATTACTAACCAAAATACGGTTTCGCCTATTTTATCGGAAAACGATTTTCCGGCGGCTTCGAATATGATGTATGTGGTTAAAAGGACCATTACCCAAATTGCAATTATTGGGCGTATGTTTTTTGATAGCGTTGTGTCGGCCAACATGTCGATTTGCTGGCGTCGTGTGCCTTGTTCTTTTGCCGAAAATGTTTTTGCTACATCGGCTACTGTTTCAACAATTTCAGTTGCTTTTTCCATTTTTTTTGGAAATAGTTTTTTTAACAGGTTTTTCACCATATATTTTTTTGTAAAAATGTTCACAAATCCGGCGGGCAAACCAGGCGGCTATGCCTCCCATAAATGCAATAACTGTTGATAGTATGATATTCTGAAAGGTTTCAATGCTTATGGCTCCAGCTAAAATTAGACCGACAAACGGCTCAAAGCTTTTACGAAGTGTTTCTTTCATGTAAAGTGTTTTCATAATATATCACACAATCAATTCAAAATGCGGATAGTCGTTGAATGTTTGGTCGTCGATGTCGTTATCGCCGTCCCAATCGGCACCAATGCGGATGCGGTGCATCATTATGCCTTTATCGAATAGCTGATCGGCTACGCCTTTTACATAGCCTGTAAAATAGATTGCCTGACGCGGTGTCCAGTCAATCGAATCTATTTCGTAGCTGGCAGCATCGACGGCAAGCGATGGAATGGAGTTGTGTTTCGAAGCGGGATAGTGTACTTTCGATTTCTTTTCGATAAAGGCGCGTTCCTGGTCGTCTTTCCCGCGGTGACCGCATACGATTGTACAGTCGTAGTATTTTATGACTTCTGAAAAAAGAGCCTGCAACTCGTTGTGACAAGTTGCAAGGCGTGCTTTTGATATTTTGCTGAAGGTTGGCATTACTCTGTAATTATTGGCATGATGGCAGCCATTTGCGAACGCTTTAATGGCAATTTCTGGACGTATTCGGCATCGAGTTTGTACGGCTCAAAATCGGCGCATGTCTCGTTTATGAATTTGTCGTGTTTTTCGATAAACTTATCGCGCAGCACTTTAATGCGGTCGGCATCGGCGGTGGTGGCGTAAGCGTTGGTAATTACGTTTTCGAGGTCGGCTACTAGGTAGCGCGTTTTTCCCTCTAAAAATTTGTTGGCGGCTTCTTTTACTGTTTCGGCGTGTTTCTTTTCGAGCTCTTGCAATTCCTTTCCTTTCATTGCCTCAACGGCTTTATCGATTGTTTTTGATACCGATGTGGCGCGGTCGATGTTGCGCTGAATGGAATAGGCAAATTTACCATCTTCGATGTTGTCGAAATCGGTTGCCGACAATACGCTTAATAATGTTTTGACTTGTGCATTTGTTAACTTAGCTGGTTTTTTTGTTCCGGTAACTTTTTCCATTTTTCAATAGTTTTTAAAATTGATGTTTTGTTATTGTTTGATGCAAATAGGTGTACGGTGTATGTTTCGGCAACTGGCTCCCCTGTTAAATTGGTTCGCAGCGGATTGAAATATTTATCGTCGTACACGTATTTACTTAGCTTGTGCTTATTAATATATTCTTCCAACTTTTCGAAGTTGTATTTTTGCTCGTTTTTGAGTATTTCGGTAAATAGCTTTGTATTTTTTGGTGCTTTTAAAATGTTGTTATTTATGCTGCGGCCATAACGAGGAAATACGTATTTACCCTTTATGTCAAGCGCTCGGATACAATAGTTATCAAGGTCGCTCCACCAGCCGCCCACGGCAATTAGCATTTTCAGCCTGAAAATATCGCTGAAATTGCGGATAGATATTGTTTCGTCAAATGGCATGATCTGGTTTGCATCTGCCCGATTAACGCTTTCGGGTAAGTTTGTAATTTCATCGTAAGCCCACACCCGGCAAGTATGGCCATGTGCCTGAAACGATTTCAGGCAGTTAATTGCCAGTTCAGGCAATTCGGGTTGCGACCAGAAAAAATTAATATAGTGCGTGCCAATTGCTTCCATCGTATCCGTAATGCTTGTGTGTTGTAAAATCGTAACGAATCTCCCCCTCTTCGCCAGGTGTTGAAATGCTTTTTGGTTGTAATATAAAATAAGCATCTATAAGTATTGAATCAGCATATAAATCAATAAACATTGATCCAGATAAATAGTTAGCTGTTAACCACGTATATAAATTTACTGCTGAATTTCCTGTATTAAATGTGGTTGTTCCGGAAGTTGAATTGTCAATTTTGAAGTAGCTTTGAGCCGGGTAATCATAGAAAATACCATATCCCTCGGCGTATAAGTTGCCTATTGACATAGTACTTCCGTCCCAGCTTCCAAAACCTCCGAAACTACCAGAATTGTTATATTGAATTGTCCCGGATGAACCTCCCGGAGAGCCGCCCGATGCTGATGCTGATATAGTAATCGTATCACTCGCGTATGCAAGCGATACATTTGTTCCGGCTGCAAATTTCACGTTTGTTCCCCAGCTCACAGTTTTTTGCTGTGTTCCGTCCACGAACAGGTACCATCCGTATGAATTCAAATCTGAAAAAGCCCAGCTAGCGGTTCCGGCATTCCAGTACGCATATCCGGAACCTGATTTAGTGATCACGGGTTCGTAAGTACCTGTATGGTTATGCGAGGCCGCTGCATACAAGCCAGCGTGATTGCCCCAGCCAAACGCGGTGTTCCAACTGCTTGAATTGTCGATAATCGACGTGCCCCATCCGCTGCCGGTACTGACAGCTATCCCGGCACCCGGGTAAACCATTCCGGAACTTGCCGAAATGGTTATTTCGCTTCCTGAGAATCCGAGAATGATCCCGGTGCCTTCTTTTAAAATAAGGTATTCCGAAGCATTCCAACTTCCTACCGTTGTATAGGTAGCTGACCCGGCTGTGTTTTTATACAAAAGCCAGCGCTGATACAGGTCGTAACTATGAGTATGCGATGTGATAGCGCCGGTTAATTGCGCCTCAATCATTGCTTTTGTAATTCCTGTAATATAACCTGCATTGTTGTTTAGCAGGCTGATATTTTCACCTTCGTACATGATTGTAGAAGGGAGATCGGCGGCTAAGTGCGAATGCGAGGCCGCTGCATATAAACCGGCGTGATTTCCCCAGCCAAACGCGGTGTCCCAGTTCACCGAGTTGTTGGTTATCGACGTGCCCCATCCGCTGCCGGTACTGACAGCTATCCCGGCACCCGGGTAAACCATCCCGGAACTTGCCGAGATGGTTATTTCGCTGCCCGAAAACCCGAGGGTGATTCCGGTTCCTTCTTTTAAAATAAGGTATTCCGAAGCATTCCAACTACCTACCGTTGTATATGTAGCTGACCCGGCTGTATTCTTATACAAAAGCCAGCGCTGGTAATTATCGTAATTATGGGTATGCGATGTGATAGCGCCGGTTAATTGCGCCTCGATCATAGATTTAGTGATACCAGTAATGTATCCTGCATTGTTGTTTAGCAGGCTTATATTTTCACCTTCGTACATGATTGTAGAAGGGAGATCGGCGGCTAAGTGCGAATGCGAGGCCGCTGCATATAAACCGGCGTGATTTCCCCAGCCATACGCGGTATTCCAATTACTTGAATTGTTGGTAGTTGTGTACCACGTTGAAGCAATGTAAATCGGGTCGGTTTCGGTATATGATGTAAGAAATGAAGCCGTAGCCGTTGTCCAATCGCTTATTTGTGTATGAGTAATTGATATTCCTGTGCTTTTATTCCATGCAGAAAAAACCGGGTCGGTTTCTGTAGTCAGAAATCCGCCGTAATTGCCTAAATTGTTATTAAAATCGGCAAGGTTAATTGAACTTTTAGCAGTCCAAGTAGGCGTTGAACTTGCTCCTGCACTAACATATAGTGTTCCTAATGCGCCAATTGACCCTGATTTGTGTGCGTCAAGTTTTAATTCAGTACCGGCAAATTGATATGAACTAGCATTAATTGCACTTGAGGCTGTTATGTTATTCGCCGACCAATTAACCGTTGAAAGATTTGAATTGCCAGAATGATATACAGTCTTCCAACTGCCTAACACACCATTCACAATTGCTCGCAGATACAAATTTTCGCTTGTTGAAAAAGCAAGTTGACTTTCGTACACGGCTTCTAGTCCATGTCTGAATGTTAATCCTGCAATGTAATTTCCCGCCGGACGTGTCGTCCCGGATGGCTGAAATCCAGACGTGAAAAATCGAATATTGTACTGCGACGATTCAGTATCTATATTAGTTCCGTTGCTTTGCAATAAAAAACTATTAGCAAGTCCACTTGCGTCACTTACATGATAAGGGATATATCCGTTAGTGAGGTTAGTAAACTTGCCGGTTGTGGCCTGAACGGTTGAAGTTGTGACAATAGGGACTGTATAATTAGCAGAAGATGTTGATAATGTAAAAACATTATTAGATAAGGCTGTTCCACCTACCGCAAATTTCATTGTACCATATGGTGCCGAAAATTGCAAACCTCCGGTTGAACTGCCTTGCATTACAAAAGTTGCAGGTTGATATATTCCAGACGCAGTATATCCTGAGTTTAAATAAGATAAATAACCATACGTTCCTCCTGTAGCTGCCTCTCCTAAAAGAATCTGTGATGAGCCTGTACCTGTATTTAATATACGTATCGATGTAGTTCCATCACTATTGTTTTGAAATTTATTCAGATTTGCGGTAAAAACGTTTGCCGCATCTAAATAAGCAATATTTGCAGGCAAATCAACTGCTAAATGTGAATGCGTGGCCGGAGCCGCTCCAACATCGCTATAACTCGGAGTTGAATAGCTAAATCCACCACTTCCGTTATTTTTTAGCCACCCGGAAGCATTTGCAAGGCCGCCAAATGCGGTGATATTTGCAGGTACGCTTGCAAGTGATGAAAAATTCCGTTCGCCCAGGCTGGCAAGCGAGAGGCCGCTCTGTATCACAGAAGCGGTAATTTGCTGCCCTGAGATGGTAAAATCAACAGTACTGCTGTCGGTTACGCTAACTGCGTCGTGCAGTTGCGAAGTTGTAGCATACGCATTTGTGTCAAGGCTCCAGGTATCCGCTGCCATTTTTCGCAGCAACCCGTCGGTTCCGGCCAGCGCTGCAATAGCGGTAAGGTCCGCGTCTATAGGTTGTTTCCCTGAAAGCTGAGTAGATAAACCTGTTATCTTACTGATTGCTAAAGCAGGTATGTCGTTTTCTGCTATTACCCTCGTGCTGATTGAGGTCAAATGCCCTTGTGCATTAACCTGAATATTGCTAAACATCCAGCCTGCGTCAATTGTGACATTGAAGGCTGTCAAGGTTGGGTGTGAGTATTGAGCCACCCACGAGCGCACACCCGCGGCGGTACTGCTCAGCAGGTATCCGTCGGCGGAAGGATTACCCAAAACGGGTTCGTAAACTCCGCTGTGGTTATGCGAAGTCAGCGAATACCCTGCAAGGATAGTCGTTATTTCGCTTTCGGTATAATAGCGAGCATCGAAGCCGGTATAGCTCGAAAGGTTCGAAATATCAGATGTTGTATGCGAGTGCGAAGGCAAATCAGCCGCCAGCAGGCTACGCAACGAAATACCCGTTACATGGCCTTTGGCGTCGCTGGTAAACGAGTTCAGAATTTGCCCCCTACCGGTACTTACCGACTTGGCCGAATAGCTGGCTACGTCGGCTAAATGGTACTCAAATGCTGTTTTTAATACTGCGGTTGGTTTTAAAATATGGTCGGTTGCATCGAAATATACGATTGCCTGGTCGGTTGGGCTGTCGGTGATGGTGGCAACGGCTTGCAAGGTGGTGCCTGCCTCGCCTATTACCCAGCGGTCGCGCGCTTCATCGAATCCCCATCGGTAATTTTCTAAACTGCCGCGATCGGCTTCCCAGCCTGCAAAACCGGCAGTAATGCCTGCCCCGGTCTCGCCGTAATTGATTACGCCCATGTTGTCTTTTATGCGCACTTCCTCAACTTCTAGATATACCAAATCGCCAATAACATGCAGATCGCCTTTTACGGTTAAATCGGCTTCGAATTCGGCGTTTTGGTTGTTGTACCAGCTTAACACATCGAGGCGGTTGTCGGTGGCTGTGCCTACGCCAATTACCCCGGCGCGGTCGGTTTCTACCCATGTGGTTTGCGAACCGTCGGCTATGGTTGCAAAGCGGCCTAATACTATTTCACCGTAGTTATAGGCTTCGTTGCCTTCGCCGATGGCGATGGCGTTGTCGCCGCTGGCAATGGCATCGACTGTGGTGGCGCTTTCGGTTATATCCGGATCGATATAATTACGCTGAATTAGGCGATCTTTGGTTTTTATCGCTACGGTCCCGGCCTCGGTTATTTCGGCTTCGAAATATTTATTATATAATTTGGCGGGCGCCAGTACCTCAACGCCTTCGGCATTGATGATGGATACTTTTTCGTCGTAATCTTTGGTTTTTGGTGATGTATTTTGTACTTCGTAGCCTTTGGTTTCGTCGACGGTGAGCGGGCCTACGTCGGAGGCGGTGAGATCGACGGTTAACAGTTCGATGTACTGCCCTTCGATGGTGAGCATCCGGTCGTCGTAGGTGGCGCCGCTTTCGAGCCATACGCGGTCGGGGTTTGTGTCGTCGGTGATGGCCATGGCCAGCGTTACGGGCATGTCGGCGTTTCGCACCTGGTATATTTGCCGAGGTTTGCGTATTTCGGATGACAGTAGGCGGCCTATTAATTCGGCGTAGGTGTACGAGCCTGTTTCGCCATCGATTTGAAACAGGTTTACCGATGCGCCGGTGGCGGCCAGCGTGATACCACCCTGGTAAATGATGTTGCGGTTGTTGATGGCTGGCACGGTGCCTATCAGCATTTCAACATCGTCTGGTACCAGATTGTTTTTGCGGTTGTTGGTTATTAGAAATTGGGTTGATGTTTCCCACGTATTTTCTGAATCTTGCTGCAACTGGAGGTTTACACCCGTCCAGCATGAACCGGCTATGGCTACGTCATTTGTGTAGGCTACAAATAACATTACTGTCATTACTCCATCTGCGGGTATTCCTTCTATGTTTATTGAAATTTCTTCGAATTTATCCGGAACAATATTCCAAGGCCACGCTGGTACTTTGTCTGGGTTAATATTGTATGAAAAATTATCGGAATAATGATATTTCATTGTTATGTATGGTTTCGCAGGCTGTAACCATGTAGCCCAATCATACACGATTTGTTTTGTGTCCATATTTCCGAACTGACGAATGTAATAGGTGTCGGTATCGGTTTCAAGTTTTATCATCATGTACATATAGGCAGAATTTCCTTCGGCGCCCATTAAAGCGAATTTGGTTTTTAGAGCCACGAAATCGGATGTTGCCGATACATATATGGATTGTTTGTAGCCGTTTGTTAGGTTTGCCGGATCGGCTGGTTTTTGCTTGCCCGGGAGATAAACGAATTTGTCGCCGTCTTCATTTAAATTTCGTATTTCGGGTGTTACTCCTACTGCTATCCATGCAGAGGATCCGATGTCGTCGAAATTGCCGTTTTTTAACAAATTGGCTTTGTACCCGTAGTCTTGTTTTACGGTGAGCTGCTTTAGCGCCGATTGCATGTCCATGCGCGGCTCATCCTCGAACCAAAAGCCTGTGGCTCGTGGGTTGAAGGTGCTGGCCGACTGGTATACGCCTGCCGAATTGTATTTATAATAGGCTACCGAGGTTTTGCGAAGGTTGTTGTTTGTTACTACCCACCACTCGCCCAGCCGCTGGAATATGCGCCCTCCTTTTACTATATGCTGCAATACTTCGTAACAGCTTAAATCGATGAACTGAGCTATGTCTAGTTTTTCCTGCGTGAGTGGGTCGCCTGCCCCGGCGGTGGTTTCGCGGATGTTCCAGGCTGTGTTTATATTGATTGCATGGCCTGTTTTGTCGAGACATAGCCGTATTATTTCGAGCTTGGTTTTGCGTCCTTCGTAGGCGGCGCCCTCGTCGTCGGTGAAGGGCTCGTCTTTTAAGGGGCCTAAACCGCAAAAGGCTACCAGCTTTACATTATACGGTGTTTGTGCAAGTGGCTCGCTCCACTTGCCCGGCTCGATGAAACCTTTGAAAATGGTGGTGGTGTCGTTTTTTATGGCTTCGACAAATACGTCGCGGGCACTGGCGGTAAACAGATCTAGAAATTCGAAATCGTTTTCAGCATATAAAGCTATGTCGGTTTGGGTGCCGTATATTTCGGGCAGCGATTCGCCGGTATTGTCGCCCATTTGCAATTGAAGGGGCGATTCGGTTGATTCGCGCTCGACGGCTGCGCCTGTGTAACCTTCGAGATAAACGTTTATTGTTGTGTTGCCGCCGATTATGTCGGTGCTGTATATGCTTAGTCGCTTGCCTAGGGCCATTTGAATTAGATGTTAGATAACAGATATTAGATACTAGACGCTAGATTCCAGACGCTAGATGTTTTATTAATATATTTCAGGTGCGGCGTGATACGCGCGTCGCGTGGCGTTTGTTTGATAGGTATATTGCATCGTCGCCGATGCGGGCTTCCAGTTTGATTGTGCTTTGCTGTGTTTGCTGTTGCTGGCGGCTGGCGCTGCCCTGATTGAGGATGTGGCGCGGATTGGCGCGCTGTACTATTTCTTCGCCCGAATTTACCATTATCGGGATGCGGTCGCCCATATACGACATGCCCCCCACTACCCCACCGGTGGCGAATTTGGGGATTTTTGTTAATGCCATGACGATTGATCCGATGGTGGCGGCCAGCGCAATTATATTTAACGGGAACGGGACTTTCATTGCTTCGGCGGTGCCTGATGCGTAGGCTTCGCCTGTTTTCCCTGCTATTACAGATGTTGAGCTGCTTGATTGCGCGACGGTGAGCGCGGTGATCTGCGCTATAAGTGTGGGGATCATGGATATGATTTGCGACGTTAGTTCGAGAAACGACCCAGCGGCCCCGCCTATTGAGTAGCCCAGCATGCCGAACGAATCGGAAAGCGAATAGATATTATCGGTTGTTGATTGCCAGTTGTCGGCTGACAATTCGCCACGCAATTTCCCGGCTTTTTTCGCGTTTTCGTCGAGAAACTGGCCCATGTCGGCCAGCCCTTTTGTGTCGGGGGCCGTGGTTTCTAGGCTGTTTATTGTTTTTTGGTTGGTAATTTGCGCGGGGGCGGCCTCGTTGCGCAACGATTTGCGGATGGATTCGATAGCGGTTTGCTCTTTTTTGAGGGCTTCTATTTTGGCGGAAATAATGCGGATGGATTCGGTGTCGGTGTCGTTTACCTGATCTAATTCTTTATTTAAGGCGGCTATTTGGGCTGAACGTGTTTTGTCGGTGGTTGTGGCTTTTTCTATTTCTTCTTTTCTTTTTTTTTCAATTTCATCGAGTTTATTATAATGATTAATTACGCCTTGTTTTTCTCCCTGAAGCATGTCGAGCATTCTTTGTCCCTTTTTACGATCTGTTTCTTCTGTTGAATAAGCTAATTTTTTTGCGGCTTTTATTTGGTCGTCTATTGATTTTAAATATAATTCTCTTGCTCGTTTTTCTGCTTTTTCGCGGGTCATTCCGTTTTTAATCAGACTTGATGATATGTCGTTTACTTCGTTTATCCCATTTTTAACAGCACTTGAAATTACATCATCTGAAACAGCTTGTTTTATTTTTTCGATGGATGTAAACACACTATTAAGATTATTTATTAATACAGTTGTCCAATTTATGATCGTTATCATTATTCCGCTTGACCCAGCCCCTAATGTGTTCATTAAATTATCCCAAGCGTCACCCATGTTTGATATTTTTCCGCCCAATTTCTCGGTAATGGCCGCCATTGCCCCTGATATCCCTTGTAAATTACCAAGCCCGGCAATATATGTTTTTATTGCTGTTGCATTATTGTCAATTACTGTGCTTTGTTCTTTAAATGTAAATGTTATTTTTTCACCCTCTTTTTTTGCTTTTATTCCAAATTCTTTTAATCTTTCAAATTCACCCGTTACAGCGTCGGCCATTGCTTCTGCAAGTTGGTCAAATCCCTTTCCTACACTTGAAGCTAAATCCCCATATTGTCGCATTTCTTCGCGGGTTGGTTTTAATCCGTAGTTTACTAATTTTACATACGCACCAGTAAGTTCTGTTAATGCAAATGGCGTTTCCGCTGAAAATTTTTGAAGCATCGACATTTCTTGACGCGCTTGTTTACTGCTTCCAAGCGTGTTTGTTAAAATTGCTTCGTATTTTTCAAATTCTTTTCTTACGTTTATTATGTTTGTTATTAACGATTTTGCGCCTGCAATTACTGCGGCAAAACCCAATACAGGCAACAATCCTTTTGCTGTATTCATTAATGAACTTATTGCCCCGCCCGATTGTGTTGTTTTGCCACGGAAACGGTCCATTTCGCCCTGAACTTTTTTTATCTGTTCCCCATATTTGTTCCACTGTTCGGGCGTGAGGGCTTTGTTTTGATCCCAGCGCAATTTTTGAAGGGTGTTTTGCATTGCCCGAAGTGGGGGAATTATTTTTTTTTCGACGTTGTCGCCAAATTTTCCCCCTGCGGTTTCGCCTTTTTTCATTCCGTCGAGGTAGTTACGCAGGTCGGCTACTAGCTTGATGCCTATTGATGTTTCTTTATTTGACATGTTTTTACAGTGCTAATATTTTTTCTTTTTCGGGGAAATGGTTTAGTAGTTTGGCGGGGTCGATACCTACCTCGTCGAACTTAAACATTTGGTTGATGTTTATTTCGGACTTGATGTCGAGTGTGTGTATTTCGCCGTTTAGTTCGAGGCGCTCGCTTTCGATGCCTATTTGCTGCAATTGTCGCCAACTCCATGTATCCATACCGCGCACTCCGTCGGAGTTCCACAATTGCCGTTTGCGTAACAGCATGCGGCTGATGGCTTCGCGCGAGATGAAACGGCCCAGACCAATGATTTTTGGAAGGTCGTACAGGGCGGCTTTTTTGCTGATGGTGTCGTAAAACCAACAGTTCGACGGGTGAAACTGCATGGCGTTGGCGCGCATTAACGGCTCGGCACGGTCGAGGTATGCGTTTGTAATTAGGTCGTCGGAGCCTATTTCGAGGATGTAGTCGAATTCGTAATTTTCAAACGCATATTGCAATCCTTCGTTTTTTTTATTGCCCAGTGGTGCGTTTTGAACGAATATGAAGTCGAAGCCGTACGACATGACCATGCGCGCGGCGGCGTTTTCGGATACCATGAAAAACGGGCGTATGTCGAAACGATCGGGGTCGTATTCTTTGATGCGCTTGATGCCTTCGAGACAGATGTAAAATATTTCGTGGCGGCGCCAAACGGGTGTGAAGGTTAGTATTTTGATTGATGATTGATGATTGATGATTGATGATTTTGGGTTGCTTTTTTTCATTTTAATTTTTTGTTTAGTATTTCGGTTACTGATATGGCAATGTTTGTGCGTTCGTGTTTGTTGTATTTGGGTTCGGGCTTATTTTCGGCATCCCATGGCAATGGATATTCTATACCGAATGCAAGCGCAGGGATGCGAGCTTTTTCCCAACTTTCGCGATAAGCTTCAGAAATAGCATTGTACTCGTATAGAGTAAGGCGGCGCCAGAAATAATCGGGAGAAATACCGGCAAAACCAACAGCAACAGCGAAAGCATCCATAACGCGAAAGTGCTTTTCAGGCTGGTTGGTTGTTTTTTTTTATTGGTTTTTGGTTCGTCGGTGAGTGGCTTTTTTTGCGCTATTTCGAGCGTTTGAAAATCGGCCAGTATTTCGGGTTGCTCGTCGAGTTGGCGAACAAATTCGTCGAATGGTGTTGTGAACTCCGGATTGTTGGCGCGCAGGTTGCAATAAAAATAAATGAGTGCATCGTATGTCGATCGACATGTTTGTATTGATCGGCCTGTGGTTTCTTCCCACAGGCGTATGGTTTCGAATATGGCTCCTAATACGGTTAGTTCCTGGTTGTTGATGGTTATTTTTTCAGTTTGCATTTTAATTGTGTTTTGGTTGTGAAAAAGGGCGGCTAAAAAACCGCCCTTGTGATGATTTGGCTAAACTGCTTTTTGATTATGTAGGATCGACAATGTCGAGTTCGAAACAGCCTTGAATGGCCCATTGTGTATTGGCGTTGTCGGTGGCTGTGTTGTTGGCGTTGATGGGGCCTTTTACCAATCCCTCGCCTACATACATGCGTTTGGTGCTGTCGGGTGTTGCTACCTGCGTGGTGGCGTTGCGGGTTACCCAACAGAAAACAAAGGTTAATTTTGTGCCTGCATATTGAGCATCCTGCATTTCTTCGAAACGAAATTCGGTGGTGTCGGTGTCGGATACATCTACAATTTCCTGATCGATGGTGGCCGACCATTTCGGAATGGCACGGAAATAGTTTGATCCGCGTGTGTTTTTTGGCGCTGATTCGCGGTACTCGGTGTCGTCGTTTATTACGCATCCGTTTTGTGCCTCAACGGCTTTGTAGGTGTAGGCGCCTTCGGCTCCCGAACGGATGAAGGCCATGAGGTCGATGCCTGCTGCTATTGTTTTTGATCGTGGTGCTGTCATGCTGATTTATTTTTTATGCGGTTAATGTGTTTGTTTTCAATCGTATTTTTATTAATGTGCCAAATGTTTCGTTTGCGTTGAATTCGAATTCGTCTTCGATGGTTACGTCTTTTACATTTACTATTTTTACAGTTCCTACCATTTGCGATAGTTTCATTTCGAAGGCTTCTTTTATGCGAAATGATAAGTCCCATGCAGAATCGTAATCGTTGCACATGGTCATTATGGTTATCTCCCATTCGGCATTGCCCAGCCCGTTTTTGACATTTCCCTGTAAGAACTTTATAATGTAATATATCGAAGGTGTGCCCTCGGCTAATGAGGATATGGGATAGATGCGATCGGCTACATCGGCGGTGATGCTGGCGTCGGAATTAAGGATTGTTGTGATTGTTTTGCCTATCATGATTTGTGAATGTTGAATGTTGAATGTTGAATGTTGAATTACCATCCTGCGGCTTTTCTGTTTGCTTAAAATTGTTGATAGTTATTTGTTTTGTTTTTTAAGGTTGCGTTGTATTTGTTTGTCGAGTGCGGCCAGCATGTTGTCCTGACTGTCGTTTATCAATTGCGTTTCGGTTTGTGCGAGTGCGGCGGTAAAAAAGTGCGTGGCTGGCATGCTTCCGCGCGAAAAGCCTTTTTTTGTAGTGCGGCTGGTGGTTCCGGCATCGTACAGGTGACCATGGAAACCGCGGTATTGACCAAAACGGCGGGCGCCTACCTTGGCGGCGGCAAATACTGAATTTTTTGAGGATCGCAGTGGTACAAATCCTATTGATTTTTCGAGGTTGCCACGGCGCGACTTTGTTTTCATTTTCGATTTTAACAGGCGGCGCGATGTTTCGATTAATGGCTTTGATCCGATGCGGTAACTTTCGATGATTAGTTTACGCTGATCGATGCGCTGCATTGATTTGAAAAACTCATCGAGCTCCTTCACCCCAAATAGTTGTATTTGTACTTGTTCGCTCATTCGGCTAGTTTGTAGGTTCCGGCCTGCATGCGGTCGGCGGTGATAATGAGGTAACTGCGGTCGCGGTCGGGGTTGATGGCGCGTATATTGTACATGTCGCCCTGAAATTTCAGTATCTGGGTTTCGTGGTAGCTGGATGGGTGCCAGCCTACTTTTAAATTGATGGTTCTCTCGGGGGCCGACATTTGCCCGGTCATGGCTTCGGCGCCGCGTACAAACGAGTATTCGGCACGGTCGAAAAAGGCGTGTGTGTAAGTGCGTATGCGGGCCGATGATTCGGTTTTTTCGGTCGAAAGGTTAAATACTTCGATGCGGTCGCGGGCTGATCCTGGGAAAAACATTTGAATGTTGAATGTTGAATGTTGAATGTTGAATGTTGAATTATTACCAGAAGCGGCGAATGTGCGGCGCTATGAGGTCGTTGTAGAGTGTGTTTTTCATTGGTTGTCCGGGTGTGTAGCTTGTGCGCTCGGGATAAAACAGATCGGCGACTTTTACGAGTGCGGCGCGCTTGATTGGCTTTGGTGTTTTGGCGGCTGTTTCGTAGCCTGTTTTAAAGGTGAAACGTAGTTTTGTGGCGCTTACCGACCCGGTGATTTCTACCTCGAAATTGTTGAACCCTTCGGTTACCTTGTACGATGCTGCGGGTACATCAGTATAGGCGTTGTTGGCGTAGGCTTCGAGCTTTGTAAACGACTGCAACGGACTTTGCATGATGCGATAAAGGGTTTGTATGCCTTCAGCGCTTATTTCGTATTCGAGCACATTTGTTGTATCTAACACATCTGATTTGGTGTTTTGCTCGATGATGGCGATTGCATCTTCGATTAGCTCGGTGATGTGTGCATCGTCGTCGGTGAAGTCGGTTTCAATCTGGCATTGTTTTTTTGCCTGTGCCAGCGTTACCGGCATGGTGGCCGTTTTTGTTTTGGTTGGTGTTTTGTGTATGATGACCATTTTATAGTAGTAAGTAGTAAGTAAAAAGTAGTAAGTAAAAAAAGGGAAAGAGCGACGCCCTCCCCCTTTGGTGTGTGTGTGAGTTGAATAATACTAAGTAGTAGCGTCGAGATCGGGCGACTTTTTGAAGGCCAAAGCGTTTTGGCATTTGATGTTTGCCAAACGGTTGACGGTTATTTCAATTTGACCTTGTTTTTGATACGTGAACGGGTTTCTCAATACTTCCAATGCTCCCCAGAAACCGGCCCATACATGGCGCCACGATCCGTATATTACATATTTTGTATTGGCTGCATCGGTCCATAAATCGCTATAAAACGATTTTACTCCGATGTTTGTTTGGCCCATTCCATTGTCGCCTCCGGTTCCTAACTGTGCCAAAAATTTACCTGAACCTGCATCGACTTTTACGCCCATTGCTTCGAAAAACGTTGTGCGTGCCATTGCGAATGCTCCACCTTCGGCAACTGCGGCCATCAATGCCAAAAATCCATCGTGTGTTAATGCTCCGGCGACAACTGCTCCGGCGGCGGCATAAACAACGTCGTAAACTTCTTTTGTGATTTTACGGTCGCAACCCATCAACATGTTATTCAAAATGTTGGCGTTTACCTGCGGGTTTAACTGTGCGAGTTCTTCTTTGTCGAAAAGATCGGTAATACCATAACGGTCGGGCGAAACTGATACAAATGTTGGTGCCGTGTTGGTTGCGGTAATGGTTGCCTGATCGGCATATTTACCGGCTACGGATGGCGTGGCAACTCCAATTTTGAACGATCCCTGAAGACCTTCGATGATGTTTAATCCCATTTGTGCGTAAATTGGTACGCTTCCGATCATCGACAGGTTTGGGTCGATAATTACGTCGTTTGAATCGCCATAGGCGGCTACACTTACCGCACGTTCGTTTTTTTGCGGAAAAAGAGATGGGGCAGGAATTAAAAGACCTTCAGAACTTATTGTTCTGGATAATTCCTGGTGTTGCTCGGCTTCCATACCGGTAAGATTGTCGGCTCCGTTTATGCTACGCGAAAATTCGCGCATGGCTTTACCGACGCTGTAAACGTGGGCTGATCTTTTTATAACGTTTGGCGCCGGAATGTGAGAGTTTGCGCCGCGGGCTTCGTGGGCTTCGGCCTGGGTGATCTGGGTGTCGAATGAACGTGCCTGAGTTTCGAGGTTATCGAAACTGGTTTGTTCATCGGTGGTGAGCGAACGGGCTACGCCGTTTTCTTTTGCTTTGTCGAGAATGGCGTCCATTTGATCGACTATGGCTTTTCGTTGAATTTTGAGTTCGTCTGATCTTTTCATTTTTTATCGATGTTTTAAGATTGTAATTCGTTTTTGTAATATATCGCGCTCGGCTTGCGCGTTGTGGTGTGGTGGTGTGGTTTCGGCTGGCTCGTCGTCGGGTAGTTGCCAATCGGTTGAGCGGGTGGCAATGCTGGTGTTTGCATAGGCGCCATCGATTACGATTGAGACGTCCCAAAGACGGGAGATTTTATGCACGGTGCGGATGGGTATGTCAGCAGAACGGTCCCATGTTATGTCGGCTTTTTCGGCATAGAAAATAAACGAGCATTCGTAATAGTCGCCACGGGCTACGAGTACGGCTGTGTCTTTTCCCAGGGTGGTATCTGGTATTTCGACAACGGCTAATAGGCCTTTTGTATCGGTGGTGAGTTGGCAGGTTCCCGATTTTGTGCGGCCTAACATTTTGTCGCGCCAGTGATCGACGGTTGCAAGCACATTGAGATTTTCGGACGCGAGTATTTCGTTAAAGGCTTCGGAGGCTATTATTTCGTAATAGGTGCCATCCCAATCGCGTATTAACTTTGATTGCTGGTTGAATACGGAAGCGTAGAAATCGAAATAGCGCTTTCCGTCGCTTTCTTCGCGGATGGATACTTTTTCGTCGATGCCGCGCGAATATGGTTGTTTTTTTATGGCTGTCATTTTATTGCGTTTTTGTGGTTGGATCGTTTTTTTGAAGTGGGTTTTGCTTTTCGTAGTTTTCGAGCTGGATGTATTGTGCTTGCATGTAGTGCATGTTCCCATTTGGGCCGCTGATAAGTGTATTTCCTAGTTTTCGCGCGCCTTCATTTGGGGTCATCATTCCGTTTACTACTTGCTCTTTTATCGACATTACCATTTTTTGGTAGTCCATGCCGATAAGCGCGGTTACGTCAAATATGATTGACTGCCCGGATAGTATTTCGTCGCGGGTGAGTAATTTGCACATTAGTTCGGCTATGTAGATGGCGACGATTGGCCCCATGGTGTTGTTTTTAAATAGAGTGGTGAGTTGCTCGACGTCCATTTTTTCGAACGAGCCGTCGATCATGCCCAGCAATACCCCAAATGCTGCTGATATGTCTTCGCGGGTGAATTTCAGGGTTTGTATTAGTTCGGCGTCGGCGAGCTGTGGCGGTAGTTGCTGTATTTCAGAGCCGAATGGTAATTCGATGATTTTACCGGCATTGTCGGGGCCTGCGTATGTTTCGCCGAATTGTTTTTTTGAATCGACCATGGCGCCGATTGCCGGGCCTGATGCGTTGTCGGGTATGCGCGTTTTTAATGCCATTGGTGACATGGCATTGTTTTTATGAAAGTTGTCGAGGGTTGACAGAGCGCGTTCGTTGATGTTGGTTTGGCGCTCGATGGCGGCGAGGGTTGACAGGCCCCAGATGCCGTCTTCTGATATGTTGCGAAAGATTAACAGGTCGGCATTTGATATGGTTACCTCTTCTTGTGTGTAGGCGTCGGTGTAAATGAAATATAATTCGCCGGTGGCTGTTTTGTAGTATGATTTGAATTGTCCGGGGTGAATGATTTCGAATCGCACGGGGTAGGCGTCGGCATTTTTATGTATGCGGGCGAGGCCGATGCCGTATTTGTTGCGGTGAAATTCGATTGTTGACCAGAATTGTTGTGCATTTTGCGACTGGTTGGGCTGGTATCTCAACAGGTAGTACAGGCGGTGGCGCTTTAGCTCGGTACGTCCGGTTTCGTTGTCGAGTATTACGGATATTGGCATGCGTGCCAGGTTCTCGGAAAGGATGCGGCAGCATGTAAATACTGTTGCTATTTTTTCGGGTAGGCCTGTTACTCCGTTGGTTTGAAGCCCTTGCAGGCTTATGCCTATGTGGTATATTATTTTATTATATTTTGAGCCTACCCAGCTGGTGAAGCCGTTTAATAGTGATGCAAAAAAATTCATGTCGCGCGATGTTTCTGTAATATATCGCGGCGAGAGGGTAAAATCTGGTTTTAATAGTTATCAATTACAAATTTCACGTTTCCGGCTTTTGCAAAATGTAGTTTGCGGCTTTTTGCGCCGTTGTAAGTTATGCCTTGACTATGGGTCATAATCGGTCAATGTTTTAAGTCCCAAATAGTCGGCAGTACCTTCAAAAATTTGAACCAGTTCGGCGTTTTCTACCTCCCCGGCCTGTATGCACTCAAACAACCGGTTAGCTATTAACTTGCTTCTATTTTGTACTTTATCCATTGTTCAAAATTTTGAAGTGTATATATTTATAAGTTAAGTGCAATTATAAAGACCGCTGCACTTCGAGCCTTTGTACTTTGATTTCTTCGGTTTCAAAAGCCTGTTTTTTTCGAGATAAATAAGTATTGATATTGTCTTCATTCTCTTTAAACAATGGGTATTTATCAAAAAATGGCTTTAAACTGGTGAAGCATTCAACCTCACCAGTTTGTTTGTTTGTAAAAAGTACTATTCGCATACAAATTTCATTTCTTCATAATCTGTACTTGTCATACCTTCAATATCATTCATAAATAATGAATAATGTGTATTTTTAAAAGTCATTGCTTTTTCAATCTCCTCTCTGGTTACTAATTCTTCACCTTCGTTAATGTAGTTGTAGAAGTAATTTACTGCTGCTGTTTTGTTTTCTAAATTTTTCATCGTTTTAATTTTTAAATTGAGTGGTTTGTCTCTCAATTGTTATACAAATATAATACGAATATTTGTATTGTGCAAATATTTCTACAATTATTTTACTTTTATTTGTATTTATTTTGTAATTGATTGAATAACAAATAACTGCACTTAACACCGCATAGCATCAAAAGCGGTTGCGGTGGTGTGCGTATCGTCCTGCACCTATTCAGCATCGTAGCGGCTTGACAGTTTTCCGCTTCGAAATCCGCTTCAAATGCTATGCAAAACGTTATATGCCATTTAAAAAGATGGCGGTGTATGATTGAATGAATCGGGCTGTTTATTTATCCAATCTCTATCTATAGGTTGATAGCCGTCTAAATAGCAATATCTCACTTCTCGTTTTCCACACCATTTGCATTCATAATATTCGTTTATTCCTGTATCGTGTGAAAATTTCCAGTTGTGTAATCCAATTTTGCATAAAAAACGGCATATAACCGCACCTATACGCAAAATGGGGCGTTTGTTCTCGTTGAATAAATTCTCTATATTCATAAGTTTCGTTTTTCGTTGTTAATTTTGTGGGCACAATCCCCATTCAGCGCATAGCTGCAACACGTTAGCATTCAACTTAAAGAAGCCGCCGCTATTCTGATGGTTTAGAATTTTCATTGAAAGTTTTAATGTGTTTCTTTACTTTTTGAAGGTATTTAATCAATTTTTCAATTTCAACTACTCCCAATTCATTCATGTTGTCCATTTGCCTGTAATTATCAGATTTTCTTTTTTCTTCGTCTTTTTCGTAAATAACAACACCCAGCTCTTTTATTTCTCTATGGGGATTTAGCTCATTTGTTCCACATACAAAAAATTCGAGTATCATATCGTTTTCTTTGTTAAATGTCATTGGAAATTGGAATACTTGTTCTTCTATTTTCATCTTGTAAGTGTTTTAAAATTATTTAATAAAGCCGAAATGCTAACACGTACTATACGCAACACGGCGGACGGGTCGGTGCTATTTTGAAACGTTGGTGTGTAAGCCGTGCAGCGCATAGTACCACCGTTATGCAACAGCTTAAAGAAGCCTCTGCAAGTTCGATTTGTTGTGAACAATAGTGAACTTTTGCAACTCCGAAACCAATTCCAAAACCTTTTCTTTTGTTGGTTCTATAAGATTGTTTCGTCCGCTATCAGCTCCAATATTTACCTGTTTTGGATTGCACCTCTTAATCATTGTAACCATGTGTTCTAAGTTAAAATCCAAAATAGGCTCAATGGTTACATAAGTGTCAATTACTTCGCTAAGTTCCTGCATTGCTATACTTCTTTGCATTGGTTGTGGCGAACTTTTCATAATTTCAGGGTAAAACATATCGCTTTCAATTGTGGTGCAAACAATACATTTATCAGTAATCACACAGGCATCAATGTAATCTAATACCCTTTGAGGGTTTTTAGTTTGTAGTAAATATTTACTGTCAAACTTTTCCATGTGTTTTAAAGTCTTTTTAATCCACTCATCGGGTATGTTTTCAGCAAACATATCGCAACTCGAACCAACGAAAATAAAGTTTCCATTTCCTAAGTCTGTTTTTAGTTCCTTTTCGTCAAATCTGACAGGTTTTAATTTACCCCAGCGTTTCATGTAGCAATAACTGCAATCGTGAAAACATTCGCCTTTAATCGTGTTCCATGTGTGAGTGATAAAATCGTACATATTTCCTTTACTCAAATTTAATCCCATATAATTGTATTTTAATAGTTTAACAAAAAGCCGATTGCATAACACGCTGTATAGTGCAGTGGGTTTAATTGGTTATTCAAACTTTCTGCATTCTATTAGCGTTCGTGGAGCTCGATAGTGTGTGCGTTCTAATCCCACACGACACCATACAGCCATCGTTATTTATCCTCCTTCTTACTCATTAACTGCCTGAATATTTCGACTGTGGCATCACCGTTGATTTCGAGCCAGGCGCCTACGGCCATGGCGAAGGCTACCGGACCGTCGACCGAATCGAGCGATTTGTTTTTCATGATCTTGATGTTGCCGTTGCCGTCGTAGTACAGACGTATGTTGCGAAACATCCAACGCATTACCGGATTTTTACCTATGTTGATGTTGTTTTCGAAAAACAGACGCTCGACGTACTTCAGCGGGAAGTTGAAATAGGTTGCTGTCTGAGGAAATGGTTTGCAATCGATGTACAACTTTGTTTTTATTCGATTGATGATGTGCCCGGTGTTCCATTCGTCGTAAAATAATAACTGTATATCAAATGTTTCTTTCCATTTGGCTATTGATTCGAATATTATTTCATCGTCGATCATTGGCCCCGGATGTTGTATTATGTAGCCTTTTTCAATCCAGGCTCCTAAATCGATGCCTGAAGCGCGAATCTTTTTTTCTTCGTTTTGTGGAAAATGAAATTCTGGTATTGAATTTAACTTTTCGGTTTCCTCATCGGTGTAAACTAAATTTATTGATGAAAGGTCTCGCGTAGATGAAAGGTCGATAGCTACGTATGCCGGTACTTTCTTTTTTTGCGGCGTTGTGTCGTTCCATCCGTTCATGTAAATTTCGTCGGGTATCCATAAATCTAAATTATCCAGGTAGCGATTCAGATTTTTTGTGATGAAATTGTTTTTCTCGGAGATGGTTAACAGCGCTTTTTTATATTCGAGTATAAGGTCGTCGAGATCGACAGTGACCCCGATGTTTGGGTTTGGCTTTATCCACTTTTCGAATTCTTCAATTTCGTCGTCCTCATCGAGCATGTAAAGAGCATAAAATGTGATGTCGTCGTCGACAGTTCCCTCTAATACACGCTTGGCTACCTCCAGCATGTTGTAGAACGGATAGTCTTTGTTAAATCCGGCGGTTGATGTAATTATCCCCAGTGGATTGGAACGGAAGAGGGTTCCTGATTTCATTACGTTAAAAAAATCGAGGGTTTGGTGTGCGTGCATTTCGTCCATGATAAAAACCGACGGGTTTAAACTGTCGTTTTTATCTGGTTTGTTTGCAAGTACTTTCATGAGGCCGTCGCGCTTGTCGTACTTAATTTGAAATTGCTGAATTTTTAAGCGTGATAAAAGTGATGGCGAATGCTTGATAATTGCCTTTGTGTATTTCAGCGCTTGCCCGGCTTGCTCGCGCGTGGTGGCGCACAGGTAGGCTTCCGGCGCTTCCTGGTAGTCGTATATAAATACGATTATTTCGAGCACTACCATAAACACTGTTTTTCCTGTTTTTCGGGCCGTGTACAACAAGGCATAACGGTAGCGGCGTTTGTCTGGCTTTTCGGTGTAATACCAGCCAAATAGCTCGGTTACTATCCACGCTTGAAATGGTGAAAGATCAAATCGCATGTATTTGGTTCCGCTTGATATGTTGACGAAATAAAATAATTCTAGCGCCCGGCGTGCTGCCTCAACTTTGAAAAATATGTTGGCGCGTTGCTCGTCGGCGCGGCTGCGCTTAACGGCCAATTGGATCCATTTACAGACAATTTGTTTTTCGGTTTCTACGTCAATTTTGTACTGTTCTGCTTTTGCCAGTTGCCTGTTGATGAACTCATTTATTTTTGCTTGCTTGTCGTGTTTCGGTTTCGGTTTCGGTTTCATCGGTCGTTTTTACGATCTTCGAATTGTTCAAGTGCTTTTAAATCTCCTGTTTGCGCTAATTCAAATAGTTTGCAGTCGATTACATAGTCGGCCTTGTCTTTCCCGGCATTGAAATATTTATAGAAGTCTGAATCTTTATTTTGTATTTCAGTTTGTATTTCTTCTATTGTCATATCAATTATATTTGCCATTTTTTCTGGCGGGTAATTGAATGCGCCGAAATTGTGAATTTGCGTTATTTGTTCTTCGGTATATTTCATTTTGAATTGTTTATTGTTTCCGTTATCCAATTTGCATGAAACTCAAATACTTGCTGGTTGTTTTCATAAATATATTGCTCTATTTTTGCATTATTTGACATATTGCCAGAACCTTCAAATACAATGTGTTTGCCGGATTCTGTTTTTATTAAAAATACTTTTGTATGCAGCCATGCAAAACCTATTTTTACTAGATTTGTTTCTTCTTTTAACTTTCTTAATAAATCAATAGCAGCTTCATGTTTTTTTGTTTCTCCTAAAAACGATGATGTCAAGATATTTGATTCTATTTTTTGATTTATGATTATTTCTTTCAAAAAAATTATTGCTTTTGCATTTATCCTAAAAGATGAAATATATAGTTTGTTAACTTTTTCTATTTCAGAGATAGCTTTTAAAACAGTTAAAGCATTAAAACTATTGTTCGTTACTATTCGATATTGAATACCTTCATCTATTTTGCAATCAACTATTTGTTTAAAAGATTTTACTGATTTACAAATCAACTTTTCATAGTTTATCCTGGCAGTGTATTCTTTTGTGCTTTCGCTTTTTGCGCCTGAATACCAATTGGGCTGATGTTGTAATTCATGCCATGACATTAGTCGTTCATACCGTCTTTTTCTTCGAGCTGAATTTTTAATTCAACACGAGCAAGTGGAGACATACCTAACTGTTTTGTAATGTCGGCTATTATACGGTGCATCTGATAGAGCGTAGAAATTGCATGGTTTTTTTGCTTTACTTTTTTGCGACGATCGACATACATTAGAACTCCTTCCTGGGCTATTGTCATGAATGCCCGGTCGCGTATTTCAATTGCCATTACTAAAGTTTCAATAAGCGTTTCGTCCAGATTTTCAAATCTGTTTGCATCCTGAAGTTCGCGTTTAATTTTATTAAAACGAGATCGTAGCGCGTCCATTGTTTCACGTCCTTTTTCCTGTGAAAAACCGGCTCGTGATATAAATGAATCTACTTGTTTTTTATTTAATGACATTGATTTTAGTTTTATGCGTTTTACCCACGTTTTTTGGCTGTATTATGCTAACTATCATATTGTTAGTAATTTTACCCCCCTGTTGTATCGTTTTTGTTTTTACCCCCCTCATGAATTTCAGTAGAGAAAAAAAAAGTTTAATTCCTGTCTTGTGGTTTCCAATAGGTGCATTCTTTTTGGCTTACCCCCCTACCCTTGAATCACTTTCTAAGTCGTTCATTAACTTTTTGCCTTTGTTGATTCGCTCGGCGGCGGCTTTCTCTTTTTTATCGCGCAACGTTTTTAACCTGTGATCGAAGTTGCAAAGGCTTTGCAGGTTCGACGAATCGAGAAATAACTCTGGATAGTCGTCAACTGGTTTTATATGGTCAACAACTTCGGCCTGTACTATTCTGCCGCGTTTCTCGCATTCAACACAAAACGGATTTGCTTTGATGTGTGCATTGCGTAAGTCTTTCCACTGCGGTGTGTTGTACCAACCTAACTGTGAAGCTTTCGAACGACCTATCTTTTCGGTTAACCTTTCGCGCTGTGCTGGCTTCAATACCTGTTCCCTGTATATTTTCGCCCAACGTGGTTCATACTTTCTTTTCATGATGAAGGGTTAAAACATCTGGCCGAGTGATCAGTTCAGCCAGATGTATGATACACTTTTGTTCTGGTTGTAAGGTGGCGACCTACCTTGTAAGTCGATCCACCTTGTAAAGCCTGTTAAAGTTGGTTTACATGGTGGCCGTGGTAGTGGCTCTCCTTTGAAACTGATCACTAATATAAAGCTGACAAACTTCTTTTCTTTTGATTCGTGCCAAATCAGCAAGCTGATTATGCCACGAATTCCGTCTACAATAATAGTGGAGATTGTGGCTTTTTTAATTGGCGGCGCTTGTGGTGTTTCTGGTAGCGTTTCCGATAGTTGGCGCCATTTGTCGGCTACCAGCTCGGCCAGTACGTCTACCGGATTTGGCTGGTTAACTACCTCGAAGATGCGGGCCAGTTGCGCGCGTTTGCGTTCGCGTGTTTTACTGTCCCATTCTTCCCACGAGCGTGCGTCGCGGCACTCTCTGAAAGTTCGTCGTTGCTTTTCCGTTAGCTTCTTTTCGTTTATCTCACGCGGTGTGAGTATCAATGAACGTATTTTTTCAAGTAATATATCGCCTAAAATGCGAATATTGTCTAAATTCAACAGGTCGTTGATAACTAATTCGCGGCCCTTCTTAAATCCGTACTGATCGAGCCAGCGGGAACGGGTTACTTTTATTTCAATGCGAAGCATGTTTGCGGACCCGTTTTTTGCTAAATAGCCTTTGTCGTATACCTTTATGGACCATTCGTTAAACTCGGCTATATAGCCTACTGCCGATTTTTTCTGGTTTAGTTTTTCGAATGCTTTTGTGTATGCCGAGACGAGGTACTTTTGAAATTGTTGCGCCTCAACGCCTGGCGGCAATGTTACGTTAACACCAAACTCGAAGTTGATAACTTTTGATTTTTCGGGGTTTATTGTGTAATTTTTTTCGAGGGTGCGTATGGTATCGACTACCTCGGCGTAAGTAAAATCGTTGTCGTTTTCGCCTCCACCACGGGCATAACGGTGAAGGCTTCCTTGTAATATGTATTTTTCGCCCGACTTGTGCGGTACTTTTGAGAATGTGCATGCCTTGAGGTCGCACTCTGAGGCAAGCGGCAAAACTTCGCCGGTTTGCTCAAGGTGTTTACCTATCAGCTTTAGCGAAGTTTCCCAGGTGCGCACATCGCGCACCGAACATTCTATTTTTATACCGTCGTACAAGGGTTATATTAATTCAAATAATGTCGGTACACTAAATTCTGATTCTATCGCACGCATGTACGAAAGGCCGTCTTTCCAATACTCGTGATTTAGTTCGGTGCCGTAACCATATCGGCCTAATTTAACAGCTCGATATGTAACTGTTCCAATTCCGTTAAACGGATCGTCGACTAATTCGCCTTTGTTCGAGTAACGCTCTATAACACGATCAACAATATCGAACTGAAGTGGGCAAATGTGGTTTTGCAGTTTCTTTTGTGTTTGTTTGGTGTTTAGTGTTATCATTCGGTTTACATCGCTCCAAACGTATTGAGTGCGGGCCGGTATCTTAAGGGTTTCGAATGTAGCCGGTAACTTGTCCATTTGTTCGAGTGTTTGAGCGACCTCAACATGTAAACCAAAATCGTAAACGTTGCTTTGCGCCCAAATACTGAAATTCCGGTTTACTTTATCAATCGGCATCTGGCGAAGTTCGTCCGGGCTTAAAAATCGATTACCCGAACTGTTCCATTTTGCGCGGGCGTCTATCTGCCAGCGTCCGCGGGTGTATTCGTCTTTTGTTTTTGTAACGGGTTCATCGGCGTATGCTTTCGATGTGTCGCTTGGTAGTTTTCTGAATAAAAGCAGATATTCAGGACAGCCAACGCCCATTTTCGAGCCGTCTTTGCATTGTTCTGTCCAGCCTAAACGGTAGGTCTGGTTGTTTTCTCGTACTACATCGGTTTCAATGGTTATGCGGCCCATGTACTGAAATCCGTGTTTGATGAAATGAAAAACTGTCATGTCGCTGAACGGGTCTACGGTTGGCATTCCTGTACCTGTTGCATTGCCAAAGAGGATCCTGTCTTTTACATGAATAACGGCTAAACGTCCCGGCATAAGTACCCGAAGCAGTTCCGGAGTTAAAAAATCCATCTGTTCGAAAAACTTAGCGTTATTTTGGTTGTGACCGAAATCGTTGTACGACGGCGAATACTCGTAATGGTTACTGAATGGTATCGAAGTGTGTATCAATCCTATCGAATTGTCAGCCATCTGCTGGTGTTCGAGTACCGTGTCGTTTAATACTGAAGTATAATATCTCCCTTTTACCTCGTTTCTTTCAATTCCTAAACTTCGAAGTAACTTTTGTTCTACGTTTGTTGACGATAATCCTGTTTCTTTTATTATTGCCGTCATTTGCGCAACCAAATAATTGTGTTGCTTCCATTTTCTTTCCAAAGCCTTTAAAATCTCACCTTCCGATTCAGCGTAAATGATGTGAATTTCAACGGGCTGATCCTGTTGAAAGCGGTGAACACGGTGAACGGCCTGAATAAAGTCGTTGAACTCATACCCGATACCAAGGAAGATCGCTTTATGGCAATGGTATTGAAAGTTACAACCCTGCCCTGATATGCTTGGCTTCGTGGCCAGATACTTGATTCTACCTTCTGAAAAGTCAATGATGGTTTGTTCTCTTTCGTCCAAATCCTGAGAACCGAAAGCCTGTGCTGAATTAAATTCTTTCTTTGGAAGTACACCCATGATCGCGTGACGTTCGGCTTCCAGGTCGTGCCAAATGATGAAATGTGAATCAGGATCCCCGTCAATGATTTCTTTCATTTTCAGAATTCTATCATCTAAAGAATCTCGTTTTTCCCTTGCAGCATCTTTTAGTCCAAGTGCCGATTCACGGAACATTTTGAACTGCTTTTTATCATCGGCTCCGGCTTCCGAGTGATCGACTTTTACATGATGATAAATCACTTTCATTTCCGGTAAATCATAGCCAGTATCATCGTAACCTAAATCTGAAGGTTTGGTGATGAACAAAGCCCATGTTGACATCCAGAACCAGAATTCTTTTTCTTTGTGTGGGTAGATGGTCAGGTTATTGGCCTGAGTTGAATCACGTTTGAAAAACCGCGTTAATGCTTGTCCGGTATCCATCACTTCCAAATAACCTGCATAATGAATCAGCTCTTTGTATTTGTTCGGTGAAGGGGTGGCCGTACATACAAACTTATACTTTATGCCCTTGAATTTGTCAAGGAAAGTCTGATAAGTTTTAGAACCGTATGACCTGAGAACTGAGGCTTCGTCAAGACTGGTAACGGTGAAATATTTAGGGTTTATATTTCCATCCCGAACACGTTCGTAGTTGGTAATCAAGATACTACCATCCGGTGCGGCTTCAGCTTCTTGCTGAGTTTTGATATACTTAATTTCAATTCCAAGTTTGTTCCGGGCATCCTTTACAAATTCCTGTTTAACTCCTAAGGGACAAACAATCAATGACTTTCCATCTTCAACTTTCAGGATAGACCAACAAATCAAAAGTTGCTGAATTGTTTTACCAAGTCCGAAACTTTCAAACAAAGCCCTGCGACCGCCTTTTATTGCCCAATTTATTGCATCTCTTTGGTGAGGTTTTAAAACTGTTCCATCCTCAAATTTGATAAATGGAATGTCAATTGTTAATCCGGTTTCCGGAGCGACTTCAATTTTCTGTTTTAAAAAATCAATATATTTAGCTCTTTTACTCATGTGTTTATTTTTACTGCCTCACTTTTATTCTGTTTTCGAACTCGGCGTAGGTTTCGGCAAAGCGTTTATCAACTTCAAGTAAATTGTTTATCGTTTTTACCGCGTGGGTAACTGTTGCATGATCGACATTGTAGTCGCGCGATATTGCACACGGGCCCTCTTTTACCCGGGTTCGGCGGTAGTGCATGGCTAACTGGCGGGCTAGTACTATCTCGTGTACCCGCGTTTTGTCGCGAAGCATGCTTATTGGTATCTGCGTTTGCTCGCAGGCCGCCGCGTTTATAAACTCTTTATTGAGCAACTTTTCCGGTAATCCGGGTATGGCGTATGCTGATGCTTTCATTTTCCTTTTATTATTGTGCTTACAAAAACCCCGGCTAATCCGCCCAGCATGGCGCCGGTAGCGTAAATAACGCGCTCGCGTAGTGTAGCGGCGTGTACTTTGCGTACGTTGCTGGTCCATAGGTAGCTGATGCCGAACCCGGCACCAGCTATGCCCCACCAAAACAATTTACTTATGAAATATGTGTTTGCGGAAACTAAAAATACTTGCAGAAAGGCCGTGAAAAATAGTTGCAGGTTATTTTTCATGCGGCTTTTTTAATTTTTTGATAAATCGACCGATCGTTATCAATTACACGGTAATTGTATTTAATCGGTATTTCGTTGCGCAGCTCGCGCAGTCGGCGGGTTATGGTACCATCGGTACACGAAGGGCGGCCCATCAGTGCGCGGGCACTGGCTAACAGGTTATTCAGCGAAAAACGGTCGGGCATGGCTTCGAATGCCAGCGCTGTGGCCTGCTTTACTGGAATAATCGATTTCTTTTTCATGATTATGTGTTTTAATTGTTGTAAAATCAATTGTTTTTGACTGTTTAGGTTTAGGTATATTTATATTTTGTCCGCATTTAATGAAGCAATCTGTAAATCAATATCGCTTGATTTTTCCCTTATATTTTCAAAGTGACCATCCAGATACCAAAGCCTTGTTTTAGTGTTTTCTAAAAACATATTTTCGTATGGAGTATATCTCAATATTGAACGTGAATTAATTCTGATTATGCTTCCATTTTCGGTAGTAACTTTTATGTAACCTATTGAAAAACTGGGCATAATAAAGGCTATAATGCAAGCCTTTATTCGTGTTAATATTGCCAATTTTAAACACGATCCGTACAATACACGTGTTTTCCTTTTGCTCATCTTTTTTCCTCCTTTTTTAGTTTTTCCTGGTAAGTAAATTCAACTGTTTTGCAGCCGGTTAACTCTTTTATTTTGCGTCGTAGTTGTTCAACTTCCGCTTTGTTTTCGAAAAGTATAGGATTGCGGCTTGAGCGTATGCGTACCTGCTTAATCATTATCATCGCTGTTTATGTATGCTAGTGAAAACTCCCTTTCAATTGAACACGAATATTGAAGCACGACAGCCGTTTCGATGGTGGTGGTGAAATCGAAGCTGTGTGGCTCATTCATGTCGGAGGCCCGGCGCTGAAACGTTGCCGCCAGCCAGCCGTTTATCGAATTCATAGCGTCGTTTACCGTCGATGCAAAAACAACAAACAACTGTGTGTAAGATCCTGAATCGCGCTGTACGTTTACTTCTATTTTGTAGAACTTTTTATCAATTGCATTTTCTGATTCGCTGGCATCGTCGGGCGTGGGTTCGTTTATAATGATGCAGTTGTCGAAATTGCGTACGTTTTCAATAAAAAACGATTCCCTGAAATTCAGTTCAATGTAGTCTTTGGCTACCTCCGTGGCCATATCTACCGAGTTTGCATATAACAATATTTTGTGTTTCTTTTTACCTACTTTGGCGGTGATGCTCCACGGGTGAAGGCCCGTCATGTTCATGATCTTTGCCGCCCGGCATTGGTTCGATACCCATATCTCGCTAATGTCTTCAGTTTCGATATGAAAACGTATTTTAGCTATTAAGTTCTGATCGATCAGGCTACCGCGCGGCGCTATCATTTCGAATCGGTCGATGGCTGTTATCTCTTTTGTATCCTCATCAATAAATTTATCTTTCCAGCTTCTCTTTAAATCTTCGGCCAGATACTTTCCGTACATTTCTTCTACCAGCGTGGTGGCGAATCGTACTTCGTTTTTTCGTGTTTCAATTTGTTGTTTCATTGTGTTATTAAAAATTTGGTGATGTTGTTTATTGCTGTTTCTTCGAACTCGGTAGCCGGGCGGCCCGACTGTTCAACAATGCGGCGATACAACGCTATTGCGTCGGGTGTGAAGCCGTTGGCACGTAACAGCTTTATGTTGCGCGAGTGCATGCGGTCGAGCTTTTCGGCGGCGCTGGTGTCGAACTCGTCGGCGGCGCGGTCGTAGCCGTTTAGCGGTACATGTTTGGCGGCTTTTATTGTTTTGTTGCGGCGGCTTGTTATTTTCTCGCCCAATGTGTTTTTTCGGAATGGCGCCGCCGGGCTGGTGGCGTTTCGGTTCATAATTAGCAGGATGAACTTATCGAGCTCGGTAGTTGGCCGCCCGTTTACTATTTTGGCTGTGCGCCGTTGCAGCATGGAATGTATTTTTTCTTCGGGTTTTTCGAGTATTGCTATTATTGCCTCGTCGAGTAAATCATCTTCCCATCCTTCGAACTTATATACGCGGGCCATCTGCCTGGCGTAGTCGTGCCAGTTGGCGTGCCTGAAGGCTATGTATTCGCGTATTTCGTCGGAAGCTAACATGGGTTTCGGGTTACGGGTTAACTGTTGCGGGTTGATCGCGCAATCCGTTTATTATTGATTGCTGTTGATTTACGGTTTCCTGAAGGCCAATTATTTCATCTTTCATCCGGTAATTATCTGTCGAAAGCCTTTTGTTTTTGCCTGAAATAATCTGTATTATTTCGACTTTCCCTGATATTTTTTTCTTCAGTATTTTGTTTTCCTCAACGGCGTCGGCTTGTTTTGCGTGATACCAAATGATATAGATGGTTGAAAATATAACGGCGAAAATCAGCCCGATTATTACTGTTGCAACAGCTTGCTGTAATGTAAAATCGTACATGACTATCTTTTTTTGTAGTTTAACCTGAATTTATGCGGGGTTTGTCCTTTGCGCATGGCGGCGTAGTCGCGGCGCGAAAGCCGTTTCGTTAGCTTGTGCGATTCCATTTGCCTTTTGGTTGGCGCCCAGGTGCATACTGTTTGTTTGGTGGCTTTGCGACCTTCGCCCGGCTTGTTTTTGGCGCTTGCGGCCAGCGTTGCGCAACTTATGGCGATGATTAAAATGATGTGTTTCATTGTTGTAGTGTTTTGGTTTAAATCCATCGGGACCCGCCGGTATGGTGGCCGGAAGTTCGGGCCCCGAATTAAAAAATTAGATTTGTTGCGGGTGGGGGAATCGAACCCCCGCGGCGCCGAGACTATGATCCTCTACTGGCTACCAACAGCCTACCCGCTTGCTTTTTCTCTATTTACCCCCGGTGCAATTGTGCTTTTTTGTCGAATGTTATCGCTACCCATGGGAAAAATCCTTCGTCGATTTCTCCTGTTTCCTCATCTACGTTTATTAATTCAACATCAATGTTTTTAAAAATTCCTTCCTTGCTTCCTTCATCGTCGGCGTGTTTGTAATTTTCGACAATATCAACTATCGCAACTTGTATTTCTTTGTTGTTTTTCTGAATTTCAATCAGTTTGTCAATTAATTCTTCTATTTGCATGTTGTTATAATTTTTTGGTGCGTAATTTTCTGAAATCGAACTGAAGGGCGTCGGCAAGTACGAACTTGTATAACTTGCCTTCGCGGGTGGCCGGTATCAACTGCGCATTGGCGTACTTAATTACCGTTTGCCGATTTACATCGTGAATCTGCGCAACAACATCGACCGATACCAGGCGGTCGCGGAAACGCTCGTATGCGGTTGTGTTTACCAACTCGGTGAGTGTTTCGGTAATTGCTTCTGTTAGCTCGCGTTTATCTACCTCGTAAACTATTCGCGCGTGTCCGTTTCCGCTCATGCCTGCTTTGTTTTAGGTCGTTAAATATTATCAGCGATATAATGCCGCTCCCGGCTGCTAACCAGTATTGGTGGTGTGCCCCTGCAAGGCCTCCGCATAAGGCGAGAAAACCCAGCAATAAAAACACGTATGCAAAAAATCGGTGGCCCATGGTTATGCTGTTTTGGTTACTTCGAAAAAATCGGGGCCGCAGTGGGTGGCGAATTTCATCCCTTCGGAATATTTCAGCGAGTGGATCGACTGCTTTACACTTTCGCGCTGGGCGTAGACAAATACCTCTTTATCGCCTACATTCATCCCCCGTAGCGTGCTCTTTATCGGTTTTTTACCGATTTGCTTGACTTCTGTGTTTGTATTTTCGTACATTTGCTTTGTGAGTTAGTAAATGAATAATACAAATGTATGCAAAAATATTATTACTAGTCAATAGTTTTTTGCATCTTATTTTATGTCATGGAACATGTTTTACAAATTTTTGTGTGTGATTTATTTAAAAAACACATTGATGACAATGGAATAACTCAGAATTTATTGTCTCAAAAATTAAATACATCAAGGCAAGTAGTCTCAAATTATTTGACAGGAAGGACAGATTTTTCATTGAATATGTTTGAACGTTTTTGCAATGCCCTAAATATTAAAATGAGTTTTGTTATTGCTGAATTTTATAAAAAGCAAGGCGTAAGCATAGTTTCGGAGCCTGAAGTTAAATACCAGGCTAAAAAAATTGAAAGCGTAGACCCAAAAGATTTATTAATCCGGTCGCTGATGGACCAGGTTGAATTGAGTAAAAGGTATATTTCTACTCTCGAAAATCAACTACAACTAAACAAACAAACAGGCTCGTAGTCGAATACAAAAACCCCAATTTTATAAATTTAAACAAAAAAAATTCATCATGATCTATTTGTTATTGTTAATTGGGTTTGCTGTTGGATTGTATTTAATTATTAAAAAGAAAAAATTGGATATTGGTTTTGTTGTGCCTATACCCGATTCGTTTTGTTACGATCAATGTAAAAAATACGGTTATGTGAATTTCTGGATTACTTCTGACAAAAAACAAATAATAATTTATGCACCTAACTGTACAGGTGGAAGCGGTGAAATGTGTCGCGTTCCTCCCGAATTTCAAAAGCATATTTTAAAAAACAATCTTAAAATTGGTAAAATAGTTCAACTCAATAAAAATGATTGTATTGTAAAACTTTCTAATGATTAATTGCTATGCCTGAAACTTCAATTATTATTGTTGCTATCCTTCTTTTTATTTTGTTTCGTGAATTATTTACCTGGTATTTGAAACAAAATAAGATAGTAGAGCAAAACGACGAGATAATACGTTTATTGAAAAAAATAGCTAACGAGCCCCGCGAATTTAAGGATTCAAAATGGTGGCAAATTTGGAAATAAGTTGTTTACGTCCGTTTACCATGAACGCTGGAATACGCTTTTTGAATAAAATCTTTTGATAATTCAATATCAAACTGGCTTATTATAGCGTGTTTGTGTTGGTTGCTTTTAAACGCTACCAACTTGTTTTTAGGTGCAATTGTGCTATGACATAATGTATTTTCGTCGTTCAAACAATTGCACGACATTTCTAAGATTACACGAATTCCCGAAACTGCCATTTCAATTTCGTCGGGTTTAAGTTGTTTGTTTTCTATTCGCTTTAAAATGCTTTTTGTGGTGGTTTTATAAAGCGCTACGCAGTCGGATAATTTTGTTTTTTGCATGATCGTTTTTATTAATATATATGGAAGAAAAATACAAGGCAAAACTAAAAGACTTAATTCTTCAGAATATTTCTGAAAAACGAACTTATGTGTCTCGTATTTCTGAAGAATTAAACGTCGATTTTGATACTGTTTGGTCTCTTTGTTCTGAAATTTCCCGCGATGGTTATATTAACGAACGCGAACAAATAACAAAAAACACCAGGAATAAAGCTGTTGAGATTACCCCCGACGGAAAATTGTTTTACAATTCGTCGTCGTATTCTTGTTTATATCGTGGTATTCTTTTAAAAAAAACCCAGTCGTATATGGTTAAAATTAAAGATACTACGTTTAAAATAATTACTATAATTATTATGGCTTCATCTGTCATTGCTGTTGTCTATTTTGGTTTAAAAAATAATTCAAAAGATAAAGAAATTGAACGTCTGAAAAAACAAATTGAATTACTGCAGAATAAATCATCTGAAAAATAAATTCTATGATTTGGTTACGTCCGTTTACGATGAACGCTGGACTTCACTTTCTGAATAAAATCTTTTGATAATTCAAATTTGCACTCTTTTCGTTCGAACAATTTACACCCAAATCCGCCACGGGTAACCAGCATTGTGTATCCCGGCTCAAACATGTTTATTATACTGTGTTCGGTGAATTGGTTTTTAAATGCGATTTGTTTTGATCCGATTGCTGCGGTACAAAATCCCACATCTTTGCTAAAATTAAATTGTTCCTGTTCGTTTTTCCAGTGGCGGCACTGGCGGCATGTGTTTGCTCTCATTGTGTTTCGTTTTTGCATTAGTATATCTTTCCATGTACTCCAAAATGTACATTTTTTGTTCGTCATTTAATTTTATACGATCGGGCATGCATTCAATCATGTGATTGTATAATTCTTCTCTTAAGTCCATTTGTTTCTATTAATATATCGCTAAAACGAAAAAATCCCGGCTCTCCGGGATTTCGTATGTACGAAAACAAAATTGTTTGTTCATGGTATTGAACTGGACTTTAATATATCGCCTCAACTAAAAAACGGATGCGCGGCCAGCAATTGCGCGTTTTCTTCCTGGCTGATGCGTATGTATCGCATAAACGATCGTTCGGTGCGGTGCCCTGTTATTTTCATTATCGATATGGCTGGTATTCCTGCTTTGTACATATTGGTGGCGCCGCTGCGCCGGGCAGTGTGGGTGCTTACCAGCTTGTATTTAGGGTGGGTGCGCTCTACCAGATGGCCGCCTTCGGTGCGTGCAGTGCTTACCTCGGCGGTAATGCCTACCAACTGGCATACTTCTTTAATGTGTTTGTTTATCTTTTGCTCCGATATGGGCGTGTCGATGGCAAAGCCGCTTTCTATGATCTGCCGTACTACCGGGTGTATTGGTATCACTATATCTTCGTTTTTTCCGCGCCCTTTGCGGGGCCGTATGCGTATCATTCCCGACTGTATGTTTACTTCTTTCAGCCGGTTGAAGTCGGATACTCTCAAGGCGGTAAATGCGCCTATCAGGAACTTGTTTTTAGCGGTGTTCATGGCGTCGGCTTTGCGCTGTAGGTTTTCGAGGCGCGTATCGGCGCTCAGTGCTTTTATATTGTCGGGCGTGGCGGTAAATGCGTGTATACTTAACAGCTCGGCCATCGACAGGTAAACGGTGTCCGATTGTTCGGCGTCGGTTTTAAATTCACGGTTACGGTAGCTGAAATTTTCGTGCAAACGGTTGCGGCTTTCGGGCCCCGATTCGCGCAATACTTTTTTTATACATTTTACCAGCGACCCGATGTAATTGAGCGAATAGTATTTTTCGGGTTCTCCTTTTGCCGGACGGTATTTGCGGCGCAGGATCCAGCGTTTAAAATTGTCGTAGAAATAAACGTCGACCGCGTCGAACGTGAGGCGCGTATTAAAAGCATCCTGGTATTTCAACATGTATTTATAAGCCATGTTGTACTTATTATACGTTTCCCAATGATAATTGGCATTGGTGAAATACTTGTAAAAAAAATCGGTGAAACTTTCGGTTTTAGTAGGGTTAGTGTCGCCACTTTTGGCGGCTTTTATCTCGGCGGGTGTGGGGTGGCGGCGCTCTATAAGGCAGCGGTTAAAGAGTTCCATCATCTGTATCTCGAAAGTCGACAACTGTATATTGATGATCTCCGATTCGGGGTATTCGGCTGTTTCGCGAACCCTCCGCTTGTTCCAATATCGTACCTCAACTGATACGCCTGTCGTTATTTTATAGGGCTTGCCCTTGTGATTGATAACGGCAAATACCGAGCTTTTATCCTTACCCGGATTGGCTAAAAAATAGTTTGTTTTCATACATCACCAAAGTTACTATTTGGTAACTTATTTGGCAATGTTTTTTTGTATAATTCTACAATCTTTATAATTGTTTTATTTTGTAAGTGCTTGTATTTGGCGGCTTTTGGTTAATACAATGGTGGTTTGTGATGGGTTTGCATGGGCTTGTTCTGGGCACTGAAGTAGAAATCAAATCAAAAGCGCTTAAATCGTTGAATTTAAGCGCTTTTGATTTAAAGGAGAAATGACATTTATTTCTGAATCTCAAGTTGTTTCCAGATTTACTTTAAAGCTTCTTCATTTAAATTCCCAGTAATATTTCCTCCGGATTCCGGCCTGCCGTTAGCAGCGAAGCCGGGTTTTCAATCAATTGTTTTACTTTCACAAGGAAACCAACTGAATCTTTCCCGTCAATGATGCGGTGGTCATACGAAAGCGCCACGTACATCATTGGGCGGATCACAACCTGCCCATCAACTGCCACCGGGCGGTCAACAATGTTATGCATGCCCAGAATGGCCGATTGCGGCGGGTTGATGATCGGAGTCGAAAGCAGCGAACCAAACGTACCTCCATTAGTAATGGTAAAAGTTCCTCCGGTCAGCTCTGCCACCGATATTTTTTTGTTGCGGGCTTTTTCTGCCAGCTCTTTAATTTCCAGTTCAATCTGCGGAATGGTTTTGCTTTCGGCATTCCGAATAATCGGAACCATCAGCCCTTTTGGTGTTTGCACAGCAATGCCAATATCTGCATAATCGAGAGTCAGTATTTCGTCGCCGTCGATTTGTGAATTAATGCTCGGATGAAATTTAATTGCCTCGGCTACCGCCTTGGTAAAAAACGACATAAACCCCAGTTTAAAGCCATGTTTTTCAACAAATTGCTGCTGATATTTTTGCCGGATATCCATTACCTTGCTCATGTCGATCTCGTTGAACGTAGTGAGCATAGCCGTTTCATTTTTAACAGCGACCAACCGTTCGCTCAACTTGCGGCGCAGCGCCGACATGCGTTCCCGTTTCTCATCTCGTGAAAAGTCGGCCGTTTGCAACAGAAGCTTTGTCGCTGATAAGTTTACAACCGCTTCCACATCTTTTTTCGAAAGTCGCCGTAACCCGTTGATCACATCGTCAACCGACAGGTGATATTCATCCATCATGTTTTGGGCAACCGACGTAACTTTTATTCTCGAACCGTCATCATGCTTCTCTTCTGCGATCGCCTCTTTTGCTGAACTGCCTACTGCCTCCTGCGACTGAACACTTGATTTTTGATCTTCGATTTTCGATACTGGTTTCACGGTGGCCTTTTCCTTTGTTTGACCTTGAACTTCCACCGAAGTATCGATGGTGCAGACGATACTACCCACGGCCACCCTCTCGCCTTCCTGTACTTTAAAACTAACTTTTCCATCGGCATCGGCGACAATAGTAAGGGTTGCTTTGTCTGATTCCACCTCGGCAATTTCATCTCCTTTGCTTATCACCGAACCTTCTTCAACAAGCCACTTGCCAAGTTCAACTTCAGTGATTGATTCACCCGGACTGGGTATTTTTATTTCGATGATCATGGTTGATTATTTGATTTTTACTAAACTTTTGTCTGCAAATATACGGTCCAAAATCGATTTCAGCCGCTTGTTGTGCTGCGTCAGCAGCCCTCCGGCCGGACTGGCGCTTTCGGGACGTGCAACCGGCGTTATTTTTAGTTTACTGAGTTTTTTCGAAACAAATGGCCAAGCACCCATATTTTCGGGTTCGTCCTGCGCCCAAATGATTGTTTCAGTTTTACTATATTTCTGAACAATCTCCATTATTTTCTTTTCAGGAAGAGGGAACAACTGCTCTACACGGACAATTGCAATGTTGAAACTTGCGGTTTCAGTTTTTTGCTTTACAAGGTCGTAATACAATCTTCCGGAAGTAAACACAAGTTTTGTTATCTGCTCCGGATTGGTCGTCAAATCATCAATCACTTCCTGAAAATGTCCGTTAGCCAGTTCTTCAACAGAACTGAGTACCTGCGAATGACGCAGCAAACTTTTGGGCGTAAATACAATCAATGGCAAACGGTAGTTCCACTTCAGATGGCGACGGATTAAATGATACATGTTAGCCGGAGTTGTGGGCACGACAACCTGCATATTGTTGCTTGCTGCAAGCGCAAGGAAGCGTTCGATGCGCCCGCTCGAATGTTCCGGTCCCTGCCCTTCGTAACCGTGTGGCAAATACAAGACAAGGTTGTTCATCAGCCCCCATTTTTCAGATGCCGAAGCAATGTACTGATCAATGATCACCTGGGCCACATTATGGAAGTCGCCAAACTGGGCTTCCCAAACAGTCAGCGCATTGGGCTGGGCCAGTGCATAACCATATTCAAAACCCATTACGCCATATTCCGAAAGAGGTGAGTTGAAAATATTAAATTCAGCCTGATTATCGGCAATATGTTTCAATGGATAATATTTCCCGGAACCGTCTTCATACACATAGGTAGCATGTCGGTGAGCAAAAGTTCCCCGTTCGCTGTCCTGTCCGCTCACCCGCACCGGATGACCTTCCGTGAGTAATGTTCCGTAGGCAAGCAGTTCAGCCATTGCCCAGTCAAGCCGGTCGTCAAGTATCATTGTGCGACGGTCCTCCAAAATACGGTTCAGCTTTTTATAAAAAGTTTGATGTGTGGGCAACGTGTACAATTTTTCTGCTATTGCTTTCAGTCGGACGACAGGTACTCCTGTATCCGTTTTAACAAATAAATCGGCATGCCGTGTCACCTCAAAATTATGGCATTCTTCAACCAGAAAATTGCGGATATTCAGTTTTTCAATCTGCTCCGATTCTTTGTATTTTTCTTCCAGAAACTGTTCGAATTCGTGAACATCCCGACGACTTTCTTCCCTGTTTAGAATACCCAGTTCATCCAGCTTTTCAGCATAAATATCACGGGGGTTTTTGTGTTTCTCAATGGCCTCGTAAAGCAAAGGCTGGGTAAAACGGGGTTCGTCGCCTTCATTATGCCCGTATTTACGGTAACAGAGAATATCGACAAACACGTCGGAATGAAATTCCTGCCGGAAATCCATTGCCAGTTTGATGGTATAGATCAGCGCTTCCACATCGTCGCCGTTCACATGAAATACAGGCGAACGGGTTACTTTGGCCACATCGGTACAATAGGTACTCGAACGGGCATCAAGATAGTTGGTGGTAAAACCTACCTGATTATTAATTACCAGATGGATCGTTCCCCCGGTTTTATAGCCGTCGAGCTGCGACATCTGGATCACTTCGTAAACAACTCCCTGGGTAGCAATGGCTGCATCACCGTGAATAACAATTGGCGCTACTTTGCAAAAATCACCACCGTATGCCGAATCGATCCGCGAACGCACCATCCCCTGAACAATCGGTGATACCGTTTCGAGATGAGAGGGGTTCGGCATCAGTTTCAGTTTGATTGGTTTTCCCGAATCGGCAGTTACTTCGCCTTCGTAACCCAAATGATATTTTACATCGCCCAGTGAAATTTCTTCCTCGTATTCAGTTCCGTAAAATTCCTTAAAAATATTTTTATAGGGTTTTTGCAGAATATTTGCCAACACATTCAAACGTCCTCGATGTGCCATGCCAATAATGAATTCTTCAATTCCCAGCTCCGAACCGCGCTCAATTACTGCGTCCATAGCCGGAATCAGTGTTTCAGCGCCTTCCAGTGAGAAGCGTTTCTGACCTACAAATTTTTTATGAATAAAATTTTCGAAACCAACGGCAAGTTTCAGGTGATAGAAAATATGTTTTCTCTTTTCATCGGTAAAGCTCTGCGAATTCCGGCTGCTTTCCATGCGTTGCTGCAACCATTGTACTACTTCGGGCTGTCGCATATACACGTATTCAACACCCACCGATTCACAGTAAGTGGCTTCAAGGTACGCAACAATATCCGCTAATTTTGCAGGTCCGATACCAATACTGTTCCCGGCCTGAAAAGTGCGTTCAAGGTCTGCCTGTTCCAAACCAAAATTCTCGATGGCAAGGGTTGGCAAGTATTTTCTCCGGGCACGCACCGGGTTGGTTTTTGTAAAAAGATGACCACGCTGGCGATATCCGTGTATCAGGTTGAGGATGGCAAATTCCTTATCTATCAATGTAGTATCTTGTTCAGAACTCGGAGATTTAAAATTTCTTCGGGCCAGTTCAAAGCCTTTGAAAAACAATCTCCAGCTTTCGTCTACTGATTCCGGATTGCTTAAATATTCCTGATATAGTTCTTCAATAACGGCTATTTCCTGGTTTCCAACCTGCGTAAACTTCTCCATAACAACACATTTGGTTTTTTTAACTGTTCCTAAAAAAATGTTTCATAAGTAAACAATCTTTTCTTTTTATTGTTTGAAATAATATCACTTTTGCTTCACTTCAGTTTTTGCAGGAAAACACATGATTATTGATGACAAGTTACAAAATGATTTGTTACCAATTGCCAATTCAGGTTTTGCTGCCGGGAATATCAGTTATAAAAATTAAATATTCACACTTAAATTGAAGATGATGGAAAGAAAACAGTTTTTAACACAAATGCTTATTGGAAGCAGCCTTCTTTTAACTGCGCCTGCACTATTCAATTCGTGCAGCAAAGAGGATGACGACATAAGTGGAGGAAACAACGGGAGCTCCCAAAGTGAAACTACCATTGACCTCTCAGCAAGCGAATACAGCGTTTTATCTGCTGTTGGCGGATATGCATACAAAAACAACTTCATTGTCATCCGGACAGGTAATACCAGTTATGTGGCCTTGTCGAAGATTTGCACCCACATGGGATGTACCGTCGAGTATAGCCAATCGGCCAACAACCTGCCATGCCCCTGTCACGGTTCAAAATATACTATCGATGGATCAGTGATCAACGGTCCGGCTACTGCGGCTTTAAAAAAATACAGTGTGAAGGTCGAAGGGGCATTACTTACAATCAGTTAACTGAAATAAGCAGAATACAGAACAACAAAAATACAGTAAAGTCAATGTGTAGTTGAGATTTTATTTGGTAAATTGCATTCATCTTTATATTCTTAAAAATGAAAAAGTCGATACGTATTCTGCTTATTCTAATTTTACTGCCGTTTCTTATCTACCGTTTGGGGCCACAACCGGAAAGGCCCCGGTTAACCGATCAACTTCCTGAAGTTGGGTGTACCATCGATAATATCGAACATTTTATTCAGGAAAAAGAGAGCAAACTGCCCCTTAAACCGGACAATGAATCGCGTATTTTCTGGAACAACGATTCGTTGAAGGAAAAGACGGACTGGTGCTTGCTTTATCTCCATGGTTTTTCGGCATCGTGGTACGAAGGACATCCAACCCATCAGAATTTTGCCAAACGCTTTGGAATGAATGCCTACCTTCCCCGTCTGGCCGATCATGGAATTGTTACCGACGAACCCCTCCTGAACATGACTCCCGATAATTTGTATGAATCGGCCAAAGAGGCCTTGATAATGGCGCATATTCTGGGCGAAAAAGTAGTGATCATGGCAACGTCAACCGGAGGGACGCTGACGTTGAAACTGGCAGCCGAATTCCCGGAAATGATCGACGGGTTGATCCTTTTATCACCCAATATCCGGATCAATAATTCGAAGGCATTTTTGCTGTCCGGCCCTTGGGGATTGCAAATCGCCCGCAATAATTACCACAGTAATTACCGGGTAACCAACGAAGATTTTGAATGCAGGGAATGCCAATACTGGAACTGCAAATACCGCCTCGAAGCAACGGTTTATCTGCAGCAACTAATTAGCGCCACCATGAAACGGAAGACCTTTGAAAAGGTAAAAGCACCGCTGTTTGCAGGTTATTATTACAAAGATGAGGCCCATCAGGACCAAGTGGTTCGCGTAGATGCGATCATTGAGATGTTCGATCAGTTGGGAACTCCCGGCGAACTCAAACGCAAACAGGCTTTTCCCGAAGCCGGCAATCATATCATCGGGGGAGAATTATTCTCGGGGTCGCTGGAAGAAGTGCAGCAGGCTTGTTTTTTATTTGCTGAAGAGATATTGGGATTGGAAAGAACAACACCTTAAATAAAAAAAGCTTCCACCCGAAAGTGAAAGCTTTTTTTATATCTTCTGTAAAATATTACTTCTTGAAGTATGCAGTAACATCATCGTTGGGAATAATTTCCTCAACAAATGTGTACGCGCCGGTCTTTTCTGATTTTACCATTTTGATCACTTTTGCGTGACCTTTACCGGCTCCTTTTTGCAGTGTTGCAACAGCTTTCTTTGCCATAACTCAATTATTTTATTTCTCTGTGAACAGTTACTTTTTTCAAGATTGGGTTATATTTCTTGATCTCCAGGCGTTCAGGAGTATTTTTCCTGTTCTTGGTAGTAATGTAACGCGACATTCCTGCCAACCCGCTTTCTTTTTGCTCGGTACATTCTAAGATCACTTGTACCCTGTTTCCTTTCTTAGCCATTTCTCAAGCGTTTAAATATTTTTAATATACCCTTTTTCTTTCGCTTCTTTCAGCGCGTAATTCAAACCTTTTTTGTTGATCGTGCGGATACCGGCTGCAGAAACAGTCAGGGTAATCCAGCGATCTTCATCAGGAAAATAGAACTTCTTATTGAACAAATTCGGCATAAAAGTTCTTTTCGTCCTTCTTTTCGAGTGGGAAACGTTATTGCCCACCATGACTTTTTTTCCGGTAACTTGACAAACTCTTGACATTGTCGTTATTTTTAATTCAGAATCTCACTTTTTTCAAACAGGTTGCAAAGAAAGTACATTTTCTTTAAAATATCAAATAGTTAGAAAAGTTTTTAATTTTATTTTTAACAATGAAAAGTTAATAATTTTTGACCTGTCAGAAGTTGGCGTATTGCTCAAATTTTTAATACTTTCCGGCGAAAATACATCAAATAATGGTATTCAATTCTGCCACCTATTTTCTTTTTATTTGTCTGGTTTTTTGGGTCTACTGGAAACTGCTTCGGGAGAAAACAAAAACGCAGAATGTTTTTCTTCTGGCCGCAAGTTATCTGTTTTATGGCTGGTGGGATGCGCGTTTTCTGTTGCTGATTATTTTTAGTTCGCTGATCGATTTTTTTCTGGGCAGTCTTCTTTACAAACAAACGAAAAGAAAAAACAGGCGCTTCATTCTCGCTTTCAGTCTGATCAGCAACCTGGGACTACTTTCGTTTTTCAAATATTACAATTTTTTCATTGACTCTTTTGTTGAACTATCATCGATTGTTGGATTTCAGACTAATGTCAAAAGCCTGAATATTATTTTACCCGTCGGCATTAGTTTTTATACCTTCCAATCGCTCAGTTATATTCTTGACATTTACTACAGAAGGATAAAACCTACACGGGATATTATTGCGTTTATGGCTTTTATCGCATTCTTTCCTCAATTAGTGGCGGGTCCTATCGAACGAGCAAAAAATCTTCTCCCTCAATTTCAGCGTATACGTATTTTCGATATAAACCAGATAACCGGCGGACTCCGGCTAATTCTTTATGGTCTGTTCAAAAAAATGGTAATTGCCGACCGGTTGGCATTTTTCGTCGATGCTGCTTACCAGTCCCCGGAACAGCATCCGGGTTTTGTTTTACTGACCGCCACCTTTCTGTTTGGTTTCCAGATTTATTGCGACTTTTCAGGCTATTCAGACATTGCAATCGGGTCGGCACGTCTGCTGGGCTTTGAACTGATGCAAAACTTTCGTACCCCGTTCTTCGCGGCAGGCATCCGTGAATTTTGGCAGCGTTGGCATATTTCACTTTCCACCTGGTTTCGCGACTATATTTATATTCCATTGGGAGGGAACCGGGTAACAACACAACGATGGATTTTTAATATTCTGGTTACGTTTACCCTTTCGGGAATATGGCACGGCGCCGCGTTTACCTATATAATCTGGGGGTTTATTCACGGATTACTGATGGTTCTTGAGAAACAACTTGGTTCAATCGCATTGTTTTTCAGAATAAACAAAATATCGAAAGTAATCATGACATTTGTGGTTGTCAACCTTTGCTTCGTGCTTTTCCGTTCCGATACATTTTTGAATGCAATGCTCATTTATTCGCGTATCTTCGATTTTGATTTCACGCTGAATAACTGGTTCTCACCGAATGACTTTATTACGAATGAATATTTTATTTCGCTGATTATTTCATTTCCTGTATTTATCGTATTCGAGTGGCTGACACGTAAATCAGACTTTAATATTTTCACTGCCCGGCTGACAAAATGGAAACGGCATTCTGTTTATTATTTACTGCTTCTTCTGATTGTAATTTTCGGTGTATATAAAGCGGCCCCACAATTCATCTATTTTCAGTTTTAAAAATGAAAAAATTAGCAATAAAGACAGGAAAGTTTTGTGCATTACCTCTGGCAATTGTTGTCCTTTCATTTTTTATTCCCCTACCCAGAATTTTTAATTATCATTTTATAAAAGATGACTGCTACAATCATGGAGCCTGGATTTACGACCGAATAGCCCGGAATAACACCCCGGTTGATATAGCAATCATTGGTTCCTCTCATGCAATACACGCGTTCAATGAGCCGGTAATAGAAAAGGAGCTGGATGGTATAAATGTTGCAAACTTTGGTTATTGCCGCATGGGTCGCAACCTTCAGTATGTTTTGCTGAAAGATATTCTGAAATACAAAAATCCGAAAATGGTAATCATCGAGATTTCGGAGGAGGAAACAAAAAACAGTCACGATATTTTCCCCTATCTGGCCGAAAACAAAGATTTGTTTTTCTCGAAATCGGCAGTCAACCGCGATTATTTTTCCGATTTATATTACGGTTTTATCACCCGTCTCGAAGCAGTAAAGCAAATCTATATTTTCAGAAATGATTACCCGGAAGTTGATTTGTCGAATTATGGCTACGGATCATCGGATCGTGTGGCTACTGCAAATGAGATAAACGATAACATCGAAAACTGGAACAGAAGACTGAAAAGAAGAACCAATCAGACTTTAAAAAACATACAACTGAAGTATCCAAAGGCTTATCTGAAAGCAATGATCAGACTGCTTGAAGAAAAAAATATTCAATTCTGCTTTGTTTACCTTTCCGAATATGGATCAAAACTTGATCAGCCAATCGATATGGAATATTATTCAAAGACAGGTTCTGTGCTAATCCCGCCTAAGTCATTACTGGCTAACCCTGAATTGTGGATGGATGACAGCCATCTGAACGACCGCGGCGCTGAGATTATTTCAACATGGATAGCAAAAAAAATCACTGATTCGGTTTCTGAATGTTTTCAGGAACACTAATTTCAAGCAGAAAAATCTCATTCTTTTCACCCGATAATATTTTCCAAGTTATGAACAAAACAAATTCACGATGGGTTTATCTCATATTTTGAAGTATATTTGTTTAACTAAAACAAAAGCGGATGGCAGTTTTAAATAAAGGCGATAAAGCACCGGGGTTCAAAGGTTTAAATCAGGACGGGAAACTGATTTCGTCGGATGATTTCAAAGGTAAAAAAATGATTTTGTACTTTTACCCGAAGGACAATACTCCCGGGTGTACTGCCGAATCATGCAATTTAAGCGACAATTATCAGTACTGGCTAAATAAAGGGTACGAAGTTGTTGGCATTAGTCCCGACAGCGTGGCATCGCACAAAAAATTTGCCGGTAAATTTGGTTTTTCATTCAACCTGATTGCCGACACAGAAAAAGAAATCCTTCAGGCGTATGGAGTGTGGGGCGAAAAAAGCATGTACGGCAAAAAGTACATGGGCGTTTTGCGAACTACGTATATAATTAATGAGAAGGGCATTATCGACGAAGTTTTTGAAAGCGTAAAAACAGGCGATCATACAAATCAAATTATAGAAGCTTTAAATATTTAAATACAAGGCGTATCAAACAGCCGAACTGTCAATCATAAATCATCAATAATAAATTATCAATCACAAAATATGGCAAGCAACGAAAAAACCAATATCAACAGCGAAAAGCTGAAAGCGCTTCAGCTTACAATGGAGAAAATCGATAAAACTTTTGGCAAGGGGTCCATCATGAAAATGAGCGACCGCCCGGTTGAAGACGTACCAACCATTTCATCGGGTTCCATCGGACTCGACATCGCACTGGGCGTTGGCGGTTATCCAAAAGGAAGGATCATCGAAATTTATGGCCCTGAATCATCCGGTAAAACCACCCTGGCTATTCATGCCATTGCTGAAGCCCAAAAAGCAGGCGGCATTGCAGCAATCATTGATGCAGAACACGCTTTCGACCCGACTTACGCCCAAAAACTGGGTGTCGACATCGATGAACTGCTGATTTCGCAGCCCGATAACGGCGAACAGGCGCTGGAAATTGCCGACAGCCTGATCCGTTCGGGAGCAATTGATATTATTGTGATTGACTCGGTTGCCGCCCTGACTCCAAAAGCCGAAATTGAGGGCGACATGGGCGATTCGAAAATGGGACTTCAGGCCCGTTTGATGTCGCAGGCACTGAGAAAGCTGACTGCCAATATCAGCCGCACCAAAACCTGCTGTGTTTTCATTAACCAGTTGAGGGAGAAAATCGGCATCATGTTTGGCAATCCCGAAACGACGACAGGTGGTAACGCATTAAAATTCTATGCTTCTGTACGTCTGGATATCCGCCGTATCGGACAAATCAAAGACGGAGAAGAAGCACAGGGAAACCACACCCGCGTGAAAGTGGTAAAAAACAAAGTGGCCCCACCATTCCGCAAAGCAGAATTCGACATCATGTTTGGTGAAGGAATCTCGAAAACAGGCGAAATTGTTGACATGGGTGTTGAACTTGGGATCATCAAGAAATCAGGTTCCTGGTTTAGTTATGGGGAAACAAAACTGGGACAGGGACGTGAATCTGTGAAAAGCCTTCTCCACGACAACGAAGAACTGGCACACGAACTGGAAACCAAAATATTGGAAACCGTTACAAAGACAACAACTGAAAATTAAAAAATACTTAAAAATACAGTAAAGTCGGGGTGAAATGGCAATGCTGTTTCACCCCTCTTATTTAAAATTGTATCTTTTCACCGAAAATTAATTGTAACATGAAGGTATTGAAATTCGGAGGCACATCAGTAGGTAATGCCGAAAACATCAGAAAAGTAAGAAACATTTGCAGCAAACAGGATGACGATATCATCGTGGTAGTTTCTGCATTGGGTGGAATAACTGATAAAATTCTTAACGCGGCGCGCATGGCCGCGTTGGATACAGGATACTTTAATGTTGAAATAACAGCTATAAAAGAAAGGCACTTTGAGCTGATCGACGATCTTTTCGGGGAAGAGAACAATATCCCTTTGGAAGAAAGAGTAACGGATCTGCTCGATGAACTTGAAAAGATCATCCGCGGGATTTCCATGATTGGCGAACTCACGCCCAAAACACTGGATAAAATTGGTGGTTTCGGTGAGCGCCTGTCATCGCTGATCATTTCCGAATTTATTCCCGGCGCCCAATGGTTCGATTCCTGTAACTTTATCCGCACCGACAGCCATTTTGGAAAAGCCCGGGTTAATTTTGACGTTACCAACAGGTTGATAAAAAAGACTTTCAGCAACTTCTCGGGACTTGCTGTTGTGCCCGGTTTTATTGCCAGCAACGAGGCCGGTGAAATGACCACTCTCGGGCGCGGCGGTTCCGATTACACCGGGTCAATCCTGGCAGCAGCACTCGATGCAAGCGCACTGGAAATATGGACCGACGTGAACGGGTTCATGACTGCCGATCCGCGCGTGATCAGCAAAGCATACACCATTCGCACACTGAGCTACTCCGAAGCAATGGAGCTCTCCCACTTCGGTGCCAAAGTAATTTATCCGCCAACCATTTTGCCGGTTTATCAGAAAGAAATTCCGGTGAAGATAAAAAACACGATGGAACCTGAAGCGGAAGGGACCCTGATCACCGGGAGCAATCCGAACGGGAAAGACCTACCCATCAAGGGTATTTCGTCGATTTCCGACATCACGCTGGTTACCGTGCAGGGACTTGGAATGGTAGGTGTGACCGGTATTTCCATGCGTCTGTTCGGCGCGCTTGCCAAAGAAGACATCAACGTGATCCTGATTTCGCAGGCTTCGTCGGAAAATTCGATCAGTTTTGCCATAAATACAGGCAGCGCCGAAAAAGCAGAAATGGCCATCCGGGATGAATTTGAACGCGAAATAGCGACCCAGCAAATCAATAAAATCACCGTTGAAAGCAACCTTTCGATTGTGGCGATCGTGGGCGAAAATATGAAACACACGACTGGTATTGCAGGGAAACTCTTTCATACCATCGGAAAGAACGGGATCAACATTATTGCCATTGCACAAGGCGCTTCAGAATTAAATATTTCATGGGTAGTAAAGGATTCGGACCTGCGCAAAACGCTCAATGTGGTACACGAATCGTTCTTCCTTTCTGAAAATATTGAATTGAATATCTTCCTTTTGGGAATTGGTCTTGTTGGCGGCAATCTGCTGAAACAAATCCATTTACAGCAGCCCAAATTATTGAAGGAAAAACACCTGAAAATAAAGCTGGCCGGTGTTGCCAACTCGAAAAAGATGCTCCTGTCGAGAGATGGAATCGATATTGCAAATTATAAGGAACGAATGCTTTCGGAAGGAGAAACCAGCAATATTGAAGGTTTCAAAAATGAGATCATCGGGCTGAACATGTACAACTCAATTTTCGTGGATTGTACGGCAAACACTGAAGTTGCCGACATTTACCACGAGTTGCTGAACGCCAACGTTTCGATTGTGACAGCCAATAAAGTAGCGGCTTCTTCGGAATATTCGAATTACGTCAGCCTGAAAAAAACAGCCAAGCGCAAAGGCGTCAAATTTCTGTTTGAAACCAATGTGGGCGCCGGTTTGCCAATCATCAATACCTTGAACGACATGGTGAATTCGGGTGATAAAATCCTGCGCATCGAAGCCGTTTTGTCGGGTACGCTGAATTTCATTTTCAATACCATCAGCGAAAAGATCCCGTTTAGCCAAACCATTCGCATGGCCAAGGAGCAGGGCTATTCGGAACCCGACCCGCGCATCGACCTCAGTGGTATGGACGTAGTTCGCAAACTGCTGATCTTGGTCCGCGAATCAGGTTATGTAATTGACAAGGAAGATGTAACGATCAATAAATTCATACCCGACAATTATTTTGAAGGCAGCGCTGACGATTTCTGGAAACTGGTCCCCGGTATTGATGCGGAATTCGAACAAAAACGAAAAAAGCTTGTTTCTGCGAACAAATGCTGGCGTTTTGTAGCCCGTTTCGAAGAAGGCAAAGCAGAAGTCGGGCTTCAGGAAATCGAGCAAGGGCACCCGTTCTTCGACTTGCAGGGAAGCAATAACCTGGTGATGTTCACAACCGAACGTTACCACGAGTTCCCGATGATAATAAAAGGATACGGTGCTGGCGCTGACGTTACTGCTGCCGGGGTTTTTGCCGATATTATCCGGGTATCAAATATATAAGGAAAGACAAGCCCCCTTTCCCCGAGGCTTCCCCAAAGGGGAATAAAAAGACTGGGGTTTCTCTGTTCCTCTGATATTTTAGAATTGAAATAATTTTAAAAGCCTCTCCCCTGGCTGTTATCCTTCCCCTTTGTGGGAATAAGAAGGGGGTCTGTAATATGAAGTATATTATTGTTTTAGGCGACGGTATGGCCGATGAACCGTTGGAGAAATTTGGCGGGAAAACCCCGCTCCAGATGGCAAAAAAACCAGTAATTGACAGTCTGGCAAAAAAAGGAAAAACGGGTCGTTTAATTACCGTTCCCGAATCGATGCACCCGGGAAGCGAAATTGCCAATCTCGCCGTACTTGGTTACGATGTGGAAAATGTTTTTGAAGGGCGCGGCGTACTGGAAGCGGCCAGTATGGGCGTGACGCTGGAAAGAGGCGATCTGGCGATGCGCTGCAACCTGATCTGCATCGAAAACGAAAACATAAAAAATCATTCGGCAGGGCATATTTCGAACAAAGAAGCCCACGAGCTGATTGATTTTCTGAATAAAAAACTGGGCAGCGAAAATGTCATTTTTTATCCCGGGGTTTCGTACCGTCACCTGCTGGTGATAAAAGGCGGCAAAAAAGAAATGAAATGCACTCCCCCACACGATGTTCCCGGCAAACCATATCGCAATTATATGGTCGAAGCGCTCCGTCCTGAAGCATCGGAAACAGTTGATTTGCTGAATGAGTTGATCCGTAAATCCATGGTCTTGCTGGCCAACCATCCGGTGAACCTGAAACGTAAAGCAGCAGGAAAAGACATGGCCAACAGCATCTGGCCCTGGTCGCCGGGCTATAAACCGCAAATGCCAACACTAAAAGAGCTTTTCGGCATTGAAAAATCGGCAGTTATTTCAGCCGTTGACCTGATCCAGGGGATCGGTGTTTATGCCGGAATGGATGTTATTCAGGTGGAAGGCGCCACCGGTCTGTACGACACCAACTACGAAGGAAAGGCACAGGCCACCATTGATGCGCTGAAAAACCACGATCTGGTGTACCTGCACGTGGAAGCCAGCGACGAAGCCGGACACGAAGGCAACGCAGAATTGAAAACCCGCACCATCGAATACCTTGATCAGCGCATTGTAAAATTTCTGGTTCAAGAAACAGCGAAGATGGACGAGCCGGTTACCATTGCTGTTCTGCCCGACCATCCAACGCCCTGCGCAACAAAAATTCACACCAAAGACCCGGTACCCTTTATTATTTATAAACCCGGAAATGAAGCCGACCAAGTGCAGGTGTACGATGAGTTTTCGGTGGTAAATGGCACATACGGAATGCTGAAAGGCAACGAATTTATGAAAGCTTTGTTGGGGAAAGACCCCCTTTAATCCCCCGAAGGAAGAATTTGGAATTACAGAAAATGATTTCCTTTGTAATCAGAAATGAAAAAATTAAAATAACACAAAATAAAATGCCTTTCCCGGGCTGTTAATCCTTCCCCTCCGGGGAAATAAGAAGGGGGCCTCTCGTTATGAAATATTACAGCACCAATAAATCAGTACCTGAAGTTTCGCTCGAAGAAGCGGTAGTAAAAGGGTTGGCCGACGACAAAGGCCTGTTCATGCCCGAACGCATTGAGAAATTTGATCCGGAATTTTTCGCCGGAATTCATAAACTCAGTTTTCAGGAACTATCGTTTGAAGTAGCCAAAAAGTTTTTCGGCGAAGATGTGCCGGAAGAAACCCTGAAAAATCTGGTGTACGACACCCTGAGTTTCGACTGCCCGATTGCAAATGTAAACGACAATATTTTCGCACTCGAATTGTTTCACGGGCCAACGCTTGCCTTTAAAGATGTAGGCGGCCGTTTCATGGCACGTTTGCTGGGCTATTTTCTGAAAGGGCATAAGAACGAGGTAAACGTGCTGGTAGCCACTTCTGGCGATACCGGAAGCGCGGTTGCCAACGGATTTCTCAGTGTTCCGGGAATCAAAGTGTATGTACTGTACCCGAAAGGACTGGTGAGCGAGATTCAGGAAAAACAGTTTACCACCCTCGGACAAAATATTACCGCGATTGAAATTGACGGCACGTTCGACGATTGTCAGCGGCTGGTAAAAGCCGCGTTTCTGGATGAAGATCTGAAAAATACGTTGCAACTGACATCAGCCAATTCCATCAATGTAGCCCGCTTCCTTCCGCAGGCATTTTATTATTTCAATGCGTATGCACGGATTCGCGAAAGAGGAATTCGCGACGATGTGGTCATTTCGGTGCCCAGCGGTAACTTCGGGAACCTGACCGCCGGTTTGTTTGCAAAGAAAATGGGACTGCCTGTCAAACGGTTTATTGCGGCCAACAACGAAAACGACATTGTTTACAACTACCTGCAAAACGGCAAATACGAGCCGCGCGCTTCGGTGGCTACCATTGCCAATGCGATGGATGTGGGCGACCCCAGCAACTTTGCTCGCATCCTCGATTTATACGGACATTCGCACCCGGCAATCGCTGCTGATATAAAAGGCTACCGGTACAGCAATGCCGAAATCCGCGAAGTGATGAAAGAAATTCATTACAAATACGGCTACACCCTTGACCCGCACGGGGCAATCGGCTACAAGGCACTGGACGAGGATTTGCAGGAAAACGAAGTAGGTATTTTCCTTGAAACTGCCCATCCTGCCAAATTCACCGAAACGGTTGAGTCAACGCTTGGTAAAAAAATAATGCTTCCGGAGAAACTGGCTGAATTCATGAAAGGCAAAAAACTCTCTATTCCGATGAGCAAACAGTTTGAAGAATTCAAAACGTATTTGCTGACGAAATAAGCAATTGAACACGAAGCCAGAAAGATTAATTTCAGGTATATTTTCCGTGTCCATTTTTTTTGGAAGCCACGGATATTTGCAGGCCCAAAGTCTCCCCGAGTGGGGAGATTTAGAGGGGTAAAACAGAATTACAAATTTTGAGTTAAAATGGCAGGGGTAACAAACCTACATTTGCAGAATTATATCTTTTTAGAGAGGACAATTTTTTCATTTCCTTTTTTCACAATTTCCTTGAAATAATATTTGATCTTGCTATAATCGGTATCCGGATATACAGATTTTTTGAAATAATAATCGAAACTAACTACCAGTTGAGTCTGCTCATTCTTTACTGAATAATTGAAATCAAAACTTTGATTGCTGATCTTAAACTCTTCTGGAATAAAATAGACTTGATATCCTTCAGGAATATTGATGCTTGTTTTGAAAGATCTTTTGGTTGGATAAACCATGTCAATAGGATAAGTACGTGTAGGTTGTTTCAATGGATTCTCGGAAAGAGATTCACCTAAAAATGGTGACAAATAAATTTTATCATTAATTATGGATGTTTGGCTCAATGTTGTATAACTCAAGACATACGGTTCATTCTTGTCATGTTGATTTTGTACCGAAATAGTCGAATCGATAATAGTAAAATCTTTTGAATCCAATTTCTTTTTGATGCTTTCCACATCGTCTGAATAATTATTTCTGCAATACAGCGCTTCATATTCAGTTGATGTTTTTGTAATTGCAGAACGAAGATCCATCTCTTTAGTGATCTCCATCGCAATTTCGGTATTGATTTCTGATGGGAGTAAACATTCCAATCCTACCCATTTCACTTCGTCTTTTTTAACAATTAAACCACGCTCATTAATACATCGTGATGGAATTCGATTATTTAAACTCAAAATTTCGGTGCCATCAGATAATACATTTTGTCCATCAATAATTGCCAGAATCAATACATAATCGAAGAAATGGCTGAACGGATAATCATACTTGATTTTTCCATTTTCGCGTGTGCTAATCAATAACGGATATGCTTCGATGCCTGCACCGTTGAGCAAACCAATGGTAAACAAATTGATATCGGCACAATTCCCTACCTTCTCAGTTATTAACTTATTAGGTAATTTTGAAGCATATTTCCCATCCATTTTATCCCAATTATAGTTGGCTTTCACATAATTGATAATGATGTCGAATTTCTCTTGTGTAGTTTTTGATTCCAACTCTTTGCTATCGATTACCGATGGTAAAAGCTTTTCTGCTTTGGCGATGTACTTACCAAAGGAGGCATGATTAAGCAAATCTTTAATCATTAAATCCCACGAGGTCATAACATCTATCTTAGAACCATTCGGTTGTGTAATTTTTGACAGTTGAAAATCAATTTTTATGATATAATCATTTATAGAAGTAATGAACTCTTCGCTGTTAAAAGCGGGCAAGTCTTTCATGATATATTTGTTTATATAATCATTGTAATTAGTTGATCCAAACTGACGCGACAACCCTTTATCGACATACGACATGGTGCTGCTGAATTTATTGGCCCCCTGCAATAAAAAAGTATATCCATAAAAGGGAATCATACGAACTTCATACTCGCTATATACAACTGGTATTCTTCGCTGAAACTCCCAGTCGCGCAGATTGAATAAATATTGAGAATTGATTTTATACCTATATTCGATGATGGTTCCTGCCTTTACATTGGGTAAAGCAAATTTTTTAAGGTTCCAGTAATGGTTTATTTTTTCAGTGTAGGAGTTTGACACATCAAGTTTTGTTTTATTAATTTGCCCGTTCTCATAATTATACGAATAGGCTTCGAGATCAAAAATTTTTTCATAGATATTTCCTTCCTGATAATAGGGAATTTCTATTTCGGCCCATTTAATACCTGCTTCGGTTAAAATCTTAATTCTAGAGGTTCGTTCAAAGACAAGATCGAACCCATTATTGGAATCAACGAAATACGATTTTGCCATATCAAACAATACAACTGCTTCCGCATTTTTATCAGCCGGATACTCAGTTAATTCGACATCATCTTTTACAACTTTACCAAATTCCCTGGAATATTCTTGTCCTAAGGAGCATAAAGAAAATGCAAAGATCAGGACGGACAGGATACGAATTTTGATCATTTTATGGATTTGTTTTTGTTAATACTAAATGGGCTTTACGTTCTAAATCATCTATATCATGCATGAATTTATAGAAATCCGGGTACGTTTCAACAGGATAGTACCCCGAATGAACGAGCAAGCTTTTAACCATCAGAATATTATTATTCTTTATATCAAAAGTCAAGTTATACGTTCCGTAAGATGTTGAAAGCGAATAATTACTTAGATTACTCACCAACTTATAACCCGGAACCAGTTCATAATAAATGGAATCTGTCTTGTAAATTGGATAATCAATCTGAACAGGTAATTTCCGGATCGTCGGTTTTTCAAATTGAGGCAACGAAAACGGAAGGTTATTTAAAACGATATCATTCCCATATTCATTATAAATATTTTGAGCATACGAGTTGTAGCTCAAATGAATTTTCATGGAGTCCCGATGGGTTTTAAACACTTGGTAATCGACCAAATCGAACCCTTTATCAACAATATGGTTTCGAATAATTCTGGCTTTACCCTCCTCATTAAATGATTGTTCCAGACCTAATAACTGCTCATACATTTCACCTTTATACTCATTTTTGAAATTAATCTTGCTTTTATGACTTAGATCATTCGAAATGGAAATCGTACGTTTTTCATGTACTGCTTCAGGAGTTAAAGCCGGAGTGTGAACAAAGTGACTATTGTTTTTGTCGACAACAAATGCTTCACGGTTTTGGGTAAATGTTCCCAAGTAATTGAAGGCGCCATTGCTAGTACAGTCCAACCAAATGGTATCAGTTTTCAAAGGAACATAAAGAATTACATGATTGAACTGTTGTGAAGGAAAGCTTTTATCTATCATACTTATGGGATCACCAGCCAGAATTTTTGTGTAATACGATTGAATGCCAACAAAATTCAACATCGATTTAAGGTAATTGGTCAGCGCTTTACAGTCGCCATATTTATTTGCAGAAACATACGAGGCCGAATGAGGTTTTAGGCCTCCGGTTTCGATCGAGATGTTGATGTATCTGGTTGCATCTTGCAAATAGTGGTATAATGCTCTGACTTTTTCTTTCTCGTTTTTTATAGAGTGAGTGAGTGCCGTAATTTTATTTTTTTCATTATCAGGCAAAGTGTCCAATTCTTGCATTAATTTAAATTGCCAATCGCCATAAGTTTGCCAACTCTCGAACGAACCATCCAACTCAAATTTGAATAGTTTGGGAACCAAAGTAACCATTGGAAGCAGATCTCTTAAAACAGGCGAATAAACTTCTGGTTCTATAATTTGAGTATACTGAGTTTTCCATGTGTAATGCACTTGATTTTCGAAAATATCAATGATCGGTACATCAATTTGTTGTAACGAATATGCTATCGCATAGTCTTTTGGTAAAGTAACAGTAAGATTAGCAAAATAAGTTGGAACTTTACGATCCAAAATGGGGCTCCAATAACCAAGATAAAGGAATTCTTCCTGAAACGATTGATAGGAATAAATAATGGTGTACGGATATGTGTTGTTTTTCAGAGTAAACTCTTTCACAAAATCGTCTTCATAAAATGAATAATCTGAAATTGAGCTTCGTTCAATGATTTCATTCTTTTTTAATTTTCTGATGATTGTCCCATTGTCTTCTTGAATGTACGCCTCAATTTTGCTCACTTGATTCAGCTTGGAGTACGGAATACTAATTTTAGCATATTTTTCACCATTTCTATTATTTATTCTAATCTCGAAATAATGATTTTGAATTAATTTGTTGTTCAAAAGAGATATATCGGTCTTTTGAGATACTAACTCAGCATCAAAATTCTGAGCTTTTATTATCCCCTGATATACAATGCAATTAATAATAAGAATAAGGATTTTTTTTATAACGTTGATCATTTGCTTTTATTGGGTTCCGAATTAAAGGTTTATGTTTTATGCAATTGCTAATATGCTAATTATTTTCCTGAAAAAAAATATTATTTTGAATTTACTTAACTTCGTTTTTATGCGCAGCACATTCCGGATGGATACCTATCAGCATTCTCTTTAATACGTTTTTTGTCAAAAGTATATCTCTTAAAATTACTACTACCCGTATATGTTTACCAGCAGGTTAGAACCATTACATTCTTTTCTTCACCTCATAAAAAATCTCCTGATAACCAATTTCTCCGTTTTCTGAAATAGCTTCTACCACCACCTGCATCTCTCCGGGTACATCGGCATTGTAAAAAACAGCAGTAGCCCGGCCCAGGCTGTCAGTCACAATTTCAGGCTGCCAATGTACCAGGGCACGATAATCCGGTTTAAACCAGTCGATCGTTTGGGAATTCTCGTATTTGGGGGCATAAAACTCACGGGGTGCAGAAAATACAGGAACGGCCGCCTGTACGATGCCTACGGGTTGACTTGCTCCGTAAATACCTTTTCGTCCGTGGGTATAGATGGCGATGACATCTCCCCAGGCTGGCGCTGACATTGGATCGGCATAAGGATATGCCTCCATGTAGAGTTTTGAAAAATTCTTTGCACTCTCAATAATCTCGAAACTGCTGACTTCACCAGGTGGAATGTTTGCAATAAAGGGGTATTCGTAATCCTTGACCGGAATACCATCAATCACCACAAGTGTCATCTCCGAATGGTTCACCTTTGCATGCATAACACCAACACTGTCTCTTTCAATGATTACTTTATCCGGGAAATTGAATAACAGGACGCTGTATAACCCATACGACCATTTTTCTTCCTTTGCCTGAATAGCTTCCCCTTCAATTACATCGTCCGGCTTGCCATACTCTTCCATTACCTTCTTTCGTTCAGGAGTCATTTTGTATCCTTCCACAACCACTTCGCCCAAAAGAATATCGCCTGCCGACAGTGGAAAAGCATCTTCCACCATTTTGCGTTCAATATTTTTTTCAACCAACGCATGCATAACACTGTCAGCCCGCTCCACCGACCGGATAGGATCGAACGAAACAGCCGGAGATTCTTTTTTATCCAGCGTGATCGTATAATCCCTTTTCTCCCCGGACTTATTAGCGCTTTGAATCAGTATATTCAGGTTCTGCCCGTATTCATCGTTTATATTGAAACTGAACCGGCCCAGGTTGTCTGTTCGTTGTTTATGGAACGACCGGTTATTACCAAAGGTCATCATGGTCAGCTCCACCTCTTTCTTTTTCTTTTGAAAAATTGCTCCGCTCACCGAGCCCGATACAGTAAGCGTTGGTTGAGGCTGAAAAATGATCTTGCCAACCGGTTTGGTATAGTGGTATTTCCGCCAGCCCTGGGTGAGCAACAGTGCATCCAGGTCGTTGTATCGTTCATTCTTTTTGCTGAAATAAAATCCGGGGTTTTCAATTGTGCCTTTCAGTTCCGAGCTGATCAGAAAATAAGACAATATATTCTGGCGCGTACTCTGTATCTGCCCCAGTTGCTCTTTGTTCAATACCAGTAACGATACGTTGGCATTTACTGCCTCCCCCAGATTATTCGTGGTTTCAATATTCAGTGTTGTCGATTCGCGCTGGGTATAGCTTTCCCTGTCCGTCGAAAGTGCAATATTGATGCGACTTTCCGGACGTTCATTGAAATACAGCCGTTCAGCCACCGGTTGCATGAGAGTGTCCATCAGGGTAAAGGCAATAATGCCTTCGGGAAACTTATTCGCCGCCATGACCAGTGCAAGAACACCGCCCTTCAAAGGCCCTTTAATGTCGTAATAAACCATTCCCCGGCAGGAAATCCGCAGTAAAATACTATCATTTTTCAGGTAGTTGGATGCGACTGTCATGCGTATCTGGTCGCCTCGCTTGTTCACCGACAATACATTACCGACGGAAGCAACTTTCGGCAACGGATACATCAGCGACAGCCCTTCTTCTGTCGGTGATTGTAACCGGGCAAAGTACGTAACCGTGCTGTCCGTCTTGCCCAAAATAAAACTGCCCATGCCCAGCTCGTTGCTTTGAAATACGGTAATCACCTCTCCTTCCCCGTTCACTATTTCTCCTTCAACAAATTTTCCCTTTCCGCTATAATCCAGCGCCTTGAAACCTACCCGACTCTGCAACCCGTGTACCAATTCCCCGCTTTCAGGGAAAAACTGCAAATCCGTATGATCCTCGTTCAGTGCAATGGTTTTGGAATACGTGAACAGGTTCTTCGTCTGCATCTGCAAGGTAACAAACTGCGATTCGGCGGGGAGGATATAATTGAGCCGGTAGCTGTTGTCATCGTTTCGTTTGACCGACAAGGTATCTTTCGTATCGTCGAAGGTCAGAATGAGGGTGAGTTCTTTTTTGTGAAGGCTGTCGATGGCAAGAGGGTTAAAATACGCATTCAGCCGACGCTCGTTATTCTGTTCTTTTACAAGTGTAACATTCGGCATCGGGTCGGGCTTTTGGTTTGCTGAAGGGGCAAACACCCGGAGATATTCAGTAAAGAAAAAATCGGTACCGAAATTTTTGTTCCATTCTGTATACGCCCTGATCTGATATACCCCTTCCGGATAGCGCTGATCCAGCTCTAAAAAACCATTGCCGATACCCTTCGCCAGTTTGATCAGCTTCCGTTCAACAATCCTCTCATCCGGGCCAATCAGCTCAACATAGAGAACCCCGCTTAAAATGGCAGGGGCATGGTCGATCGCATTGGTAACAATGGCCTTAAACCAGATGGTTTTATCGGTTGTATATACCTTGCCATCCGTTTGCAGGTAAATTTTCTCGGCCAGCGAAGCATGGGAGGCTATGTTATTCGACTGCGACCAGGAAGGACAGGCCGGAAAAACCAAAAACAAAATACCTGCGACAGTAACCTGAATGAGCTTTTTCAAAAAGGGATAAAAAGTTTCATGCATGAGATTGAATTTTATTGTCTTTCCAATTCACGAACCGACCAATTATTGTTCATTGCTTCAATTTCATAAAAATTTCTTTCCTCTTCGTTTTCTATTTTTATTAGTTGAAGGTAGTGTGTCCAGCTTAAATTAAACGGTGAGTCAATTTTCCGCATCGGTGATGCAGATTTCTCTTCTTCAGATTTCCGCATCACTGATGCGGATTTTTCAGTTTCATCAATTCGGTTCTTAAAAACAAGGTGAAAATTACGCATCCTTTCCAAGTTGTAAACTGAATATCCTTTGCCGAATTCATTGGTAAGTTTTTGTGAAAGTTCTTTTAAAACAGACTTTCCGTATTCAGCACGTTCTTTACCTTCTTGTTCCTCTTCAACTATAAGTTTGCCTATTTCAAAATATGTGAGGACAATTGTTTGATTTACATTTTTAACAATAAACGTTCTTGCCTCATTGAGCAAGTCTGCTATTTTCCCAAATAATTGGTTGTCTGATTTTGATAACTCCATTTTATCCATATCGCTAAATAAAATAATCAATTTCCGAACCTCTGTAATCAAAAATTACCGGTGGTTTTCCTGAACGTTGAATACGTCCGATGTATTGAACTAACTTCCCTTCGAATGCAAAAGGATAAACAATAAAGAGACATTCCAGGTTTTCAACGTCAACACCTTCGTTAAAATATTGACCCGGTAGAGATTACAATTTGTCCTTCTTGAAATTGGTTTCCCCAATTTCTTTGTTCGCTAATTTGCCTATGCCTTAGTCCAATCGCTGGCGTATAGCTTTGGCAATACTCATCGCTGGGTCTTACAGACCGTTCTGTGTCCTATTTGTTACCGCCTAGTGTTTATTCTTTTCAGTCATTTTACTTTCAATTTGCTACACATTTTCTGTCTGTCCGTACGTTGGCTTTGCAAGCTCTTTGACAAAGCTTTGGTTGCAGCGCTGACTTGCGTGGCTTTGGCAATGTGCTTGTAAATAGGGTGGAATTTTTCATTTTGCAACTATTTTCTTATTTACGTTATCGTATCTAAAATTAATAATTGACTCATTTAATATCATTTGGATAGCTTCTTCAATTATTTCAAATGGTACAACAAACCATTCCCGTGGCGTAATTCGTTGCCCTTTTTCATCAAATAAATCAAGATTTAAGCATGATGAAGCAAAAAATCTGTGTAATAACTGCTCTAGCTTATCAGCATTGCGGTTGTAGCAACTATAAGAAGCCATTTTTTGTACTTCTGCAAACAAGTAAGTTGCTTCATTTTTTGCATTTCTTATACGCTCATCAACAGGAGTACCGGAAAAACCTATTTTGTATAGATCTTTTATTGCCGAAATCTTTGGGTCAGTTGACTTTGATTTTAAAATATAAATCCAGCCAGTTTGAATATCTTCGTCTCTAACCAAATTCGCGTTTACAAACAGTTCATTTTGTGCGTAGGCATGTGTATTAGTTACTAGTTTACCGTTATTTTGAAGTTGCTTGCCTAACGAGCGATACAGCATGTTGCTATATGTGCCGTTTTCGAAAACAGTCCTTGTCCGGCCATCTTTTCGTCTCGATGTTTCTTGCGATAGATTTGTATCATCTCTTTCAAATATTACATCTTCGAGATATAACATGATACCATCGGCCACATAGAATTGACCTTTTTGTAAATGTTTTTCTAAATCTTTAAATGGCAAAAGTTTCCTTTTCCCTTCTTTTATTTCCTGATGCACATTCTGAAACATTGCCTCGTAAGGTTTAAAATCCTTTTCTTTCAACGGTTTCCGTTGTGCTACAAAATCTGCTTCAGCTTTTTCATCAGGATTAGGAATGTGTTTGAATTTGAAAATAGATAGTTCTTCAGCAGTGTTCAATAAGTCGTCATTTTCATTTAGAATATCATCAATAGTTAACGTCACAATTTCTACATACCCCAGCAAATCGTGTCGGTCAAAGGGTTTTAGTATCTTCTTTTTGGCATCGTCCTGACGGAGAGCCTTTAATTTGGCTGACAAACCATATTCTGACATACTCGATGTTCCTGGCTCTCGGTTGTTCTTGTCGATAAAGGCATTAATTTCCTCAAATGACTCAATAAGCCTGTCTTCTTCGGATTTTATGTTCGAAATTTGAGGCTTTGAATCTAACAAACCAAAGTCATCATCATTAAATATGTCATCTATTGTTATTTTCTTACTCATGTAACATTTTTTGACGTTTCAACTCCCGTAAAAATACTATTGCCTCTGCCATTCTTTTTTCTTTTGGGTCAAATGATTGTAAACTTGGGGCTTCTCCTGTTCTTTCTCTATATTCTTTTATTTTTGGCCAATAAATAATTGCTTCTTCTTCCGTCATTTCAATCTTAGTCGATTGTATATGTTCATCAATTAGCTTCAATACCTGTTTAGTTACCGATTTCGATAATATTTCAAATGCTTTTTGAAAAGGGTTTATCTGGTCAATTAAATCAATATGTATATCATCAATATTTACAAAGCTTCCAGCCATTCTGATGAATTTTTTGTTGCCCTGTTCTTCAATAATGCTATTTTTTATTACCGAATCTACAACAACATGTTGTCTAACCGCTTCCACATCCTCATCGCTCAGATAAGGGTACACTTCCCTTATTATCTTTGGAATAAGCACGGTGTTTATTACCTCAGGCTCAATATTTCCAGGCATGGCTTTAAGCATTCTGCCATCTTGCAAAATCCTGGCTTTCAAGTCATTTAAGTCCGATTCAATGATATCTTTTGCCCTTTGCGAAGTTGGTAGTTTGAACCCTCGTATTCTAATTGTATTTTCCTCTTCCTCTTCATTAAATTCCTCTTCATCACCTGTTTCTTTGAGTTTAAATCTAAAATTTGGGGCCAATACCTGTTCCATCAATAACGAGGCAGTTATAGCTTTCAGCATATTATTTACAGCTACTTTAACTTCTTCATTTTCAGCATCAGGTTCTGCAACAAGATTTGTAAACTGTGCATGTGTTTTATTGTTGCTGTCGCGTGTAGCCCTTCCGATTATCTGTATGATTTCTGTTAAAGACCCTCGATAACCAATGGTCAACGCATGTTCGCAGTAAGGCCAGTCGAAACCTTCTTTTGCCATGCCAAGAGCAATAATTATATCCATGTCATCGGCAGATTTTATTTTACGCAAATAAGCCGATATCTTATCCCTTGACTTTGGATTGTCGTTTACCAAGTCGGCAACTTTAAGCATTTTTCCGGTACGTTTGCTTTTAACATGCAGAACGCCTGTTTTCTCGTCCTGATATTCCAAATCGCCCAAAACATCCATAATATGGCCAACTTCTTCTAACTTTTCCCTTGACGACTCGGCCGAATTTACACTGGGAATATGGATTATTGTTTTTTTGCTTTCATCCAAAATCTCTTCCAAAGCAGACATTTCCCTGTCGGGCTGCTTCTTGAAATATTTGCCCCAATAAAAATGATACCCAATGCCCAGCGATTTTAAATACTCATAGCCATTCAACTGCTCGTAGTAGTTGTATGTAACTTTTGTAAACTTTGCCTCGTCTTCGGGCATTAAAACTGGCACACTATCGCCCCTGAAATAGGAGCCGGTCATGGCAACGATATGGGCATTCGATTTTGCCATGATGTTTTTCATCACTTCTCCCAGCTTGTTATCCCCATCGGCCGATACGTGGTGGAACTCATCAATGGCAACCACAGTATCATTTAGCTTCTTTTCGTCCAACCCTTCAAAAGCAAAACGCAAAGTAGCATGGGTGCAAATCAGGATTTGTTCATCAGTTTCAAGAAATTCAAGAAAAGCCTTAACCTTACTTTTTTCACTTCCCGGGGTACAGAGGTTGTATTTTGGGTTTGGAGCCCAGTCGGCAAAAAAACCATGCTTTTTTAACTCTGTTGTGCCGAAAGATGCCCCGATAGTTTTTTCTGGTACAGCTACTATTACTTTTTTAATTCCCTGATGGTGTAGTTTTTCCAGTGCAATAAACATCAAAGCCCTTGATTTACCTGAGGCTGGTGGTGCTTTTATTAATAAATACTGAGCGGAATTGGCTTTAAATGCTTTTTCTTGCATTTCGCGCATACCAAAAGCATTTGTTTTTTTGCTGTTACCTGTTTGATTGTATGTTACTTCAACTAAATTGGCCATGTCATTTTCTTTTAATCTTATTTTCTAGCTGTTTCATTTCCCTGTCAAAATCGGAAATATACTTCTTGTCTTCAGCTATTCTGTATTTATCGAATTCGGCTTTTGCTTTATCAATTGCCTTTTGATGGCTTATTGTTCCCGCATGGGTTAAAAGTTCCTTTTCACTTATTTTCAAAAAGTCATCCAGTTTTTGAACCCAATCCACCATTTTCATTAAACGGCCATTTGTCGTTTGCAATTCAGCAAAATCAAGGTACATGGAAACTACCAGATTTAATTGTTTTAATTCAGCTTCGGTAAGATAATTTTTGGCAATACCAATATCGCGTTGGGTAATGTAATTGCCTTTGAAATTAGTTAACCCTAAAAAAGGCTCTCCGGCATTTGCCCTGTTATATATCATTTCGGCGGCTGTTTGCCCGTGTATGGCATAGTGCATTTTATTTTGCACAGTAGCAAAAAAATGCTTTGTAAGTTCCTCATCCTTTTTATAATCAACACTTGTAGCGTATATGTCGGTTATTTTTTGATAAAAATTACGTTCGCTGCTACGGATATCCCTGATGCGCTGCAACAGTTCTTCGAAATACCGACTGCGTGCCCCTTCCTGTTTCAGGCGGTCATCGTCCATGGTAAAGCCTTTTACCAAATATTCGTGGATACGTTTGGTAGCCCAAATACGAAACTGCGTGCCTTGCACCGATTTAACCCTGTAGCCTACCGAGATAACCACATCGAGGTTGTAATATTCTATTAGGCGTTCTACCTCGCGCCCGCCCTCAGTTTGAACTGTCGCAAAATTTGCGACAGTTGAACTTTTTTCGAGTTCCCCCTCGGCAAATATATTGTTGATGTGTTTGCCAATGGTTTTAACATCGCGGTTAAATAGCACTGCTATTTGCTGACGGTTTATCCAAACGCTTTCATCCTGAAAATGGACATCAAGTTTTACTGTGCCATCGTTGTTTTGGTAAATCAGTATGTTTTGTTGTTCACTCATTGTTTATGATATTTTTTCTTTTTTTCTTCGGTTTGGCAAACAAGGTGTCTTTATTTATCATCTCTTCGTACAGTTTGAAAAGATACTCCAAGCGTTCGGTATCGGTTGTAAATGGTTGTAACCTATAACATTTCTCTATTGCTTCGTCTAATTCGCGGTGCGCCTGCCGCAAGCCTTTGGGCATGGTATTGGGGTCGTAAAGTTGGGCCATTGTTTTTTCGGGGTATTTGGCCCGTTCGTCCAGAATGGCAAACACATACAAATTCAGGTTTTCCTTTTGTTTTAGGCTGATTTCGGGAAAGGGGAAAGTGTTGTAACACAATTGTGATGAATATCTGTAATCTAACTTTAACCTCCCACCAACTGTTCGTACCCAAACCATGTGCATACGAGATGTTAATATGCCAAACAGCCAAGCTTCTGCGCCAAAAACGACATTTGCTGCATTAGAAATAATTGTATCACCGTTTAAAAAACCCATAGGAATATATTCTCGTCTCTCCGATGAAGTACTTGGAATTATTATAGAATCAGAATCTTGGTGTACAGAATAGTAATATTTATGAGGCAGACCTGCCATGTCTCGTGTGCTTTTTTCAGTGCTATTTAATCTGAATACAGTTACAGCATCTAATCTTTTCGCTATATCTGGAATTGATTTTGCAAACTCTAAATTTTCTTCATCAATGTACAAACACCATCTCTCAGTACCTTTAATAAACTCGGCTGAACCAGCAAACTTTTTTAATAAGATTGAAGCTTTAGGATGGTTTTTGAGTAATTCTTTTTTTTGTTCAGTGTTAAAAATAAGATTCCCGCCATCCACAATTTTGCTTCCATAATTCATAAGAGGTAACTTAGAAATAGGCTTCATTCTTTTAGAAATGATTGTAGCACTACCACTTGTTAAATATGGACTAATATCTTTGGCGTAGAAATAGATATTATTATCGTATAGTTTTTTGGGGTCATTTGAGATTGATCTTAATCCTATAATTGTAACAAATACTCCAGCATTTCCTTTGGCATTGTTAGTCCATTTAAAGGATTTATATGCAAAAAATATTTCTATTTTCGATTTCAGGATATTTGACCATAAAAGAATAACCTGTTCCCCTTGACAAATTGAATTTGTTGTTACAAAAGCTGCTTTTACATTTTTATTCTGAATAAATTCAGTTGCCTTTATAAACCAACAGGCAATATAGTCTAAGTCTTTATACGATTTAAAACCTCTACAAACAAAAGCTAAATCATCTTTTTGTTCTTTGCTTTGAAGAAATGAACCCAAATACGGCGGATTTCCAATAATATACACTTCATCATCGCTTGTAACGGGGCATACTTCAGTCCAATCCAAACGAGTAGAATTACCTTGAACTATTTTTCCAGCTTCTTTCAAAGGCAATAGTGGTTTTGATTTGCCGTAATCGAAAAGCATTTCTTCGAAAACCCTATTCATTTGGTGTTCGGCTAACCACAATGAAAGTATGGCCATTTCGTGGGCAAAATCGTCAATTTCGATACCGTAAAACTGCGTTAATTGTATTTGCGAGAACTCGATGGTTGGGCTGGGCGACAAGTCGATAATCCGTTGCAGAATCTTTATTTCAAACAAACGAATTTCTTTGTAAGCAATAATCAAAAAATTGCCACTGCCGCAGGCAGGGTCAAAGAATTTGATTTTCGAAATCCGCAAAATAAGCTTTCGAAGCTCTTTTCCATTATTGAAATTTTTTTCAAACTCTTCATATAAAGCATCTAAAAACAAAGGCCTTATAAGTTTATGAATATTCTCAACCGATGTGTAATGCATCCCCAAATTGCTACGGTATTCCGGCAGAACAACTGCCTGAATCATGGAACCGAAAATGTCGGGGTTTATGTCTTTCCAGTTGAGTTCGCCCAATTCAATGAGTGTTTTGCGGGCTTTGAAATTAAAAATTGGCGAATCAATCGAATCGCGGAACAAGCCACCGTTTACATAAGGAAAGCGTGCCAAATAAACAGGGAAAAGGCCGCTTTCTTTAGTGTTTAACCTTCTGAAAAGGTCGTTTAGGAATATGTGCATATCTCTCCCATCTTCAGATGTATGCTGCGCAAGCGTATTGGTAAAAATGCCTTCTTCTTCAAATATTTCTGTGTCTTCGGCAAAATAACAAAAAAGCAATCTCGAAAGAAAAATATTGAGATTGTGGATGCTTTCCTTGGAATTATAAATGTCGTTCGCGTTAATAAGGTTATCGTAAAGCTGGGCCATTTTATAGGCTGCTTCACGGTCGGCTGTATTGTCGTTCGATGTGTTGTAAACCTCGCTTCCAGCAAGAGGCAGAAAGAAATCGAAGTATTTAGGAAGGTCTTTTAATGCAATATCAAGGTTTTTGCCAATCTTTAAATCCTTGGCAACAAGCGTTTCAAAGTCTGTAACAATTGCAAAACGTAGATTGTGTTTAAAAATCCTCTCTTCTTTCGAATGGTTTTCGATGCTGCTAAGGAGTTGATTTGTAGGTTCCTCTTTAAAAAAGACTTTCTTGTTGTATAGTATTTCCCCATCAACTTTTGAAAGGTTAAAATCTCCTTTCTTTAACCGGGTAACAGAGGTTTTCGAAGTGCCGTAAGCGACCAGCAAATCAAATATAAATTCTTCCTTCGAAAAATCCTCAAAAATTCGCTTCACGTTGCTTTCTATTTCTTTGCTGTTCATTTTAGATATCAAAAATCATTAAGATTATTATCTTTAATCTACTATTCAAATAATCCACAAAATAAGAAAAAAGCTCGGGTGTGTAGGTAAAAAAACAGCTCTTTTACAAACTTTGGTTTGTGCGTTGGCCTGAGGGGTTTACAAATGTGCTGTTTTGTGTGATGGGGCTACTTGCCTAATATCTCCAAAGTCATCAAATGTTTTCTCGTATATTAGCTCATAATCTTACTTATATACTTTTTCACTTCCGAATTTACCCATTCGTTAAGAAATCACCTAAAAATCAGGAGAAAAAATAAGCGGGTAAAAATCGGTATTCAAGGGCGAAAAACAAATTACCACAAATTTAGACACTACTCTCAAAGAACCTCGCTTGAATCTTTTAGAACCAAATTATACTCTCAAAGAATCTCGCTTGACTCTTTTTGTATCAAAATCGGTTCTAAAAGACTATTGTTTGAGTCTTTTAGAATCAAAATCCACTCTCCGGGAGTCCCGTTTGACTTTATTTGAACCCAATTTTATTCTTTAATACTCTCGCTTGACTCTTTTATACTGAAAATCAAAGATCAACAAGGTTTTTTTCTATTCACAGCAGAAAATTAAGCCGATCTTTTTCCTGTCTCAGCAAAAAGCCCCTGCACCAGACGATGCAAGGGCCAAAAACCAAAAAAAAGACCAACTATCCGTTGCTTTCCGGTACACCTGCGCCTTTTACTTTTACAAACCGTTTGCTAAGGTCTTCATAAATGGGTTTCGAACCGGGTACGCTCATTTTAGCAGCCTGTTTTACCGAATTGTAATAGGAAAGCGAAGCGATATAACTTTCAGCTCCGGCCTCCATGGTGGTGTCGGAAAGATTATCTTCCAACTGAAGAACCATCCGGTACAGGGGAGTTAACTGTTTGTAAACCTTCATATCGGTAACCAACCCACTCCTGTCGAGATAAACAGGCGTGAACTGAGGATCTGATACACAGTAATCGAGGCATTTTTCAACAAAAGGCAATGTTTTATCGCTCATTTTAGGTAATCCATGACGCTCATCCGGGGTCAGGGCAATTAAATAGGGAGCTAACAGGGTTATTACTTCCTGCATCTTGGCAGTTGCCTGAATGATAATTTCATCAGGAATCTCAAAACTAATTTTGTTTTCCATAGGTTAGAAATTTTTGGGTTAAATTAAAATTTAAAGTATTGTACACTAAACAATAATCTGTTTGTTTATTCCTCTGTTAACAAGGAAGTAACCCTTTAAAAATGTATTTTTTATGAAACCCCCTGTTTTTCTGACGAAATGACGTCGGGCACGGGTGAACGATAGGTTTTTACGCGATTTCGTGAATCTAATTAACAATAAAGAGCCCACCCCCTCAAAGCTACTCTTTATATACAACTCACGGCATGTATATTTTTCCGGCCTGAAAGGCCAATATAATTCAGCCAGGGCATATCCCGAGGTATATCGCATAGCCGTCAAGCTAAAAATATAATTTCCTATTTATCAGCGACAAATGAAATACGACCACCCTGTCCCGGAGAAACCGGGACACCCCTCCTAAAAAAAAAGGAGGGGAAACCGAAGCAAGTTGCAACAGCGAAGAACCACCATGCCTCCCAAATTGTCACTGCCCAAAATTTCTCCTCCTGGACAGGAGGAGTACCCGAGGTACGAGGGGGAGGTGGTTGATTGTTTAAAGTAAAATATAGAACCAGTAAAAATTATTATCACTAAAAAATAATTATTTACATAGATTTATCTCTTAGCTTGACGGCTATGCCCTTTAGGAGGTTGGGGGTAAAAAATACGACAATAAATAGTTCCCATTACTTAAATAGTGTCTTTGTAAGATATGTCTTAAACATATACGACAGGCAAGCAGGAAAAAACAAAAATGGACGCGGATTTTTAAGGGATGGGGTAGTTTGGTTGAAATTCAACAAAGCTTTTCCTTACCTTTTTTTCATTCCACCTACTATTCGGGAAACAATTCCCTGTTGGTCGGCAAATTCTGCCAGTAATACGCCACACAAATGAATAACAATAAATGGGATCAGGTAGTAAAGGGAAAGCACATGTATTTCTTCCATTGGTCTTTTCAGGTCCTTTGATCCCAGTTCCATGAAAAGGCCGGTAACCAGTGATATCGCTATACAGATATAAAAAACAATGTACGCCCAATACTGAAACTTCTCTTTAAATTCTATTTTCCGGTCAAAAGGATTTTGAAACTTCATTTCACCAAAAAACGGAAGAATAAACCGTATACTGAATAACCCGGCCAAAACGTAACCGATATAAATATGCCAGATCCACATCGGTTGCCTGATTTGTTTGGCCAGTGTAATAAGCTGGTCGTCTGATAAAGATTGATCTGTAGTAGCCAGATAGTCGCGTATTATTTCGGCTACATTATTTCTATTCATCCAGGTTAATCGCAAGAATATTGTTACCAGTAACAACAGCATCGAAATAGCTATTGCCCAGTGAATAATCCGGTAGACAGCAGAGTAATTTTTATTTTCCATATCCGTCGTGTTTTAGTTATGAGTACCGTTTAAAATTCTACGAAACCTTCATTATTACTACGCTTTATCAGCGTTTTCCTCATTCATTCCTGATCATTCAATCAGTTACTGAAATACTTCTTCAAATCGATCTCTTCCCATTCTGAATACTCACGTACCTTCAGCCATATTTTCAGATCGGCAGGTTGCGCCACAACTGAATAGATGGTTTTTATCAGGCCTCCTTCCGGGAATGTTGCTCCTCCATCGGGGATCGTCTGATCAAAAATCTGCATCATCTTCTGCGGGCTGATCTGCCCTTTGTACTGTTCGCCCAGTTTCATCAGGTTCGTTCGCCGGGTGCAGGTATACCCTATCCCCTCATTGCTTGTATCGAAAAAAACAATCGGGTAATTGTGCCACGACGGATCGATAAAATCATTGGTAGCAGCAACCAGTCCCGGCGCATTTCGCAGCGCTACCCTGAAAGTAGCCCATTCGTAAATCGTGGCATGTTTGGGAAAAGAACCGTTCATGATCAGTCCAACTTCAGGCAGAGTGGTATTAAACCATTCGTCGACTTCGGCGCCCGAAGTGTTTCTGAAAAGACTCTCAAGCAGGATATTATTTGAATTTTCGCGGCCCACGGGATTAAGCGTATCGCAATTTTGTCCATTCTGCAACTCAAGAAAGACACCTTCGCTATTGATAGCCGTCTGGTAAAACAGACCGCCGATAAAGTCGATATTGGCTACCGATGCCGGATAATCGACCGGATTCCAAACAACCACATGAAAATACTTACTGAACTTTCTCAGGCTTTCAAAGGGCAGATCGAGGTTACGCCCGGTCACCGTATTGTGATCGGGAGTATAGTCGCCCCATGCCGAAAGGCTGCTGCATCCGCTGAATGCAATATTAAGCAGGGCGGCCGACATGATATAGGTCTTGTCTGCACCCAGTCCGTTCGTTTCAGATATTCCGTCAAGGTAATCCTTAAAAATCTGCGAAAAATCGTTGTAGTACGTTCTTCCGGCGGCTACCAGTTCGTCATATTTAATTCCCTGTTTACCAATCAAAAAATCGGTAACCGATTCCTGATAAAATTCGCCCAACTGCTGTTTCAGCATCAGTCCATATTGCCGGCCCATCTGATGAAAGGTGCCATGCAATTCGGCAATAAAGAAGACTCCCGATGGACTTTCATGCAGTTTTCCACCCTCATACAAATCTTCAGAGTCGTCATTATTTTCGGAACAGGCCAGCATAAGAATGCCCAGAAAGAGCATACATCCATAGAGTTTTAGGTTTTTTTTCATTTTTTTCAGAAGTAAAATCAAATGTATGGAATAAATACTCCTGACGCAAAATAAATTTTGTCGCTTTGTCGCAAGGGTTTTCACCTTCCATTTTAAGCTAATTACTGCTTCGTGACAAATGGATAAAAAAGCAAAAAGCCGGTTTCCCCGGCCTTTTGTTTTATAAAGTCTTTATCATGCACACAGCCGATACGGGGCAGAGTTCCGAAAACTGGCCGGTTTCTTTAATGCGATCGGGAAATTCCTCCCTTTTTACAATTCGATATCCCCGGCGCTCAAAAAAATGCGTTGCGGTGGTTGTCAGCAAATAAAGCGTTTTGACGCCTGATTCAGCCGCAATTTGCTCCAACTCGCCGCAAATTGTTTTCCCCAGTCCGGTTCCCCTGAATTCTTCAGCCACAGCAACCGAGCGGATCAGCGCATCGTCGCCGTATATTTCCAGTCCACCTGTACCATTCAAACGATCTTTTTCTTTCAGTAAATAGAGATGAACAGCCGGTTCGCCAACATCGATGAATGGCAGTTCCCAAAACTTCAGCAACTCAATAACTGCCGACAGATCGTCTTTCTGTGCAGGTTTCAGCAACATTACTTTTCCGTTTTGGGTTTCACTGCTTCAATTATTGCTGACGAAATGTAATCAGTTATATTCGTAACCGATGTCCACTCCTTGATAAACTTTTTACTTTCCTCTTTCAGGGTGATCCGTATTTCTGAAAAACCTGCATTTTTCAGCATGTTTTCTACTTCGTCAACGGGCGAAGCGCCGGAAATACAACCACCATAAAGTTCGAGGTCATTTTTAATCGCTTCGGGAAACTGTTGCAAAGCAACCACATCGGATATTGCAAGGCGTCCGCCGGGTTTCAGTACCCGGAACGATTCGTTGAAAACCTTCTGTTTCTCGGGCGAAAGGTTAATTACACAGTTGGAAATGATTACGTCCACCGTATTATCGGCAACCGGCAGATATTCAATCTCGCCCAGCCGGAAATCTGTATTTTCAAATCCCCCTTTTTCCGCATTAGAGCGGGCCAGCGAAACCATTTTCGGGGTCATGTCAACACCGATCGCTTTCCCGGTTTTACCAACCTGACTAGCTGCCAAAAATATGTCGAAACCACCTCCGCAGCCCAGATCGAGTACGGTCTCCCCTTCTTTCAACGAAGCGATGGCCTGCGGGTTTCCGCAACCAAGCCCCATATTGGCACCTTCAGGCACCGAATTGATTTCCTTTTTTGAATAGCCAACCTTCAGCGATATCTCATCAAAGGAAAATTCTTTGCCGCCGCAACAGGAAGCTCCGCCTTCATTTGGCTGACAACAGGAAAGCAGGGATGATTTCCCCTCTGCAAAACCACTGTAACGTTCGCGTATTGCATTTCTGATCTGATCTGAATTTTTCATTGTTTTAATGTTTTTGATTACATCCTGTTAACGTGGATATTCAAAAAATGATGCAAGATTATCGAAAATTTGTTTTCGTCTTTGACATTCACAAAGATAAAATCACACAGTATAATGCAGGCTTATCACAAATCAAGTTTTTTACTGCCAATAAGTAATGAGAACCATTTATTGTCGTATTTTACCCCCACCCCCCTATAGGGGGCTCATGCTCCGAACATCTTAAACACTCATTAGGTGGCGAAAGTCCCCTTTAGGGGATTTAGGGGTAAAAACCAAAAATCAAAATGCGACATTATTTCATACGTATTACTTAGATCATTTATTCCCTGTAAAAAATTGATTTCCCTTCTTAATTACTGCAATTATTGCACGATTCTGCCCGTCGGTTGTATTCAATTATATTTCCATAGGCATCCACATTAAAAACACAGCAGTCGGTGAGGTTTTTCTTCAGAATTTTTCGTCCGCGCTGCACCCTGCTCCGCGCATTGACGTATGAAATATTCAGCCGTTCGGCAATTTCCTTCTGCGACAAGCCTTCCAGTTCGTAAAGAACAAGCGCTTCGCGGTACGGGGCAGGTAATGTGTGTACATAAAAGCCAATCCAGCCGGTTGCTTCCTGCATAGCCTGCGGCAGATCGTCCGGTTCGGGTTCAACCGTTACTTCTTCCAGGTTACCGGCCTGTTTTTTATTTCTGAAATAGTCGTAAATGGCATTTCGTGTCAACTGGTATATCCAGCCTTTCAATTTCGACTGGTCTTTCAGTGTATCGATATTCGAAAGGATTTTCACAAACACATCCTGCAAAATATCTTCCGCCAGATCGGCATCTTTAACCTGCCTTTTAATAAACGAAAGGAGTTGATCGTGATGTTCTTTCCATATAATTTCCATTGTATCCATTGTTCCGAAAAATTAAATCGTTATTCAATAAAGACGGAAATCTTTGCAATTGATGCAAACTTAGAAAATTTAGCAGGAAAATCAGTTTCTGGCTTCGGATGAATAGCACAATTTTAATCATCGCTTTTGCACCATTTCACAATTTCATTTACATGAATTTGTGTGGTATTCAACGAAGGAATTCCGTTGTAAACCGAATCTTCGAGGATCAGCGGCAATTCAGTGCACCCCATGATGATGCAGTCAATCTGTTGTTCTGCTTTCATTTCCCCGATAATTTCAATGAGCCCGTCGCGGGTTTCGTCTTTAAATATGCCCAGTTCAATCTCCGAAAAAAGTTTTTCGTTGATATACTTCTTTTGTATCGAGGACGGCATGATCACTTCCATCCCGAAACGGCTGAACACCTCGCTAAAAAAACCGGAATTCATGGTAAAAGCGGTTCCCATCAGTCCCGGACACTTCAGTCCAAGCCGTTGGGCTTCGCGGGCTGTGGCTTCCACAATACTCAGCATGGGAACATTTACCTCCTTTTGCAGTTCGCTGAAAAACAGGTGCGGCGTATTGGCCGTGAGAGCCAGAAAATCGGCTCCGGCCCGTTCCAGCGCTTTCAGCTTATCGGCAAGGTAGGCCACCGCGCCCTGATAGTCGCCAACTTCCAACTTTCCGATGAAAGCATACATGTTCACACTGGATATAATAATCTCAGGATAATTGAGTTTCCCTGCATTTCCTTGTTTAAAGGCGTCGATAATGGCTTTATAATAATCCACAGTGGCTTCGGGCCCTAACCCTCCGATTAATCCGATTCTTTTCATAACATATATTTTTCTGATGGTTGAACAAAACGATTCTTTTTAGAAACTGTTTAAAATTTGAAATGATGCCTAAAATCAAAAAATATACCCCGACCCTAAAGGGTGATTTTTTGATTTTTCGGGCACCCTTCAGGGTTGGGGTAACCCGAAAAATCAAAATGAGCTAAATTTAAACAGTTTCTTAAATGCCAGTAAAACTATTTTAATTTATTGAATGGTTTTCCATTCAACAATCGGGAAAGTGCATTGTTCTTAGTAAAAAGCATTTTGCCAAGAACCGGTCTCGGCCATCAATAACAAATCGCAGATATGGACCGCAAAAAATTTGTACATACGCTGGCAGTGCTGCCAATAATACCAACTGCTATGAAACTGGACGCATTAAATAAGATGATCAAACCTTTAAAAAGCACGGACAAGATGCCTGTTCTCTTTCTGGGGCACGGAAGTCCGATGAATGCCATAGAAGAAAACGAATTTGTCAGGGGTTTCCGGAAGGTTGCCGGAGAAATTACGCAGCCAAATGCCATCCTTTGCATCTCGGCACACTGGGAAACAAACGGAACATTTGTCACTGCGATGGAAAAACCCAGAACAATCCACGATTTCGGCGGATTTCCGCAGGCTTTGTTCGATGTGCAATATCCCGCTCCCGGGAGTCCGGAACTGGCGGAAGAAACAAAAGCAACCATCCAAAAGGCGACAGTTGGGTTGGATCACAATTGGGGACTGGACCACGGTGCATGGTCGGTAATTAAACATCTGTATCCCGAAGCGGATGTTCCGGTCATCCAAATGAGCCTCGATTACAACCAGCCCCCGCAATACCATTACGAACTGGCAAAGGAACTGGCATCGCTCCGTGAAAAAGGGGTATTGATTATCGGCAGCGGGAACATGGTACACAATCTGCGAAAAGTAGCATGGGATAAGCTGAATAGCAGTGGATACGGCTACGACTGGGCTATCGAGGCCAGTGAAAAAATGAAAGACTTCATCCGCAACGATAATCACCAGCCACTGATTAACTACAAATCACAGGGTACAGCTTTTCAGTTTTCCATTCCTACACCGGAACATTTTCTTCCCCTGCTTTATGTTCTGGCGCTCAAAGAGAAAAATGAAAATACAGAACTTTTTAACGATAAAGCTGTGGCCGGTTCTCTGACCATGACATCCGTGAAAATAGAACGAATTTAACCGGGGAGAATTGTATCCCCGGGGGAGGAAAAAAAATAATCTTTTACACCCGCTTTTTATACACCCTCATCGCAAATACATAAGCCACGAGCATAATCCCGACGCACCACGCAAGCGCGACCCAAATATCACTTCCTACCGGCTGATCATTGAGCAACGCGCGGATTGCGTTAACTATTGATGTTACCGGTTGATTTTCAGCAAAAACCCGTACCGCTTTGGGCATTGTGTTGGTCGGTACAAACGCCGAACTGATAAATGGCAGAAGATGAATCACAAAGGCAAATGCACCTGCGCTATCTGCCGATTTTGCGGAAAGCCCCGCAATTACCGCAATCCATGTCAGGGCAAGTGTAAACAGTCCAAGTATACCAACTACGGCAAGCCAGGGCAATACTCCTGCGGGTGAACGGAATCCCATCAGGAATGCAATAAGAATGATTACGGTAACCGAAATCGCATTGGATACCAACGAGACCAGCACATGCCCCCACAGTGCAGCCGAACGCGCAATCGGCATGGAGTGAAAACGCTCGAAAATACCCCTTTGTTTATCCAGGAGCAAGCGATAAGATACGTATCCTATACCATTTGCAATGGTCATCAGCATGATACCGGGCAACAGGTAATTCACATAATTATCCGTAGCAATTTGGATTGCGCCACCCAATACAAAAACGAACAACAGCATAATCGCAACCGGCGAGATGGTAACAGTCATGATGGTATCCACGCTACGAAAAATATGGCGCATAGAACGTCCAAACATAACACCCATATCCATGAAATAATAGTTTTTAATCGTTTCCATTATCCTTTTCCTCCTTTTTCCCAACAATGGCAAGAAATATTTCTTCCAGAGTCGGTTGTTTTTCAATATATTCCACTTTTGCTGGCGGGAACAGTTTTTTCAGTTCCGCAAGCGTGTCATTCACGATAATCCTGCCCTTATGAAGAATGGCAATCCGATCGGCAAGCTGTTCAGCCTCGTCTAAATACTGCGTAGTCAGGAATACTGTTGTGCCACTGCCAGCAAGTTCTTTGACCATCTTCCAAACCTCGATTCTTCCCTCGGGGTCAAGTCCGGTGGTTGGCTCATCGAGGAAAATGAGCTGCGACTCACCAACAAGACTCATGGCGATGTCTAATCTGCGGCGCATTCCGCCCGAATAGGTGGAGACCCGGCGGTCAGCGGCATCAGTCAACCCAAAGCGTTTAAGCAAATCGTCCGCTACCTGACGCGGATTGTCAAGATGCCGGAGTCTGGCAATCATGATGAGGTTTTCCCGCCCGGTCAATATCTCATCCACGGCTGCAAACTGCCCGGTAAGACTTATGGATTGCCGCACGCTGTCAGGCTTTGCCGCAACATCGAATCCGTTTACAACGGCAGTTCCGCTATCGTGTTTGAGCAGAGTGGTGAGGATTTTTACAATCGTTGTTTTACCCGTACCGTTGGAGCCAAGCAGGGCGAAAATACTGCCTGTTTTTACTTCAAAACCTACTCCTTCCAACACAGTAACGTTTTTGTAGGATTTTTTCAATCCTTGTACCGAAATGGCAATTTCATTTGGTAACATTATTCGTTTCCTCCTTTTGGTGTTAACAAAGTGATACCTGTTAAATCGGCATTCCCTTGGTTCAGGAATTCGTAGGTTATCCTGTCGGCCCGACAGTCGATAAACCGGATTCGTTTCAGTTTTTTGTTGTTTTTGAAGAAAGTATTAATAAGGTTTGCATTTTGGAATGTCACCCTGGTAAACGCGCAGTTTTCAAAATAACAGTCGTCCAATGTACCGGTGAAAACGATATCGGCAATCTGTGTATCAATAAAAGAGGCGCGGTTCCACACGGCATTTGCAATTGTATTTTTCCCGAAGTCGCCAGATTTAACAACCACTCCGGTAATGCCTCCTGATTTAATTACCACTCCGGTAAAATCGACGCCGGTAAGATCGCAGCCGTAGATAAAACTTTCTGAAAATTTGGTTCCGGTAAAATTGGCTCCGGTGAAATCGCAAGCGTTGATATGGCTTCTTGAAAATTCAGCTTCTTTCAGTGAACAGTCCTTAAATGTATTTTTGTTTAAGTGAGAAAGCTGAATGTGGCTGTTGCTGATGTCAGAACCTGAAAAGTCACAGCTATCAACATTGTTGGTTTTTAGAAGAAGACCCGACAAATCGGAACCAATAAACTTGCAGCGCTGCATGTTGGATGAACTGAATTTTTCGTGCAGGTTTTTCAAGCCTGAAAAGTCTGCGTCCACCCAGTTTCCGCGCGACATATCCCAGCTTGGCTTTTGCATTTGCTTTCCGCCTGCCTGTCCGGTAGGCAGGGATGGCAATTCAACCGGTTGCTTTTCATACAACTCAGCGGGGGTTATTTCAGTTACCCCGGATTGAAAATTTTCTGAAAAATAGTTAAGGTCAACACCCAGAATTTCCGCCAGACGGTTCAACGTAATAATGTCGGGCATTGATTCTCCGCGCTCCCACTTTCCGACTGCCTGTGGACTAATGAACAGACGCTCAGCAAGCTGTGCCTGAGAGATATTTATTTTCTTTCGTGCTTCAGTAATTTTATTGCCAATCATTTTTGTTTCCATTGTATCATTTTTTTGTTTTGTTTTTTCGACTCAGCAAAGATATATTGATTCATTTCCGGAATCAGTAAAAATTCGGACACTCTTAGTTGTAATTACGCCACATATCGTTGTTATTTAACAACCAGCAGTAGTATGTGTCGAAATTTAAGGTTAATACTCAAATTCGCGATTTGCGAATCATATAAAAATAACATTCATGAGAATGTACTGATGTGGTGAGTTATTCTTCAAATGTCTTTTGCATATTCTACCCGTCGTCCTTTCCTGCCCATCCATCGATAAAATCTTCCTTTACTTCTATTCTGTTTTTATGCGTGTGAAGCCTGAAATACTTTTGAAGGCAAATTCACAAGAGTCATGAAAACAATTCGAACAAAAATCATTTCAACCAGCCTGCTGATGCTGGCAATGCTGCTGAACGTTGCCGCACAGAATAAGCCCTGGACGCTGGACGATTGCATCAACCATGCGTTGAACAACAATATCCAGGTACGGCAGGCGGCTTTGTCGGGCGAACAAAACCAACTGTACACCGATCAGGCAAAGGCAGCCAAACTGCCCTCTCTCAGCGCTTCCGTCAGGCAAAACTTCAACTGGAATAAAAGCATTGAATCCGAAACCGGGAATTTTGGCAACCTCGAAGGATCGAACAACAGCAGTTTCTCTCTGGGATCGAGCATGACGTTGTACAATGGTCTGAAGCTAAACAACCAGATCAAACAGTCGGAACTGAACCTGCAAAGCAGCCTGCTGTATTCAGAAACCGTAAAGGAGTCGATTGAACTAAGCATACTCGATGCTTTTTTGCAGGTGTTGTATGCACAGGAAAGCGTTGCCAATGCCGAAAAACAAATTGAAGCGACCACCGAACAACTTGCACTTGCGGGTGAACGCCTGAACCTGGGTATCATTTCGCAATCGGATTACCTGCAAATCAAGTCGGAACTGGCTTCCGAAAAACAGACGCTGGCCAATGCAAAAAGCCAGTTGGCTATTGCCCGTGTCGGACTGATGCAACTGATGGAACTTCCGGTTGACAATACCTTTGAAATTGCATCGGTGGATATGAACTCGCTTCTGAATAAAAATATGATGCCCGATGCAAACGAAGTTTTTGCGCTGGCACTGACCATAAAGCCGCAGATAAAAAAAGCAGAACTCGACAAGCAAAGCGCACAACTGGATGAGAAAATAGCAAAAGCCAGTCTGCTGCCCAGTTTGTCGCTCGATGCCGGGTTGGGTACCAGCTATTCGAGTATCTCCGGCGGGTACAACTATTCTGAACAGTTGAAAAACCAGATCAGCCCGTCCCTGGGACTATCGCTGTCGGTTCCCGTTTTTCAGAAAAAACAGGCAAAAACCAGCATCAGCCTGGCAAAGATCGGCGTGATGAATGCTGAACTGGAAGAAATCAATACGAAAAACCAGTTGCGGAAAGAAATTGAACAGGCTGTGGTTGATGTGGAATCGGCCCAACTGGAATACGAAGCCAGCACGGAACAATATCAGGCGGTACAGGAATCGAATGAAGTAGCCAACGAAAAATTTCACCTTGGCCTGATGAATTCAGTAGATTACCTGTTTGAGAAAACAAACCTGATCACTTCGGAAAGCAAATTATTACAATCAAAATACAACCTGATTTTCAGTTACAAAATACTCGATTTCTACAAAGGAGTTTCAATCACCTTATAAAAACAAAAAACCATGAAGAAAAAAATTATATACATCATTATTGCGGTAGCAATTGTAGCGGGGGGATTTATTCTATTCAGATCGTTTGGGACAGCCAAACAAACAGTTGAACTGGAAACAGCCAAAGTAGTCCGTGGTGAGATCAATGATGTCATCACGGCTACCGGCACGCTGGAAGCGCTGGAAACCGTTGAAGTAGGTACACAGGTTTCGGGGGTAATCCAGAAAATTTATGTCGATTACAATTCGCAGGTTAAAAAAGGACAGTTGCTTGCCCACCTCGACGAAACGCCGCTGGTTGCCCAGTTGGAACAAAGCAAGGCAACAGTTGACCAGGCCGAAGCAGAAGTACAGTATCAGAAAGCGACCTACGACCGTTACAAAGTGCTGATTGAAAAAAAGCTGATTGCCCAGTCTGACTATGATTTGGTAGTGTATAACTACAACAAGGCGGTTGCCAGCTTAAAAAACGCACGGTCAGTTTACGACAAAAATAAGATCAACCTGTCGTATGCAACCATTTATTCGCCGATCGACGGCATCATCCTCGACCGTGCGGTAGATGAAGGACAAACCGTGGCTGCGAGCTTCAACACCCCTACCCTTTTCACCATTGCAAACGACCTGACCCAAATGCAGGTAGAAGCCAATGTTGACGAAGCTGACATTGGCAAATTGATCGTCGGTCAGCGAGTTGATTTTACGGTGGATGCTTATCAGGGAATGAGGTTCGACGGCAAGGTGACCCAAATTCGTTTGCAACCAATTGAAAGTTCGAATGTAATTACATACACTGTGGTTGTTGACGCTCCGAACCCGGACAAAAGACTGATGCCGGGGATGACCGCTAATGTTTCGTTCTATGTCACCGAAAAGAAGAACATTGTTCTGTTGCCTGCTAAAGCGCTGAATTTTAGCCCGACCCCCGAACAATTGAATCAATATACCGAAAGTCACCCGGAAATTGAAATACAAAATCCGGTTCCTGAAACTTCAGGAAAGACAGTCTTGGTAAAATCAGAAAATCAGCTTCAGAACCGAAAGATTGAACTTGGAGAAACCAATGAAACGTATTACGAAGTTATTTCAGGAGTAAACGAAGGGGACGACGTAGTAATTGCAATTCATGCAAATGCCACCACAACCGCCGGAAAATCAGCAGCAAAAAGCCCGTTCATGCCGCAACGTCCAGGGAGTAACCGCAAAACCACCAAGTAGTCATGAAAAATCAAAAAACAATTATAGAGGTCAGTAAACTGAGGAAGGATTTTTACGTTGGCGAAATAACGGTCCACGCGCTAAAGGGAGTTGACCTGCAAATAAAGGAAGGCGAGTTTGTGGCCATTATGGGAACCAGCGGATCGGGAAAATCGACCATGCTGAACATTCTGGGTTGTCTCGACAAACCCACCGATGGCTCTTACATACTCGACGGGGTAAGCATGGGCGAACTCAGCAAAAACGAACTGGCAGGCCTGCGCAACAACAAGCTGGGCTTTGTTTTCCAGTCGTACAATCTACTGCCCCGCACCACTGCCCTGGAAAATGTCGAACTACCGCTTTACTACAATCCGAATGTAAAAGCCAAGGAACGCCGCGAACGGGGCATTGCAGCGCTGGAAGCCGTGGGCCTCGCCGACCGCATGCACCACATGCCCAACCAGCTTTCGGGCGGGCAGCAGCAACGGGTTGCCATTGCGCGTTCGCTGGTGAACGACCCGGTGGTTATTCTTGCCGACGAAGCCACCGGTAACCTCGACACCCACACTTCCTACGAAATTATGGCGCTTCTTCAGGATTTGAATGAGAAAGGGAAAACCATTGTTTTTGTCACGCACGAAGCCGATATCGCACGTTTTATGACCCGCAACGTGATGTTCCGCGACGGGCATATTATCCGTGAAGAAATGGTAAAAGACCGGCTCAACGCAGCAGAAATGCTAAAAAACCTGCCAGTTGAGGAAAACGGAGAAGAATGAGATATGAGATGTTAGATACTAGATTTTAGATAAATAGGAAATTTTTGAATACGAGAATAGTGGATTGAGGATCGGCATCGCGGATATGAATCAAATAATTTAAAACGATGAACTACACAAATACTTTAAAAATAGCGACGAACGCCCTGCGACGGAATAAATTCAGGGCATTCCTTACTATGCTGGGCATTATTATCGGCGTAGCTTCGGTAATCGCCATGCTGGCTATCGGACAAGGTTCGAAGAAAAGCATTCAGGATGAAATGTCAGGCATGGGAACCAACATGATTTTTGCCATGCCTGGTTCCGAGCAACGGGGCGGCGTACAAATGGGAAACAGCGATGCCCAAAGCATGAAATTGAGCGATGTGGCAGCAGTGGAAAAAGAATGTACCGCAATCAGCGCCGTTTCGTCTCAGGTAAGCTCGCGCGGACAGGTGGTTTACGGAAACAAAAACTGGCCCAGCAGCATTTACGGAGTGAACGAAAAATACCTCGATATACGAAAATACGCATTGTCATCGGGAAGGATATTCTCGGATCAGGAAGTACAAACTTATGCAAAAGTGTGTTTAATCGGGCAAACCATTATTGACAACCTTTTCGAAAAAGGAGAAGATCCGATTGGCAAATCCATTCGGTTCAACGATATTCCGATTAAAGTAATCGGGATTTTGGAGGAAAAAGGAGAAAACGGCATGGGACAGGACCAGGACGACATTATTCTGTCGCCCTATACAACCGTGCAAAAGCGAATTCTGTCGATCACCCACATCCAGGGAATATTTGCTTCAGCCGTATCGGAAGATGAAAATGACCTGGCCATTGAACAGCTCACCGAAACCTTGCGCCGGACCCATAAAATAAAGGACGGCGAAACCGACGATTTCCGAATCCGGTCGCAATCGGAGCTGGTGCAAACATTTACTTCCATCAGCGACATGATGACGACCTTACTGGGTGCAATTGCAGGCATCTCTCTGTTGGTGGGCGGTATTGGCATTATGAATATCATGTACGTTTCGGTAACCGAACGAACCAAGGAAATAGGACTTCGCCTGTCGGTTGGCGGCCGCGGAACCGACATCATGATGCAGTTCCTCGTTGAATCGATCATGCTGAGTATTTCCGGCGGCGTTATCGGCATTCTGCTCGGAATACTGGCATCGTATATTGTGTCATCGGTAATGAACTGGCCGGTGGTAATAATGACTTCGGCAGTTGTGTTCTCGTTTATCGTTTGCTCGGCCATCGGTATCTTTTTTGGATGGTACCCGGCGCGCAAAGCAGCAAGCCTGAACCCGATTGATGCGCTGCGGTATGAATAAAAAAATCAAAATAATTAACTATTAATACAGAAAATATGAACTGGATAAAGAAAAACTGGGGATGGGTCACAGTAACTATCATTGGATTACTGCCTTTCATCGAAATTATGAGCATTTTCAGTTTCGACTTTTCAGGAACCGGATCATGGATTTCAATAGAAACATTTACCGTTCCGGGAAGACAGCCCGGCGAGTTGCCCCGCGAAGTTTCGGGTGCACATAGGGCCGTAAAGGAAACAGGAGAATGGGCAATCCGCTGGCTTGTTGTGGTGCTGAGCCTTACGCCATTCTCAATATTAACCCGTATAAAACCAAGTTTATATGTAAGGCAGGCAACCGGAATAGCAGCATTTACCTATGCGTTTCTGCACTTTCTTTTTTTCTGTATCGACCGGAGCCTGATTGAAACATTCGAAGAACTTGGATACATCCTGGGACTGACAGCAACCCTGATCATGCTGGTACTTGCCATTACATCCAATAGAAAATCGATGAAATTTCTGCGGAATTTATGGAAGAAGATTCACCAGCTTGCATACCTGGCCAGCATTCTGGCTGTCGTGCATGTATCGCTGCTCAAACACGGTGACTGGCTTCCGTATGCGATTGTTCTCACCATTGGATTTTTGTTGCGCCTTCCTTTTATCAAAAACACGATCGGCAAATTGAAAAAACGCAAAACTGTCGCTGTCTTACAGTCTTTTTAGGCGTGGAAAGTACCACTTCACGAGCCATTGACCTCTGAAATAATTATCTTTGATAAAAATGAAATCGTATGTTCAAACCAAGATCAATACCTGATAAAAAGATCGCCATAGGGCTCCATATAATTGCCTGGATCATCCTTACTATAATTCCGCTTTACCTGAGTAACTCATTTGGTGGGGGCGGCAGTCAACACAGGCTCTACCAGTTTTATGTACATAGCCTATCGGCTGCAATCATTTTTTATATTGGTTATTTATGGCTGGTTCCGAAATTTTTTCTTCAGGAGCGGAAAATGGCTTATTTCATCCTATTAATAGGGTTGATCCTGGCAACCTATTTTCTGACTTCTTTTATCATCGATTATTTTCTGCATGACCCGGCAGAGGAAGAAAAGTTTCGCGAGGCATTTAAGAATCTGGCTGACAAGGAAAAAGGATTACGTCCGCCGAAGGAACTTTTTCGGTTTTACAACCATCTTCTCGTTTCTACTCTGATTTCAGGTTTTGCAATTGGCCTTGGTGTAATGGAAAAGTTGAAACAAAACGAGAAAAAGCAAAAAGAACTGGAAAAGGAAAAACTAAATTCGGAACTTGCCTTTTTGAAAAACCAGATCAGCCCGCATTTCTTTTTTAACACACTGAACAACATCTATTCGCTGATCGGTATCAACACTTCAGAAGCACAGGAAGCAGTTCTGAAACTGTCGAAACTAATGCGTTACCTGTTATATGAATCAGAAAACGGCGAATCGAAACTGAGCGATGAGATCAGCTTTATGAACCACTACATTGATCTGATGAAGCTGCGTTTGAACGATAAAGTAGAACTGTCTGTTTCGTTCCCTGAAAATGCCGAAAACTTCAGTATCCCGCCGCTTCTGTTTATACCTTTTGTTGAAAATGCTTTCAAACACGGGGTCAGTTATCGCGAACATTCATTTATCGATATTAAAATGACGGTTGAAGACAAGCATATTTCATTTCTGACAAGAAACAGTATCGGCACAAGCAGTCATGCAGGCGACGGACAACATTCGGGGATCGGGCTAGACAATGTAAAAAAACGGCTGAACCTGCTTTTCCCCGGGTATCATCATCTTAAAATTGACAAAACAACCGACGAATTTATCGTCAATCTTCAACTGGAAATAAAACCTGCAACATGACAAAAATACGCACCATAGCCATCGACGATGAACCGCTTGCACTCAAACTGGTAAGCGATTACATCCGGAAAACGCCGTTTCTGGAACTGGCAGGCCAGTTCGACAACCCGCTGGATGCCGTTGAGTTTCTGGAAAAAGAAATGATCGACCTGATTATGCTGGACATTCAGATGCCCGACCTCACCGGACTTGAATTCACAAAAATACTCCAGGATGCGCCCAAAATAATTTTCACCACAGCTTACGAAAAATATGCGCTGGAAGGTTTTAAAGTGAATGCCGTTGATTATTTGCTGAAACCGTTCAGCTATCCGGAATTTCTGGTTGCCGTGCAAAAAGCAAAAAAACTGATTGAAATGGAACAGGAACACTCCGCACTTCCTTCGCTGGAAGCCAACAGCCAGTTTTTGTTCCTGAAGTCGGAATACAAAATCCGCCGTATCAATTTCAACGATATTTTGTATATCGAAGGGTTGAAAGACTATGTAAAAGTTTACCTGCAATCGGAAAGCAAACCAATACTTTCACTCAACTCGGTGAAATCGCTCGAACAAAAACTACCTTCGGAGCAATTCATGCGGGTACACCGTTCGTTCATCGTCAACCTCAACCGTATTGAAGTAATTGAGCGCAGCCGTATTGTTTTCGGGAAAACCTACATTCCGGTCAGTGACCAGTACAAAGAAAAATTTCAGGAATTTCTGAATAAAAATTTTCTGTGAACAGTTAGGGTGTTTTCATGTTTTGATTGCATAAAACAACATATCTTTTTTCATATAAATGATTGATATGAAAAATAAATACTGCATAATTGTGTAATCAAAAATTCAGATGAGATACGTATCAAAATAAAGCTATCAAAACGAATAACTTGAAACAGAAAACCTGCTCCCAATCGATTCTTGCAGGAATAATCCTTCTTTGTATTATTCCGTGGAATGTTCTTTCCCAACCTATTGAGGAAATTAAAATCAGCGGCAATTTCAGGAATGTTCCGATGGTTTCGTTTTTAAAAACACTCGAAAACCAATACGGTGTAAAATCATTTTACAAAGATTCGTGGATTGAGCCCTATACCGTTAACACTAATTTTAGTGATACCCCTTTAATCAAAGCGCTGAACAGCGTCTTTACCGGGCACGAGCTTAATTATGAGATTTTTCAGGATCATGCTTTGATCATTTTTCCGCGAAATATCGACACACGGTCAAAATCTGAGGGCATCGATCAAATCCTTGTCATTGGCGACCCAATTAACATGGGACGCTACAAAACCGGAAAAATTGCCGGAAAAGTTTTAGATGGTAAAACCGGTAACTCTCTGCCCGGAGCTGTAGTTTACAACACCCGACTGGGAAAAGGCGCTACGACCGACAAAGAAGGTAATTTTCAACTGGAAATACCCACCGGCGATCATGTGCTAAAAATTTCGTTCATGGGTTTTCAGGAAAATGAACGTAAAATAAAACTGATTGAATCGGGTTCAGCAGAATTTGAATTGTTCGAAGAAACTCATAACCTGGGTGAAATAACTGTTGTTGCTGATGAATCGAATTCATCCCGTACCCAAATGAGCATGGTACAAATGAATGCAAAAGCCATTAAAAACCTTCCGTTGCTGATGGGCGAAAGGGATGTGATTAAAAGTATTGCCATGATGCCCGGCATCCAGGTGGTTGGTGAACTGGCCTCGGGATTCAATGTAAGGGGCGGCAACTCCGATCAAAACCTGGTTTTGCTGAATGGTTCTCCGGTTTTCAATACTTCTCACCTGTTTGGCTTTTTATCGATGATTAATCCTGATGTGGTTGATAATCTACGTGTTTTCAAGGGTGGCCTGCCTGCCCGCTTTGGCGAAAGGGTATCTTCAATCATGGAAATCGACATAAAAGAAGGCAACGACAAAGCCATTAAAATGTATGGAGGACTGGGGATAATCAATTCCCGACTGACCCTTGAAGGCCCGGTCACCAAAGACAAAAAGCTCCGGTTTCTGGCAGCCGGACGTATGTCGTACACCGACTGGGTGCTTGGGAAAGTTCCCGATCCCGATGTTTCGAACAGCGTGACTAATTTTTACGATTTCTGTGGGAAGGTATCATACCGCTTTAACCGGAACAACTGGATGAATGTGATGGGCTACACCAGCAGTGATGAATTCAGCACCAGCGCCCAATCGGTAAATAACTACGGGAACGACTTGTTCAATTTTGAAACGCACAACAAATACGGAGACGGGCTCAGCGGGGAACTGAATCTTTCGTACAGTAATTATAAATTCAAATTAACGGATTATGCTGATGGAAAAGATTACGAAGCCTACTACCTGGATAACCGGATTCAATATAATTCGTTGAAATATGATGTTTTCTGGCAACCGCATCCCCGCCATAGTATCCATACCGGAATCAATGCCATTTACTATTTAAACGACCCGGGAAAAATATCGCCGTATGCCGATACGACCGTAGTTATTACCAATCAGCTAAAACGTGAAAATGCGTTTGAAGGAGCATATTACCTGAGCGACGAGTTTGACGTCCTGCCCGGGCTAACGGTCAACCTTGGCTTGCGATACAGCCATTTTGCACTTATTGGGCCCAAAACAGAACTGCTTTACGATGAAAATAAGGCAAAAACTCCCGGTTCTGTGGTCGATTCGCTTGTTTTTGGGAAAGGCGAGATTGTAAAATCGTATGGAGGCATTGAACCCCGGCTCGCCCTGAATTATGAAACACAAAACGGGTATTCGCTAAAAATGAGTTACCAGCGCACGCGGCAGTATATCAACCAAATCAGTAACAATGCGGTTATTTCACCTGCCGAAATATGGAAAACCAGCGATTACCACCTGAAACCACTCATCAACGACCAGTTTGCAATCGGAGCTTCCAACAACAACCTGGTAAAAGGCTACAATTTATCGGCTGAAGTTTACTATAAGAACCTGCAAAACCTGATTGAATACAAGAACGGGGCACAAATAATCATGAACAAACATCTGGAAACCGATCTGGTTCCCTCCAATGGCTATTCGTATGGCATTGAATTTTCGCTGAATAAAAATCAGGGACGGTTGACCGGATGGCTCAATTACGTATATGCACGCACCATGCGAAAAACAACCGGCGATTTTGATGATGAAATGATCAACGATGGAAAATATTTCTCTTCAATCTACGACAAACCACACGATTTATCCGCTGTTGCAACCTACAACATTAGCCGCCGCTGGCGCATTTCAGGTAATTTCGTTCTTATCTCGGGGAGGCCGGTTACCCTTCCTGAATTAACGTACCAGTACGGAGGTGAAACGCTCGTGTATTACTCCGATCGCAACAAATACCGGATGCCTCCCTATCACCGTTTCGACTTTTCCATTACATTCGATGAAAACCTTCGCAGGAAACGCATGTGGAAAGGAAGCTGGACCTTCTCGGTTTACAACCTGTACGGACGGAAAAACCCGTATTCGGTATATTACCGGAAAACTGTGGGCAACGCTGAGACCAACTACGACAGCTACTCGCTGTTCAGCCTTTCAGTAATTGGCGTTCCTGTACCTTCATTAACCTACAATTTTACTTTTTGATATGGCCAAACAATTTATATATCTATTGCTGATTATAGCCGCTTTTATTTCCTGCGAAAAAATATACATTCCCGATCTCGACAATGTTGACGATCTGCTGGTAGTGGAGGCGATCCTCGTTTCAGGAAAAGAACAGAACGACATTTATCTGTACAAAACATTGAATTTCAACAGCAAATACAAGACCTATCCTGCAGTTACAGGAGCAAAAATCAAGCTGGTTGACGACCTTGGAAAAACAATTGATCTAACGGAAAAAAGCGCTGGCACATATCGCCTAAACGGACTTCTTGACAACAAACGAAGTTATTACCTCAGCATTGAACTGGATGACGATACCTATATTTCTGAAATCCAAACAGTACCGGCAATTCCTTCTATTGATTCAATATACGGGGCATTTGATACCCGAACAATTACTTCAGGCGCAGCAGACTCAGATGAAGATATATTTACAAAAACGGGACTGCAAATATTTACAGACATATATTACGACGGAAAACTCAACCATTACAGGTTTAGCGGACAAAAAATACTCCAGTTTAAGGATTATTATAGTGTTCCTTTTATGGGTACAACCATTAAGAAGCCCATTTACTGCTGGAGAACGTATTCCCTTTCAGGAACTTTTAATATTGCCGGGCCCCCTGAATACAGCTCTGAAAAGGATATTAAAAAGCACCGTCTCGAATTTTTCAACCAAAACTACTATGAACTTATTGCCGACACACAGGATTTTGCCGGATGGATTTATATAATCGACCAATACGGAATTACAGAAGCTGCACACGAATACTATTCTGATTTAAAGAATCAACTGGAAGCCGAAGGAAAAATATTCGACCCGATATATGTACAGGTTGAAGGAAATATCACCTGCTCGAATAACCCGGAGAAAGTGGTACTTGGAAATTTTGAAATTGCGTCACACAAACAATACCGTTACCTGTTAAAATACTACAATAAAAAAACTACATTTTCAATACGAACCATTTCTGAGTTTCACGATATCCCTTCGGCTGGCAATATAAAAAACACTCCTCCCGATTTCTGGGAATATTAATTTTTAAAATCACCGGATGATGTATCTAAAAAAATACAAAAACTCACTTCGTCTGCTATTGTTGGCACTTGCATTTGCACAGCTTACACAAGCACAGGACAAGGTGTATATATTCCCCGATCAAAATTCGTACGTATCGGGCGACACGGTATGGTTCAGTACGGTCATAGTTCATGAACAGGAGAATGCAGGAAACAATGTTGTACATCTTCAACTGGATGATACCGGTAACCGGCATATTACCAGTGTCGCTGTTTTATGCAAAAACGAACAGGGAGAGGGGTATCTGCCAATTCCGGATTCGTTGTCGACAGGGATTTATCTGCTGAAAGCATTTACCAATGGACCCCGGCAAACAATTTACCAGCGCCTGCTAACTGTTTACAACCGGTTTGACGAAGAGTTCATTCAAATAAAGACTCCTGAAACCAGCGGAATTCAACAGTTTTCGAAATTCGAAAATGTTCATATATCAACAGATAAGGACACAATTGGCGCCCGTGAAAATGTGAATGTAAAAATTGAAATTCCGGCCAGCGAATGTTCCAATTTGTCACGATTGATCATCACGGTCGGCCTGTCTGACCCTTCGTCTGAAGATTGGAACCCGGCATTTATCCCTGCAATGGAGAAAAAGGGTAGCAATACTTCCGTATCGATGCCGGAAAAAGACGGGGTACTGGTGAATGGAAAAGTTTTTTCGAAAACCAATCAGGCAAATGTTGCCAGAGCAATTGTATTATTAAGTATTCCCGATACAATCCCCTATTTCGATTATTGTGTTTCCGACTCAGCCGGAATGTTTTCCTTCTTTCTGCAAAATGCAACAGGTACCGGAAACCTGGTACTTCAGGCACGTTCTGAAAACTGTGGTGAATGCGAAATAAAGCTATTTGAAAACTATATTGAAACCGAGGAACTTCCAGTAACGGACCCCAAACCATTCACTTATGAGCAGAAAAATTTTGCCGAAGCCGTTATTAATGCATCCTACTTTGAAAAGCTTTTTTTTGGTTACAAATTACCGCCAACAGCACCTTTCTCTATTCCTGTTGAATTTAAATACCCGTTTTACGGAGAGCCAACTACAACCGTATATCCTGAACTTTTTACCGACCTCCCAAATTTCACTGAAGTCTCCCGGGAACTGCTTCACGGAGTTCAGTACAGGGAAAAAAAGGATGAAACTTCCATCTGGATGTACAATTACGGGAGCAATTACATGTTTAACGAAGAACCGTTAAAACTACTGGACGGTATCCCTGTTTTTGATCCGCATGTTTTCTCGAAAATGGGGAGCAGTGACATCAAAAAAATAGATGAAGTTTTTTATGAACGCTATTTTGGAGACATCGCGTTCCAGGGAGTGCTGGCAGTATATTCAAAGAACCATTCGCTAAGCTGGATCGAAAATACTCCGGGTATGCAACTATTCAGCTACCCATGCCTGCAAACTCCTGTCAGCCGGAGATTCGACGAAACGCCAAAGGGAAAATCAAATTTGCCCGATTTTAGAAAAACATATTACAGAAACAGCACTGACCAGATAAAAACTTTAAACGAATTCTCCTTTCAGACATCCGATATCAAAGGAAATATTGTGATACGTGTAATTGCAATTACCCGTCAAAACCAAATTTTATACACCCGAAAAATACTTGAAACCAGATGAAAAAAGTATACTTAGTTCTGTTTGTTTGCCTGACGGGTCTGTTCTGTGAAAGCGCCCAAGCTCAGGAACTTCATAATAAACGGATACCTCTTTCTACGGAATCAAATTCGCTGAATTATAAACTTCAGGGTAAAAAGTATTACCAAGAACCTGCGTTTAACGATTCAAAGTTTTTAACCAATGAATGGTGTACCGGAGATGTGGTACTTGAGAACGGTGATCGTTACGATAATCTGAAACTGAGATTAAACAGTCATCTTGACGAACTCGTTGAATACAACAGACGGGTTGGTTCAACAATCATGCTCGATAAACATGCAATTTCCGAATTCAATCTAAATTTCGAAGACGGACACACCGAACATTTTCGCAAGATCTCTTTCAATAAATATTCAAAAGACGATCGTTATTTCAGCATCCTGCACGAAGGAAAATTGTCGGTTTTACTTTGGTACAAAACCATTGAGCAAAAAATAACTCCATACTATGATAAAAATAATATTTTGCGCGATTTGAAATTTGTGCTTACAAAGAATTATTATCTCGTACTTCCCGATAAAAGAATTGTAAAATTTACACTAAAAAACCAGTCTTTTATTAAAATGTTTCCTGAACAAAAACAAGAAATAAGACGATTGTTCCGAAAAAATAAGGTTTTGATCAAAAGCAATGAAGAGATTGTCAGAGGAGTAAAACTTATTGAAAAAGAAATCATGCAGAATTGAGCAACCGGTTGTAGTTTCTACACAACCACTTTTATTCTGAAAAAAAATAAAAAACGCAGGCCTGTAAGCCGGGTTCTGTATTCTGCCTCGTTGCCGAAACAAAACCTCTATCATTTATCTGGCCATGCCATTGCTGACATGATCGTAAGCAGCCTACCCCTTACGACATTCATTGCTGAAAACAAGGCGGGCAGCCCTGCTTGCCGGTTACCCGACAAATCGTAATATATTTGGCTTTGCAACCCATGAGAGGTACGGCTCCCGGTGTCTCCACCGGAACCGGTGAGCTTTTACCTCACCTTTTCACCCGTTCCCCGATTACTCGGGGTGGTTATTTTCTGTTACCTTACTGCAAACTTTCGCCTGCCTTCCCGTTAGGAAACATGGTGCCCTTCGTTGCCCGGACTTTCCTCCTCCCCCGGTTGCCCGGGAAAAGCGATAGAGCGGCCTGCGGCTGCAAAAGTAGTAAACTTTTCGGATGATGAACCCGGGTTGAGAAGTTGAGAATGGATGAATTGTTATATTGCTGAATTGTTATGTTGTTGAATTGTTGAATTGCTAAAGGTTGCTAACAGCCTTTCTGCAAGCCAAGACTGAGACTGAGACTGAGACTGATCACTGCTATTTCCTCAGAATAACCATGGTCGCCCCGAAGCCGTATTCCTGGAAACTGGCGTCCTGAAAAGCATATTTTTTGAATTTCAGGGAAAGCTCTTTGCGAATTTCCTGTTTCAACGTACCGTTGCCCAAACCATGAATAAAAACAATCCGTTTGATTCCGTTTTTTATTGCTTCATCTAACTTTTCGCGAAATGTTTTCATCTGTATTTCAAGCATCTCGTGGTTCGAAAGGCCACGGTTGTCGTCCAGCAATTCGTGTATATGAAGGTCAACTTCCACCAAATCGGGATTCAGGTTCAACTGCTTTTTAACCTTCGGCTCCTGCTTTTCGCGAATCACCTTGTGTATTTCCTGGCTGGTCAAATCCTGCAATTCGTCTTCAAAATCGGAATTACTGATCGGGATTAAAAGGGCGCCGGTCGAAAAATACACGCTTCGCTGAAAACTTTTTTCCTTGTAAAATTTCACCGGACTGATTTTTATCCGTTTGAAAACCGGCAGTTCGCAGTTTTTTGATTTTTCGCGGAAAAACAGCAACTGGAAATAGAAATCAGGCAGATCGTTCAATTCATTCTGCGAAAAACTTTCCAGCAATAGTTTTGTACCGGCTTCCAGTTTGCCCGATTTCACACTCGAATATTCGCCTTCATTCAAATGACTGTAGTTGTACAAAACCGTAAAATTGCTGCCATTTACCAAATACGCTTTCATTTCCCCGGCAATGGGATTGGCTGCGTTTTCAGGAACAAAAGCAAAATAAAACTCCGGGGCATCGCTGGTTTCAACAATAATTCGTTCAGCAGAATTATCTTCTGGTTTATTCTGAACCTGACTCTGCGATTCACGTTTCGTTTGACCGGCATCCGGCTTTTCGTCCCGCCGGTCGTCAACCAATACCAGTTGCGAAATGAGTACCGGTACTTCAAAACCATCGTTGTCTTCCACATTTACCATATTTTTTCCTGAGAAGCCAGTCACGGTTCCACCACCAACTGCATTCAGAAATTTCACTTTGTCACCAATCTGTATCATGTATTTCCAATTTTTGTCAAAAGTACGAAGTATTTTGTGCTACCCGGCAGAATCTTTACATTTGCGGCCAGAATTATGGGAAATTTCAACAATATAAACCCGGGCAGTATTTCAATCAGCGATTTTAATTATCCTCTTCCGGATGAAAAAATTGCGAAATACCCGCTGCCACAGCGCGACCAATCGAAATTACTGGTATGGAAAAACCATTCGATTGAAGACCGCATTTTCAGTGAACTTCCCGATTTATTGCCCACAAACAGCCTGCTGATTTTCAATAATACCAAAGTCATTCGGGCAAGGCTTTTGTTCGAAAAAGAAACCGGCGCCCGCATCGAAATATTCTGTCTCGACCCGCACGAACCATCCGATTACCAGATTGCTTTTCAGCAAACCAAAACGTGTACCTGGAAATGCATGATTGGCAATCTGAAAAAATGGAAAGAAGGAACACTAAAAAAATCGATTATTATTGAAGGAGAAAACGTTGAGCTTTGTGCCGAAAAAATCAGTTCCGACCGGCAAGACAACATTATTCGGTTCATCTGGAACAATGTCCATTTCGAATTTTCAAAAATTATCGAACACGCGGGAATCCTTCCCATTCCTCCCTATTTGAACAGAGAAACCGAGGAATCGGACTTGCAACGTTATCAAACCGTCTATTCAAAAATAAAAGGTTCGGTGGCTGCACCCACGGCCGGGCTTCATTTTACCGAAGAAGTTTTTCAGCGAATCCGTGAAAAAGGTTATCAAACCGAAGAATTGACGCTGCATGTCGGCGCCGGGACTTTTCAGCCCGTAAAATCAGAAACCATCGAAGCACACCGGATGCACGCCGAACAAATATACATTCCGCAACAACTGATCGAACGGTTATTGAAACACCGGGGCCCCCGCATCGCCGTGGGAACTACCACTATCCGCACCCTCGAAAGCATCTACTGGCTCGGAACCCAGATTACCACAGGTTCAGTTTCTGATATTTCGAACCTGAAGATTTCGCAGTGGGAACCCTATCAGGGTACAAAAAAAATAGAAGTAAACGAGTCGCTGCAGGCCATTCTTTCGTTCATGAAAAGCAGGCAAACCGACCATTTTTCGGCTTCCACCGAAATCATTATTGTGCCGGGCTACGAATTCACGATAATCGACGGGATGCTGACCAATTTTCACCAGCCACAAAGTACGCTGTTGCTATTGGTTTCCGCATTTCTGGGCGAAAACTGGAAAACCGTTTACAACCATGCACTACAAAACAATTATCGGTTCCTAAGTTACGGCGACAGCAATTTATACCTGAAATAAACGTCGGGCAAACTTCCTTTACATTTCTATTAACAATTACCCGCCAGTTATTAACGAAAGCCTTTTTGAAAGGACATATCTGTTATTTTTATATCCTCTTAATTTTGCAATTAAAACTATTGGTATGAGCGGATTTTTTGGAAGTGTTTCGAAAAACGATTGTGTTGCCGATGTATTCTACGGCACTGATTATCATTCACATTTAGGCACCAAACGTGCCGGAATGGCTTTTCTTTCAGAAGAAAAAGGTTTTCAGAGAGCCATCCACAGCCTTGAAGACGGCTACTTCAGAAATAAATTCGATAATGATATGGCCGGATTCAAGGGAACCAGCGGCATTGGTGTCATCAGCGATAACGAAGCACAACCAATACTGGTGACCTCCCATTTGGGACGATATGCAGTAGCAACTGTAAGCAAAATTGTCAACCTTGATGAACTGGAAGAACGTTACATGCGGTTGCGGCGCACATTTTCGGAAACCAGTCAGGGGTCGGTAAACCCGACAGAGCTGGTTGCCATGCTTATTGCAGAAGGCGAAGATTTTGCTTCAGGAATTGAAAATGTCTATAACCTTGTGAAAGGTTCCTGTTCCATATTAATTCTTACTGAAAACGGGATTATCGCTGCACGCGACAAACTGGGACGCACACCAATTATCATCGGAAAAAAAGAAGGCGCTTTTGCCCTTGCATTTGAAACCTGCGCTTTTCCGAACCTCGGTTTCGAAATTGAAAAATACCTTGGCCCGGGCGAAGTTGTTCACGTAACGGCCGATGGCCATACTCAGTTGCGCAAACCGAATGAAAAAATGCAGGTTTGTTCATTCCTCTGGGTATATTATGGTTATCCTCCATCGTTTTACGAAGGCATTAATGTTGATGGATGCCGCTACCGTTGCGGTGCAGCGCTTGCCCACAACGACACAACCGAAGCCGACTTTGTTGCCGGGATACCCGATTCAGGAGTGGGGCATGCTATGGGTTACAGCAATGAAAAGAAAATTCCGCTAAAACGTCCGTATTCGAAATACACGCCAACCTGGCCCCGAAGTTTTATGCCTCAGAACCAAAATATGCGCGACCTTGTTGCCAAAATGAAACTCATACCCAACGTTTCGGTAATCAGGGGAAACCGGGGCATTTTCCTTGACGATTCGATTGTTCGCGGTACTCAGTTAAAAGACAATGTCCACGATTTGCATGCCGCAGGGATCAAAGAAGTGCACATGCGTATTGCCTGCCCTCCCCTCACCTATCCCTGCGAATTTCTGAATTTCAGCCGTTCGCGATCGAACCTTGATCTGGCAACCCACAAAGCCGTTAACCAACTTGAAGGAAAAACGGACATTGACATGGCCGAATATTCCGACAGCAATAGCCCAAAATATGCCGCAATGGTTGAACAAATACGCAAAAATCTGGATCTGACCACACTCAAGTTTCAAAAACTCGACGATCTGGTAGAAGCAATTGGTCTTCCAAAAGAAAAGCTTTGTACCCACTGCTGGGACGGATCAAGTTATTTTTAAAATAGTCGGGTTTGGGCATTTCTGGTTATTCTGCTTGCCTGTTCATGTTTTTCGAGCAGGATTTCAAATAATTTAACGGTTGCCAGAGCGTCGCCTGCTGCCCGGTGCCGACCGTCAATAGTAATATCCAGGTCGCTGCATAATTTCCCCAGCGAATACGACGCATGTCCGGGAAGGTATTTCCGTCCGAGTTTAACAGTGCACATGGTTTTGCGTTTAAAATCATACCCCAAACGGCTGAATTCTTCCTGAATAAATCTATAATCGAAGCTAGCATTGTGTGCAACAAAAATATTTCCGGCCGTCAGTTCAATCACTTTCTTTGCAATTTCATAAAAGCGAGGGGCATCCTTCACCATTTCATCATCAATACCTGTCAGTTTCGTAATAAAATAAGGAATATGACATTCAGGGTTTATCAATGTTAAAAAAGAATTAACTATTTCCTGCCCATTGTGTACAAATATTGCTATTTCAGTAATTTTACCGGACTTCGTAGTTATTCCTGTTGTTTCAATGTCAATTATGGTATACAATGCTCTTTTATTTTATACAAAAATGGAAAAAAATATCTATTATACGATACCAGTTTCAGTAAAGTAAAAAGCATGGATCATGAAAAAAAAAAATAGAACAGGGATCATTTTCAGAATATGTTATTAATAACATTAAAAAAAATTGTAAATTGTCGTAAATATAAACCTCATAATTATGAAACGAACAGCTTTATATCTTGTTTTTTTTCTTTCCACCTTTGGTTTATTTGCACAAAATGCAGATAATAAGTGGGCTTTGGGAATTGAATTTGGCACGTTGCAGTACAAAGGTGATCTGGGAGACCAGTTCAACAAGTTTAACGACTGGAAGAACGGTGTTGGCTTAAGTTTAATTCGATATCTAAATCCATCTTTTGATGGAGTTTTGCATCTTGACTATAATCTGGTTGACGAAGCCGGTCCTCTACTCACCGAGGCAAACCGATTTCAGGCACGTTTTTTTAACGTCGGATTAGATTTACGTTACAAACTGAACAACGGATACATTTTTAAAGAAGACGCATTGATTCAACCCTTCGGTGCGCTGGGTTTCGGTTATCTTGGAGGAAATGTCTATGGTCTTAGTCTTGCAAATGGCACTACTCCATACGACAAAAATATGGGAGCCCTGGATTTTTACGTTGGAGTTGGAACCAAGGTCCGGATTTCAGAAAAAGTAAGCTGGACTCTTGAATATGGACAAATTAATACGACGGAAGACAATTTTGACGAAGCTACCGCATTACTGGACGGAAACGACAAATTCCGCAGAGTAAAAACAGGACTGGTAATCACACTGGGTAAAGCCAAAGACTCGGACGGTGACGGAGTTACCGATCGTAAAGACGAATGTCCGGAAACTCCCACCGGAGTTCAGGTTGATGAAAAAGGCTGTCCAATTGATACCGACGGCGACGGAATTGCCGATTATCAGGACGATTGTCCTACTGTTGCCGGAGTTCCTGCACTCAAAGGCTGCCCTGATAAAGATGGCGACGGAATTGCAGACAAAGACGATGAATGCCCGGATGTTGCCGGAATAAAACAGTTTAAAGGTTGTCCGGATTCAGACGGAGACGGGGTTACTGACAAAGACGATAAATGTCCGGATACACCAAAAGGATGGAAAGTTGACGCAAAAGGTTGTCCACTTGACAGTGACGGAGACGGAATTGTAGATGCAGAAGATGCATGTCCTACCGTTGCAGGAGTTGCCGAAGAAAAAGGCTGTCCAAAGAAAGACAAAGCAAAAGAAGCAGAACGTATCCCAGCCAAAATAGATCAGAAAATTGAACCGGTTTATTTCGTAATCGACCAGAGCTATATTACTGATTATTCGAAGAAGAAACTTGACAACATTGTAAGCATATTAAAAAGCAATTCGAATTATTTATTGGATGTTTACGGACATACCGATGACACGGCTGATGAAGACTACAATATGAAACTTTCTCAAAGAAGGATCGATTCGGTTATAGCATATCTCACCAGCAAGGGAATCAGCGCCTCCATTATCCATCAAACAAAAGCATTCGGGGAAAGCAAACCTGCCGATACCAATGCAACTGACCAAGGAAGGCAAAAGAACCGCCGGGTTGAATTTATGATCATGATTTTAAAATAGAAATACATTTTTTCTGTAGAAAAACCCTGTCCTTACGGATGGGGTTTTTCATTTATCCGGGCTTCACTTCATTCCCCGGAAAATCTTATCTTTGCCACGCAATTTTAAAATTCAGGATAAAATGACTATTGACCTCATTATTCGCGATAAAGTACTTGAAGCTGTTGAGAAATTATACGAACAAAAAATGCCCGTAGAAAGTGTTCAGGTGCAGATTACCCGCAAAGAGTTTGAAGGTGACCTGACTGTCATAGTGTTTCCCTTTTTACGTTTCTCAAAAAAATCGCCGGAACAAACTGCTGAAGACTTGGGTAATTACCTGCTTCAGAATATAAATGAGATCGATAAATTTAATGTAGTGAAAGGGTTCCTGAACCTTGGCATCTCTTCATCCTATTGGCTTTCAGTATTAAATAATGCATACGCTAATCCTGATTTCGGCTTCAAAAAAGCCAGTGACGAATCGCCTCTGGTAATGGTCGAATATTCGTCGCCCAACACCAACAAGCCATTGCACCTGGGACATATCCGTAACAATTTGCTGGGTTATTCACTTTGCGAAATTTTAAAGGCAAACGGGAACCGGGTTGTAAAAACCAATATTGTGAACGACCGGGGCATCCATATTTGCAAATCGATGCTGGCCTGGCAACAATGGGGCAACGGCGAAACACCCGAATCATCGGGAATGAAAGGCGACCATTTGGTAGGCAAATACTACGTTTTATTCGATAAAGAATACAAAAAAGAAATTGCCGGTTTAGTCGCAAGCGGAATGGGTAATGATGATGCTGAGCAAAATGCCCCGTCCATTGTTGCTGCCCGCGAATTACTGCGGAAATGGGAAAACAAAGACCCGGAAACCATCGGGCTTTGGAAAACCATGAACGGTTGGGTTTATAAAGGATTCGATGTAACCTATAAAAAAATGGGCGTCGACTTCGATAAAATATATTACGAATCAGAAACTTACATCATTGGTCGTGATGAAGTTATGAGAGGATTGAATGAAGGCATTTTCTACCAAAAGGAAGATGGCTCGGTATGGGCCGACCTGACTGCCGATGGCCTCGACCATAAAATACTTTTGCGCAGCGACGGCACATCGGTCTATATGACCCAGGATATTGGCACTGCCAAGGAACGGTTCAACGACTATACGATCGACAAAATGATTTATGTGGTTGGCAACGAGCAAAATTATCATTTCCAGGTACTTTCCATCCTGCTCGATAAACTCGGGTTTGAATGGGGAAAAGGCCTGCACCACTTTTCGTACGGAATGGTTGAACTCCCGAACGGCAAAATGAAATCGCGCGAAGGAACTGTTGTCGATGCAGATGACCTTATTGAAGAAATGGTGCATGTAGCCCGGAAAACTTCCGAAGAACTTGGCAAACTCGAAGGATTGCCGGAACACGAAGCAGAAGAAACCTTCCGGCTGATCGCGTTGGGGGCGCTAAAATATTTTATTTTGAAAGTTGACCCAAAAAAGAACATGCTTTTCAATCCCGAAGAATCCATCGATTTCAATGGAAATACGGGCCCGTTCATTCAATATACCTATGCGCGTATTCAGTCTGTGTTGCGAAAAGCAGCAGAACAGGGCATTGTACTTCAGCCGCTGGACATGAACCTCGACGTAGCTGCAAAAGAACAGGAACTGATCAAAAAGGTCGTTCTGTTTGAGAGCGTTGTCGAAGAAGCAGGAAATCTGTATAGCCCCGCATTAATTGCCAATTACGTATACGATCTGGTAAAAGAATTTAACCAGTTCTACCACGATTTTTCCATTCTGAAAGAAGAAAACGATCAGGTTCGGAACCTACGTTTGGCATTGGCCGAAACCATTGCAAAAATTATCCGTTCGGGAATGAAATTACTGGGTATCGGAGTGGTTGAAAGAATGTAATAAAATGAAGAAAGGAGACCCTTTGGCCTCCTTTCAATGGATTTCTACATTATTGCGATTCGTGAAAAAGGGATCCGTTTTTCTCTGCCAATCAGGCATTTTTTGTGTTTTCTAATGATTGTTTCCCGGTCCAGGGTGCTCAATCCGTCAAAATATTTCATCCGCTCAAGCAAAGGCAACTGACGCACCTGAACCAATGCACAATCCGATATTTCTTTATTCATCGGACATTGAATTAATAGGCCCCAATAATCTGTGTTGTTCTTGCTCATTCTAATTCTATTACACTATACATGGGTTCATTCCGTTTTTCATGAAAAGGTTACCCTCAAATTCCCTTTTTTTTCATTATAAAGTAGAAATAGTTTATCCTTTCTCACAAAGACTATCAAATAAGCAGTGTATACGATTTTCAATTGTCAGTATCCAACAGTTTCACTTTGGTATATTTTTGTATTTTTGCAGCAACGTTAAAAGAATCGAAAAAATTTAAGTCCTGATATGTTTGAGAATCTGAATGAAAAGCTTGAAAGGTCGTTTAAACTGTTGAAAGGACAGGGAAAAATAACCGAGATTAATATTGCAGAAACCTTGAAAGAAGTGCGCCGGGCGCTGCTCGATGCCGACGTCAATTTCAAAATTGCAAAAACATTTACTGAAAACGTAAAAACCATTGCCCTTGGACAAGATGTACTGAATGCGGTAAAACCCGGACAGATGATGGTGAAGATTGTTCACGACGAGCTGGCCAAACTGATGGGGGGCACATTTGTCGACATCAATTTAAAAGGAAGTCCGACCGTTATTTTGATCGCCGGATTGCAAGGCTCCGGTAAAACAACATTTTCAGGCAAGCTGGCCAAAATGCTGAAAAGCAAAAAAGGCCGCCACCCAATGCTGGTAGCAGGCGACGTTTACCGCCCTGCGGCCATTGAACAGTTAAAAATTCTGGGTGAGCAGGTGGGCGTTCCGGTGTACACCGAAGAAGGCAACATGAACCCGGTAAAAATTGCACAATCGGCTATACGCGAGGCCAAAATGAAAGGCTACGATGTGGTGATCGTCGATACCGCAGGCCGTTTGGCCATCGACCAGCAGATGATGAACGAGATCAGCGCTGTGAAAGATGCGATCAATCCGCACGAAATTTTGTTTGTCGTTGATGCGATGACTGGCCAGGATGCAGTAAATACAGCCAAAGAATTCAACGACCGGTTGAATTTCGATGGTGTCGTTTTAACCAAGCTCGATGGCGATACCCGTGGTGGTGCTGCCCTTTCCATCCGTTCTGTCGTTGAAAAGCCAATTAAATTTGTAGGAACAGGAGAAAAGCTGGAAGCGCTTGATAATTTCCATCCCGAACGTATGGCCGACCGTATTTTGGGAATGGGCGACATCGTTTCGCTGGTTGAAAAAGCGCAGGAACAGTTCGATTCTGAAGAAGCCCGGCGTCTTCAGAAAAAGCTGGCAAAAAACCAATTCAATTTTGACGATTTCCTGAAACAGATTCAGCAAATTAAAAAGATGGGAAACCTGAAAGATTTGGCATCGATGATTCCGGGAATGGGAAAAGTTATGAAAAATATAGATATTGACGACGACGCATTCAAGCATATTGAAGCGATTATCAAATCGATGACTCCTCTCGAACGGGAAAATCCTTCTGTATTGAACGGTTCGCGCAGAAAACGTGTTGCCGATGGTTCGGGAACTAATATTCAGGAAGTCAACCGCCTGATCAAACAGTTCGACGAAACCAGCAAAATGATGCGCATGGTTTCGCAGGGTAAAAACCTGAACCGGATGATGGGTAATATGAGAACGAGATAATAATCAATACAAACAGATCATGATAATTATTGACGGGAAACAAACAGCTTTTGACATAAAAAAGGAAATAAAAGAAGAAGTTGACAAAATTGTTTCCAAAGGAAATCGTGCCCCGCATCTGGCGGCCATTTTGGTAGGACACGATGGCGGTAGTGAAACCTATGTTGCCCACAAAATAAAAGATTGTGCAGAAGTTGGTTTTAAATCGACCATGATACGGTACGAAGACGATGTTACCGAGGAAGAATTACTCGCCAAAGTTGCAGAATTAAACGCTGACGACGAACTGGACGGATTCATTGTACAGTTGCCTCTGCCAAAACATATTTCCGAACAAAAAGTAATCGAGGCAATCGATCCGAAGAAAGATGTTGACGGATTTCACCCGGTAAATGTTGGCCGGATGGTGATCGGGCTCCCGGCCTTTGTTTCAGCCACACCGGATGGCATCGTCGAATTAATCCGACGTTATAAAATCGAAACTTCAGGAAAAAATTGTGTGATTGTTGGTCGCAGTAATATTGTTGGCCGCCCGCTGAGCATACTAATGTCGCAGAAATCGATCAATGCTACGGTTACCGTTGCTCACAGCCGCACCAAAGACCTTGAAAAAGTATGCGCCGAAGCAGACATTCTGATTGCAGCGCTTGGCTCTCCTGAATTTATTAAAGGAAATATGGTAAAAGAAGGCGCCGTTGTTATTGATGTGGGAACCACCCGTGTTGAATCAACCGAAACAAAATCAGGCTTCAAACTAAAAGGAGATGTAAAATACGATGAAGTGGCTCCGAAATGCTCGTTCATTACTCCTGTTCCCGGAGGGGTTGGCCCGATGACCCGCGTTTCATTGCTGAAAAACACCTTGTTGGCTGCAAAAAAGACAATCTTTAAATAAGAAATTCTTCAGATAAAACAGTAAAGAAATTCCCGCTACAACGGGATTTTTTTTATAGCAACAAATTCTCCCGACTATTTCAGAACTAAAATTATTGTTCCATTCATCATAAATTTGCTATCCGTCCGTTCTGTATTTCTGGTTCATTTTTCCTAATTTTATCAAATATCAAAATCAAACGAGATGAAGACGAGAATGATTTCAAAAGTTACCCTGCTTGTTGTTTTGCTATGGATTTTCCAATCATGCGGAACTGTTCCGATGACAGGACGGTCACAGATGGCATTTTTGCCGGAGTCGAGCATGGTGGAAATGAGCCTTACCAGCTACTCCCAGTTTCTGAACGAAAATAAAGTTTCGGCCAACCGGACCCAGACTGATGTTGTAAAACGAGTTGGAACGCGGATAGCTGCTGCAGTAGAAGAATATCTCAAGCTAAATGGGTTTCAGGACCGAATTGGCGATTTCAAATGGGAATTTAACCTGGTTGAAAGCGAAGAAGTCAATGCATGGTGCATGCCCGGCGGAAAGGTGGTTTTTTATACTGGTATTTTACCTCTCACGCAAAACGATGCAGGTGTTGCAGTAGTTATGGGACACGAGATTGCCCACGCCGTAGCACGGCACGGCAACGAACGTATGAGCCAGCAACTATTGATTCAAATGGGCGGGGTCGCTTTATCGGAAGCAGTAAAACAAAAGCCACAGGAAACACAGACATTGTTTTTGGCTGCTTACGGCGCAGGTTCACAATTGGGTGTAATTCTCCCTTACTCGCGAAAACACGAATACGAAGCTGACCGGATGGGGATGATGTTTATGGCAATGGCCGGATATAATCCGCAGGAAGCGCCTACATTCTGGGCCCGAATGTCACAACTGGGAAGTTCCAATACTCCTGAATTTCTAAGCACACACCCGGTTTCAGAAAAACGGATCGAAGCGTTGAACGGCTTGATTCCCGAAGCCATGACCTATTACAAAAAGTAAAATAGCTTTGGTGCCAGACAAACCATAAGAATTATTTTCGAATAATAGTCTGTTAATAAATAGGTTTAGACTTTATTCAAAAAAAATCTTTACTTTTGATTGAGAAAAACAAGAAATTTAATTTATCCAAGAACAATGGAAGGCTTTGAAAAAAATGATGAACGGGAATTAGAGAGCAAATTTCGAGAAGAAATTTATTCAAAAGCTATTAGGGCCGGAAAAAGAACTTATTTCTTCGACGTTAAATCAACCCGGAATGATGAGTACTACCTGACCATCACGGAAAGCAAGAAACGATTCGAGCAGGATGGCCAATTTCACTTCGAAAAGCATAAAATATTTCTTTACAAGGAGGACTTTGAAAAGTTTATGGATGGCTTACAGGAAGTAATTGATTTTATTAGTGAAAATCAATTATACGATGACGATGCCAATTCTGATTTTGTTTTGGAAGTTGGCATGGACGAAGAAGAAACAGATATTGAAACTGTTTCGAAAAAAGATTATACGAATATTGATTTTGATGACCTATCCCATTGAGGATAAAAAAATCCCGCTTAAAGCGGGATTTTTTATGCAATATTGCGTTCTTTCCTGATCGATTCGTAGGCTTCATTCACCTTCTGGAATTTTTCCTTGGCAGCATTCTGAAAATCATCACCCAAATAACTTACCTTATCCGGATGGTATTTCATAGCCATTTTGCGATACGCTTTTTTTACTTCCTCATCGGTAACCGATTTTTCAATTTCCAGTATTTTGTAAGCAGTATCTGTATTGGGGATAAACATCGAATGAATTGATTCGAAATCTTTGCTGCTTATTCCCATGTATTGAGAAATATGAGCGATCAAATCGAGTTCTGTTTGGTGAACCTGCCCGTCGGATTGTGAAATTCCATATAAAAAATGGAGCAATTGCAACCGCGACGAGTAGTCCATGTTCTTTGCAATTTGTCTGCACACATCGGCAACCGGTATATTTTGGTTCAGCAGGTCTTTCAACAGCCGGGTAGCTTCCGTTGCAGAAGCAGCTCCAAAAGTCCGCACAAAAAATTGTTTTACATACTCCAATTCCGACTTCATAATTCTTCCGTCGGCTTTCATAACAGCAGCGACCAACACCAAAAGGCTCATTACATAACCCCCGGTTGTTGTTGGCTGTTGCTGCCCTGAGTAAGAAGAACCGGGTTGAAATTTATTTTCACTATCGAATACCGATCCTACTACAAAACCTAATATCCCGCCAAGCGGACCAAAAAATGCCCAACCCAATCCGCCTGCAATCCATTTTCCAAATTTAGCCATCTGTTTTAATCGTTTTTATAATTTCCAGTACTTGCGGAATAATCAATTCCCGCCCGTTATTTTGAATAATAAAATTAGCCAGTTTCACCTTTTGCTCATCCGTCCATTGATTCGCCATTCGTTGCCGTATCTGCTCCTCTGTATCCGAATCGCGTTGTACCACCCGACCGAGCCTGGTATCTTCGTCGGCCACCACCAAAATAGTGTAATCCATATCGCGGTAATGACCACTCTCAAACAAAATAGCCGCTTCGTACAAAACAAACGGCGCCTTCTGCTTTTCGCTCCATTTATAAAACGATCGGTGAACCTCAGGATGAACAATCTCATTTACCTGTTTCAGCAAATATTGGTCATTGAATATAATGGAAGCAAATTTTTTTCGGTCAATGGTTTGATTTGGCAGGTAAATGTCGGGACCAAAAATCGAAATCAATCTTGAGCGGACAGAACTATTGGTGCCAAGCAACATTTTTGCTTCGTTATCGGCGCTAAAAACCGGGATATGCAGCAGACCGAACATTTTGCCAATAATGGTTTTCCCACTTCCGATCCCCCCGGTTAATCCAACTCGTATCATGATTTACTTTTCAATTAGATACTCCACTTCATCAGGAATAATTTTCACTGATTTTACAAATGGGGGCACTGCTCTGGTTTCTACTTTCAACATGCTCCTGCTCTGGTCCATTTCATTCCACGAAACTACCAGTTTAAAATCAGCCGGAAGGATTTCAGAATACCTGCTCAGTCCAACTAAAAAAGAAACTTTAACCCTGTTCGGAAAAAGCTTGAGATTGATACTATCCGGTTTATTTTCAATAGAAATCGGTATCAACATCTGCGATTCGGTAAACTCCTCAATCGGAATATTCACTGTAACCTGCCGTCCCTTAATTTCAACATCATTAATATCGACAAGCGAAACATTATCCTGAATATTTTCAGAAACCGATTTAAAATTCCGATATCGGGTAGACACCTGCTTCAAAGTATCCAATACAGTTCGGGGTCCAAAAACCAACACAGAATCAGGTTTGGTCCGGATTGGCCCGGAAAGCTGATACTGCCTTTTCGGTTCGACCTGAACATTTGGATAAACTTTTACCTTCTTCTGAATCATTTGGTCGAAATTAAAATGAAGGGTATCCGGATTGATACTCAAAACTTCCACATCGCTGCTAAACTGGTCCGTAATTTCATTCAGATACTGATTGGTAAGAATAATGTAGTTAGGCCGTTTGCCGGCTTCCATCATATTCCGGGTAAAATCGTTGACATTGAAAATTAACGGAGAAAACGTCAGACTTAGCTTGTGCCTTAGAAGAGTGAAGCCAAACGCATTAACATGAAGTGTAAATTTTTTTGGCAGATCGGTAGTCAAAACTTTATTTGCGGGCAGATTTGTATACCGTACGGGAATATCAAGATCCGCTGTATATTCTTTACCCAGCATGTTCAACATCCAAAAAACAGTAGCAATCCCAACACATACAAGATAGATGATTATACGCTTGTCCGGACGTCTTACGCCCAGTCTCAGAAACCTAAATATCCTATTAATCTTTAATTGATCCACGAAATCAAAGATATTTATATTGTTTGAAAATCGCTACGAAGTAATTTGATAAACTGATTTTTTTTATACGAAGAATTCAAATCATCTCAAAATTGACAGGATACCAACATTTACAGGACGTTCCAACAAAACATACCTCTGTAAATGATACTATTTCTCTAAAACAGCGCTATTAAATTCTGACGTTTCCAAGTTCAGAAAACGCAACAACTGTGGCGAGTTAATCGAAAACCTGAAGATTACCTGTATCGTTCGACACGGAATTTTGTTTCGATGGAGGATATGATAACCGTATTATGGATGACGAACGGAGACCAAACGAACTGCAATAGGCCGTAAATGACAACATTTTGTTTTAGCAATTGCGAACAAATCAATGTGTTAAAATTAAAATAAATTTACTAAACAGATGGGGAAGTTTTGGGGAAAGTACTAAGTTTATGGTACTATTTTTAAGTTCAACTCGGTTGTATTCAATATTTCCCCTTAGTTCCAATTTAAATTCCTACTTATCAATTAGGTTATATCTTCGAATTACCCTAATTTTAGGGAAACATTAAATACAACGCTAAGACGTTATGCACAAAATTAATAGAAAATGAGGTGTATAGGTAGAACCAAGAAATTGAAAAGATGTCAAATACAAACAAGTTTCTTGTTTTGTCATGTTCACAGATTTCAACCCTGGGTAATTGTTGTTTTATTAACAACCATAGGAGGATTCTATTCTGATGTATTTAAACCAGTTAAAGAGTTTTTTTTTCCTCCTAGTATAATTGTTGAAAAAATTGAGCTATCTGAATATAAAGCTGTGCCTCTAATATTATTGCCAGTAAAAAAGGGATTGCTTGCAAAAAAGGGTAATGATAGACAGAAAATTGAAAGTTGGATTGATTCTTCCCTAATTGATAAGTATTCTATTTCGATTGATGGTAATAAAATATTATATTCACTACGAGATACATATAAGGTTCAAAGAATAGAAAGAAGATTGAATGTAAAATCGCATGAATTTAAACTACATTATCAACACGGGATTTTAGATTTTTTGATTTCAAATAGCAATGATAAGACTCTTATTATAGAAGAATTACGTATGTATTGGGAATATTATCCATGCAACAACATTAAGGTGACTATTATCCCACCAGAACAGCATTATCCACTATCCTGTATGAGTTCAATAAAATATTTCTGTGACTTTACAAAAACCAGTTCCTCAAAAAAATTAAATGACACAGAATTAAAGTATATTAAAGGTGACGTTGATAGAATTGAAATAGATCTGAATTTTCCCAATGATTTTGGCGAACATGATTTTTGGTTAGAGATTAAGTATAGATATATCGGCGATCAGTCAATTAGAATTTATTGTTCTGAAATCTTTAAAAGAGAATATTGCAGTGAAATACTTGAAAGGTAAATTCTGTGCATAATCGAGTAGATGGCCGGTGAGCGGTTAAGCCCACCGGAGCACCTCTCACACCACCGTGCGTACGGGTCGCGTACACGGCGGTTCATTAAGACGTAGAGCAACTTTCTCGTAATACGACAGCAACGATTCATAACCTCTTTTCCGCAAGCGTTCCAAGGTTATGGTAGTAACCAAAATCGGGCTTTGGGCTATGCGCCAGCCTCCCATTCGTGAACGGCTCCACTGGTAAGCATGATCGGGGTCAACGCCCAAACGGATCAGGTTTTTCCGTTTCCGTTCGGATTTCTTCCAGTGGTGCCAAATGCAATAGCGTAGCCTATTCCTGAGCCATCCGTCCATTTCCTTTAACTTGCCTTGCAGGCTTGCTATCCGGAAATAGTTCAACCAGCCCCGTGTTATTTCTTTGAGTTTTTCAATGCGCTCATCGAAACTCATCGGAGTGGTTTTGCGGGTGGCCTGTTTCAGCTTCTCTTTGAGCGATTTCCAGCTCTTTTCGCTGGCTACCAACTGGTATTTGCCTTTCTCTCCTTTTATATACGTTGGTACAAAACGGTAGCCAAGTATGGTAAAATTGACAGGTCGGCGTATCCCGCTTTTCTCCCGGTTGATCGGCAGTTTCAACTTGTTCTTTAAGAACAAAAACAGGTTATTCCCAATCTTTCGGGCTGCCGATTCGCTCTTGCAATAAACACTAAAGTCATCGGCATAGCGGACATAGCGCAATCCCTGCCTTTCCATCTCTTTGTCCAACTCATTCAGCATGATGTTGGACAGTAACGGGCTGAGGGGGCTTCCCTGTGGCACGCCTTTTCTGCGTTTGACCAGTTTACCGTTAACTTGCATCGGCGCCCTCAGCCATTTGCGGATCAGACGAAGTGTGAGCCGGCATTTGATTTTGCGGTATAGCAGTTGTAACAAGATACAGTGGTCAACCTCGTCGAAAAAGCTTTTCAGATCAATATCGACAATGTGCTGATACCCTGCATTGATGTGTTCCAACGCTTTGATTACTGCTTGCTGCGCGTTCCGGTTTGGCCGGAATCCGTAGCTGTAATCTTCAAAATCCATCTCAAATTTGATGGCTAAAACCTGGCCAACGGCTTGTTGAAGCAACCGGTCGGTTACCGTGGGTACGCCCAGTAGCCTGGTTTTCCCGTTGCTTTTGGGTATCTCTACCCCAAGAATCGGTTGCGGCTGATACTTCCCCGAACGAATAACAGATTCTATCTGCTCCCTGTTTTTGGTCAGGTGAACATACAATTCCTTTACGGACATACCATCAACGCCTGCCGAACCTTTGTTCGACACCACCTGACGATAAGCCCGCATCATATTCCTTCGGTTTAGTACCTGTTCAATCATTTCTGTTTGTTCGTTTACTTTATTTGCCCTGTTCCGCTTATAGCAAGGCTAACATGGCATCCCTGCTTAATTTGGAACATCTTAATGTTCAGCCCTTCACTACCCCTGTGAGACCTCCACTGTTTCTATTCGTGGCTCGTTACCGGTGGCTACTATGGCCTCTGCTGACTCCTTGACTTAACCAAACCCGTGGTTATCAAGGTATCCCCTGGTAAAAGCTTTTCCCTTCCTCCAATGCCTGCGGCATCTACTATGAAATGATGTTTGTATTCTTCGGACGTTACAATGATGTGCTTGCTTATCCTCATTTCGTAGCCTCATATGCCGTTTCTGTTCGTCAGTACCGGATTTTGCAGTCTGGCTTCCTTCAGTGCATTCCTCACGGAAAACCACCTTGCCACTTGCTAATACTTCGGACACGACTCCGCGTATAAGGGATTTTCACCCTCCGGGAAAATGACACTTGTTGTTTTTATGCTTAGTAAAGTTTATTTGTATATTTGAACTTTTTCAACAGCTTACAACAAGTGTGCGCTGCTGCTTATGCAGGGCACACACAGCAAAATACCCGCAAGCCGGGGGTTTCAGCTTCGTTGACAGGAAATTAGTAAATTTAGAAGCAAATCTTCGTAGGAAGTTCATCGGGAAACTCCCGCCCTGCGTGTATTTGCGGAACGTTATGGGCAAACCTAAGCGTGACCGAGACATAGAGAATTTAACCAATGAATTAATAATGGAAAAGAATAAAAACAATTTTCTAATTGCATCAATTTCTGATATTCAAGGTAATATTAGAGCCTTAGACAACAAGGTAATTGCGATTATAATAATATTAGCAATTCCAGTATCTCAACTTAAGTTTTTGATTTCTGTTTATATGAATCTTTTCTCTATAAATGCAATAATTGGATTTGCTCTTTGTAGTTTACTTGTAATTAGCTGGATAAGTTGTCTGATTTTTACGTTTTATAGCATCTTATCAATTGACAATCCAAGCCATAGAATAAAGAGTGATGAAAACGTAAAAGGTTATTTTTATGGGACAAATTTATTTAGTGTAAGTTGTTGGGATTCTCTGTTTTTGAAAAAGGCTACAATAAATAAAGATTTGGAGACTTATAGGAAGGACTTTTCAGCAATTGATTTAGAAAAGGAGTTGATTTATGAACAAATGAAATTGGTATTTATAAGAGAGGTTAAGTCAAAAAGACAAAAAATAGCATTAACCTCAGCTTTTCTTACCATTGTTTTTATTTTTATAAGTCAATTTATTGTTTTAATTAATAGCAACTTACAATGAATTACGAGTTAAAGGAAAAAATAAAAAAGAGGTTAACTCTGCTCTTGACAATGCCGAGAATATTTGGAAGAAAGTCGAAAAGGAGTTTCTAGTTGAAAAAGCGATGAGAACTTTCGCGGCAGAAGCTGTTACTGTACCTACAAAAATTCCTGGTTATCCATTCATATCCTCTGGGAAACCAGAAGTCGCAAATTTCATTGCATTTATTCTTGATATTAGAAAATCTACAGATCATTTATTGACTGCAATCTCCTCAGCAAAAGCGTCTCAATTAGAAAGAGTTTTGTACGAGACAACAGCAATTAATACAGCTGGGGCATTAGTTATAGGCAATTATAATGGAGGTTTGACAGAATACTTAGGTGATGGATTTTTAGCATTATTCAAAGTGGAAGATGAAAAATCACCAAGTGAAGTTTATGATGCACATAATGCCGCGCAAGATTGTATTAATAGCGCACTTGATGTTGTAAACGAGATAATTAGTGAACGATATTCTTTGCCTAAATTGGCCATTGGTATTGGACTTGCGTACAGCAAAGCTATTGTGACTATTGTAGGAATTGAAAATAATCTACACCCTAAAGCAATAGGCGAATGTGTTTATAGAGCCTCTAAATTGTCAGGTGGATATAACGAAATAAATGTAGATTTAAAACTAAAAAACTTATGGCCAACGTCAAAAGATGGAAAGATTAGATTTAATCTTTATAGAAAATTCTACGATGTTGACGGATATTTATTAGAGAAAAAGGATTAATAAAAAGGTCAGCCCATAATCGAGTAGCCCGCCCCGCCAGCAAACGCTGACAGGGAGAGGCTCTCACACCACCGTGCATACGGGTCTCGTACACGGGGCGGTTCGTTAAGTCGTCGGGAATTGTAGCGAATAATTGCCATCCATTTGGGACGGCCTGATTTGATTGTAGATTTCCAACAATGGAACGTAACCCCGCTTTTTTAATCGCTCAACTGTAATGATAGTTCTGAGAATTGGGGACTGTGCAGTTGCCCAACCGCCCATTCGGGTTCTGCTCCATTGCCAGGCGGATACATTCTTAAAAATAATTATTCTCAGGCATAAATTGGGAGACAGCATCCTTTCGCCAACACTAGTTGTTATCGAACCAACTACGTTGTTTTTCAAGCTTCAGGTCTTTCAGCATCGATGATTTGGCGCTCAATGTAAAACTGTAACTTTTACGATCGCCAAACGGGACAAAATTAAACGACATCGCCCAACAGTGCAGTTCACGGCTGACATTAAAAGTAGTAAATGAAAATTTCATGGCCTGAATATCGAAGTTGGTATTCATCGAAAGGCGCCAGTTTTCGGTCAAGCTCAACTGACCGCTAAAATTCAAGCTCTGCATAATGCTGGGCTTTATGTTGGGCCTGTATGGATTTGAATACGTAAGGCTGTAATCGAAGCGGAAGTCCCAGGGAATGTTAAAATCGTAATACTGATCATACCCTCCCGGTAAAATATGCTCTTCTTCATCAGCCTCTTTGGTTTCGGAGGCCTTATCCTGCCCTTTTTTCGACTGGAACGACATACCAAACGACATATTGGCGCTGGTCAGACGTCCCAATTTTTTTAGTCCTTGCCCCACATTCCACATATATTCGTGATACGGTTTCCCGTTCCGGTCTACATTATACGGATCAAGGTTTCCACCAAAGTTAACGCTGATTCCCTTGATCGTTGTCCTGCCCCGGATGCTAATAATACTCATGTTCATCGAGTCAGCAACCAGGTTATACGAAGTCGACATGCTGAGATTATCGAGAATCTTCACTTTCTTGTATTTTATTTCCTTATCAGTTATTTCCTTGTCGTCACTTTTTATCGAATCGGCCTGATCAAGCATTTTTGCTTCCAGATTATTTGACAGGCTGAAGTTGATGGAGCCGCTTTCTCCCCTTCCTGCCGAACCAAATACAGCGCCATCGAAACGGTTATAGTATTGTTCAACTCCATTATAATCAATGTAATGATCGTAGAACCCAAATTTTGCCTGACCAAAATCGGGTGTATAGCTGAAACTTAAAGAAGAAGTTATTTTATGCCGGATGGCTTTTATTTTTGAATTCGGGTTCTTCATCGTATACATTCCATAAAGGTTGGTGGTAGCGCTTACTGCATACGAATAGTTGTAATTCCGTTTAAATGCATACAACGTATCAAGTTGAAGATATGAACTATTCGCATCAGCTCCGGTCACATATTTTCCGTCGAGATAGTTGGTATACCAACGTTCCGAATAACTAAAACTGGGGCTAAAATTAATGTATTTGAACAAGTTAAAATTGGGCAATGAGATCGGGATACTGTGCTGCCATCCGTTCTTCCAGTCTTTGATCAGCGATTTGTCTAAAATCTCATATTCCTTTGCAGTTATCGAGTTTTTAATATTTCCGGTATAGCTGAAACCAATTTTGTCGTACCATCGTGCTTTCCCTATCCTGTTTTTATTCCGGAACGGATACATTTTTGCCACGTTGAAAGTCATCTCCGGAAGGCTGAGAGAAAGCGTAGTATCGCGTGAGTTTTGAGAATGTCTCATATTCATCGAAAAATTAAACGGCGAATTTTCGATTTTCTGGGTATAGGAAATACTTGATGACTTTGTAGTTTGCAAATAGTTTTGTGCCGAAAGAGAGTTTTCCTTATCGTATGAACTGGTCGATAGGTTTACGCTTGCTGAAAAGGTACGGTTGGGATTTGCTTTTGAATCCTGAGAATGAGACCACTGCAAACTAAAACCGTTCGAAGGGGCAGTATCTTCGTATTTGTTCGAGTTGTATTTAAAATTAAACCTTCCGTTGTATTTATAGCGCTTTTTATAATTCGTCCCCACATCGGCGCCCCACGAGCCTTTCGAATACACGCTTCCCTTCAGTGTTAAATCGAAAAATTGCCCGGCAGCCCAGTAATACCCGCCATCACGAAGGAAAAAACCTCGGTTCTGCTCTTCCCCGTATGTTGGAATCAGAATTCCTGAAGAATATGTGGTTGAATTGGGGAAAAAACCAAACGGTATCAACGGGAAATAAATCGGAAAATCTTCGAGTACCATGTAGGCCGGGCCAGTAATAATCTTTTTATTGGTGATGACTTTTGCCCGGGTCATGCGAAGATAAAAATGCGGATGATCGGCATCACAGGTCGAATATTTTCCTTTTTTCAGGATAAACGCATCGTCGCTTATTTTTTTCGTTCGTTCGCTATGTACAATCCCATCTCCCTGAGTAGTTTTTACATCCGTGATAATCCCTTTCTTGGTTTCAAAATTATACCGGAGGGTTTTCGATTCAAATTCCTCTTCCCCGTCTTTGAACACCGGGGTACCTGTCATGGTCCCGGTAGAATCGGGAAGACCTTCAGCATAAATTTCTTTACTGGCAAGGTCCAGCGCAATATAGTTGGCCTTTAATTCAATCTCTTGATAAGTAACCACACCGTCTTTGTATAAATAGACTTTCTGGTTTTCCATGTCCGTAATGATCGAATCGGTCGCGTTGTATTTGATTTCAGCTTCCAGAACCGGTTTTTTTGTTTTTACCGTATCAGGCGGTTGCGTTGAGATAGTATCTGATAAATTCAGGCTGTCGGGAATTAAAGTCCCGTCAGGTAGTCTGCCGGAGAATTCATTCAGCAACGTATCTGGTTTGGATTGAACAGTCGGCAGTGCCTGTAAATCTGTCGGGACAAGTTCTTGTCCGGCAACATTCGTTCCGGCCAAAACGAGAATATATAATGTGTATCTTTTGATCAAAATAACGCAATATAAATGCAATCCGTTTTCTGTTTGGTATGCAAAAATATAAATTCGGCCTATACTAAAGAGTGAACGAATGCAAAATAATGCTAATATTTCTATTTTTGTTTGGAAATGACAAAGACCATGAATTATTCAGGAAAGAAAAAAAATCTCATTTTGATCTTGCTACTTTTGCCCACTTTGCTTTTTGCCGCAAAGAAGGAAATGATCGTGATTATTGATCCGGGACACGGAGGCAAAGACGTTGGCGCTTTACACGGCAGCATTTACGAAAAAGATGTTGTGCTAAATATCGGGTTAAAACTGGGCAAATATATTAACGAACAACTTCCCGATGTAAAAGTAGTGTACACCCGAAACACCGATGTATTTGTACCTTTGCATCAACGGGCCGCCATTGCCAACAAACACAAAGCCGATCTTTTTATATCACTGCATGCCAACTACTGCGGAACGCCTTCAATCACCGGTACCGAAACATTTATTCTTGGTTTGCACCGCTCTCAGGAAAACCTGGACGTAGCCAAAAAGGAAAACTCCGTGATTTTATTTGAGGAAGACCATTCGGAGCGATACGAAGGCTTCGATCCAAATTCATCGGAATCGTATATCATGTTTGAATTTATTCAGGACGAGTTTCTAAGGCAAAGCGCCCAATTTGCCGACCAGGTACAGGATCAGTTCAGAACCCGGATCGGACGAAACGACAGGGGCGTAAAACAAGCCGGATTTTTGGTCCTGCGACAAACCGGGATGCCTAGTGTTCTCATTGAATCCGGATTTCTAAGCAATTCAACTGAAGCGAAATATCTGGATTCAAGAAACGGACAGGATTACATTGCATCTGCCATCTTCAGGGCGTTCAGCGATTATAAAAAAGGATTTGATTCGAAAAGCGGATTTAATATCGATGAAAAAGCAGAAACTGAAGTAAAAGCAGAAGAGAGAACAGAAATAGAAGAAAAAACATCACCTGAAGTGAAAACAGAAGTTGTTCCTCCGCCAGCAATCTCACAAACGGCTCAAACGCCCAAAGAACAGGATACCTATTTCTCTCTTCAACTGGCTGCAACACTGAAAGACATAAAAACCATACCGGCAAATTTCAAAGGACTTAGCGGCATAAGTAGCCGGAAGGTCGGGAATGTTTTCAAATATTATATCGGAAAAGAAACCAAGTATGAAAAAATTGAAGCGTTGAAAAAAGAGGTTTGCAAAAAATATCCTGATGCTTTTATTGTTGCCTTCCGGAACGGACAGCAAATCACAGTTAAAGATGCACTGAAATTCCTCGAAAACAAATAAGCTTCCGCGAATACTTTGTTTTCTGCTGATTGCTTCTTAATATTGTAAAGAAATCAAAAACCATACAGAAATTCTGTGTTTCGACCGGAAACATTCGAAATCTCAGTTGATCTGTATCGCCAAAACAATTTTACAGAAAGTATGAAAATCTCGAAATACACCAAACTGGGAATTCTGGTAATTTTTACCCTTGCCGTTCTTATCTGGGGGCTCAATTATTTGAAAGGAGTCGACTTTTTTAAGAAAAACAACGAATACCATGTAGTTTACAACCGCATCGATGGCCTTTTGGAATCAAGCGCTGTGACCGTGAACGGATACAAAGTAGGACAAGTTACCGAAATCGATTTTACAGAAGACAATTCGGGAAACCTGCTGGTTGTATTTTCGCTGGAAGGCGACTTTATGATCCCACGAGGATCGGTGGCCCGCATTGTTTCGAGCGACCTGATGGGAACCAAATCCATTCATCTGGAAATTAATCCCAACAGCGAGTATTATGCTTCCGGAGATACAATTCCGGGCTCCATTGAAAGCGATTTAAAAGAGCAAGTAAGTATGCAGGTACTTCCCCTGAAAAAAAAGGCGGAAGAACTACTGGCGTCACTCGACTCGGCAATAACAGTTGTAACCTACGTTTTCAACGAACGAACCAGGGAAAACCTTGCGGAGAGTTTTGAGCATATCAACCAAACCGTTGCCAACATTGAGCAAACGTCAGGCGAATTGAAGCAACTAATTCAAAAAAACAGTGGCAGTATCACTTCCATTATTGGCAATATCGATACGCTTTCAACTGGCTTCAAAAATAATTCTGAAAACCTGAACCAGATTGTCCGCAACATTAAATCGATGAGCGATACCTTGTCCAGTTTCAGTCTCAGTCCAATGATGGCAGAAATTAACAAAGTCTTGGGAGGTCTGAATTCAGTAATTGAAAATTTGCAGACTACCGATAATTCGGCAGGCCTGCTTCTAAACGATCCTGAACTATACGAAAACCTCAATCAGCTTTCATCAAGCCTCGAACTGTTGCTAAAAGATTTCCGGAACAACCCGAAACGGTATGTCCATTTTTCGGCCTTCGATCTTGGCAAGAACGTGTATATAACATCGAAACCTGAAGAATCGGATAAAAATAGCCCGGTACTATTCAAGGTGCACCTGATTTCAAGTCCTTCACAAATACCAACAAATAACAAATTATTTGAAGACTTAGGTGAAATTGAGGAAATCTATATCAGCGGCGTATATAATTACATGACGGGGAATTCATTCGACTTTGAAGAAATCTCAAAATTGCAGAATAAAGCAAGGGTAAATTTTCCGGATGCAAGTATTGTAGCATTCAAAAACGGACGGAAAATGAAGCTGGGAAGAGCTATAAAAAATCAAAAATAGCCCTCTCTTCGCACTTAATGTTATTGTTAATAAGCATATCCCCTTATGACACAAGCATTTTCAGATATTGAATTTATAACTAATTGATATTCAGAGATAAAAATAATTTTAAAGAAAATAAAAAAAATATTTCTTTTTAACTTGCTGAAGGCTAAACCCCTTATACTTATTTTCAAAAAGTCAATAGAAAATAAATTTTTTTAATAGGTTTTTTTTCACAAAATTTGTTGAAGGGAAATTTCGAAGGAAGATTGTCTAATCATTTAATTCCTTTACAAAGAAAATGAGTAAAGATCATAGTGCGGTTTGGGAAAATTGTCTCTCAATCATTAAGGATAATGTCCCAAGCATTAGTTTTAAAACATGGTTTGAACCTGTGGTACCGGTGAATCTGGAAGACCAGGTATTAACTATTCAGGTACCCAGTCCGTTTTTTTATGAATATCTGGAAGAGCAGTACATTGACTTGCTTCGTAAAACACTTCGTAAAGAACTTGGCTCGGGAGCCAAACTGGAATACGTGGTAGTAATGGGAAATAACCATAGCAACAACCAGCCGTACACTGTGAAATATCCAACTACCAATAACAGCAAGATTGAAAACAAGCCGTTGAACATTCCTTTTAAAACCGAAGGAAAACCATCAATAAAAAATCCGTTCATCATTCCAGGTATTCAAAAATTGCAGATCGATCCGCAATTGAAACTGGACAATACCTTTGATAATTTTGTGGAAGGCGAATGCAACCGTTTGGCACGAAGCGCCGGATTTGCAGTATCGCAGAACCCCGGAGGGACCGCTTTTAACCCGCTGATGATTTACGGCAACTCAGGGCTTGGAAAAACCCATTTGGCCCATGCCATTGGAATTGAAGTAAAAGAACGTTTTCCCGATAAGGTGGTATTATACGTAAATGCCAACAAATTTCAAACCCAGTTCACAGAAGCAACCCGCAATAATAACCGGAACGACTTCCTGAATTTCTATCAAATGGTGGATGTACTCATTCTGGACGATGTTCATGAATTTGCAGGCAAAGAAAAGACACAGGAAACTTTCTTCCATATTTTCAATCACTTGCACCAGAGTGCAAAGCAATTAATACTTACCTCCGACAAGCCTCCGATTGAACTGAAAGGAATGGAACAACGTCTGTTGTCGCGCTTTAAATGGGGATTGACCGCCGATTTACAGATACCCGATTTCGAAACCCGAAAGGAAATACTGAAACGAAAAACCTATAAAGACGGAATTGTTATCAGTGATGAAGTACTGGAATACATTGCTTCGCATATTACTAACAACGTACGTGAACTGGAAGGCGCATTGGTCTCCCTGTTGGCACAATCAACGCTGAACCGGAAAGAAATAACCATCGAACTGGCCAGCGACATGATCAACAAGCTGGTAAAAAATTCGAAGCGCGAACTTTCGATTGACTATATTTCAAAAGTGGTTTGCGACTATTTCAACATGACCGTTGATTCACTTCAGACCAAAACCCGTAAACGCGAAGTTGTACAGGCACGTCAGTTGGCCATGTATTTCTCGAAAAATCTGACCAAATCGTCGCTGGCATCCATCGGTTCGCAAATAGGAAATAAAGATCATGCAACCGTGCTGCATGCCTGTAAAACGGTAAACAACCTGAAAGAAACCGATAAAAACTTCCGGTTGTTTGTCGATGAGATAGAAAAGAAACTGAAAATGTAAATACAAAAGCAGGTCATTTCGATCTGCTTTTTTTATACCGTGACGGAACGATGATCTATCTGATATTAAGCATCCTCTCTTCTACCCTCATCTTCCTGACTTTCAAAGTCTCAGAACGGTTTAAATTCAGTCTGATCAAGTTAATTGTTATAAACTACATTACTGCGGTTACACTGGGCTTTACTTTATATCCTGAACCATTCAGTATCAGCGCTACTATTTCTGAACCGTGGTTTCCGTTTGCAATAATGATTGGCGTACTTTTCATTATTTTCTTTTTCCTGATTGGGAAATCGACACAGATTGCCGGTATTGCCGTCACTACCATTGCAGGTAAAATGTCGGTCGTGTTTCCAATCTTGTTTTCCATCATTTATTTTTCCGAAGAAATAAGGTTCATTAAAATTACCGGACTGATCGCAGCTTTTCTAGCACTTTTTCTTTGTACCTATAAGCCGGGTGAAAACTCGCTAAAAAGTGCCCGACTCTTTTTGCCAGTACTGATTTTTACAGGCACCGGTATTGTCGATTCCATGATAAAATACAATCAACACTTGCATGTAAAAAGCGACGCAGCCCTTTTGTTTTCATCAACTGTATTTGCTATTGCCCTTATTCTGGGGCTCATGTATAGTTTCGTTTTCGAACGAAAATATGCTGAATACGCCAACTTTCCAATGCTGACCGGCGGCATTGTTTTGGGTGCGTCCAATTTTTGTTCTCTTTATTTTCTGATGCAGGCGCTGGAAAAAAGCCATCTCGACAGTTCCATCGTTTTTGGTATCAACAATCTGTGTATTGTTGGCCTGTCGGTAATTCTTGGTTATTTTATTTTCTCAGAAAAAATGAACCGGGTAAATTTGCTTGGGGTGATTTTGGCCATTCTTTCAATCGCACTTCTAACCCGTTTTTAAATGGAAGATGTTTACAAAACCATAGAAATAGCGTCGGAAGGACTGTTTAAAGATAAAGGCAGCCGGTTTATTGGATATGCTTTTCCTGTTTTTACAGAAGATGAAATAAAAGACCATATTTTAAGGCTGAAAAAAGAACACTACTCAGCGCGCCACCATTGCTATGCGTGGCGTTTGGGAGCCGACAAGGAGCGTTTTCGCGCCAATGACGACGGCGAACCTTCGTCATCGGCAGGGAAACCAATTCTGGGACAAATACATAGTTTCGACCTGACAAACATATTGATTGTGGTAGTTCGCTATTTCGGGGGAACATTGTTGGGAGTCAGCGGTCTGATAAATGCTTACCGGGCTGCTGCGAAAGATGCGATTGAAAATGCCCGCATCATCGAAAAAACCGTTGAAGACATTATAATGGTCGAGTTTGGCTACGAAAGTATGAACGATGTAATGAAAATTTTCAAGGATGAACAGTTGCCGCAACTGGAAACATCTTTCGACCTGAATTGCAGGATTAAAACATCAGTGCGGCTGAGCGAATCGCAGCGAATATGTGGGCTTCTGAAAAAAACAGAAGGGGTGGTTGTACGCATTCTGTAATAACTCAAAAAAGTACACTACTCTCAAGCTGTTGATAAGTTGATGAAAAGTTGTGGCTAAAATCATATTTTAAATGGCATTCAGCCTGTAATTTTGAATTTTGATGAAACAAGCAAGCAGTCAATATTTCCCTACCAGCGGTGAACCTGTTCACAAGACATTCTTTTCCCTCAAGCTTTTTATTACCGGCAAGCGATTTCACAAACATTATACAATACATCAAATAAATTTGGCATTTAGTGCCAACCCAAAAAACCAACAGAGAATTGTTTCCTGTTGGTTTTTTTTTGATCCGAACAAACCATCAAACATTCATATAATATGAACAAGAAAAGCTTAATTTCAATTACGGATTTCAGCAAAGCGGAATATCTCCGGATTATGGAGCTGGCAGCCGATTTTGAAAAGAATCCAAACCAAAAGTTACTGGAAGGAAAAGTGGTTGCATCGTTGTTTTTCGAACCTTCGACCCGCACCCGGCTGAGCTTCGAAACGGCGATTAACCGCATGGGAGGACGCATCATCGGCTTTTCAGATGCCGGTTCGTCAAGTGTCAGCAAAGGCGAAACACTGCACGATACCATCCGCATGGTAAGTAATTATGCCGATCTTATTGTTATGCGTCACCCGCTGGAAGGAAGTGCCCGGTACGCTTCCGAAGTATCGGGAGTGCCGGTGATCAATGCAGGCGACGGAGCTAACCAACACCCCACACAGACCCTGCTTGACATGTATTCCATTCTGAAAACACAGGGAACATTGGATAACCGTAACATTTTTATGGTGGGCGACCTCAAATACGGACGTACCGTTCATTCGCTGCTGATGGCCATGTCGGAATTTGAGAATCCGATCTTCAATTTCATTGCCCCTGAAGAACTGCAAATGCCACATGAATACAAAATGTTCCTGAAAGAAAAGGGGATACGTTATTTTGAACACAAAGAATTTACCAGTATCATTTCGGAAGCGGATATCGTTTACATGACCCGGGTACAAAAAGAACGTTTTGCCGATCCCATTGAATATGAAAAGGTGAAGAATGTTTATATCCTGCGTAACTGCATGCTGAACAACACCAAGGACAATATGCGCATCCTGCACCCACTACCCCGTGTCAACGAAATACATACCGATGTTGACAGCAACCGCAAAGCCTATTATTTCGAACAGGCCCTGAACGGAGTTTTCACCCGCGAAGCAATCATTGCACATACCCTGAACCTAAAATAACGACTGCCATGAGTGACGAATTAAAGAAAAAACTGAAACTGAAAGTAAGCGCCATCCAGAATGGCACGGTAATCGATCATATTCCCTCCGAGAACCTTTTCAAGGTAATTACCATTTTAGGGCTCGACAAGGTAAACAACCAAATCACTTTTGGGGCAAACTTTGAAAGTCAAAAACTTGGTAATAAAGCGATTATAAAAATATCCGATAAATTTTTTGAAGACGACGAAATCAACAAAATTGCCCTGATAGCGCCTCATGCCAAGCTCAACATCATTCGCGATTACGAAGTGGCTGAGAAACGCATTGTGGAAGTACCCGAAGAGGTGAATGGTATCATGAGATGTTTCAACCCGAAATGTATCAGTAATTTCGAACCCATGGTAACCCGCTTTAAAGTAGTATCGAAGGCCCCCATCGGGCTGAAATGCCGCTATTGTGAGAAAATCACCCACGAAGACCAGATTGTAATTATATAATTGAAGCATACAAAATAGATTTCCCGGTTTGTTCAACACACCGGGATTTTTATTTGGAATCAGATTTTTATTCATGAATCGTTTGATTTTACTTATTAGTAAGTACATTTACGGCAAATAATAATCTGAAAACATGTCAATAACACGTGAAAAGATCATTGAAATAGGAGAAGAACTAGTTCTAACCAAAGGTTATAATGGCTTCAGCTACCAGGATATTTCAACTGTATTGGGCATAAAAAACGCTGCTGTCCATTATTATTTTCCGAGCAAGGAGAACCTGGGAACGAGCATTATTAAAACCAACGCGCAACGGTTTGAAGAGATGGTAGATAATATGGAAAGCCTTAACTTCGACGAATGGAACCAGTTGGAATCGTTTATGAAGTTGTACCTGAAAAGTAACCGTGAAAGCAAAATTTGCCTGCTCGGATCACTGGGAACTGATGTAAACACATTAAGCGACCCCATTCATCAGGAATTAACAAAAATGGTTGATCGCATCATAAGTTGGATGGAAACGCTCTTGCAAAACGGCATGAAAAAAGGCCTGTTTCAATTTACACTTCCTGCCCGCGATCAGGCATTGCGAATACTGGCGTTACTCATTGCAGGTTTGCAACTTGCACGTATCCTGAATAAATCAGATTTTAAAACAATTTATCAATCGATACTGGAAGAAATAACGCCAAAACCCCAATCATAAATTAATAACAACAAATAAAATAAATATGAAACGAGTAGTAATAACCGGACTTGGAGCCATCACCCCCGTGGGAAATTCGGTTCCCGAATATTGGAATTCGCTGATTCATGGAAAAAGTGGTTCTGCACAAATCTCACGGTTTGATGCGTCGGCACTAAAAACACGGTTTGCATGTGAAGTAAAAAACTTCGATCCATTGCTGTATATGGAAAAACAGGAAGCCCGGAAAAACGACTTGTTTTCGCAATATGCATTGGCGGCAACACAGGAATGTGTCATAAATTCGGAAATAAATTTCGAACAGGTTGACCGGCGAAGATGCGGAGTGATATGGGCCACCGGAATTGGAGGAATTGGTTCTTTTGAAAAAGAAATTTATGAATATTTCATGGCAGGAGAAAAAAACCGGATCAGTCCGTTTTTTATTACCAAGATGATACCGAACATGGCCTCTGGATTGATCTCAATTAAATACGGTTTGCATGGCGCCAGTTATGCTACCGTTTCAGCGTGTTCATCATCCAACCATGCAATTACCGATTCGTACAACCTGATAACATTGGGAAAAGCCGATGTTATGCTCGCCGGAGGATCGGAAGCGCCAATTACCCGGTCAACAGTGAGCGGGTTCAGTGTCATGAGAGCTCTTTCGGAACGCAACGATACGCCGGAAAGCGCTTCACGTCCATTTGATGAAACGCGCGATGGATTTGTTTTAGGAGAAGGCGCGGGGGTGCTGATGCTTGAGGAACTGGAGCATGCCAAACGCCGGGGTGCAACAATTTACGCCGAAATGACCGGTTATGGACTGGCATCTGACGCCTATCATATCACCGGTTCACACCCCGAAGGGCTTGGAGCACAGCTTGCTATGACAGAAGCTATGCGCGATGGAGGATTAAAACCGGAAGACATTGATTACATCAATACACATGCAACTTCGACACCTGTTGGCGATATTAGCGAAGCACGGGCAATTGCTGCTATTTTTAACGACTGTCTGGCTCATGTAGCTGTTGGGGCCACCAAATCGATGACCGGGCATTTACTTGGCGCAGCAGGGGCTATTGAAGCAAGTTGCTGTGTGCTTGCAGTAAAAAATGATATGATTCCGCCAACCATCAACCTGCAAACCATCGACCCGTCCATTGATCCCCGTTTGAATATATTCAGGCCTGAAGCCCAAAAGCAGACTGTACGAGCTGCACTGAATAACTCGTTTGGCTTTGGCGGACATATTGTGAGTACACTATTTCAAAAGTTTGTTGAGTAAACGATATACAGATAATGAAAAAAATCCCGGCTCATCACAGTCCGGGATTTTTTATTTTTGAAAAGTCATCACTTCAATCCTTTCTTAAAATTGAAAGTAGTTGACGGATGAATTTGTTCACTGTCCTTAAAACGGGTCATCACTTTTTTTATCAGGTTGCTGGTGGGCGTATCGAAACTGAGGTCGATTAAAAATTTTCGGAACCCGGCATCCATCAATTGTTTTTTGTATTGTGTGAGCGAAACAGGTACATCGGGAATTACAATGGTCATTCCGTCTTTTATAATCCTCCGAAAAGTTTTCCCTGAATCATCTTTGAACTTACTTTCTGTTTGATTTATTTTCACCGGCATACGCGAATAAAACAATTCAGGATAAAAATACAAGGGAACCAAGCCATTTCGGTTTTGCATGTTCAGCAGGTTTTCCATGTCATTTTCCTGCGGATAACAAAAATCCTGCAAACCTTCATTTATCATCAACCGGGCAGAAGCATCGTTGTATACGTATATATTTTCATTGCCTGAAAAAACAGCTCCTTTGGGTAGTAATAATTTTTGCGATAAATGACTGATAAAAAAACGATTAAATCCACTATTTTCAAGTTTTACTGCCAGCATCTGATAAAAATACAATTGTTCCTCGGAAATGAATCTGGGCAGCTCAATGTATATTTTCGCTTTGTTTTCCTGAAGAAAAGCCGATTGCCAATCGGCCTTTTCCCAGTCGCTCTTCCTAAATTTCAGGATCAGCGCATCAATATCGGTAAAACGAATCTTTCGAAGCCAGTCGGGGTTGTCAACACGGACAAACAATTGCGGTTGACCGGCGTATTTTTTCACATTCAGCTCATCGTACACTTTTTGTTTCTGGCTGCGCGACCACTGGAAAGCAGGTTCCTGAGGCAAGTTCCTGAATTTAGTCGGGAATTTTTCATCACCCAAACCAACCAAAAACACAAGGTCTCCGGCACTAATTCCACTTTTATCGACATTTCGCAACTCGCACAGTCCATTTTTCAATGTCAGATCACTAACTTTCAGGTTTACAGCAGAATTGACACTTGTACACTGAATACGAAGCCGGTTCCCTTCTTTTAGATCAAAAGAACTGCGCACCCATATACTCTTTCCATCAGTGTGTTCAACCATTCCAATTTCAATTCCCGTATTCGGACTGGAGGTAATCCCGTTTTTTACATCTCCGCCAAGGAAATAGGATATTTTTTCGCGCCCCATATCGAAGCGCAGCATTTCAACCGCCTGCTCAACCCGGGCTGGCTGATCTATCGCAAGACGGTATGCCCGTGCAACCTGAAACACGTAGTCAGCCGATTTCATCCGGCCTTCTACCTTCAGCGAACTTACTTTATATTCTATCAACTTTGAAAGATTTTCCAGTTGCTGGTTATCCTTCAGGCTAAAAATAAACCGTTTTTCGCCGGTATCGTTATAAATCATTCGGCACGGCTGGGCGCACATCCCGCGGTTGGCTCCCTGCCCTCCCTGATAACTGCTGAAAAGACACATGCCTGAAAACGAATAACACAAGGCACCGTGTATAAAAAGCTCAATTTCAGAATTTATTTTTCCTGAAATATGTTCCAATTCCTGCATGGTAAGTTCACGCGCCAGTATGGTTCGCGAAATACCTTTCAACGCATTGAAATTGACACCCAACGAATTATGGTTCCCCATTTGAGTACTGGCATGAATCTTCAGGTTTGGAAAAAAACGCCGGGCGATCAGATAAACGCCCCAATCCTGTATAATGACGGCATCAACCCGGGCTTTTGAAAGAAAAGAGAGTGCATCGATCAAATCTTTCAGTTCTGCATTTTTTATAACCGTGTTGAGCGTCACATAGATTTTTACGTTTTTCTGCTTTGCTTCCTGAACTGCGGCCAGCAACTGGGTATTCGAGAAATTCATGGCACGCCCTCGCGCATTGAAATTGCGAAGGCCCAGAAAAATTGCATCGGCCCCTCCCCTGATCGCTGCATAAAACGACTCAACGTTTCCGGCCGGAAGTAATAATTCAGTTTTTTTATTTGCCATAACTCATGAAATTCAATGCAAACATAGAAAAAAGGCGGAGGTGAAAAAATTCAACCCGGGAGTATTTTCCCGGTACCCCAATGTCAGTATCAGAAAAATAAGTTTCAAACTATATTATAAAACACAAATTACAATCATCGCTTATTTTTATCAATTATAAATTACAGTTTAAACTCAATTTTGCTATCCCGGGATTACAATTTAGATTTTTTAAAATCTATTTTTGTACTCTGAATTGAATATGGAACACCTTATTGACATACATAACACGCTTCAAAGCAGTACCCGGAATACCATAAAAAGGGAATTGTCGAACGAAATCAACTGGAACGACCGGATGATTTGTATCAAAGGGTTCCGGGGTGTTGGAAAAACTACCTTCCTGCTTGATATTGTAAGAGATCAGTATCTGAACGACCGGACTTGCCTGTATGTCAACCTGAACAGTTTTTATTTTTCGCGCCGGAAGATTTTCAATTTTGCGGATGAGTTTTACAAGAAAGGTGGCAAAACGCTGATTCTCGACCAGATCAACAAATATCCCGACTGGGCAAAGGAACTGCGTTCCTGTTACGACGAATTTCCCGATTTGAAAATTATTTTTTCTGCATCGCCGGTTATACGGGTGATTGATGGCAATGAATATTTAAACGGTATTGCCAAAGTGTATCATCTCGAAGGCCTGTCGTTCCGCGAATACATCAATTTCACAACGGGTCTGGCATTCCGCAGATATACATTGAATGAAATAATTGACAATCACCTGTCGATTGCCGGAAGCATAACTGAAAAAATAAAGCCGCTCGCTTTTTTTAACGAATACCTGAAAGAAGGTTATTACCCGTATTTCCTGCACAACAAGCCATTTTATAACGAAACATTACTGAAGCATATCAATCTGGCATTGGAAATTGATGTTACCTATTTAAATCAGATTGAATTAAAATATCTGCCCAGACTCCGAAAGCTGTTGCAGATCATTTCGAGCCACGTGCCTTTTTCGCCAAATGTGAGTAAATTGAGCGCCGATGTGAAAACTTCGCGGGCTACGATTATGAATTATCTGGCTTATCTGAAGAATGCACGACTGATCAACCAACTGTTTTCGAACGGGAACGATGATCAGATGAAGAAACCCGATCAGGTGTATTTACAGAATACAAATCTGATTTATGCCATTGATCCGGGAAATGTGAATAATAATAACCTGAGACTGACCTTTTTTTATAACCAGGTCGGTTATCAGTATGAAATAAAAAACTCGGCTATTGCCGATTTTAAAGTAAACGGTGAATATCACTTTTCAGTAGGTGGAAAATATACTGAACCAAAAGGCGAAAATTGTTATGCCGCAGCCGATTTAATTGAAATTGGTGATGGAAATATCATTCCGCTTTGGTTGTTTGGATTTTTGTATTGAGGAATTGGAAGCAAACATTCGGATTTAAGTATTAAGAATCAAATAAAAATTAAATATCAAAAACTAAAAGTGAATAAAATGGCAAAAGAAAAAAAATTTATAACATGCGACGGAAACTATGCGGCAGCGCATATGAGTTACATGTTTAGCGAGGTAGCCTGTATCTACCCAATCACTCCTTCTTCAACCATGGCAGAATATGTTGACGAATGGGCAGCAAATGGCAAACTGAATATTTTTGGCCGTCCGGTACGTTTGGCCGAAATGCAAAGTGAAGGTGGCGCTGCCGGTGCAGTTCACGGAGCTTTGCAATCGGGGGCGCTTACATCGACATACACAGCTTCACAGGGGCTTTTATTAATGATCCCAAACATGTATAAAATTGCCGGAGAATTGTTGCCTACCGTTTTTCATGTGAGTGCCCGCGCCCTTGCAGCACATGCACTGTCGATATTTGGCGACCATTCCGACGTGTATGCCGCACGTCAGACTGGTTTTGCAATGCTGGCTGCCGGTTCTGTTCAGGAAGAAATGGATTTGGCTGGCGTAGCACATCTTGCAACCCTCAAATCAAGAGTTCCTTTCCTTTCTTTCTTCGATGGATTCCGTACTTCGCACGAAGTTCAGAAGATTGAAGTAATCGATCAGGAGTCGATGAGACCGCTGCTTGATATGAAACTGGTGCAGGCCTTCCGTGATAAAGCATTGAACCCGGAACATGCCGTTACTCGTGGTACTGCTCAAAACCCGGATATTTTCTTCCAGGCAAAAGAATCATCCAACAAATTCTACGATGCGGTTCCTGACATTGTTGAATCGTACATGAAAGAAATCACTAAAATTACCGGCCGCGAATACCATCCGTTTACCTATTACGGAGCGCAGGATGCTGAAAACATCATCATCGCAATGGGTTCGGTTACTGAAACGACCAAAGAAACTATCGATTATCTGGCAACTCAGGGCAAGAAAGTTGGTTTGCTTTCAGTTCATCTGTATCGTCCGTTCTCTGCAAAATATTTCATGAATGTACTTCCTGCTTCGGTAAAACGGATTACTGTTCTCGACCGCAGCAAAGAACCCGGAGCAAATGGCGAACCACTGTACCTCGATATAAAAGATATTTTCTACGGAAAAGAAAATGCCCCTCTGATCGTTGGCGGACGTTACGGATTGGGGTCGAAAGACACAACTCCTTCACAAATTCTTTCGGTATACGAAAACATGGAGATGAAAGAGCCGAAAAACGGCTTTACCATTGGTATTGTCGATGATGTGACTTTCAAATCACTTCCGTTAAAACCCGAAATTAAAGTTTCTCCGGAAGGAACCTACGAAGCTAAATTTTACGGTTTAGGTTCCGACGGTACAGTGGGCGCCAACAAAAACTCGATCAAAATTATTGGCGACACAACCGACAAATATTGCCAGGGATACTTCCAGTACGACTCAAAAAAGTCAGGTGGTTTTACCTGTTCGCATCTTCGTTTCGGTGACAATGAAATTCGCTCAACATATCTGATTACAACTCCCGACTTTGTAGCTTGCCATGTGCCTGCATATATTTACCAGTACGATGTATTGAAAGGTTTGAAAAAAGGCGGCAGCTTCCTGCTGAACTCGATTTGGGACACAGAAGAAACCAAAGACCGTCTTCCGAACAGTATGAAAAAATACCTTGCTGAAAACGAAATCAATTTCTACATCATCAATGGTACCAAGCTGGGCGAAGATTTAGGATTGGGAACACGCACCAATACGATCATGCAGTCGGCTTTCTTCAAAATTACCCAGGTAATTCCTTTCGAAGACGCTGTATACCAAATGAAGAAAGCAATTAATAAATCGTATGGTAACAAAGGCGAAAAAATAGTGAACATGAACTATGCTGCTGTAGAAGCAGGTGGTACCAACGTAGTAAAAGTTACAGTTCCTGCTGAATGGAAAACAATAAAGGTTGAAAAAGAAACGGTTGATGCCGACCGGCCTGAATATATTGCAAACATTGTTGATGTCATCAACGCACAAAAAGGCGACGATCTTCCGGTTTCCAGCTTTATTGGAGCAGAAGACGGAACTTTCTGTTCCGGAACTGCGGCTTATGAGAAACGCGGTATTGCCGTCAATGTTCCTGAATGGAATGCAGATAATTGTATTCAGTGCAACCAGTGTGCGTATGTCTGTCCTCACGCTGCGATCCGCCCGTTCCTGTTAAATGAAGAAGAACTAGCTGCTGCACCCGAAGGAACTGTAACAAAAGCTGCTATCCCAAACAAGCAATTCCCCGGCCTTCAATTCCGTATCCAGGTGAGCACACTCGACTGTACCGGTTGCGGCAACTGTGCCGATGTCTGTCCGGCCAAAGAAAAAGCGCTTGAAATGAAACCTCTGGGTTCTCAGGAAGATCAGATTGCACGTTGGAAATACATGGACAGCAAGGTTACCTACAAAGAAAAAATAGTTGATAAATTTCAATCAGTTAAAAATTCACAGTTCGCACAACCCTTGTTCGAATTCTCTGGCGCTTGTGCCGGTTGCGGCGAAACTCCGTATATTAAACTGATCACCCAGTTGTATGGCGAACGCATGATGGTTGCCAATGCCACCGGCTGTTCATCCATTTACGGCGGTTCTGCCCCATCAACTCCGTATTGCAAACACAAGGAAAGCGGCGACGGTGTAGCGTGGGCAAACTCGTTGTTCGAAGACAATGCTGAATACGGTTTCGGTATGGCTGAAGGTGTTGCCGCACAGCGCGACCGCATCGAAAGCATCATGAAAGCCGAAATGCAGAATGGTATCTCTTCCGAAGAGAAAGAAGCATTTACCGCCTGGATTGAAGGGAAAAACAACGCATCTGCTTCGAAAGCTGCTTCTGCAAAAGTCATTGAAATACTGACCGGAAAAGACGCTGCTTATGCAAAAGACATCCTGAGCCTGAAACAATACCTGGTGAAAAAATCAATCTGGATATTTGGCGGTGACGGTTGGGCATACGATATCGGTTACGGAGGTTTGGACCATGTGCTGGCATCCGGTCAGGATGTGAATGTTCTAGTAGTAGATACCGAAGTATATTCAAACACCGGCGGACAGGCATCGAAATCAACGCCGGTTGGCGCCGTTGCCAAATTTGCTGCTTCGGGTAAGAAAATCCGCAAAAAAGACCTTGGCGTAATGGCTATGTCATACGGATATGTATATGTAGCACAAGTTGCTATGGGTGCAAATCAGTCTCAATATTTGAAAGCCATCCGCGAAGCCGAAGCCTACCCGGGCCCGTCGTTGATTATTGCTTACGCACCTTGTATCAACCACGGACTACGCGCTGGAATGGGCAAATCGCAGGAAGAAGAAAAACGCGCTGTTGAAGCCGGTTACTGGAGCCTGTACCGCTACAATCCGATGATTGAAGATGAAGGCAAGAACCCATTCTCCCTGGATTCGAAAGAACCTGATTTCTCTAAATTCCAGGAATTCCTTAACGGTGAAGTACGTTATACTTCGTTGAAAAAAGCCTTCCCGGAACAAGCTTCTGAATTGTTTGCTGCTGCCGAAACCAATGCCAAATGGCGTTACAATTCGTACAAACGAATGGCCGCAATGGACTTCTCAATCGCTGAATAAAAAACCTCGATTATAAATTTGAAAAGCCGTCGCCTGATTTATTGGGTGGCGGTTTTTTTTCAGACCTGACAGATATTAAAAAGCCTGCCAGGTCTGATTTATTATGAAAGAAATTTTTTCCGCAATTCTTCTACCTGAGACAGGTTAATAGGTATCAACTTACCCAAAGAAGCCCCAAGTGTCAGCGATTTCGCACTGAATTCAGCCACTTCGAGACGGTCGAATGTACCCAACAGTTTATCGCCGGTTACCAGTACCGAATCGTTATTGATGATCACCACCGGGGTATTGTCCGACAGAATATTCAGGATGGTTTCTGATCCGGCAAAATGAGAACCGAACGGAACATTGGGAACATCCTGCAAAAAAATCCAGCTTTCGGGAATGGTACGCACGTCGAATTTCCGGCCAGTAACGCTATAAGCCATTAGATACGGGGCTTGTGTAAGAATAATGGAATTCACTTTCGGAAAACGTTTATAAATTTCCTGGTGCAGCCAGGTGGAACGGCTGGGTATTTTCCCCGGCTCGCGCCTGCCATCTTTAATCTGCACAATATCTTCGTTTTGAATGTCCCAACGGGCAACGTTGGTTGGTGTGATCAGAAAATCGTTGCCTCTCCAGCGAACAGAAACTGTTCCATACGAACTAATCATCAGACCCTGGTCGCAGGCCCGGTGTACAATCTTCTTTATTTCTTCCCGGATGGCCCGTTCGTCCGAAGGGTGTTCAACCGACTTCATCTCAGGCAACAACCGAGGTATCTGGCTTTCAAATTCTTCGATCTGTTCATCCGTCAAATAGTTTGGTTTTCCGATGGTATTCCCGTAGATAATAGTCCGGGCACAGAATTCGAGGGTTTCAAAGCGCTGAAAGGCATCTCTCAGGTCGGTTCCGCCAACCACCGTTCCGTGATTTTCCATGATCACCGCACTGAAACCTTTCCGGAATTCACGGGCAATGGATTCACCCAGCAAATCGCTGCCCGGCAATTCGTAAGGAGCGTAACCAATATCACCACATACATATTTAGCTTGCGAAATCACATTGGTGTCGGGTATCTGCCGAACAATGCTGAACGAAACCAGCGCCGGAGGGTGCGCATGAACTACTGCTTTTATATCGGGACGACATTCGTAAATAGCCCGGTGGAACGGGTATTCTGATGAAGGTTTGTGACGACCAACGATCGTTCCGTCTTTCTTTATACATATTATATCGGAAGGGCGCAGCGAGCCTTTATCAATGGCCGACGGGGTTACCCAGATGTCGCCGTTTTCGTCGATAATGGATACATTTCCACCGGAAGTGGTGGTCAACCCACTGTGGTAAATTTTATCAATGATCATCGTAATCTGGTCACGGGGATGCATCAGTTGGGTATCTAATCGTTTCATACGAATACAGAATTAGTTTTTACAAAAACAAAATTATCCAAATGAAATACTATTCAGGAAAAACAAACAGTTATTCGTACTAAAATAACAAAAAAGAAGGTTGTTATTATTGTCCTGATTTTTTCAGGCAAATTAAATCGCAGAAAAGGAAGGAACCAACCAGCCCGTAACGGCTCCGCATCCATTCGGAAATGAACGAACCGGCCTTTTGTCCGAGAAAGAACGCCGCTACCATAAAAACATAGGTATGCCAGGCAAAACCCAGATCGGTATACATGCGAAGAGCGATAATAACCAGTACCGGAATGTGGATTGCCAGTATCCATTGCATGGAAAATTTTCGCACGTTGGCGCGCCAGTAGCCAAACGGAATATTTAGCAGGAATACGGTTAATGTAACCAGTGCAAGTTTCATCATTCTTATAAAACGTATTTCAGAAACTCGTCGCGTTTCTGCTGATTTTTAAAGATACCGCTGTATTCGACGGTTACGGTCGAACTACTTTCGTCCTGAATGCCACGCGACGACACACACAGGTGTTTGGCGTCAATCAAGACTGCCACATCTTCGGTTTTCAGTACTCTTTTCAGTTCGTTGGCAATCTGCACAGTCAACCGTTCCTGAACCTGCGGACGGCGCGCAAAATAATCGACGATGCGATTAATTTTTGACAGACCGATCACTTCGCCATTCGAGACATAGGCAACATGCGCTTTTCCGACAATCGGCAGGAAATGGTGTTCGCAGGTTGAATTCAGGTTGATATTTTTCTCAACCAGCATTTCGCCGTATTTAAACTTGTTGTCGAAGACCGATATTTTGGGCTTGTTTTCCGGGTTGAGGCCGTAAAATATTTCTTTGACGAACATTTTAGCTACCCGTTGAGGCGTACCGTTCAGGCTGTCGTCGCTTAAATCGAGGCCCATTGTTTCCATAATATCGCGGAATTTTTCTTCAATAATTGCCATTTTCTGTTCGTCGCTCAACACGAAAGCATCTTCGCGCATCGGCGTTTCAATCGATGTTGCAATATGGTTGTCGCCAATAATATCGTGTCCGTTAAAATCAGTCTTTACTGAAATATGGGAATTACCATTTACCCTCGGGGTATTGGTAATTGGTTGTACAAATCCGTTAACCTTCATAATCATTTCTCCTATTCATTGATTTTTTTCAAAATAACAAACAATACTTGTTTGTCTTTTGTTTAAAGTCAAAATCAATGATTCGGAAAAAAATTAAAGCCGGTCTTCCAGTATCATCCGAATTTCTTTGGGTCCGATATTGGCTTTCTCCCCTATTTTGTATCCGCGTTTTTCGAAGCGGGCGCAAATGCGGTCGATGGTTTCAGCCGGAACACCGTATTCGGGCAAACGGGTGGGCACACCAACCGATTCAAAGAAATATACTACTGCCGAAATTGTATTTTCAATTTTTTGTTCATCGGTTCTCCCTTGTACCTTGAACACCCGCTCTCCAAGTTGAATAATCTTTTCTTTCTTTTGATCTGCAAATACTTTCATTATCCCGGGTAAAACAATGCACAAGGTCCGCCCGTGATCAATTCCGTGGAAAGCAGTCAGTTCGTGACCAATCATGTGGGTTGCCCAGTCCTGTGGAACGCCCACGCCAATCAGGCCATTCAGCGCCATGGTTGCGCTCCACATGAAATTGGCAGCAGAATCGTAATCGGTGCGGTTTGCCAGAACTTTTGGTCCTTCTTCGATCAGGGTTTGCATGATACTTTCTGCAAAGCGGTCCTGAATTGGTGAATTGACAGGATATGTCAGGTATTGCTCAGTAACATGAACAAATGCATCGACAATACCATTGGCGACCTGCCTGTCGGGTAACGAAAATATTACTTCCGGATCGAGAACTGAAAATTTAGGCATCACCAAATCCGACCCAAAAACGAGTTTCTCCTGGATTTCAACACGGGTAATAACCGCACCTCCATTCATTTCAGAACCGGTAGCCGGTAAAGTAAGGACTGCTCCAATAGGCAAGGCTTTTTCAACAGGAGCCCTATTTGCTAAAATATCCCAGGGATCATTTCCCTGATGATATACAGCCGCTGCTATGAATTTAGTACCATCGAGTACCGAACCACCGCCAACTGAAAGCAAAAAGTCTATTTTTTCATTCTTCGCAATTTCAACTGCTTTCATCAGCGTTTCGTAATGGGGATTGGGTTCAATACCACCAAATTCGAGTACTTCGAAATCTTTGACCGATTCTTTGACCTGATCGTAAACACCGTTTTTGAAAATACTTCCGCCTCCGTAGGTCAGCAGTATTTTAGCTCCCTGGGGTATTTCTGTTCCGGTTTTCGAAATGGTGCCTTTTCCAAACAATATCTTCACCAGGTTATAAAATGTAAAATTGTTCATCGTCTTTATTTTTGTTCTTTTTCGTGCATCAAATTTAAAAAATTAATTTTGCCTGAAAACTTAATAATTGTGAATATGCCGGAAGAAATAAAAGCAGGGGTTGATTATGAGGAGAGATACAAAGAACTGGGAGATGCAGAAATCAGGGAAATCCTTTTGAAGCGAAAAAGTTATCAGCCCCAGGCAGCCCAGGCGGCCATCCAGGAAGCAATCAGCCGGGGTATCCTGCAATCGGAACAGGATTTGTTTTCCGGAGAATACAATCCTCCGCCAAGCCGGTCCGGCTTTTTATTTCCCGATATTCAGAACCCGGAACAAAAATCGAAGATATTAGCGAGCCTCCGCCGCATCATCTATATTCTGGGAATTATCCCGTTCGCTTTTGCCGTAATGAATTATTTCCATGGAAACTTCTCCTCCGTTATTGCATTTGCTGTTGCAGGAGCAGCCTGGCTATTTTTCAACTTCATGCTTTCGAAAACAAAAAGCAGCCTGATTCTAAATACGATGCTTGTCGTACTTATCATCGCATTTGGTTACGCAATATTCACTGTTTCCACCATGAAAGCACCAGAAATAATGGATTTCATAGCTATTATTGCAACCTTCATGGTTTCGCTTTATTGCTTGTTGTTTGCCCGGTCAATCATGAAAAGCTGAACCTCATTTCAGGAAAAACCTTCATTTACCTAAAAAAAACCTCATTTCATCGATAACTTTCTGTATTGATTAGGTACAATTCCTAGTTTTGATGCCGGAAGTAAAAATAAAATCCAACGTAATGAATCATCTGACATTTTTTGCTTTGATATTCACCACCCTGGTTGCCTGCAATGCCAATTCAAGCACAAAAGTTCCCGATAAGTGGGATGATGTGGATACCCGAAGCTACGAAATTTCTGATTTCAGGTACATTCATCTGGAGGGAGGATTTAAAGTGGTTTTACAGCAATCGGATAAGCCGGGATTGAGTATAAAAGCCGATGAAGATGATTTCGAGTACCTGGATGTAGAAGTTCACGACGAAGTACTCGATATTGAGATAAAAGACAAACATTTCACCCTCGACCAGATCATTCTCTACATTCATTTTAAAGAACTTGAAACATTGCATATTGAAGGTGGTGTAAAATTGGAAACCCAAGGATATATCGAACTCAAGGATTTTTACGTTCATGTTGAAGGAGGCGCAAAAATTGAAATGGATATAAAAGCGGACAATTTTAAAGTAGTTGGACAAGGCGGTGTTTGTTTTAATCTGGAAGGAATCAGCAAAAGCATGAATGCCCTTGCATCGGGCGCTGCATATATTAATGCAGAAAATCTGAAATGCGAGCGTGTCGAAATTAAAATAGAAGGTGTCGGTGCAGGTTTTGTTTATGCGACCAATTATCTGGATGCCAGCATCGAGGGAGTTGGAAAGATTACGTATAAAGGCGATCCCGAAATACATAAGAATATCGGGGGGCTTGGATTTATTGCAAAGAATTAGTTTTAAGTCATAATTGGTTTAGTTAGGTTTTTTAGTTAGAATTAAAAAGGCTGCTTATCATCCGATAAGTGGCTTTTTTTGCTTTAAGAAAAGGTTACGGAAACATGCAGCCAGTAGCTGGCAAGGATCAATTCAACCATTTAGCAATCCAACAATTACCCTATTTCACAATCTTAAATTCCGTTCTGCGATTTGCTGCACGTCCATCCTCTGTATCGTTGGTCCGAACTGGATGAGAAAAACCATAACCATGATAGGAAAGCCGGTTTTCTTCGATGCCGGATTGTATCAAAAACTGACAAACCGATTCAGCCCGTTTTGACGATAACTCAAGATTGAACTGTTCACTACCTACATTATCAGTATGTCCGCCAATTTCAATATTTACCGAAGGATTTTGCTTCAGAAAATCAACCAGTTTATTTAGCTCAGTCACTGATTCGGTTAGCAATTGAAAAGATCCGGTGTCGAAGAAAATATTTCGAAGAACAGCCACAGATCCGGGTTCAATGGAATTTAAGCGGATTTCGAGCAAAAACGGTTCGACAGCCGATTTTACATCGTTCAGTCCGAAATGCTCTGAGAAAAACAAGTATCCCGGCGCCGAAACATTCATCATATAATTTTGTCCCAGCGGGATTCCAATCAAAAATTCGCCTTTTTCATCAGTCTGCACCCGTATAATTTTTCCAGCACTTTCAAGATCAATCATTTCTATTTCGGCCACAACCGGTTTCCCACTTTTTGCATCGGCTACCTGTCCCTGTGCGTATGTTACCGGAACAGGCCGTATCTTTTGGGGCATCTCAAACGAAAAAATATCCATCCCCTTCCCTGCCTTATCCGACGAATAGTATGCCGTTTTGCCACTTGCATCAACAACCATCCCCCGTTCATCGTGCCGGGTATTAATCGGCGATCCCAGATTGACAGGCTGCGACCAGGAAGAATCGGCTTTCATTTTCGAGAAAAACAGATCGTTGCCACCCATCCCCTGCCAGTAGTCGCTGGCAAAATACAATGTTTGTCCATCGGGATGAATAAACGGCGACATTTCGTTACCGGGCGTATTGATTGAATCGCCTAAATTTTCGGCTTCCCCCCAACGAAGAATGTTTTTACCAAAATCAATCAAACGACTTCGCCATATATCCATCCCTCCTTTTCCTCCTTTCCGGTTGCTCACAAAATATACGTATTCGTTGTTTCCTGAAACCGACGGTTGCGAGTCCCACCCTGTTGAATTAAGCGGCTTTCCTGCATTTTGAGGGACCGACCATCCGCCGCCTGTCTTCTTTGAAAAATAGATATCGCATCCGCCCCATGTATCGCGGCGCGAACAGGCAGTAAAAAAAAGCAAACCTGCATCGGGAGAAATTGCCTGAGCGCCTTCATTATCCAGTGTATTTATCGATGAAACCGGCTTTGCTTCTCCCCATTTTCCATCTTTCAATTCAGAAATAAAAAAGTCTTCATGGGAAAACTTTCTGCTTGCTAAACTATCAGTAAAAGGAACTAAACGGGTAAATACCAGTGTTTTTCCATCAATCGACAGGCTCGGCCAATATTCATCAAAAACAGTGTTTACCGAGTCACCCAAATCGACAGGTTTAAAATTGAAAGCCCGGCTCAGTTGTATCAATGCAAAATCGCAATTCTCAATTTCTTTTCGTGCTTTGCTGACCAACGTTTGCTGATTTCCTGCATATTCAACATATCGCAGATATACTTGCCTTGCTTTTGCATATTCTCCGTTCATCTTCAAAGCATTACCAAGCAGATAGTAAACTTTGGGGTATTTCAGCGAATCAATTTCCAGAACCTGTTGCAGGCAATCTGCTTCCGGCCCGGATTGACCCATCTCATGCAAGATATCGGCTTTCAGTAAATATGCTTCCGGGAAAAAAAGGTTTTTCTCAATCAGTTCATTAATCCCATTCAAAGCAGCAGCATAATTTTTATTGATATACATCTGCCGTGCCTCTTCAAACGGTTTTACCAGTTTTTTGGGATACTCCGACAAATCCTGTGAAAAGCCGGCCAGAGAAAAGGTCATCCAAACAATAGTAATAAAATATTTTAACACCTGCATTTTTTCAAAAGAAATCTATAACAAAGCCGGTAAATTATCCGTTATAATGCTAGTTTCGGAATTTGATTAAAAACAAAAAAAGCAAATAATCACAAACAAAAAACTACAAAAAAGCAAACGAAAAAAAGTGTTTTTCAGCTATTGTAATTTATACTTTTTTTTTTCTATAATTACTGAATCAATAAACGAATTATTAAATCTTATTTAAATTGTTATTTTTCAAATAAATAGCTCTTAGAATGAAAACCAACAAGAATTCAGGTAAGCATTTAAAAAGCTCCAAAGGTCAAAGAGTTGATGATGATTTTCCGGCAAACAAGGGTGTGAAGAAAGATCGAAGTGATAAAAGAAGGTTATCAATCTATGATGATTTTGATGATGAGGCCCAAGGTTTTGATGACCTGGATTTTAATTCGGCCGACAATCCTTACGACGATTAAACTGCAATACATACAAAGTGAAGTATATTTCAGCCACGCTGAAAGAAGCAGTTATTGACTTTGCTAAAAAAGAGCCGTCTAAAAGTAAATTTAGACGGCTCTTTTTTTAATATCGTATTTGCAGACTGTCGAGCTCGTGCTTCGTAATTGATGGCAGTCCTTTCTTTTTCATTTTCCCCAGCACCAGTTCCCCTACCCTTCGCGCTTCTATTTCGGAATCAAACGGCAGGTTGCCTTCAATAACCGGAATATAGGGTTGCTTAATTTTGGTCTTTCCTTTTATCTTAATCTCGTAACCCCATCCGTCACCACTCACAAAAGTCTCAACCCACTGAACCGATTTCCCTTCGGCTGAATTTTGCTGCTTTTTATCTGAATGGCATGATGATGCAAAAATCCCAAAAACAATAATCGCAAAAATGATAGTTTCTTTACAACAATATTTAATTGTAGTACTCATCATCTTCTGCACTCGGGTCGAATTTTGCCAGATCATCAAATGTATAGGTGCTCGAACTTTTACCAGTAGCAATGTAACCAAAGTTTCCAATCCCAAAGCCAACTGCTTCTGATCTGGAAGCTCCCTGGAAGCTTGTTTTCTCAACCCAAAGATCCGTATCGGGGTTGTATTCCCAAACATTACTGATAGAAGACGTATTGCTTCCGGTTACCAGGTACCCTTTTCCACTCGCGGCAAAAGCAACTGCCCCTGACCTCACAATCGATGTATAATCATCATCATAATCCAAATCCGAATCAGTATCGGCAATATCTCTCAGTTGTGTCCATTTTTTGGTAGTCCCGTCAAAAACGTAAAATTTACTTTCAGAAAGCTGGCTGTTTGCGCCTGATACAAAATATGCCTTGGTGCCAATTACAAATGCACAGGCATCACGGCGTTTTGAACCGGTAAAAGGAATTTGTTCCCAGCTATCGGATGACGGTGAATATTCATAGAAATCTTTGGTTTCACCATTGGTATCAACTCCTGTTCCAACATACCCTTTATCGTTAATTGCAAAAGCAACACCACTGTATCTTGCAGTACCAGGAAACTCAGCATCAACTTTTGACCATGTATTGGTAGCCGGATTGTATGACCAGAAATCTTTTAGTTTATCACCGTTATCGTCAACTCCAGTGCCAACAAAACCTTTGTTGCTGGCAGCAAAAGCAACTGCACCACTGCGGGCCTTGGCTTCAGCAGGCATATCTGCTTTCTGTATCCAGTAATCTTCTTCAGTATTATAAACCCAAAGGTCACGTAATCTGTCTTTATCTATATCGACACCGGTTGCCAAATATGCGTTATTCCCAATTACAAAACATACTGCTTCAGAACGTGGAACTCCATCAAAATCAGAAGCTTTCTCCCAATCACCGAGAAGTTCCTCATCATCGTCATCATTGTTACACGACACAAAAAGCAATGTCGATCCCATCAAGAGAATCGATAATAAATAATAAATTTTTTTCAGACTCATACAGTAACGTATTTTTAATGATTATTTGTATTTTTCGCGCTGTTTATTGTACAAACCTATCAGACTGAAAGGTAGAAAAAAAGGAATTTAGACGAAAAATTAAAAAATACATATAAAAAGGCTATATTTATCGACATGACATGAAACACAAAGATGAAATGGTGATTTTTTTCGTTAAAAAGTTTTAAAAACTAAAGAATCGCACTTTACATCTATACTATTGAAGTTTTAGTATATATTTCTTTTTACTCATCTTTTTCTTATATTCTTTTGGAGAATGGAATTTTAATAAAAGATTATAATTAATGTATAAAATACTCTCGGTAATTCTGCTCTTGCTGTTTATTGTTTCCTGTAAAGACAGCAATGATTTTGATTCATATACCATAGGCGACGATTTCATACAATCGGAAACAACCGTGGCTATTGTTGATACTTTTACCGTCAATCTGTCAACATTTATGGTTGATTCGATGGTCACATCAAATACTTCGATCGGTCTTATCGGTAACTATACTGATGAAGAACTTGGTATCGTGCGTACCAAAAGCTTTTACCAGCTAGGCATAAGTGACGAATCGTATACTGTTGATACCCGGGATAAGTTCGATTCGTTAACCATAACGATGAGATATTCAGGCGTTGTTTACGGCGACACGACTAAGGTTCAAAAAATTAATGTATACAGGCTGAAACAGGAGTTGAAAACGCGGGATAACGGCCATCTGTACAACCTTTCATCATTTACTCATGAATCAGAACCCATTGGGTCAATTACAATAGAACCGGAACCATTAAAAGACGGGAACCTTGAAATTCGACTGAGCGATGTCTGGGGGCAGGAATTGTTTAATATGATCAAGGATAAATCGGAGGATATTCAAACAGAGGACAAGTTTATCCAGTATCTGCCAGGTATAGCAATCGGGGCAGAAACAGATGACGGAGCTATTCTTTCGTTAAGTGTGGCTGATTCATTATTTTTCATGACCGTACATGCCAGCCGGTTTGATTACGATTTTATTGAAACTGATTTTACTTTTCCTTTGACTAATTCGAACGTACAATTCAATCAAATAAAAAGCGACCGCTCAGGTACCAATTCAGCGCTGATTACCAATAACAGCAGGAACGACATTTCTTCTGTGCAGACAGGAAACCATAGTTTTTCACAAGGTGGCACAGGAATGTTTACCCGGATTGAATTCCCCGGAGTTGGGCAAGTACTCCAAATGGATCAAAAAAGGTTATTGCTGAAGGCAGAGTTAATTATAAAACCAGCCTACCGGAGTTATGAAAAATTTCCATTGCCTGAGAGTTTATATATTTATGAATCCAATCGGGTAAACGGAGTTCTTGACCCGCTAACAGACTCTGAAGATGAACCAATAATAGCAGATTTTGTGCTGGATGATCTTTATTTTGAAGATACCTATTACAAGTTTGACATTACGACCTTCATTTCAACTGAACTGAGTGATGGCAATTTCGACGTGGAGCATGCATTACTGGTCAATATCCCAAGCAGTAATATGGGAAGTACACTGGACCGGATCGTTTTTTCTGACGGATCAAAAGCAAAATACAAACCGATTTTGAAACTCTATTATGTTTTTTATAACTAACAAGCAAATGCGTCAAAGAATACTATTCCTCACCATATTTTCAGTTTTTATATCCATCTCAGGGGTAAGCCAGAATACCCGTTCTCCGTATTCTATTTTTGGCCCCGGAGAAATACAATCCAGGGGCTTTGGAAGAAACATGGCAATGGGCGGGGCAGGTATCGGTGTGAGCTCTGGTAGCTTCATAAACACGATGAACCCTGCTTCTTATTCCGGGTTCGACAGTCTAAAATTTGTTTACGAAATAGGTTTTGAAGGAAAATATTCACGCTTTAAATCGCAAGGTGACCGGTTGAACGATTACACGTTTAACTTCAAATACATTGCTTTTGGATTCCGAGTGAACGATTGGTGGGCTTCCACCATGGGGATTGCCCCTTTCAGTAATGTCGGGTACACAATTACCACGTCAAAATATGTAGAAGGCACCTTCGATAAATTTTATTCGAGCTACGAAGGAAGTGGCGGAATCAATTACGTTTACTGGGGAAATGCATTTAAATTAGGCAAGTTATCTCTGGGGGTAAATTCCTCCTATCTCTTTGGTTCGATTACCCAGGATGAGTTAATCACCCAACCCAGCGATATTTTCTCTTCTTTCATAATGCAACGGACCGATTACCTGAAGAGTTTTTACTTTGATTACGGAGCACAATATTCTTTTAAAATCAAAGGCTGGGACTATACTTTGGGAGCCATATACAGCAACGAGCAAAAACTCACTTCGCGCCATCAGGTTGATGTAAAAACGACTTCATACACAACCATTTCAAGCGAAGAATACAAATCGAAACAATTGCGTGTTCCCGAAACATACGGTATTGGGTTCAGCATGAAAAAAGGTCCGATTGTGCATGTTGCAGGCGACTATGAATTTCAAAAATGGTCGGGGTTGAAATATCCGATTCAGAAAGATGTATTTCTCGACAGCCATCGGTTTGCTGTTGGCGCCGAATCGAAGCCCTGGGGCGAAATTGTGACCCTCGACTGGTATAAAAAAATAACCTACCGGATTGGTGCAAATTACAAAACATCGTTCCTGAAAATTAACGGGACACAGATCAATGAAAAGGGAATCACCTTTGGTTTGGGAATCCCGGTAAAAAACATTGGAAGCCTCATGAATTTCACGGTTGAAGTCGGACAAAAAGGAACGGTCAGCAATCGCCTGATCCGGGAAGATTACGTGCTTTTTCACATGAACTTTTCAATCAACGAAATCTGGTTCAAGAAGAGGATATTCTATTAACAGCGTTTGAATATCCCAGTCGGGGTGTATTTCACCTGAAGATTTTCGGCAAATACAAGTTATCTGAATGTGGAAGAACAGTATATATTTGAAGCTCCTTTACAATTTTCCGGTTTCAATTACGTTTTTCCGGAAAAGTAAATTTTATTTGTAATTGTCGAAAACCAGATATAATACTCTTTGAAAACCAGATTCACACTCATTTTATTGTTTGCTGGGCAGTTACTGCACGCACAGGAGGTTTGGTATTCGATTTACGGAACTGTAACCGACCAGCGTACCGGCGAAAGCCTGACAGGTGCAACAATACTTATCGACAACACAAAACATACAGGGACTGTTACCAATTCGTATGGCTACTATTCGATTTTGGTACCTGAAGGGCAATACAAACTTCGTGTCCAGTTTATGGGTTACGACAGCAAGGAATTTTATGTAACTGCCCACGAAAACAAGCTGGTTAATATTAATCTGTCTGAAAAGCCTGTCCAGCTTGATAATATCACCATACGGGGAGAAAAACCCGATCGCAACATTTCGTCTATAGAAATGGGCAGCGCCCGGCTCAATCCGAAACAAATCGAGAGTATTCCGGTTTTGTTCGGCGAACCTGATATTCTGAAAACCATTCAACTAATGCCCGGCGTAAAATCAGCCGGCGAAGGAAACTCGGGCTTTTACGTGCGCGGTGGCGGAATCGATCAAAACCTCATCTTACTGGATGAAGCGCCCGTGTACAATGCGTCCCATCTGCTTGGTTTTTTTTCAGTTTTTAATTCCGAAGCCATCCGCGATGCAACTTTACTGAAAGGATCAATTCCGGCTGAATACGGTGGCCGGGCTTCGTCGGTTTTAGATATTAAAATGAAAGAAGGCAACCTGAAAGATTACAGCCTCACGGGAAGCATTGGGCTGATTTCGTCGAACCTCACGCTGGAAGGGCCAATAAAAAGTGAAAAAAGTTCGTTCATGCTCAGCGCTCGCCGCACGTATGCTGACATGTTTCTGAAACTTGCCGGTGATGAAGAACTAAAAAATACTTCTCTCTACTTTTACGATCTGAACATGAAAACCAATTTCAAACTGAATGAACGCAACCGCCTGTACCTTTCGGGCTATTTCGGGCGTGATAATTTTGGTTTTGCCGATCGTTTTGGCTTCGACTGGGGAAGTAAAACAGGAACTTTGCGATGGAATCATATTTTCAACGAACGTCTATTTTTCAATTCATCGCTCATTTACAGCGATTACTCATACGATATAAACCTCCGGGGGACTTCTGATGTTACTATGCGCTCCGAAGTCAGGGATATAAACTTAAAAGAAGATTTCACCTTTTACAAGAACTCACGAAGTACCCTGAAATTCGGAGTCAATATAATTTACCACAATTTTGTTCCCGGAGAAATCATCCCGGGAGAGAACAGCGTTTACAATGCACTAAAAATTACCGACCGAAAAGCGGTTGAATCAGCCGTATACTTTTCAAATAACCGTGTTGTAAGCCCGAAATTCCAGCTTTATTACGGTTTGCGGCTGGCTCTTTTCACCAATATCGGCCCCGGCGATTTTTACGTACTTGACGCTAACGGAGAAGTGCGTGACACAACCACCTACGAAAAATTTAAACTGGTGAAAACACAGGGCGGCATCGAACCCCGTCTGGGCTTTAACTATATGATCAACCGTTCGAGTTCAATCAAAGGATCAGCTACCCGTATTTACCAGTTTGTTCACCTGCTGTCGAACTCAACCACGTCAACGCCAACCGATGTGTGGTTACCCAGCAGCGACAACGTGAAACCGCAAATGGCCGATCAGGTTTCGCTGGGACTGTTTAAAAATTTTAATAAAAATCGCTACGAAAGTTCGCTGGAAGTTTATTACAAACATTTGTATAACCAGATTGATTATAAAAACGGAGCCGATCTGATTTTCAATTCGACCGTTGAATCAGAACTGGTATTCGGCAAGGGATGGTCGTATGGAGCAGAATGTCTTCTGAAAAAGAATTATGGAAGATTGAATGGATGGATTGGATACACCTGGTCAAAAACCATGCGGCAGTTCGATGATATAAATGAAGGCCTCCCCTTCCCTGCCCGGCACGACCGCACTCACGACCTGTCGGTGGTTGGCATGTACAAACTGTCAAACAAAGTAACCGTTTCGGCAACCTGGGTTTACAGCACCGGCGATGCAGTTACTTTCCCCAGCGGGCGCTACGAAATCGACGGACAAATTGTTGGGTATTATACCGAACGAAACGGTTACCGTATGCCCTCAACTCATCGTCTCGACCTGGGACTGACATGGACGCGTAAAAAAACCAAAAAATTTGAATCGAGCTGGAATTTCTCAGTTTACAATGCCTATGCACACGAAAATCCCTATTACATTTATTTCCAGGAAGTAGAAGACCAACCGGGAACACAGGAAGCCGTTCAGGTATCATTGTTTAAGATCATCCCTTCTGTGAGTTATAAATTTAAATTTTAACTTCGGAAAATGAAACGAAATCCCGTCAGCATACTAATTATCGCCCTTTCGTTTGCTTCATGCGAAAGAGTTATCGATATAAACCTGAACGAGGCCAATCCGAAAATCGTTATCGAAGCCAATATTCACAATAATAATAGCGATTGCCTGGTTAAAATTACCCGGACCGGAAATTATTTTTTACCGTATACTCCCGAAAAGGTAAGTAAAGCCGTAATCTCACTTACAAACCAACTTACAGAATATTCGTTTTCAGAAATTGAAGAAGGAGTTTATCGTATCAATAAAATCGGCAAACTCATCCCAACTTCCTATTCATTATCTGTAAATGTTGACGGCGAATTGTACGAAGCTGTTTCAAAAATGCCTACTCCGGTAAGACTTAATTATCTGAATTTTGAATACGTGGAAGAAACGTATTTACAGGATGCCGGATACCGCGTTAATTTTAGTCTGACAGACCCGAAAGATGAGGAAAACCATTACCGGGTAAGATATTCTGTGAACGGAGAATTACAAAACGACGGAAACGACTATTACCTGATAACCGATGAGCTGTTCAACGGCAATTCAGTACAAATGCAACTGTACGGGAAACGATTTGATAAAGGTGACAAGGTTACTGTTGAATTGATGTCGATTGACAAAAACGCCTACGATTATTTCAATACGCTTCTTGATGTGATTGCCCAAAGCACAATTGAATCGACAGCTCCGGCCAATCCGAAAAGCAATTTTTCAAACGGTGCACTTGGTTATTTTTCAGCATATTCGTCCGACATTAAATTCATTATTGTCGGCGAATCAAATCTTGGAAATTAGAGCATCAGCCGCTTGTTTTCCATTTCACTGATAAAAAAATCTTTGTAGCTTTCGCCAATCGGAATGTAGTTTTTACCAATTACTACCTGCGTTTTATTAATCACCTTGATGTGGTTCAGCGAAATAATAAATGATTTATGAACCCGGGCAAAACGGTCTGTCGGGAGGTTTTCCTGCATCCGTTTCAGCGAATTCAGCGTAATAATTGGTTTATCGGACCCAACCGTAAAAATTTTGATGTAGTCTTTCAGTCCCTCTACATACAAAATGTCGTTCAGGTTAATTTTAATTGTTTTATAATCAGCTTTTACCAATATAAATTCCGAAGCAGTGTTTGCTTCTTTCGGTTTTCCTGAAGCTTTCAGTTTCAGGCTTTTCAGCGAAAAATATTCGTATGCCTTGTTCGTCGCCTTCAGGAAGCGGTCAAAAGAAATTGGTTTTAACAGGTAATCCATCGCGTTCAGATTAAAAGCTTCGAGGGCATATTCTTTAAAAACCGTGGTGAAAATAATCATCGGTTTGTCGTCGAGACTTTTGATGAAATCGATACCCGAAATTCCCGGCAATTGGGTATCCAGAAAAATGATGTCGATTTTATGATTGTGAAGCACATCATAAGCATCAAATGCCGTCGAACATTTATCAATCAGCGTAAGATAAGGCACATGCTCGATGTAATCGGCAATTGTGCTTTGGCCCATCGGATCGTCATCGAGAATAATACAATTCATAGTTAAACCTGAATTTTTGTTAAAATTTGGCATTTTCATGTTTAACATCTGACGTCTTCGCGGAGAAATAAAAGGCCGCGAATAACGATTCTGCCACACCTGAAATTCCCCTTTTGAAGTATTTATATTGTCAGACTGCCGGTAATCAGAAAACCTTCCGGCAGTGCAAAGTAACCCATTTTTTTCCAAAACGATAATTTTTTAGTTTTTAAAAATAAGCCAGCGAAAGATAAGTCCTTCTTTTCTGATGGCTTTCAAACAAATCTTATAAAAACATAAGATTTGTTAAGAACAAAAAGGCTGCGTCAGAGTCGTGTAAAATTAATCGTCGTTCTGAATTACGGCTGGTTTTTGCAGGAGACGATTCCTGTAATTTTTAGGCGACATACCCATTCGCTTAATGAAATCTTTCGAAAAATAATACGGGTCGGAATATCCCAGCCTGAACCCTATTTCCTTAATTTTCAATCGGCTAAAATCGAGATATTCGCAAGCCCTGGTTATTTTCAGGTGTGAAAAATAGCTCGCCGGGCTGTAGCCGGTTTTCTTTTGAAACATGGTTGTAAGATAAGAGGGCGAATATCCGGCTTCGTCAGCAATTTCCTTTAACCGAAGCTTCTTTTCCATGTTCTGTTCCATAAACTGAATGGCCTGCATAATACCCGGGTTTTGTTCTTCCATCAAATCATCGCTGGTCCGGCTGGCATAGATAAACGTTGCAAGCAGATGGCCAAATGCCAGGTTGATGTATTTAAAGTTGGCATTGTAAAAACCTTTGTTAAGGTTGTTAAACAACTCATCAAACAGCATGATCCGGTTGGCAACCAGATTGTTTGTCGATGGGATTAAATCGCGTACCACCGTAAAATCGGTCTCCATAATTTTGCTCTTTTCGCCGTTGAATTTGCAGGTATAAAAAACAGAAGGATCAGTGTTTCCTGTCTGTATTTTAAATGCAAAACCTTCCGGAATAATGCAATACTGATTCTGGCTAAAAGGTACAAGGTCGTTCGCAATTTGTATAATGCCTTCGCCTTTGGTACAATAAATCAGCAAATGATTATCCAGCTTCATATCTTCGGACCAAAACGTTTCCCTTCGGACAAGAATCTCGGCCAACTCACACAGGTACAAATCTTTGGTAAGCGGATTTTGCTGTTGCTCGGCAACAATGTAGGAAGGGATTTTAAAGTATCGTCGCTTGATAATCATGATAATTGGTATTGGAAGATCAAAAAAAGTAATATTTTCCATCTTTATCAAAGAAAATACTATTTTTTACGTGTTCATTAGCCAATACTTTTGAGTACTTAATTTAATAAACTGATCTACCATGAGCGAACTACTATCAAAACTTGCCGAATGCATTGAGTTTGGAAAAATTAATATGGCTTCTCCGTATCCTCCGCAGATGAAAGGACAGGAAGGCGCTGACGAAATTACCCGCAAAGCGCTGGATGAAGGAGTAAATCCACAGGATATATTATCAAAAGGCCTTATGCCCGGAATGGAACGCATTGGGATTAAATTTCGCGAAAATAAAGTATTTGTACCGCAGGTTTTGATGTCGGCAAAAGCAATGAGCACGGCCATGTTGCATTTAAAACCGCACTTTCTGTCAGGCGCAGCCAAGCAAAAAGGAACTTTCATTATCGGAACCGTTTTGGGCGACCTGCACGACATCGGCAAAAACCTGGTTGGAATGATGGTTGAAGGCAACGGATACAAAGTAATTGACCTCGGGACCGATGTAAGTTCAGATAAATTCATTGCCGCACTGAAGGAGAATCCAAATGCAGTTATAGGACTTTCGGCTTTGTTGACAACCACCATGGTAAACATGGAAAAAATCACCAGGGAAATTAAGGAAGCATTGCCGGGAACTTTAGTAACTATTGGTGGCGCGCCGGTTAACAACGATTTCTGTATGAAGATCGGGGCCGACAATTACTCGCCCGACCCGCAAGGTGTTGTTGAGTTTTTAAATACGAAAATTGCCTGAAAAAATTTCAGGCTTTTCCCTTCCCTGAATATGGGAACCGATAATTGATTTTCGCTTTTACTGATCATATAGGTCGCGGACTTTATTGTTTTAAAGGTCTGCCGGGTGTTTATTGCCTTTTAAACGAATAACAAAAACCAAACATGAACGGATTATCATTAATAAAAAAAGCATTTAAACTTGAACTGGTTGAACGGGTTCCCTGGGTCCCGTTTGTCGGGGTTCACGGTGGTTCGCTCATCGGCGTGGATGCGGAACAATATCTCAAATCGACAGAAAACATGGTTTCCGGTCTCACCAAAGCAATCGAACTTTACAAGCCCGACGGAATACCAGTGTGTTTCGATCTGCAACTGGAAGCCGAAATTCTGGGTTGCCGCCTCAACTGGGCAAAAGAAAATCCACCGGCAGTTGTTTCGCACCCTTTGGCTGAAGGAATCGCACTTCGTTCGTTAAAAATCCCGACAACCAGCGACGGCCGCATCCCGCTTGTTCTGGAAACCACGAAAAGACTTCGTTCCGAACATCCGGATATTGCATTGTATGGCCTGATTACCGGCCCGTTTACGCTGGCTTTGCATCTGATGGGCACCGAAATATTTATGAAACTGTTTGAAGACCCGGAGCATGTAGCAGAAGTGATGGACTTTTGTACCCGGGTGGGTATCCGTTTCTCTGAAATGTTGCTTGATGCAGGCTGCGATGTAATTGCAGTGGTCGACCCGATGACCAGCCAGATTGATCCGGGTTCATTTGAAATATATGTAACTCCGTATGTGAGCCGGATTTTTGATTTCATCCGGAAAAAAGAAAAACTGAGTTCATTCTTTGTATGCGGCCATGCACAGCAAAATATCGAAGCAATGTGCAACTGCCGCCCCGATAATATTTCCATTGACGAAAATATTCCGCTCGATTACGTGAAAGAAATCGCACTTTCCAGGAAAATCAGTTTTGGCGGCAACCTGAAGCTTACTGTCGTTCTGCTGATGGGCGATCCCGACGATGCCAAACAGGATGCCCTCAACTGCCTTGATTTAGGCGGAAATACCGGGTTTATTCTGGCTCCGGGCTGCGATTTGCCCATGCAAACCCCGACCGATAATATAAAAGCTGTTTCTGAACTGGTGTACAATCAATATCTTCAGGATGTCGCACGCAAGCTGGAAAAGAAAGAAAGCAAACTGGACCTGCTGAATATGAAAGATTACGGCCAGTCGGATAAGGTAATTGTGGACATTATCACGCTCGACTCCGAATCGTGCGCTCCTTGCCAGTATATGGTTGAAGCGGTGAAACGGGTGGTACCGCAATTCGAGGGTGTTGTTGAATGGCGCGAACATCCGATCAAAAAAATGGAATCGGTTTCGTTCATGTCGTCAATGATGGTGAAAAACATTCCAACGATATGTATTGACGGGAAGATCGTATTTGTTTCGCAAATTCCGCCGCAAAATTTATTGGTTGAAGCCATCCAAAACCGCATTAATGAAAAGCTGAAACTGAAAATCAGGGCGAAGAAAAGCGAAGTGCTGATTCTCGGGGAAACAGAGCCGGAATGTAAGGAAATGAGCCGGAGAGTGAAGCGGGCAGTCGCAGAACTGGGGAAATCAACGCCGGTTTCGGTGATTACCGACAAGGCACAGATGGCTTCCTTCGGAATAAAAAAAGGTCCGGCTGTTGTTGTTGTAAATTACAAACTAAAAGCAGAAGGTTCGGTTCCTTCGCTGGAAGTCATCAAGGAATGGATCAAAGAAATTTGATTCTGAAAACTTGTTCTCATGCAAAAGAATGATAAATTGCCAAATAAAAACACAACGAAAAAACCATGAGCAAACTAATAGATGCCATACAAAACCGGGTGCTGGTTTCCGACGGCGCCTGGGGTACTTTTCTTCAGCAAAAGGGCCTGCAACCGGGCGAATGTCCGGAATCATGGAATATTACACGACCGGACGACGTGTTCGACATTGCCAAAAGCTATATCGACGCAGGCGCCGACATGATCGAGACCAACAGTTTTGGCGGAAACCGTTTTAAGCTGGCCAACTACGGACTGGCTGATTCGGTGTATGAAATCAACAAGGCTGCGGCTGAAATCAGCAGAAAAGCTGCCGGAGATAAGTTTGTGCTTGGATCAGTTGGCCCGACCGGGAAATTGCTGCTCATGGAAGAAGTCACCGAAGACGGGTTGTACGAAGCCTTTAAAGAACAGTCGATAGCGCTGGAAGCCGGTGGTGCCGATGCTATTGTGGTTGAAACAATGACCGATCTGGAAGAAGCGCGTATCGCGGTAAAAGCGGCCAGCGAAAATACTTCCTGCGAAGTGATCTGTACCATGACTTTCGACAAAACGGTGGATGGCGAATTTCGTACCATGATGGGTATTTCACCGACAGAAATGGTTGAACCGCTCATTGCAGCAGGTGCATCAGTAATCGGCGCCAATTGCGGAAATGGAATTGCCGACATGATCGGCATCGTAAAGGAAATCAGGCAAGCGAACGCCAGTATCCCGGTACTGATCCATGCCAATGCAGGAATACCCCACTACCACGACGGCAAAACGGTATTCCCGGAAACGCCCGCCGATATGGGCGCTCTCGTAAACGATATTATTGCGGCCGGAGCTAATATCATCGGCGGATGCTGCGGTACAACGCCTGACCATATTTGTGAAGTTTGCAAAGTTGTAAAATCATAAATCACAAACTATAAATGGCTGCGATTCCTTTACAGTTAGTCACCGGATTTCTGGGAAGCGGAAAAACTACTTTTCTGAAAAATTACCTGAGAAACTTCGCCGCTGAAAAACGTATCGGGATCATCCAGAACGAATTTGCCCCGGTGAACGTCGATGCAAACGAATTGCGGGGAGAACAAGGGCAATACGAAATTCTGGAAGTCAATAACGGATCGGTGTTTTGTGTTTGTCTGCTGGGATCGTTCATTGATTCGCTGGCCCGCTTTATCGGTGAAGTACAACCCGAGGAATTGCTGCTCGAAGCATCGGGCATGTCTGACCCGGTGAGCATCGGGCAAATTCTCCAGGCTGAAAAATTGCGCGGCAAGGTGTATCTCGATTACATCTGGTGCCTGGCCGACGCGGTTAATTTTGAGCGCATTTCAAAACTTCAGACCCGCGTCAACCATCAGGTGAGAATGGCCGACACGATTATTCTGAATAAAATTGATCTGGCCGCTGAAAATCCGGAAGCAATAAAAGCAGAACTGCGAAAACTAAACCCTTTTGCAACCATCGAAGCCGTTCGTTTTGCACAGGTTTCGTTTCAGAAGAAGAAACAGCCGTTCAGGGTTTTTCCTGAAGTGCAGGACAGTTTGCCCCGGCCCGATCTCGAATCGCTGGTCATAAAAACCAACCTTTTTATTTCAGAAGAAAACCTGCATGCGTTTCTTGCTGAAATCCGGGAGCAATTCGTCCGTTGTAAAGGCCATGTCAGCCTGAAAGGAAAGCAAAAAGCCTTTGTGCAGGGAGTTTACAGTCAATACGAAGTGAAAAAGACAGCCTTTTTCGAGGCGCCTACCGAACTGGTGGCGATCGGTAATTTTACCGATGCCGCATCTTTTCAGAAATTATTTGAAAACTATTGTACCCATGATTCATAATTATCAATTCAATTTTCAGGAATTGGATATTTCGAAGAATGAAATATCCGAATTGCTTGGTTTTAACGGGGAAGAAATGCCCGAACCATTTGGCTCCTACCTCGAAGAAGCCTGTCAGGATGCAGCCCGGTTGTGTGACATTCGCGGGGCAGTTTATATTTCTGAAAATATCGAATTCATATCGAACAATTCAGCATTCACTATTGACGGGCAATTTTTCGATGCCGGAAAACTGATCAGCCGCCAACTGAAAAAAGCGACCTCGCTGGCGCTTTTTATATGTACCGCAGGCGAAGGAATCAGCAAAAAATCACAGGCTTTGCTACATGGCGACGATCCGGCCAAAGGCTATGTATATGATGTGCTGGGCTCGATAACCGTTGAAACAGCGATGGACAAAATACAAAGGCAACTCAGGGAAGAACTTTCTGCCACCGGCGAAAAACTCACCAACCGTTACAGTCCCGGCTATTGCGACTGGAGTGTGGCACACCAGCACAAACTGTTTTCTTTCTTCCCTGAAAATCACTGCGGCATCTCGGTCAATTCCTCGGCGCTGATGCATCCCATCAAATCGGTGAGCGGCGTGATTGGCATCGGCAAAGAAGTGAAATTCAACAAATACCACTGCGAAATGTGTACCAGCGAAACCTGCATTTACCGGAATTTGCGAAGCCGTGCCGAAAAGATTTTTTGATGTTTCTTCCGCGGATTATGCAGATATCAGCCATCATGTATGAAAAGCGTCATGCCGAACTTGTTTCGACATCTCAATGCAGATGAGGCCCTGAAACAAGTTCAGGGAGACTCGTTATAGACAATTTGCCGTTTCACGTATAATTTGCGGAAAATAATATTTTTCTCCTGAAAGATTGTAAATTCACAAGCTCAGAAAATACTATTATGGAAATTGTTGTTTTGGATGGTTTTACCCTGAATCCCGGCGATCTTTCGTGGGATGCGCTCCGGAAACAGGGTAATTGCAAAATATACGACCGCACTGCTGCCGACGAAACATTGTCGCGAATTCGCAACGCCGAAATTGTATTAACCAACAAAGTGATCATCGACCGCAATAGTATGGAAGCAGCGCCCAACATGAAATACATCGGGGTGCTTGCCACCGGCTACAACGTGGTGGATATTGCAGCAGCAAAGGAAAGAGGAATTACCGTGACGAACATTCCGGCCTACAGCACCGATTCGGTTGCCCAGATGGTCTTTTCGCACATTCTGGCTTTTTGCAACCGGGTTGAATTGCATACCGCTTCGGTGCAAAACGGCGACTGGCAAAACGGCACCGATTTTTCGTACACCTGTTCGCTGCAAACCGAAATAAGCGGCAAAACCGTTGGTATCGTCGGCTTTGGACAAATCGGGCAGAGAGTTGCACAAATTGCCCGGGCATTGGGTATGAAAGTTCTTTTTTACAACCGTTCCGTAAAGAACATTCAGGATGAAAATATCCGACAAACTTCGCTGGAAACGGTATTTTCGAAAAGCGATTTTGTGAGCCTCAATTGTCCGCTTACCGGCGACAATCAGCAGTTTGTAAATGCTGCGCTGCTGGCAAAAATGAAACCTTCGTCCATGCTCATCAATACCGGGCGCGGCGGGTTGGTGAACGAAAAAGATTTAGCCGAAGCGCTCAACACCGGGCAGATTGCTGCTGCCGGACTTGATGTTTTATCCACCGAACCGCCGAAAGCCGATAATCCGCTGCTGACAGCAAAAAACTGTTTTATCACCCCGCACATTGCTTGGGCAACCATTGAAGCCCGCACCCGGCTGATGAATATTGCCGTCGAAAATATAAATGCCTTTCTGAACGGTAAAGCGCAAAATGTGGTAAGCTAGAAAAAGCCCCCTTCTCATTCCCCCAAGAGCATAGCCGTCAAGTTAAAGGATAAATCTTTGTAAATAACTATTTCTCAGTAAAAATAATTTTTACTGATTCTATATTCTGCTTTAAACAATCAACCTCCTCCCCCTTCGTTCCTCAGGTACTCCTCCTGTCCAGGAGGAGAAATTTGGGACAGTGACAATTTGGGGAGCCTGGTGGTTCTTCGCTGCCGCAACTTGCTTCTGTTTCCCCTCCTTATTTAGGAGGGGTGTCTCCCTGCAATCGGGAGACGGGGTGGTTGTAATTCATTTATCGATGATAAATAGAAAATTTTATCTTTAACTTGACGGCTATGCCCCCAAGTGGAAAAGATGTGGTTGCATTGGAAATACTCCATGTCAATTAATTTATCAAAAAAGGCTGTTCTAAAACTCTGCGAAACTCTGTGTTTATTACTCTGTGTAATCTGTGGTAAAATATAAGTCAATAAACCATAGAAGGAAAACAGAGTTGTTCACAGAATTATACAGAGTTGGATAGTAAAGTAAATTCTATTTCTGAACAGCCTCTTATGGATGGGCGCTGGTTTTTTCATTTTTGGCATACTTTCTGAATAACCTTGATCGTTGTTTTCGTATAAAACTTCGTTAAATGATAAAAAACAATTGCCATGAAACAGATATGTATTCTACTGATCCTGATGATTGCCGTTTCCCCGGCAGTGATGGCCCAAAAAAGTAAAAGGGCTGAAAAAGAAAAGGAAACCAAAAACCTGATTGAAAGCAGGCAGTACCGTTTTGTTGCACGAACTGCTCTTCCGATGAGCGGTCGCAGCATCAATCTTACTTCAGAATACGATTTGACAGTCGACAGCCTGCAAATAAAGTCGTACCTCCCCTTCTTTGGCGTTGCTTACTATGCTGAATACGGACAAACGGATGGCGGCATTAAATTCGACAGCAAAGCCGATGAATATTCAGCAGTATTCAGCGAGAAGAAAAAAAGCTACCGTATTTCCATGAAAGTAAAAGGCAAACGAGATGTTTACCAGATCAGTCTTGATGCCGGTTTATCAGGTTATGCAACCCTGAATATCATCTCAAACGACCGGCAAAGCATATCGTTTTACGGAACCATTGAAAAATTGGAATAAGGGGAAGGTTTAAAACAAAATAAAAAAAGCAGGATCACCGTCCTGCTTTTTAGTATAATTTGAATTCTCTTTTAATATTCATCTTCATTGAAAAAGAAATCATCTTTGCTCGGATAATCCGGCCAAATGTCTTCGATGCTTTCGTAAATCTCTCCGATATCTTCTATTTCCTGCAAATTCTCGATCACTTCCAGAGGGGCACCGCTACGTATAGCAAAGTCAATTAATTCGTCTTTTGTGGCTGGCCACGGAGCATCTTCCAGCTTCGATGCAAGTTCAAGAGTCCAATACATAGCACTTATTTTAAGGGGTTCAACTTAATATTATTTTTTTTTGCGAATATAAGAAAAAAATCAATTAACCAAACGTTTCCATGAATATTTACGAATCCCCCTGAATCCATAGTGTTTCCGGCACTTTCAGGCTTTGCGACACACTTCGTGAAAGAACAAAAAGGTAATCGGAAAGCCGGTTGACATAAATAACAAGTTTTGGGTTTATTTCTGTTTTTTCCGACAGCTCAACAATACGCCGTTCAGCCCTCCGGCAAACAGTCCGTGCAATATGGCAATACGATGCAGGCAGGCACCCGCCGGGAAGGATAAAATGCGACAGTTTGGGCAGTACCGCAACCATTTGGTCCATCTCCTTTTCGAGCAGGGCAATATCTTCTTCGTTACAGGGCAGTTGTTCTTTAATGGCTGAAGCATTCTCTCCAGAGGCCAGGATTGCCCCGATAACAAACAATTTTTTCTGAATTTGTTCCAGAATACTTTTGGAATGCGTATCAATTTCGGTGGAACGGATCACCCCAAGCCAGGAGTTCAATTCATCGACCGTACCATACGCTTCCAACCGGATATCGTATTTTTTCACACGCGAACCGCCGATCAGACCGGTCGTCCCGTCATCGCCGGTCTTTGTATATATTTTAGGCTCTTTTGCCATTAATAAATCGGATTTGGATTGATAACATCATACTCTATTTCCCCGTCCTTCAGTCGGACCATCCGGTGTGCATGGCGGGCAATATCTTCTTCGTGGGTCACCAGGATAATGGTATTTCCCTTCCGGTGAATGTCGGCAAATAACTGCATTATTTCTTCTGAAATCTTTGAATCTAGGTTACCAGTTGGTTCATCGGCCAGCAAAATTGAAGGGTTGTTCACCAAAGCGCGGGCAACAGCCACACGTTGCCGCTGGCCTCCGGAAAGCTCGTTTGGCTTGTGTTCCACACGGTCGGCCAAACCAACATCCATCAGAATACCTTCAGCCTTTTTCAGCCGTTCGGCTTTTTTCATACCGGCATAAACAAGTGGCAACATTACATTTTCAAGGGCGGTATTTCGCGGAAGTAAATTGAATGTCTGAAATACAAAACCAATTTCCTGGTTCCTGATCTCGGCCAGTTCATCGTCCGACAACGAACTGACTTTTTTGTTGTTCAGAATATAGTCTCCTGAAGTCGGGGTATCGAGGCACCCGATAATATTCATCAGCGTAGATTTTCCGGAGCCGGAAGCCCCCATGATGGCTACATACTCGCCTTTGTTGATGCTCAGCGAAACAGAACGAAGGGCCCTCACGATCTGAGTACCGACTTTGTAGTTCTTTACAATGTTTTTTAGGTTGATTAATTCATTCATTGTGGAAATTTTATACCTGTTTCTAATTTCGATTAAATATATTGATTTAGTTTTATTATGACGATATAAATTACAAATCCTAACAACTTTTAATCATTCTTAATATCATTTTCCAGCTTAACTCCAATTTCTTCCTGTCGGGAAACAGATAATTTTTATATTTGTTTCATGTCAGACATCACCGACCGGGATATAATGTATTTGCCGGGGGTTGGCCCCAAACGGGCCGAACTTCTGAAAAAAGAACTGCAGATTTTTACTTACAAAGACCTGCTGTATTACTTTCCGTATAAATACATCGACCGGACCCGCTTTTACCGAATAGCCGAGTTAACAAACAGCATGCCATACGTTCAGGTAAAAGGTACGATAACCCGTTTCGAAACAATAGGAGAACGGAATAAGCAGCGGCTTGTTGCCCGTTTTGCCGACGAATCGGGGGCGATGGAGCTGATTTGGTTCCAAGGCATCAAATGGGTACGCGAAAACCTGAAGATAAACACGCCTTACGTGGTTTTCGGAAAACCCACTTCGTTTGGAGGACAAATGAATATTGTTCATCCTGAACTGGAACCGGCGGAAGGGCAAAGTACTGTGACCGGCATTTTTCAGGCTTTTTACAATACCACCGAAGCATGCAAGAAAAAGTTTATGACTTCGAAAGTCATCAACAAACTGCAATGGACGCTTGCACAATTTCTGCAAGACCAGGTCAGCGAACCCCTGCCTGATTATTTTATCAAAAGACTGAAAATAATGCCTTTGGATTTGGCCCTCCGTCAAGTTCATTTTCCTGAAAACCCGACCTTGCTGAAAGCAGCCCGTTTCAGGCTGAAATTTGAAGAATTGTTTTTTATCCAGCTTAAGATATTAAGCCTGAAACACAAACGGGAAGAATATTTCAAAGGATTTGTATTTTCGAAGGTAGGATACAACCTGAATACCTTTTACAAAAATCACCTGCCGTTTGAACTCACCGAGGCGCAAAAAAAAGTGATCCGCGAGATACGCAGGGACACCGGTTCGGGCCGGCAAATGAACCGTCTGCTCCAGGGCGACGTGGGCAGCGGGAAAACGCTGGTGGCGCTAATGACCGCCCTGATTGCCTTCGACAACGGCTATCAGGCCTGCCTGATGGCGCCTACCGAAATTCTGGCCAGCCAGCATTTCAACACCATTCAGAAAATGACTGCCGGACTGGGAATTGAAACAGCCCTGCTCACCGGGTCAACCAAGGCAAAAGAGCGGACTATTATTCATGAAAAGCTGGAATCCGGAAAGTTGCAATTACTGATGGGCACACACGCGCTGATTGAAAGTACGGTGCAGTTTCACAAACTCGGACTGGTGATCATCGACGAACAGCACCGGTTTGGTGTAGCGCAGCGGGCCAAGCTGTGGAAGAAAAATACGCTCATTCCACCACATATCCTGGTGATGACTGCAACGCCCATTCCCCGCACCCTGGCAATGACCGTTTACGGCGACCTTGACGTATCGGTGATCGATGAATTGCCGCCGGGACGAAAACCAATACAGACCATCCATTTTTACGAGAACCGGAAAAAGCAATTGTACGAGTTCATCCGCGAACAGGTGAACCGCGGGCGACAGGTGTACATTGTTTATCCGCTGATCAGCGAATCGGAAAAACTCGATCTAAAAAACCTTGAAGATGGCTATGAGCTGATGAAAGAGGTATTTCCCCGGTATGCAATCAGCATGGTACACGGACGGATGAAAGCGGCCGACAAAGAAGCAGAGATGCGGCTTTTCAAAGAAGGCAAAACCCAGATCATGATGGCCACAACGGTAATCGAAGTGGGCGTTGATGTGCCCAATGCTTCGGTGATGGTAATTGAAAGCGCCGAACGTTTTGGCCTGTCGCAGTTGCACCAGTTGCGCGGGCGCGTGGGCCGGGGTGCCGAACAGTCGTACTGCGTGCTGATGTCGTCGTTTAAACTCAGCCAGGAAAGCCGTAAACGCATTGAAACGATGGTGCGCACCAACGATGGCTTCGAAATTGCCGAAGTGGATATGAAGCTGCGCGGCCCCGGCGATATTGAAGGAACCCAGCAAAGCGGTATCGGCTTTAACCTGAAACTGGCCAACCTTGCCAAAGACGGCGAGATACTGCAACATGCCCGCAACATTGCCCGCGATGTGCTTGACCACGATCCGCTGTTCGAAAAACCGGAGAATGCCCTGCTGAAACAACAGCTTCTGGGCATGAAAAACACAGAATACGACTGGAGCAATATCAGTTAAAAATAGTTTAACAGGCAGAAGGCAGAAGAATCCGCATAAGTTTGACCGGAGTAATCAGTTAAAAACCTTCTTGCTTTTATCGACGGGAAAGATAGCGTTCAAAAAATGGCAAACCATTGTAATCATGAGATTCCGGCATTCGCCGGAATGACAAAAAATGGGTCAGACTCCAGATTCGTCCGTAGGCAAAACACTTTTGCGGACAGCGTCCGAATGCGTGGGGTTTATTTTTCCTTTTTTGTTTTATTTTCCAATACTTTCAAACTTTCTAAATAATTTTTTTCTGCTTCGCTCAATGTTTTTTGTTGATACTTCTTATATTCTGTGGTAGCCTTTTCAATAGCAATTTCGTGGCTGATTGAACCTGCACCTAGCAACAGTTTTTCTCCGCTCATTGTCAAAATTTTATCCAAATGTTCAGCCCAATCTTTCATTGTCATTGCTTGTTCTCGTTCGGCTTGACGCTCAGCAAAATCCAAATACCCCGATATTATTTGGCCTAGCGAACGAAGCTCTTTTTCGTCCAAATAATTTTTTGCAACCACAACGTCTTTCAAGTACGGACGACTGCCCGGGAAAGTCATCAAACCCATAAATTCTTTTTCGGCATCGGCACGGGTAAAAATAACTTCAGCGGCAGTTTTTCCGTGTACGGCATAATGAATTTTGTTTTGTACTTTCTTAAAAAATGCGATGGAAACCTCTGCTTTGGGGTCGTAATCAATACTGGTTGAGTAAATATCAAGTACCTGACGATAAAATATCTTTTCAGATGCCCGAATGTCACGTATGCGTTGCAACAATTCTTTCCAATAGCCACCACCACCCAAATTTTTCAGGCGTTCATCGTCCATGGTAAAACCTTTGCGTATGTATTCATTTAGGCGTTTGGTTGCCCAAATACGAAATAGAGTACCACGTTGCGATTTTACCCTATATCCTACAGAAATAATAACATTCAGGTTGTAAAACTTTACCGGCTTATCGGAATTTGCAATGTGCAAAAATTGCACATTGCTTTTTTCGTCCAATTCGCCTTCTGAAAATATTTTGGCAATATGCTTAACAATTACAGTCCTGTCCCTTTCAAACAATATAGCCATTTGCTCTTGCGTCAGCCATACTGTTTCATCTTCAAAACGAACATCTACCGATATTTTCTCGTCTTCGGTTTTGAATAAAATAAAATCTGAATAGTTTTCTTTCATCTGTTTATAATTTGAAGCCCCCTCCAAACCTCCTCCCGGTAAAACCGGGAAGACTTAAAAAAAGCAAGTTCAGAATTGCACCGATATAATCATTCGCCGGTGGTGTCAAAATTTTGCTCATGCTCGTTTCATACTGTTTTCATTGTTTGCTTACAACTTAAGTTGGCTATTTGTTATTTGAAAAATCGTCTGCTATCAGTTTTGCTTGTTCTAAAATTGTCTTTACTGCTTGATCTTGTTTCTCGTATTTCTTTAAAATCCGTTTTATCATTACCCGCATTTTGGCTTGTACGCTTTCTTTCTTTTCCCAATCTATAGTTACAGAATTTTTAACGCTTACAACTAATTTTCTTGCAATGGTTTTTAAAATGTCGTCACCCAAAATCTGAACGGCACTGTCGCTTACTTCCAATGCGTCATAAAATGCCAACTCTCTAAAGTCAAGGTTTAGGTTTTCGCCCCGCTTGTCAGCTTCTTTTATTTCTTTGGCAAGTCTTATCAGTTCTGCCCTACTCTACTCCATTTTCTCACGAATCAACTTTACGGTTTTCTCCATATCTTTTTTGCGATGGCAGTCAAATGCGGATCAGAAAGGTGTACCGTGTAACGTTCGATTCCGGCATTTTGCTGGATATTCTGATTAATGAGTCGTTGCAATGTACGAAGCGCCGTTTTTCCGTGCGTAAACCGGAATAAATTTTGATCGACCAACTGTTTAATTGCACCATTCAGATGCGTATGTTTCGCGTTGTTCGAACCGCCGAATTCCTTTTTGCGCAGCATTTCAATCGATTTTTCACGCGTATCGTACAAACATTGTTTTACCAATTTGACTGCTTCACCCGTCAAAAGTACCGGATGGCATGCCTGTACATGTTCTGCATTGAGAAAATGACTCTCGATATCGGTCCCTTTGGTCACAAAAAAATGCACATCAATCCGACGAAACTGATTGGCTATATCGTCAATTTCATCCGGTGTCAGATAGTCGCGGTCGCGATGAACAACAATTTTCACATGCGGCATTTTCTCCTTCACGAAAATGGAAAAGAGGTTTGCCGAACTAAGTTTTGAACAGCCTTCGTACGAAATAATATTGGTTTCGCTCATCTTAAATCCCGAAGCCTCAAGCACAAACGCCAGCAAGCCGCTGGTATCGCTGTCTTCGGTAAGCACAATACATTTTTCGCTGCCATTCAACTGCTTCAACTGCATTTCCAGCTCATATTTTCCCAACACAGACAAATATTCCGGACTATTTACAAAATCCTGTAACGTTTGGAGCTCTTTGTTTGCAATAAACCGGACCAACGGTTTTATATTTCCCTGATCGGCAAACTGGAGTGTTTCGTAATAAAGGGTTCGTTCGTCCGGCAACACCAATACCGGAAGATAATCATGACGCAACAGAATAGCGTTCAACAGGAGCCTTCCTACCCTGCCGTTACCATCTTCGAACAAATTGGCCACACTAAATTTATGATGAAATATTGCCGCCAGTTCAAGCGGATGTTCCTGCTGTGTGCCTTGCCGCTCCCGAAACCACTGCAAAAGCTCATCGATCACCCGGATGCTGTGATTTTTCGTTTCTGAATTTTCTTCGTACGAATGAAACAGCATTTCATAGAGCAGAACCACATGTATTCCGTCAAGCTTTTCATTCGTCAAATCGAAAAAAAGCTGTGTAATGGCGTGTTCCAATCCGACCTCCTGATAGTACTCCTTTTCACCGGAAGAAATGGTTTCCGAAGGTCGGACAATTCCTTCTTCATCCGACTGGGTCAACGAAGTTAAATGCCGGGCAACCTCCATTTTAAACCGCTCTTTAATGATGGACGTTAAAGGATCATATTCATCCAATTTATGAACCTGCTCCCGGATGAGATCAATTTCATTGAATACAGACAAAAGTTTAAACATCTGCATGACTGTTATTCCTGATTAAAAAACGGAGAACGAAAACTGTTTGCAAACCAATAGAAAACATCACAAAACCAACGCAATTATCGTCTCTTGAAATTCAATCTGTTTGGTCTATAAAAATAATTTAAACTTTCAAGATCGGGCTATCTTATTTCCACAAACATCGAAACTTTTATAAAAACGATTCACCCGGAACCTTGAAGACCGGAGAAAATAAAATGACAAGTTTTTTTTGACGTTTTTACTGATTACAGAATCCACGTTTATACTACTTTACCCGATATTTTCTCTCCGTTTTGAGAAAGTTGGATGGGTGTTTATGAACAGATTTATCAACATGCTTTGCTTCAATTCGGGCTAAACCATTAAATTTGTCCTATCAACATTCAATTTTTTTATGAAGTTACACTTTCATTTGATCATTTTATTTTTCCTCATAACAGGCCAACTGCTAGGACAAACAGGTGAGCCTGACACAATAATAATAGACAATACAGCCGCTTCCGATTCACTTGAATCAAATTTAGATTCCATTGCTGAAAACATATTTCATCCATGCGACAGCCTTTATCAGTCTACCTGGAGCCGGGTCAACATCACCTATTCTTCTGTAAAATTACCTGCCCGAAAAGATACTCTGCAAATTGTACTTCGACCTTTTCCGGGAATCGGTTTTGTATCACCTATAAAAGGAAAAGTTATTTCAGGCTTCGGTACTGCGCGCCGTCCCGGACACACCGGAGCCGATATTAAGTTGAATGCAGGCGATACCATACGATGTGCTTTCGACGGACAAGTGAGGCTGGCAAAACGTTTCAGCGGATACGGAAATTTGGTGCTGGTTCGCCACAACAATGGCATGGAAACTATTTATGCACATTTGCTGCAAATGAACGTAAAAGAAAACCAGTGGTTGAAAGCAGGCGATTTGATCGGGCTGGGCGGCCGCACAGGTCGGGCAACAACCAATCATCTTCACTTTGAAACCCGTCTGCTGGGACAGCCTTTTAATCCCGAAAAACTAATCAACTTCGAAACGGGGCAGCTTTTATGCGACAGCTTCTATTTCCACGGTTCGCGGGTAGCAACTCAATTAGCCGACCTCCGAAAGAATAAAAAACCCGAATATGCAATAGTTGATGGGGAAACGGTCTCCTACTCTATCCGAAGGGGAGATACGCTCACTTCGATTGCCCGGAAGTTCGGAACGACCGTTAAAAACATTTGTCTGCTGAATAATATCAGTTCGCAAAAAATCCTTAAAATTGGAGCAAAGCTGATCGTTCAGCAGTAAAGAATGTCGCCGGATCAGGCTTTCCTGTTTTTTATATCGAATGCCATCAATGCTTTTCCGTGCCGGATATAAAGCACGCCTTTGTGAATCACCGGATGGGCAAAATGCTCCCGGGTTCCTTTCGTAATTTTAAACGACGAAACCAAATTCATTTTACCTCCGGAAAGACCAACAAGATGTATCTGTCCCTTGAAATTGTAATAATATAACATGTCGTCAGCTACGATCACGGATCCGCTTCCGAGCTTCAGACTGTCGGTTATTTCACCACTTTCGGAATCAACACAAACCAGGCGTGGTTTTTCAATCCCGCAACCATATAAGTTATTTCCAAGCTTAATAATGCCCCCCATGAAACTGTCAAAATCCTTGTTGTTCCACATCTGGGTGATTTCCGAACCATCTTCCAAAAGTTGCAGTTTTACCCCTCTGTTACCATCGCCCTCGGCATAATAAACTGCGCCATTATCAAATACAACCGTATTTGCGTGGGTATCGCCTATCCCCGATTTTCGGTCTTCAGAAACCGTATTGGTTTGTTCGTGCGACCAAAGTAATTTGCCGGTTTTGGTGTCAAATCCCATCAAATGATAAGCAGAAAAAGTTGCCAGAATTTTTCTCTGCGGGAGAGAAATTACCAGAGGATTATTATATCCTGAACGTTCTTTAAAACCTTCGTTCGACCAGAGTAGTTCTCCTGTAAAACGATTCAAAGCAACAACGTTGTAAAAAGGCCCTCCGGTAGTCCAAAACACCTTATCTTCATCTATAGCAGGCGCCTCCGAATGGCCATGAAATGGGTATTCTCCCTGAAAGTCATTAAACTTTTTCGACCACAAGGTTTTTCCGGTTTCAGCGCTGATACAAAACAGGTTTCCCATTCCCGAACCAACATAAACCAGATCATCTACTACCGTAGGATTCGACCTTGCTCCTGGATATGATTTTACCCATTCCTTATCATATGCAACTTTCCAAATCAGTTTCCCTTCCAAATTAAATTTGAAAAGATTGGCCATACTGTCAATTTCACCTGTAATATACAAGGCATCGTCGGTAACCGTTGGCGAAACATATCCATTTCCGATTTCCTCCGTTTCCCAAATCAGCAGAGGGCCGCCTTCAGGCCATGTTTTTAAAAGGTTTTTATCAGCATAAATCCCGTCACGGTTCTCGCCCCGCCATTGGTATACTTTTGTCCGGGTACACGATGAAATGAATAAAACAACAGTCAGGGATAAAAGCAGTAACTTCATAAGTTGCATTTTTTCGATTTTTCAATACGAGTATCATTCGCAGCAGGTTTATTACAATTTTGATGCTCTCAATTGAAAAAATAAATCGTGCACTGCCCTATGTTTTTATAGTTTTTTCTGAAAAATGCGGTACCGTTTGTAAACTTTTCCTCCCAGTTTTTCCATCTCGGCGCGTACCTTATGATTGGACTCCAGTTCGAGGTGCGAATCAATGGTCTGTTTTCCCATTTGCCGGGCCGACTGAAGCATTTTTATTCCCATCATCACATCCAGTCCACGCCCCCGGTAATCGGGTGCAATTGCACCAAGCAGCAGATTGAGCTGCTTCGATCTCCGCGCTGCAAAAAACACCTGAAATATTCCCAGAGGAATTAGTTTTCCCCTGCATTTCTGAATTCCTTTGCTGATATCAGCCATCCCGATTACAAAAGCAACAGGTTCCATTCTTGCATTTACCACAACTTTTATGAAACGGGGATTGATCAGATATAAATAGCGGTTGGCCATATCGTCCATTTCATCCTCTGTATAAGGAATGAAGCCGTAAATCTCATGAAAAGTTTTATTTATCAGATGAAAAACCGGCCGGATAAATGGCCTGACTTTTCTCCGGGAAGTAAACTCCATCAATTTCAATTCACCATTCTTTTGCGAAAAACGTTCATTTATCTTCTGATAAAACTCCGGAATTTGTTCGGGAACAGGTATCTGATAAACAACCAAATCAATTTCTTTACTGAAATTTTCATTTTCAAGTAATTGCGATTGATATGGAAAATTACAGTTCGATGCAATGACGACCGGTTTATCGAAACCTTCGACTAACATTCCCTGCGGGTCCTTATCGGAAAAAGCCAGTGGTCCTACCAACTTTTGCATACCTTTTTCTCTGGACCATTTTTCAACCTCTGAGAGCAGTGCATGTGCTACTTCCTGATCGTCGTATGTTTCCATGTATGCAAAACGGCCGTTCATCTCCCGGTTGATTTCATTGTATTTATGGCTGATCAGACCCATTATCCGCCCGACAGCCTTTCCGTTTTTCCAGGCCAGCAATAAAATGTGGTCACAATCCCTGAACGATTTATTTTTCTTCGGATCAAAATAGACCCACTCGTCCATGTAGATTGGAGGTACCCAATTGACGTGGTTTTTATGAATTTCAGAGGGGAGATGAATAAATATTTTCAGTTCCTGTCGTGAAGAAACTTCCCTGATCCCGATCGCCATAAATAGGTTTTGGTTATTTGAAGCAATTTATTCATTTTTAAGAAAGAAGAGGCAGGATATGTTTTAAAAAATGAAAATGCACCTGAATCATTACATCAAGTAGAATAAAAAGAGATTGAAAGCCGATCAAATTAGTAAAAACATAATTGTATTTTCGGTGTTTAAAGAAGAAAATATTTCAAACGAAAGACCGACGATGAAAAGAAAAAGTTTCACAACCCGTTCGCTGAATGTACCCTACGCTAAAAATGATCCTCACCGCGCACTATCAATGCCCATATACAATTCCGTGGCCTTCGAATTTGAAACCGCAGAAGATATTGCGGCGAATTTCAGGGGAGAACTTCCGGCTCATGCTTATTCGCGAAGCGGCAATCCGACGGTCGAATATTTCGAGCACAAGCTGAAAGCCCTGACCGGCGCGCATCAGGCTTTGGCAGTAGCATCGGGTATGGCGGCCATTTCTGCTACTATAATGGCGGTCAGCAAAGCAGGCGACAATATTGTTTCAGGAAAAAACCTATTCGGACACACAACCGCCCTGTTTGCCCAAAGCCTGAATAGTTTCGGGCTGGAAACCCGGTTTGCCGATTTAAATTTTCCGGAAAAAATTGAAAAACTAATCGACGAAAATACCCGCGCCATCTATTTCGAAACGGTAACCAATCCCCAACTTGAGATTGCCGATATTGAGAAACTTTCGGCGGTGGCAAAAAAACACGGACTTTTACTGATTGCCGACAGTACAGTCACTCCGCCCGTTTCGTTTCATGCAGCCAGCTTTGGCGTGGATGTGGAACTGATGTCGACCACTAAATTTATTTCAGGCGGGGCAACCTCGGTTGGCGGCGCTGTTATCGATTACGGCACGTATGACTGGACTTTAAATCCCAATACCCGTGAATTTTCCGAACGTTTCGGGAAAGATGCATTTATCGCCCGTTTGCGCAAAAATTATTTCCGCAATTTCGGGGCCTGCATGTCGCCACAAATTGCCCAACTTCAAATCGCAGGGCTCGATATTCTGGAACTCCGTTTCGAACGATGTTACCAAAACACCATGGTGCTGGGCGAATTTTTACTGAAGCACAAAAAAGTGGCACGGGTTGATTACCCGGGATTACCATCGTCGCCGTATTACAGACTGGCCCTGAAACAATTTGAAGGAAAGCCGGGCGCCATCCTGACCTTCGATCTGGAAAGCCAGGAAGAATGTTTCCGTTTTATGAACCGGCTGAAGATCATCCGCCGGGCAACCAACCTGAACGACAACAAATCGCTGATCATCCATCCGTATTCTACAATTTATAATGAGTTTACTGAATTGCAACGGGCTGAAATGGGTATTCGCAACACCATGATGCGACTTTCAGTAGGTATTGAAGGCGCTGACGATTTGATGGAAGATATCGAACAGGCGTTATCCTGAACCGAACATCGTAACCATTTCAAAAATAATTTAAACCTGCACCGCAAGTTTTTCCTGTTGCTGGTGTCATATTGCTGAAAACTTCATAAATTAAGATTGAATTTCAGCAGAATGGACGACCGGCAATTCATTGAACAAATAAAACAAGGAAACGAAGCTGCCTTCAGGCAACTGGTTGAACAACATCAAAAGATCGTTGTCAATACCTGTTTTAGCCTTGTACACAATACCGATGATGCCAATGATCTGGCGCAGGAAGTTTTCATCGAGGCTTTCAATTCAGCACAAAACTTCAAAGGCGAATCCAAAGTATCAACCTGGTTATACCGGATTGCCGTCAATAAGTCGCTCAATTTCATCCGCGACAACAAAAAGCGCAAATTCTTTAAAAATATAGAAGATGTTTTTTCTGGACGAAATTATACCAATTCCGAAGCTGGCCTGTCGTCAGAAGAACCGGACCAAAACCTTCAGGAAAAACAAAAGGCGGCAATTTTGCACAAAGCTATCGATTCGTTACCCAAAAGTCAGCGCATAGCTTTTACATTGAATAAATACGAAGACCTCTCTTACAAGGAAATATCCGAAGTGATGAACGTTTCCCTTGCATCGGTCGAATCACTGATTCACCGTGCAAAAAAGAATTTGCAGGAAAAATTATACGACTGCTACAAAAAAGATTGTTAACAGCGCAAGTTTTTAAAATGAAAAGTGTCATACCATCAAAATCACAAAAAATGAAACACAGGGACATCCACAACGATTTGATTTTTTACCTCGAAGGTGAGTTGCCGGAAGAAAGGCAGCAGGAAATCAGAGAGCATTTGGCCGGATGCGGGGAATGTCGTGAGTTCCTTGAAGTCCTTCGGGTTTCGTTCTCAATTATTGAAAAAGAAAAGAACCAGGAAGTAAACCCCTACTTCTACCAGGCAATAAAGGCAAAAATTGAAAACCGGTCGGTGCCGGAGAAAAAATTCAGTTTGCAACGAATCCTGCAACCGTCATTATTTACGGTATTGCTGATTGCCGGGATTGGGTTCGGAGTGTTGATAGGCTCGAAAGTAACAGAGAATAAGCCGGTAGAAACTACGGCTAATGAAATGTTCTACTTCAACGAAATAGGCAGCGAACCCATTGAAAGTTACTTTTTAAACTAAAAATCATGGAAAAGCGCACAAAAATATACATCTGGCTGATCATCGTTTTACTGGTGACCAACCTGGCAACCATCGCTTCGGTGCTGTATCATATTTATGCCGAAAAAGCTGTAACACCGGTACAAAAATCCGAAATGCCCAGCGAACAGCGTACCCGCTTTTTGGTCGATCAGTTAAATCTGGACATGCAACAGGCCGACCAGTTCAGGGAAATGAACCGGACTTTTAACCGGACTGCCAATCCGATAACCCGTAACCTTGAAAATTTAAGGCTGCAAATACTGGAAGAGATGGCACAGGCAAACCCGGATACGGCAAAACTGAAAACAATTGCCCGCGAAATCGGCGATTTACATACAGAACTAAAAAATGCAACCGTTGAATTCTATATCCGGATGAAAACGATATGCAGCGAAGAACAACAAACGAAATTGTATCAAATCTTTCACTCGATGCTGAATCAGGAAGAAGACGTCAAATTACCACGTGGCAGGCATCAGGGCGGAAGAGGAAGAAACATAAATAACCATTAAATTTTTAAAAGATGAAACGATTAGTAATAATTATGGCAGGGGTATTCGTGATCGGAACCGCTGCAATGGCACAGAACCGGACAGGACAATGTGCAACGAAACTAAATGGTTTGACGTCACAGCAAACCGAACAGGTCAATCAGTTGGTCAGTCAGCACCAGCAAGTGATGGATGGCTTACGGACCGAGCGCAGATCGACTGCTGATTTTGCAGCGAAAGACAACGTTCGCAGCAAAATGCTTTCACAGAAGGAAACCTACCGCAAACAGATGAAAGAAATCCTTACTCCTGACCAGTGGGCTCAATATGAAAAACTGTACCAATCTGGTTATGGAAGCGGACAAGGCCGCTATGCTGCGAACAACCGCGGAGGCGGACAAGGTAAAGGAAACGGACAAGGCTGTAACAGAGGCCGTGGCAACGGAAACCGTTCAGCAGGCAGGTGCATGCGTACCAGCCTGTAATACTTCAAATGTTGATGTTTCCACACGTCGACAACAAAATTACAATTCAAAAAAACTTTAATTAAGGAGAACTGAATTATGAAACGTTCAATCTTTTTTGCTGCTGCATTTGCAGTGGCCCTGGTATCGTGCAACCAGTTTGAAAACGCACTGCCGGCAACGGAAAACGTACAATTCGCTGATATGTCGGCTAATTTAGACATGAATATTTTGGCAGACAATTTCACAACCACCGTGGATGATCTTTCGGATGCGGAGATCGAAGGTTTGCTAAAAATGAGAGAAGAAGAAAAAATGGCCCGCGAAGTATATCTTAAATTTTATGAGTTGTGGGGAAGCAATGTCTTTCAGAATATTGCAAAAAGCGAAGCTTCGCATACCAGCGCAGTATTGACCTTGCTGAATTACTTCGGATTGAAAGATCCTGCAAGCGCTGAAACAGGGGTATTTACTGATCCATCAACACAGGATTTGTACAACAAATTGGTGGCTGCCGGTTCCGAATCGATGCTGAAAGCTTTTGAAACAGGCGCTTTTATTGAAGAATACGACATTGCTGACTTACAGAATCTGCTGGATAATACAACCAATGCCGATATTCAACTGGTTTATGGCAATTTACTGAAAGGATCGGAAAATCATCTGCGTGCATTCGTAAAACAGATTGGTGTGAATGGCACTACCTATTCCCCATCATTGCTTTCTGAAGATTATTACGTGGAAATCATGGAGGCACAAGCGGCGAATGGCCGGGGAAACTCTGGTTTAGGTAATAATAATTCAAACACGTGCACTTCTTCGGGAGTACCAAATAACACCGGCTCTGGTAATGGGGGTTCTGGTAATGGAAACAGAGGAAACGGCAACGGGCGGAAATAACAGAACGAAATAACAAGAAGGCAGACTTTTGTTTGCTATAAAAATGAGGGTTTCACATCGGATGAAACCCTCATTTTTATTTTCAGTCTCAATGTACCAGCATATCATTTGCAAGCTGATCGGCTTTTTCTTTTGATTCCAGCCGTTCAACAATGGTCAACGCAAATTGCAAAGCAGCGCCAATTCCCCTGCCAGTGATAATATTACCCGAAATAGCCACAGGATCATATTTGACGTTTGCTCCGGTCAGGTAGCTTTCGAATCCCGGGTAGCATACAGCATCTTTGTTTTTCAGCAGGCCCATATTCCCGAAAACCAAAGGGGCAGCGCAAATCGCAGCCAACGGCTTTCCCTGCTGATGAAATGTTGCTATTTGTTTCTTTAAACCTTCATGACTATTCAGGTTTTTGGCTCCGGGCATTCCTCCGGGCAAAACAATCATATCGAATGCAGTGTAGTCTGTTTCGTCAAAAAGCTGATCGGCCAATACGGTTATCCTGTGCGCACCGGTAACATTTTGCTTACCCGAGACAGAAATGGTTGTAACATCAAATTCCGCTCTCCGCAGGACATCAATAATGGTAATGGCTTCAATTTCTTCAAAACCTTCTGCTAAATGAATGGCAATACGTTTCATAATCGTGTGTTTTTTGTATAAAAATACAGATTATTACACAAAAAAAAATGACCTGTCAAACGACAAGTCATTTTTATACCCGATATAGTCAACTATTCTACCAATAAACTAGTTTGCAAATTCCTTTAATGCTTTTTCAAGTTTCTTCCGTGTAAAGAAAATCCTGCTTTTAACAGTACCGAGCGGAAGTTCAAGATGTTCAGCTATTTCCTTGTATTTATAACCATCAAGGAACATCGTGAAAGGAACACGATATTCATCTTCCAACTCATTAATGCTTTTCGAAATTTCTTTTGAACTGTAAAACGATTCCGGAGACGGATAAATTTTGTCTTTCGAAAATTTCAAATGAAATTCATTGTTTGCACCGTCAAATGTGTTTTTAGCTTTCACGTTCCTGCGATAATTGTTTATAAAAGTGTTTTTCATGATCGTGTAAATCCACGCTTTAAAATTGGTGTTTTGTGCGAATTTATCACGATACGTGAGTGCTTTGAGGAATGTCTCCTGAAGGAGGTCTTGTGCTTTTTCCTGATCCGAAGTCAGGCTGAGGGCGTAAAATAACAACTTGTCCTGTAGCCCTAATAATGCGTTGTTGAACTGAAGTTGTGTCATGGCGTCATGTTTTATATTAGTTATTGTGTCCCCAAATGTAGCTATTCATAAGAGTAAAAAAAAGATTTTAACATCTTTTATTATTCGATTTTTTTTATTGCTGATAAAGATTATTTATATGAATATTCTTACCCAAACGAATAATAACTTTACGAGCATTTGAATAAGTTTGTTTTCTATTAATAACATGTTATTAAACAATCATTTAAGTTCATACAAAACCAAAAATGATTACTATTTTTTTGTATATTATAAAGACAAAGTTACCTCTTTGTCAGAACCGGGGACTTACACAACTCTGTCAAAAAGTTATATAATTCACACATTTCCGGTCAATTTTGTTTGACCACAATCCAATAGAAGAATTTTTTCGACCTTGCCCAAATCTGAATAATTACTACTTTAGCCGCCTCAAATTTCTTACTAATTATTTATAGTGAAAAAAGTTATCACATCCATTAGCCGGGCTGAATTATTTACATTCAAACGTTGGGGACGAAAAGCTTATTCATTGTTTAGTGCTATGAAAAGGCCGGTACGCATTGGCGTACTTCTGGCTGTTTATACAACCGTAGCCGAACCTGAACTAGTTTTTGCCCAAACCGACAGTTCGAAGGTAAGTATGGAATTTGACCTTGATGAAATTGAGGTCAGCACCCAAAGAGCGCCTGTTACGTTCTCGCAGGTGGCACGGATTATTTCCGTAATCGAGAGAGACGAAATTGAGGCTGCCCCCGTGCAGAGTATCCAGGAACTTCTGGAGTATGCCCTTAGTGTTGATGTCAGGCAAAGAGGCGTACACGGAGTTCAGGCCGATATTTCGGTCCGCGGCGGTTCGTTCGACCAGACTTTAATTCTTCTCAATGGCATCAATCTTTCCGATCCCCAAACAGGTCACCACAATTTCAATCTTCCGGTAAGTCTAAAAAACATTTCCCGCATCGAGATTCTCGAAGGGCCGGCTGCACGTGTGTACGGACCAAATGCCTTTTCCGGGGCCGTTAATATTATTACCGGCGAAGACGAAGGAAAATCACTAAAAGCTGGCGCACTCGCAGGACAGCACAATCTGCTGGACTGGAATGTAGCCGGAAATTTGCAAACAGGTAAACTGAACCAGTTTGTGGCAGTAAACTCTATTTCTTCGGACGGTTACACTGATAATACCGATTTCGAAAGCCGGAATGTGTTTTATCAGGGACAATTAAAAACCGAACCGGGAAAACTGGATGTACAGCTTGGCTATACTGAAAAAGGTTTCGGGGCAAACAGTTTTTACACGCCGAAATATCCCAACCAGTACGAGGCAACAAAAACTACTTTTGCATCGGTAAAAATGGAAACCGGCAAGCAGTTACATTTTACGCCAGCGCTATATTGGCGCCGCCATCAGGACCGTTTCGAATTGTTTCGCGACAACCCGGCCAGTTGGTATACTACACACAATTACCACTTAACCGATGTATTCGGAAGTAACCTGAATGCCTGGTTTAGTTCAAAATTTGGGAAAACAGCTTTGGGTGCAGAGTTTCGTTCTGAAAATATTTGGAGTAATGTACTCGGTGAAGCCATTTCTGATCCCATTGAAGTTCCCGGCGAAGAAGGACATTTCTTTACTAAATCGCATTCACGCACACACCTCTCCTACTTTGTTGAGCATTCGGTGTACTTGCAGAAATTCAGTATTTCGGCGGGTGCCATGGCCAACTGGATTTCCGATCTGGATTTCGACTGGAACATCTATCCCGGAATTGATATGGCTTACCAAATAAACGACCGGTTCAAAATATATTCATCATACAATACCTCGATGCGGATGCCGACTTTTACCGACCTGTATTACAGCGGCCCCACAAATATTGGGAACCCCAACCTGAAGCCCGAAAAATCATCAGAAATCGAAGGCGGAATAAAATTCAATTCGCCTGCTGTACATGGACATATTGATGCCTTTTACCGAAATGGAAAAGATATTATCGATTGGGTACGCACCAGCGAAGAATTACTTTGGGAAACACAAAACCTGACCGAGATCCATTCAACAGGTATTGAAACCCAGGTGCAGGTTCTTCCCGAAAAATTGTTTCTGCATCCTTTATTTCTGAAAAAACTTAGTGTAAATTATTCCTACATCAAACTCGACAAAGGAGAAAATAATTTCTATTCAAATTATATACTCGATAACCTGAAACACAAATTTGATGTAACGCTCTATAATTCAATATGGAAGCAATTTTCAGCCAGTTGGCAGGTAAGTTGGCAGGATCGAAACGGAACGTATACAAAATTCGAGAACGGCAACTATACTGAAGAAGTCGGATACAATCCATTTTGGCTGGTAAACCTGAAATTGCTCTGGAAAAATGAGAACATGGAAATTTATTCAACGGTTGCCAATCTTTTCGATACAAAGTACAACGATATTGGTAATATCAGACAACCCGGGCGTTGGATCAGTTTTGGGGTGAATTATCAGTTACATTTTAAATAAGCCGAAAGCCTTTGGGAAACCAGAGGCTTTTTTAATATTTTTTTTATTTCAGGAAAGTAATATCTTCGCAGTCGGTTAAAAAAACGACAAAATGTTAAAAGGAATAGTAGCAATTAGCGGACAACCCGGCTTATTTAAAGTTATTTCAGAAGCAAAAAACAGTGTTATTGTTGAATCACTGTTGACCGGAAAAAGAATGCCGGCTTATTCAACCTCAAAAATCAGCTCACTGGGAGATATAGCGGTTTTTACACAGACCGAAGAAATCAGTTTGAAAAAAGTATTTAAAAATATTGCCCAACTGGTTGAAGATGGGAAATCATTTGATCCGAAAGCTTCCGGCGACGAGTTGAAAGCATATTTTGAAGATATTCTGCCTGAGTACGATCGCGACAGAGTTTACACTTCGGATATGAAAAAAATGATTTCGTGGTTTATCCTTCTGAAAGAAAAAGATTTGCTCGATTTATCGGAAGAAGAAGAAGAAGAAGAAGAAGAAGAATCGGCTACTGAAAAGGACGAAGAAAAATAGTGAAAAACAGGTCATATCTCAGGGTTTGATTTTTTTCTCAATTTTTACTGTAAAAACGGGGATCATTCCAAAGCTTTTGGTGTCGCGAGTTGCAACCTGGTGATTTAACAAGTAAAATCTACGTTTTAGTATATTTTCGATATTCATCACATTTTGAATATCGGCCATGAAAGTCCAGGCAAGTTTTTGTTTGTTCAGGCGGTAACTTATTCCGAAATCAATCCTCCGGAATGCTGGTAGCTTGTTTTCGTAGGTTTTGCTGATGTCATAAACCAGTTTATTTTTCTTTACACTTTCTTCCATACTGACTGGTGTGTACCGGAATCCGCCACGAAACAGCCCTCTTATTTTCAGTCCAAATGTATTTTGTCTGTGCCTGCCCATAGCAAATTCCTTGCCGCCGACAACATTCAGCACGTAATTGGTATTGTAAAATGTATTGTACCATACATCGCTGCCCGTTTTGTATTTCGAATCAAAAAGCGAAGCAGTTACCAGAAAAAAATAATTGTCTGAAAAAAGTTTTTCAAGAGTTAGCTCAACTCCTTTATTCATTCCGTATCCCTTGTTTTCCAAAGTAACATCGGGCAAACCATACGACAGGTTCAAAACCGAATACAGGCTGTTGTCGTTTTTGTTGACCGGCACATCAAACAGATATTGGAAATAGATTTCGGAGCCAAACCGGAAATGGTTCCCAAGGTTTTTATTGTAGCCCAAGGTCACGTGAAAAGCTTTGGTTGTTTTAATGCCTTTATTCAAAGCAGCCCGCTCGGTATTCGAGATTTTCACCCTGTAATTATACACCGAAAAAGGTTCGATGCGCGAATGAATTCCGCTACCAAAACTAAGCGATTGATCCTTCGGAAGATGCAGCAAGAGGTTTATTCGTGGTTCAACTAAAAATTCGTGGTTGATGCCCGACGCCAAAAAGTGAAGACCGGGCGAAACCTCCAATTGCCTGCCTGTTTGGTATTTCCACTGAATGAAACCGGAAGCATGCCAGCCGCTATCCCTAGTATCCATTAGCGTATCGTATACAGCAAGATTATTCAGCCGGTGGGCAAAAAGATCGCCCCACAGGTAATTGAATGTTCCTCCGAAACGAAACGAATGACGGGCATTAAACTTGTGGTTAAACAGCGAGGCAAACCGGAACGCCATGTACTCGTAGTAATCGTAATAGGTGGTCGTACGATGAAATGAAGTATCGATAATGCTGTTCTGGTTCGAATTAAAATCATAGGTAAAAGCTGCCGTATTTCGCATATACGTTTTGTTATCAGGCAGAACCATGCTTTGTTTTACACCAACAACCGACATGGAATGGCGCTCAGAAAATTCATCCATATCATAGCCCTGACTCAGTTCTTCAGGTCCGGCCGATGCAATATCTCCTGCTGTACTTCCGCCTCCGATACAAAAAAAGTCGAACGTACCGGCCTTCGCGGTTTTAAACGAGCTTTTGCCTGCCCAATCAGTCGTTTTCGGGGGAATACCCAGGTTCTCATCGTCGATAATATTGTATTTGGTGAGCACACTAAAATCAGCATGTCGATAATCGAACATGAACGAATTTCCTTTTTCTTTGTCAAGAGGACCTTCTGCCGAAAATTCAACACCCAGAACGCTTATTCCTCCTGCTATTTCATAATTTTCAGTATTTCCTTTCCGCAGAAAAAGGTCGAGTACGCCGGAATAAGCATTTCCATATTCAGCCGGAAATGAACCTGTAAAAAAATCGAATCCCGAAAGCACATTGGTACTGACCGATGAATAACCGCCACCCGTAGCGCCCTGTCCGCTCGAAAAATGATTTGGATTTGGAATTTCAATTCCTTCGATCCGCCAGAGAACACCGCGTGGTGAATTTCCCCGGATAACCAGCTCGTTGCTGTCGTCGCTGTTACCTGAAGCAACTCCGGGAAAATTAGCCGCCATTCGCGAAGGATCAAAATATCCGCCTGCATAACGGCTTGCATCCTGGCTTTTCAGGCTTCGTACGCTTACCGTTGCAACCGGATTAATAGCCCGTGTGTTTTCAGCTCTTACTGAAATTTCGTTGGCCTGATAAACCCGTTCTTCGAGCGGAACATCGAGAATCACAACTTTTCCTGTACCAACCTCTACATTGCTGATTGTACCGGAGTTATAGCCAACGTGGGTAAATGAAAAAACATGCCGGCCTACACTTACTTTCATCTCAAAACGACCCAGTGAATCGCTGGCACAACCTACCGCCGGTTTGCAGGTTTCGCAACTTATATTTACCCCGGTAAGCGGTTTTTGGCTCTCGCGATCGAAAATCATCCCACGGATGGTTTGCTTGTAATTCTGCGCAGTTGCTGATAACGGAATAAATCCGGCGAAAATGTACAACAAACAAATGCATAAAAAATATTCTCTAAATTCGATCGTATTCCGGGTTAGTTGCTTCATGTCTGAAAATTAACAAACATTTGAGATATTTTTTCAGAAAGAACGAAACGAACAGGAAAATGTTTTTAGAAAAGAACGCTTTTGCTGATTGTAAAACTTATTCAGATTGTAAATATCGTTTATACGTTTCAATTGCCCGGTTGCGGGCGAAAGTATGGTCGACGATTGGTTCCGAGTATTGGTTCGTTCCAAATTCAGGCACCCATTTCCGGATGTATTTATTTTCAGGATCGAATTTCTGATTTTGCAAGGCCGGATTGAATACCCGAAAATACGGAGCTGCATCGCAACCACAACCTGCCGCCCACTGCCAAGCTCCATTGTTGGCAGCCAAATCGTAATCCACCAGTTTTTCAGCAAAATATGCTTCGCCCCAGCGCCAATCGACAAGAAGGTGTTTTGTCAGGAAACTCGCTGTCACCATTCGCACACGGTTGTGCATGTAGCCGGTTTCGTTCAGTTCCCGCATCCCTGCATCAACCAGCGGATAGCCGGTTTCGCCGCAGCACCATTTATTAAATTCGGCTTCGTTGTTTCGCCATACAATCCGGTCGTATTCCGGTTTAAAACTTTGCTTTTCTACTTTTGGAAAATGCCAGAGAATATCCATATAAAAATTACGCCAGATCAGTTCGTTCAGAAATATTTCCGAATACTGAAGGGCAATCCGGGTCACTTTTCGAATACTCACAGTACCGAACCGCAAATGCACACTCAACCGGCTTGTTCCGTTTTCAGCCGGAAAATCACGCAGACGGGCATACGTACTCAATTTTTCTTCGGAAATATCGAACTCAGGAACTGCATACGTTGTAACTTCAAAACCCATTTTTTCAAGACTGATAATTTCGAAGGGTTTTGTTTTTAATAAATTATGAAGCAGGTTTTGTGAAGAGAATCCATTCAGTGCAGCATCTGACAAAGCTGCCTTCCATTTGCGCGAATAGGGAGTAAAAACGGTATAAGGCTTCCCATCTTCTTTTACAATTTCATCGTGGTCGAATATCACCTGATCTTTAAAATCGAAAAAGTGAATTTCTTTCTTTTCCAGAAATTCCTTTACTGCTTGGTCCCGTTCACAAGCAGTTGGTTCATAATCGCGGTTGGTGTATACCGCACTGACCGAATATTCAGAAATAATTTGCTGAAAGAACTCAAGAGGCTTTCCATGAAAAACCTTCAGCGAACTTCCGTTTTCCTCAAAAGCTTTTCTCAGTTTTGCAAGCCGGTCGTAAATAAACGAAACACGGGCATCGTCCGGATTCAGTTGATTCAGAATATCAGTATCAAAAATAAAAACAGGCAACACGGGCAAACCTGCATTCAGTGCATGGAAAAGCCCGGCATTGTCTTCCGTCCGCAAGTCGCGGCGAAACCAAAAAATATTGATTTTCCCTGTTTGCATAATTGTCAATTGACCCCGTTTTCTGTTTTTCTTTTTTGTATCCCTTTCAGAACGACGAAAACAAGTTAAATTTATCCTTTCATTTACAAAAATCAATATAAAACGTACGATAAAAATGAAACGAGGGTTTGCCAGCGATAATAATTCGGGTGTTCATCCGCAGATTTTAAAAGCATTGGAGAAAATAAACGAAGGGCATGTGACTGGATATGGCGGCGATCAGTTTACCGAACAAGCCATAAAACTATTCAAAAATGAATTTGGCGACGACACTGAAGTATTTTTCGTTTTTAACGGCACCGGCGCCAATGTGCTGGGGCTGTCGAGCCTGACCCGTTCGTTTAATTCAATAATTTGCGCCGAAACCGCTCATATTCAGGAAGACGAATGCGGAGCTCCCGAAAAATTCACCGGCTGCAAACTTTTGCCCGTTGAAACACACAACGGGAAAATCACCCCGGAACAAATACTGCTGCATTTGAAAGGCTTCGATTTTGAGCACCATTCGCAGCCGGGCGTGATTTCCATCTCTCAGGTTACTGAAATGGGTACGTTGTATTCGCCCGAAGAAATCAAAGCTCTCGCTGATTTGGCACATCAACACGATATGTACCTGCATGTTGACGGAGCGCGTATTGCCAATGCAGCCGTAGCGCTGGGGCTTCCGTTTCGCGCATTTACCCGCGATGCAGGCGTCGATGTGCTTTCGTTTGGAGGCACCAAAAACGGGATGATGCTGGGCGAAGCGGTATTATTTTTTAATCCTGAATTAGCGAAAAACACCAAATACATCCGCAAGCAAAGCATGCAGTTGTACTCGAAAATGCGCTTTGTGGCCGGGCAGTTCATTGCTTATTTCGAGAATGAACTTTGGAAGCAAAATGCAGCACATGCCAACCAAATGGCTAAATTACTGGAAACAGAAGTATCTAAGATTCCGCAGGTCAGAATTACCCAACGAGTAGATGCCAACGGAATATTTGCCATTGTTCCCCGGAAAATAATCCCGCTGCTTCAGGAAAAATATTTCTTTTATATCTGGAACGAATCCCTTTCTGAAGTCCGCTGGATGTGCTCATTCGATACACAGGAAAATGATATTTATGAATTTGCTTCTCTTATAAAATCACTGGTATCATGAGGCTTTTCAATTACTTTCCATACCGGCCCGATCGTGTCGATGAAGAGGTGGAGAAAAAAATATTCAGGTACAGCCTGCTCTTCCCTACCCTCTTTGTCATTGTGTTCTGGCTGGTTGAACTGATTGAAACTATTTTTGATCTGGATTTTACTACTCTCGGCGTATTTCCCCTACAAATAAAAGGGCTTCCGGGAATTGTACTCTCGCCTTTTATACACAGCGATTTCAAACATCTGGGAGCAAATACAGTGTCATTTTTCATCCTGTCGTCGGCGCTTTTTTATTTTTACAGAAAACTGGCATACCGGATTTTCGTTCTTCTTTTTTTCCTTTCCGGATTATGTGTTTGGCTGGGCGGAAGAGAAGCCTGGCACATCGGGGCGAGCGGACTGGTTTACGGACTTGCTTCTTTTTTATTTTTCAGCGGAATATTTAGAAACGACGTACGCCTGCTCACGATCGGGCTGATTGTCGCTTTTTTGTACGGTAGTATGTTCTGGGGAATTTTCCCTATTCTCCCCGAAATATCGTGGGAAAGCCATCTCTGGGGGGCAGTCAGCGGATTGGTACTTTCTGCGTTTTACAGAAATCAGGGACCGCAACGGCAAAAGATGGAATGGGAAGATGAGCCTGACGACGACGATGAACCAAAAGATGCTGATTGGTTAGGTAAAGAAAATGTTGCGAATGAACCGGAAATCGAAAATATTCAGGATTCAAATAAACCGGATTGATAAAAAAGTTTAACTTTGCCTGTCTTATTTATAACAGGTTCTAATACAATGATTAGCAGACGAATAATTCGGATTAAAGTACTTCAGATTTTATACGCGTTCTATACTTCGCCCGATAAATCAATCAATAACACCGAAAAAGAACTTTTTTTCAGCCTCCAAAAGACTTTCGATTTATACCATTATTTACTGGCCCTGCCTGTTGAAATTGTGAAATACGCTGAATCGCGGATCGAACTTCGAAAAAACAAGCATTTCCCAACAGCAGAAGATTTAAACCCGAACAGGCGCTTTACCGATAACCAAATGATTGCACAATTGCAAGCCAACGAAGCGCTGAATAAATATCTTGGAAAAACAAAAATTAGCTGGGTAAACGAACCGGAATTGATTCAGAAGTTACATAACGAACTGGTTGAGCAGGATTTTTTCAAAGCTTATATGAATGCTTCGGAAGATTCATACAATGCCGACCGGAAGCTGGTGGAGGATTTCCTTACCTATATTGTACTTCCTTCTGAAGATATGGACAGCCACCTTGAAGAACAGAGCATTTACTGGAATGACGATCTTGATTTTGTTATCAGTATGGTGCTGAAGACGATTAAACGTTTCAAAGAAACGAGTTCGCCGGAACTGGCTTTGATGCCCATGTTTAAAGACGACGAAGACGAGAAGTTTGCAAAAGACTTGTACAGGAAAGCGGTTCTGAACCACGCAGATAATTACAAAATTGTACAGGAACACACGGTCAACTGGGAAGTGGAACGTATTGCGTTTATGGACATTCTGATCCTTGAAATGGCAATTACCGAGTTCTTGTATTTCCCATCAATCCCCACCAAAGTTTCACTGAACGAATACATCGAACTTTCGAAATATTACAGCACCGAGAAGAGCCGTAATTTTATCAACGGAATTCTCGACAAAACGCTGAAAGACCTGAAAAAGGAAGAAAAAATACTGAAAGCCGGGCGTGGCCTGATCGGAGAATAAACAGGTGCGATGGGAAAGCTCTTCCTTATATTGGCTTTTGCTTTTTTGCTGGCTTGCAACAACCATGAAAAACGGCAAAATATTTCAGTACCGGAGAAAACGGGGGCTTGGGCGATGTTTGAGATTCGAAAAGAATTCCATAATTTTGGGACTTTGCATGACGGGGAGATTGTTTCGTATCCTTTTTGGTTTAAAAATCCGGGCGAAGCGCCACTGAAAATTACCGGTACTGATACAGATTGCGGGTGCATTCAGCTTTCGGTTCCTGAATATGGAATTGCACCGGGAGACAGCGCTTATATAGAAGTGACATACAACTCGGCCGGCGATGTCGGGAAGGTTATAAAAACAATCACTGTGTTCGCAAATATTAAAGAAAAGAAAATACAGTTTCATATCGCTGCCGATGTGAAAAACAAATGGATAGAATTGAATAACTAAAAATTTATAATCATGTTGAATTACATTTTAATGGCTCAGCCTGCAGAAGGTACAGAAGCGAACCCGTTGATGAGTTTTCTTCCTTTGGTCCTGATTATTGTAGTATTCTACTTTTTTATGATCAGACCTCAAATGAAACGTCAGAAAGAACTGCGGAAATTCCGCGAAAGTATCCAGAAGGGCGATAACGTTGTAACTACCGGCGGAATTTATGGAAAAGTTGCAGAAATAAAAGATACAACTATTCTGCTCCAGGTTGATGAAGGCGTGAAACTGAAAGTTGACAAAAGCGCGGTGGTAAAAGATATGAACGACGTTGCTGTTCAGAAATAATTACCAGCAAAACATTAAAAAAGCTGTCTGAAAAGTCAAAACAGAAGTCGACTTTTCAGACAGCTTTTTTAATTAATGTTCAAACACCTGTTTTCCCAGTTCTGATTTCAGTATATTATTCCTCGGATAACTAAAACCAAGGTGCTGGCGAAATCCTTCTGCATAATCACGTTTTATTTCCTTGCCTTCCTTTTTTGAAAATTCCAGCATAGATATTAGATAATCATCAACACCGGAGATTTTTAATAACCAGTCGCGCTGGCTTTTATGACAAACTAACATACTTTCCTTTGTTTCGATTTTTGAGCTGATATCAACATGGATTTTTGATTTGATTTCATTCCCGTAAATATCTAAACCAAAGGTTGGTTCGCAGTAATATAGATATGGTATAAATGGATATGGGCTGGTCCCATCGATTTTAATATTTGGAATTCCAGATGCCAGACAGGCAGTCATTGCTATTTTACTGGCTATTTCATGGTCGACCATATAATCTGAAGGGCTGGCAGTAAAAACAATAGTTGGCCTGACTTTGCGGATAAGTTCAATAGCCTTTAACAAGGTTGGTTTGTCGTAAGTAATAAAAACATCTTCACTTTCCAAACAGTAGTAGCTACCATTTAATAAGGCCGCTGAATTAGCTGCTTCAACACGGCGTATAGCACTTATTTCTTCAGGGCCTAATACCGCAGAACCTGCCTGTCCGGGTGTCATTGTGGCAATTACAATTTTCCATCCTTTATCTGCCAATAATGCAAGGGTCCCGGCACATTGAAACTCTGCATCATCAGGGTGGGCAACCAAGCATAAGACAGTCTTATTCTCATTTATTTGAGCAAGAGCCCCTACATTAATTACAAGGCTCAGCAAACCTGTAATAAGAAACAATTTGCAATAGTTCATTTGATTTAGATATTAGTTTCGATAAATTATTTGTCAAATCTTTTGAAAAAAAGCAGCAACTCCCGGTTCATGAATGCATTTCCACAACTTAATCCATGATTGTTGCTGTCTATCCCCCGCAACTCACAATAACCACCGGCATTTTGTATATACTTCTGAAATCTTTCTGATGCTCCATACTTCACGGCTGGATCATGTATGCCATGCCATATTTTTACAGGAACAGGATAAATTTTAAAAGTATCTTTCCCATTGCTGAAGTTATTAATAAATAAAGGGTTCCATCCGATAACTTTATTCGGCTCCCATGTTTTCCCGGTTTTATCTTTAAAATTATAGGCGCTTGCAATAGCTTGTCTTGTTGTTTTATACCATGGATTTTTCCATGCCTGTCCAAATAAATCGAGTACCGGGCTATACATGGCATGTGCCAGCACTATACTGCTGTGTTTACAGACAAAATTGGTGGAGGAGCATCCCCCCATCGAGAATCCTCCAACAAAGATATTATCATACACATTGTAATTCTGCCGGATATATTCGTAGGCTTTAAATGCAGATTGTACCACCCAACTTCCTCCCATATTTTCAACAGAAGGCCCTCCATTTACATCAAAGACAGCGTAACCATTAGCTAATAAAGAATCGTCCAGTGAATAATTGTTTAGGAACCAGGAATCTGCTGTTACTCCTCCTCCGGCACCGTGCGCCATATAAACCAATCGAACAGGGGTTCCTGTTTCAGAATAATTATCAGGAAGTTTTAAAACAGCCTGATCTGCATAAAGGCTGTCGTTATCAGTCGTTTCCAATTGGCTGGAATTGTTATCCGGGAATTTCAGATTGATCATGACAGTAAAGTGAATATCTTTTTTCGAGACAGATTTTTTTTGATCAATTCCTTGTGCCTTACAAACCCCACTCATAAAAATAGCAAAGCTGATCACTATTGTTCTGAGCAAATAAATCCGTGTATTCATCCGAACAAATTTTAAAGTTTCTGATTTTCTGTTGGTTCAAGTTGAGCTATCTTAACAAGATATTCCGCCAGATGGAACTCACATGCGGTTTGTTCATCTGTATTTGTGCTTTTATGCAAGCATGTTCGTTTCATATTACTTAATTTTTTTAATTTCTGATACAGATACATTCAGGAACGATTTGGCTAAAATGTTCAATTTATTTTCACTTCCCTCGAAATGGTAGATTCGTTGAACATGACAAAGTTCTTCTTCCGGCTTTAAAAATGCAGCAGGGGAAGATGATTCCAGCTCATAAAACGATCCCATACCGAAAACACCATTTGTTGGGCCATCATTGTATACATTGATTACATCGCCCGAAAATGGTTCCTTCTGAATCTCAAGAGCTGAATTGACATAATCAGCAACATTTTCGGGAAATGAAAATTCTAAAATTGTAAGGCTATTATTTTTAGCATCATAACTGCCAATACGTGGTATTGTCCTTTGCGGAGAGATGCCGATCTTACTTCGGAACTTTCCATCAGCAAGAAAATTGACTGTGTTTTGATTTATCTCCAACCTGTTTGTTGGTACCTTACTAAAATAATCGTCTTTGACAATTCTACCCAAATTGCCCTTTTTATAAGGTAAAACCACCGTAACTTCGGGAGAGGCATTTAGCATGCTCAGCATCCAGATTGATAATGCCCCGCTTTCTTTATTCCAACAATTATTCCCGACATTTTTCAATCTGTTTTCTGACTGGTATGCAATGACACGGATAGATTTATCAAAATCAATTCCCATAAGATCCCTTATTTTGCTGTTGCTTAAAAGTGTTACTTTCCGCGTAACTTTGGCGCTAAAGGTCGTTCCTGAATAATTCTTCACTTCAAATCCCTTTGTCATGGTTACACTTTCCGAATCCTTGCTTTCCAAATTAAATGTTTCGGTATCAAACACTTTCGGTACAAACCAATTTTTAATATCAAAAGAGGTACCCCCCTTGAAGAAAATTGAAAACTGACCTCCTTCAGGTCCAAGCCATAAGCGTTCTTCTCCCCCGTAGGGATTAAAATGTTCCTGAATTTTAGATTTGGCAATCAGATCATGATTGATCCATCCATACGAAAAACCTTTCAAGCCTGATGAAGTACTGGTCATTACCCTTCCCTGGTATTGCGGTACCACAATTAACCTTGAATCACCATTAACTAATTCAATAATTTTATGCCTTTCCCCAAGAAATACAAGATCAAAACCATATTCTCCTTTGGTATAATAAACCTTGTTTGGAGACCCCTGACATGATATTAAAGTTGCGATTGTTATGATTAGAAATCCGGATACTGGGTTCATCGTTAAAAATTGAAATAAAGTAATAAGGATAATTTTCTTTTAAGTCCTATTTCATAAAAATGCTGTTCTCATCTAGTAAATAGTCATCTCATTTGGTGAATTTTAAAACAACAGGATCCATTAATGAGAGTGCAGTATTTATTTTAACTGTTCGATCAAGAGTTTCAACACTAACGGGGTTCCATTTACCATCATGATTTAATAGCTCAAATTTCGAATTGGCCCATTCCGGCGCAACATCCAATGAAAAAGAATTAAATGTATCGGAACTTAAACCTGTAAGTACAACAATTCCATAATCGTTTGTTTTTGACCGATTGAATATGCAAAATGTATTGGGTATATTTCTTACAAAAACAGGAAGTAGTTCATCTCCCAGCCATTCGATTACCTGACGTAGCATTTCTTTTTTAGAATAATTGAATAATGAGATTGACTGGGTATTGACATAGTTATCTGAAAGATTATACGCCATAACGGCAATCCGGCCGCCAAATTTATTTTTGAAACGGGTTAGTGCCGGGTAAAAAGGTTCATTCCTGGAATTTAAGAACTCAGTTAATACTTCGGTCCCTGCCAGTGCTTTGATTTGATAGAACGCGTCTCTATTGCCTTTATTAAATGCCCATAAATAGTTATACATTAACCGGTTATTTACATTTGGAAAATTTTCGGGTTTGCAAATACCTTCATAAAAAGGAGGAAGTATCGTATCTTCCCGGCTCGAAACCTCGACGCCGGTTAATTCACTAAAACCTCTTTTCCCGAGCAAAAAGGCAGCCTGTCCGTCGAAAAAAACACGTCCCTTTAAAAGTTCGGTGATTTCATTATCATCCAATTGGTCAATGATGTCCCCGGAAACGAGTTTTACCTTTCCTCCTTTTGAGGTATGTGGAATTCCATGCCGACCGGTAATATTCACCCAGTTTATGGAGGTCCCAGGTTTTCGTAATATCTCACACCCATCAACAGAACATTCTTTTACGGCTGATTTAAGTGCATTAAACCGGTTAACTTCGTTCCGGTACATTTCTCTGTAACCTTCTTCTTCTACCGGATTTTCGAGGTATTGATTGATGTATAACAAAGAATCGTCCAGCCCATATGCAAATGCTGCAGTCATCAAACTTTTCAGTTTATTTCCTGACATAAAAAAACGGGTGTGAGGAAATGAGTCGGATTCGTGGATCAACTCAAAATTATCAGGCAAATGTTGTCGTTGATATAAAGGATTAAAAATTGTTTTAGGGATATTTAACGGGTCATCAGAAAAATAACTTGACCCAAAAACACGGACTATTGGACGAGTTTTGCCCGCAAAAGCTTTTGTTACTGCTTCTGTAAAATTACCGTCACGTTCACTTGCCCCCGACTGACAAAGGCACAAACGTGTTTCGGGCGCTATTTTATCAACGCTTTCGCGGACTGAAGCCGCAAGCCCGGCAAGCGAGTCGCGTCCCAATTCTCCCCAAACTTGGCGCAACTGATAGCTTTCGGGTGTTTTTAACTGAAAAACAGATTGTAGTTCTTCTCTGGAATAGTATCTGTTTACCCTCTTTGCAAATTCATTAAGGTGTAGCGGGCAAAAGCATCCTCCACTGAGGTGGAAATCATCTTCAAAATTAACCAAAAACGGCCTCGTAATTTGCACTACTGTTGCTATGTTGTTGCTAAATGTTTTTCTGTAGTTCAAGTCTAAAGGGCAACATGCTTCTTCTGCAATACTTCCGTCAGCCCGGATTATACTTTGAAACGACCCTTTTCCGATCCGAATTGTTGTTGTACACCACCACCCAATTTCAATATCACTTCCAATGAGTTGTTTTTTTACGTTTAAGATTTGATCTCCCAAGTCACGAAAAACCTGTTTATCCGGAAAGCCTGTATAACGATATTCTTTTGACGGGCCTACAATTAAGAACCTCTTGAATCCATATCGCTTGTTTAATGCTACAATATCTGATATAATTTCATTCTCGAAGTTTGGAAATATTTCAATGGGTATAATGGGATTTATTAAATCATCGGTACTCATTTCAGTTCGAGCAGAATCAAAGGCTGAGAATAATCCTCCGGTAGCCAGAATAGATGACCCCAGAGCAGTGGTAGTAATAAAATTTCTTCTTTTCATTGTATTATCATGTTATTCTTTGTTTACCTCCGAAAGTTGAAGTATCTGTTTCAGATTTAGAAGATTTGTTTTCAATGCGCTGTACGGTACCTCCTGAACTGAAAAATTCTGATCAATAGACAAGCAAGCTGCTACCGCCGCTGACTGCCCCAACACCATAAACACCGGTTCCATCCGGATGGAGCCAAAAGCAATATGTGAAGCCGACAAACAAACAGGAACCAACAAATTAGTGCATTCAGCTTTTTTCGGTACAATTGATTTATAACTAATCGGATAAGGTTTGGATAAACCAATTTGTACATCACCTTCATTTTTTACAAACCCCTTCTCATCGATATAACGTTGTGTGTGATGCGAGTCCATATTGTATGCCCCCATCCCAACACTTTCATCGGCCACAAAAATTCCCTGACAATGGTTTTGGGTCATTACTACATCCGAAACCATCCGCCGGGCTTCACGAATATACAACTGATCCTGCCATCCGTTCCCTTCGATGAATTCATCTTTTGTGAATCCCCAGCGGGAAATCTCATTACGAATCTTCTCCGGGATTCGCGGGTGATTTGCCAATGTCCACATCACTCCCTTTTGATAATTACGATGAGCCAAAATTATTTTTGCCCGTTCCGTGTAACTTGCTTCCGGATAGTTATAATTGGCGCCGATAAAATCGGTGGAAAAAGCGCTTTGATTATTGGTATCTGTCTTTCGATTGGGCATAGGGGAATTGATCCAAGGCAAACGTGCAAATCCTGCTTCATAATTCCGAAACAACAATTCGTAATTCAGTTCGTCATATCCTTCTGGTTTTGTAAACGGAACACGGTTTTCAGGAACGTCTGTTAAACACATTCTGAAACAATAAGCCTGAATCCGATGGTCTGAAGCGCCTTCGGTCCCGGGGCCTTTTCTGTCAATCATTGGTAAAATTCCGGAATTGGAATCTTGTGGCATAACGTAAGGATTAACAGCCGGTTCGAATTGATGATGATGCCAGGCAGGAACATCGCTATCCGGAATTGAAAGGGTTGTCCGCACCCCGTTCAACGATTCATTATAGATGTCATTTCCTTCGCGTCCAACAGTGAATGAAACCCCCGCTCCGGCCATCAAATCCCCTTCGTACGTGGCATCAATAAAACTTCGGCCTTTGTAATGATTACCCGATTCCATTACAATCTCAATTATGCGGGAACCTTCTTTCACAACCCCATCCGATACACTACCGGCAGAAGCAACCAGCCAGCCATTCAAATCAACGGTATGTCCTTCTCCCCTGCGAACAATACGCTCACCATAAACCACCGGGATTTTATACTTGTCAATCCATTTTTGAAATACTTTTTTAGCGGCAGAAGGTTCAAATGTCCACATCGCATCTTCTCCTGTTTTATTTCGTCCTTCGATATAATCTTCGCGATTTTGCCACTTCCAGTTTTTTTGATCCTCATAATACTTTTTTATGTTTTGGTAGAATTCACGTGAGATTCCACCAATAACCATTTTATTCCCAATATCTGTAGCGCCAAGTCCTCCTGTGGTCAGCCCGCCAAGTTGTTGTTCGGTTCCCGGTTCAATAATGATTACGCTCTTGCCCATTTTGACTGCCTGAACTGCAGCAACAATCCCGGCAGATGTTCCGCCGTAAACAACTACATCATATTCAGTCGATCTCTCACTACATGACAACAATGTTCCTGACAGAACAAAAATTAGGATTTTGAAAAATTGGTTTTTCATAGTTGGTTGGTTTATAACGAAGCAATTAATGAAATATACAAAAATGATGAAGCATTGACAATCTTCTGAAAACCATCAGGGAAATTATCAATGCTTCAGAAAGAATCTTAATTGTAATTAGGGTTCTGCTCTAATTTTGAATTTTTATCCATAGCTGATTGTGGTATAGGAATATAATAATTTCTATTGGCATAAAATACTCTTGTCCCTCCTGGCGCCGGAATTACTGTATAAACCAGTCTTCCATCAATTTCTTCTATTTTCATTGCATGAAGAGTTCCATTTAATTTTTCTTCAGCAATTTTTAACCGAATCAAGTCGTACCAGCGCCGTTCTTCAAAAGCGAGTTCTACCCTACGTTCCCTGCGGATAGCTATTCGCATTTCGTTCTGGGTCAATCCTTCTTTCAATGCAGGTAATTCAGACCGGGTCCTCACTGCGTTTACTGCATTATAGACAGACGCATCAGGCCCAACTGCCTCATTTTGTGCTTCTGCATAGCTGAGCAGAACTTCTGCATAGCGGAAGAGAATGGAATTTGCACTACTCAGCTTATTTTCTCCACTTATAGCATATTTTTCTTTAAGTCCCTTACGATAATAATAACCGGTATTCGTCGCTGTAGTTGAGATACCCAAATCCAGTTCATTAAAACTTCCTTTACCAAGTCTTGAATGCATAATTATTCCGTTCCAAACAGAACCATCATATACAATTGACTGGTAAAATCTTTTTTCTCTGTTTAAATATGGATTTTGAGGATCATAGCCGGAATTAGGGTCAGTTATAGGAAGCCCATTTGCCATTGCATATTCATCGACTATTTCCTGGGTAGGATTTAACATTCCATAAGAAGTTTGTGTTCCACCGGTATACGTTGCAGAAGCAAATCCTTCGGTGCTTCGTCCAAGAGTTGTCCCTCCTATTTGTGGCCTTGCCAGAATTGTTTCATTGTTAAAATTATTTTCTTCGTAAAACAAAGATTCATAATTGGGAAATAAACTATATACATTTAGATTCATTACTGATTTATAGGTAGCTGCGGCCAAAGTCCATTTCGCTTTTTCGTTACTTGAATTGTGCAGGGGACTTGCATTAAACAATTCGCACCAGCCTTTTAGAGTAAGTGCGGCACCTCTCGTAATGCGTCCTTTTTGTGAAGCAGTTAATGGTAAATCATTAGCTATTGCAGCACATTCATCAGTAATGAATTTTAATGTTTCTTCAGAACTATTTCTGGCCCGGAAAATCTCATCTCCCTGTTCTGTATAACTTAGAACGTCAGTTATAACAGGAACTCCTCCATGCCAGTTCCAAAGCAGAGAATAGAAATACGCCCTTAAAAACCTTGCTTCTGCTAACCTGAGTTTTTTCCATTCATCAGCCAAGCCACTATTTGTTACATTCTCAATAAATAGGTTGCATTTCCGAATATTGCTATACTGCCCCCACTGGGTTTCAGCATTAGAAGGAGTATAAGCTGCAATTGCATATACATTTCGGGAAGTGGTCCCTTCAGCACCATCCATCGCATCATCGGACCAATTCTCCCATGGATCAAAACGATTAATTACACTAGGTAGAGAGGCATAAATATTATTTAAAAATAAATCTGCCTGATCTGCATCAGTCCAAACATAACTATCCGAAATCTGGTCTTTGGGAGAAATCTCAAGAAAATCATCACAGGATATCAGTCCCATAAGCAAAATGAAGAAGGCCATTCTGCTATTGTTAAAATATATTTTTATTCTTTTCATAATAGCACTATTGATTTTATTGTCTTTCAAAATGTTACATTGACGCCTATTGAATATACCGTTTGCTGGGGATAATCCCATGACTGTATATTATTCATTTCAGGGTCAAAATTTAATACACTGGTCCATGTGTATAAATTTTGTCCTGAGATATAGACATTTGCGTTTTTAATCCCAATCCTGTTACAAACAGTTGTCGGAATAGTATAATTCAGCGTGGCACTTTTTAATCGCAAGTAACTGGTATTTTCAACCCACCATGTTGATGCCTGTTGGTTATTGGTTGTTTGCCCTGCCACTAAGCGGGGATATCTTGCATCGGTATTTTCGGTAGTCCAATTATCTAAATGAGAAACATACGCAGCTCTGCTTCCCCAAAAAGGCCAGGCTCCGGCACCATGTATTTTGAAATTTGCATTGCCAGCGCCTTGGAAAAGTAAATTCAGACTAAAATTTTTATAACGGATGTCGGGTGAAATTCCATATATAATTTCCGGGATTACTGATTTACCTATCTGTACGTAATCGTCTTCATTTATTTTTCCGTCTTTACTTACATCTTCATACCGAAGATCGCCAGGTAGAACTTTTCCCCAGGGCTGAGTAGCTATCCCCGTTTTCAAGCTACCATCGCTTTCAAAATCTTCAGCTTTAAAGTAACCAAGGGCATTGTATCCGAATATAACACCCAGTGGCCTTCCGGTTAACCGCCTGTTTAGATTATTGTATGTAGCCGCTGTTTCATATACTTGTAACAATTTGTTTCTTGCATAGGTGAAGGTCCCGTTTATTGAAAATTGAATATCTTTTGAAAGCCGATATGTTGAACCAATATTTAAATCGATACCGCGGTTCTCCATAATCCCCTTATTTACCTGGCTTAAACCAATTCCATATTCACTTGGCACTACGACATCCGGGGTAACAAGCATATTCGATCTTTTTTCATAGAAGTAATCTGCTTCTAAATTTAAAAGTCCTCTCAGTGCGCTTATTTCCAATCCAATGTCCGTCTTTTTAGCCCTTTCCCAGGTTATGTTCTTGTTTGCTTCAGATCTTTCACGAACAGCGTTCACCGCTTTGCCATCAAAAGCGAAAGCCGGCCCAAATGCAGTGTATGTGCTTAAATATTGAAATGCACTTCCGGCAAGGGCCCCAACTTCACCATAAGAAGCCCTCAGTTTTAGATTATCTATCCAACTAGCATTATCTTTGATAAAGCTTTCTTCAGACATTCTCCATCCAAGTGCAACAGAAGGAAAGAATCCCCATTTTTTCCCCGGGGCAAAATAATAATGACCATCATACCTACCGCTTGTTTCCAATAAATATTTTTGATCATAATCATAACTCAAACGATAAACCAATCCTAGTTGCCGGGTTAAAGTACTTGTACCCGAATTGGAAATATCGGCTGCTGAAGAGCTACCCATATTCAATTCGTCAATAAATGTGCTATAATTTATTCTACCGGCTTTCATGAAATTGTATCTGTTTTCTTTCCCTTCCAAAAGGGCAAGGGCAGTAACATTGTTTTTACCAAAAGAATGTGTATAATTAAAACTTCCCTGCCATGTGTATTGATCGTATTTTCTATATGTTTCGTTAAGGGTTGGCGTACTGTTTCCCCAAATGCCATCTTTGTATGTGTATGGGTCAGTCGTGGTAACAAGGGTATGAATGTGCATAGGAATTTGCCATGCTTTTATATAATTGAAAGTCGGGTCGTATGCAAATGTTCCTTTAAAACTAAGGCCTGGAATAAATGGCAGGTCTTGTTCAATTGAAATTTTGGTATATATGGATGTGACATCCGTTGTTTTTTTACCACTTGCATAGATAGCAGGTGTAACATAAGTCCCATATAACCCATTACTAAAGAACAATGGTAAATTTGGTTGCGCATACGAAAGTAATTGCATAATCCACTCCGGCCCCTGGCTTACCATTTCACCGACAGCAGGTTCCATGTGTTTTTGTACCCGTCCGTTGATATTGAATGAAACCCGGGTTGTTTTAGTTACTTTGGCATCCAGATTAATAACCATGGAATACCTGTTTTCATAATCTGTTTCCCACATCCCGTTTTGGCGTTGGAAACCCAAACTTGTGTAGTATTTTACGCTTTCATTTCCACCATATACTTCTACGTTATGATTGGTGATTGGTGCATTTTTTTCAATAATGGTTCCCAAAACATCCCAATTAGGGTAGCGATCAGGATCTGTACCACTTAAATGTTTTTGTAAAAGTTCTTCTGTCCATGGTATTGGCTGTCCTGCATTGATGGCTATTTGATTTCTTAATTGAGCCATTTGCTCTAAATTGACAAAATCGGGAAGAAATGTCGGGTTTTGAACGCCATAATATCCATTGTATTTAATCGTAGGGGTTCCTGTATCTCCTCTTTTTGTGGTAACCAAAATAACGCCATTAGCTCCGGCTACTCCATAAGGTGCTACAGCGGCAGCATCTTTTAAAATAGTAATATTTTCAATGCTGTTGGGATCTAACTCATCGAAGCTTCTGGGGATGCCATCTACCACAACCAGTGGCGAACTTGATCCCGTTGTTGAAATTCCCCGAATGTAAATATTAGATCCATCAGCACCAGGTTGTCCCGAAGCCTGCCTGACAATTACCCCCGACAATCTACCTCCGATGCTATTAGTCAGATTACTAACCGGGGTAGTGGCAATCTTTTCTCCTTTCATGGATGAAATTGATGCTGTCATCGAAGTCTTCTTTTGTGTTCCGTAACCAATAGCCACCACTTCGTCAATTCCAACAGTTTCTTCAGCCATAGTAACATTGATCGTCGTTTTTCCTTCAGCCGATACTTCCTGACTTTTCATCCCTACAAAAGAAAACACCAGCGTTGCATCGTCCGGAACTTTTGCCAGCGAATAGTTCCCATCAGTATCGGTAATTGTTCCGTTGGTTGTCCCTTTCACTACGACCGTAACCCCCGGAAGCGGCTGCCCTGAAGAGTCGGTGACTTTGCCGGAAACAGTTTTTTGCTGCTGTATTGTATTGTTGTCCGATAATACAATTTGCCGGTTAACAATAGTATATGCAACATTCGACCCGTTGAATAGCAAGTCGAGTACTTCGGTAATTTTTTTGTTCTCGGCCCGAATATCTACTTTCCTTTCAACATCGATAATCTTCTTGTTGTAGAGAAAGTAGAAGTCGGTTGTCTCCTCAATTTGGTTGAGAACATCTTCTACTGTGGCGCCTTTTAGGTTCAGGCTTAACAGGGTTGTTTGAGAATAACTTTGGGAGGCGATAAGCTGTCCGAAAGTTGCCAAAATTAATAGCATCATTAGTCTCATAGTCAGTAAAATCTTGCGGAGAAAGCATTTTTCAGACTTTCGCCAGTTAAAACACAGTTTTTTTTCCATAGTTTTGTTACGGATTTAGTTTTACATACGTTAATTAAATCTATCGTTTCCTGCTTCTTAAGCAGGGGATTTTAACTAAAGGGAGGTGGGCAAACACCTTCCTTTGTTTTTTCAGTGCATTTACATTCTTTTTTTTCTGATAATTATTTTTTCTTTTGAATAATTTCCATCGGGCAATGTTTCTCGCGGTATTCTGGTATATTCTATTGGCGCAGATATTTTCAATAAATCAAGTATTTGCGGTAAGGTTTCGTCTTTGAAAGTGGCCCTGTACACATAATCCCTCAATTCTTCACTTTCCAATACGAACTCAACATTGAACCAGCGGCTTAATTTCCGGGTTACCTCGTCCATCGGATCGTCGGCAAACATGAGTACTCCATCTTTCCATGCGGTGTACTTTTCCACGGAAACATTGTTTACAAACAACTCTTTTGTGGAAGGTTTAAACAGGGCCTGCTGATTTGGCGAAAGAAAACCAACTTCTTTTTTATTTCCATATTCCCCTGTAAATAATTTCACTTTTCCCGATAGAAGAACCACTTCTGTCTGGTTTTCATTCGCATAGTTAGCTACATTGAAAGAGGTTCCCAAAACTTCGACATTTATTGTTCCGGTAGTAACCACAAAGGGATGTTTTTCATCTTTTTTTACATCGAAACAGGCTTCTCCGGTGAGATTTACTTCTCTTATTTTTCCAAAGTTCAACGGATACCGGAGTGTGGTTTCCGAATTTAACCAAACCTGTGTACCATCGGGTAATGTGAGTTCCGAAACCATTCCGGTACCTGTTTTTACTTCCTGCCATGTTGTTTCACCGGAAGCAAGTTTCGATTCCTTAAATTGAGAGATGGTCAGAAAACCTGAATAAACAAGTAACGGGATTAACAAAACTGCGGCAATCTTTTGTAGTTTTTGCCAGACAGAAGACGGCTTGTTGTACAATGCCAGCCGTTTATCGACTTTTAATAAGGCATCTTTCGGATTAAATTGCTCCATTTGTCCGAGTATTGCACCCGACTTCCATACCGTTGACATTTCACGGAAAAGCTTTTCATTTCCGGCTGACAAGTTTCTCCAGTTGTCAACTTTCAGCCGGTTTTCTTTGCTTATCTCACCCGAAAAATAATCAGGTAATAAATGTTCGATCTGAATTTGTTCTTTTTCCATACGCATGGTTGTTTGTCTGTAACGGTTATTTGAACCGTTCTACTACAGTGACGACCAAGGAGGGAAAAACACATATACGGAAATGGAACTTTTTAATATCGCATCAATATATAAACAATGATGAGTAGTGCTAGCTGGAGCAGGAAATAACTCCACTTGGGTTGTGCTAAAACTAATCAAAGCTTATAAGTACCTAAAAAACAGTAATAATTGAATTTAGATACAGCCAGATTAAATGCTGCAAATCATTTTTATTGTATATTTAGGAATAATTTATATCCCATGCCACAAAGTCCCGAAAACACCAAGAATCACCAAGATAATTACATTCCGGTCGATACATCAGTGGAAAAAATCGCCAGATTAGTTGTTGATGCAGCCTATACGGTTCATGTTAACTTAGGCCCGGGATTATTAGAGAAAGTTTATGAGATATGTTTTTGCCATGAACTGGAAAAACGTGGTCTTAACTATAAACGACAAGTTGATATCCCTATTGTTTATGACAACCTGACATTTAATGAAGGATTAAGACTTGATGTACTTGTTGAGGATTGTATTATCTGTGAACTAAAAGCCCTCGAAACAATCAATCCTGTTTGGGAAGCACAAGTATTAAGTCATTTAAAATTAACAGGTAAACGATTAGGTTTTCTGATAAACTTTAATGGAATCAGGATAAAAGATGGAATCAGAAGATTTTTAGTCTAACACTTTGTGTTTTATCTTAGTGATTTAGAGTTTTAGTGGCAATTTTTTCATGTTGTATTATCGAAGAAGCCAAATCAGTAGCCATGCGGGTAGAAAATCTTTCAATTCGAGCCGCAATGTTTTCAGGGCAAGGCTGATCTGAAGTTCAACTGTGCGCTTCGAAATATTTAATTGTTCTGCAATCTCCTGATTTTTCATTCCTTTAAAGCGGCTCATTTCAAAAATCTCGCGGCAACGGGGCTGTAGTTTTTCCAATCCGGCAGAAATAGCCTCGCGAAGTTCCGTTTCAACATACAAATCAAAGTTATTTTCTTCGGAATCATCAACCGATTGGAGAATATCCTTGCTAAACCGCTCCTCTACTTTATGATGTTTAAGGTAATCAAAGCAACGGTTTTTCACCGAAGTGAAAAGATATGATTTTATGGAACCGGTAATAATTATCTGACTGTTTTTCAACCAGAGGGAAACAAAAAAATCCTGAACGATATCTTCCACCGTTTCTTTTTCCGAAATATATCTCAGCGAATAGACACACAATCCGGAATAATAGTAATTGAAGATGAAATCGAATACCGTCTTGTCTTTATTCCGCAACCCCGCTATCAGATATTTTTCTTCCAATGATTAGTTTCAGTTTAGTTTTATATCTGCTGAATTTGTCAAAAGTAATATGAATACCCCGAAATCTAACGTTTCCTCATGAAGAAATTATCGGTTCAAATTAGAATACAAATTATCATGTAAAGTCTTCAGCGACCATACAGTGTAATTATTCTTTTTTAAATAGTCCATGTATTCCTTGAAAAGTTCAGGCGGAGTATTTACCCACGGATGAACATTGTCGGGAACCCCGTGTATGGTGAGAATAACAACATTCCCCTGACTTGCCGTCCGGATGGCCCTGTATACTTTGGAGGTGTCAGTTCCGGCAATATCGTAACTGGGCAATAGGAAAGGGTCATCTTTCTCAATATTGTAGGGCCGTCCGCCACCGGCCCTTGCATACCAGTATTTTTTCTGACGCAGAACGTTGATCGAGAGGCTGTCGTTACTGTATCCCGGATAGGCAAAGGTAGATGGCACTTCAATATTATATTTTCGACATTTCGAATCGATGTACTCCAATTCTGAAATCAAACTGTCATCCGATATTTTCGTAATATTTACGTGGGTTCTGGTGTGGTTGCCAATTTCAAAACCCATATCTGAAAGTTCTTTGATCTGCTCCCAGGTCATATAGTTTTCTTTATCAGTATCAAAGTTTGGGGGGAATTCGCAAACAAAAAATGTTGCACCGAATCCGTATTCATTTAAAATTTTTGCTGTATTGGTCGATTGACTGGCAATAGCGTCATCGAATGTAAGTATTATTACCTTTTCAGGAAGTTTTGCCAGACCGTTAAATGCGATTAAAAATAGCAGAAAGGTCTGTTGTATTTTTGTTTTCATTGATGTTCCTCTTTGTACCAGCTTGCGTACATTCCATACGCATTGGCAATGCGTTTGATTTCACCTTCGAGCAGTTCCGGGCCTACATCTTTGATTTTTTTTGCAGGGATACCTGCATACACCGAACCGGCTTCAACAACAGTGCCTTTGCTTACTACCGAGCCGGCCGCCACAATGCTGTTACTCTCAATCACCGCATCGTCCAGAACAACGGCGTTCATGCCAATCATCACATTGTCTTTTATGGTACAGCCGTGTACAATTGCCCCGTGTGCAATAATCACATTATTCCCGATATTAGTAGGCGATTTTTTATACGTTGCATGGATGACCGCACAATCCTGAATGTTCGTATTATTACCGATTCGTATAGAATGCACATCGCCGCGAATAACCGTACTGTACCAGACACTGCAATCATCGCCTATTTCCACATCACCAATAATGACAGCGGTTTCGGCAAGAAAACAATTGTTCCCGATAACGGGCGTCTTATTCAAAAGGGTTTTTATGATGGCCATTTTTTGGATTCATTTTAAATAGAATGCAAATATAGAAATTATCCGGCAAGTCATATTTAAGGTGTTAATTAATGGTTATTTTTGGCTTGTTTAATAAATTTGAGTTTATCCCGGAAAATGATTCCAACTTGTAATTTATTACATTTGGCTTCATTTTTTTTAAGATCCGTAAGGTAAAGAGAAGGCGAATTAATTATTTATAAAATGAAAGACACAAAGGTCATTGAACTTGAAGAGGTAACGATACGTTTTTCCGGGGACTCGGGAGACGGCATGCAGTTGACCGGAACTTTATTTTCCGATGCGACTGCATTGTATGGAAATGATATTTCAACTTTCCCCGATTACCCTTCTGAAATCAGGGCGCCACAAGGAACGGTCGGCGGTGTTTCCGGTTTTCAGGTACAGTTGGGAGATAAACGGATTACCACACCAGGAGATTATGCCCATGTATTAATTGCAATGAATCCGGCAGCGGTAAAAGCCAATGCAAGTTTTATGGACCCGGGAGGCACCATCATTTTTGATGTGGATTCATTCAATGAAAAGAACTTCGAAAAAGCAAATTTTAAAACAAATGACCCATTTAAGGAATGTAACCTTGAAGATTATACAAAAATTGCGGTACCAATTACCAGTCTGACCAAAGAAAGTCTGGCAGAATTCGCGCTCGATAACAAAAGTGTTTTACGCAGCAAGAACATGTTTGCATTGGGATTGGTTTGCTGGATGTTCGGACGCCCTCTCGATTACATCGAAAATTTTATCAAAACAAAATTTGCCAAAAACTCCACTGTTGTACAGGCAAACCTGAAAGTACTGCATGCCGGATACAATTACGGGATGAACATGCAGCACGAAACGCCGCAATATCTTGTACATCCGGCAACAATTGAAAAAGGAACCTACCGAAATATCAGCGGGAACAAAGCTACGGCCTGGGGTTTTATAGCCGCTGCCGAGAAATCAGGACGGGAACTGTTTTGCGGCTCCTACCCGATCACCCCTGCAACCGATATTTTACAGGCTCTTGCCGAACGAAAAGATTTAGGTGTGAAAACCTTTCAGGCTGAAGATGAAATTGCAGGTATTTGTACAGCCATTGGCGCTGCCTTTGCCGGTGATCTGGCAATTACAACCACTTCGGGGCCCGGCTTCGCATTGAAATCGGAAGCGCTGGGTCTGGCTGTGATGGCTGAACTTCCGCTGGTGGTTGTCAATGTTCAGCGTGGCGGCCCGTCAACCGGATTGCCAACAAAAACTGAACAATCCGATTTATTGCAGACTTTATACGGAAGAAACGGCGAAAGTCCGGTAGTCGTAGTTGCTGCCAGCACTCCCTCCGACTGTTTTTACTATGCCTATATTTCAGCAAAAATAGCTCTCGAACGAATGGTTCCGGTCGTGTTGCTGACCGATGGTTTTCTTGGGAACGGAAGCGAGCCGTGGCGGGTTCCGTCAATGGACGAACTTCCTCCAATTGTTCCCCGTATAGCCAAAAATGCAGCAACTTTTAAAGCGTATAAACGCGATGAAAATATTCTGGCCCGCGAATGGGCATTCCCCGGAATGGATGGTTTTCAGCATCGCATTGGCGGATTGGAAAAAAATCAGGAAGGAGGTGTCAGCCACGACCCGCAGACCCACCAGAAAAACTGCGAAACCCGTGCAGCAAAAGTGGAACGGGTAGTTGACTTGGTTCCGGATATTGAAATTTTCGGCGATCCCGATGGCGGCGATCTGCTCGTTGTTGGCTGGGGCGGTACCTACGGGCATACCATTAGTGCGGTGCGCGAAGCCCGCGAACAAGGAAAAAGCGTGAGCCTTGCCCATTTCAATTTCATTAAACCTCTACCCAAAAACACGGCTGAAGTATTCAGCAAATTCAAAAAAATTGTGGTGTGTGAATTGAACCTGGGACAATTTGTAAGTTACCTGCGCGATAAAATGCCCGAATTTACGTACCATCAGGAGAATAAAGTACAAGGCTTGCCATTTACAGTACTTGAATTGACAGAGAAGTTTGACGAATTACTGGAAAAATAATCATGACAGAATATATATATACAGCAAAAGATTTTAAAAGCAGCAGCGAAGTACGCTGGTGCCCGGGGTGTGGCGACTACGCTATTATGAATGCCGTTCAGCGGACCATGGCAGAAATGGGCGTTCCACACGAAGAATTTGCGGTAATCTCCGGAATCGGATGTTCATCGCGTTTTCCGTATTACATGAGTACGTTCGGGTTTCATTCAATCCACGGACGTGCAACGGCAATTGCAACGGGCGTCAAATCGGCCAACCCGAAACTGAATGTTTGGGTAATCACCGGCGACGGCGATGCCATGGCAATTGGCGGAAACCATTTCATTCACATGGTTCGCCGAAACATTGATCTGAACGTGATCATTTTCAACAATAAAATTTACGGGCTTACCAAAGGACAGTATTCACCCACTACCGACCGTGGGTTTATTACCAAAACTTCGCCGTTCGGAACTATTGAAGACCCGTTTTTGCCGGGTCAACTGGCGCTGGGAGCCAGAGGAACATTCTTTGCCCGCGCGGTCGACAGCAATGTGAAACACACGCAGGAAGTATTGAAAGATGCCGCAGCCCACAAGGGAACTTCGGTAGTTGAAGTGCTTCAGAATTGCGTGATTTTCAACGACGGCATCCACGATGCGATTGCCGACCCGAAATTCAGGGCCGAACGGCAGTTGTTCCTGAAACATGGCGAACCAATGATCTTTGGCGAAGAAAACGACAAAGGCATCATCTGGACGAAGGAAGGATTGAAAGTAGCAAAAATCGGAGAAAACGGAATTACCAAAGATGATATTCTGGTTCACAATGCAAAAACACCCGATCTCAGTATCCACATGGCCCTGATCAATATGGCATTTCCCGATTTTCCGGTCGCCATGGGTGTAATCCGCTCTGTTGACACACTGGTCTACGATCAGGAAATGGAACGGCAAATCAAGGATGTTCAGGCCAAACGCAAAGTAACTTGCATGGATGAGCTTTTAAATTCCGGAAATATCTGGAAAGTTGAAGGAGAACGGGCAACCGAATCGGTTTCTTTTTTCAAGAAGAATACGTGATCACGCAAAAATGCAATATATAATAGCAGAAGCTTCCTGAAAAGGGAGCTTTTGTTGTTTTATGAATTCCTTTTCGCTCTGGGAGACTGTAAAAACCACCATTCATCATACATCCGAAGAACAATAAGCCGTAACTTGCACAGCATCCGGGAAAATATACAGGTTTCCCGAATTTTTAATAATTTGACAGCCAAAAGTAACAGCATGGATAAATTGGACTCGATCAGCTTATCGTCGATATACAAACGAAAAAAAAGCGACCGCGATATATTTCAGGAACTGATGCCAACCAAAGTGAAAGAAGTACTGCTGGTTGCAACGCTTTACGACAGCTATTCCATTGTCAGAGAGGGGCAGTTTACCGATAAAATCTTTGGCGAATATCTTCAGTTGAATTTGTACGCGTATCCGCGTTTCACCAGCGTAAACTCGCAGGAAGACGCTTTACGAATGATGAAAGAGCGCGATTTCGACCTGGTAATTATCATGGTTGGCGTTGACAAGAGCCAACCCATAAAAACTTCGGAAGTAATCCGGGAGGCCAGCCACGCGATACCCATTCTGTTGCTGGTGAACAACAACGGCGACCTTCATTATTTTCAGGAAATGGCCGACAAACACCATTCTATCGACCGGGTTTTTGTATGGAACGGGAATTCCAACGTTTTCCTTGCCATGATAAAATACATCGAAGACCTGAAAAATCTGGATGCCGATACTAAACTGGGAAGTGTCCGGGTAATTTTGCTGATCGAAGATTCCATCCAGTATTACTCGCGTTACCTGCCATTGCTTTACACAACGGTTATGACCCAAACCCAGAACCTTATTGAAGACAATGCCAACGATGAACTGAACATGATCCTGAAAATGCGGGCAAGGCCGAAAGTGATTTTGGTAAGTACATACGAAGATGCCGTTGTCATTTTCAATAAATACAAAAAATATTTACTCTCGGTGATTTCCGACGTCTCATTTCCTAGATATGGCGTAGTAGATGAAGAAGCAGGGGTCGATTTGCTGAAATATGTGATATCTTCGATGCGCTACCCTATTCCGGTTTTGTTGCAAAGCCACGACGTAAACAATGCGCAGAAAGCCAAAGAAATCGGGGCCGGATTCATCAATAAGAACTCCGAAAGCCTTTCGCTCGACATTCACAATTTTATCTATAAAAATCTGGGCTTCGGAAACTTTGTCTTCAAAGATTTATCGGGCAACCCAATTATGAGCGCCCGCACCCTGAGCGAGTTTCAGGAAATGTTCAGGATTATTCCGAGCGATGCGCTGGCTTATCACGCAAAGCGAAATTCCTTTTCCACCTGGCTGATGGCCCGCGGGGAAATCAATATTGCAGAACAACTGAAACCAGTTCGTTTTGAAGATTTTAAAAACCCGGAAGATTTGCGGCAATTTTGCCTGGATGTTTTCGAAAAAACGAAAATCGCAAAACTGAAGGGCCAGATCATCAATTTCGATCCCGAGCTGCTTAGCAACCAACGGTTCATCCTGAGAATGGGAAAAGGGTCGCTGGGAGGAAAAGGACGCGGACTCGCTTTTATCTGCAATTTCATTGAAAATATCGACTTCGGAAAAGTCATCCCACAAATGAAAATCCGGATTCCTGCCACAGCTATTATCGGGGCAATGGAATTCGACAAGTTTCTGGAAATAAACGAACTGTACCACGATGTATACAGCAACAACAGCTACGAACATATTAAAAACCTTTTTCTGAGTTCGAGTTTGAGCGAAACACTCAGGGAACGGCTGTTCCTGTATGTCGAGAATGCAACCAAACCACTGGCAGTACGATCTTCCGGCTTATTTGAAGATTCGCTTCTGCAACCATTTTCAGGGGTTTATGCGACCTATCTGCTGCCCAATAACCATCCCGATGTCAGGGTGCGGTACCATCAACTGGAAACCGCCGTCAAACTGGTGTACGCAAGTATTTTCACCGAAGATGCACTTGCGTATTTCGATGCAGTGAACTACAAAATTGAAGAAGAAAAAATGGCGGTTATCATTCAGGAAGTAGTTGGACATCAATACAATCATAAATATTATCCGTCAATTAGCGGAGTGGCACAGTCGTATAATTTTTACCCGGTTTCGTACATGGAGCCGGAGGATGGATTTGCAGTTGCCGCTATCGGGCTGGGCCTGTATGTGGTTGGCGGTGAAAATGCGTTCCGCTTCTGTCCGAAATACCCGGATATCAACCACAGCACCATTCACGATCTGATGACCAGTTCCCAAAAAATGTTCTACGCGATTGATATGAGCCGCGATACCATTGATCTTGAAAATGAAGGACAGGAAGCCGCTATTCGCAAATATACCATCAACGATGCCGAAGAAGACGGTATATTGCAACATTGCGCTTCGGTGTACAGTCGCGAAAACGACGATCTGGTTCCCGGCATCAGTATGAATGGTCCCCGTGTGGTCGATTTTGCCAATATCCTGAAATACCGCTACATTCCGTTTGCCGACACCATTAAATTATTGCTTCGCTTATTTAACGAAGCAATGGGCTCGCCGGTCGAAATTGAATATGCAGTCGATCTGGAAAGAAGCATCGACGGAAAGCCAACTTTCTACTTATTGCAAATCAAACCATTAATACGTAATGAAGAAGAATTGCAGGTTGACCTCGGAAGTTTTCATCCGGACGAAATCATATTGCATGCCAGCCGCGGGATGGGGAACGGCATTGTAAAAGGAATCCGAGACGTCGTTTTTGTAAAACCGGAAGCTTTCGACAAAACAAAAACCAGGAAAATAGCTGAAGAAATTATTCAGATCAACAAAAAAATGGACCTTTCCGGAAAAGAATATATTCTGATTGGACCCGGCCGCTGGGGAACCCGTGACCCGCTTACCGGCATTCCGGTTTTGTGGGCCAACATATCAAAAGCCCGCATTATTGTTGAAATGGGACTATCCGAATTCCCGCTGGACAGTTCTCTGGGCTCTCATTTTTTCCACAATGTTACATCGATGAATGTAGGTTATTTTTCAGTTCCCCACTGTTCGCGTGAAGCAAAGGTAAATATAGAGTTACTGAACCGGGAGGCTGTGATTGAAGAAACTTCCTTTATAAAGCATGTTGAATTTAAGGATGATCTGAAAATACTGATGGACGGAAGAAAGCGGCAGGCATTAATTTCGGTAAAGTAAAAATTCTGATTCATAAAAAAGCCCCACTGTAAGGTGAGGCTATAACCTGAATTCAACAGGTTTAGGTTTACATTTGTACTATTAAATATTATTGTTTCTTCCGGTAATTAACGCCGAGCATATCGAGACGCTGGTATTCAGTATCCATCCGTTTTTCGAAATCAGCAAAATCTTTTTTGTCTTTGGGCGACCAGACTACTTCCGATAAGGCACACACCCTTGGGAAAAGCATGTATTCAACCTGCATGGTTGAAGGAATATATTCGGTCCAAACATTGGCCTGTGCACCCAGAACAAAATGTTTTTCATCTTCAGCCAGTTCTTCCGGAACAGGTTCGTATGAATAAACTTTATCCAACGGAAGGAAACCACCGATTGCCAAAGGTTCTGCATCTTTGTTTTCCGACTGGTAATGATCAAAATACATGTGTGTTCCCGGCGACATTATCGCATTGTGTTTTTGCTTTGCAGCAGCAATGCCGCCTTTTATTCCACGCCACGACATCACCGTTGCACCGGGAGCAAGGCCTCCTTCCAGTATTTCATCCCATCCGATGATCTGTCGTCCTTTTGAATTCAAATATTTTTCAATACGCTGAATGAAATAGCTCTGCAGTTCATGCGCATCTTTCAACCCTTCATCTTTAATTCTTTTCTGACAGGCAGCACATTTCTCCCACTCCACTTTCGGGCATTCGTCACCGCCAATGTGGATGTATTTTGAAGGAAACAATTCGCAAACTTCGTCAAGTACATTTTCGAGAAATTTGAATGTTTCTTCCTTGCCTGCACAAAATACTTCTTCGTGAACGCCCCATGTCGTTTGAACTTTATACGGACCACCCGAGCATCCCAGTTCGGGAAAAGCTGCCAGAACAGCGCTGGTATGTCCCGGCATTTCAATTTCAGGAACTACTGTAATGTACCGTTCGGCTGCATATTCTACAATGTCGCGTACCTGTTTCTGAGTATAAAAACCTCCGTAACCGCGGCCATCGTATTCCTTTGAACCGCGTGCGTGACCCACAACAGTTTCATCTCTCCAGTGTGATATTTCGGTCAGTTCGGGATATTTTTCAATTTCGAGCCGCCAGCCCTGATCTTCTGTCAAATGCCAGTGAAACGTATTCAACTTGTACATAGCCATGTAATCGATGTACTTTTTGATAAAGCTCACCGGAAAATAATGCCGGCCCACATCGAGATGAAGCCCGCGCCATTTGAAACGTGGCTGGTCTTTTATATCGCAGTAATTAACAGAAAGGCTGGCACCTGTCTGAGGAACAGGAATTAGTTGTTTGAAGGTTTGTACCCCGTAAAAAATCCCGGCAGGCGAAGAAGCAGTAATTAACACTCCTTTTTTGTCCACCTTCAGCATGTATCCTTCATCTTCAAGCGGAAGCGATTTAATCAATTTTAAACTTACTGCTTCTTTTGTTTTCGCATCTGACTGAAGCTGAAATCCGTAATTTTTCTGAAGATATTCGTTAAAAATACCAGCAATATTTTTCAATTCAGAATTCGACGAATCAAAAACAATACCCGTTTCACCAGTTAGTACAAACGTACCATCCCCCATTGTAATTTGTGATGGTTGGGGAATAATGGCTGGCTTCTGGGCAAAAATACCGGAAGCAAAAACAGTCATGGTCAGAAAAAAAAGATGTCGTTTCATAGTTCAAATAAGCTTAGGATTCTTACATTTATTTGACAAATATATTTATAAAAAAATAATAAACAACTCGACACTTTGTTAAAAAAATTAAGAAAGATATTTTTTTATCTGAAGCATTTCAATCATGATACAACTAAAGACTGAAAAACGTTGGAAAGAAATATGTCCCGGATTATCGCTGGCCTGCATTGAAGCAGACGTACAGGTAAAAAACGGACAGGAAGAATTATGGGTTGAAATTGAAGCAGCCTTGTCTGAATTAGGAAATAATCTGAACATAGAAGACATCAGCAAAATTCCTGCAATCGCTTCTTCGCGCAAAGCCTATAAAACCTGCGGAAAAGATCCAGCGCGGTACCGCTTATCATCGGAAGCCTTATTGAGGCGGGTAGTCAGCGGCAAAGGATTGTACCGTATCAATAATGTGGTCGACCAGTTGAATCTGGTTTCGGTTACGACTGGTTTTTCCATCGGCGGATATGATGCGGGTAAAATTCAGGGCGATGTTTCTTTTGGCGTAGCGGGCGATGAACCTTATACCGGCATTGGCCGCGGGGCACTGAATATCGAAGGCTTGCCTGTTTTCCGGGATAATCTGGGTGCTTTTGGTACTCCAACAAGCGATTCGGAACGAACATCTGTAAACGAAAATACCCAACGGTTTTTAATGATTATTATTAATTTTGGCAACGATCCCGGATTGGCCGAAGCACAACAAAAAGCAGTCGGGTTGCTGGAAAAATATTGTGTGGCAAAAAACATTGAACAAACCGTAATAACATGTTGAAATTCATCTGTAAACTCATAATGAAATTATGGGGATGGAAGCCGGTAAACGGAATAATGCCTCACAAAAAGGCAATCATTATTGGAGTTCCGCATACCAGTGCGCTCGATTTTGTAATTTCTTATTTGTATTATACAGCAGCAGGAGGAGTTGCCCATATTGTCATTAAAAAAGAAGCTTTTGTCTGGCCTATCGGTTTTTTCCTGAAAAGAATGGGAGCCATTCCGGTTGATCGTTCCAAAAGTACCCCGATCGTAAAACAAATTATCGACGAGATGAATCAGCACGATGTATTTCACCTGGCCATAACCCCCGAAGGGACCCGCAAGCTGACAAAAAACTGGAAAGCGGGTTTTCATACCATTGCGAAAGCTACCGGGGCAACCGTTTATCTGGGCTTTTTCGACTTCGGAAGAAAAGAAATTGGCTGGATTGAAACAATGGAATTAACTGATGACCCAAAAGAAGACATCCGCCGGATGAAAGCTTATTACCGGGAACGTGGAGTTGTGGGGCGCCACAAAGAGATGTTTTCGGCAGAAGATTGATTCAAAAAAACAAATGCAGAGCACAATGTATACTGACAATGTATATCATTTTATAATTCACCCCCTAATCCCCCAATCGGGGGACTTCGGGTTTGCAAAAATTCAGATGTTTCACACTTTTCGAACAAACACCGCTGCATCTACATGCCAAGCTCCCTTCCCTTTGAGGGGAAGGGCTGGGGATGGGGTTGGTAAATCTGAAGAACAATGTTCTTTATATTCCAAATTCTTTTTGTATAACACACATAAACTCACCTTCAATGAACAACCTCACAGCAACCATCATCCAATACAATATTGCATGGGAAGACAAGCGAGCCAATTTCCGGAAAATTGAAGAACTGGCGAACCGGATTGATACCACTGATTTGATTGTTCTTCCGGAAATGTTCTCAACCGGATTTTCAATGAATGTTTCGGGCATGGCCGAAAAAATGGATGGTCTGTCAGTAAACTGGATGAAACAATTCTCGGTTGAAAAAAATGCAGCCATCTGTGGAAGTTTGATCATCGAAGAAAACGGTAAATATTACAACCGCCTGCTTTTCGTACAACCCGACGGACAAGTATTTTGGTACGACAAGCGCCACCTGTTCACCATGGGCGACGAACAAACCTATTATACTCCGGGGAACCAGCGACTGATTGTTGAATTCCGGGGTTTTCGCATTCTGCCACTAATTTGTTACGATCTTCGGTTCCCTGTTTGGAGCCGCAACCGGAACGATTTCGACCTGATGATTTATGTTGCCAACTGGCCGGCCCCTCGTCGCAAAGCATGGAAAACCTTATTAAAAGCACGGGCTATTGAAAACCAGTCATATTTGGTAGCTGCCAACCGAACCGGCACCGACGCCAATGGAATAAAGTATTCCGGCGATTCATACACAATCGATGCAAAGGGAAAAATAAACCGGAAACTTGAAAAAAGTAAAGAAGGCGCCATTTCAGAAAAATTCTCATTGGAAAGCCTGCATAAATTCCGGCAAAAATTCTCTGTTCTCAATGATGCGGACCAGTTCTCTCTAATCTAGCGAGAGTTCCATCTACCCAAATACTCAGATGGGTAGTTGTGTACGATTTAAAATCATTTTAGTACTCTCACAGTGCTTTATCTGTGCCTTTGATGAGGCTTTGATATGCAGATGGAATACTGATGCGGGATGATTGATTACGATTGTTAAATTGTTGAATTGTTAATTCTTCTGTTCGGGAAAGTTATAGTTTCAGGTTTCAAGTTTAACAGCCATTGCCCCTCTGTCCTGACGGACATCTCCCCAGACGGGGAGAAATTTGGCAAGGTGGAAATTTGATTGTTAGATGCCAGATACGAAAAATCAGATACGAGATATTAGATATTAGATATTAGATATTAGATATTAGATATTAGATATTAGATATTAGATGCCGGGGACAGCCTGTTGCGGGGGAGAGAGAACCATTTTAATCAAGATTGAAGACGCACGATCGTGCGTCTCTATGAAGCATAATATTTTCGGATTGGGGAATTTTTGGGGTGGCAGAATGTGCATTTCCGGCACAATATGACCGGTATGTACCATCGCGGAACCAGAAATTTGGCCGGTATAACATGCTGATTTACCTTCGGTTTGAACTTTTAATTTATCTTATTATGGCAAAACAAAAAGGTGTTATCAAACTTGAAGGAAGTATCGGCGATATTTCTTTTTACAAGGGACGTGACGGCAACTTTATGGCGCGCACCAAAGGTGGGATCAGCGGGGACCGCATTAAAAATGATCCCGCCTTTGAACGGACCCGTGAAAACGGGCAGGAATTCGGTAAGGCCGGAAAAGCCGGAAAACTGGTCCGGGCAGCTTTCCGGGAAGTGATCAAAACCAACAAAGACAGCCGGATGTCGAACCGGCTTACCCAGGAGATGATGAAGGTCATCCAGGCGGATACAACAAACCTCCGGGGAGAACGGGTTGTCTTGCCTGACCATATCCGGTTGATCAAGGGTTTTGACTTTAATGAAACGGCTAAACTAAGTACCGTTATGAGCCTGCCCTTTACCCTTACCGTTAACCGGGCAGAAGGAAGTATCTCTCTTGTATTACCGGCTTTTGTTCCGGCCAATTCAATTGTAACGCCCGGCGGGGCTACCCATGCCCGGCTGGTACTGGGAGCATCGGAGATGGATTTTGACGCTGAATCGTATGTAACAACCAGCGCTCAAAGCTCAATGGTACCTATCTCCGGGGAAGAACAGGCACAGGTCACCCTTGAATGTGGAATCACCGAAGCAGGCACTTTGCCTTTACTGGTTGTGCTGGGCGTTGAGTTTTACCAGGAGGTAAACGGGCAGCAGTATCCATTGAAGAACGGAACGTACAATGCCTTGTCTATTGTTGAAACCAATTTACCGGCCCGCTAGTTGGTGAATTCCGATGAAGAAAAGCAAAACAGGATTATTGCGGGGAAAATTCCTTCGGTTTCTGAGGGTTTACGGACCTGCAATAATCTTTGCCAGCGGGGTGGTTATAGTTGGGAAGGCCCCTCTGTCTTTCAGACATCTCCCCAGGCGGGGAGAGATGGGAAAAGCCCCTCTAAATCTCCCCCAAGGGGAGACTTGGGAAAAAGGCAAGGTGGTTGAATGGATAAAAAACCCCTTTATCCTGCGGACATCTCCCCTAAACCAGGTAGAAATTCGGGAGCAGAGAAGTGGTTGAATGGGTTGAATTGCTTGATTGTTTAATTGTTAACCCCTCTGTCCTGGCGGACATCTCCCCAGACGGGGAGAAAATTGGGGAAGGTGGAAATTGGAGAGTAAGAAGAAGTACTTGTAGAATTTTTAAAAATGACATAAATGAAGAATGTGTTTTTTGCCCCGGAGGTTGGGGCAGGTACAGTGGGTGGAAGCATTACCGGATTCCTGATGGTGTTTTCTTCTGCGGAACTGTTACAAACAGTAGTTGGTTCTGTTATTGCAACACTGGTTAGTTTCGGGGTTTCGATTGGGCTGAAATGGGTGATAAAAAGGACAGGCCCCTCTAAATCTCCCCAAAGGGGAGACTTGAAAAAACGGGAAGATGGTTGAATTGTTTGATTGTTGAATTGCTGGATTGTTGTCAGGATTAGACCCCTCTGTCCTTCGGACATCTCCCCTAGAAAAAAGGGGAGAAAATTGGGAGCAGAGGAATTGGTCTATTGTTGAATTGTTAAATTGTTCGATGGTTAATTGGTGATTTTTGGTTTTACGCGCTGAAGGCGCAGGATAATATAGCCCCGGGCAACGTCCGGGGTTTTTGATGTGATCATGTTATTGCGGCGCAACCACAGGTCTGGTTTGAAATGCGGAATTTGTTTGCGCCGGGAAAGGTACAATCCCTCTATCCCGAAACAAATTCGGGATTCCCAAACAGGGAGACATGAAAAGCCGGAGAATTGGTGAATAGATAAAAAAACTCCTCTGTCGCAGAAAAAGGGACGGAAGAAAATGTCCAATTCCCAATAAGAATATCGAATATCCAAATAAAAAGACAACAGCCGATTAAACACAGAAGACACGAAGAAAATCCCAAGTAAACAGTCGCAGGAAAAGAGCAGGAAAAGAGCAGGAGAATCCAATATCGAATAAAAAATGATAAATATCCAAAGGAACAGCCTAATACAGAGAAACGCAAAGAGCGGAGAGCAATGAAAAAAGTCGCAGTCACAGTAGAACCCGATTGAACGCTAAAACACGAGGAAGAGAAGTAGCGGCACGATATTCTACATTAGTCCTGAAAGTATTCGGTGATGTCTTCGATTTTGAGGCCCGTGTATTCGCAGAACTCAGTGATTGATATTAGCTGGTGGGGTTGTTTATTGTAATGGGCCTTGATTTGGCTGAGTAATTTGCGGCCGTAGCGTTCGCTTTTACCGGTAATGCGCTGGATGTCTTTGGGATATATGCAGAGCCTGGAAAGTTTCATATACGAGAGGAAAGATGTTAGACAATAGATGTTAGACATTAGATTATGGATTCAAAGAAAGGGGATTGAGAGATGGAAAACCAGTTACAGGGGTAAAGGAACCCAGGGTAAATGACAGGTAAACAGTATTTTGATAGAGAATTTTAAATGTCCAATATCGAATACAGAATGATGAATATTCAAAGGAACAGCCAACAGCCAGTTAAACACGAAGACCGCGAGGACACGAAGGGAATCACAAATTTCAAATCCCATATAGTGGGCAGTCGTAGTTGGCACTCACAGTTTTCAGTGAGTATCCGGAGTTCCCGAATGATGGATGTTGAATTTTGAATGATGAATGGGACAGCCAACGGAAGTCGCAGTTAGCAGTATTGTTACGAGTTGCGGGGGACGGGTTTAAAAACCGGAAGAAATATCCAATAAAGAATATCGAATGTCCAATGGAATGGCCAACAACCGGTTAAACACGAAGACGCAAAGGAAAATCCAAGAGACAAATTTCAAATCCCAGATAGGGAACAGTCGCAGTCGAAGAGCCGAATACTGAATGAGAAATGGAGAATGTTGAAGAATCAAGCCCCGAGCTATCAATCTTTCGCCCTTACTGGGCTTTTGGAATGCTACAAAGAATTAGATCAAATTTTCTTCTGAAATGCTTGTAAAATATGACGAGACAAGATAGTAAGAGAGTGAGTTTTGCTATCTTTGTAATCAGAAGAAGATATATAAAATATACGTAGCGAAAGCTATTTTCTTAGTGTCCATGAAACCGCCAAGATTTAAATGCCTACACGAAGAAAATAAGCTGATCGTCCATGAATTGCGTGGAATCAGTTTATTGTGTGTAGGTGGGGGCTTGGCGGTTCCTATGGACTGCAATAACTGGTATCCACGCTCCTTTTCGGGGGAGTGTAAATAAGAATTAAACAGAATGATTATGAATAAACAAGCACAAACCCACCCTATTGCCACATTGGAAACGACTGTAGAATTCAGAGAAGCCTGCCGGAAGCATGGCTTTGAAACTTTTGAAGAGTTGCTGGAAATACAATCTGAAGACCTGACAGGGAAGTATTGTTTCTCGATGCATAACCTGATGGAGTTTGTCGAAATTGCAAGAAAACTCGGATTGGAGGACGAAATTAAAGAAGGAGACTGGTGGTAAAGTTCCAGGTTTCAGGTTCCAAGATTACGCGATTACGAGTTGGGAGGAAGTGTTTAGTCGAAGTCGCAGTTTTCAGTCGCAGGGGAACGGCAAAAATGTCCAATATCCAACAAGAATATCGAATAACCAAATATAAAGACAACAGCAGCCGGTTAAACACGAAGGCACGAGGACACGAAGGAAATTCCAAAAGATAAATCCCGGATAGTGATCAGTCGCAGAATTCAGTCGCAGGGAACAGCCGGAAAATAAAAAATTATCCAATATTCAATTCCCAATATCGAATATTCAATGGAACAGCCAAGGCACCCGGTTAGAGGCGGTTGATTTGGTTGAGGAGCTGGATAATGGTACTGCGGATTTCGAGGCGGGCGGATTCTTCGATGTTGTAAAAACGCATCCGGAAACTGTCAGGCGAAATGTTTTCCTGCTTTTTCGACTGGGTGTAAATAGCGTAAAAAGTAATGAGCTCTTTCCGGTTCTTGTTTTTTATTACCCCGGATTCGACCAACAGGCGGATAAAGCAGGCGACTTGTGCAACCGATAATTCCGTTACAATTTTAAAATTGTGGTCAATTAGTTGATGACCGGTATCCGGGTGGGCCAGCAAAACCATCCGTTTTTCCAGGAAACAAATTTCTTCAAGTATCCAATGGCTGATAAATTCTTTCACATTTGTCTGTTTGGGATTAAAACATGCCGTTGTATCAATCAGCCGTTGGTTGGCCGTTTTAAGATGGAAATACAACTTTTCGATTTTGTCCTTCAGTGAATCTAGACTTTGGATGTTGTCTTCTATTTGTCTGGTGTAATAATTGAGATAGCCAACGGAATTATAATTCAATGTAAACAAACTGTCCATTAACGGCCTTCCGATTTCTGCCTGACTGGATGATGCAGAAACATACCAATGCAGGATTTTCAGGAGCCGGACGAGGTAGTCTTTCCGACCAAAAGACAAAGACCTTTTTTTATTCCTGATCAGATGAATAAAAGGATTTAAAGCAATGCATAACAACTCATTGCGTGTGCCCTTATTTTCAATCGGGCATTTTGATAATTTTGCCCGGAAACATTTTACTGTTTTTTGCCGGTTGAATAGAGAAACCGGCTGGTCTGTATTCCAATGTGCAGGATATTTCCGTAACAGGTATTGCTGCAAATTTTCAAGGACAGCCAAAACCCGGAAGCAAACTGCCAACTGGCCTGTTTTCCAAGGGTTTCCATTTTTCCGTACCAACAGAATGTCCCGGCACAGGCTGTCGGACAGGAAAACGAGTTGGCGCAGGTGGTTTTTTACCAGTTGTTTACCTGTCTTCTCATTCTCCAGGGATGAAAGACTTTTACTGAGTTCAAATTTGAACTTTCCTGCTTCTGCCTTGATTTCCAAAAACAAAGCATCCGGTTTTTCCGGGGATGGAAGTTCGGAGGGGGACGGGTTCATGCAGGACAGAACCAGATCGTCGATTTCTCTTAATAAATACTCCATAAATCGAGGTGATAATTAAACTTTATTTTTTTGCTTTCGGGCTACCCGGCTGGGAAGTGATGAATGATGAATTATAAATTTTGAATGATAAATGATGATTGATGAATGTTGTTTTAAAAACACTATTACAATATCTACTCAATTGTTCAAACACGTTTTCCCAACCGGATACTTCCCTGCCCAAAAACATTGCTGTTATAATTTACAGAGCTTCTCTCCTGTTTAGTTATCCCTTTTTTCAACTTCAAAATATTGGATCAATGGTATGGTTTCATAAATAAAAAGTTTAATGTTATGAATAAGGTTTATCAGAATGCTATTCATGAGCTTCAGGGGTAAAGTCCCCTATGTTTGTAATAGTTTTATCCATTTAAAGAGTGGAATCATCCATTCATTTGTTGGTAATTTTAATACGAACCCATGATTTCCGTGTGGATAAAGATGCATTTCTGCCGGAATTTTATTTCGGATTAATTCCTTATAAAAACGGATGCTGTTTTCAACAGGCACAACAATATCATCTCCGGTATGGGTTATCCATGTAAGAGGTGTATCTGTATTTATGTGATCTTCATTTGAGAAAAAATTTATCCGTTCTCTTTCCGGATTTTCACCCAGTAAATTTATTCTCGATCCCTGATGGGTCATTTCATCGTTCATGCTAATTACCGGATATATTAAGATCATAAAATCAGGACGAAGGTTCACTTTTTCGTTATTCAAAATGTAGGACTTATCGAAATGCGTACCTGCTGTTGAAGCTATATGTCCCCCAGCAGAGAAACCCATAACCCCAATTTTATGAGGATTCAAATTCCATTCCTCTGCATGAAGTCTCACTGTTTTAATTGCCTGTTGTGCATCCTGCAATGGCCCAATCGATTTATCTTTCATTATTGAGTCGCTTGGCAGCCGGTATTTTACGATAAAAGCAGTAATCCCTTCATTTACAAAGGCTTTTGCGATCTCAATCCCTTCGAGGTGGTAGCTAAGCATCGAATATCCGCCTCCGGGGAAAATGATTACTGCAATACCAATTGCTATTCCTTTATCGGGTAAATAAACTTCCAGTGTCGGCTCAGAAACATTCCGATATCCAAAAAAATTACCTTCTCTTTCTATCCTTATTTCTTTCATTCGATGGGGAAGACTATTGGGGATACTATCAGAATAAAGAGGAATAATGTCTTGTGCAAAAATCTGATACGTTACGAACGTCAGTAAAATTATTAAAATTGTTTTCATCGAAAGAGTTTCTGTTTTTTTATAAACTTTTACAGTTGCGCCTATTATTGTAATAAATCCTTCACTTCTCAATATGCTTTGTATAAAAACTACATCGGGTTTATTCGTGACATTCATTCAATCATAAACCCGTAAACAATCAACAACAATCTGTCCGTTCTTGCCTTTTACCCGGAGTGAATTTTCCCTTTTAGGAAGAGACTTCATAGAACAAATTACCTTACTTTTTCTAGAAATTTCTGAATGTAGGTCCACATTTGCAATTGTTTCTCCATTTAAAATAATTTGAATTTTTCCGAGTCCAGGCATTTTAGGGCTGTATAATTCGAAACCACTTCCTTTAAAACTCCATTTTGCACATGCCGTATCAATTTTCGATACAGCTCCGATTCCATACATGAACACAGTATCATTCAATTCTTTCCAATCTACCATACCTGAACCGGAATTGAGCAAACCTTCTGTATATAACCATGTATTAAACCCCGGTTGCTTTTCCCCATCGACGATACACGACTCAACCTCAATACCCGAATGTTCCTTTGTCATTATACCAAAACGTCCAAAAGCATTATCCTTGAATTCTCCTTGCCAGACATTCTTTTCATCAATAAGAATATTTGTTGCTTTTCCATGATGTTCTACTCTTAACGATGTCCAGTCCTTTTTATCAAAAATGCCACGGGCAATAGTATCGGTTATTCCATTAGCAGAGGCATGTAGTAATAACCATTGGTTCTCATTTAGTTGAACCCGGTTATGCGATGTAAACATCAACTGGTTCAATGTTGCTTTTGAATAAGGTTTATTGGGACCTAGCGGAGCCTGGTAATTCATTAAAAAAGCAATTGTTCCATAATAGGAAAATGATGTATTTATTTCCGGCCATTGATAAAACTCCGGGATAAAAGTACAAGAAGGGCTTTCGTGACCGGTAAGTACAAATCCTGCATCTGTATAGAATTTGTCCCAGGGGACAGATGCAACATTAATTGTTCCCTGATTTTCCTTGTCTTTACTGGTAAACATGACTTTAAAACGTCCTTCTTTGTCAACGAACCCGGTTATTGTTTGTCCCCAAATACCTGCATATTCATTTTCAGTATTTAAGCTGTGCCAGATAGAACCTTCCTTCCATAACTCCCAGCTTTCGGAATTCATTACCTGATCAGCCGAAATCCTGAAGATACATTGAAAGTTCCTGTTTGCTGCAACAGATGTTGCCGGTGCATAAATTGTGTCCTGATACTGGAAAGCAGGATAAAATTCCATCAGAGATGGATAATAAAATTCATTTTCGCATGACCTGATTATCAGAGGGGTTGACCACGGACCTTCCAGCGTTGGTGCAGAAACTGCTCCAAGTGCCCAACTGTAATAATTTTCCGAGTCCATCATGAAGAGGATTACCCATTTATCTTTTGTTTTGAGAAGCATTCCTGCATAACAACGGTTATATTTCCCAAACAGAGGGTTATTATTAAAATAACTACTTGGAAGTACATACCGTTTTAGTTTATATGGTCCTTGTGGAGAATCTGAAACAGCCAATGCGATTCCGCTATGGTCGCGCCAATTTTTATGGGAAGTGGTGCGGGCGCCGACTATCATGTAATATTTACCTTCATGATAAACAACAGAAGCATCTAATGCACTCTTTACCTGTTCTTGCTCCCCATCAAACATTACTTTCTCGTTTTTAAAAACGGGGCCAAGTTCATTCCACGTTTTTCCTTTGTCGTAAGAACAAAAGACAATAATAGTTTTATCAATTTCTGTAGATATTGTTGTATCCGGGTTATGTTGATATCCTTTTCTATATTGGGAAACATAAATATATTCGTTTCCCGTTACCGGATCTTCAAAATAGAATCCATTCACCGGCCATTCATAAGGTGAAGAACCACGATGAAGCGGATTCTTTCCGAACCTTTTGAAATTATCAAAAGATGGGTCTCCAAATACAGGGTGCCTCATCCACGCCTCTTTCATGGAAGATAAAGCATAGTCTGTTCCTTTGGGCTTTTTATTAATGAATGCTGATATACATATTGCGATAATAAATATGATAATAGTTCTTTTCATTTCAGCCGACTTTTATTCGTTTTTCTGTGATTCAATTGTATAGCTTCCGGGCTTTAATTCTATATCAAAATCGTGTTGTATCTCTTTGAGGAAAGGAAATACCTGTTTCCTCTTTTCTGAAAAAAGTACAACTGTTTGGGTTTCTCCTTTTACTGGTAATTTGAACAATGCTTTACTTCCAGCCGGGACAGTAATTTCAAATATCTGCTTGTTGTCGGATTTTTTCCAACTTGAAATAATTTTCCCTGTAGGAGATTCATATTCACAATATAAAGAATCAAGACCTTGAGGTAGAGTTGGAGCAATGGTAAACTTTTCAAATCCAGGATAGTCGGGATCAGGCCTGATTCCCCCTAGCCAGCGGTAAAACCATTCGGACACGGAACCAAACATCGGATGGCAATTGGAATAAATGTTATCACTCTCCTTCCAGGTTTCCCATATCGTAGTTGCACCACGATCTATCATGAATCCCCATCCCGGATAGAGTTTGCTATTTATAATATCAAAAACGGTATCGGCATAACCTTCTTTAGAAAGCGCTTCCAGAATGTATTTCGTTCCAAATATACCCGTCGTGAAATGACTTGAAGGTTCTTTTGCTATCGTATTAAACAACGAATCCACAGCAGCTCTGCGTTCATTTTCAGGAATGACATCAAAATAAAGCAAGGTCGAAAACAGGGTTTGTTTATTGATTGTCCCTTTAAAAGGTTCATTCCAGAATTTTGTCAGAATTTGTTTCTGAAGATAATGTGCAAGGTTTGAAAACTTTTCCTCATTTTTTCTATCATGCATCAGCGAAGCAAATTTTTGCATAATCCGGGCACATTGAAGATAATGTGTTGTCCCCGTGAGTTCAACCGGAACTTTTTCCAGTGACTCATGGTCGCCAAGTCCCTTGTCTACTATTCCATTTGGATGAATACGGGAAACCTTTTCCATCCACTTTAAATCCAGAGGATACATTTCTTTGACTATGTCCAGATCGTTGTAATACAGGAGCAGGTTGTATTGTGTAATGAGGAATGCTGATTCCCAGCTTAAACCACAATACCTGATTCCCACATAAGGAGCAGTATCCACAAACACCGAATCATTCATAGCATCAACCCAGTCATAAATGGTTTTGCGGTAAAAAGCCTGCATATTGAAATTGTAAATAAACGCTTCACCTGTGGCATTAAGGTCTCCCCCATAACCAAATCTTTCCCTTCCCGGACAATCAGATTGAACTCCTATCAGGTTAGCAAGAAAAGTTCGTACAGTCGCCTCCTGAATTAAATTGATCAGTGGGGAAGAACAAGAAAAACTATTTTTATCTACATTAGTATTTAGTACAAGCCCAACCACATCTGAGCATTCCGGTTTTCTCTTCAATCCTGTAATTTCAATATAACGGTATACATGAAAGGTAAATTCAGGGCTATACCAAATGACACCTTGTTTCCCGAAAATATATTGATCTGTTTGCCATGCAATTGCCGGAGATCCAGGGCCTCCTTTTCCTTTCTTTTTTATTTGCCCGCAGACCGATGTCATCACGTTTAAACTTCCATCGTCATAAAGTCGCTCACCGAAACGGAAAGAAACAGTATCACCGTATTCTCCGGTAAGTTTGACCTTATAGATACCCGTGAAGTTCACGCCCATATCGATGATGTAAGTCCCATCTTTTACTTCTGTAATTGATATTGGTTTAATACTATCTGAAATTTGTATTGGCGGGAAAAAGATTTTTTGTAATTGTCCTCCGGTGCCTTCAAATTCAACAGATTTCAACCATGATTTATCGTCAAACTTCACATTATCCCATCCCGTGATTTCTTTTCGGGCATCGTATACTTCTCCCAGATACACGTTGTTTCTTATAATTGGCCCGTGAGAATGTTTCCAGGAACTGTCTGTGAAAATTTCATCAACAGTCTCATCCGTATAACTAATTTTTAGTTTTGAGATAAATACCGGTTTCCCTATTGGCAACACGTCCCTCAAATTACGATGGCCCTGTATTTTCAGCGGTAAGGGATTATAAAATCCATTGCCAAGGGTTATGCCAATACAATTCATTCCAATCTGAATATCGGAAGTAACATCATATTCAGAATAATATATTCTTTTGCTGTAATTGGTCCATACGGGATCCAGAAAGTTTTTACCTATTCGTTGCCCATTCATTGATGCCCGGTAATAACCAGCAGCAGTAACGCATAAAGTTGCGCTTTTAACCTTTTTCCCAACAAAAAATTCTTTTCGAAACAATGGCGTTGGATGAGGCTCATAAAAAAGGGAATCAACTATTGGTAAACTATTCGTCTCCCCGATCCATACTGCCTGCCCGAAATCACAATTTCCGGGATAAGCAGCACTATTGTTGCTATCACTTTTTACAGGGAATAGCATGAAACCAAAAATCATTAAAAGGCTTTGGAAAAATTTAAGAATCATTGTTGTATGTAATTTCTTATTATTTCTCCCATACAAAAATTTCCACGTCACCGGGCCCAATTTTTATTGATTTCTCCTTCTGACTTCGGATGTCAGTCAATGAGCCATCCTTATTAACCCGTTTAATCTTTTCACTGGCTTTTATATGTAATTCCGTTGATTCAATGTAATCACGGTTTACCACCACAAGAAATTTGTTTTCTCCTTTTTCCAGTAAGGATACAACAGCACCCTCACCAATTGTTTCCAGAACCTGAATGGGTACAGGAAGTTCGCTCAACCGTTTTGTCCCTTTGGGGATGATTTCCCCGGTATGTGCGACAGAAACAACGTTTGTTCCCAAAAATACTCCCGATAGGTTTTTTATTTCGTTGTTCAGGATTGTCAAATCATCGTAAACGCTTGTCCTTTTGCCATTATAAATAGGCCCATCATGGAAATCGTATTTGGGAGTTGACGGAGTCCAATAGGTAAAATATTGGATACCCTGTGCCCCATAAGCCAAATTGCTGTATACCTGGAGTCTCAGCCTGCCCAGATTAGGAACTGCCAGGCCAGTTCTTGGGGTTGTCAGGGCAAAAGCCCAGAAGGGCTTCCCCGCCTTTCTTGCTTCATCTGAAAATATTTCCAAATTCTCATACCATCCGTCTCGTAATGATACCTTCAAGCCGGTTTGTGTTAGTGGATAATTGTCGAATGAATAAAAAGATAATGGCACTTCATGGATAAACTTATTTACATATTCCCGATAAGTATCTACCCCAAGCTGTTCTATTGTGGCATAATTTGGAAGAAGATTTATATAACAGAAATTTTTATCATCGACAGATTGTACTCTTTTTACCCAAGTGCTTAGCGAGCTAAAATCTTTGGCCGATGGTTCATCCCGAAAAAAATAACCAGCAAGGGCCGGATGCTCCATAAAACGATGAGTTGTATTTTCCGGTTCAGTACCCAGTTCAGGACACCGGATCACTATTTTCATTCCGGCTTTTTGTGCCATGTCCAACGCGGATGCTACTTTGTCAGCATCAGAAAAAGAGTGTGTGAAATTTAAAGTGAATCCAGCCTCTTTCATTTCTGTAAAACGTTCAACAGTTGCTTCGTTTTCAGGTATCCCATACCAACCAAGAATAGGCAGTTGTTCTGAAAATATTAGTTTTTCTTTCTCACCTGAAAAATCATCACTGCACGAATATTCAATACCACAAAAAGTTATTAGAATTAGTAGGAAAAATTTTGATCTCATATATAAACGCATCTGTATTATTAAATTAAAATATAAATTCTCTTAAATACACCAGTGGAACGATACAAAAACAATTCCTGTTTTTATCAGATATTGTTCCCATATCTTTACCCACTGGTATAATTGTACAGTTGTATTACTGATTTTTAACCCCGATACGCGTTAAGAAAAGCGTAACAGAAATTAACACTGTAACAAAATATTCTTAGTCGGTTACAAACGTAATCTGTTTGTATTCGGAGTCCTTAATTTTGCTATCTATGCTGATAGCTTTAATACGGGCTGAGTACCGTGAATCACTCCACAAATTTTCAATTTCGAATTTATCGTCATCGTATATTGAAAATGACTGAAGGTCTTGTTTAAACTGAAGACTGTCCCGACTAATTTCTAAAGAATAATAGGATGTTCCCTTTATCGGCACCCACGAAAAATTGACAGCATTGCCTATCTCATCGTCAACTTCTGCCTGAAAATTTATTGGTCTGAATAATTGATCTGCTATTCCATAATCAGAAGTATCGTCATCGCATGAAACGACCGATAACAGGAAGCATAGTACCAATGCAAATGATAGTAAAGAAAAATATTTTTGCGTTTTCATATTTAGTCACTTTTAAAATTTATTCTATCGTCATTATTGATTAAGGAATTTGGTCGTTAGTTAACGTTCCATTGCTTGCTGTAATAATTTCGGCAGCAATAGGGTACAAATGGTTGTTTTTTGTTTCATTATAACCATTTGCGACATATCCCATTGATTTTTGATAAGTTGCCAAAGTACTGGTGCTTGTTTTCGGATACCAGGAAGTACGGGTATACCCGGTAATTGAAGTAGAAGAAATACGATAGTCGGGATTTAAAATATCTATTGTCTCATTGTCCTCTTTCGTTTTCCAGAATATGTAATCAGGAACAAATGAAAACTTGGAATTATTTGTTAATATCTGAGTTACTTCTTCCTTCATTTTATTGATTTTTGAACCTAAAAGATTCCATCTCACCAAGTCATATTTGCGAAGCATTTCTCCTCCAAATTCCCATGCCCGTTCGTCAACAATAGCATTAAAAAAACCATCCTTACTCGTAGCAACTGAATCAACATAGTTCGTTACTTTCGATGCCCACAATTCTTGGGGAAATGCTCTTTGTCTGATAAGTGAAAGTGCTTCTTTTGCAGCCGGTGTAGGCCCGTTTATTTCATTTTCCGATTCAGCATACATCAATACAATATCAGAATAACGCATTAATGGCCAGTTAACTCCAGTAAAATTAGCGCTTGCAAGGTCTCCTCCCATCGTTGGGTTTATCCATGATTTGCGCCATTTGCAAGGGGTTATGGTAATCGCATTCGTAACAAGTACCTGCTTCCCTACGTTAGAGGCACTATTATAATTGTATAACTCGACGGAGACATTTCTTCTTTTATCGAGGCGGTTGAAAGAATAGAAGTAATTCACGGGAACTTTAATTTCGGCGTTAGCCCTACCGTATTTGGGATCATCAGGACTTGCCCGAAGATGGGTCATACCAATAAAAGTACCTACACGCCCACTGACTAATCGGCCAAATGCTATCTCAAAGATGATCTCTTTGTATGTCATATCCATCTTGTATGCATGGAGTGTTTTAAAAATGTTGCCAAAGTCAGGGTTCAATTGGTGTTTCCCGCTCTCAATAATTTCCTTGCATTCCTGATTGGCAATTTTATAATACTCTTCCCAATATCTTCCACGTCTTGTTTCGAACGTCGTATTGCGAAGAGAATACCCGGCATAAGCCAAAGCCATTCTGGCCCTTAGTCCTTTCACAAATGTTTTAGTGACCCGTTCCGATGTCTGTGTCATCCACGGCACATAATCTTCCACTTCCTTTAATTCCTGGATCAGATATTCATAAATCGAGTCCCGGTCTGTTTTGGGAAGATAAAGTTCACTATCTCCGGATGTAGCGTTAAGAGGAAAAGGAACATCGCCCCAGAGGCTAACCAATTCGTAATAAAACAATGCACGTAATGTTACCGCCTCACCATATAATTGCCGGGCTTCATCCGCATATTCCCCTTCCCATATAGGACTTTTAGGCAAATTGTCAATACAAATACAAGCACGGTCAATGCCGGAATAAAGAAGGTTCCAGGTACTTTTTAAATATGTTGTACCAGGGTCAGCGGCATAATGGGCCATTGATGTCATCGCATTATTGTTTGCGGCAAACGTAACTTCAATATCATTGTCGCATTTACAATATAAGCCCAAACAATAATCATAGCTGTTACTTGCTGCTAAATACTGATAAACTCCAGATACTGCTTTTGTTGCAAAATCCAGGTTTGAAAACACAACATCTTCTGTAAAGGTCGAATTTGATTCAGTTTCCAGGTAATCATCGCACGAGCAGATTACGGATATGAATAATCCCAAGGTTATTAATTTTATAATGTTTTTCATGATAATGTTTTTAAAATTCGACATTTAAACCAATATTAAATGAGCGGCTTCTCGGATAGGCACACCAATCAACACCTGGGGTCAACGGTGTTGAACGTTTTGAATCAACTTCAGGATCATATCCCGAATAATTTGTCCATGTCCAGAGATTATATGCTGTTGCATAGATTCGTAATGATTCAATTTTAAACTTGTTTACTTTCAGAAAATTTTTAGGCAAAGAATACCCGAGGGTAATATTATTCAAACGTAAAAACGAACCATCTTCAATTACCCAGGAGTGTAAAGGACTATTATTTGTCATTGGACTCCATATCGTCGCATTTTTATTTATTTCAGCCAACTCTACCGGATCATAAGTTCTCAGTCCTGTTTCTTTGTTGAAGTATGTAAACCTGTTTTCAGAATCCATAAATCCCAACAGGTTTTTGTATGGTCTTATCAAGCTGGAAGACTGCAACTTGTTCGCATTATAAATATCATTCCCGTATACCCAGTTGAAAAATGCAGAAATATCAAATCCTTTTAATTGGGCTGTCATGCTAAAACCTCCTGAATGTTTTGGATTTGCATTTCCTATTACCACTTTATCGTTTGCATCAATAATCAAATTATCATCCTGGTTTTTTAGTTTTAATACTCCAGGCATAAATTTAAATTGGGGATATAATAAATTGTTGTCATTTGCAACTCCTTCGTTGAGTGTATATGTGTTATTCCCGTTATATGTAAAATCATCAAACGAATACATCCCGTCGGTCTCGTATCCGTACATTAGCCCTACTTCTCCGCCTTCTTCTATCAGGTAATCACCTGAAGGCCCGCCTTGCATAAAACCAACTGTTTCTTCCCATTTTTTTGTTTCTCCCAGTTTATCAATCTGGTTTTTATTGAATCCGATATTAAACGAAGCAGATAAACGAAAACCGCGTCCTTCACAAATAACCCCGTTCAACGATATTTCCAGCCCCCGGTTTGATGTCTGTCCGATATTTTGCCATTGAGTTGAATATCCTGTGCTGGATGGAATGGTCGCACTGACCAACAAGTCTTTTGTCGTATTTTTATATAATTCGACAGTCCCGGTTAACCGTTGCTTAAAAAAGCCAAAATCAAGGCCAACATTCCGGGTTATGGTAGTTTCCCACTTAAGTGACGAATTCGACAAAACACTTGCGGGAATGAAATAGTTAGTAGGAGAAGCTCCTTCGCCAAAATATAGCCCACTTGTTGCAATTTTAAAGGTACTCCTCCACGCGTTATCGGAAATTCGGTTATTACCGGCCTCTCCATAACTGATCCTCAGTTTCAGGTCAGACAACCATCGCTCCGAGGCTTTCATGAACGATTCGTTTGTCATACGCCATGCCAGCGCAGCAGAAGGAAAATATCCCCATTGGTTGCCCGGTGCAAATTTGCTCGAACCATCAGCCCTGAAAGTTGCTGACACCAGGTATTTCCCTTTATAGTCATAATTTGCACGACCAAAAAAGGAAGTAATTCTATTTGCAGGATAATCAACTGTAACGGTGGGGTCTGGAGTTCCCATTGTCATAATACTCAAGGCGCTTACCGGATCAATATATTGTGGAAAATATTTTGCTGAGGTTGTGACTGATTCAGACTTCGACGAGTTTAATTCTTCTCCGATGACAACATTGATGTTATTTCCTGGCAAAAAATCCCTTTTATTATATGTTAGTGTATTTACTAACCGGTAACTCTTACTCTTTGTATTTGCAATCGAAGCGATCGGCTGTCTTCCATAATCTGCTGTATTTGATGTATGTATCCCGTAGAAATGTTTATCGGCTGCTTCGCCATATTGAGCTCCGTATTCAATACGATATACCAGGCTTTCTGAAAATTGAATGTTTGCCGCACCATTAAAATTAAATCCAGTACTTCTTAATCTCCTGTAATCATCTTCAGTTTGCGTAAGCGGATTGAAAAAATAGGCGCTGGCAGCTTCATAATCTTCGCCATTAACTAACTCCGAATCAACAATCTTCATCATTCCATCCACTGGCCTGAAATTTAATGCATGTGACAAACGTGAATTTGTTGATGTTCCGGCTCCTTTGAGATATGAATCAGATAAACGTGCGTTCAGATCAAAAGAAAGCCAATCATTTATTTTATTGAATGTTCTGATATTGAGATTTGTTCTTGCCAGACCTGAACCAATCATGATTTCTTTGTCATCGTTACGAGTAAGACTGATATTATATTTTGATATTTTTGTCCCTCCCGAAACAGCCAGATTGTGATACATGCTGGTACCTGTCCTGCCAAAAATTTGATCCTGCCAATCGTTTCCGTTTATTTGTTTGTACAGGTCAATATCCTGAAAATCACCAAAAAAGTTTTCAGTTGTACTATTTACCCCTTGAACCTCAAATTGTAAAAAAACAAATTCATACGGGTTAAGGACATCCATTGTTTTTGTAATTTCCTTTACCCCAAAATAGGTATTATAACTTACTTTTCCCTTCCCCTCAAACCCGCTTTTGGTTGTAATAAGAATAACCCCGTTAGCTCCTCTGGCTCCATAAATTGCCGTTGAAGAAGCATCTTTTAAAACATCTATGGATTCAATATCTGTAGGTGCAATATCGTTGATATTATCAACAGGAAAGCCATCGACAATATATAAGGGCGAATTGTCCTGTGTAAGTGAGCCACCTCCGCGTACCCGGATTTTTATTTCAGCATCGGGTGAACCCTCTGTTTTTGTTACCTGAACTCCGGGTATACGGCCAATAATGGCTTGGGCTGCCGAGGTTACCGGAATATCTTTTAATGCTGAACCACTTACCGATGCCACGGAGCCAGTCAGGTCTTTTCGGCGGACTGTTCCATATCCAATTGCAACTACTTCCTCTATTCCAATGGCCTCTTCTTCAAGAACTACATTTATGTTTGATTTTCCGGAAACCTTAATTTCCTGCGTTTTCATCCCCACAAACGAAAACATAAGTGTTGCATCGCTGGGCACATTGGCAAGGGTGTACTTCCCGTCGAAATCGGTAATGATTCCCTGAGTAGTTCCTTTAACAATTACGGTAACCCCGGGTAAAGGAGCACCGGAAGAATCGGTGACTTTGCCAGAAACATTTCTTTCCTCTTGCGCACCGTTTAATCCCGAACTATCAGCCGAAAGGGAAATCTGACGTCCCATAACTTTATACCGGATGTTGGTTTCTTCAAAAATTTCATTTAACAATTCTGTTACCAGCTTATCTTCACAACTGACTGAGATTTTTCTGTCCACATCAATTTTCCCGTTGTAAAAAAAACGGAATTCACTTTGATTTTCGATGTTGAGAAGGATATTTTCAATGGAAGAGTTCTCCATTTTAATAGTCAACCGGGTCGATTGGGAATATGTGTCAATTGCCCAACCACTAAATACTGTAATCAAAAGAAGAAAGACTGTTAGTTTCATTTTCAATAAAATAATACATGAACAAGGGTGCAGCCCCTGTGTACTTCGTTTTTTTTTCATAATTTTGAATGTTTTGATTTGATACTACTCGTTTTGAATCAGAATGTGCAAGAGGTGGAAAGGACCAGTTTCCATCTCTTTTTTTAATAGATTTTTAGCGTTTGTTATTCCATATTTATTTGACTGTTATTGTTAATACTCTCGTTTTTGCATCAAATGAATAAATGATCGGGGTGGTATTTTTAACAAGCTCCAATACTTCGCTAAACGATTCCATCTCAATGGTGCCGGTGTACCAAAGGTTTTTAATGGTTTCCCCTTCCAGTTTAATACTGACATTAAACCAGCGTTCGAGCCGTTTGGCGACCAAACAGAAGGGTTCGCGCCTGAAAACCATCTTCCCGTCCTTCCACGAGGTGTACATTTCGGGCTGAACTTTTTCTACCGAATATTTCCCGTTTTCTGCCACATATTGAAATCCGGGTTTAAGAATAATTTCATTCGGATTGGTATTGTTTTTTATCGCCACCGATCCCTCGACCAATGTTGTATTAAAAGGTTCACCGGGAAAAGCGCTGACATTGAATTTCGTTCCCAAAACTTTTACATTGCCGTATTTCGTTTTTACAATAAACGGTTTGTTGCCTTTTTTTACTTCGAGATAAACTTCACCTTTTAAGTTAATCTCGCGGGTTTTCCCAAAACGGTGAGGATACGACAGCTCAGAACCTGAATTCAACCAGGCAACAGAACCATCGGGAAGTTCAAATGAAGTACGGGCGCCATAAGGTGTTTTAACGATTTCAGACGTTGCCGATACCCCACCCCTCTCATTTGTGAAATAATATACGGACGAAAAGATTAAAAGCGGGATGATTAAGATGGCTGCAATGCGCTGCCAATAGTAGAAGAATCCGCGGGCTGCCCTCAGCTTTTCGAGGATTTTTACTTCGGTCATTAATTTTGCCCGTTCAAGATCGTAACTTTTCAGTAATCCGGTTGATTCCCATGTCTTTTTGTATTCCTGAAAACCCGTCCGGCTTTGTTCCGATTCGTTTTGCCAGTTGGCAAACTCCAAAAGTTCCTGTTCCGAAGCATTTCCGGTCAGTACCTTTGAAAACAGATCATCTGTATTTTTATTCCTCGCATCCATACCATAATCTTACAAATTCAATGATATGACGACAAGGCAGAAATTTTCCGTGACAGGAAAAATTAAAAAAATGGAAAAAACAAGAAAAGGAAGGTAATCAGGTAATCTTTCAGATCGTTTTTCAACTTATTCAACGCCCTTCGTATTTGGGTATCTACCGAATTTTCAGAGATTTGCAACAATTCGGCAATTTCCCTGTACTTCAGGTTCTCAAAACGACTGAGCTTGAAAATTCTTTTACACTGATCGGGAAGTTGCTCAATACACGATTCCATTTTCTCAAGCAATTCTGTAAAAATCAGGCTATCAGTAAACGAAGAAGGTATTTGAAAAGAAATATCTCTTTGGTGCCGGTCTTTTACTTTCAGGTGTTTCAAATGATCGAGGCAGGAATTATAAACCGAACGAAACAGGTAAGCGCTAAAAGACGATTTTATATTCAATTGTTTCCGGTCGACCCAGATTTCAGCAAAAATATCCTGTACAATATCTTCAGCAGCATCGGAATCGTGGATTATTGATACCGCATAACTGCACAGCTTGTTGTAATACGAATCGAACAAGAGACCGAACGTCGTTTTATCCCCGCTTTTTATTCCCGATAATATTTCAAAATCGTTGTTTTCCACGCCCGGAAATAATGTATTAAGAAATTCAAAGCTAAAGAATATTTCTTAAACCCGCGCCTCAATCCGTGTTCTCCGGTATAGCAGCAACATGAAAAACAAGCTGATCACAAAAAATACGGTTATTGCAAGCACCGAAAAACGCATGCTGCCTGTGAGCGCTTCGATCATGCCAAAACTAAAGGTACCGGCTACCGTGGCAAGCTTTTCCATGACATCGTAAAAACTAAAAAACGAAGTGTGGTCGGTTGTGTCGGCAGGAAGCATTTTTGAGTATGTGCTACGTGCCAATGATTGAGAACCACCCATTACGATACCAATAAAAAATGCTACAATTAAAAACTCAACCGCATTGGAAATAAAATAGGCTCCTATACAAATAATTGTCCATGCTCCTATTGTAATCATCAGGGCACGCAGGTTCCCTAATTTTTCAGAAATCCGGGCAAACATTGATGCTCCCAGCATTCCAACCAACTGTATGGCCAGAATAGTAGGAATAAGCACATCTTCTTTCAACCCGACTTGCTTTTCGCCATACGTAGCTGCCATGAACATGGTGGTTAGCAGGCCCATCATCAGGAAGAAAAAACCGGTCAGATACAGACTAAGCCGATACGATTTCCGAATATGATTGAATACCATTCGTAATTCCTTGTATCCATTGGTCCACACCGACTCTCTCTTTATTCTTTTGCGGAAAGTATATTTGGGCAATCGGCTGAAAGTTATCTGCGAAAATGCAATCCACCATATAAAAACAGTCACAAACGAAATACGGGCAGGTAACGAACTGTCGGCAGTAATGCCAAATAAATCAGGCTTCATAATCATCAGCAGGTTAAAGAGAAGCAATACAACGCCTCCCAGGTATCCCATCGAATATCCGCGCGCACTGATGCGGTCCTGGTCTTCGGGTTCGGCAATAACCGGAAGGAACGAGTTGTAGAATACAATACTACCGCCATAGCCAATAGTCCCCAGCGTAAATGCAATTACTCCCAACTCAATATGGTTCCTGTCAAAGAAAAATAACGCTCCGCATGCAACGGCCCCAATCAATGTAAACGCCCGCATAAAACCTTTTCGCCGTCCGGTATAGTCGGCCATCGATGAAAACAATGGCGACATGATGGCCACCAGCAGGTAGGCTGCAGCAATCGCCCATGAATAAAGCACTGTATTGATTACCGGGGCACCAAAAAAGGAGATGGTAAAATCGTCGCCTGTACGGGTTATTGTGTTATAATAGATGGGAAAAATAGCTGATGCAATGGTAAGTTGGTACACCGAATTGGCCCAGTCGTACATCACCCAGCCACGAACTGTGCGTTTATCACCTTTCACAATAGTTTGAACGTCATTCCTCTTGATCATAGTTGCCTTTTTTGGTTGCTGTTCTGTTTTGTTCAAAAGTCTGGTGTTAGGTCAGCACTATATTGTCTGAAGCGTGTCACCCTGAACTTGTTTCAGGGTCTCATTTTTAAGAAGATGCCGAAACAAGTTCGGCATGACGCTCTGACAAAAATGCGTTGACATGACACTAGTAGCGTAAACGTAGTTATTTTTTCACCTCATTTTATACCGGGAAAGTGAAAATGATACATTTTTTTACCATGTTGTTTAGATAAGGTATTCTTCGTGAATATTTTGCGCTTTTTGCCCCGAAATTCCGGGGTTCTAGCAGAAAAAAAATTAGCCACAAAATCTCTAATTCACAAAGGTTCACAAAAAACATCAAGATGTATAAAGCCCAAAAAGTTCATTTTTTATTCTTCAGATTTTCCAAATACCGAACTGTCTGCTTCAATAAAAAGTGATATTTCGTATAAGAAATGCGGCATTATATACAAAAGATGCGGTATCTTTTATAAGAAATACAACATTTTATACAAAAGATACGGCATCTTCTATAAGAAGTACGGCAAAACTTTTAAAGAATATGGCATTCCGTATAAGGAATGTAACAACACCTGTAATGAATACAACTATCCTTATAAGTAAAACACCGATCGGTAGTTAAAACTTATTTTGCCCCGTCGATAGTACTTTTCTTTTCCTGCTGCTGAAGCGGAGCCCAATATTCGACATTTTCAATTTTCATAACTACCGGATTGAGCCATTGGTTATTGGTGTACAGGCGATGGCCGTTTACTGCGCTTACCAGTAATCCCATTGAGGTAGTTTCAGAATAAATCTTTGCATCGAAATTCTGTTTGTACTCAACCAATTCGCTGGCATATCCCAAAATGCTTACACGGGTTTGATCATTCCCTTTGAGAGTTTTAAACAGAAATTCTTTCCGTTCGCCGTATTTCCACTCTTTGCCTGAGGGAATGAATGCATAAACTGTATTTGCATTTTTAGCCCTTGTAAACCAAACATTGCCTTCTTTTATAATTTCCCATGCTCGGATACCGTGAATACCTTCCCGGTTAACCATGTTCCACAAGGCAACTTCGCGCAAAAGGGCTTCCTGTTCAATCTGTATTTCACCATCGGGTTTTGGTCCCACATTGAGCAAGAGATTTCCGCCTTTTGCCCTGATTTCAATCAGCATGTTAATGATTTCGGTCCCGCTTTTATGCGGGTCGTTGGTTGGTTTGTACTGCCAGTCGGTACCCATGGTGAAACAAGCTTCCCATGGACCCGGAATCGGTTTATCGGGCAGGTTTTGCTCCGGCGTTTGCATTTGGCCGCGGGTTACAACCACATCAGGCTGCAACTGCCAGGCATATTCTTTCAATCCTTCAGCCGGTCCATCGAAAAAGATTACATCAATTTTTCCGTAGTTGGTAAGCAATTCTTTTATCTGCGCCTTGTCGAGTTTCATCAGGCCGGAGTTGTTTTCCGGGTAATGCATAGGATGCTGTAACCGACCAACGGGTATCTTATTTTCATACAGATAATGAAAATCTTCCGGCGAAAAATAAATACCGATTGCAATACCCTGTTTGCGAAAAGCATCAAATATCTCTTTCGTTGCATCGCGCCTGAAAGGTGTATTCATCACATTGAAGCCGGTAGTTTTGGTATCCCACATACAAAATCCGGAATGATGTTTGGTGGTAAAAACCACGTATTCCATCCCGGCAAGTTTTGCCAATATGGCCCATTCTTCCGGATCAAATTTTTTTGGGTTGAATGTTTTGGGTAATTCATTTACAAAACGCTGCAAATAATCGTCGGATGCGCCCGCCATCGAATGGCTGATTACCGCACCCAGTTGCGAATCGAAACTCCAGTGGATAAACATACCAAAACCGGCATCCATAAACCATTGCTCCCGTTCGGCTTTATTTGCTGTTTCCTGACTGTGTGCCGGTTGGCAGAAAAACAATACAACAATCAATATTGAAACTTTTGTTAGCGAATGAATTTTCATAATCAGCCTTATTAAAAAGATTGGATACCTTACTGCTGCTTACCGGGATACAGATTAATAAACTGCACTTTGCACTTTAAAAACCCAGGCATGTTTGCATGGATTATTAGCCGGTGTAATTACCGGAGGTGTGATGGTCAGCTTTTTTCCTGACACTGAATATTTTACCTTTCCGTTGTACCCAAGCATATTAACCAAGCCTGCATTTGAAACACCTTCAACAACAATCGGTTTATCCTGCCATTTCGTAACAAGCACGTATAAATCGCTGCCTTTTTTAGTAAAATATACGGTTGTTTCAGGTTTTACTGCCGGAGCTTTCTCCCACAAACGGGTGTCGTAAATAGCTTCACCATTCACCTGAAGCCATTCGCCCATATCGAAAAGCCGTTGCTGCATGATTACCGGGATGCGTCCGTCGGCTGTCGGGCCAATATTCAGGAGCAGGTTTCCCCCACGGGCAACTTTGTCAATCAGGATATGTACCAATTCTTCAGAACTTGAATAATCTTTCAGGTTTTCGTTCCGGTTGTATCCAAACGAACCTCCGATACCACGGCATTCTTCCCACGGGCGTTCAAATAGTTTACCAGTCGATTTATCGGAGTGGATCAAATCGTATTCGGTTGTATAAAAGCCACCATGCTTTCCTCGGGTTTCTTTGCCCCAACGGTCGTTTACAACCACCGTGTTTTTTACCGGCGATTCGTTATAAAGCCATGAAAGAAAACTGGTGCTCTTCCATATTTCACTCGGATGTTCCCACTCACCGTCAGTCCATACAACATCCGGTTCGTAACGTGTTACCAAATCTTTCATTTGCGGGATCATGTGGTCGTCAACATATTTCTGCACATCAGATTTATACAGGGGATTGTACCATTCGTAAAGAGAATAGTAAAAACCCATGTGAAGGCCTTTTGCTTTTACCGACGTTGTGAGCTCGCCACATAAGTCACGGTGAGGGCCTACATCCATGCTGTTCCAGTTCCAGCTATGAACACTGGGCCAGAGAGGAAAACCTTCGTGGTGTTTTGATGTAAGGACAATGTATTTTGCACCCGCCTGTTTAAAAATGTCGGCCCATTGATCCGGGTTAAACATTTCTGTTTTAAAATCTTTCACGAAATCCTGATATTTAAATTTCTCGCCAAATGTGGCATTGTGGAAGTCGGTAAACGATTTTGCCGGTTTTCCCTGAGGGTTTTGCCGGGACCAATACCACTCCGCATATTTTTCATACACATTGCCTTCGGTTGGCCCCCATGCCGGGACGGAATACAGTCCCCAATGGATAAAAATCCCAAACTTGGCATCTTCGAACCATTCAGGAACAGGACGGCTGTCAATCGATTCCCAGTTTGCCTGGTACAAATTTTGGGCATTTAATTGAATAACCCCTGTCAATAAGGCGATCAGCGTAATAAAAAAAATAGTCTTTCTCATAGCAATAGTTCGTTCAAAATAGATTAAAAATTAAGCGGCCATAGTGCCGAAATACAATAGTTCATTGACATGTTGACGATTTTTGATTGAATTCGGGTTAATGGCGAACAGGCGGAAAAATCTCGATAGCAATAATGTATTGTGAAACAGTATCTTGTATGTTGCCATAGAAAATGAGTTTTCCCTTGTTTCTGGATTGCCCAGTTGCATTACCTTGGCAACATTTACAGTTGTCAATGCGGTATTGAAATGAAAGTTGAGCTTATTTCCGCTTCTGGCCTGCGAATTTTCAAGCCCCGTGAATTGCTTGGCATCCCTGAATCCAAATTCTATTTGGAACCGGGTGTGATAAATATCGATCACATCAATGGGGGCTTGGATGGTATCGGTTGAAAACAAAAGACGGTAAGTTGTTTTTCCTTTTATCAGTAATTCTTCGACAACCAGTAAAATGTTTCGACCAAGAGCTTTTGAATATACAATCCCTGAGTATGCTATTATTCCTTTATCGTTCTCAACTTGGTTGAACTGTTCGGGGTTTAAGTTCCTGACATCAACTTTTCCCCCATATTTTGCTGGCCTGCCTTTACTCCCTGTCTTAGGTTGCACTGAAAGATAGGTCAGATCCGCATCGTTCCGAAGTTTACTTATCAGGTGAAGGGAACATTGCAGAATTTTTTCAACAAAGTTTTTCTTGGAGAAATACGCATCTGCAACAACATATTTGGTAATGGATAATATCTGTTTGATGTATTTCTTGATAACCCCAGCATACCAATCGATTAACGACAGGTCGTTATCTTGAAGACAGTTTGTCGGAGGCGTTTGTACAGCGTCCAAATGAAAACTCAACCTGGTGTCGGCATCGATTACAGAAAGCCCAAGAATTTCAATCCCCCGGAGAGCCCTGCCTGCACAGCCCGACCAAAAGTACCCGATTCCAGGAGTTTGCTTACCTGACTTGGGAATGAAGCTCGGGTCAAAAGCAATAGCGGTGCGACTGCCAATCCAAGGCATTGACAAAGCTTTATTAAAGCCAAAGAAGTCAAACCTTTCCTCGAACTGGCGACGGAAGCGTTGTTCGCCAAAAAGGCTGTATCGGCCTAACTGGAGAAAGTTAATCCGTGAAGGAATACTCATATATAGCATGAAAATCTCAATCATAAAATCTCGTCTGCATTTATTGAGCTTTATTGTAGAAACAGATAAAGCATCAAGAACAATTTTTGAATATAAAACATAGATCGCAGGGGTGGCCATAATTAAAGTAATTAACTGGTAATTAATACTTTAAAGATACAAATCCCTGCGGTTTTAACCTAATAAATAATCAGTTATTTTGCTGTAAATCAGATAAATAACTAAGTTTTAAACGAAGTATTGTCATAGGAACAAGTTAATTATGATTGTTTAGCAGATTAATTTTCAGAATTATTGACAAATTAGTTTCCGGCAACAAATATAGCTAAATCCGAAAATAACTATCCTGCACTATGCTGAAATTATTCAGAAGATGTGAGTTTGTACCTGAATTGTTTCCGGCTATTTCTCAAAAAACATCTCTTCCTTTATTTTATTAATGCGGGTGAGTGCATAATCAGCATTTTGCGCCCCCTCTCCTGCTTCCAGCAAATAGGTTCTGTAATAATTGAGAGCCATTGTAGAATTGAAATTGAATTCTTCGTAGGTGGTAGCTATTTCAAATAAAACTTCCACTTTCCGGTCGTCCAGTTCATAGGCTTTTCCCAGGGCCTCAATTGATTTTGCGAACTCGCGCATATTTCCATACACCTGTCCCAGATGATGATACATTTCAGGTAAAAAATCAGGATGAGAAATATAAATTGCAAAGTCTAGGTATTTAACAGCCAAATCGTAATTTGCCAGTTTTTTGTGGCTTACACCCAGGTAAAAATTGATATATGGGTCGTTGGGGTTCACCGAATAACATTCCTCCAGTACATTTATTGCTTCCTGTTCATTCTTTGTCTGGTACAGACAAATACCATAATTCATTAAAATCGGCATGGTTGTGTCGTACTTAGCCATGTATTCTTTATAAAACCTGCAGGCCTCATCATATTTCCTTGAAGCAAAAAAGGAGTTTGCCAGTTTCAAATCAACGATTCTGTTGTTGGGAAATTTTTCTTTGGCAAGAAATAAAGCCTTGAATCCGCCGGTTTCATTCTTCAATTCTCCGTAAGCATTTGCCAGGTTCAGATAGGCGCTCAGATCGCCCGGATTTTGGATCAGATAGTTTTCGTACAATTCAACAGCCTTTTTGTGTTTGAGCGCTTTGTATGCAGCCAAAGCATAATATTTATTGTACATCATATTAAGGGAATCAACCGCATATATTTGCTCAAACGTTTTTAGCGCTTTCATATACTCGCTCATGCGAATATACGTTTGTCCGAGGTTGAATTTCAGTAGCAGGTCGCCGGGCTGAAGGGCAATGGCTTCGAGGTAACTGTTTACAGCCGAATCATAATCGCCCAGCGATTCGCAAAGACTGGCCCGTTCATCCAGATAATCCGCATTCAGCGAATCAAGTTTGAGCGCTTCATCAAGTTGCTGCAATGCTTCGGGATAGAGCATCTGTTTCTTTAAAACTGTACTTTTTTTGAAGAAAAGAGATGCATCGGACTGTTGCGCAAGCTGGCTGTCAATAAGTTTTAAGGCTCCGGAATAATTTTTATTCAGGATTAAAAGATCGATTTTGCCCTGAGAAAAAGAAACGAAAGGGACAATTAACAAAAAACAGAGGATGGTTTTCTGAATCATGGCTTTTATTTTAAAAAAGAAAAATAAAGGGATTGTCCCAAAAAGTCTGGATCAAGTCGTGGCTGTCCAAAAAGTCCTGAACAGAGTCATCCCGAACTTGTTTCTGGATCTCATCTTTCTAATAATCAGACCCTGAAACAAGTTCAGGGTGACGCGAGTCGTAGACTTTATGGCTTTGGGGGACAATCCCTATCATATTTACTGTAATACAAAATTCACCGGAATTGTATATTGAACAGCAACAGCCTCACCTTTTTGCTTACCCGGTTTCCACTTAGGTAATGAATTGGTTACCCTCAATGCTTCGATATCAAGGGAAGGATCGACTCCTCGGGCAATTTTGACCCGGCCAACTGAACCATCTTTTTCTACCACGAAAGTCACAAAAACTTTCCCCTGAATACCATTCTGTATTGCAATTGCCGGGTATTTTACCGACTTTGCAAGAAAAATACGTAAAGCATTTTCTCCCCCCGGAAATTCAGGCATTTCTTCAACAACATTAAAAACCGGGTCTGTCGCCACTTTTCTATCCTGCCCATACCCAATCACGGCAACCTCATCGATATTATTCTTTTTGGCATCGGTTGAACCCGATTTTAAAGTGATATCAATTACGCCATTCTGAGCTTTTTCTCCATATTTTATTACATAGGCAGGAACTGGTTTCTTTAATACGCTTATCGATTCGACATTATTGAAATCCAACTTATTCAAGGCATCCCGATCAGAAATTTCTTCATTTATAATAACAAGATAATTTTGATCCGCATTAGGAATGTACACACCTTTGTTATACAATAGTTCAGGATTTGCATTACCGACAGGAGTATCCTTGTTTTCACAGGCAAAAACCAGCAGCAATGCAATAGCCATAATTCCACCGCTGATATAGCGAAGGCCAGCCAGTTTCGAAGATTTTATTTTAGTCATCATTTTTAATCGTAATTTAATGAGAGATGAATTGAAATTATTGGCAATCGAAAACTGATTGCCCACCCATTGACTGACCAAAATCTGCTTGTACAAGTCAATAGGTACACCCTTATTCAATACTGCCCGGTCGGCCATGTATTCATGGTTTTCCTTAATTACCCTTCGCATCATCCAGAAGAAAGGGTTGAACCACTGAAACAGGCTGATCAGTTCAAGTATCAATATATCCACCGTGTGTCCCTGGCGGATATGCTCCGACTCGTGTGCAAGCATTTTTTCCCAACCCGGTTTGCTTTCCAGATTTCGGCTTACAAACAAGTAACTGAGGAATGAATACGGGCTTGAATCTTCATCAATGTAAACGAATTTTATTCCCGTTTTCGGTACCACTTCGCTGGTACGGATCACTTTCACAATTTGCACGATCCGAAAAACAAGCAATGCTGCACACACGAAAACAACAGTCAGGTAACCGAATACAATCACCTGCCGGGAAGTTACAAAATCGACCAACGAACCGGCCAGTCCGGAGCTGTATATGGTTACACTTTCGAGCATGTTGGAAGAACCGCTTCCTTCGCCGACCGGCAATATTAAATTACCGGATTGTAAAACCTTCAGGTGCAAAAGCGGAATCACGCTGGAAAAGATGACCGCAAAAAGTAAAAACAAACGATTTGTCCTGAAAAAAGTTTCGTTCCGGAGAAAAACAAAGTAAACCAGGGAAAATAACCCGAGGCTGATCCCCGACTCGATAATATAATTTACAAAGTTGTTCATGATTCCGGTTTTTGATTGTCGTCCAAATCTTTACCTACTTCTTTCATCAAATCTTCCAGTTCGGTAATGCTCATATTATCTTCCTTTGCAAAAAAAGAAACCATCTCTTTAAACGAATTACTGAAATAATTTTTCATGAAACTCTTCATGTACAAGCGGGTATATTCTTTTTTGCTCATCATCGGAAAATAGCGATGGGTTTTGCCAAAAGCTTCGTAACCAACAAACCCCTTTTTCTCCAAAATACGGACAATAGTAGAAACGGTATTGTAGGCAGGCTTGGGATCGGGCATCTGTTCAACAATGTCCTTTACAAATGCTTTACCAAGTTCCCATAAAATCTGCATTACCTGTTCTTCTGCCCTGGTGAGTTCGCGTGCCATAACTGTTTGGTTTTTAAATTCGTTCATAAAACACAAAGATCAAACCAAAATTAACTAAAACAGTAGTTATTAAACTAACTGAGTAGTTTATTTTTGATATTGGACATTCAAAATTTAAAATTCAGAACTGTCCATGTCCCCATTTTTTTCATGATTTTGCTCCTTTGATTAATTCATAAAACAACATTTTGGTTAAAAACTTTAATCTTCGGAATTCCAAAAACAATATTACAACTAAAATTTTAGTTTTCAAACTAAATTATTAGTTACAAAATATATGCCACAAAAAAGAGCGATCAGTTATGACCGCCCTCTTCACATTTTACTAGGTTTTGTTGGTTATTCAGAGATAAACGTTTTATGGACAACGTTTTTAAATCTTTATTTTTTTGTACATATTGCAGCCCAGCCTCCACCTTTTGCCATCTGTATTTTCAATTTGCTTCCTGAGCTTTTCTCAACAGATAGTTTTTTGTAATCGTGCGCCGATTTGTTTGCATTGACACCATCCTGCATAATTTCCAGTTGATAAGTTCCTTCTCCGAGGAATGAAAGATCGATTTCCAGTTCACGTTCATCCCAGTTGGTCATTGCCCCGATATACCATTTATTATCCTTTTTGCGGGCAACAGCAATGTATTCGCCTACTTTTCCGTCCAGACCAATGGTCTCGTCCCAAACGGTGGGTATTTTACTGATGAATTTTACTGTTTCGTCTTCTTTGCGCAGGTTCGACGGGTTGTCGCTCAGCATCTGCAACGGGGCTTCGTATACTACGTACATGGCAACCTGATGACAACGGGTTCCCTGGCTCATCGGATTGGACCATGAAATCGAATAATCTTTTTCCTGTGCATTCAGCATTGCTCCCGGGGTGAAATCCATCGGACCGGCAAGCATGCGGGTAAACGGAAGGGTAACATCGTGTGCCGGAGTGATCAGCTTCGACCATTTATTATTTTCCATTCCTTTCAAACCTTCGTGGTTTACAATGTTGGGATAAGCCCGTAACATACCGGAAGGTTTGAATGCCCCGTGATAATCGATCAACAGTTCGCGTTTGGCGCACTCGCGGGCCGCCCTTTCGTAAAAATTCACCATATACTGATCGCAGCGCTGCATGAAATCAACCTTGATTCCTTTCACGCCCCATGCTTTAAACTGATCAAGAATGGTTTCCATTTCACGATCGAGAGGCCCCCAGAGTAACCATAGAACTACTCCTACGTTTTTCGATTTGGCATAACTTACAAGTTCTTCCAAATTAAGCTCGTTGTTGGGTTTAAGCAAATTCGTAGTCGTAACCGACCAGCCTTCGTCCAGAATAATATATTCCAGTCCGTAGTCAGCGGCAAAATCAATGTAATATTTATAAGTATCTGTGTTCAATCCTGATTTAAAATCAACGCCGTGGATGTTGTTGTCGTTCCACCAATCCCAGGCAACCTGTCCCGGTTTTATCCAGGCTGTATTTCCAATGCTTCCCGGACGCGACAAAAGATAAACCATTTGGTTCTCAATTAGCTTCGCATCGTTCTTCGACAACATAAAGACCCGCCACGGAAAATTCCTTGTTCCTTCAGTAAGCGCAATATAATCGGCTTCTTTTACAATATTCTGATCCCTGTCAGCGCCATTCTTTGAAGGCACAGCTTCCAAAACAGCTTTCGGGAATTTGCTTACAAATGAATTTTTTCCTGTTCCTTCCAGAAACAAACAGGGATAATCATACAAATCGGCCTCGGTTATACCAATTTTTATATTATTTGAAGCTTTAACAAGCGCTGGCAAAGAACAAAAACGACCACTGCCAATTCCGGCAACAGGCTCATCGAGATAGCTTCTTTCATTATGCGAGATAAATGATTCTTCTTCAGGAAACAGAGCGGAGAAACTACCTGCGAAATTCAGGTCCGCTTTTTCGTCAACTACCGTAATCTGATTTTTCATACGGGTTTCGAAACGGTATGCAATTCCTTCATTGAATACCCTGAAAACGACCGAGTAATCGCCTTTAAATTTCAGGTTGAGCTCGTTGTATTCATTTTTAATTTGTTTTGACTTGATGCCAACAACCGTCGTCTCAACTGTGGCATTTGAACTTTCCTTGGCCGAAACAACTTTAGGCACAGCGCCTAAAACCTTATCGGACAAAACAACACTGATCTCATTGTTGGTAAAAATTGACGTACCGGCATATATACTGCTCCATTTAATTCCATCAGTAACCGAAACTGTAACTTTTGTGTTTCCATTGGGAGATTGTACCGTATAGTCTTTTGCAAAAAGGTTCAGGCTAAAAAAAAGAAATAAGATAATAGGGAATGTCTTCATTGTGTTGCTTAGTTAGAAATTTCGGGAAACAAAAATGGAAAATTTGGAACAATCGGGTATGGACAAATAATCAGATCGCATGGATTATTGTTCATACAACTGAAATACACCGGAAAAACAGTTTTTGAAATGCTTAATAACGCGAATGGTTGATTACGTGTTCAGTATATTGTATGTTTGTATTGCCAATTGCCGAAAAAGGCAGATAATGGTCGATTGATGATATTTCGTACTAAAATTTAAAACTATGAAATTCATTGATATTCATACACACGAAAAAAAAGGAACGGCAGACGTCGAAATTCTCAATGTTTTTGCACAGAATCTTCAAGCTGAGGTTGAGCTGCCACCGTGTACCGCAGGGTTTCATCCATGGCATTTGGATGATTACGACGAAAAGACGATGATCAACCTGCTGCACGATCTGTCAGACCGCCATGAAATACTGGGCATCGGCGAATGCGGCATTGATCTGGCGATTGCCATTGACCGCGAAAAACAGGAACGTGTGTTTTTAAAACAAGCCGGTATTGCCGAGAACAAAAAGAAACCACTGATTATTCATTGTGTAAAAGCGCACAATGAAATGATCCGTTTGCGGAAATTAATCGATGCCGACATGCCCTGGATATTTCACGGGTATTCGGCAAAACCGCAAATTACCAGATCGTTGCTGAACCACAATTTCTACTTTTCGTTTGGAGAAGACTTGCTGAAGAAAAAGAAAAAAGCAATTGATTCATTAAAAATCATACCTCCGTATAAATTGTTTTTTGAAACCGACGAAAGCGATGTTTCTATTGAGGAAATTTATTCCTTTGCAGCCAAAATCATGAAAATGGATGTAGATGTTTTGAGAAAACAGGTTTATAAAAATTACAGGCTGGTTTTTGAAAATGGATAAATGGAAGAAACGAACTTCCCTCTTGCTTGGGAAAGATGGTATTAAAAGACTTGAAAACGCAACTATTTTGGTAATCGGCTTGGGCGGTGTTGGCGCCTATGCAGCCGAACAGTTGTGCCGGGCCGGCATCGGAAAAATGACTATTGTGGACGGCGATGTAGTGGAAGAAACTAACCGCAACCGCCAGCTTCCGGCGCTGATCAGCAATGAAGGAAAGCCAAAAGCAGAAGTATTGGCGCAGCGGTTTCTCGACATCAATCCAAAACTGAAACTGACTGTGATCAACGAATACCTGAAAGACGAACGAATACTGGAAGTGATTTATTCCGACGATTTCGACTATGCAGTAGATGCTATCGATACTCTTTCGCCCAAGACATTCCTGATTTATCACTGCGTACAAAAAGGCCTGCCAGTTGTCAGTTCAATGGGTGCGGGAGGCAAATTCGATCCGTCGAAAGTTTCGGTCGCCGACATCTCAAAGTCTTTCAATTGCGGTCTGGCAAAGATGTTGCGAAAACGGCTTCACCGGATGGGAATCAAAAAAGGTGTACAAGTGGTGTTTTCCTCCGAATTGATGGATAAAAGCAAAATCATTATTGAAGACGGACAGAATAAAAAATCAACGGTCGGCACCATTTCGTATATGCCTCCCGTTTTCGGTTGCTTCATTGCTTCGGCGGTAATTACCGGGTTGCTGCAAAAAGACGGACAGTAAATACAAATAAAAGTACCTGAGTTCCCAGGGTTATGAGTTTATGAGTTTCAATCATCTCAACAAGCTCATCGTAATTTTTCTCTTAGGAACTTAGGTACTCAGGCACTTTGGAACTCAGGTACTTTTTCACCGCTTTTAATCAACAAATTAACACTTCAGAAAAACGTTCTGGCACATTATTTGGTAAATTTCGCCGAAAACAATTTTAAACTACCATGCAAACGAGAAATTTACTTTTTGCCCTTTTTGCTATTTCACCCTTTCTTTTTCAATCGTGTTCCGCCCCCAAAAGCCTTATAAAAGTTGAACCAACACAGGAATCAACCAAATGGCTTTACGGACAGGAATTTGCAAAAGACTCGGTTTCCGGAATTATTTACGAAGTGGGGTTCGACCGGATCGTTGAACCAAATTACCTGTTCGATTTCGACATTACCAACCGGTCGAACCTTGAAATTCTGATTGATCCGAAAGATTTTTACTACCAACCGCTGAACGACAGCCTTCAGCCTATGGTCGATGAATATTTCCATGCCAGCGACCCCGAAGAAGAAATTTTGAATATCGAGAAAAAACTTTCGATCACCGAAGCCCGGAGAAAAAGTCATATTGCACTGAGCCTGGTTGGTCTGGGTGTTGATATTGCTGCGGCAGCCATTACCGTAAGTGACAACAACCCGCACAACGACTACCTGCGAACCGATTTGTTCAACGCAGTTCAGATTGGCAATATGGCCAACGAATTCGAAGCTGTTGACCTGAATGAATTACACGAATCATGGTCGCAGTCAACCATCCGGAAAACCACTTTGGAACCGGGTTATTCAATGAAAGGCAAAGTGTTTTTCCCGTTCTTCCCCAATGCAAAATATCTGCAACTGGTAATCCCGATCGACGACCAAAACATTGAAATTTTGTTCCAGCAGAAATATATTCCGGTAAAAAGATAGAAAAAACGTTGTGTTATCATTCACATAATATCTCACGCAGATTACACGGAAAATCATACTGAATAATGTAAAAACGGCTTATAATCTGTGCGAAATAATTCTTTTCACAACAAGTTCAACTTTTCAGGGTGCTATCCGTTTAGTTCTTTGTTATTTTTGCGGTCAAATTTTTAAAAAAGAATGAAAAGAGGAAAAGTAAATATAGTAACCCTGGGCTGTTCGAAAAACCTGGTCGATTCGGAAATGCTGCTGAACCAATTGGACCTGAACGGATTTAAAGTGGTTCACGACAGCGAGAAAGACGATGCCAACATTGTGATTTTAAACACTTGTGGTTTCATTGCCGATGCCAAGGAAGAATCCGTCAATACCATCCTGAATTTTGTGGATGCCCGTAAAAAAGGCAAACTCGACAAATTGCTGGTGATGGGTTGCCTGTCGGCCCGTTACAAAGAAGACCTCACCAAAGAAATTCCGGAAGTTGACAAATTTTACGGCAAATTTGATTTCAAGGAAATTATAAAGGATTTAAATGCCACTTTTTACGAGCAGAAAATGTATCATCGGGTACAGACAACCCCGGCTCATTTCGCTTATTTAAAGATCAGCGAGGGTTGCAACCGGCATTGTTCATTTTGTGCCATCCCTCAGTTTACCGGCAATCACAAATCGCGCAGCATCGAAAGTCTGCTGGAGGAAGCACGCAGTCTGGCCGAGCGGGGGGTAAAAGAATTGCTGGTCATTGCGCAGGACCTCTCCTATTACGGCATCGACATGTACGGAGAAAGCAAGCTGGCCGAGCTGATCGATAAGCTGGCTGACATTGACGATCTGAAACGGATTCGCCTGCATTATGCCTATCCGTCGAAATTTCCGATGGATGTGCTCAAAGTAATGCGCGAACGTGAAAATGTATGCAATTACCTCGACATTCCGTTGCAGCATATCAGCGACCGAATGCTGGGTATGATGCGCCGGAAAATTACAAAAAATGAAACCATTGAGCTGATAAAAAAAATACGGGAAGAAGTACCGGGAATTGCTCTGCGTACCACATTTCTGGTTGGTCATCCCGGCGAAACAGAGGAAGACTTTGAAGAACTGAAAGCATTTATCAGTGAATACCCGTTCGACCGGATGGGCGTGTTTGCCTATTCAAGCGAAGACGATACGTATGCGTACAAAATGTACAAAGACGATATTCCGCAGGAAATAAAAGACCAGCGTGCCGACGAATTAATGGCAATCCAGCAGGAAATTTCAGCTTCATTAAATCAGAAATACATTGGTAAAACCTTGCAGGCGCTGATCGACCGCAAAGAAGGCGACTATTTTGTGGGCCGTACCGAATACGATTCGCCTGAAGTGGATGGCGAAGTGCTGATTAATAAAGCTTCGAAATTGAAAGTTGGTGAATTTTACCCGGTAAAAATTACCGGCGCCGATGAATTCGATTTATTTGGGGAGACTATTTACCTGAGTTCGACATAAACAATGGGGTAGTGCTTTGAGAAACAGCACAATAAGGTTGATATCATTGCTATATAAGTTTCTACTGAGGTTTAAATGTGCAGGATAAGGTTTTAAAACCTTATTTTTTGAGGTTAACCTTAGTGGAAATTTTTCCACAACTACACCAACCTTATTAACTTGCAGATTTTCAGTTGTTGCATAATCAATTTTATATCGAACTCAGGTTATTTAATATTTACCTTTTAGCCAGCCTCAATAAATCGCTATACCAGTCTGATTCCTTCGTCTTCAATAATAATCAGCCGGTTTTTATACAGGGTACCAATGCCCTTTTTAAAATTCTTTTTGCTGATTTTAAACTGATCGTAAATTACTTCGGGACTACTTTTGTCGCCAACCGGCAAAAAGCCGTTTTCTGCTTTCAGTTTTTCCAGGATTTCCTGCGCCAGTCCTTCCATTTTTTCGTAACCCGGCTTTTGCAGAACGAGGTCAACCTTCTCGTCTTCACGCACTTTACCGATAAAACCTTTCAGCTTTTGCCCGATTGTCAAAGTCTGGAAAATCTCATTTTTATACAACATTCCGAAGTGCGAATTATCGATAATAGCCTTGTAACCCAAATCTGTTTTTTCAGCAACAATCAGGTCAACTTCTTCACCAACTTCATAGTCAACCGGCAGGTTATCAACAAATTTATCGATTTTCGAGGAAGCCACGATCCGGTTGGTTTCGGGGTCGAGGTATATAAATACGAGATGTTTCTCGCCCACGTTCATCCGTTTTTTTTGTTCCCGGAAAGGCACCAGCAAATCTTTCACCAGCCCCCAGTTGAGGAATGCGCCAACCGCAGTGGTAGCAATTACTTCGAGCGTGGCAAACTCATCCACTTCAGCAAAAGGCTTTTCGGTAGTAGCAACCAGTCGATCTTCCGAGTCAAGGTAAACAAAAACCTCCAGTTCATCGCCAACGGCGAAGCTTTCAGGAAGATACCGTTTGGGCATTAAAATATCGCCCAGCTTTTCATCGTGAAAATAAATCCCGAAATCAACCTCACGGACAATCGCCAGCTTGTTGTGTTTACCAATTTTTACCATTACCTGCTTTTTTATAATTGCACAAATGTACTTCGTTCCGGCGTGATACTAAAATTTTCCTGAAAATCAGTTTGTCATTTCTATTGAGAAAACAGGCTATTCCTGAAAAAGGATTATTTTTGACCAGTCCATAAATACGTAAAATGAACACAAATCAAACAATACACGTTGGTTTTCTGGGGGCAGGAGGTATTGCCCGCGCACATGCCTATGCTTTGCAGTCGCTGAAATTTTATTATGCACAGGTTCCCGTCATTTCTTTTGAATCGGTTTGCTCGGTTACCGCGGCAAAACGCGAAAACTTCGCCTCCAGCTTTGGTTTCAACAATGCGCAAACCGAAGAGGATTTTTTTCAGAACGAAAAGATAAATGCTGTTTTTATTTTAGGGCCAAACAATGTTCATTTCCGGCACCTTCAACAGGCTTTGGCGATGCCCAATGTGCGTTTTATTTATCTTGAAAAACCGGTTTGCGGATCGCACGACGAAGAGCAACTAATGTGGAAAATGCTTGAAAATATTCATTCTGAAGTGATAATACAGGTAGGTTTTCAATACCTGCAAACGGCATCGGTACGCGAAGCCCTGAATTTCTGGAAATCGGGGCAACTGGGAAAGCCCATTCATTTTGATCTGAAATATTATCATGGCGATTATTTGCAGAAATCGTACCGCGATAAGCGGCAAACCCGTTTAACCCCGGCACCTGACGGAGGCGCAATGGCCGATCTGGGTTCGCATGGCATTAGCTTGCTGGTAGCTTTTCTGGGCGAAAAACTTCAGCTTTTACATGCTTTGCAGGCAGGTCATTTTGCCGATGTTCCAGCAGATTCTGACCTCTTCAGCCTCATTTCGTTGTACGAACCCGAAAGCAAAGCAGCCGGCACACTGAGCGCCAGCCGCATCAGTTCGGGTACCGGCGATCTGGTAGCCCTCGAACTTTACGCGGAGAAAGGTTGTTTAAAATACTCGTCGCACCATGCGGAATATTTTGAATATTTTCTGGAAGAAACCGGGCAGTGGGTGCGCCAGGTTGTCGGCAGCAACTATAAACCAGTGAGCAGCTTCCCTTCAGGACATGTGCCACCGGGCTGGTTGCGATCGATGGTTCATGCGCATTATTTATTTCTGACAGGCGACGACAAACAAACTTTTGTACCCGACTTGAAACACGGACTGGCCGTTCAACGTTTAGTTAGGGAAACAGCCTGTCATTTGACAAATTTCAGAACAATTGAATCCGAAAAATAATGAACAGAAGCAGCGGGATATTGTTACACATCAGTTCGTTGCCGGGCAATTACGGCATCGGGAGCATGGGACGGGATGCCCGCCGGTTTGTTGATTTTTTGGTTGCAACCAACCAGAAACTTTGGCAAATTCTGCCACTTGGCCCTACCGGCTACGGAAATTCACCCTATCAGTGTTATTCTGCCTTTGCCGGAAGCTCCATTTTTATCGATCTGGATGAACTGGTCGGCGAACAGTTGCTGACTGTCGAAGATTTGGAAAATTCTCCCTCATTCCCGGAGAACCGGGTCGATTACGACCGTGTATGGGAATACAAACGCGGCAGGATGCGCCTGGCTTTTCAAAATTTTCAAGAAAAATTTGAGTTTTTTAAAGATGATTATTACAACTTCTTGGGCGAACATAGTTGGTGGCTCGACGATTATGCGTTGTTCCGCGCCATCAAAGGGCTGGACGAGCAAAAGGTTTGGAACGAATGGAAGCCTGAACTGAAAAAGCGCGATGAACGTGAATTACAGTTACACCGGCATCAACTTGACAAGGAAATTAATTTTCACCGTTTCCTTCAGTTTCTGTTTTTTCGCCAGTGGTTTGCACTGAAACAATATGCCAACGAAAAAAACGTCAGCATCATTGGCGATATTCCGTTGTATGTGTCGCTCGACAGTTCGGATGTGTGGGCCAACCAGGATATTTTTTTACTTGACAAGGAAGGTCAGCCAACATTGGTGGGCGGCGTTCCGCCCGATTATTTCAGCGAAACGGGCCAGCTTTGGGGTAATCCGGTATTCAACTGGTCGCACCTAAAAAAACGTAATTACGACTGGTGGGTTGCCCGGGTGCATTTCAACCTGCGCATGTTCGATTGCGTACGTATTGATCATTTCCGCGGACTGGAATCGTTTTGGGCTGTTTCAGCCACTGAAAAAACGGCTATCATCGGCGAATGGCTGCCTGCCAATGGCCATGAACTGCTGTCGATCCTGAAAAACCAGTTGGGCGAACTGCCTGTTATTGCTGAAGATTTGGGCGTGATCACCCCGGAAGTGGAAAAGCTGAGAGACGATTTTAAACTGCCCGGAATGAAAATCCTGCAATTTGCTTTTTCGTCGGACGAAAAAAACAAAGACCTGCCCCACAATATTGAACCCAATTTCGTGGTGTATACCGGCACCCACGACAACGATACTTCGCGGGGCTGGTTCAGGCATGCAACTGCACCGGAAAAACGTTTACTGAAACAGTACCTGAAATTTCCGTTTTTCCGTTTTTCGCGCCGTTTTGTTGAAATGGCATGGAGTACAGCGGCCCGGCAAACCATCATCCCGATGCAGGACTTGCTGCAACTGGGAACCCGCGCACGAATGAATGTCCCTGGTATTGCTTCCGGCAACTGGGAGTGGCGATTCCGCTGGAAAATGCTAAAACGAACACAACAGGGTTTTCTCCGGGAGATTACCAAAAGGTACAACAGGTAAAGACGTTACGAATAAGGATTTTTCCCGTTCGGATTAACTCAGGAAGAGTATACCTGTGCAGGACTTTTCCCTCCTGCTCCTCTTGTCTCACGAAGCGTTCGTTTTTCCTCTTTTTGGTTACCATTTAGGTCCTTGGAGCAAACTACATCATATTAAAATTGGCATGACGCTAAGTTGTTTATACGAACTCCCGTTTTTGTCATAAACTCCTTGAGATATACAATATCCACAAATCTTCTTGCGAATGATTTCAGCATCATTTGGGCTGTTTTTTTTACCAAGTCCCTACTTGGTTATTTCCATATATTGATGATTGTTTGAAAATTAATTGGTTATTGAATATACTTCCTTGCCTGCCAGTATTGTTTTCTGAACCACGATCCTGTCATCTTCAATAGTAAACAAGATTAAATCAGCGCGCTTGCCCTGTTTTATTTCACCAATGTTATTCAAACCAACAGATCTGGCCGGATTGGCAGTGGCCATCTGAATTGCATTTTCAAGGCTACAGCCCGTAAATTTCATCATGTTCGAAACACAGGCGACAAGGGGGCTTGCGGCTCCGGCAAGTACATTTTCTGCGGGGAATTTGACCACATCAGGCGTTAACACAACTACCCTTTCCAAGCGGGTATATTCGCCGGGAGGAAGCCCCGCCAAATCCAGCGCATCTGATACAAGGACAGTGCGTTCAAGCCCTTTCATTTTATAAAAACACTGTACTTCTTCTTTATTCAGGTGAAATCCATCGGCAATAATGGTAATGGTAAGGCGGTCGTCGGCCAATTGTGCCCATAATGGGTTTAAGTGACGGTCAATCATGTTGGCGCACCCATTTCCAAGGTGTGTGGACATAGAAGCACCTGCATTGGTAGCCTGTTTTATTATTTCTGCTGGCCCGTTGTGATGACCCAGTGAAACCACTACACCTGCTTCGGTACATTTTTGGGTAAACGAAATGGCCCCGTTTACCTCTGGGGCAATAGTTATCAGTTTGATCCGGCCGCGGGCAGCTTTCTGCAATTCCGAAAACTCGTCCCAATCGGGTTGACGGATATATTTTTCGAGGTGTGCGCCGCGATATCCCTGAACCGGCGAGATATAAGGCCCTTCCAAATGGAACCCAGAAATAGACATTCCTATCTCTTCATCGTCCAGTGCACCGGAAAGTATCGAAAAGCTCTTTTTCAGGTTTGTTTGGGCATTGGTAATTACGGTGGGCAGAAATGTTGTAACACCAACTTTCCACAAAGCCTTTGTTGCCTTTCGAAGGTCGTCTATGGTTAAATCCTGATCCGAAAAATCAACGCCTAAAAAGCCATTGATCTGTATGTCAATTAACCCGGAAGAAATATATTTCCCCTTTGCATCAAGCTCAGTTGCTCCCGGCGCATCCAGGTTCCCTTCGGCAATTGTCTCAATGATACCAGACCTAATGATAACCGTTGCATTTTTGATAATACCTTCCGGGGTTACTACCTGTCCGTTATATATCTTTAATAATTTATCTTGTGAATCCATAGTTTGCTTAATATTTTCGATGTGAATACTTATACTGTTTTTTTAAACGACCAGTTTTTAACACGGTAGCCGTAATACGCATAATAAACCAGGTAGATGTAACATGGCAACAATACCCAGTAAGCGGTGTGGGTATTGAATAAATCAGCAAAGTATCCATAAATGAGAGGTACAATAGCGCTTCCACACAGCCCCATGATCATGATAGATCCTCCCATTTTGGTAAATCGCCCCAATCCATTCAGTGCAAGCGGCCATATTGTTGACCACATCAATGAATTGGAAAGTCCCAATATTACCAGGAACCAGATTGACAGATTAGCAGTATGACCAAGAAAGGTTACCTGACCGCGCACGATGAAAAATAACAGGGTCAGAACAATGGCCGATGTGGTACAAATCCTCAACACTTTAAGATGATTAATGAATTTCGGAATCAGGGCAATACCCAATAAAAAGCCGAACATAGTTACACCTAAAATATAGGACGGAAATACTTTTGCTTCCGATAACGGAAGGTTCAGCGATTGAGCATATCCAATCACCGTATTTATGCCGGTAACCTGTGACCCCACGTGCAGAAATATTGCTACCGCACCAAGAATAAGATACGGAAATTGCATAATACTGGTCTTGCCTGAATTTGCATTGGCTACTTCAGCATTTTCCTTGTTGGTATCTATTTCAGGCAATATTGAATACCTGATCATCAATCCAAGTCCGAAAAGAACAACGGCCATGCTGGAGTAAGGAACAATCACCCTTCGTATCAATTCATCCAATGCAGCATTTCTTGTTGCTTCGTCCATTAACGGAATCTGTTTGAACAATTCGGTGTCGGTAGGCCGGAGTATTGCGGCAGCCAGCAATAAGGGGGCAATGATCCCGGCCGTTTTATTGCAAACGCCCATAATACTCATTCTCTGGGCGGCCCTCTCGTGTGAACCAATCATTGTTATATACGTATTTGCAGCAGGTTGCAGTATAGCCAGACCTGTTCCTATTGAAAAGAGTCCGATAAGGAATATTCCGTATGTTCTGGTTAACGCTGCCGGCACAAAAATAAGCGCACCCAACGCCATAATCCAGAAACCTATCATGATCCCTTTCTTAAAGCCAACCTTCTCTAATAAGTGTGCTGCCGGGATTGCCATTACCAAATAGGCGATATAAAAAGCAAAAGCGACTAATAGAGACTGAACATTATTTAATTCGCATGAAATTTTAAAATACGGAATTAAAATTGCATTTATCCAGGTCGTGAACCCGAAAATAAAGAACATCAGGCCAATAATAGCTATCGAAATTATTGTTGCCCAACTGTTTTGTGGCTTTTGAGCCGTTTGATTTGTTTTATTTTCCATCGTTTATAATATAGGTCTCTCAGACAATTTTTTTATTTACTTCGTCCCATTCAACCCTTCGTTTTTCGACATACGAGAGATGGGCCATAATGCCAGCTATTCCTTCCTGATAAGCCATGTCAATATTTACGCTGGGTGTTCCCCCGTTGCGGATGCAGTTTAACCATTCCCGCAGATGCAAATGCGTAACATCCACCGGGCGCCCATTGAGCGTGGTAGTGGTAAGCCCCCGCGATGCGTAATACTTTTCGGAAGCCGATGTAACGGCATCGATCTGTCCTGCCCCCGGATTGTAAGTCAGCATCGGTGAACTGGTATCAATCAGGCCTGAAGCAATCCCTTGCTTGTATTTTGTCGAATTCCGGTCGGCATTGATGATGATGTTGTTTCCCAGTTCCATCGAAGCATCGTGGCCCATAAACACTCTTCCGCGGCTGCGGCCCGATGCCAGGTTGCCACTGTACAAAAGGGTCAGCTCCCGTTCAGGGTATTCAAATACACAATGAAGAGAATCGGGCATTTCCCGGTTGTCTTTCCAGTAGTAAATTCCACCGGAAGAAACAACTGATTTCGGGATACCTATCCGCAGCAACTGGTTCACAGCATCAAATTCGTGGGTGAACAACTGCCCGATCATTCCATGATCGTAAGCAAACCATTTGGTCCAGCTATAAAACCGGTCGGCGCTGAATGGTACATAAGGAGTATTGCCCAACCACTGTTTCCAGTCGATCGTCGTTTCATCGCCCGGTTTGGGGTTGCCATTTGCATCCAGGTGCCTGATCCAGGCGCCTTCAGCAGTATTTCTGTTTGAAGTGGTTTCAACAAGTGTAATTTTTCCCAGGATATCCCTCTTTACGATTTCCTTTGCCTGCTGAAAAACGACACTCTGCGTAATCTGGTGGCCTAACTGGTAAACTATGCCACTGCTTTTGACCGTATTGTACAGTTCATTTAATTCATCCTCGTGCAGAGCAACGCTCTTTTCGCAATAAACATGTTTCCCCGCCTTTGCAGCATCAATCGAAATGCGGGCATGATGGTGGTCGGGAGTAGCAATAATTACCGCATCAATATCTTTGTCAGCCAGCATTTCCTGATATGTCAGGTAACGCTTTACCGGCAGTTTTGAGGCATCTTTTCCACCGGGACGAATATCGTTTCCAACAGTTGCCAATCCCTTTTCTGCATGAAGGTCAAACACATCACAAATACCCGTAACGGCAACATTCAGGTATTCCTGTTGCATCCAGTCGTTAAATGCATTACTCCCCTGTTTCTTTTTCACATCAAGAGGGTGCATAAAACCAAGCGCGTTGGAAAGCTGTGTCGCACGGGTTCCAAAACCGATAAAACCAACACGGATCATATCTCCTGAAGAAGTTGTTTTACCATAATCGGAAACCGGATATTGAATGGAATCAAGCCCCAGTTCTTTGACTACTGCCCGTTGTTTGTCAAGGTCATAACCTCTTTTTTTCCAGACTTCAAACCCCAAAAGGCCAACCACGGGTACGCCGGCCAATGCTTTCAACATGGTCCTGCGGGGCATTCCCTGCTTCTGGTTATTATCTTCCTGTTCCGGCATATTTTGATCGTTCATTTTTTCGTTCCTCCCTTCTTTCTGCGCTTACCAATAAAAGCATCCAATCCGAAAATCTTACTGGTTGAAAACAGGGCCAGTACCACCAGCGCTATTGCTTCGATCAGTGTTTTGTTAACAACCAGATTGCTCCCGTCGGCAGGCAGCGAATATTCCAGACCAAGCAACGGCGGACAGTTCAGATAATAGACTACCAGCAACAAGAATCCGGAGATGGCTGCAACCCTGAAAAAAAGGCCCATAATCAATCCCAACCCGATAGCAATCAGCCCCCAGGTGTTGAGAAAATCAACGACACTAAGAATGTCGGGGTTGGAGGTTACCCATTTGGCAAAACCTGATAATATCCACTGCGATTCTTTTAAAAAGCCGGATGACGACCAACCGGGGTTTAGCAATTTGGCAATTCCTTCATACAGGATATGCCAGCCTATCAGAAAGCGCAACAAAACCAAAAATATCAATTGAAGGCTGGTATACCTATTTTGCTTTATACTCATTTTTAAATAGCTTTTAGTTTTGGATTTTACAAGGTCATTTCCCATCCTTTTTCATATTCGCGGGACCACAATTTCCTGGCCTCCTTATCTTTCAGGATATGACCATTTTGCGGATCAATTTCTAAAGACCGCCCTACCCGCTGTGAAATGTTGCCAAGCTGAACAAGCAGTGTACTTTTATGTCCCGAATCGATATTGGAACGAAGACTTGTACCTTTAGTAATCCCATCAAAGAAGTTCTGAATATGCAGGGCATCCAACTGTTGCGCCGGACTGGCGGCATTACGCGGATCAATTTTTTCTTTATCCTCAATAGATTCTATTTCCTTCCCGGCAACATCGAAAACAGTATAACCATTGCCCCCGGCGATCAGCAAAGATCCTTTGTCTCCGTAAAACATAGCGCCCACAGAAGATCCTTCAATGCTGCGGGCATTGCAACTGCGACCTTCCCATGTCATAGTAAAGCCTTCTTTAAAATCCATACTGATTACCTGCGTATCCGGAGTTTCCCAATCATCTGTATAATGAAATCTTCCTCCGTTCGAACTGACACGAATTGGATAATCAACACCCATACCCCAGCGTAAAAGATCGACCATGTGTGTTCCGTTGTTTAATGCTTCGCCGGTACCCCAGTGCCAGAACCAATGCCAGTTGTAGTGTACGTAATTATCTTTGAACGGCATTCGTGGAGCAGGCCCTTGCCAAAGATCCCAATTCAGCCAATCCGGAACTGCTGCGAGTTTACCAACTCCAATTGATGGTCTTTTATTGGTATACCAGCCTTTTCCAAAATAGGGTTTTCCAATCACTCCTGATTTAAGCGCTTCTATGCCTTTGGCTACATTTGGCCATGAACGGCGCTGGTTCCCCATCTGTAAAACTTTATTGTATTTGCTTGCAGCCTGCACCAGTATTTCACCTTCTTCGGGACTGTGGCTGCAAGGTTTTTCCAGATAAACATGCTTGCCAGCTTTCATAGCCAGCAGTGCAGCGGGAGCATGCCAATGGTCAGGCGTTGCTATAACCATTGCATCCAGATCCTTATCTTCCATCGCTTTGCGAAAATCAGGGGCAGCTTTCGGGCGGGTGCCTGTTATTTTTGAAACACTGTCGATACATTTTTCAGCAGCCCTGATATCCACATCACTAACATACATTATATTGCAATTTTTCTGCATCGAAAAGGTGTTAGACAAAGCCAATCCGCGGGAATTAACGCCCACCGTTCCAACATTGATACGCTCGTTTGCCCCTGAAATGTTTCGGTAACTATGCGCACTGAACCCCGGCAATATTCCTCCAAATGATAAAGCGGCAGTACCAAGGACTGTCTTCTTTATAAATTCTCTTCTATCGTTTTCCATGGTAGTAAATTCTAATGGTTAAAATTTTAATTTCTTTTTACTTTCTTTTTCAGCCTTTTCCATAACTTCTTTAACAGAAACCGGTACTCCACCCTTCTTTTTACTCAGGTCGGCAGCTTCCATGAAAGCCAGTATTTCAAGTGTTTCCTCCTCCTGAACAGGAACAACTCCTGTTTGGAAGAATTTGACGATTTCGCTAAGTAATGGATTGTATCCGTTGTATGATCCAAGTGTTGTTATTTCTTTTTCACCATATATAGTACCACCATAACTTGTTTTCCCAGCCCGTAAGCCACGAAATGAACCAATCCGTCCGTCATTCCAGGTACCAACAGCAACATCAGTGCCTTCTGTAGTTAAGCGTACCACCGTCTGGCAACCAGTTCCCATTGCAGTGAACAAAGTTTCAACACCATGAATGCCATACCAAAAGAAGTCAGGATGAGAGGGATCTAATTTACACGGACTAAACGCTTCAGCGCCCAAAACTTTTCCTCCGGCCCCTTTTTTAATTTCATCCATTCCTTTGATGTAACGAAGAGAAGAAGCTGAAAATATAGGAACCTGATAATGCCGGGCCGCTTCAAATATAGCCATGGCATCAGCCAGAGATGCAGCCATCGGTTTGTCGATAAACATTCGTTTTCCCGCCTTCAACACAGGCAATGCCTGTTCGAGATGACGACGGCCATCATTGGTTTCCAGGAGAACAACATCTACTTTTGGCAACAATTCCTCGATGGAACCAACAATTTCCACTCCATAGGTTTGAATTTCTTTTGTATACCCCTCAATCCGCTCAACAGATGACTGAATATCCAAACTTCCCTTTGGATACGCGGCCACTATCTTATATCCTCCAAATTGTTCTCCTGCCGCAGGATCGTTCAATGCTTTGGCAAAAGCTATACTATGAGAAGTATCCAGCCCTATAATTCCTACTCTTTTTCCTTCGGATTTACTTTGTGCCATAACTGAAGCTCCAAAAACAACCATTGCTCCGGCAAGTACACATGTTTTGATAAAATTTCGTTTGCTAATCATATTCTGTTTTTTTAAGTTCTTTTTTAATTCCCTCGTAAGTTATTGATCCATTTAAAGCTAATACTTTTATTTTGGATTTAAAACGTAGCTAAAAAATTGGTAAATCTGTTCATTCGATTCTTCATTTGGAGCATGCTCTGTCCTGTTGGTCATTGCAACCCGGTTTTTGTAGCCGAGCAAGCGATTGACCCTGATGGTGTGGTTCAGTGCGATCCATCGTGAAGAAGGATCGGATGAACCTCCGGAAACCAGAAAAGGACGGGGAGCCATCAGTGCATGTAGTTCATGCAGATCATAGCCTTCTTTTATTAACTGAGGATAAAGTCCTTTCGCTCCATCAAACAAACCTGTTTTTCTCCAGGTATTTTCCCATGGTGGCGGGTAATAACCCAAATACCAGGGTTCCCAGTAATTAACTCCGGAACCTTTGGTTTCGTCAAAAACAATTCCCGGATCGGACCAGACAGCACAGGCAAATTTTTCGTACAGACAGGATGCAAACATGGCCCATTTCCCACCAAACGAATGTCCCATGATCCCGATTCGTGTTGAATCAACACCATCTACTTTAGACAAAACATTCCAGGCATTGGCTGCTGCACAGGCAAGCATTGATAATGGTTGAACCTGTGCATTATCAATATTGGGGTAGTACAGTGAAAAGTTTTTAGCAGCAGAAGCTTCGCGGGTACCTATCGAGAGCGTGACAAAACCCCGTTTGACCAATTGATATGCAAAATCACGATATGGTTTCCCTGCCAGTCCTGCCGCTGTTTCCGGGTCATAAAAAACAGTAATAACGGCTGGTTTCAAACCATCTTCGTCCGGAATCAAAAGATATCCGTCTGTTTTTTCAGTAGGAGTCCAGTAAAAACTCACATGATGCTGAGTGAAGTTTTCCCGTTGGACAGTTTCAAGGTATTCTAACTTCTGATTAGTAACCAGAGGAGGCCATTTGCCCATCATTTCGTGCCAGCGGTTAAGTATTTCTTCCCGTCTTCCGACCCAATCTGCTGCTGATTTTACCGAATCTCCGTTATAAAATTTAAGGGGCGACCGGAATTCTCCGTATTTGCCTGCATATTCAGCAGGAGGAGTAAAAAAGGGAGAAAGATCTGTTCGCTGCTGATTTGAATTATTCTGCGTATTCATGGAGTTAGACATCCACTCCTTCGATTGGAGGAAAGATAAATATCGGGTAAACTTTCCGGCTGAAATTTCCGTCTGCAAAGTAATTATTATACCAACGATTAAAAGTACCTTTAGAATTGAATGCTTCACAAAAGAAAGTTTTAACGGTTTATTAGTTTTGCTGCATTTCATCAGCAAAGATAAAAAAGAAAATAATTTACGCAATCGTTTGTGTAAATTATTTATAACCGACAGACAATTCGATCTGAATCCTTTTCGGGCAAGAATAAATCAACAAATAAAGTAACCTCCGTCTATCTCACATCAAGCCACAGAACAGATAGCAGGTTCCATTTTATAGGTATTTTATTAAAAACCGGACCAGTGGAAAAGCTACGGAAAAATTGTTGAATTTTTACCTTCATTTCAGTGTAGAATCTCTGATGATCAGATCATTTTGGATAATGATCGTTTCTGAATCGACATTTTCCTGCGACTCCTCAATCTGACGGATTACCATTCGGGCTGCGGCTTGTCCCATTTCAAAGGCATGATCGTCAATCGTCGTCAATGCTGGTTCGATGATTAATGAAGTTGGCGTATTTCCAAAACCAACTACTGCAATATTATTCGGCACACTCAAACCAGCTTTTTTAATTTTCTGAATAACGCCAATAGCGCATGGATCATTCGAACAAAAGATTCCATCCGGAGGAACCTGCATTTCTATAAATTTTTGGGTTGCAGCATCCCCTTCTTCACTGGAAAGATCTTCAGTAAAACAAATCAGTTCTTCTTCCAATGGAATATTATTCTTTTTTAATGTTTCCTGATATCCCCGAAGCCTGTCTCTGAAAATGGCCATTTTCTGGTTCCCGGCAATATGAGCTATACGCCTGCAACCGATTGATATCAGGTGTTCGGTAGCTTTTACCGCAGCGCCAAAGTCATCAATAATTACTTTATGCGTTTCAATTTCGTAACATACCCGGTCGAAAAAAACCAGAGGTATATTATTTTCCTTGAATACAGCCAGATGATCGTAATTATTCGTTTCCAGTGCGAGACAGGCTATAATTCCATCAGCCTGGCTGGCCAGCAACATGCGTGCATTTTCTTTTTCCCTTTCATACGAATTATTCGACTGAAAAATAATAACGTAATAACCAGCTTTGCTGGCAACCTCTTCAATCCCGCTGATAGCTGACGACTGATAATACCGGTCTATCCGGGGAATGATCACTCCTATCACATTAGTTTTATTCCTCCGCAGATTTGACGCAACTGAATTTGGATAGTACCCCAGCTTTTTTGCCAGCTTATGTACCTCTGCGGTCATCTTCTTACCAATACTTGGATGATTTTGTAAGGCCCTTGAAATAGTGGATGGCGAAACATTTAAACGCTCTGCCATCTCTTTGATCGTTATTTTGACTTTCTTCATAACTAGAAACGTGATCGGAAATTTTTTCCTTTATTTTTCGTAAAAAAATAATTTGCAAAATAACAAGAAAAAGTTAACATTCCGGATAATCAAATTGCTTTTGAAATTTTTTTAAGATTTTTACAATCCCGGGAGACCACAGCCGGTTGGTCTACAATGCAGGTCGGGAAAAAGTATTTCAACAGGATATCACAGTAAAATCTCTACAACATCGCCCGTTTTCCACATCTTTGCAACCCTGCAATACTCACCCGGAACGGCTTTATATTTTACTCCTCCAACTATTACGGAAGCCTGCTGCACATTGAACGGAATGCGTATAAACAGTTCGACAAAACGTTTGTCCCCGGATTCGAAACGAATATTTACATGACCACCATTCGGATAATTGGTTTCCTGCGTAATACGGACGGGGCCCCCGGTTGTATGCTCGTAATGTGCCGACGATTCAACAAAAAGATTGATATATATCTGATCATTCATCTTTGTAAATACGAACTGTCTCAACAGCTCTTTTCCTATCAGAAGCCCAGCGCCCGGGGCATGCAGCAACTTTTCAATTTCATCGGCAAATACTGCTTCTCCGGTAACGTTAAGTAGTTTCAGATTCAGAGAAAACCACTTTGTCGCCAGTTCTTTATCTAAAGACGAGAATCCGCCAGACCTGAATTCTTCAACAAAAACTTTCATTTCTGCCCACCCGGCAGTGATTCGTTCCAAATCGGGTTTCGTTTTTATCGAATCTGCCAATAACCGATCAAGACGTATTAAAAACCTGTTTTCATCACTATTATTTACTGATAAAGAATCACTTAAATCAACTGCGTTTTCAACAATTCCAAACCAATCACCGACCCAAACATCATTTTCAGGAAAAGAATCAGAAACAATCCGAATGCTGTCAGAAGAAGAGCAGGAAACAAAAAACAGAAACAGTACAAAATAAAAGACGGGTCTCATTTCAAAAAATTTTTCTTTAAAACAGATGGGAGCTATTTTCGGTTCATGATTTCACCTCTTTTACGACAAAACCTCTTCTGCTTTCCAATGAATATATTTCCCGGATAAAAATAAAATATCAACGCAACCAAATCCGCACATCAAAAATCTTGAATAATAAGTTGACATTTTTTTCATTAAATCATACATTTGCAAAATATTATACATTCAGACCATGAATACAGCCATTACATCAATGATGACGGTCTGGTATCCCGTCGTTTTCTAGGGTTGCTGTTTTAGAAACCGCCCCTTCCAATTACCATTTCAATTAACCATTTTATTTAATTTTTTAATTTTTTGTCACATGTTTGATAAAAAGTATTTCGTGTCGGACAGACTTTATATTTCTCGTTTCAAATCGCTATGGGCCGATATAAAAGAGTCCATTGCAGGCAGCGAACGCGATTTTACCACAACCAGGCTGGGGAAGGCAATTTTTCTGCTTTCCATCCCAATGGTGCTCGAAATGATCATGGAATCGATATTTGCCGTGGTCGATATTTTCTTTGTGTCGAAACTGGGTGCCGATGCCGTTGCAACTGTGGGGATCACCGAATCGGTAATGACCATTGTATATGCCATTGGAATTGGATTGAGTACAGCTACCACGGCCCTTGTGGCCCGCCGCATTGGTGAGAAAAAACCGGAGAAAGCCAGCATTGCAGCTTTTCAGGCAATACTGGCAGGTCTAATTATTTCGGTTTTACTGGCTATTCCGGGGGTTATTTTCGCATCCGATTTTCTGAAACTAATGGGCGCTTCAGATGAAATGGCCGCAAAGGGGGCAAGTTTCCCGGCTATCATGTTTGGAGGCAATGCAGTAATTATGCTCCTTTTCATTATCAATGCAATATTTCGCAGTTCGGGCGATGCAGCTATTTCGATGCGTGTTTTGTGGATTGCCAATCTTATCAATCTGGTGCTTGATCCGGTACTGATTTTCGGGTTGGGCCCATTTCCTGAGCTGGGAATTAAAGGCGCAGCCATTGCTACCACCACCGGCCGTAGTATAGCCGTCATCTACCAGTTCTACCTGCTTTTCAAGGGACACGGGCGAATCCGGCTCTACTGGAACAGCATTCGTTTTAAAGCACAGATAATGTTCAAGTTATTACGGTTGTCACTGGGAGGAATCATGCAATACTTAATTGCAACCTCAAGCTGGATTGCACTGATTCGCATTATTTCCGGTTTTGGCCCAGAGGTTTTGGCGGGTTACACCATTGCCATCCGCATCATCATTTTTGCAATGTTGCCTTCGTGGGGGCTGAGCAATGCAGCTTCAACATTGGTTGGGCAGAATTTAGGGGCGAACCATCCGAAACGGGCCGAAAAAGCGGTGTGGATAACCGGAGTTATTAATATGATCCTTTTGGGGATTGTCAGTATTGTACTGATTTCAATACCTGAAAAATTTGTGCTTTTGTTTATCGACACACCTGAAGTTGTCGCCAGTGGAGTTCAGGCATTGCAGACAATCAGTTACGGCTTTGTTTTCTACGGAATGGGAATGGTCGTAGTTCAGGGTTTTAACGGAAGCGGCGATACCATGACACCAACCAAAATCAACTTTTTTTGTTTTTGGTTGTTCGAAATTCCTCTAGCCTGGTTACTGGCAATTGTCATGAATATGAAATTAACCGGGGTTTGCCTGGCTATAATAATCGCTGAATCAGTTTTAACTATAACCGGAATCCTCATTTTCAGAAAAGGAAAGTGGAAAACACAAAAAGTATAAAACAGAAAACGGCCGAAATGGCCGTTTTTTTTGTAATAAATTATAGATGACCACTACGTATAGAAGAAAATAAAACTCTATGAAAACCAATCTATTCGTTCTGATACTGGCAATCTTATTTTGTTCTTGTCATAACAAAAATGTAGCTACAATTCAGGAATATGCAGGTAGTCCGTTACCGGGAGATTCAGCCATTTTGTTTGCACCGGGTTTGGTGAATACTGGTTTTTATACCCGTGATTTATGCATGATGCCCGACGGTTCAGAAATCTATTTTTCAGTAAATATTGGAAATTTTGCCCTCTCACATATTGCTTTTACCAGGCTTGAAAAGGGCCAATGGACCAAACCTGAGATTGCAGCTTTTGCAAACAATCCCCTGTTCAAATATTTCGAGCCATTTATTTCACCCGACGGAAAGCATTTTTTCTATGCAACCGATGAGGCATCCATCTCAAAAACCGGTGATTTCAGATCGGATATTTGGATGATGGAGCGAACGGAAAACGGATGGGGAAAACCGGGCAAATTACCCGAAACTATTAATTCCGAATATTCCGAATATTTTCCAACAGTAGCAGCAAATGGGAATATGTACTTCACACGGGAAGATCTGGATGGAAATTTTATTTATCAATCGGAATATGAAAACGGAGAATATTTACCGGCCCAACGAATGCAAAAAGCAATCAATGCCGGAAGGTCGCGTTTTAATGCAACCATTTCAGAAAACGACTCAATGATGATCGTTCCGGCCTTTGGAATGCCCGATTCGTATGGTTCCACAGATTATTACATTTCCTTCAAAAATGAAAAGGGGGAATGGAGCGAATTAATAAACATGGGTCCAAAAATTAATTCAAAATCGCGCGATGAATATTCTGCCAATTGGTCTCCTGACGGGAAATACTTGTTTTTCATGAGTTCGAAAGCTAAAAAAGTGGATTCACCGATTATTCGTTTTGAAGACTTGCAAGGAATCTATCTTCGTCCTGAAAATGGAAATCCAAATATTTACTGGATCAAATCGGATTTTATTTCAGCATTGAAAGAGAAAGCAGTTTATCCTCAAACCGAATAAAAATGAATACACTTGGCAATTTAATCTGGCTGATTTTTGGCGGCTTCCTTGTCTTTATCGAATACATGGTTGGCGGCCTCCTCCTCTGTCTTACTATCATTGGAATTCCTTTTGGGCTCCAGGTTTTCAAACTGGCATTTATGGCTCTGTGGCCGTTCGACAAAACCATCGAATATCACGATTATGCGCCGGGTTGCCTGTCTACCATCATGAATCTCATTTGGCTTTTGGTGGGCGGTATATGGATTGCACTCACTCATCTTTTAATGGGTATATTGCTGGGAATTACCATTATTGGCATTCCGTGGGCTAAACAACATTTTAAACTGACTTCGCTGGCGCTGGCTCCATTCGGAAAGAATGTAGTCGAAAAAAGATAAACCGAAAAAGGATGGCTTTTGACCATCCTTCTGAAAATTGGTTGATTTTTGTTGAAATGCTATTGATGAGTGTGCAAACCGCACTCTTTCTTCGAATTGTTTTCCCACCACCAGCGGCCGGCCCGGAAATCTTCTCCCGGCTGTATAGCCCGTGTACACGGGGCACATCCAATACTCACAAACCCCCGGTCGTGCAAAACATTATACGGAACATTGTTTTCCTTCACATACTGTTGACATTCGTCCAGTTCCCAATCCAGCAGCGGATTGTATTTGATCAAATTAAACCCGCCGTCCCACACAAACGACAAAAGATTGCTCCGGTTATCGGATTGGGAAGCCCGCAACCCGGTTATCCAGATTTCCATTCCATTTAACGCCCGCCCAAGCGGCTCAACTTTCCTGATGTTGCAACATTCCTTGCGGTTTTCGGGCGATAAATAAAAACTGAACGGTCCTTTTTCCTGAAGCATCTTTTCTACTGCCTCGTGTTTCGGGAAATACGGAACAATTGGCTTTTTATATTTTTCGAGGGTCCGGTTATAAACTTTATACGTTTCTTCAAACAAGCGCCCCGTATCGAGAGTAACTACCTTAACCGGAATATCGTTTTTGAAAATATAATCCGTAATAACCTGATCTTCGATACCAAAACTGGTTGTAAAAACTACCTTTCCTTCGAATCTCTCTGCCAGAAAACGAAGAACTTCTTCAATCGGCTTTCCCTTCAATTCCTCGTTCAGCGAATTCACAATACGATCGTCAACCATACCCAAAGCTTTGTCTGTTAATGCCATTCAAAGTAAGTTTCAATGCCTTTCCCCTCCATACGCTTTTGTACTAATTTTCAGAAGAAGCAGATATCGCCTTCTTTTGAACCTGGATTTCCGGCTTTGAACTTCGGAAAATATAACGTTATTTTGAACCCGGATGAACAAACAAAATACATACCCGTTGCCTGAAGAATTTGTCAGCAGGATACACAACCAATTCGGGAATCAGGCGGACCTTTTTCTGAATTCGCTGGAGCAGGAACCCGCTACCAGCGTGCGGGTTAATCCACTGAAATTTGAGATGCCGGGAACTAGTCTGAAAACTGTTCAGTGGTGCTCAACTGGTTTTTTCCTGAATGAACGACCGGTTTTCACACTCGACCCGTTGATTCATGCAGGCGCCTATTATGTACAGGAGTCCAGTTCCATGTTTCTGGAACAGGTATTCCGGGCAATTGAATCTCATGAACCGCGGCTGATTCTCGATTTATGCGGTGCACCCGGTGGAAAATCAACCCATCTGCTCAGCTTAATGAACGACGATGATTTATTGGTGACAAACGAAGTCATCCAGTCACGGGCAAAAATACTTCAGGAAAACATCCGGAAATGGGGAGCGCACAATTTAGTAATCTGCAATAACGACCCAAAAGATTTCCAGCGCATAAAAGGCTTTTTCGATATGATGGTTGTTGATGCCCCCTGCTCGGGCGAAGGCCTTTTTAAGCGGGACGCCGCTGCCCGGAATGAATGGTCGCCCGATAATGCGCAGCTTTGTTCAGTCCGTCAACGCCGAATTTTAGCAGATGTCTGGCCAGCTTTGAAAACCGGAGGATACCTTATTTACAGCACCTGCACTTTTAATTCCGAAGAAAACGAGGAAAACCTGAAATGGCTGCGAACACAAACCGGTTTTGAAAGTATCCGGATCAGGTTGCGCGAAGAATGGAATATCGACGAAATAGAAAACAACGGGATTTTCGCTTACCGCTTTTTACCTCACCGGGTAAACGGCGAGGGATTTTTCATCACGCTGTTACGCAAAACAGAAAATGAAACTGCTTTCCGTTTTCCCGGGAAATTAAAAAATGCAGATAAAATTCCGGCAAGCCTGTCACATGTAAAAAACTGGATAACGCCCGGTAGTTTTGATTTTCAATTTTTTCTAGATATGGCAATTCTGTTTCCGGAACGATGGAAAAATGAATTAAATGTTATTCAGGAATTCTTGAAAGTTGTTGATTTTGGACTTCCGCTGGCCGAATCGAAAGGGAAAAATATTGTACCAAGCCATTACGTTGCACTTTCGCCACTCCTTAAAAAGAATGCATTTGAGCTAATCGATCTGAATTTAAGTGAAGCATTAAAATTTCTCCGGAAGGAAGAAGTAAAACCGGCATCGGCAAATCAGGGGTGGCAACTGGTTTGTTTCAAAGATATTCCGCTTGGTTTTATAAAGAATCTCGGGAACAGGACCAACAATTACTTTCCAAAAGAATGGCGTATCCGGATGCAAACTGGTCAGGCAGGAAAACTATGGTATAACGAATAAAACCGCAGCCCGTTTTTAATCAACCAGCGATTTGTTTTCCATCAAATCCTGAAGGCTAACACCCTGGAAATAACTAAGGATCATATTATTTAGTTTTCCCCAGAAACCCCGCGTGTGGCAGGTATCTTTCATCTGGCAATGCACTGTCCGGGCCAAACAGTCGATAACACAAATACCCGGTTCAAATGCTTTATGAATGTCCAGCATCGTAATTTCCGATGCTTTCCGGGTCAGGATGTAACCGCTTTTTCTCCCGCGAACATTTACAATTAAACCGGCAGTTTTGAGTTCATGAATAATCTGGTCGAGATATTTCACGGAAATCTGTTGCCTTTCAGCAATATCTTTCTGAAGAACACCACTTTGCGTTTCGTCTGATGCAATTTCAAGCATCGTGCGCATTCCGTATCGGGTTTTGGTACTAAATTTCAATTTTTGGTTTTTTAATCAATTGTCGAAAACAGAACCTTAAAACTAACAAATACTTCGTTTTTCACTTTCACAAGTCCAAAAAATTTCCGTGGCGGTTCAATGCCAAAATCAGTTAAAAGCACATCCAGCTTCCCTTTCAAACAAAGTTTATCAGGCTCACAAAGCAGGACATCAGAAGAACAATTGTAAACATTAGTTTTTCCGTTCATGGTCAGGCAAATCCGGTGTTTAACAAAACCACCGTTTTGCAATCTGTCAGTCGGTTGTGGATTCATTAAAATCCGTATTTCCGGATGTTTGTCGGCATTAATCATATCCAAAAAATCGTCGAGCATTAGCTGCGACTCGGCCTCAATATTCCGGGCAGGAATGCAAATCTGCAAACCATTGTCTTTAAAATTGTGCGATCCGTTGAATCGGGTATACGTATTTTCACGGTACGACAAATGAAACTGATTGACATTTGTCGCGCCTGTAATTACCACTTCATCAAAAAGATAAGCAGCAACATTACAAAGTCCTTTCGAGGGATTTGAGCTTGCCTTTACAGACCCGGAAAGAATCAAAAGGGCAATCAAAAAATATATAACCTGCTTAACCATACTGATCGAATTGATAAAAAGTAGCTATCCGGCGTTTGCCGGATAGCTTCACTACACCCCAATCAACTAAAACGAAATAGCTGCTTCGACCATCATCCCCTTAAAACCAGCTTCCGCTCCGTAATTTGTAAAATCATGGTATTTCTGGTTTACGTACTCCACTTTCGCCATTACATTTTTTGTCAGGAACCATCCACCTCCAATTTGTGTCCTATCAACAGATATATCAGCTTGGTTTTTTACCGTATTATATCGTGCTCCTACATAAAACTGATCAGTCTTTCCAAAACGGGCAATCCCTTCAACTGCAAACTGATTGAATTCGAATTCCGGACCATCTGCCACATTGGTACCTTTCGCATTTTCGTACGTAGTAAAAAGTTCCAACCCTTTGTATTTTGCAAACAAATTGAACATCAGGGAATGCAATTCATAGGTGGCTCCCGGCCCCCAACGTCCGTTGGTGCTGTTTGCTTTAATATCAGTTCCGGCGCTTCCAAGTGAAGCCGGCACCATAATTGAATAATAACGTTCACCTGCACGGTCACCTGAATACAAAGTTCCCCGGTGATTGTCGGCCTGACTGTAGAATGAACCTGTCAAACGAACCCGGAAATCATCATTCAGTTGCTTGTCGTATCCGAGTTTTCCGTAAAAAGCCATCTCTTTTAACATGTCATACTCCACAAATTGATTATTTGCATAACCAACCAGGGCAGGATTAATCGTACCTGAAGTTGTACCAAGTAATCCGATCCAGCCATTGTGCCGGAATAAAAATTCCATCATTGGCGCAGTCGTATATGAATCCATGATATAATTGCCTACAAACGCATTCTGGGTAACACTACCATTATCTGACCTGCGGAAATGACCATCACCGTAATTGGGTTCAAAAACACCAACTTTCACAGTCATATATTTCATCACCTTATCAACGGCGCTGCTATTCAGAAAAGGCATCTGGTCAATCAGCAAATATCCTCCTTTTACCCATGCTTCGTTATGATGACGCGATGACAAATAAGTAACCAGCGACACGCGCATACCGGGAGCCAAATCTCCGTTAATCGTAAAATTTGCAGTCGGAAGGTTTACTCCGGCGCCCAATGGCATTAGTTCCAGATTATCGGCCTCACACTCAATCGATTGATATTGAATTGCAAAATCGGCTCCTACGCTGGCTTTTACCTTGGTAAATTCTTCTGCATTAAGCTTGGGCAACTCAAATTGCTGACCAAAGGATACCATTGCTAACAATACAATGGCTAAAAATGATGTGAACTTTTTCATGATTGTACAATTTAAATTTTACTATTACTTTATTATTTACTTGCTTCACCTAATAACTGTACTTCCCTGTTGTATACCAAATTAAATTCGATTTTAACCGCATCTCCCGTTTTTATCGACCCCATTAAAGCCACAGGCGGCTCAATTCCGTACTCGCTCATTTTCATATCCAGCGAACCTTTAATTTCCACCTTCCCGTTTCCAAGATCCTTCAAGTAAATATCTTCGTTAACAAGCTTTGTTTTACCGGCAATTGAAAGCTCCACCTGAACTTTTCCTGCATTCTGACTTTGCTCTGCCTTAATTACCTTTGCTTTAATCTGCGGAAATTTCTCCTGCTTCAATGCTTCATAGGTTTTTTTATTCATCAGGCTATGTTCACTTTTAATCGATTCTACATTAATAAGAAAGTCTCCACCTATTAACTTATCCTGAAAAATGTTCGCCGACTGAAGTGAAAACGCACTTTTCATATCTTCTACTTTCATCTCCCAATCGTGGATACTTGAAGTACCTTTTATCACCATTGAGCTATTTTTTACGTCCAATTTGTATTGAACCTGAGCATAAATCACTTGTGAAATGATCACAAAAAGCACCACTAAGGCACTCACTTTCATTGTTTTAATCATCTTTTTCATATTATCCTACCTTTCCTACTGTTTTGATAGGATAAACATAGAACAATTTTTTAATCTACCAAATGATAAATAATACATAAATGCTAATTTGGAATTAGACTAAACAGACATATACTACTTAAACAGTAGGATAAATGCGGATTCCAGAAGAATTTTGATGAAGAAAAAAAATTAAAAAATATTTTCAAGAACATCTTTTAGATGCAACCAAAACTTGTTTACGGTCTCAATATTTACCCTTTCATCAGGTGAATGGGCATTACGAATAGTGGGGCCAAACGATACCATATCGAGGTCGGGATATTTTTCAAGGAAAAGACCGCATTCCAATCCGGCATGAATGGAGCGGACAAGCGGTTTATGTCCAAAAAGTTTTTCGTATGATTTGGTGACCATCTGAAGTACTTTGCTTTCCGGATTTGGAGTCCAGCCCGGATAGCCGTCTGAGTTCTTCACCTGTGCACCAGCCAGCTCAAAAACCGAACGCACCATTTCGGCTGCATATTGTTTGCGACTTTCCAGTTCGCTGCGCTGACTGGTCGTAACCAATACCTTATCATTCGTAATAAATTTCACGGAAGCCAGATTGGTTGAGGTTTCCACCATACCTTCCATGCGCGTACTCATTTCCAGCACTCCGTGCGGACATGCGTACAACATGTTAATCAGTTTTTCCTGACTTGAAATATCGAGTACCATATCAGGCATAACAGTCGAACTGTGGTCAACCACCAAATTGGGTTCAGTGCGTTCGTACTCAAACTCAACATCGGCTGAAAAAATATTTAATTCGGCTACCAACTGCTCTTTTTGCACACTTGGTACAATAATAATAGCATACGCTTCGCGGGCAATGGCATTCCGCAGGTTGCCACCATTGAAATCGGCAATACGAACCCCAAAATCACGGATGGCCTGCCACAAAAAACGAGTCAATATTTTATTTGCATTCCCCCTACCCTTGTGGATATCGTCGCCTGAATGACCACCCATCAACCCTTTTACCATTATTTTCATAGCAAATGAGTTCCCGGGAACCGGCTCTTTTTCCACTTTCAACTCGGCCAGCGTATCGATGCCCCCGGCACAACCAATAAACATCTCACCTTCATCTTCCGAATCGAGATTCAAAAGGATTTTCCCACTCAAAAAACCTTTCTTCAGAGCAAAAGCGCCCGATAATCCGGTTTCTTCATCTACCGTAAAAAGGCATTCAATAGGACCGTGTTGAATATCGGTTGACGTGAGCACAGCCATTTGCGCAGCGATGCCAATTCCATCGTCAGCACCAAGCGTTGTACCGTCAGCTTTTACCCAACCTCCGTCAAGTACAGGAAGAATAGCATCGGTATTGAAATTAAACTTGCGGTCACTGTTCTTCTCACAAACCATATCCACATGCGATTGCAGAATAACAGTCGGCGCCCCTTCCCTGCCTGCACTTGCCGGTTTCGATATCAACACATTACCGATTTCATCGCGCTTTGCCTCCAATTTGTTCTGTTCAGCAAAATCAAGTAAAAACCGAATGATCTTTTCCTCTTTTTTCGATGGCCTCGGAATCTGGCAAATATTTTCGAAATAATCCCAAAGTGGTTGTGGCTGAAGTTTTTCAAGTTTTCTCATCTTCCTGAATTTTAAACACATGAAATAACAATAATTTTTTCTGAATCGCAATAAACGACAATGAATTACTGAATGCTGAATGATATTGAATACTGAATTCCAGACTCCCGGCATGCGATATTAACACACAACCTGAACCACCCGGAATATTTTACTCAAGACTCAATTCTCATTACTCACTACTCTCTATTTGAATAGAAACGTTCGAGAATGGAACCGTCGTTGGCTTCTTTCGACAGCGATTCGATGGTACTTTTGGGAATATCAAAAAGGTCGACAATGATTAAACCGTCGAGACAGTTGTTAAATTTCGGATCAACATTGAAGCCGATAATATTACCATTCAGCTTGATGTATTTTTTTAGGAGTACCGGCAATCCTGAATTCAGCTCATCGACATCGCCAATGGCCTTGTCCAGCTTATTGATGTCTTCTCCCATGCTTTCCATCAGGATATTGATGTTGGTATCGTTACTTTTAAACTTGTATGAATTACGCGGAGCAATATCCTTGGCCCGCTGCCAGTCGAAATGATGAGCCATGATGAATTTAATAATCATATCCTTGGAAATCTCACCATAATCATTACTAATACTCACCGGACCAAGTAAATAACGGTAATCAGGGTTTTTCAAAATAAAATATAAAATACCTTTCCAAAGCAAAAACAACGACATGGGTTTCCGCTGATATTCTTTCACCACAAACGAACGCCCCAGTTCCATTGCCTGCATCAGGGTGGGCTCCATGGTGTTTTTCATACGGAACAGTGTGTAGGTATAAAAGCCCCGGATACCGTACCGGTGAAGGATATCAGCGCCTTTCCCTATGCGGTATGCGCCCACGATTTTATTGGCTTCCTGATCCCAGATAAACATTTGGTGATAGTACAAATCAAACTCATCGAGGTCGATACTCCGGTTTGTCCCTTCGCCAACTTCGCGGAAAGTAATTTCGCGCAAACGCCCTATTTCCGTAAGAATATTAGGTATTTCTTTCGACGGGGCGCAGTATATCGCGTAATTTTTCAATTTGAAAAGCAAATAATCTTTTTCCAAGCTTTTCACCTCCTGAAGAATCAGTTGCAGGTCAACAGGATTGGCAATTTCCTCCACTTTTTGCTGACGTTTAAGCGAATAATTGAAGAATTTTTTCACCTCAATTTTCGAACTCAAACTATACGTTTTTGCCCTCATATAACGGCCAAACTGGTAAATATCTGAAAACGAATCCTGCTCTGCCACTGTAATTGGCGAACCAAAGCGGACTTTCACCAGCTTGTTGCGTTTGTTCAGCATTTCCGAAGGAAGTTTAATCACTTTCAAATCCGGATGAATGCGTCCCATCAGGTAAAACAGGCGGCTATTGTGCCCTTTAAAATAAACCGGTACAACCGGTACCCGTGCCGTTTTTATAAATTTTATGGCCGAATACTGCCATAAACGATCGGAAATGGTACGGTAGGCATCGTATCCGGATACTTCGCCGGCAGGGAAAATACACAATCCACCTCCTTGAACCAGGTGTGTTTTTGCCGACTTAATCCCGCGAAAACCTGAACCATTTGCACGTCCCCGGTCAAACGGGTTATCATCGAGAAAGAAATTATTGATCTGGTCAACCTTTTGAAGCAGGAAATTTGCCAAAACCTTTACATCGGGGCGAATCTCGCTAATAATTTTAATGAGCAAAATGCCGTCGAGCCCTCCGAATGGATGGTTGGCAACCACGATAAACGGGCCCTCTTTCGGGATGCGGCGTTGCAACTCGTCCTTATCGTACTCAAACTTGAATTCAAGCACACGGATCAACTCATCAATGAATTCAAGGCCCCGCTTGTTGCCTATCTGTTTGTAAACTTTATTGATCTTGTTGAATTTCAGCGCATACATGAGGAATTTAGCAAAAAATTCTCCACCAAAATAATTCAGGTAAGGATTGTCCCTTAGCACATCTTCAGGTTTCATTATCTCCATTTCAAAAGGAAATTATTTGCCTAAAATTATAAATCCGTTTTGAAATCCATTCTATCATTATCAGAATTTTTAACCGATCAATTCAATGGTTTGTCGGATATTTATTTAAAACACTGAATTGTTGACATTTATAATTTGAATTGTTTTTTTCTGTTTTGAGGCTTATTCCGCCGAACTGCTTATTTTTGCATCGTTTGTATTGACCGGAATGAACAATACAACCAATAGTTTGTAGATGATGATACATATTCATTAAAAGAACTGACATTGGACTTTCTCTATCAAAAATATAAAACAGAGCAATGGTTGCCCACTTCGTTGAAAGAAGTGCAGGAAAGGGGCTGGGAGCAGCTTGATGTAATCCTTTTTACAGGCGACGCTTACATCGATCATCCGTCGTTTGGGGCAGCCGTGATTGGCCGCATACTGGAAGCTGAAGGACTGAAAGTGGGTATCGTGCCGCAACCTAACTGGCAGGACGACCTGCGCGACTTCAAAAAAATGGGTATTCCTCGCCTGTTTTTTGCAGTTACCGGCGGAAATATGGATTCGATGGTGAACCACTACACTGCCAACAAACGCAAACGCTCGACCGACGCATATACTCCGGGCGGCGAATCCGGTAAGAGGCCCGACTATGCCACTGTTGTTTACTGTACTATTCTGAAAAAACTGTATCCGGATATTCCGCTGGTCATTGGCGGGATCGAAGCATCGCTGCGCCGCGTTACCCATTACGATTACTGGGAGGACCGCCTGCACCCGTCTATTCTGAAAGATTCCGGTGCCGACCTTCTTTTCTACGGAATGGGTGAAAAATCAATCATCGAGTATGCACGGTTGGTACAGCGCGGTGTCAATGCTCTCAAACTAACCAATATTCCGCAAACGGCTTTTCTGGTCGATCAAAATGAAAAATATGCAACTCAGAAAAAATGGAACGAATTAACCCTCGCTTCGCACGAAGAATGCCTTCAGGATAAAAAGAAATATGCCAAAAATTTCATGCACATCGAAGAAGAATCGAACAAGGTGGAGGCCAGCAAATTGATTCAGCATATTGGAAATCAGCAGGTAGTTGTCAATCCTCCATGGCCGCCGCTCGAAGAACAGGAAATTGACCGTTTTTACGATTTGCCGTTTACCCGTCTTCCCCATCCGCGCTATAAAAATAAAAGTGCCATCCCTGCCTACGAAATGATCCGCCATTCGGTGAATATTCACCGGGGATGTTTTGGCGGCTGTACTTTCTGCACTATCTCTGCACACCAGGGAAAATTTATTGCCAGCCGTTCCGAGAAATCGATTTTAAAGGAAGTGGAACAACTGACGATGATGCCCGATTTTAAAGGATATATTTCCGATCTGGGAGGCCCGTCAGCCAATATGTACAAGATGAAAGGCATTCACGAAGAAATTTGTCGCAAATGCAAACGCCCTTCCTGTGTTTTTCCCGATGTGTGCAAAAACCTGAATACCGATCACCAGCCCATGCTCGACCTGTACCGGAAAGTGCGTCAACACCCAAAAGTGAAGAAAGCTTTCATCGGCAGCGGCATCCGATATGACATGATTTTAAAGGAAACCGGCAATCAACGGGTAGATGCCAGCAACCGCGAATACCTGCGTGAGATTGTGAAACATCATGTCTCCGGAAGATTAAAAATAGCGCCGGAACATACTTCTGACCAGGTACTGAAGATGATGCGCAAGCCTTCGTTTTCTTTGTTTTACAAGTTTAAAGAAGCATTTGAGCAGATCAATAAATCGGAGAACCTGAACCAGCAACTGATACCCTATTTCATATCGAGTCACCCGGGATGCCACAATACAGACATGGCCAACCTGGCAGTGGAAACAAAAAAACTGGATTTCAAACTGGAACAGGTGCAGGATTTTACCCCAACTCCGATGACTGTTGCAACCGTGATTTATTATTCCGGCTACCATCCGTACACCATGGAAAAAGTATATACAGCCAAAAGCCAAAAGGAAAAACTGGCCCAGCGCAAGTTCTTTTTCTGGTACAAACGCGAATATCACAACGAAATTAAAAATGAACTGCTGAAACAAAACCGGAAAGATTTGCTGGATCAGTTGTTTACAAAATAAAAGGTGAGTAAACTACCACCCTCAAAGAGAGTGGCTTTAATTACAGTATCCTCCAAGGGAGGGAATTTTTAACGCTTTTCTTGCTTTTTTTCTTCAGGCTCTTGATATTTTATATACCTATTTCTTTTGATAAACCCTGATCCAGTCAAATTCAAAAGTATATGGCAATCCGCTTGTAATTTCATCAACTACAATGGTGGCTGCATTCAGGTGCATTTCAATTGCAGGAACCTGACTGTCAATCGTCAGGATTTCTTTATTATTGATTTTCCACCGCATTTTTCCTTCCGACCATTCCAGCCTGAAAATATAATACTGCCCGGTTTTCAAACCGGAAATATCAGCCGTTTGCCCGCTGCCCGCCCCGTCTTTACTACTCACCAGGCCCAACCGGTTCTTCGCGCCGGTTTCCAAAAGAGTTACCTGCTGCGTATTATCTTCTCCGGCAAGAAACAGGACACTAACCAACCCTTTTAATGGGGTGTATTTCACTTTCGCCTCCCAAATTCCGCGGGTTCCCCAAAACGAACCACTGCTGTTGACACAACCCGAACTATAATTGAATTCCTTTTCTATAAACCCGAATGGCAGTTGCCAAACCAATCCTTTTGTCTTTTCTTTCCGAGTTTCAATTTTCAGGGTTTTGCCGTCGGTTTTAATATTTTCACCAGAAGTGAAAGCCTGTAAGTCGCCCGGTTGCGAATAATTTTTACTCAATGATTGCCCGCCACGGTACGAAATTGTTTGCCATTTCGATGAATCCAGTTTTCCAGCGCTAAAATCATCAGAAAAGACAAGTTGCCAGTTTTTGAAGAAATCCAGCTCCTGATTGTTTTTGTATTTAAAATATCGCTGAATATTTGGCAACTGTTTCAATTCGTTGTATCGCTTAAATTTCCCGTATTCATCGGTCTTTTCCCATTTTTTTGTATCCTCCAGATATGCTTTACGGGTAAGAAATTCTTTAGAAGAAGTCAGTGTTTTTAATTCTTCAAAGCGGATTTTTTCCTTCGAATTTTCCATCTGCCGGTAATTCTTCAGCTCCGAAGATTTTTCGAATTTCTGATAAAACAGAATATCGTCGGAAGTTTTCAGCTTCTTATATTCTTCCGACTTTCCAAATGCTTCCGTTTTTTCAAATTTTCTACGGTCTTCCAAATATGCTTTTCTTTTCTGAAAATCAGCAGATTCAACCTTTCTCTTTAATTCCTGAAAGTGTTGAGGTATGAAACTATCGTCTGTTTCTTTGAAAATTTTATAATCTGACGAACCGGAAAACCGGAAATAGTATTTAATGGCAGCCGATTTCTTCAGTTGTTCGAATTGTTTTTTCTCGTTTTTGTCGGCCAAACCCTTTCCTGCTTTCGCTTTCAGTTCGGTAAAAATTTTCAGTTCGTCTGACAATTCAAAATCCTGAAAACGTTTCAATTCAGGCGAACCATTTATCTTGAAAAAGACCTGTATAGCTTTGCTTTTTTGCAAGTTTTTGAATTCGTTCAAAATCTTTTCCTCGGGCGATCCTTTGAAAACTTCGGCATCCGATTTTTTCTTTTCAGCCGCAAAACTACCGTCTTCCATGTACTTTTTCAGCGTCATATACCGGGACAGGGTTTCCGACCCGGCAATTTTCATGTAACGTTGTAATTCCGATGATTGCCCGGTTTTGTAAAATTTTTGCAGGTTCTTGTTTTTCGAAAGTACCGCAAATTCCTTCAGCAAGGCTTCTTCTTGACTTCCTTTAAAAACAAGGCTTTCAATTTCCTTCTTTTTCCGGGAAAAAGCTTCCGATTGAACAAAGGCTTCCATTTCGGTCAGTTCCTTCAGTTCGTCCGATTGTTCAACTTTGCAATATTCGTTGTATGCAGTCAACAGGAGTTCGTGTTCCTGTTCAATTTTAACTGTAGATTTAATGAGCCCGAAAGCGCTCATGAAAAACATTCTCATCGACATGCTTCAAGTATTATAGGATATGTTTCCGAAGTCATAAAAATAGCAATAATTACAAATATCGCTACTTTTTTCAGGCTTCGATGTAAAAACAGTAATTTCGGCATATAAAAATGCTTTCAACCATGAGAAAATTGCATCTCCTGAAGATATTCTTTTTGATTTTTCTTTTTACACAGCAAGCTTTTGCACAGCAATTTTTTAACGATGAATTTGATCGTGATAAATCGTACATTTTATTGGCCCATCCAACCGTTCAGAATCTGAAAACCATTTTATTTTTGACGGAAAACCAAATTTTTGATGCCGGTGATGCTGAATTTGTTGGTGTGTATTCGCGCGATGAAAGTTACGATTTCGGGCAGTCGCTCCGATTTGCGGAAAAAGAAAACCTGCAAAATATCCATTTTCAGGAAATAACCGGCCCGCTGAACCTGCCTGATATTTATAAAGCCAATGACTGCACTGAACTGTTTCGGCTGATTTTTGAAAATTCGTCCGGTCTTATCTTGTTTGGTGGCCCCGATATTATGCCCGAAGCCTATTCGGAGGATAATCTGTATTCGGAAGTTACCGACCCCAACCGCCATCTGTTTGAACTATCACTGATTTTTCATCTCCTGGGCGGTAGCCAATCTCCGGATTTTGTGCCTTTACTGAATGAAAACCCGGATTTTGTGGTTACCGGCTTTTGCCTTGGGATGCAAACCATGAATGTGGCAACCGGCGGCAGTCTGGTTCAGGATATTCCGGCGCAGATTTACAATGCCCGCTCCGATCAGGAAATTGTTGCGCTTCCGAAAAACCAGTTGCACCGCAACTACTGGCAAAACCTTTCGTCCGACAGTTTACTTATGGGCATCAATTTTCATCCGATACTGTTTGGCAACGATGATTTTTTCAAAAATGAAGTTGGATATAAAAAATCTTCATTTCCTGTGGTTTTGAGCAGTCACCACCAGTCGGCAAACAGGATGGGGAAAAACTGGGTGGCCACTGCCCGCTCGGAAGACGGAAAGATTATTGAAGGCATACGTCATGAAAAATACAAGAATGTATTTGCAGTCCAGTTTCATCCCGAGGTACCTGCATTGTATGAGAACCGCGAAAAACTAAAATTTTCGCCTGACGACAAGCCTAAAACGTATCATGAAATTATTAAAAAAAGAGGGCTCGAATTTCACCTGAAATACTGGAGATACATTTCCAAAGCCTTTCGGAATGCCACGAAATGATGTAAAATTTGATTTTATTTTTTTTGTTGCGGCTTGTAAAAAAAATAAAATTGTAACACTCAAATCCTTAGCTTTTATTTTGTAATTCCTTCAAAAATTCAATAGCAAATACAATTTAAACTTTCTATTTTTAGGTTCGAAAAAAAACGGTTGAAAATAAAACCAAGCGGTTCTTTTTATTGTCAATCTAAAAAATCAACTAACAGAACCCGTCATTTATAAAAAAGGAATAATGAAAAGCTATACAAGGATTTTGTTTGCAGTAATGCTTTGTTTTTTTATTTACCAAAACAACGCTCAGGGACAGGCACTTAAAAAAGCCATGAGCAAAGTAAAAGGAGCTGTATCTGATGTGAAAGGTACTGTAAATAATACGACCAATGTCAATGATCAAGCAGTATCGAATGCAGAAGCGCCATCTACCGGCCCGGCAAAACCCCTTGCCCCCAATGTAAAAAACTCCATCTCCGAGATCAGAGCGTTAACTGGTTTAACTAAAGATGCATTTCTAGCCAAAATGAAGAGTATGGGTTTTGCAGAAGGAACAGATGATATGGGACAGGGTGGAATAGTCTATAAATCAAAATCGGCAGGATACACTCTATCTGTAAAGTGGGGTACACGTGGTAAAGACGAATTTGTTCGTGAAATATCAAAAATGATATATACGAAAGCCCCAAATTTTGCCACGATAAAGACCAACCTCCTGAGCTATGGAAAACAATGTACCGACCTGAAAGCCGAATTTACCAATGCCAATATAAAGGGAAACAGTAAAACGGGCAGCAAAGCCAATGTAAACAGTGCGGCAGAACGGACTTCAAAATTTTTACCTGCATTCGATAAATTTTTCAGCGCAAAAGAAGAAGGCTATGTGATCGATCAATATGCCGAGCGCGATTATATGTACCATATATCCTTTATGCACCAGGCTGGAATTGCCATGACAACAATTATGGTGATAGACAATACAGTCGAAAGTCAGGAAGGATAATTTGTTCCTCTATATTCTCGGTTCAACCTCAATCTAAAATTATTAGGTTGAGGTTGATTTTTTTAATGAGTTTACGTTGAGCTTAATTTATCGGTCGAAATTTAATTTTCCATTTTAAACTGCTACTTTTGCGCCGTCATTAAAAACTGGTGAATGGATTTTCAAACAGAATTAGAACGGCGGCGTACGTTTGCCATTGTGAGCCATCCCGATGCGGGGAAAACTACATTAACTGAAAAACTGCTGCTTTTCGGAGGTGCGATTCGTGTGGCCGGTGCGGTAAAAAGCAATAAAATAAAAAAAGGCGCAACTTCCGACTTTATGGAAATCGAGCGCCAGCGTGGTATTTCTGTGGCTACTTCAGTAATGGGATTCGAATACGACGGCTACAAAGTGAATATTCTCGACACACCCGGTCACCAGGATTTTCAGGAAGACACTTTCCGTACGCTGACTGCGGTTGATAGTGTAATTATTGTCGTTGATGCTGCCAAAGGAGTTGAACCGCAAACCGAAAAACTAATGAATGTATGCCGGATGCGCAAAACGCCGGTCATCGTCTTCATCAACAAACTCGACCGCCCCACACAAGGTTCGTTCGAACTGCTCGACGAAATTGAAAATCAACTAAAAATCAAAGTGCGCCCACTGAGCTGGCCCATCAACAGCGGCCCTGATTTCAAAGGCGTTTACAATATTTATAACCGTAGTCTCAACCTGTTCAATCCAAATGTTCAGGAAATTGAACCTATAATTGCTTTCGACGATATTAACAACCCGGAACTGGAAAATTACATTCGCAATGACGCTAAAATATTGCGTGAAGAACTGGAACTGGTCGAAGGTGTTTACCCCGAACTGGACGTAAATGAATATCTGGCAGGAAATCTTGCCCCGGTATTTTTTGGCAGCGCACTGTATAATTTTGGCGTTCAGGAATTACTTGATACTTTCCTGAAGATTGCGCCATTTCCGCGTCCCAGCTATACTGAAGAAAGAGAAGTAAAGCCTGACGAAGAAAAGTTCAGCGGGTTTGTCTTTAAAATCCATGCCAACATCGACCCGAACCACCGCAGCCGGATTGCGTTTGTGAAAGTTTGTTCCGGTCAGTTTGTACGGAATAACATGTACAAAAATGTACGGTTGGGGAAAACGTTCCGCATTTCAAGTCCGACTGCATTTATGGCTTCGCAAAAGGAAATTGTGGATGAAGCTTTCCCGGGCGATATTATTGGCGTGCCGGATACCGGCAATTTTATTATTGGCGACACGCTGACCGAAGGAGAAGATATCCATTTCAAAGGATTGCCAAGTTTCTCTCCTGAATTGTTCCGCTATATGGAAAATGCAGACCCAATGAAAACCAAACAGTTGAACAAAGGCATCGACCAGTTGATGGACGAAGGGGTGGCCCAGTTGTTTACCAGCCAGTTTAACGGACGGAAAATCATCGGAACGGTTGGACAGCTTCAGTTTGAAGTGATTCAATATCGTTTGGAACACGAATACACGGCTAAATGCCGTTTCGAAGTTTTATCGATGTACAAAGCCTGTTGGATTGAATGCGATGACCCGAAAAAACTCGACGAATTCAAAAAACGAAAACACCAGAAAATGGCCAAAGACAAACGGGGCCGCGATGTGTTTATGGCCGATTCGTCATTCATCCTCCAAATGGCACAGGACGAATTCAAAGATATCCGGTTCCATTTTACAAGCGAATTTTAAAAATACGATTAATCGTTTCTGGGAAAGAGGTTATCCGGACAACCAATCTTTTTTCTGAATATGTAACGAAGTTATTCTCCCTATTTCCTAATTTAGCAGAAATCAGAATATCGAATGGAAGCTTTATATAACAGCGATTTATTTTCATACGTTTTATTGCCCCTGATGATTTTCTTTGCGCGTATTACCGATGTAACTATCGGGACAATCCGCATTGTGATGGTTTCAAAAGGACAGAAGCTGGTTGCCCCGATCCTCGGCTTTTTTGAGGTCATCATTTGGCTAATAGCGATGAGTAAAATTGTTCAAAACATTGACAACTGGGTAGCTTATGTCGCATACGGGGCCGGTTTTGCCACCGGTAATTATATCGGGCTGATCATTGAAGAACGACTGGCAATGGGAATCGTTCAATTGCAAATCATCACCCGCAAAAGCGCCGATGTGCTGATCGGTAAACTAAAGGAAGCTGGCTATGGCATTACTTATCTCGAAGCACAGGGAGCCGTTGAACAGGTGGGCATCATTTATTCCATCATCAAACGGGCCGACATCCCGACGGTAATTGAAATAATCCGCACCTATAACCCACAGGCTTTTTACTCGATCGGCGATGTAAAATTTGTTAACAAAGATATTGCTTCGCCTACCCCACAATTGGGAGGAGTAATGCGAAGATGGAGAAAAGGGAAGTAGAATTTCGTCGCAAGAGAACTAATTGAGGAGTTTGGCCTGTGAATTTGACAACGTCATCTCAAAGAACATTTCTTTTTAAAAGGTCATTGTTTATCCCGACAATATTCATGAAACGGTATTACTTCAATTTTCATTTCTTCCTGCGAAAAACTATCTGATTGAGAAAGGGTCACGATGGTTCCTTTGTCCAGTTGGAACTTTTTCATTGCTTCGAACAAACCGGATGTTTCCCTTTGCAGGTTTTCGGTATCAAGTTCCAAACATACTTGTATGGCCTCGGCAATAACTCCTTTTTCCATGACCAGAAAATCGCACTCTCCCGAGCCTGAATAATAGAAAATATCTTTCGTTTTCTCCCTGATAAACAAAAAAATCAAATTTTCCAATTTATGCCCATCGTCACTTTTGAACCGGGGTGTTGTATTTTCGACCAGCCCGCTATCGATGGCATAAACCTTTTTAGGATAAACATTTTGCTTTTTCAAAGAGTAATCGAACATCGGGACAAACGACAATAAGTAACACTGTTCCAAATACGAAAAATATTCCAGGATAGTGGTAGTTGACGATATGCCAAAGTTGTTTTTTAATTTATTGCCGGTAATCCGGTTGCCAACGTTAGCCAGCAAAAAAAGGGTTAAGCGTTGCAAGGTGCGTACATCCCTTATATTGTAACGCACTGCAATGTCGCGTACCAATATGTCGTTGAGCAATGAAGTCAGTATCTCACTGTTTTTCCGTTTAAGATACTCGGGGAAACCGCCCTCTTTCATGTATGATAACGTAGCCTCTATACCGGGAGTTATTTGACGGAAACGGCAATATTCACTATATGAAAACGGGAAAAGCTCTTTGGTAATTTGCCTACCCGTGAGGCTCGACCCCAGTTCACTGCTCAATAGCGAAGCATTTGAACCGGTAACAAAAACACGGTAATTCTCGTCTAATTTCTGGCGCACATATCTTTCCCAGCCATTTACAAGCTGTATCTCGTCGAACATGAGTACAGAACTGCTACTTTCACCAATCAGCTTGTCCAGTTTATTAAAGTCGTCGGCGCCAAAATCATAAAGCCTCGGGTCATCAAAATTCAGATAAATGGCATCGGGAAATTTTTCTCTTAGCAATTGGAACAGCAATGTACTCTTTCCGCAACGGCGAATACCTGAAACAATCAATGCATGAGACTTCGAATCGGGCAACGATTGTATTTGCTCCCTCGCCATTCCTGTATCTTTCGACAGGATGTTTTCATGCTGATGTAGCAATATTTCCTTGAGAAATTCGATCTGTATCATGTCGTTACTCGTTGATTATAAAGACAAAAATAATAGTTTCCATTATTAATGGATAATAGTTTCCATTATTAATGGAAATTTTTGTTTGATTCTTTTGCCCTTCATTGTTATGTGAATTATAAATTCACTATTTAAAAGAGGCTGTCCTTCTAAAAAATTCTAAAATCCGCAATTCGCGTCACCCTGCCCCGAAATTTCAGGGTATTTAAGGGTCTGATTATTAGAAAGATGATATCCCGATGCTCGGGATCGGGATGACTCGATCCCAGGCTTTTGGACAGCCTCAGCCACGAGGAGTAATGCGAAGATGGAGAAAAGGAAAATAGGATTTAGTCGAAAGACTCAGAAATATTTGATTTTTTAATATTATTGTAACGACATTTTTTATTACTATATGCCCCGCCGAGACGTACCTCTCACCTTACAGGCGGGGCTTTTTTATTGTTTGATTTTCCCGATTCAATCCGATTTTCCGTATTTTTGGGCCATGACAAATCCGAATTCATATTTTCCGGCCGAATGGCTCGCACAAAGCGGCGTGCAGCTTACCTGGCCCGATGCACAAACCGACTGGGAACCAATACTCGATGAAGTTTTGCCGGTTTACTGGCAAATGGCCCGCGAAATTATGGCCCGCGAAAAATTACTTCTTGTATGTCGTAATAAAAATCTGTTGCCTTCATTTTTACAGACCGAAGATGAGAACCTGATTATTCGTGAAATGCCTTTGAACGATACCTGGGCGCGCGACCATGGGGCAATTACAATTATTGAAAACGGGAACCCGGTTTTACTGAATTTCCGGTTCAATGGCTGGGCAATGAAATTTGCCGCCTACCACGACAATCAGATAACACCCAATCTTTTCAAACAAAAAGCATTTCAGGAAGGAATTGAATTGCGTGATTTTTCATTTTTTACTCTCGAAGGCGGTGCCATTGAAAGCAATAATGCAGGTTGCCTGCTCACTACCAGCGAGTGCCTGCTTTCGAAAAACAGAAATGAGCATCTCAGTAAAAATGAAATAGAATTCATCCTGAAAAATACGTTTCATTCAGAAAAAATACTCTGGCTCGATCATGGTTTTCTTGCAGGCGACGACACCGATAGCCACATTGATACGCTGGTACGGTTTTGTTCGGAAGACACTATTGCATACGTAAAATGCAATGATCAGAGCGATATTCATTACCAAGCGCTGAAAAAAATGGAAGCCGAATTGCAGCAACTGACTGACCAGAACGGGCAACCGTTCAACCTGGTTCCGCTTCCGTTTCCTGATGCTGTTTACGAAGAAGATGGTCACCGGCTGCCTGCGACCTATGCAAATTTTCTGATTATAAATGAAGCCGTCCTGTTCCCTGTTTACGGCGTGAAACAAGATACTGAAGCAACTAAAATCATTGAGAAACTTTTTCCCGGCAGGAAGATCATTCCAATCAACAGTGTACCTTTGATTAAACAACATGGTTCGGTGCACTGCATCAGCATGCAGTTTCCCGAAGGGGTGATTTAAATTTTAAACAACGCAATATGAGCAGCAAAATAATAACTGTTGGCCTGATACAACAAACCAATACGTCAAATACTGACGTGAACAAACAGAAACTGGCAGCTAATATTGCCGATTGCGCCCGGCAGGGAGCTGAACTGGTGGTTTTGCAGGAGCTGCATAACAGCCTGTACTTTTGCCAGACCGAAAATGTAGACCTGTTTGAGTTGGCAGAGACCATACCCGGCCCATCGACCGAGTTCTATGGAGAGTTGGCAAAAAAATACAAAATTGTTTTGGTGACTTCGCTCTTCGAAAAACGAACTGCGGGCCTGTATCACAATACTGCTGTCGTTTTTGAGAAAGACGGCAGCATTGCCGGTAAATACCGAAAAATGCATATTCCCGATGATCCGGGTTTTTATGAAAAATTCTATTTCACACCCGGAGATCTGGGGTTCTCCCCCATTCAGACATCGGTTGGCAAACTCGGTGTGTTGGTTTGCTGGGACCAGTGGTACCCCGAAGCTGCCCGTTTAATGACCCTTGCAGGCGCCGAAATACTCATTTATCCTACCGCCATTGGTTGGGACCCACGAGATGCAGAGGATGAAAAAACGCGACAAAAAGATGCATGGATTACCATTCAGCGTTCACATGCAGTTGCCAATGGGCTTTCCGTTGTCAGTGTCAACCGGGTCGGATATGAAGCCGATTCTTCCGGAAGTTCAAAAGGTATCCAATTCTGGGGCAGCAGCTTTATTTGCGGTCCGCAGGGCGAATTTTTGGCACAGGCTGACAATAGCAATGAACAGAATCTGATTGTAAAAGTCGACATTTCGCGTTCGGAAGATGTGCGCCGCATCTGGCCTTTTCTTCGCGACCGGCGTATTGAAAATTACGACGGACTAACAAAGAGGTTTCTGAACGACTAATCAACTTTAAACCGTTCACTATTTTTCCTGTTGCGGAACCTTTACCAGTTTACTCACGTCATAACCGCGTTGCCGGGCATTTTCAACCAGACTTTGATAAGTCGCTTCATCCATTTGCGGGCTTCGGCTTAAAATCCACAAATACTTGTCGCTGGAACTGCCAATCAGTACATGCTGGTAATTTTCATCAAGTTCCAGCACATTGTATTCGGCATAGAAAATCCAGAAAAAAGCAACTTTTAAATTCGCCGGTTTCGATAGATCAGGAATTTTTGCTTTGCCTTCAGCAACTGATATTTCGCCGTCAAGACTTTCTTTCCGGCCCTGGTTCAACACTTTAATTTTACCATCGGGGCGCTTCGAATAGGTTGCAGTTACCCCGACCAGCCCTTTCTCGAACGAATGCGGAAAACGGGCAATTTCGTACCACGTTCCCAAATAACGGTCAAGATCAAGTTCTTTTACTGTAGTTTTATCAATCATCTGGCTTTTAGTATCGGTACAACTAAAAAAAGATGTAAAAATCAGAAGAAATGTAAAAAAAATCGGACGCATAACTTTGTTTTTTTTCGATTTAATCAAAGTTAATTATTTAATATGGTTCTCCTGATGCGAAAATCATAAATAACGGAGCATATTTTCTATGTGACTCTGGGTTTCCTTATGGTAAAGAGAAACACAGTTTTCAAACTATGTTGTATATTTGATTTCAGAAAACAACCATTTTATTCCTTCATCTCATGAACAACAAAACTGTTATTGAAATTAGCCAGCTACGTAAAAGATATGGGAAGAAAGAAGTGCTGCAAGGAATTGATCTGACGATTAGTCCAGGAAAAATTATTGGTTATATTGGTCCCAATGGAGCCGGAAAATCGACCACTGTAAAAATTCTGTGTGGTTTAATTACTGACTTTCAGGGCGAAATTACGATGCTGGGTAAAAACCTCCGGACCGATAGTCTTGAGATAAAAAAACAGATCGGTTACATTCCCGAAAATGCTTCGCTATACGAATCGCTTACCCCAATCGAATTTATGGGGTTTTTAGGCGAAATGCGCGGAATGGAAGCAGAACGAACCCGAGAAAAAGCGGAAGCGCTACTTGACATCTTCGAAATGAAGCCTAATGCAAATCAGCGGATTGCAACATTTTCGAAAGGAATGCGACAAAAAGTACTGATATGTTCGGGACTCATCCACAACCCGGATATTGTTTTCATGGACGAGCCGCTTTCGGGGCTCGATGCCAATTCCGTAATTATGGTGAAAGAAATGCTCACCCAGATTGCCCGTGACGGAAAGACCATTTTTTACAGCTCGCACCTGATGGATGTGGTAGAGAAAATATCACACCGTATTATTTTAATCGACAATGGGAAAGTCATTGCTGACGGATCGTTTGATGAATTGAAGCAGCTATCGAATGATGAAAACCTCGAAAAAATGTTTACACGGTTAACCGGAAATACGGGACATGGGGAAAAAGCCGGGGCATTTATCAACGCTTTCGAAAAATAGGCTATGATCAATTTTATTCTTTCCTTGTTCAGCCCTTTCCGTCGTTTTATCGAAACGATGGGAGCCGATTACAATCAGTTTATTTCAATACTGAAACTAAAACTGACACAAGACGACCGTCGTGTGACAGGTTTAACGAAAACAAAAGATCAGAACCATGTGAAGATGTTAGTCAAACAATCTTTTTCACAGATATTCATGGGACTGATTTTTATTATAATTCTGGGTACCATCAAGTCGCCTTTCACATATTTTTATTTTGCCCATCTGCTCGTGATGATATTAATGGCCATGATGATTGTTTCCGAATTCACAACGATCTTGTTCGACACAAGCGAGAATACAATTATTCAACCTCTTCCAATCAAAGGAAATACCATTGGGTTGGCTCGCAGCGCCCATGTTTTCATTTATCTGACCATGATGGCCTTTAATCTTTCTGTGCCATCGTTTATTGTGGCAATCTTTAAATTCGGAATTGGTTCAGCTTTGGCATTTGTCTTTACCATTTTTCCGAATGTATTATTCACCTTGTTCTTGTCGAATATCTTGTATTTGGTTATCATGCGCATAGCCAGTGGCGAACGGCTGAAAAGCATACTGATGTATTTCCAGATCATCGTTGCCATTCTGTTTATGGCCGGCTACCAATTGGGTGTAAATATGATTGACCGATCAGTTATTACAAACATGGTTTTACCTGTTCACTGGTACACATTTTTTATTCCTCCTGCATTCTTTTCCGGATTCATTGAAGCAATATCTACACAGAATTTCGATCTCCAACATTTTATTTTTATTACTGAAGCATTAATTGTACCTGCCATTGCCATTTATTTAACCGGGAAATATCTGACTCCGGTATTTAACCAAAAATTAATGGATCTGGAACAAGGAGACCGGACTTCAAAAGTAAAAGCAGAGAATACGAGGGAAAATCTTTGGTTCCGAACGATGGAGTCGCTGTTTGTTTATTCAGCAGAAGAAAAAGCCGCATTTAAACTGATGTGGAAAATGACCGGGCGCGAACGCATTCTAAAACAAACACTACTCCCGTCTATTGGATACATCCTGTTCATGATTGTAGTACCAATTTTCAGCAAAGGGTTTAGTTTCTCTACGCTGGTTGAAAGCGACAAATTTTTGTTGGTTTTATATGTCTTTATTATTGTTGCCGTCACACTACCCGGCGCTCTGCTTACAGGCAACAATCAACATGAAACATGGATATTTAAGTCGATACCGCTGTCTACTCCTGCCATTTTCTTTAAAGGAAGCATAAAAGCAGCTTTTGTGCGGTTTTTTATTCCGCTTTATTTGATGGTAGGCACAGTTGTTTGTTCAATCTGGGGTATTCGTGTTTTGCCCGATGTCTTGATTGCATTACAGGTTATCTATTTGTTTACTATACTGCATTACTATTTGCAGCATTTGGGATTCCCTTTCAGTATGGAGAAAGTCACTTTGCAGGGAAGTACTTCCTTATTAAAATTTCTCATCATAACGATACCTACAGTGGCACTTGGTTTTTTCCATTGGTTTTTACTGCACCACTGGTTCAGTTTTGCAAACCTGATGCTGATTCCACTCTATGCCGGAGCAATTCTATATGTAAACAGGATATTTGTTTATAAAAAAATCACATGGCAAAAAGTCGACCAGATGAATAGTTATTCCTGAGTTGTTATCCACAAGGTGACTTGAGCCGCCCTGTAAATAACAGTGATTCCTTCGCTAAAAATATTTGTTAACTTTGGAACTCGAAAAAATACAATCATGGAATTAAATTTACTGACCGCTATTTCGCCAATCGACGGGCGTTACCGTTCAAAAGTTGAAAACCTTCAGAATTATTTCTCCGAATATGCCCTGATAAAATACCGGGTAATCACTGAAATTGAATATTTCATCGCCTTGTGCGAGTTGCCATTGCCACAACTCAGTAGTTTCGACAAATCGAAATTCGCCGCGCTCCGGAAAATTTATGCTGATTTTTCAGTGGCAGATGCCCGGCGTGTAAAAGACGTTGAAAAAGTGACCAATCACGATGTAAAAGCCGTTGAATATTTCATCAAGGAAGAATTCGACAAACTGGGAATTTCGGCAGACAAAGAGTTTATTCATTTCGGACTGACTTCGCAAGACATTAACAATACAGCCGTTCCAAAATCCATTCAGGATGCGCTGGAAATAGAATATTACCCGGCAATGGCTGAACTGACTGCAAAACTGGAAGAGTTGGCCGACGAATGGACCGACATTCCCATGCTGGCAAAAACCCACGGACAACCGGCTTCCCCCACCCGGCTGGGAAAGGAAATCCGCGTATTTGTTGAACGAATAAAAGAGCAAATCAGCCAACTAAAAAGTATTTCTATCGATGCCAAATTTGGCGGGGCAACCGGGAATTACAACGCGCATCATCTTGCTTACCCCGAAATTAACTGGGACGAATTCGGAACTAAATTTTTGAAAAACTATTTGGGGTTGAAACGTTCAAGATACACCACCCAGATCACCAATTACGACAATCACGCAGCCATTTTCGATGCGATGAAACGTATCAACAATATTATCCTCGATTTAGACCGCGACATGTGGACATACATTTCGATGGAATATTTCAAGCAAAAAATTAAAAAGGGTGAGATTGGTTCGTCGGCCATGCCACACAAGGTAAACCCGATTGACTTCGAAAATTCGGAAGGAAACATTGGCCTTGCCAATGCGCTGTTCGAGCATCTGGCCGCCAAATTGCCGGTATCGCGTTTGCAGCGCGACCTCACCGACTCGACGGTTCTCCGCAACATCGGCGTCCCGCTGGCACACACGCTGATTTCAATTAACTCGACCATGCGCGGACTGAACAAGCTATTGCTGAACAAAGACGCAATTGATGCCGATCTGGATAAAAACTGGCCTGTAGTTGCCGAAGCCATTCAGACGATCCTGCGCCGTGAAGGTTACCCAAACCCGTACGAGGCTTTGCTGAACCTGACCCGTGTAAATACCAAAATTGACCAGCAGGCCATTCATACATTTATTGACACGCTTGAAATCAGCGATGAATTGAAAGTACGGCTGAAACTGATTAGTCCTCACAATTATACGGGGATTTATTAGTAACCAGACACTACAACAATGATATGAAATTTGGAAAAACGATAAAACTATTCTTGATTGATGGAGACACAAACGGGAGACTGACTTGTGAATTGTCAAATTGGACAGGTAAAGCCTATAAACTTCCTCGTAACTCGATTAAAATTTGCACCGATAGACCAGAGATACAGACAACTGGAGTTTACATGCTATTGAATAAAAGTGCGGATTTGTCTGAAAAAGGACAATTGTACATTGGAGAGGCTGAAAATATTTTTAATCGAATTACACAGCATATAAAAGAAAAGGATTTTTGGAATGAGACGATTGTGTTTATAAGCAAGGACGATAATTTAAATAAAGCACACATAAAATATTTGGAAAATAGACTTCATGAGATTGCATCTTCAGCAAACCGATACGAACTGATTAATAACCAAAAACCAACACAATCGAGTATTTCCGAGTCTGATAAAGCAGAAATGGAAGAATTTTTATCAAATATTTTGACTTTGGTTAGCACTCTTGGATACAATGCCTTTGAGCAGATTAGACAAGTTGATACTAAAGTGCAGTCCGATAATGACGAAGATTTATTTTACATTACTGCCGTACGAGGAGCAAATGGAATAGGCAAAACAACAAACGAAGGTTTTGTAGTTTTTGAAAATTCACAAGTTGCTGACCCAGTAACAAATTCTTATCCTAAAACAATGCAAAAACTTCGGGATACATTGATTTCTGAGGGAGTTATTATTATGGATAAAGACAAAATGATTTTAAAGCGAGATTATTTATTTAGCAGTTCGTCTTCGGCTGCAATGATAATAATGGGTAGGAGTGCAAATGGATTGACTGAATGGAAAATGAAATCGGGAAAAACATTACAAAACTTTGAAACAGGAGAAAATAATTAACGACCGCCAAACGTTATGGTACATAATATCCGGTTCATGAAAGACTCTGCAATTTCACTAAGATATTTGGAATTCAGAAAAGACCTGTTATCTTTGGAGATAACTTTTCGCACATGACGAGACAAATAATATTTCATGGAGACTACTTCACCGACTTTTATAAAGAGCTGGATATAAAGGTCAAACAGAAAGTTCAGTATGTACTTGACTTGATAAGGCAGGTTGACAGAGTTCCGGAAAAGTTTTTATCTCCTATGACAGGATACGATGGACTTTATGAAATACGAATTGAATACCAATCAAATATTTACCGGGTATTCTGTTGTTTTGACGAAGGAAAGCTGATTATTCTATTTAATGGTTTTCAAAAAAAGACACAAAAAACACCAATGAATGAGATTGAAAAGGCAATGAGGATAAAAAAGGAGTATTTTGAATCTAAAAAATAAAAACATGACTGATTATAAAGGAATAAAAACATTTGATGAACTCATAGAAAAAGAACACGGCAAAATTGGGACTGAAAGCCGAAATGAATATGAAGAAGGCGCTCAAATGTTCATCGTAAGCGAGATGCTTAAGGAAGCAAGAAAAACTGCGAATATGACCCAAGAACAACTTGCGATAAAAGCAGGAACCAAGAAAAGCTATATTTCAAAAATTGAAAACGCTAAAGGCAATATTCAATTATCGACACTGATTCGGATTTTCGAGAAAGGTCTAAATAAAAAAGTAGGCCTGACATTTTTGTAACCAATTACACACCATAATAACATCAGCTACCCGCAAATTCGGCAGCAATGGTTTTCGGTGTGTGTCTTTCCGCTCAGTCCCATAGTAATCGGGATTGACCGGAAATCTTCTGCAAATGCCCACTGCGTATAGTTCCGAACTCTTTAGGGCATTTAAAAAGACGCTACATAAATCCAAATGAGTGATAACACGACGGCATAACAAAAAACCAGCACATGAAAGATTTTATGAACATACTGCGGCGATTCATTCCTCCTTACAAAAGCCGCTTAATATTGAATTTCCTTTATAATATTCTGTCTGCATTATTTACCGTTTTTTCGGTGATGATGATGATTCCGATACTGGATATCATTTTCGAAACATCGAAAGAAGTAAAAACGCTGGTCGACTGGTCGCTAAATCTTGACGCGATAAAAAACAATGCCTATTATTACGTCACCTACGTTAAAAACGTATACGGACCAGGAGCAACTTTACTTATTGTTGGCGTGTTTGTAATTTTTGCAACCATGCTTAAAGTTGCATTCGCTTACATGGCGGCCTACGAAGCAGTGTACATCCGAAATGGCGTGGTAAAAGACATCCGTCAACAGATATATTATAAAATCCTGCGACTGGCCATGCGCTTCTTTTCCGACGAACGAAAAGGCGATATCATGGCCCGGATTACCGGTGATGTTACCGAGGTCGAAAATTCAATCATGTCGTCGCTCGACATGTTCCTGAAAAATCCGATCATGATCCTTGTCTTGCTTATTTCGTTGCTGGTTATGAGCCCGACAATGACCCTTTTCATTTTCCTGTTATTGCCCATTGCGGGTTTTATCATTGGTCGTGTGGGACGATCGCTGAAAAAAGTATCGCGCGAAGGACAGGATCAGATGGGCGTTTTACTGACCATTATCGAAGAGTCACTGAGTGGTTTGCGGATTATCAAAGCATTTAATGCTGAAAAGAAAATGGATGCCCGTTTCAATGACGAACTGTATCAGTACCGTTCGATAATGAACCGGTTGATGCGCCGCCGCGAGCTGGCCCACCCGATGAGCGAATTTCTGGGAACCATCGTCATGGTGGTGGTCGTTTGGTTTGGCGGAACCCTTATCCTGGGAAAAAACAGTGAACTTTCGGGCCCTGAATTTATCGCCTACCTGGGAATTTTCTACCAGATTATCAATCCTGCAAAAGCATTTACAACTGCGCTTTACAGCATACAAAAAGGGCTGGCAGCCATGGACCGCATCGACATGATACTGAAAGCAGAAATTACCATCTCTGAACTGCCCAATGCCCGCCAAATAGAAACCTTGCAATCGGAAATCGAATACCGGAATATAACTTTTGCATACGAAGAAAAACTGGTATTGAAAAATGTATCGCTCAGTATTCCGAAGGGGAAAACAGTTGCACTGGTAGGCCAGTCGGGAAGCGGTAAAACCACTTTCGTCGACTTGTTGCCCCGTTTTTATGATGTAACCGAAGGTGGTATTTTTATCGACGGAACCGATATTCGCCAATTGAAATTGCACGACCTGCGCGACCTGATGGGTAATGTGAACCAGGAAGCCATCCTGTTTAACGACAGCATTTACAACAACATTGCTTTTGGCGTTGAAAACACGACAAAAAAGGAAGTTATTGCTGCCGCGAAAGTTGCCAATGCACACGATTTTATCATAGAAACAGAAAATGGATACGACACCATGATCGGTGACCGGGGCAGTAAACTGTCGGGCGGACAGCGCCAACGACTGAGTATTGCCCGTGCCATTTTGAAAAATCCGCCGATACTGATCCTGGACGAAGCCACTTCGGCGCTCGACACCGAATCGGAACGTCTGGTGCAGGATGCGCTCGAAAACCTGATGAAAAACCGTACCTCGCTGGTTATCGCACATCGCCTGTCAACCGTGCGCAATGCCGACCTGATTTGCGTTTTCCACGAAGGCAAGATTGTTGAACAGGGAACCCACGACGAACTGATTGAACGAAACGGCCGCTACAAACGCCTGCACGAAATGCAGATGTTCTAACCCGGTGAAACTCTGTATACAAACTCCGTGTGGTAAAAATATTATTAACCACAGAGGGGAAAAGAGTTAATCACAGAGCCACAGAGAAAGCTATTTTAGTTTCGCGCCAAAAATCTCTTTGAATTTCTTCAGCTTTGGAACAATCACAATCTGGCAATACGCTTTGGTTGAGTTGTTTTCAAAATAATCCTGGTGGTAATTTTCAGCCTTGTAAAACTTTTTTAAAGGCGATATTTCGGTCACTACGGGTTTGTTGAAAACATTCGAGTCGTTCAGTTCCTTTTTGTAACGTTCGGCGATTTTCTTCTGTTCTTCGGAATGGTAAAATAGTACCGAGCGATATTGCGTGCCAACATCGGCTCCCTGACGATTCAAAGTGGTTGGATCATGAGTCGACCAAAATACTTCGAGCAACTCGCGAAAACTGATCACCGCCGGATTAAATTCAATCTGAATTACTTCAGCATGGCCGGTTTCACCCGAACAAACATCGTCGTACAGCGGGTTATCCATGGTTCCGCCGGAATAACCCGAAGAAACTTCTTCTACCCCTTTTAAACTTTTAAAAATAGCTTCGGTACACCAAAAGCAGCCTCCGCCAAATGTTGCAGTTTCCATATTTCCGGCTTTATTGTCGTTTTCTGAAATATTTATTGCGATCAAGGTTATCAAAATACTGGTCATCATTATTCCTGAATAGAATTTGTTTTCCTGCTAAAAGCGAATCGCTGTACCATCTTTTTCTCAAGCTCCCAAAAAAAACGGAACTGCCCCAATGCTGCCCCGAATAAAATAAGGAGTACCTGATAAATCGGGGTAATAAGTAAGATACTGAGAAGCAGACGAAGTGAAAATGGCAAAGAATCATCAAAACCAACCAGCCCGAAAAGTTGTTTTTTTACCCAAAGTGCACTACTCCCGGTAATACTAAACACAAAAAAAATAATCAGCAACTGAAAATTTGATTCTATATTCCATCTGTTTTTTAAACGTCGAAGCATAATAGCCTGTCTTTTTATTTAAAGCAATAACAGATAAAGGTGTAAATAGTTTGATTTCGCATCGATGCCGGATACCCGGATTTTAGATACTGGTTATTGCTTGCTGTGTTGCTGAGCCCGTTGAAGCATGGAATTTAGATATTGGTCATTTCATTTTTTAATGTACGAAACAGGAACTTCAGGCAGGTTTTCCAACCCGTAAAATACATTGATGATTCCAACTTTTTGAAAACTGAAAATTTCTCCGGCGCTGATTTCTCTTTCAAACACCAGTCCTTCTTCCAAAAGCTGCATCCTGCGGGTCCCGTTGAGCAACGGAACAGAAGGGGTCCACCATTTTTGACCATCGTAAAAAATGAGATTACCAATTGAGCAATCGGCAACAAGTCCGTTTTTTACGATGATAATCTCATCACAACCTTCCCTTTTTTCAAAAAGCTGATTGATCGGTTCTCGGCTGACAAATTTGTAACTGTACTCTATTTGGTCATCAACTACCACTTTCAGACTTTGTATGCTGCGAAGCCGGTGAGGAATAAATTCAATTTTTTCTATTTCTTCGGAATAAATGATCCGGCACCGGTACAATCCCTGCCTGAATTCTTCCGGGATGCAAATGATGTTTTCCAGGCTCAATTCTTCCGAAATTCCGAAAATTGCATGCCGTGCATTGTTGAAACGCAGGTTGTGATATTTCAGGTTGAAAAGTATCCCGTTTTCAAGTTTTATAGTTTCAAGTAGCTGGAACATAGATTTTTTGAATCAGTTCGTTGTATTCGCTTTCGCAATCGCTTAAAAAAGTAATGCCACCACCGCTTTTAAAAATCAAGCCTTCGTTGGTTTGTTCAATGTAGCGGATAAGCACACAGCTATCGAGATTTTTTTCATCGAAAATGCCGAAAATGCCGGTATAGTAGCCTCTTTCGTATGATTCGACCGCTTTGATAATTTCGACGGTTTTCTTTTTCGGCGCCCCGCAAATTGATCCGGCCGGAAGCATTTTGGCAATGATCGTGCCGATATTTTCAGCATAATCGGCTGGTAATTTCCCGGTGATTTTCGAGCTCATCTGGAGCAGTTCGCCCCGGTTGTTTTTAATACGGTCGATATACCGGAATTTTTCCACCGAAACATTCTCAGCAACAAGGCTCATGTCGTTGCGTATCAGGTCGACAATTGTGTTGTGTTCAGCCAGTTCCTTCGGGTCTTTCAACAGGATTTCCTTCGCATCGGGAAACGACGCGTCAATGGTGCCTTTCATCGGGTACGAGGAAATTATTCCGTCGTTGATGCGGATAAAAATCTCAGGAGAAAAACACACAAAACGGTCTTTCAGAAATAGTTTATACAAAGCATGGCTGCGGTAAAAAATATCCTCAAACCCCAGGTTGGTAACGACCCTACTCGGAAAAGTAAGGTTTAACAAATAGGTATTTCCGTTGTGAATTTCCTTCTGCACTTTGTAAAAAGCATCATTGTAACGCTCTGCCGTAATGCTTTCTGTTTCCCAAAGAAAAGGTTTGTTTTCAATTTCTTTTTCCTGAAAGTTGCGATGAAAGGGTGTTTGCCAGAGAATTTCATCAGAAGAACCTTCCATCCTGAATAACCGTGGTTTCTGAAAATCGAAGTCGATCAGAAAAGCAAATGCTTCACCCGCTTTCCCGCGGCGATTCATTTCTTCAATAAAATATCTTTTAATCTCCGACATGCAGGCAAAGATAAAATCAATATATAAGATACCAAATCAGATACTCAGACAATCAAACCTATAAACATCAGGCAATCTAAAATATCAGGCATCGGAATTCTATCTCTGTAATTGGCTGAAATGTGTTAATTTCGCTGATGAAAGTCAACGTTAATCCCGCTTGCTCCCGTTTAATTTGTACTAAAAATTTTCAGTTATGACATTCCTTCAAAATGACAAACTATTTAGCCTGAAATGGTTTAAAAGTTACAGCCTGATTGTTTTAGGTTCCTTTATCCTGGCGGTTGGTTTTGTGTTTTTTATTTCGCCGCACAGAATAGTGCCCGGAGGTGTTTACGGTATCGCCATTGTCGTTCACTACCTTTCGCAAGGCTGGTTTTCATTTTGGCCCGACGGTATTCCGATCGGGTTATTTGGATTGGTAATGAATATTCCGTTGACTTTTGCAGGAATAAAAATACTAGGACCGCGCTTTGGTGTGAAAACGGTCGTCGGCTTTGTGCTTTCATCCGTTTTCATGGACGTAATCACCTATTTTCGCGAAGTAGGCGATGCCCCGCTGGTCACCGATGTTTTGCTTTCATGTGTGTTTGGCGGCGTGCTGATCGGCTTCGGGCTGGGACTTATTTTTAAATCGCGGGCCACTTCCGGAGGTTCTGATATTATTGCCATGATCATTGCAAAATACACCGGCTTGCAACTTGGACAACTGATGATTTATGTTGATTCGGTCATTGTCTTGCTCGGATTGGCAGCTTTCCATGATTGGCAAATACCGCTGTACTCGTGGGTGGTAATTTATATTACCGGAAAAGCAATCGACATGACCCTCGAAGGGGGAAATTACCACAAAGCTTTGCTTATTATTTCAGAAAAACACCAGGAAATAAGAGATAAAATTTTGTTTGATCTCGAACGCGGAGGTACCTACCTGAAAGGAGAAGGACTGTATACAGGAAAAGAAAAGCAAATCATTTACACAATTGTCAGCCGACGCGAAGTCGCCATTCTGGAAGAATACATCAGCAAAATTGATCCCGATGCATTCATCACGATAATGGAAACCAACGAAATATTGGGAGAAGGCTTTCAGTCGCTAAAACATAAAATGGAAAGTTGATCTTTCGAATCAATTCGTTTTTTGTAAATTTAAAGCTCATTGGAGTTGATATAAAATTTGTCATGAAACGAATATCTTTTTTATTGCTATTGTTCTTGCTTTTAGCAGGTCCGGCGGGACTGAAGGCTCAAAAAGTAGGGTTGGTTTTAAGCGGTGGCGGCGCCAAAGGTCTCGCCCATATTGGGGTGATTAAAGCGCTGGAAGAAAATAATATTCCGATTGATTATGTAGCCGGAACCTCGATGGGAGCCATTGTGGCCGGACTGTATGCTGCAGGTTTCAGTGTCGAAGAAATGGAGAAACTCTTCAAATCGGAACAATTTAAGTTCTGGACAACCGGCGAAATTCAGGAAGAATACCGGTATTTCTTTCGAAAACTGGAAGAAACCCCTGCGTGGCTCTCCATGGAGATGAAAAAAGAAGATGACAAACTGAGAGTTTTACCGCCTACCAATATCATTCCCGAAGAGCAAATGGACTTTGCTTTTATGGAACTGTTTTCATCGACTAACGCGGTATGCAATTACGATTTCAACAATCTTTTTGTGCCTTTTCTATGTATTGCAACCGATGTGCACAACAACCGGGAGATCGTTCTGCGCAGCGGCGATATGGGCGAAGCAATACGGGCCTCCATGACATTTCCTTTTTACTTTAAGCCGATCGAAATTGACGGTAACCTGGTTTTTGATGGTGGAATAGTAAATAATTTTCCGGCTGAAAATATGAAAGAGGTTTTCAATCCCGATTTTATGATCGGCCATAATGTGTCGAACAATGCCGACAAACCGGAAGAGGATGACCTGATGGCCCAGCTTCAAAACCTGATCATGCAGAAAACGGATTATCAGATTAAAGCTCAGGACGGTGTTTTTCTGGAATCTACATTTTCGGATGTTGGGTTGCTCGATTTTAAAAAGATTGACCAGATTGAAGCCAATGGGTACAAAACCGCCCTTTCGATGATCGACTCCATCAAATCGCGTGTTCCGCGGAGGGTTTCCATGGATGATGTAACCAAACGCCGCGCCCATTTCAATTATCGCAAACCACAACTTATATTCAAAAATATTCAGGTTGAAGGCGTTTCTGATGCCATGCAACGTAAGTTCATTATCCAGAGCCTGAAACACCGCTCAGTAGTTGTGGAACTGGACGATCTCAAAAAAGAATATTTCAAGCTGGTTGCCGACCCGCAAATCAAGTCAATCCGGCCCATATCGAGGTACAATGCCGAAAGTGGCTACTTCGACCTTCATTTAAAAGTCACTCCTGAAAAACCCATGGAAATTAAATTCGGAGGCAATGTCTCGACCAAACCGGTAAACCAGGGATTTGTCAGTCTCGACTACATGATTTTTAAGGACCGGGCGTATACCCTGAGTTCAAACATGTACTTCGGCCGCTTTTACAGTTCGTTCCTGGTGGGCGGACGAATTGATTACCCGACCTCCCTGCCGTTTTACGTTTCCGCTTATATGAGCCTTAACCGCTGGGATTTTTATTCGAGCAGTACCGAGTTTGTTTTTGAAGATGTGCGTCCGCCGTACATTATTCAGGAAGAGACCAATTTCCGTTCAGAAATAGGTTTTCCGTATAAAAACAAAGGGAAATTCACCGTAGGGGCTGCCTTTTCCAATTCATCGGATGAATATTATCTGAAAGAGTCGATAAAACGATCGGACACTCCCGATAATACACTGTTCAATTCGTTCATTACCAAAATGTGCTTTGAACAGAATTCACTCGATTACAAACAGTTTGCCACCGAAGGAGTGCTTTCAGGTTTTTCGTTAAACTATATCACCGGAAATGAAAGAAACAGACCGGGAACTACTTCTAACAGTTTAACGGAATCAAAAGACAAGCAAAATTTTTATTTACTGAAAGGGCATTACAGTAAATATTTTAACAGCAAGCAACGGCTGACGTATGGAATTACGGCGGAAGGAGTTTACAGTAACCGGAAAGTATCGAATAATTTTGTATCGACATTGCTTTTTGCCCCTGCATTCGAACCTCTGCCGCATAGCAAAACTGTTTTCCTGAATCATTACCGGGCAAATAAGTATCTGGCAGTCGGTGCAAAAGGTATCTTCAAACTCGGCGACCAGTTGCATTTTCGCCTCGAAGCGTATGGATTTGTGCCCATCCGGTCGATACTGGAAGTAGAAGACTACAAGGCACAATACAATCCGTCGAGATATTCAAATATTAATTTTATCGGAGCGGCAGCAGCAGTTTACCACACCAAACTGGGACCAATCAGTCTTTCGCTGAATTATTACGACAAGGAAGACACCAAGCTGTACGCCTTGCTGAATTTCGGATACATCCTGTTTAACAAGAAGGGATATTGATGAGGAAAGCGCTAAATTGTTGAATTGTCAAACGGTTGTTCAAATGAGTCTTATACTGGATTGAATGATTCATCACACAGTATACTTCGTAAATCGTAAATTTTTAATACTGGCTGCCAGTAACTGCTCACCAAATTTGCAGCATATTTTTTTTCACCTGAGCTTTCTCATATTTATTCCGCTCAAAAACTTTTCTTTTTACAGGCTTGTTACAAATCAGGCAGATTGATACAAATAAGTATATTTGTTACTTCTGAAAAATAATAAATTAACGACAGGATGATAAGAAGAAGAATAACCGTATTTTCAGTTTTGGTACTGATGATGACCTGGAGTGTTCAGGTTTCGAATGGATGTACCAATTTTTTAATTACCAAAGGCGCATCGGTTGATGGCTCGACCATGATTACCTATGCCGCCGATTCGCACGTGTTGTACGGCGAATTATATTACCAACCTGCGGCCGACCATGCACCGGGTGCCATGCGCGATGTTTACGAATGGGACACCGGTAAATTCATGGGACGTATCCCCGAAGTTGCACATACGTACAGTGTTGTTGGCAACATGAACGAATTTCAGTTGGCTATCGGTGAAACCACCTATGGAGGCCGCGAAGAACTTGCCAAACAGGAAGGCGCCATCATAGACTACGGAAGCCTCATATACATTGCTCTTCAGCGGGCCAAAACTGCCCGTGAAGCCATCAAGGTAATGACCGACCTGGTTGAAACATTTGGCTATGCAAGTTCGGGCGAATCATTCTCGATCAGCGACCCCGAAGAAGTGTGGATTCTGGAAATGATTGGAAAAGGCAACGGCGAAAAAGGCGCTGTTTGGGTAGCACAACGTGTTCCCGACGGTTATATTTGCGGTCATGCCAACCAGGCGCGCATTACGACTTTCCCAATGAATGATCCCAAAAACTGTATTTTTGCAAAAGATGTCATTTCGTTTGCCCATGAAAAAGGCTGGTTCGAAGGAAAAAACAAAGATTTTAGCTTCTCAGATATATATGCCCCGGTCGACTTTGGCGGTGCCCGTTTTTGCGATGCCCGCGTGTTTGCCGGCTTCAATAAAGTTGCTTCAGGAATGGATAAATACGCCAATTACGCGAAAGGTATTGTAGAACATGGCGGCGAGAATAATTTTCCAACCAATCGTATGCCTTTATGGGTGAAACCCGATAAAAAAGTTTCGGTGAAAGACGTGATGGAAATGATGCGCGACCACTACGAAGGAACCGAACTGGACATGACGAAGGATGTGGGTGCAGGCCCTTATTCTCTTCCCTACCGCTGGCGTAACATGACATGGAAAGTTGATTCGGTGGGCTATTGCCACGAACGGGCCATCTCGACCCAGCAAACCGGTTTTTCGTTTGTTGCCCAAAGCCGCAACTGGCTTCCTGCACCAATCGGAGGTATTCTTTGGTTTGGAGTAGACGATACGTACAGCACCTGTTATGCTCCCATGTATTGCGGCATCACCAATACGCCTGAATGTTTCAAGGTTGGAAACGGCGATATGCTCACCTTTTCCGAAACCTCAGCATTCTGGACGTTCAACCAGACAACCAACTGGGCGTACACACGCTACAGCGACATGATCCCGTACATCCGGGCCAAACAGGCCGATCTGGAAGGCAAATTCATCGCCTACACTTCCGCAGTTGACCAGGCTGCCAAAAGCATTTACGACACACAGGGAGAAGTTGCCGCCCGCCGGTTTCTGACTGATTATTCGACAAATCAGGCCAACGGTATGACTTCGGAATGGAAAAAACTGTATCAGTACCTTTTGGTAAAATACATGGACGGGAATGTAAAAAAGGAGAAAGACGGCAAATTCGAACGAAATGAATGGGGCGTGCCCGTCGGTCCCGATCATCCCGGCTACCCGGAATGGTGGTACCGAATTATTGTTAACGCCACCGGCGACCACTTCAAAACAATAGGCGGCGGCCATTAAAAAGTAAATTCCAATAAAATCGGATAGAAAAAGCTTGTGAGACTCACAGGCTTTTTTTGTGACCAACTCACAGGTCTGATAATCCGTTTAATTCTCTATTTTCGCCACTCAATTGTAAAAACAGATGGTTCATCGATTTTGAGAACAGTTCTCCGTCCGTAAAAATTACTTTTGCCCGCCTAAACATTTTATGAGGTTTGTTCCTTATTGGGAAAGAAAAGATGAAACGAAAAGGCCGGATCATATTTACCATTTTATTGATATTTATTATTGGAGGAATTGCAGTTATGAAGATAAGCCCCGGATTTGGAGGAAGAATAAAAGGAGAACGTTTGGAACGAATAAAAAAGTCGCCGAATTTCAGGGACGGAGTTTTTCAAAACCCGGTACCAACCGATGTTCAGGGCGAAAATTTTTCATTCTGGAAAGTGATGCGTGAATTTACCCGGAAAGCAGAAGGACGAACACCCGAAAAAGCGATACCGGCAATTCCCATTGACAAAAACACATTCAGCAAAGAGAACAAAGGTATCCGTGTTAACTGGCTGGGACATTCAACTACTTTAATTGAAATTGACGGGGTGATTATTCTAACCGACCCGGTTTTCAGCGAACGTACGTCTCCTTTCTCTTTCGTTGGCACCAAGCGTTTCGATTCTACTTTTCATTACGATATAGAAAACCTGCCCCAACCTGATCTGGTTATCATTTCGCATGACCATTACGACCACCTCGACCGCAAAACCGTGCTCAAACTGAAAGGCAAAAATGTGCATTTTGTAATGCCTTTGGGCGTAGGAGCGCATTTCGACCGCTGGGGATTTTTGCCTGATCAATATACCGAGCTCGACTGGAACGGTGAATTTTTGTGGCAAGGTAAACTGAAGATTACAACTACTCCGGCCCGTCATTTCACCGGTCGCGGACTGACCGATCGTTTTAAAACACTCTGGGCTTCGTGGGTTCTCAAAACGGAAACAAGTTCCGTATTTTTCAGCGGCGATTCGGGTTATTTTCCCGGGTTCAAAGATATTGGCAACCAACATGGTCCGTTCGACCTTTGCATCGTGGAATGCGGTCAATACAACGACGGCTGGCCATATATTCACATGGCGCCAGAAGAAACAGCACAGGCCCATCTCGATTTACAAGGCAAACTTCTGCTGCCCATCCACTGGGGCAAGTTTAAATTGAGCCTGCATCACTGGACCGACCCGGTTGAAAGGGTTTTAAAAGCCGCATCGTCAAACGGATCACAGGTTACGACCCCGAAGATCGGAGAACAAATAATCGTTGGCGAATACACCCCGCAAGCCAACTGGTGGAAGGAGATAAATTGATCGGTACCAGTGGCATAAAAAAACTTCAGGAATCTTTCAGCTTAAACTTTCGGGTGCTATTTTTGTTAGAAATGAAAAAATCAGTCGAATCATGATACTTGTTATTTCACCTGCAAAATCATTGGATTTTGAAACTCCGGCAACAACTGTATTATTTAGTTTGCCGCAATTTTTAGAAGAAGCAGAAATTGTCAATCAGAAGTTACGCAGCCTGTCGGCTAAAAAACTTGCAAAATTGATGGATATTTCTCCAAAGCTGGCCGAATTGAATTTTGAGCGCAACCAGTTATGGTCGCATCAGAATCCGGAAAATCCTTTAAAACCGGCAGTGTTGGCTTTCACCGGCGATGTCTACCAGGGCATGCAGGCCGATCGGTTTTCAGAAAAACAACTGGAAATTGCACAGAAAAAAATCCGCATTCTGTCGGGTCTGTACGGGCTGCTGCGCCCGCTCGACCTGATCCAGGCCTACCGACTCGAAATGGGCGCCACAATAGCCATTCAGCGAAAAAAAGATTTGTATGCTTATTGGACGGCAAAAGTTACGGAACAACTTCAGAAAGAATTAAATGCCGGTGATAAAGTGCTGGTCAACCTGGCATCCAATGAATATTTCAAGGTGGTGAATACCAAAAAGCTGGACGCCCGAATCATTACTCCTGTATTCAAAGATTTGAAAAACGGCGAATATAAAATAATCTCATTCTTTGCAAAAAAAGCTCGCGGACTGATGTGCCGTTTCGTGGTCGAAAACAACATCTCGAAGCCGGAAGAAATGAAAGCTTTTGATCTGGAAGGATACTATTTCAACTCCGGGTTGAGCAACGGAGATGAATGGGTATTTACACGGGATCACTAAGATAGTATTCAGTCGGAGGATGCAGGAAACAGCCGGGAACCGCAAGGGCGCTAAGGACTACGGAATTTCAGGATCCTGAGCAAACGGGGAACAGGCGTCGGACACCGGCAATTCATTCATTCGGACACATCATCCATCGAATAGCAAACAAATTCCTCAACATCCGTTAGGGCCGGTTTAAAAAACCTCGTATTTCTTTCGTCGATTTGGCTTGCTTTTGTAGTTTTGCAAATCAACACTGGCTTATGGAAATTTCAGAAAGAATAAAACAGGTAAAATCGGGCCTGCCTGCAAGCGTAAAACTGGTAGCGGTCTCGAAAACCAAGCCCAACGAGGATATCATGGAGGCATACAGGGCCGGGCAAAAATCATTTGGGGAAAACAAGGTTCAGGATTTAGCCCTGAAATACGAAGAACTTCCAAAAGACATTGAATGGCATCTTATTGGCCACCTTCAAACCAACAAGGTAAAATTCATTGCTCCTTTCGTGAGCATGATCCACGCCATTGATTCGCTAAAACTGCTGATGGTCATCGACAAAGAGGCAAAGAAAGCAGGGCGGGTTATTCCGTGCCTGCTGCAATTTCATATTGCTGAAGAAGAAACTAAATTTGGACTTAACCAGAAAGAAGCAGTTGAACTTTTAAGTTCCGATGAATTTAAAAACGCAACCAACGTAAGAATTGCCGGTGTGATGGGGATGGCCACATTTACGGATGATACAGTTCAGGTTCGGAGGGAATTTGCCGGGCTGAAATCAACATTTGAAATATTGAAGGCTAAATTTTTTGCTAACGACGACAGTTTTTGCGAAATATCGATGGGCATGTCCGATGATTACCGGATCGCCGTTCAAGAAGGCAGCACCATGGTACGGATTGGCAGTGTCATCTTCGGAGCCAGAAATTATCAAGTTTAATTTCCGATAGCATCCGGCAATTATTCCTTTTATAAGAACACGAAACAAATAACTTTGCAAACAAACTCAAATACCGAACATACAATATGAAGACAGACATTATACTGGCTGGAGTTGGCGGACAAGGGATTTTATCGATAGCAGCAACTTTGGGCACAGCGGCATTATCCGACAATTTGAATATAAAACAAGCCGAAACCCACGGAATGAGCCAACGAGGCGGGGCCGTTGTTTCACACATGCGTATTTCCGACCAGACAATCGCTTCCGATTTAATACCTCTTGGCAAAGCCGATCTCATTCTTGCGGTCGAACCCATGGAATCGTTGCGTTACCTGCCGTTTCTTTCTGAAACCGGTTACCTGGTGACCAACACAACGCCATTTATCAATATTCCCAATTATCCTGAAGTGGAAAAAGTGATGGAAGAAATCAGGAAATTACCCCGCTTTATTGCCATTGATGCCGACCGTATTGCAAAGGAAATCGGGAATGCACGCGCATCAAATATGGTAATGCTGGGTGCTGCTTCGCCTTTTATCGACATTGAATTCGATAAAATAAAAGAAGGCGTTAGATCGATTTTCGACCGGAAAGGAGATGAAATTATCGACTTAAATATTCGTGCACTCGAAGCAGGACGCGACTTCTCACTTCAGAACAAATAGAATCAGGATTCTATTTGTTCTGAAATATTCGTCTCATTCCTAACTAAACCAACTATGAAGCAGCCAGCTACCAGCCATCAAAAATCGTTATCACGAATTGCAATCCTTATTGTTTTATTGTCTTTTTGTTCTCCCACAACAGCTTCAATCAACGAAAAATGCAAGCCAACCGGAATGTCTGTCAATCTACTGACCCACGCAGATCAGGTTTTTCTGAATGGCTACCCGGTAAATACTCCGCTGAATGAAGCCGTTTCTCACAGGGAAAATTTTCAGTTTACAGAAATTGCCCAACAACAACCTTTCTTCGGATGGGTTGTCAATTCGGACCGAAACAATACTATTCAGACGGCATATCGGATTATCGTTGCATCAACGCCTGAAAATATTCAGAATGAAACAGGAGATTTCTGGGACTCCGGGAAAGTTGAAAGCAGCCAGTCAATAAATATCAACTATACAGGCAAACCGCTTGAACCCGGAAAAGTATATTTCTGGAAAGTAAAAACATGGGACAACCACGGAAATGAATCGCCATGGTCTTCTGTTTCGCAGTTCAAAACTGCCGCAAAACTGGTTGATTATGCGACCGCACGATATCCGTTACAGAAACAAGATCAGTTTCCGGTTTCAATAAAAGCAATTTCCAACGCAATACGTTTTACCGATTTTGAGAAAAACGCATTTGGCCGTTTGCGACTTACTTTATTCAGCAAAACCGGCACTGACACCATTGCCATTCATTTTGGCGAAGTAAAAAAAGAAGGAACAATAGACCGAAAACCCGGAGGTTCCAGGCGTTATTACAACTACATACTGGCGCTGAAAGGCGGCTGGAACACATATATAATCGCCATTCGCCCTGACAAACGAAACACAGGCCCGGCAGCTATTCCAATGCCCGAATATGTTGGCGATGTAATCCCTTTCCGCTATTGCGAAATTGAAGGATACAATCAGCCAATTGAAAAACACCAGATCGTCCGTGAAACGGTATTTTATCCTTTCGATGAAACTGAATCGTATTTTTCCAGTTCCGACACCATTCTTAATCAAGTATGGGATTTGTGCAAATATTCAATGAAAGCGACTTCTTTCACCGGAACCTATGTAGACGGCGATCGCGAACGCATCCCGTACGAAGCAGATGCCCTCATCAATCAACTGGGACATTACGGAGTTGCCCGCGAATTTAGCATTGCCCGTTACTCGCACGAATATTTGCTTCATCATGCAACCTGGCCCACCGAATGGATTTTACAGTCGGTTTTAATGGCATGGAACGACTACCTGCACACCGGCAACAGCGAATCGCTTGAAAACTTTTATACCGATCTGAAAGCAAAAACGCTGCTGACTTTGGCAGATGAATCAGGTTTTATAAGTACCACAACCGGAAAAGTTACGCCTGAAGTTTACAAATCCATTCATTTGAAAGACAAGTTGCGCGACATTGTCGACTGGCCGCATACCGGAATTCTGGGACTTGGTAAAAACGAAGCAGGAGAAACCGACGGTTTTGTTTTTCAGGATATAAACACAGTAGTAAATGCCTATCATTACTTCGCGCTGAACGTGATGGGCACAATCGCCGCACAACTTGGAAAAGAGGATGAAAGCGAATTTTACAGTAATCAGGCAGCAAAACTGAAACAGGGTTTCAATGCCCAACTGATCGACAAAAAGCGTAAAATTTATATTGACGGAATTGGAACCGACCATTCTTCGTTGCATGCAAACATGTTCCCGCTGGCATTTGGACTTGCGCCTGAAAAAAATATTGCAACGATCAATGAGTTTATCCAGTCAAGAGGAATGGCATGCAGTGTGTATGGTTCACAATTTCTGATGGAAGCCATTTATGACGGGAATAATGCCGAATACGGCCTTCAGCTTTTAAGTTCGACTGACGAACGAAGCTGGTACAACATGATCCGCGCCGGTTCAACCATTTCGATGGAAGCCTGGGACAACAAATACAAACCCAACCAGGACTGGAACCATGCCTGGGGTGCTGCACCGGCCAACATCATCCCGCGCAAACTGATGGGTATTGAACCGCTGGAACCGGGATTCGGGAAAATCCGTATCAAGCCGCAACCGGCCAGTCTCGAATCTGCTGAAATAAAATGTCCGACCATTCGCGGCGACGTGCTGGTATTGTTCAAAAACCAATCGCAAAAATCGTTTGTTCTGAATATTACGATTCCGGCTAACACAAGCGCCACTGTTTATCTGCCATTCTGGAATAAATTGCAAAAAGTGACGATGAACGGAGAACCTGTTTCTTTCACACGGGAAGGGGAATTCGCAATCATCAAAGACATCGGGTCAGGAAATACTATTTTCGAAATCAGCAACAGATAAATCTTGTGGAAAATAGAATAACGAAAGGTTTTTAGTGGCAATTTTGCTAATATTGCAAGCTCAATATATGTAAACCTTAAATTCATGAAACCAACATTATTGATCCTTGCTGCAGGGATGGGAAGCCGTTTCGGAGGGCTGAAGCAACTGGCCCCGATTGGTCCAAACGGAGAAACAATCATTGAATATTCAATTTTCGACGCCATTCGGGCCGGGTTCGGAAAAGTCGTTTTTGTTATCCGGAACCATTTTGCCGAAGAATTCAAAAACCTGATTGAACCCAAGATTTCAGGAAAAATTGAGATTGAATATGTTTTCCAGGAACTGGATAAATTACCTGCTGGTTATCAACTGCCTGAAGGACGCGAAAAACCCTGGGGTACCGGTCATGCCATACTGATGGCCAAAGAAACAATCGATGGGCCGTTTGCTGTCATTAATGCCGACGATTTTTACGGATTCGATGCCTACAAAACCATGGCTGCATTTCTTGAAACATCGGCCAACGACAATGAATACAGCATGATTGGCTACCTGTTGAAAAATACCCTTTCTGAATTTGGCACCGTTTCAAGAGGTATCTGTAAAGCCGATAAAGAGGGCAACCTTGTTCAAATAACCGAAACGCATGGAATTGCCGCTGTCGACGGAAAAATTGTTTGCCGAACCGAAGATGGAGGAACCGGTGAACTGAATGAAAACATTCTGGTATCCATGAACTTCTGGGGATTCAAGCACAACCTGTTCAGCCGCCTCGAAAATCTTTTCATCTCCTTTCTGAAAGAAAAAATCGATGTGCCAAAATCAGAATTTTATATCCCGTTTGCTGTGTTCGACCTCATTCAGGCAGGAACCATTCAGGCTAAAGTGTTGCAGGCCGACAGTCCGTGGTTCGGCGTAACTTACAAAGAAGATCAGCCGCATGTAGTAGCCAAAATCACCGGATTGATACGCTCGGGAGTGTATCCTGAAAACCTCTGGAAATAAATAAACAAAACCGTAAACTAAAACCATAATAGAATGACATCAACCGATCAAAACTTATTAAAAAGTATTGCCGGAGAATTTAAAACCGAAGGCGAAATTATCTCTGTGCGCCCATTCGGGAACGGCCATATTAACGATACATTTCTGATTGAAACGGCAGGGGAAAAACCCAATTATATCCTTCAGCGCAAAAACCATCTTATATTTAAAGATGTTCCGGCCATGATGGAAAATATCGACCGGGTTTGCAAGCACATTGAAAGCAAATTACGTAAAGCCAACGATCCATTACTGGGAAAGAAAACGATCAGGCAAATCAGCACTCACGATGCCAAACTTTATTTCAAAGATGAGAAAGGAAACTTCTGGACAGTTATGAATTTTGTAGCCAACAGTAAAAGCGTCGAAATGATCGAGAAGCCTGAAATGGCTGAGGTGGCAGGTATTGCTTTCGGACGGTTTCAGAAACAGTTGGCCGACCTGCCCGGCGGTCCGCTGAGCGAAACCATCAAGGATTTCCACAATATCTATTTCCGGATCAACAATTTTGAAAAAGCGAAAGCAAGCAACCCTGTCGGGCGTCTGGCAACTGTAAAGGCTGAAGTCGAAGAAATTGAAAGCCGGATGGAAAAGATGAAAACGCTTCAGAAACTGGCCGATTCAGGGAAACTGCCCATCCGAGTTACGCATAACGACACGAAGATCAACAATGTGCTTTTCGATAAAGATACGGACGAAATACTGGCTGTTATTGACCTCGACACCGTGATGCCCGGACTCGTGCATTTCGATTTCGGCGATGCCATGCGTACTGCGGCAAACACCGTGGAAGAGGATGAGACAGACATCAGCAAGGTAAAATTCAACCTCGAAGTGTTCCGTTATTTCACTAAAGGTTTTTTAAGCGAAACCCGCGACACGCTGACACCACAAGAGATTGAACTTCTTCCCCACTCCTGCCAGTTTATGACTTATATTATGGCACTCCGGTTCCTCACCGATTACATCGACGGCGACACGTATTACAAGATAAAACATCCGGAACACAATATCGAACGCGCCCGTAACCAGATAAAACTGGTTCAGGAGATGGAAAAATCGGAACAAAAGATGAAGGAGGTTGTGAACGCTGCAATAAAAAATTGATAACTGCCAATCTGTATATAAAAATCCCGGAACTTTATGTCTGAAAGTTCCGGGATTTTCATTTCCATTATTGTACCAATGGCGGCGCATCGTTTTCCGAACTTCTCCGGTCTCGGTTGGCTTTTGGTTCCATTTGCAGCACCAGCTTTCCTCCGGAAATTAGATCTGCATGTGTAAACAAAAGTTTGTTCCAAGGTTCCAAATGTAAACATATAATTCTATCCGGGATCAAAACACTGCATAGAGAAAAATGTCGGTTTTTTCGTTAAAAAATGCAAAAAACAATTAGCTGCTGACAATCAAAGTTTTCACTAATTCACTAAAAATTAACATGTAAAATAAGTCCCTGTCCGGCGAATATTTTAATAACATATTTCGCCTGTTATAGCTCCTCTTGTTTGTTAATAAATTATTACTATTTTTGGTGGCTTCCGAAAAAGAATGCACTTTTCGGGAGAAAATTGCGGAACAAATACCAAAAAAACTAAATAATGAGAATCTATAAAACCGATCAAATCCGGAACATTACTTTAATTGGTAATTCCGGCAGTGGAAAAACCACCCTCGCTGAAGCCATGCTATTCGAGGGTGGAGTAATAAACCGCAGAGGCGACATCGTTCACAAGAACACCGTTTCCGACTATCAAATTATAGAACAAGAGTACCAGAATTCCGTTTATTCCACCCTCCTCTACACCGAATACAACGACAAAAAAATCAACATTCTCGACACACCCGGGATGGACGATTTTTGCGGTGGCGTAGTTTCTTCACTCGAAGTAACCGGGCTGGGAATCATGCTACTGAGCGCTTCAAACGGTATTGAAGCAGGTACAGAATCGGCTGCACGTCATGCCGAAAAGAAAAAAACGCCACTGGTTTTTGTAGTCAACCAGCTCGATCACGAAAATGCCAACTTTGAACAGGCTGTTGAACAGGCCAAAGCTTACTTCGGAAACAAAGTAACCGTCGTACAATACCCGGTTGATGCCGGACCAGGCTTCAGTTCCATCGTCGATGTACTGAAAATGAAACTATACAAATACGGCCCGGAAGGCGGAAAGCCCGAAGTGCTGGATATTCCCGCTTCTGAAAAAGACAAAGCAGAAGAACTGCACAACCAACTGATTGAAATGGCTGCCGAAAATGAAGAATCGTTGATGGAGCTTTATTTCGACCAAGGTTCGCTTTCGGAAGATGATATGCGCAAAGGGATGAAAATAGGGATGATGCAACGCGACTTTTTCCCCGTGTTTTGTACCTGCGCCAAGAAAAATATTGGAGTAAACCGTTTACTGGAATTCATCTGCAACATTGCCCCGGCCCCCAGCGAAATAGCAATGCGCCCCATTGTTAATGGCAAACAGGTTGTGATGGACGAAAAACAACCGGTTTCATTGTTTGTTTTCAAAACTTCAGTGGAATCGCATGTTGGCGAGATCACCTATTTCAAAGTGATGTCGGGAAAATTAACCGAAGGCAAGGACCTGATCAATTCACATAACGGGAATAAGGAACGCATCTCCCAGATCTTTGCAGTTGCCGGAAAAAACAGAGCCAGTGTTACAGAATTATACGCCGGAGACCTTGGCTGTTCGGTCAAACTGAAAGAAACCAAATTCAACCAAACCCTGGGAGAAAAAGAACTCGACATAAAATTTGCACCGATTGTTTTTCCTGATCCGAAATATCGTGTTGCAGTGAAAGCGCTCAACGAATCAGACGACGAAAAAGTAGGTGAAATCATCCACCGTATTCGTTTCGAGGACCCGACCTACCTGGTTGAATACTCCAAAGAACTGAAACAACTGATTGTTGAAGGAATGGGTGAATATCACCTGAACACCTTGAAATGGTTCTTCGACCATATTCATAAAATCGACATTGAATACCTTGCTCCGAAAATACCGTACCGCGAAACCATTACCAAATTTGCACAGGCAATGTATCGTCACAAAAAACAATCGGGTGGTGCCGGTCAGTTTGGCGAGGTACACATGATTATTGAACCCTATGTAGAAGGCGCGGCTCCTAAAAACGTTTTCTTCTTCGACGGGAAAGAACAAAAAATTTCGGTCCGCGACGTTCAGGAAAACAAAATGCCCTGGGGCGGTAAACTGATTTTCTGCAATTGTATTGTTGGTGGATCAATTGACGCCCGCTTCCTCCCGGCCATTCTGAAAGGGATCATGGAAAAAATGGAAGAAGGGCCGCTTACCGGTTCGTACGCCCGCGACATCATCGTGTATGTATACGACGGTAAAATGCACCCGGTCGACTCGAATGAAATTTCATTCAAACTCGCTGGCCGTAACGCATTCAGTCAGGCATTCAAAATCGCCGGACCGAAAATTCTCGAACCAATTTACACCATGGAAGTGTTTACACCCAGCGAACGTATGGGTGACGTGATGAGCGATCTGCAGGGACGCCGTGCCCTGATCATGGGAATGGGAAGTGAAAGAGGATATGAAAAAATCACTACCCGTGTGCCCCTGAAAGAAATGAATAAATACTCCACTTCGTTAAGCTCCCTGACCGGCGGACGCGGACGTTTCACTATGAAATTTGCCGAATACGAAAAAGTTCCGCAGGATGTACAGGACGAACTGCTTGCCGCTTATGCTGCCGAGCAGGACGATGAATAAGACCAATATTCTAGTATCATAAAAAATCTAGACTAACAATGAGAAGCCCTGGGAGTGCCATCCCGGGGCTTTCTTTTACCAAATTGTCATTTCCTCATTTTATTTCGGTGCCAGATTGTCCATATTAAGCGGATGGCAGTATTTTTGTGAACTGTCAGAACCGAAATTTTTAATTCAGAAACTATGTCAGAAGAAAAAGTTACGCAAGAAGCCATGAATGAAGAAGAAGCAAAAAACAGTTCTACCGAAAAGGAAGAAATGAAAGAGGAGAAAAAAGAAAAGACCTCAAAAAAGAATAAAAATGAAGAAGAATTGAGAAAGGCACAGAACGAACTGAGCGAATTAAAAGACAAGCACATCCGATTGCAAGCCGAGTTCGACAATTTCAGAAAACGGACATTAAAGGAAAAAATGGAGCTGATGAAATCAGCAGGAGAAGGTATCCTGGTCAATATTCTTCCGGTGATCGATGACTTCGACCGCGCAATGCAAATGATGGGAGCCACGGAAGAAGGCGATCCGGTAGCTGATGGAGTAAAACTGATTTACAACAAGTTTCAGGAATTCCTGAAGCAAAACGGGGTGAAAGAAATTGACGCCAAAGAAAAATATTTTGATACCGATTTGCACGAAGCCATTACCAAAATACCGGCGCCTTCCGAAGAGTTGAAAGGAAAAAATGTAGATGTTGTACAAAAAGGCTACTTATTGAACGACAAGGTAATCCGGTTTGCAAAAGTGGTTATCGGCGAGTAATATATAAATCAGACCTATGACAAAAAGAGACTTTTACGAAATACTGGAGGTAAGCAAAACCGCAACTGCCGAGGAAATAAAAAAAGCCTATCGCAAAAAAGCGCTTCAATACCATCCTGATAAAAATCCGAACAACAAGGAAGCAGAAGAAAAATTTAAGGAAGCGGCTGAAGCTTATGAAATACTAAGCAGCCCCGAAAAACGCAAACGGTACGACCAGTTTGGTCATGCAGGCATGGGCAACGGGTCAAATGGGTTCAGTGGCAGCGGGCATGACATGTCGATGGATGATATCTTCTCGATGTTCGGCGATATTTTTGGAGGGGGCGGTTTTGGCGGATTCAGTGGTTTTGGCAGCTCGCGCAGCCGGGGCCGCAGGGTTCATCGTGGCTCCGATCTCCGCGTAAAAGTTACATTATCACTGAAAGAAATTGCTGAAGGCGTTGAGAAAAAGCTGAAAGTAAAAAAATACGTTGCCTGCGACCATTGTAACGGCACCGGCGCACAAAACGGCTCCGACTACGAAACCTGTTCCACCTGCCGTGGAAGCGGTCATGTAACCCGGGTTACACAAACCCTGCTGGGACAAATGCAGCAAACCACTGTATGCCCTACCTGTAACGGCGAAGGACAAATGATACGTAACAAATGTGTTCATTGCCAGGGAGAAGGCGTTGTACGCGAAGAAGAAGTTATTTCGGTCAGAATACCCGCCGGAGTTGGCGAAGGAATGCAGTTGAATGTTTCGGGCAAAGGAAATGCCGGACGCCACAGCGGGGTCAACGGCGATCTGTTGGTTGTTATCGAAGAAGAAGAACACATGGAACTTGTGCGCGACGGGAACAACCTGATCTACAATTTATTTCTCACTTTCCCGGAAATTGTATTGGGCACTACTTCCGAAATACAAACCATCGACAGCAAAGTGAAGGTAAAAATTGAACCTGGCACTCAACCTGAAAAAGTATTGCGGCTGCGGGGCAAAGGCCTTCCTGATGTAAACGGCTACGGGCGCGGCGACCTGCTGGTGCGGGTACATATCTGGATTCCGAAGAAATTAAATTCCGAAGAAAAACGATTGCTTGAAAAACTCCAGCTATCGGAAAACTTCATGGACGCTCCAAAACCAGGAGAGAAAAACTTCTTTGAGCGAATGAAAGACATGTTCGATTAATTGCAGGTAGCCCGCAACAAAAAAATAACATCATTCATTGGTAGGGACTCCTTGTAATGCCTGTTTTTCTTCAGGGTTACACCGTATTTCCCGATTCCGGCTACAAAAGGTGCAAAGGTCCGGATTATCGGAATAAAACGGGGAATAATAAAACCGCCGAAATGCTGTCATTGAAGGAGAAAAAGCAAACAAACGGGTACTTCCTGTACACGAAAATCTTCGCACTATAAAAAAGGTTCATTCTACTTTTAGTAACTCGAAGGAAAGGTCCGTTTTATTAATCCCTTCCACTTTAAAAAGCGCTTTGAAATATTCCTGCCCGAGCGGTTTTAACTGATTATTGCGAAACTGTTCCATAAAGGCCGGGTTAGTCATCTGTCCAACTGTCGAAATATTCCCTATATCCTGGGTGCAAAGAAAAAATAAGTAGCGGTTATTGTTATACCCTTCCATGTACACAACCAGAGAGTAATCAGTCTGTTTCAAATCACTGTTTTCCGGTGCATAAACTTCGGCACAGGGATCCGAAGTAAATATATACTGACCGGAACCGGAAGAAATTCCAAAACTGAAATGCAATTCACGGACAATGTTCTCGAAAAGCCCCATGTTCTTGTAATTCCCGATGAAAATGATATTGTATTCCTTCAGGTCTGTTGGTTGAATGTCGGACGAAAGTTTTATAGTTACTTCCGTTCCTGTTTTTGCAAAAACTTTCTGAATATCGTTCTGGCAGAAAGCCGACATCTTTGAAAGATAGGTAAGCGGCGAGCGGGTCAGCGACTGTACCAGTTCGGGGTTCTTGTCGAGCAGGTGCTCGTACTCCACTTCCGAATTAATGCTGAAATCGCGGTAAATACCAACATTACCGGTGGGCAGCTTCCCGCTGAAAACAAAATAATCGCCCAGTACCAACAAGGTTTTTTTATCATCATCGGCAAAATCCTGCCAAACGGGTAAATCCTTCCACAGGTTAGCTTCTTTTTTTTCTGAAGTCATGTAAAAATAAACAGTTCCTGCCAATAGTAAAAGGCTGATTAGAAACGGGTAAAAGTAACCTGTTTGCTTTTTCAGTCTTATATCTTTCCGCGAAATAAAACGAACATTGTATTTCCCTTTTTCGATCTCGAAGACCAATGGATCTTTGCTTCCTTCCTCCTCGTAATAGTCGTTTAATTTTTTCCGGAGATTATGAATGTATACCCGGATATTGGCGTCAGGCTTTGTTTCTTCACCGTATTTCTTTCCGAAAAGTTCGATGCCAATGGTGAATTCTTTGGGACTTTTTTCTTCAAGTGAGGTACTGACCAAATACTCCAGCAAGTCGCAGCTTATTTTCGATTTATTGAAGTGACGGCTTTCAATAATTTTCTTTAATTGCCTGTTTATTAATTCCCTGTCGAAATTCATTTTTCTGTTACACCCCGGTTTATAACGGTTATAAAACCCATTTACGATTAGCAAATATACCTGAAAAAGTTTAAATTAGTACATTCGTGAGCGTTCACGAGAACACGTTACGAAAATAGGTACTAACTAAATTCAATAAATCATGAAAATCCTTTCGTTCAATTTTTTCTTTTTGCTGATATGCAGCATTTCGATGGCTGCCCCAAAGTCAGGCGACTGGGAAAGCCTGTTTAACGGCAAAGACCTTACCGGCTGGAAGCAGCTCAACGGCAAGGCCAAATATGAAGTAGTGAACGGCGAGATTGTCGGGACAACAGTTGCCAATACGCCAAATTCATTTTTGACTACCGAAAAAAATTACAGCGATTTTGTTCTGGAAGTGGAATTACTGGTCGATAATCCAATGAATTCGGGTATTCAGTTCCGCAGCGAAAGCAAGCCGGAATACAACAACGGGCGGGTTCACGGTTATCAATGCGAAGTTGATCCCTCTTCACGCGCATGGAGCGGTGGTATTTACGACGAAGCGCGCCGTGGTTGGCTGTACCCCTGCACCTACAATCCGGAAGGCGGAAAAGCCTTCAAATTCAGAGAATGGAACAAATACCGGATTGAATGTATTGGCCCCAACATCCGCACTTGGGTAAACGGCGTTCCGGTTGCCCACGTGATTGATGACATGACTCCCGAAGGATTTATTTGTCTGCAGGTACATTCAATTGGGAATGCAGAAGCAGCCGGACGTCAGATTCGCTGGCGGAATATCCGTATTCAGACGAAAAACCTAAAACCTGCCCCGATTGAAGATATTTTCGTGGTTAACCTGCTGCCCAATAATATTTCGGAAACAGAAAAAACACAGGGATGGAAATTACTGTTTGACGGGAAAACCACCAACGGATGGAAAAGCGCTTCATCAGACCAGTTTCCTGAACAAGGTTGGGAAGTAAAAGACGGTGTACTGTCGGTACTCGCAAGTGGCGACGATAAATCGAAAAAAGGCGGCGACATCGTTACCACTGAAAAATTCAAAGCGTTTGCACTGCAATTCGGGTTTCAACTGACAGAAGGCGCTAATAGCGGCATTAAATACGGACTTGGAAACAACGGCCCTTCCATTGGTCTCGAATACCAGCTTCTCGCCGAAACGCATCCGGATGCAAAAATGGGAGATGCAGGGAACCGCACCATTGCTTCGTTATACGATTTAATTCCTTCTGAAAAAAATCCCCGTTTCCTGAAAAAAATTGGCGAATGGAACCTTGGGCAGATCGTTGTTTATCCTGACAATCGCGTTGAACATTGGCTGAACGGGATGAAAGTAGTGGAATATGTCCGAGGAAATAACATTTTCAAGGCATTGGTAGCGCGAAGTAAATTTGCTGATTTTGAAAATTTCGGGATGGCAGAGGAAACTCCCATCCTTTTGCAGGAACACAACGACAATGTGAATTTCAGAAGTATAAAAATTAAAAAATTAAACTAAGATGAAAAGCGCTTTTCAAAAGATATTGCTTTTTGCAATGGTACTTATCATGGTAATAACAACGTCGTGCAACTGCGAAAAAAAGACGGAACAACATCAAAAACGTGAAATTAAATTCCAGTTAGGCGTTGCCTCCTATTCTCTGCGGAAATTTTCGCTTGATACAACTCTGGCCTTTACGAAACAACTGGGTGTCGATAAAATTGCATTCAAAAGTTTTCACCTGAAACTGGACGCAACGGATGCCGAAATTGCTGAAACTGTTCAGAAATGCAAAGAAGCAGGGATCGACCTGTATGCAGGCGGCGTTATTTACATGAAAACCGAAGCCGAAGTTGACCAGGCTTTTGAATATGCCCGCAAAGCCGGTATGAAGATGATCGTGGGTGTTCCGGGACACGAACTGTTGTCGTATGTGGAAAAGAAAGTGAAAGAATATGATATAAAACTGGCAATTCACAACCACGGTCCCGGCGACAAATTGTATCCGAGCGCCGAAAGCGCGTATGTCCTGATCAAAAATATGGACCCGCGGATGGGCCTGTGTATCGACATTGGCCACACCATGCGTATTCAACGCAGCCCGTCACAAGACGTAAAAGATTTTTTCGACCGTGTACTCGACATTCATATCAAAGATGTTACCAAAGCTGATTCCGACGGTTCGACCTGCGAGATTGGCCGCGGAGTGATCGACTTTAAGGCTTTTCTGAACGACCTGATCGACATGGGTTATTCGGGCGTTCTGGCCCTCGAATTTGAAAAAGACGGAGATAACCCGTTCCCAGGAATGGGAGAATCGATGGGTTATGTAAGAGGAATGTTAACAGCTATCCAATAAATTAAACCTGATAAAAATGAGTTCAAACAGAAGAGATTTCTTGAAGAAGGCAGCCGTTGGAGCGGCGGGTGTTACTTTGGGCGGAGTTGCGCAAGGTATGTCGGCAAAAAGTTATTCCAAAATTATGGGGGCCAACGACCGTCTGCAAGTTGCAATCGCCGGTCTGGGCCGCAGGTACAGCGCATATATTGAGCCCATTGCATTGAAGGAAAGCAATGTAGAGCTGGTTTATTTATGCGACGTGATGGAAAAACAACGCACGAGTGCAGCCGAAACATTTGCAAAACACATTGATTACCAACCGAAACTGGAAAACGATATCCGCAAAGTACTGGCCGATCCGAAACTGGATGCAATTTTCAATGCAACTCCCGACCACTGGCATGCTCCGGGTACATTTATGGCGGTTGAAGCCGGAAAACATGTGTACCTCGAAAAACCGTGCAGTCATAATCCGCGCGAAGGCGAGTTGCTGATCGCCTATCAAAAACACTACGGGAAAGTAATTCAGATGGGGAACCAGCAGCGCTCGTCGGACCATACCAACGAAATAATTAAAGCAATTCATGGAGGAATTATTGGAGAGGCTTACAAAGCGATTGCCATTTATACCAACAAACGCGGACGGGTTGTAAATCCTGTAAAAGCGCCGGTTCCGGCCGGTCTCGACTGGGATTTATTCCAGGGACCATCGCCGCGAAAAGAATACATGCATGATACCTGGGATTATAACTGGCACTGGTACGGCTGGGATTTTGGCACTGCCGAAATGGGAAACAACGCAACCCACGAACTTGACGTTGCACGCTGGGCATTGCAGGTCGATTACCCGGAATATGTTTTCGTAGAAGCCGACAAACGTCATTTTATGGACGATGGCTGGGAAATGTACGACACCATGGACGCCCTTTTCCGCTTCCCAAAAAATAAAATTATTAAATGGGACGGACGCAGCCGCACAGGATATGACACCTATGGGTCAGATCGCGGAACAATCATTTACGGCTCGGAAGGTTCTGTTTTTGTAAACCGTAACCTGTACCGTCTGTACGATCTGGGCGGAAAACTGATAAAAGACAGCAAGTCGGCTTCGCAGGAAGCAGGAAATACGCTGGGAGGCGGTGGCGACATGACCACCCGCCACGTACAAAACTTCTTCAATACCATCCGAGGAACAGAAAAACTTACTTCGCCTATTGATGTGGGCGTGGTGAGCCAGCATCTGACCCACTATGCGAATATTTCCTATCGTGTAAACAAAGGATTTGATGTGGATACAACTACCGGCCGTATATTCGACCGCGATGCCATGAAATTGTGGAGCCGCAAATATGAACCGGGGTGGGAACCAAAATTAAAAATCTAAGTTTTCTGAAATTGATTGAAAAACTCTCTGCATTTTGCCGGGAGTTTTTTTATTTTGTAAGGGTAATATTATCCAATCTAAATTTTAACCTAATTACGTTCATATCATGACTAAACTATTCAAATCATTGATGGCGCTGGCAACCTTGTTTCTGGCAATAAATATTTTGCATGCACAGCCTGTCCGTCAGGTGGTAAACATAGTAGTATCGCCCGACCACGCCGACTGGCATTATAAAACCGGCGAACCGGTTGAATTTAAGGTGACCGTTCTTCAAAACGATTTTCCACTTGACAACATTACTTTAAACTATGAGGTGGGGCCTGAAAAGATGGAAGCATTGAAGAAAGGAGAAGTCACCCTGAAAAACGGGACTGCAACAATCAAAGCCGGAACGCTCAATAAACCTGGGTTTTTGCGCTGTTTTGCCCGAGTGACAGTAGACGGGAAAGAATACGAACGATATGCAACCGCAGGATTTGATGTCGACAAGATTCAACCGACCACTACCCTTCCATCCGATTTTACTGAATTCTGGGAAAACTGGAAAAAGGAACTGGCAAAAATTCCGGTAAAACCGATTTTAACACTGATGCCCGAACGTTGCACCGACGTGGTTGATGTTTACCATGTCAGTATGCAAAATATTGACGGAAAAATGTACGGCATTCTGTGCAAACCAAAAAAAGAAGGAAAATATCCGGCGATCCTGCATGTTCCGGGAGCCGGTGTGCGGCCGTATTTCGGCGATGTAAGCAATGCCGCAGCAGGAATCATCACCTTGCAAATCGGTATTCACGGTATTCCCGTCAACATGCCGCAGGGTGTGTACGACGACCTGGCCGCCGGCGCACTGAAAAACTACAACCGGGTCATGATGGATGACAAGAATAATTACTATTACAAACGGGTTTATCTGGGTTGTGTGCGCGCCGTTGATTTTATTTATAGTTTGCCTGAATTCGACGGCGAAAATGTTGCCGTAACCGGAGGCAGTCAGGGTGGCGCTTTGTCTATTATAACTGCGGGGCTCGATTCACGTATCAAATGGCTGGCAGCGCTTTATCCGGCTTTGTCCGACCTGACCGGCTACCTCGAAGGGCGTGCCGGTGGCTGGCCCCACATGTTTATGAGCAATGAAGCCAAACTTGCCAGCCGGATTGAAACTTCGAAATACTATGATGTTGTAAACTTTGCCCGTTTTGTAAAGGTGGAAGGCTGGTATTCATGGGGGTACAACGATAATGTATGTCCGCCCACGTCGATATTTGCAGCCTATAATGTTATACCCGGGAAAAAGGAATCCCATTTGTTTTTAGACACACAGCACTGGACCTATCCAGAACAACGCGATATGCTTACAAAGTGGCTTCAAAAAAGACTTTTAAAATAGAACGCGCTGATATATCAATCCTTCTTTGTTGTTCTGAGCAAAGCGAAGAATCTTTCGGCAATCACTCCGAACCTGAGATTCTTCGCTTTGCCCATGATGACAAAACGTGTTGTTCGCGTTTGATATGACATCATAATTTTTCAGGAACCAAAACGATTGCTTAACCAATCGTTTTTCGCTAACTTCGCTCAACCTAACTAAATTCAATGAAAATGCAAAAAACGTTTCTGTTCCTTGCACTGCTGTTTTCCTCCTCATTTCTTTCGGCCCAGATTAGTATGGTAATCGGCGATGGGGGTTTTCTTTTTAAAGAAGGCAGCGACAGTATTTGTTTTTATCAGCGTTTACCCAAAAGTCTGGATGGTAAATATTCCCGGAACAATTATATTCATCCGCTGTACGGGCTCGACGGTACGGTGCTCACCGAAGATTTTCCGGACGATCATTTGCATCACCGCGGAATATTCTGGAGCTGGCACCAGATTCTTATCGACGGACAGCGGGTGGGCGATCCGTGGATGCTCGAAAACTTCAAACAGAATGTAAAAAATGTGCAGTTCGAGCAATTGCGCGAGGGCGATGCAACTTTTCAAACGGAGGTGTACTGGATGTCGCCGCTTTACAAAAACGGGAAAGAAGCCTATCTGAAAGAAAATACAACCATTCATTTTTTCCTGAAGGAAAAGAATCTGAGACGCATTGATTTTGAAATCACATTATCGGCATTGGCTGATAAACTGCAAATCGGAGGTTCTGAGGATGAAAAAGGCTACGGCGGTTTTTCAATCCGTCTGAAACTCCCCGAAGATGTTGCATTTCGTTGCGAAGCAGATCTTGTTACTCCGGATGTAACTGCGGTAAACGTAGGCGCATGTGTCGATATTTCCGGTTCAATGGGCAAAAATAACTCGTATTCGGGAGTTGCGGTACTTTGCGATGAAACAAACCCCGGATTTCCACAACCCTGGATTCTGCGGAAAGAGAAAAGTATGCAAAATGTAGTTTATCCCGGGAAAACTCCGGTTAACCTGCTGGTTGGCGAACCGCTGGTACTGAAATATTCAATCCTGATTCACGATAAGGAAATCTCGAAACGGGCGATCCTGAAGGAAGGAAAAAAGCAGTAATCTTTGCGGTAAAATAAGTTTTCACATGTTCCGCCGTGTACGAGACCCGTAAGTACAGTGGTGTCTGCCTACTGGCAGGTAGGTGAGAGGTTCTCCACCGTTAGCTTATTACTGGCGGGGCAGTCTACTGATTGGTGGCAGTTTATTTCTTTATTTCATTAATTTGTCTCTCAATTTTGTCCAATCTTTCATTCATTTTTTCTCGATTATCTATATAATTTAATATCGAGATTGTTAAAGTAATAATCCCAACCAAAGCAGCAACTATCACTCCAAATATTTTTATGTTATCATTTCTTTTTTCAATTCTGTTTTCATTTCTTTTTTTCACATATCCACCACTGTTAAGGAAGACTATCCCTTTTGTTAATATCTTAATTGGCACAAAACCCGCACCACCTCCAGAATATACTAATTGATCATTAATTAATATGGATTGAAGTTCACGTAAATATTTTTTATCACTATTTTCAATAATAGCATCAACTCTTTGGACTGGACTATTTTCAATTTTTTCTAATAATGAGTCTAGTATTTGATCTAAATCTTTTGCTTTTTGTAGTTTCATGAGATTACACTTTGTTAGTATTTATATTCTGGTGGTTTTTAAAATATTTGCAACAACAACCTGAAGACTCTGAATTGCTACCAACTTGTAATAAACCCCAACTCCATCGTACTTTTGTCCTTCCCCGGCGCCAAAAATTTCTGATGTTAAATGTAACGAAAAGGCAGCAAACCAAAAAGTCTGTAATTCCCGTCACCCTGAATTCATTTCAGGGTCTGATGATTAAAGCAATGAGATCCCGAAACAAGTTTGGGATGACTTGATCCCAGACTTTTTGGTTTGCTGCCTTTTCGTGTGGCAGAGAACTGAAAATTTTACTTTCCCAACAATTCGGTGAGTTTTGCTTCCAGTTCTGCGCCACGCAGATTCTTGGCAATAATTTTTCCTTCCTTATCCAAAAGTATTGTATGCGGAATCGACTGTACGCCGTACAATACAGCCACTTCGTTTTGCCAGTATTTCAGGTCCGAAACATGCGTCCAGCTCAACTGGTCGTCGGCAATTGCTTTCAGCCACGCTTCTTTATCGCGGTCGAGCGAAACGCCCAGAATATTGAACCCTTTGTCTTTAAACTTGCCATAAATACGAACAACATTGGGGTTTTCCTGGCGGCAGGGTGCGCACCACGAAGCCCAAAAGTCAATCAGTAAATAATTCCCTTTGAAAGATGACAGACTGACCGGATTTCCGTTTTGATCGTTCATGGTAAAATCAGGGGCCAACGAGCCAACAGCCGTTTTCTTTTTCAGTCCGGCAATTCTATTGATCTCTTTCACATAAACCGATTCGGCAAATTCGGCCGGGAATATTCCGGGAATGGTGTCCAGTTCTTCCGAAGAAGCTTCGTTAACAAACTGGCTCAGATAAATGAATGGGGCAACAATTGAATTGCGGTTCTCAGAAACAAAGTTTTTGGCAAAAACATTCATGTTGTCCATCATGGCTTCAACATCAATTTTTGCTTTGTTGGCTGCTTCGGCGTCGCCTTTCATCATGGCATCGTTATATTGTTTTCCCAACTCAGTATATTCCTTATTCAAGCGCTCAATTTCAGTAATATAAACATTGAACAAATCATTTGTTTTTGAACCACTGACTTTGGTATTACGCAGACTGTCCTTATTGGCAACGATGGCTATTTGCCCGTTTTCGAGGAAAAACTGAGCAAAAAAATCGCGGTCGTTCAAACGCAGGTAGTGCATTTCCGGGAGGCCTGCACTTCCTTTTAACTCGAAACTGCCCTTGACCACATCGGCAGTATCAATTACGACAGGCTGCCCTGCTTCTGCTTTTACCAGGAAAATTTTTCCTGAATCAACCCCGGTGAGGGTTCCTTTGATAGTGTACTTCTTTGAGCCGGAGTTACATGCGCTGAAAGCGAACACGATCAAGGTGAAATAAACGATTCTTCTCATTTGTGCATTTTTTTATGGATCAATAATGATTATTTTTTCAGTTGCCTGTACCTGTCAATCAGCTCGCGGGCAGCAACAAACGACGACAATTCGTCGTTCAGCACCTTCGATTCGAACCCGGGCAGTTTGCTTTTTATCTCCGGATTTTCATAGAAACCCATCTTCAACTGCTCGTTAATCGACTCGTACATCCAGTATTTCGACTGCTCATTTCTGCGGTGATGAAAATAGTTATTTTCTTTTGCAAGAGCAAGATACTCTGTGATTGTCTCCCAAACCTGATCTATTCCCTTTTTGTGAAAAGCGGAACATGTCAACACTTTGGGCTTCCAGCCCGACGGCGTGGGCGGAAACAGGTGCAGCGCATTCTCGTACTGAATACGCGCCAGTCCGGCTTTGTCCATGTTGTTGCCATCGGCTTTGTTAATGGCAATGGCGTCGGCCATTTCCATGATGCCGCGTTTGATACCCTGCAATTCGTCGCCGGCACCGGCCAGCATCAGCAAAAGAAAAAAGTCGACCATCGAATGAACGGCAGTCTCGCTTTGTCCCACTCCCACGGTTTCAATAAAAATAGTATCGAAACCTGCGGCTTCGCACAGGATGATAGTTTCGCGCGTTTTACGTGCCACACCGCCCAGCGAACCTGCTGATGGCGAAGGACGGATGTAAGCGTGCGGGTTTCCCGACAGTTCTTCCATACGGGTTTTGTCGCCCAAAATACTTCCCTTGGTGCGTTCGCTGCTCGGATCAATGGCCAGAACGGCCAGCTTACTGCCTTTCGCGGTAATGTATGTTCCCATCGCTTCAATAAACGTACTTTTACCAACCCCCGGAACGCCGGTTATTCCGACACGAACAGAGTTACCGGTATGAGGGAGGCATTTCAAAATAATTTCCTGAGCAATTTCCTGATGATCGGGTTTCGAGCTTTCTACCAAAGTCACAGCCTGGCTCAGGATGGTTACGTCACCCTGTAAAATTCCATCGACATACTGCTGTGCCGAAAGTTTGCGCTTTTTCTTCTTTTGCAGAAAACGGGATACCGAATCTGCATTAACCGGAGGTGGCATCTCAATTCCGTCGTTCACTTTCAGTCCCCCGTAATGCGGGTCGTTCTCAATATGTTCGTGGTGTTTGTCGATAATCATCGCGATAAAACAAAATTTTTCCGAAGGTAGGAAATTTACCAACGACAGAACAGAGCTGAAGTGAAAAAGATGGAGTTGCTAATATTGGCTTTGAACGGAAGGACTTTATTCTTCCTGAAAAATTCGGATTAATTTTATCTTTGCAAGAGGTGTAATTTTTCTGTTTTTAACATTTTTCAAACTATGAATAAGTATACGGTGCTGATTGTTTTGTTTTTTGCCGGTTTGATCTGGTCGGGTATTGAGCCAAGAAATTATGGCCATTGGATTGGCGAGGTTTCGCCAACGCTGATCGGATTTGCAATTCTGGCAGCTACATTCAAAAAGTTTCGGTTTACTTATTTTACTTATTTGGTCATTATTTTGTCCTGTTATTTTATGTTTGTGGGAGGCCATTATACTTTTTCGAGGGTACCTCTTTTCAACTGGCTTCGCGATTTCCTGGGACAGGAGAGGAACAATTTCGATAAACTGGGCCATTTCATTCAGGGGGTTGTACCCGTGCTGGTTTCGCGGGAATTATTTATCCGGGAAAAAATTGTTGCCGAAAAATGGGTTTCTTTTCTTTCATTTTGCATTTGTTTGTCGACAACAACAGTATATGAAATTGTCGAGTACCTGTTCTGCCTGACGGCGGGAAAGAATCCGGTTACTTTTTTGGGAACACAGGGGTATGTGTGGGATTGCCAGTCGGACATGCTGTTTGCCGCTTTAGGCGGACTTTTCGTCTTGTTCACGCTGAAAGGTTTTCACAACCAGATGATGCAAAAAGAATTTCAGGAGAGCTGAAAATGGAATTCGTTAAAACCGTTTCCTGCCTCCGGGATGATCAAATAGTTTACTGGCAATAATGTCGCTCGGGTAAATAAAAATCCCTCCGTTGGCATCAATGTCAAAGCCTGTCGATAAATAAAATGCTTCCCATACCAGACTTGCACAATGCCAGTTGGAAGCGCTTTGCCGCAGCTTTTCCAGTTCATCGGAATTTCCGGAGTCCGGTTCTATCTTGGTCGAAAAAAGATCGTATCCTCCATGAAGCTGGCTGGTTAAAAAAGTCTTGATTTCTTCAATTTGCTCGTCGTTTAGTTCCGTGCGTAATAGATACCGGATGCCTTTAAACTTTTCGCCAAACGACACGGTTGCTTTTGTTTTCCTGATTTGATCTTCTTTTCGAAATTGAAATTGCCGGGTCGCCTGATCAAAAAAAAGGGCTTCTATAACAACCGATTTTTCCAGTGCTTCATCAATCGTATTTCCTTTTGCACCTTCAATAACGATGGCTACATGACCGTATTTCCGTCCATCCGGAACAGTGCAACTGCCGGGCAGCCAGCCCCAGTTCGGGCGCACCAGAATGTCTCCCGCCCGAAACTCCAAAACTGAATCATTTCCAAAATCAGAAACAGAAAAGCTGCTTCCTTTTACTTTATTGTTGCAGGTATTTGTTCCGAACAGAAAAAGGAAAATTACAATTACAAAAAGAATGGCAACAAGAAAAAACTGTCTCATTAAATTTTCTGATATGAAATTCTCAGGTTTGCTTGTACTTGGCTGCTTTTCTGCTTCTGTAAAGCAAAATCCTGAATGTAATAATATAAAATACTAGGAAGGCTCCCATATTTACAATCAGCATATAAACAAACGCAAAACCGAAGGTGAATAAAATAGCGATTACCAGGAATGTAATCTGAAGATAAACTGCAATTGAAAAAGCTTTTAACCGGAGCAGGGAAACCCGTACTGATTCATTTTTTTCTTTCGAAAATGCGATGAAAAACAAACCAAGCACAAACAACAGGGCCACTACTTCCTCACACATATTATTCCGGATAATCTCAAGGTATTTTGATTCGAGATACGACGAATAGAATGCAAATATTTTAAGGTTCAGCGCATCCGGTTTAATCCCATAATAAAACCGGGCTGTTCCGAGAATGAAGCCGGAAAAAACAAAAATAAAGCCAAGAGGCCGAAAGCCTCCCGGCAAAAGAAATTTTGAACCGCCTGTTTTCAATTGGAGTTCTAATATTGTTGCGGACTCAGATCAATCTGCGACGTTGACCCGTCTTCCATGTAAGCACGCACGGCGACAATACCGAATTTATGATTGGTAAAGTAAGCAATCTTTTCAACCCCGGGAATGTTTGAGCTTTGCTCAACATCAACGGTTTTGATGATCATTCCTCCCCAATAAAAATCATCATCAGTTGATTTCCGGACCACTTCGCGCACAATTGTTTTCCCGTCGCTTTTCTCCAGAGTATATTTATCGCCAACTTTTGCATCGTATTTTACCAATACAAAAGGTTCGTGGTCGATGTTGTTGTAATCAAGAATACCCTTGTCAGTGATCTTGAACTTGCATTCGCAATTGAGGTTTCCTGACGCATCCTTGTATTTCGGCTTAATTTGCTGAAGAAAGGTCAGACTTGATGGTATCGGAAACTGAAATTTCACGGTCGCCACTCCATCCGTAACAGCAGTAATGGCAATCGTACCGCTTATGTTTTGGTACGAACCATTAATTTTAATGGAAGATGAGAACGTGTTGCCAACAGTGTTCATCGGAATATCAGTCGTCCCGCTGATCGAGTCGGACGAATCTTTGTCAAAGACCAGCCAGTCGCACGAGGTGGCAAAAAAAATGACAGCCAGAAGTAAAATTGAATTTTTCATGGATTTTGGTTTTTATTATTTCAAAAGTACTTCAATTTGAAGTAATAACAATCCGGTGAATGCACAAAATTTAAAAGTTTTTCTTAATTATTTTGAAACTCTCTGCTTTGTTGGCATGGGTTACAATGATATAATAAATGCCATCGGAAAGATTTTCCATGCTGATTTTAATACGGGATTCCCCTGATTTTTCGATGTGTTCCATTTTTTGCCCGGACACAGAATAAATTTCAATGGAAATTTCTTTGGAGATGAGATCGTCGTTGAACTCAATATTCAGCCAGTCGCGAACCGGATTGGGATAAACTTTTGTTTCGCATGAAGCAACTGTTGGCTTGATGCCGGTAAATACATCGCTAGTTGCAAATGCAAATGGGGCCGCAGCTCCGACTATCGGAAGGGTAGCCCGTTTCCCTGATTGGTCAGCTGCATAAATGTAATATTGTACCACCTGATTTTTATTGAAAGCCGGAAGTTGTACTAAATATATATCGCCATCAGTATGCTGCATTTTGGCTGACTTCCATAAACCAAAATCTGTTTTGTAAAAGACCAGTACCGAATCACTTTTTAGTGGCTTCCCGCTGTACGCTTTTATAGTAGCTTCAAATGTAAAATCTGTTTTATCGCCCTGCGCACCCCGGATCGGAATGTGCTTGATTCGAACCATCTGCTTGTCGGCCACCTCGTGAACCCGGCAGTGCAGCGCATCAGTTGAACCCCAACTGTCCAAAAAACCTGACACTTCGTAACCGGGCATTGCGTTTTTGTACGATTGTAATGCTTCGTCATCCCACTCTCCGTTCATAACAGGAACAAAAACCCGTTTATTCATAATAAAAGAATTCGTATATGGTTCATCGTTGGGTGTATAAACCCTAAAAACCTGGTAGTTATTTCCCCACGATGATTTTTGATTTTTAAAATAATCGGCAACAGCTTCTATCTTATTGTATTGCGGATGAGTAACCGGCACTGAACGGATCAGGATTTTATCCACATCGAGGAATTTCCCCCAACAGTCAATATGATCTATGTATGTATTGTTCGGATCTTTTACTACATGATACGTGTGAATACCCAAATATGCTTTCATTTTTTGATCAACCTGCTCTTTGGTTAAACCATTGGTTAGGCTTTCTGAATACACAATATCCGAAGAAGCAGCAACTCCAAAACCATCACTCATGTAGTTTCCTCCGGTGTGTACAACATCCATAGCATAGTAAGGAAACTTTAATTTTTTGGCTATATAACATGGTATGGAGTCATCTAAAATTCTCCCCCAACTAATCCTGTTGTAGATAAAATCAACAATACCTATCGAATCTTTACCGGCAATAAACATCGGGCCATAATCCCGTGTCCAATGCGAATTAGATTTTCCAGTGAGCATCTTAATACGAGTCTTGTCAAATTCGTAGAGTTGTATTGCATTCCAAAACATTTTCTCGCTTGATCCGGAATCTTCGGGTAGTAAAACAATTAGAGTATCCTTACGGGTTATTTCAGCTAAAAGATTAAAACGAAGTTCGCTTGGATATCGTATCAACACACCGCTCATCGGTTCAAACTCAGCCAGACTTTCAACAGGTGATGCAGGAGGTGCTGTAGCCTGAAAATATTTACCAATCTCGTTCCGGCGGTTCATTTCATCAGCCGAAAGCATGTGCATATATTTCCACGCATCTGCCTCTTTCATGTCTTGGGTCACTCCCCTCTGAAAAGTCAGGACAAATATGCTTATTGTCAGCAAACTGATAATCGAATTATTCATAGGTAGTATCGTTCTATTCAGTTATTTAATCGAAAAACACTTCCGTCCGTTCTCTCCGGTGATATTCAAACATCATTTGTATTTGCGATTCGAGGTTGCGGGGAGCCGAAAGTTCCGGCAGCCGGTCTTCCTGAAACCATGCAACATCATCGGTTTCACTCCCGGTTGAAAGCCGGTCGTTTTGCTTCTCGCAAAGGATGAAAATTTTGTAAACGTACTCAAACTGGGGAGGCATGTTCTGGGCTGTTTTGTCGAGAATAGCCAGGATGCGTTTCGCTTTCACCGTTATTCCTGCTTCTTCGAAACATTCTTTTTCTGCCACCTGCCGGGCAGTATAGCCAATATCGGCCCAGCCTCCCGGCAGAGCCCAGCAACCATCTGCTTTTTCTTTGATCATCAGAATTTCATCTTTCTCATTGAAAACAACCGCGCGCACATCTACCTTGGGTGTTTTATAACCGTTGTTATCGATGATCACCGGGCGTATCTTTTCAATCGGCACATCAGTGATTTTTTCAATAAGTTCAAGGCAAATAGTTTGTAATTCTTCGTAGCGTTCGCGGTCGAAAATATTTTCCGCATAATGAAGACCGGTTTCGGCAAGCGCCTGTATCCTCTTAATTTTTTCAAAAATATATCGTTCCATGAATTTTTGTTTATTGATAGTTTCTGTACAAACAGACGACCGGAAGGCATCATTTTGCTTTGCCTGCCAAAAATAAAATTTTAAACCAATGTAATGAAATTTTTGCATCCCCGTCTTACCTTTGAGAAACAGACCGGATATTTAACCAGATGACTGCCAAAGATTTCAAAATACATATTTTGCCTGTCAGCAACAAGTTGCTCCGGTTTGCCATTCAGTTTCTGAAGGACGACGAACAGGCAAAAGATGTGGTACAGGACGTTTTCCTAAAACTCTGGCAGAAAAGGGAGGAGCTGGCGAAAGTTGAAAACGTGGAAGCATTTGCCATGCGCATGGTGCGAAACCGCTGCCTCGACATGATCCGGCTGAACCGATCTGTTCCGGTTGAAGATGATAAAATCAGGCGTTTAAACGACGGAAAATCGGACCCCGACCGGGAAATGGACCTTTCGGAAACAGCGCTGCTGGTACGCAATGCAATTGAAAAGCTGCCCGAGGTGCAGAGACAGGTGATGTGGCTTCGCGATATTGAACAGATGGAGTATGAGGAGATCGCCGGTATTACGGAAATGGAAATTAACGCCTTGCGGGTGAACCTGTCGAGAGCGCGAAAAAAAGTACGGGATGAACTGTTAAAACATCAGAATTATGGAATTGAGAGAGGTGAAAATACTGCTGCAAAAGTTTTTTGACGGGCAAACAACAGTTGAAGAAGAAAATATTCTGACTGATTTTTTCAGAAATCAGGATGTTCCTGCTGAACTGGAAATATACAGGGAGTTTTTCGACGCTACCGAAAAGCTTTCAGAAGTTCGGTTTGAAGGTTTTGAGGACGATGTGATGAATCATATTCTGGAAAGCGAAAACAGGGAAAAGAAAAGATACCGCTGGTTGTGGCAAACGGTTACCTCGGCTGCCGCTGTACTGCTGCTTGCCGTGTTGCTGGTGAATTACAACCAGAATAAAAATCAGTTTAAAGATACGTATGACGATCCGGAAATAGCATACGCTGAAGCCACCAAAGCTCTGAGATACATGGCCGGCAAGTATCAAAAAGGGATGGCACAACTTCAGCCGATTGCGGAAATCGATAAGGCTTCGGCTCCCTTGAAAACAAGCTTAAGATTGGTAAACAAAGGGTTCGGAGAAATGGAAGAGTTAGCTAAAATGGAAGAAAAATTAAAAAAACAATAACTATGAAACGATTATTAATACTTGCAATTTTGTTGTTACCGATGTTGGGTTTTGCACAAAACAACCCGGTTGACAAGCTTTTTGAGAAATATGCCAATAAACAAGGTTTTACCACCGTACGAATCAGTGGGGCGTTGTTGGGTTTTGCCAGTAAATTTGAAGATGCAGACAAACCGGAGTCAAAACTACTGTCGGGCCTCGATGGTATCCGCATCCTTTCGGTTGAAGATGAAAAACTAAACGCAGAACTTGATTTTTACAAGGAACTGGAAAAAGACGGCTTCTTTAAAAATCACGATTACGAGGTGCTAATGGAAGTCACAGAAGATAATGAAGTGGTACGCTTTTACGGTAAAAGCGCCGGGGGCGGCAAGCTGTCGGAACTGCTGCTGGTGGTTGGCGGCGACGACAATGCGCTGATCAGCATTCAGGGAATTATTGACCCGGAGAACATCGGTAAAATTACCGGAGCGCTGGATATTGACGTACTTCCGACAAAAGAAGAAAAATAAAAAAAATATACCCTCAAGGTTTTCAAAAACCTTGAGGGTATAAAATCAAAATCATATTATTTCAACCCGCGTTTTTCCAGCAGGGCATCAATACTTGCATCTTTGCCCCTGAATTTGCGATAAATATTCATTCCCTCATCGGAACCCGATTTGGCCAAAAGTTCGCGGAAGCGGGCAGCCAGTTCCGGATTGTAAATATCACCTGTTTCCTTGAAAGCCTTGAACGCATCAGTATCCAGTTGGGCAGCCCAGATGTACACGTAATAACCGGCTGCATATCCGGGAGTGAAAATATGCGAGAAATACGTACTCCGGTAACGGGGCAGCATTTCATCAATCAGCCCGTAGCTATCCATTGATGCCTTTTCAAAAGCATTCACATCACTGCCGTCGTACTTGGTATGCCAGTCGAGGTCAAGCAACGAAGCGGCCAGATATTCTCCGGTAAGAAATCCCTGGTTGAAATGGCCCGAAGCTTCGATTTTATTAATTAGCTCATCGGGGATTGCTTCACCTGTTTTGTAATGTTTGGCATATACTTTCATCACTTCGGGATCGGCAGCCCAGTTTTCCATTACCTGCGAAGGCAATTCAACAAAGTCGCGTGGTACGCTGCGTGAAGTACGTTTGTACAAACCATCGGTAAACAGGCTGTGCAATGCATGACCAAACTCATGCCACATGGTCGTTACTTCGTCGAACGAAAGTAAAGCCGGGCTATCTCCCGAAGGACGGGTAAAGTTCATCACCATGGAAGTGACGGGCGCTATTTTTTCGCCGTTTTTATACATCTGAGGACGGAACGAAGTACACCACGCTCCCACCCTTTTGCCATCGCGCGGATGAAAGTCGAGATACAGCACGCCCAGGTGAGAACCATCGGCTTCTTTTACTTCGTAAGCCATCGCTTCTTCCTGATACACTGGAAGATCGGGGCGATGTGTAAAGATGATTCCATATAGTTTTTGAGCTACATAAAACATTCCCTCACGGGTGTTTTCAAGACTAAAATACGGCTTGATCTCGTTTTCATCAAGATTGTATCTGGCTTTGCGTAATTTCTCGGCATAATACCACCAGTCCCACGAAGCGAGTTTAAAGTTGCCACCTTCCTTATCGATAATTGCCTGCATTTCTTTCACATCCTGTTTGGCAATTTTTATGGTCGGCTCCCATAATTTCAGCAAAAAGTCGTACACATTTGAAGGCGTTTTCGCCATGTTAATATCGATGATGTAATCGGCAAATGTATTAAAGCCCAGCAACTGAGATTTCTGATTACGTAGTTCAATGGTTTTTTTGATGATTTCCTTATTGTCGAATTTGTCGTTGTTGTCGCCCCGCATGAAGTAGCCGCGGTATAATTTTTCGCGCAGGTCGCGGTTTTCGGCATACTGAAGGAAAGGCGTCATGCTGGGACGGGTGAGCATAAACACCCACTTGCCCTCCATACTGTCGCGTTTGGCCTGATCGGCAGCCTGTGCAATGGCGTCGGCAGGAAGCCCGGCAAGGTCTTTCTCGTTGTCGACAACCATGCGGAAGTTTTTGTTGGTCTCGAACAATACATTTTCGCTGAACTGCAAACTTAATTTCGAAAGTTCTTCGTTGATGCCGCGCAAAATTTCCTGTTTGTCCTTCGGAAGGTTGGCTCCGTCGCGCACAAAATCCTGGTGAAATTTCTCAACCAGGCGGATTTGCTGATCGTCCAAACCCATCTCATTCCGCTTGTCATAAATGGCTTTTATTTTATTGAATAGTTTGGCATTCAGCGAGACATTGTCTTCGTGTTTGGTGATCAACGGTGAAATTTGTTTGGCAAGAGCCTGCATTTCGTCGTTGGTGTTGGCCGAATTCAGCGGAAAGAATACATCCTGAACCTTGTTGTAAAGTTCGCCCGACTGGTCGAAAGCCAGAATGGTATTCTGAAAAGTCGGTTCTTCAGTGTTATTCACAATAGCGTCAATTTCAGCATCGTGCTGTTTGATGCCTTCTTCCAGCGCCGGAAGATAATGTTCCACCTTTATCTGGTCGAATGGTGGAACCTGGAACGGAGTTTCGTCCTCGGTAAGAAATGGATTTACCATATCAGCTTTTTTTGTTTGACATGCAACCGCCAGTAAAAATACGGCTGCAAAAAATACATGGTGTTTCTTCATTGTAAAGTTGTGTTTTCGTTTCAGCTTGAAAAATAAAAAAAATAAAGAGAAGGAAGAAGATCAAAACCACATGTTACGAAGAAAAACGCAGATATGATCATTATTAACCTTATTCATCTTAATAAGGTTAAGAATATTAATCGTGTGTTGTTGCTACCATGTGGAAAAATTAGATACATTTTTTTTATCCGCCTCTGAAATTCCTTCTCCGGAATGTCGGCAGCAAATTCTTTACAAAGAATTGCTTGCCCGGAATGTTTGTAGCAGCCTGGCTGGCTTTTAATCACGGCACCCATAAAAAGGAGAACGCTTTCTTTGCCCCGGCATAAAAAATGTGTACTTTTGAAGCCTTTAAAAAACAGCAGAAAAGCAATCACAATGGAGATTTCATACAACTGGTTAAAAGACTATCTGGATTTTGATTACAGTGCTCACGAACTGGAAAATATACTGACACAAATTGGCCTCGAAGTAGGCAGTGTCGAAGAAGTTGAAACCATAAAAGGCGGTTTGCACGGCTTGGTTATCGGCGAAGTTATTACCTGCGAAAAACACCCGAATTCGGACCACCTCAGCAAAACAACGGTGAATATCGGCAAAGAAACTTTACCCATCGTTTGCGGCGCGCCCAACGTCGCTGCCGGGCAAAAAGTGGTGGTGGCAACCATCGGCACCAAACTATACAACGGCGATCAGGAATTTGAAATTAAAAAATCGAAAATACGTGGCGAAGTTTCCGAAGGGATGATCTGTGCCGAAGATGAAATTGGCATTGGCGCCAGCCACGACGGAATCATGGTTCTCCCGGCTGAAGCGGTAGTGGGAACGCCTGCCTGCAAATATTTCAAGGTCGAATCAGACTACATGATTGAAGTGGACCTGACCCCCAACCGCATTGATGCTTCGTCGCATATTGGCGTTGCCCGCGACCTGGCAGCTTTCATGAGCAAAAAAAGCCCGGTTCGTTATAAAAAACCTTCTGTCGAAAATTTTAAAATCGACAATACCAATGTTTCTGTACCGGTTGAGGTCTTGAACCAAGAGGCCTGTCCTCGTTTTGCCGGGCTGACCATCACCGGACTGACCATTGGCGAATCGCCCGACTGGCTGAAAAACCGGTTGAAAGTGATTGGCCTGAAACCAATCAGCAATGTGGTGGATATTACCAACTACGTGCTGATGGAAACCGGGCAACCGCTGCACGCCTACGACCTGGCCGATGTGAAAGGCAACAAAATAGTGGTGCGTACCATGAAACCGGGAACGAAATTTACAACCCTCGACGGGGTGGAACGCGAATTGCACGAAGACGACCTGATGATCTGCAATGCAGAAGAAGGCATGTGTATCGGCGGTGTTTTTGGCGGTTTACATTCCGGAGTAAAGGAAACGACCAAAAGCATTTTCCTTGAAGCGGCCTGTTTCGACACGGTATATATTCGTAAAACGGCCCGCCGTCACGGACTGAGCACCGATGCTTCGTTCCGTTTCGAACGCGGCGTCGACCCGAACAATACATTGTATGCGCTGAAACGCGCCGCCATGCTGATCAAGGAAGTGGCCGGTGGGGAAATTTCTTCGGAAATTGTGGATATTTATCCCAAGCCAGTGGCCGATTTCAAGGTTGATGTTTCGTATTCTAACATTCACCGGCTGATTGGCAAGAAAATTTCGAAAGAAGAAATTAAATCGATACTGCAATCGCTCGAAATAAAAATTGAAGCTGAAAACGAAAACGGGCTTTCGCTGCTGGTTCCGCCATACCGCGTGGACGTGAAGCGCGAAGCCGATGTGATTGAAGACATTCTCCGGATTTACGGCTACAACAATGTGGAAATCCCGACCCGGGTGAATGCGTCGCTGCAATATTCAGTGAAACCCAATCCGCATGCCATCCGCAACCTGATTTCAGAAATGCTGACAGCACAGGGCTTCAACGAGATATGGTCGAATTCGCTGACCAAACTTTTGTACTACGAAAACAACGAAAGTTTTGCACAAGAAAGCACGGTAAAGATTTTCAACCCGCTGAGCAACGATTTGGGCGGTATGCGCCAAACCCTTTTGTACGGCGGGCTCGAAGCCATTGCATACAATGCGAACCGCCGCAATGCTGATCTCCGTCTGTACGAGTTCGGAAATTGCTATTTCCACAACGACAGCGAGTTAAAAGAAAACCCGATCAATAATTACCGGGAGGAAGAACATCTGGCTCTGTTTGTCAGTGGTTTCAAACAAGCTGAAAGCTGGGCTGCCCAGCAGACAAAAACCAGCTTCTTCGAACTAAAAACATACGTCGAAAATATACTAAAACGACTGGGTTTTGAAATTGCAAAACTGAAAATAGAAGAGACATCCGCAAAATTCCTTTCCGAAGGGCTGGTTTATTTTTTGAACAACAAAAAACTCGTTGAATTCGGTATTGTTGCCCCGAAAGTTCAAAAGCAGTTCGAGGTTGAAAATCCGGTGTATTATGCCGATTTCATGTTCGACAGCTTGTTACTTGAATCGAAAAACAAAAAAGTGGTTTTTGCCGGAATCCCAAAATATCCGGAAGTACGCCGCGACCTGGCTTTGCTGGTCGACAAACAGGTGAAATTCAGCAGCCTGAAAGATCTTGCTTTCAAAACAGAAAAAGGACTTTTACGCTCGGTCGATTTGTTCGATGTGTACGAAGGAAAAGGCGTTCCGGAAGGCAAGAAATCGTATGCCATGAGTTTCATTCTGCGCGATGATGAAAAAACCCTCAACGACAAGCAGATCGACAAAATCATGCAACGACTAATCCTAATCTTCGAGCGCGAGTTGGATGCCAAACTTCGTTAAAAACAGATAAAAACTTCGAAAGCCAACCGCAACAAAGGTTGGCTTTTTTTGTTCTTTGGTTGTCGCTGTGCAATCCGGGATTATTCGGAAAGTTCAGGATACATTTTGTCTTCAATAAATAACATTTATTTCCCATGGGAAATCTTCGGAAGGGAATCATTTTTGCATCGATAACGGCTCTGTGCTGGGGATTTTTAGCCATCGGGCTGAAAGTTGCAACCAACCGGATTGATCCGGCAACGATCGTCTGGTTCCGTTTTTCGGTTGCATTTCTGTCTATGCTTGTTTTCCACTTATGGAAATCGCCATCCGAAATAAAAATTCTGGCCCGCCCTCCCTGGACATTGGTTGTAGCTACTGTCTGCCTGGCTTGGAATTACATGGGTTTCATGCTTGGAGTTCATTATATGGGACCCGGAAATACACAGGTTGTAATCCAGTCGGGTGCTATAACCCTGGCGCTGATTGGGATCGTTTTTTTCAATGAAAGGGTGACAGTCCGGCAAATTGTTGGTTTTAGTCTGGCTATTATCGGAATGTTTGTTTTTTATCACAATCAGTTGGGTCAAACTCATGGCGATGAAGACCAGTATAACCTCGGTTTTTTTCTGACCCTTTCCGGTGGACTTACGTGGGCGCTTTATGCAGCCATGCAAAAAAAGCTGGTAACCCGCTATTCAACTGCATCGCTAAACTTGTTCCTTTTCGGACTACCCGTTTTGCTCTATCTGCCGTTTATCAACTTATCACCACTGCTTGAGCTGAGTTGGGGTTGGTGGATATTACTGATTTCGCTGGGTTTAAATACACTGATTTCGTACGGAACATTGTCGCTGGCTTTAAAATTCATGGAGGCCAGCAAGGTCAGTATCATCATTATTCTGAATCCAATCATCACCTTCCTTTCCATGGCAATCCTTGCATACATCGAAGTATCGTGGATTGCTGCCGAGAAGTTTTCGGTACTTTCAATAGCAGGCGCCATTATTGTTTTAGTAGGCGCCATACTGGTTGTAAAAAAAAGAAAACAACAAACCGAAATTCAACAGGAAAATCCCGTTTGATAATATTATTTGTGTCTCTTTTTTAGTTCTCGTGCCAAATCTTCAATACGGTAACCTTTGTGTGTTAGTAAAACAATAAGGTGGTACAGCAGGTCTGCTCCTTCATACAGAAAATTCTCATCATCGTTGGCCATTGCGCCGATAATGGTTTCAACGGCTTCCTCTCCCACTTTTTGGGTAATTGTACGTGTGCCTTTCTGAAATAATGAAGTTGTATACGAGCCTTCAGGCATTTCCTGCTTGCGCTGGTCGATAAAATCCTGAAGATATTCGAGAAACATCAGATCGCTTTCCTGATTTTCTTCACCCCAGCAGGTGTCGGCGCCGGTGTGACAGGTTGGCCCCACCGGGTTTACTTTGATCAGCAACGTATCGTTATCGCAGTCGGGTGCAATGGAAACAACATTCAGAAAATTGCCCGATTCTTCGCCTTTGGTCCACAACCGGTTTTTGGTGCGACTGAAAAAAGTGACTTTCCCGGTTTCTTCGGTTTTGGCAAGAGCCTCTTCGTTCATAAATCCCAACATTAAAACAACGTTGGTGGTATTATCCTGAATAATGGCTGGAATCAGGCCGTTTAGTTTGGTGAAATCAAGTGGTGTGTTTTCTTTTGTCATGTTTGTGAGTTATATAATTTAGCTTCAGGCTGCAAGCCGCAAGCTATAAGTTTAAATCTGTAACTTTTGAGAAAAGGCACTTATCATTTGCTGTTCCAGTTTTACTTCTGATAAAAGCCCATTAATACTTTCTGAAGTGATAAATCCCAATTCGATCAATATTAATAATTGAGTTTCCAATTCAAAACAACTGCCTAAAGCAATTTCAAGAAAGCGAAAATAATCTCGTTCGCTTCGGCGACTGCTTCCTTCTGCAATGTTTGATGGTATTGATATGGCTGCTCTATTTATTTGGCTGACTAAATTGAATCTTTCAGTCGAAGGTAATTTCTCTGTAAACTTGTAACTAAGTTTAACGATCTCAATTCCCTTTTGCCAAATTTGTAACTTCTTAAAATCTTTCATATCCGATTTTTATGCCTGAAGCTTGCAGCCAGAAGCCTGTGGCTTTATCTAATTGTAATTCCCTTCATGCGAAGATAATTCTTCAAATCGGGTATCGCAATTTCCTTGTAATGAAAAATGCTGGCAGCCAATCCGGCGTCGGCTTTTCCTTCGGTAAAAACATCAACAAAATGATCCATGTTTCCCGCGCCACCCGAAGCAATGATCGGGATTTTCAGCATATCGGCCATGTGTGCCAGTTCTTTGTTGGCAAATCCGTTTTTCGTGCCGTCGTGATCCATCGAGGTAAACAAAATTTCGCCGGCACCGCGGTTTTCGGCCTCTTTGGCCCACGAAAACAATTCTTTTTCGGTTGGTATCCGTCCCCCGTTGACAGTTACCGTCCAGCGGCCATCGTAGTTTTTTGCATCGATGGCCACCACCACGAACTGCGTTCCGAAGTTCAGTGCCAGATCGTCAATCAATTTTGGGTTGCGCACAGCCGACGAGTTGATGCTGATTTTATCAGCCCCGGCGCTCAGCAAAGCATCGGCATCTTTCAGTTCGCTGATGCCGCCACCCACGGTAAACGGGATATTCAGCTCGCGGGCAATGCGCTTCACCAGTTGAACAAAGGTTTTGCGGCCTTCGTGCGTAGCAGTAATATCGAGGAAAACCAGTTCATCGGCTCCCTGTTCGGCATACATCGCGCCCAGTTCAACCGGGTCGCCCACACTTTTAATATTCAAAAAATTGATGCCTTTCACGGTCTGACCGTCTTTAATATCAAGGCATGGTATGATTCGTTTTGCTAGCATAAAAAAGGCCCCTTCCCAACCTTCCCCAAAGGGGAAGGAGTTTCGTTCTTTGAAAAACACTACTAATACTATCAATGCCCTTGTTTCTTCGTTTCTCCCCCAATTGGGGGAGATCAAGAGGGGGCTTCTATTTATAAAATTCCTCTATTTCATCCAAACTAATCCTATTCTCATAGATCGCCTTTCCGGTAATCACCCCCGGAATGCCCATTTCATCCAACTCGTAGATGTCTTTCATCGAGGCAATACCGCCGCTGGCAATGAGTTCTAGTTTTGGGAACTGCGCCATGATTTCTTTGTACAAACCGATGCTGGGACCGGTTAACATGCCGTCGCGGGCAATGTCGGTTGAAATGACTTTCTGAATACCCCGGCTGGTATAGCTTTCAATAAAATCGAGGATGGAAAGTTCCGATACTTCCTGCCAGCCGCTGACGGCAATTTTTTTATCTTTGGCATCGGCCCCGAGAATGATTTTTTGCGGACCATACGTTTCAATCCAGTGTAGGAACGTTTCGCGGTCTTTCACGGCAATGCTGCCGCCGGTAACCATCGTTGAACCGCTTTCAAATGCAATGCGCAGGTCATCATCCGATTTCAGCCCACCGCCAAAGTCGATTATCAAACTGGTTTTCGAAGAAATGGTTTCCAAGACCTTGTAATTGACAATGTGCCTGGCTTTGGCGCCATCCAAATCAACCAGGTGCAACCGGGTGATTCCGGCATCTTCAAACATTTTTGCTACTTCGAGCGGGTTCTCATTGTACACCGTTTTCCGGTCGTAATCGCCCTGCGACAGGCGCACACATTTGGCATCAATGAGGTCGATAGCGGGAATGATTGTTATTTTAGTTCCTGAGTTCCTGAGTTCCTGAGTTCCTGGGTATTGTTGCATCTTATTATTGTTTTTCTGAATTAAAGTCCTTGATCGAATCAATGAACGCAGTTAATATTCTTTCAATCTCTCTGGAATCTTGATAAAGATCGTTGAATGTTTTTTCGTCAATATATTCCAGATTTTTTGAAATCTCAAGTTGTGTTTGTACTTCAAAGAGCGATCCCATTGCTATTTGAAGAAAACGTTTGAAATCATTGGATGATTTTCTTCCAAATCCTTCGGCAATATTTGATGGAATAGATACAGCACTCCTTCTAATTTGACTTATTAATCCATACATTTCTTCATTTGGAAATGATTTACTGTATTTATATATCTTGGTTACAAAAGACATTGCTCTCTGCCAAACTATTATTTCTCTGTATGTTTTCAATATAATTTATTTTGAGAGTATTGCGTCTATTCTTAGAAACACAGGAACTTTGTCACTTAGGTACTTTTATAACTTGAGAAAGTTTTCCAAAATCCGTGCGCCAACCGGTCCACTTTTTTCAGGATGAAACTGGGTTGCGTAAAAATTGTCTTTGTGCAGCGCAGCGCTAAACAGATTAATGTAATTACCAATAGCGGCGGTGTGTTCTCCGACAGCGGCGTAATACGAATGCACGAAATACACATATTGGCCTTCGAGCGACGGGTCGAAAATGTCGCTTTTCAGGTTGGTGATGTTGTTCCAACCCATGTGCGGTACTTTGGTCACGAATTCCATTCCCAATTCAGGAATAAACCGTTTCACCTTTTCTTCAAAAATGCCCAAACAAGGTGTATCGTTTTCTTCGGAATGACTGCACATCAGTTGCAGTCCGAGGCAAATGCCCAAAACAGGTTGCTTCAACTCCGGAATCAACAAGTCGAGGCCTTCTTTTTTCAGGTATGCCATGGTTGTGCTGGCCTCGCCAACTCCGGGAAAAATCACCTTGTCAGCCGTTCTTATTTTTTTGTGGTCGCCGGTAATTTCTGCCGATACACCCAACCGTATCAGTGCGTTGTTCACCGACTCAATGTTCCCGGCGTTGTATTTGATAATGACTATTTTCATTTTAGACACTGTTAATTTTTCTGATTCTTTTAATGATAACGAAAGACATTTTACTGTACTTTTGCCGCATTGATTTTCAAAACTGGCGCGTTCTTCTAACGGTTAGGAAGTCGGATTCTCATTCCGAAAATAGCAGTTCGATTCTGCTACGCGCTACATCCTTCAATTACTTCAAAAGTTCGGCAATTACCTTTCTCATTTCCTGAAACTCTTCATTTTTGTATAGTCTGGTCATATAAACAATTTTTCCGGTTTTGTCGATAATGACATTGCGGGTTACGCCAGCTCCTTTTTCAGCAAACTGATAAAAAATACTCCCCTTCGGATCAAGTGCCAGCGGATAAGTAACCGGGATTTCCTTTGCAAATTTCTCAACTTTTGCTTTCGGCTCGTCCAAATCAATTCCATATAAAGCAAAATTTGAATTGTCTTTGTATTTCATCCAGATGTCGGCTTCGATATGCGGCATTTCTTTTCGACAAACACTGCACCAACTGGCTGTGAACTGAAGCATCACTACTTTACCTTTCAGATCGGCCATCCGGATGGTTTTTCCATCGGTTGTTGTCATTGAAAAATCGGGAACCTGTTGTCCGATTTTCACGATATAGCCGTAATCAGCCGGGATTTCTTTCACCGGAATTTGTGCTTTTGTGTAAACTGCTATTAGTAGAAATACAAACACTAAAAATTTCATAATTAACGATTTAAAAATGTCCAATACCGAATTACCAACATACAATATCCATTTTTCACTCCTCCTCCTTAGGAGGAGCCCCGATACTTCGGGGGGTGAGGCCTTTAGCTAAAAACTACTGTGCGATTATTATAAACCAATATTTTCCGTTCGATGTGTTTGTTCACAGCTTTCGAAAGTACGATTTTTTCCAGGTCACGGCCTTTGGCAATAAGGTCGTTCACCGTGTCTTTATGGCTAATTCGGGCGACATCCTGTTTGATGATCGGCCCGGCGTCAAGCTCGGTAGTAACGTAGTGACTGGTGGCGCCAATAATTTTCACTCCACGCTCGTACGCTGCATGATACGGTTTTGCGCCAACGAATGCAGGCAAAAACGAGTGGTGAATGTTAATAATCCGGTTTGGAAAATTAGCAATGAATTCGTCACTGATGATCTGCATATAACGAGCCAAAACGATGAAATCGACCTTGTGTTTTTCCATCAAAGCAATTTCCTGAGCCTCTATTTCCGCCTTGTTATTTTTGTTTATCGAAAAAACATGGTATTCGATATCAAACCGGCGGGCGACATCGGCCATATCGGGATGATTACTGATAATCAGCGGAATTTCAACATTCCATTCTCCGGCGGTGTAGCGAGCCAAAAGATCAAACAAACAATGCGACATCTTTGAAACAAAAATAGCCATGCGGGGTTTTTCTTCCGAAAAATGGATTTCGAAAGTCATCTTATTTTTCTGAGCAATCAGCGTCGAAAAATAGTCGGCAATTTTTTCCTTTGGAATGTTGAAATTGCTCAGGTCCCACTCCACACGCATGTAAAATAACTTTTCTTCCCGGTCGACATGCTGATCGAGATACAGGATGTTGCCATTGTTGGTATTGATAAACTCGGTTACCAGCGCCAAAAGCCCCTGTTTGTCGGGGCAGTGAATAAGAAGAATGGCCGTCGATTTACTTTTATCTATCGTCATAATGAATGTTGTTCAAATTATAAAGCTCCTTTGGTTGTCGGCAATTCAAAGTTAAACACATCTTTTCTGATTGCCATCTTAATAGCACGGGCCAGTGCTTTAAAAATGCCTTCAATTTTATGATGCTCATTTGTTCCTTCAGCCTGGATATTCAGGTTCGAAAGCGAGGTATCCGAAAACGATTTAAAAAAATGAAAGAACATTTCGGTGGGCATGTCGCCAACTTTTTCGCGTAGAAACTCGGCCTTCCAAACAATCCACGGACGACCGCCAAAGTCGATAGCCACCTGCGCCAGACAATCGTCCATGGGCAGGCAGTAGCCGTATCTTTCAACGCCGCGTTTATCGCCCAGCGCCAGTTTGAATGCTTCACCCAGCGCCAGACCAGTATCTTCAATGGTGTGGTGCTCGTCTACATCCAAATCGCCATCCACCTGAACAGTCAGATTAACGCCCGAGTGGCGGGCAATTTGATCGAGCATGTGGTCGAAAAAACCCAGCCCTGTGTGAATGTTTCCTTTGCCTGTTCCATCGAGGTTCAACTCCACCCTGATTTTGGTTTCTTTTGTATTACGTACCACCGTTGCGGTGCGTTCGGGAGCAGCTACTTTGGCATAAATTTCATCCCAATCAGTAGTAATCAGCACACAACTTTCGGCCAGCCCTTTTTCCTGAAGTTGACCGGACAATGAACCATCGTTGAGCAAAATTCCTTTTGCACCGAGGTTTTTGGCCAGTTCAATATCGGTCAGCCGGTCGCCAATCACGAAGCTGTTGGCCAAATCGTAGCTACCGTCCATGTATTTTCCCAGCAAGCCGGTACGCGGTTTGCGGGTTGGGGCATTATCTGCCGGAAAGCTTCGGTCAATCAGGATGTCGTCGAAAACAACGCCTTCGTTTTCAAACGCTTTCAGCATTTTATTGTGTGCAGGCCAAAATGTTTCTTCCGGATAACTGGAGGTTCCCAGCCCGTCCTGATTGCTGACTATGACCAGCTCATACGACAGGTTTTTGGCAATAAAGTGCATGTTGCGGAAAACTTTCGGGATGAATTCGAGTTTCTCCAGCGAGTCAATCTGCTCGTCAGCCGGTTCTGCAATCAGCGTTCCGTCGCGGTCGATAAATAATGCTTTCTTCATGGTATTTCTTTGTGGAACTTTGTGGCTTTCTTTGTGAAACTTCGTGGTTAAGTTTTACCACAAAGAACACGAAGGTTTTTCACGAAGTACTCCAAGTTTTATATTAGCTCTTTCAACGCTTTTCTTAATTTTTCATTCTCTTCCGGCGAACCGATCGTAATCCGCAAACAATCATCGCAAAGTGTAACTTTCGAGCGGTCGCGGACAATGATTTTCTGTTCGGTCAGATATTCGTAAATACCGCGCGCATCGTGCATCTTCAAAAGGACAAAATTCGCATCGGTCGGATAAACTTTTTGTACGAACGGAAATTTAGTCAATTCTACAATAAGCTTTTCCCGTTCGTCCAGAATAGTTTTTACCCATTCTTCTTTTTCCTGAAGATTATTCAGCAGTTCCAATGCTTTTTGCTGCGTCAGGATATTGATATTGTACGGATACTTGATTTTGTTGAAAACGCGGATAATCTCCGACTGTGAAAATGCCATTCCGAGGCGGATTCCGGCCATTCCCCATGCCTTTGAAAAAGTTTGCAAAACAATCAGGTTCGGGTATTTATCCAGCTCGGGCAGCAAACTACTTTCCGGCGAAAAATCAATGTACGCTTCATCAACCACTACAATCCCGTCGAAACCGGTAAGCAATTTATTGATTTCTGTTTTGTCCAACAGATTGGCTGTTGGATTATTCGGAGAACAAATGAAAATTGCTTTTGTATACAGATTAGCCGCATTCAGTAAATCCTGTGCCTTAAAATTATAGTCCCTGTCCAGTTTCACTTTGCGGACTTCCACATTATTGATGTCGGCTGCCACCTGATACATACCGTACGTCGGGTTAATGGAAACTACATTGTCGACTCCCGGTTCGCAGAACGCGCGAAATACAATGTCGATTGGTTCGTCGCTGCCATTCCCGAGAAAAATCTTTTCAGGGGCAACGTTTTTAATTTCTGAAATTTTTGCTTTCAGCGTCCATTGCAGCGGATCGGGATAACGGTTGTACGGCGCATTATAAGGGTTTTCGTTGGCATCGAGGAAAACTTCTGCCTCGCCCGAAAACTCGTCACGAGCCGAAGAATAAGGCTTTAATGCCTTTATATTATTGCGAAGTAATTTTTCTAAGTTCATATATTTCTTTTTGGACCACATAGGCACATAGGTCACATAGTTTTAATATTTCTATTGTATTCTATGTGTCTATTGTGGTTATTTTTTATCATTTAATTCTTTTAATCGCAGCGTCACCGCATTCCGGTGTGCATCCAGTTGCTCGGCGGCAGCCATTGTTTCAATCACCGAACCGAGGTTTTTAATTCCTTCCCGCGATATTTCCTGAAAAGTTATTTTTTTTATGAAACTATCGATATTGACCCCGCTGAACGATCGTGCCCAACCGTTGGTCGGCAAGGTATGATTGGTTCCGGAAGCATAATCGCCCGCACTTTCCGGTGTGTAACTCCCCAAAAACACAGAACCTGCATTGATAATTTTTTCTGCAATTTCAGAATAGTTCTCCATCGAAATAATCAAATGTTCCGGCGCATATTCATTAATCAGACTGATCATTTCATCTTCATTCTGAAACACAATTGCCACACTGTTTCCAAGCGCTTTGGCAGCAATTTCTTTTCTGTTTAATTCCGCAAGCTGACTGGCTAAATGTATTTCCACATCATCGACCAGCGATTCGGAGTTGGTAACCAAAACCACCTGACTGTCGGGGCCATGTTCGGCCTGCGAAAGCAGGTCGGCTGCGATGAATGCTGCATTGGCCGATCCATCGGCCATAATAGCCACTTCTGAAGGTCCGGCCGGCATGTCGATGGCCACATCGTTGATACTGACAAGTTGTTTGGCAGCCATTACAAACTGGTTGCCCGGTCCGAAAATCTTGTCAACTTTGGGAATACAATCAGCACCATAAGCCATAGCCCCAATCGCCTGTACCCCACCAAGTTTAAATATTTTTGTAACACCCACCAGTTGAGCAGCAAATAAAATTGCCGGGTGAATTTTGCCCTCCCTGTCGGGCGGCGAACAAAGTACAATTTCTTTGCATCCTGCAATTTTTGCCGGAATGGCAAGCATCAAAACCGTAGAAAACAGCGGCGCCGATCCTCCAGGAATGTACAAACCTACTTTTTCAATGGCAACTGCTTTTTGCCAGCAAACGACACCGGGCGTTGTTTCAATTTTTTTCAATTCCGGTTTTTGCGCTGCATGAAAGAGACTGATATTTCGGGCTGCTATTTCAATTGCGTCCTTTAAATCAGCATCCAGCAAACGGGAAGCTGTTTCAATTTCCTCTTCAGTAACAGAAAAATTACGGATGAACACACCGTCAAATTTCTCGGTGTATTTACGTATTGCATGGCCACCGCTTGACTTAATGTCATTTAAAATAGACTGAACTTTATCCGTCAGATCAGAAGCATTAAACAACGGCCGTTCCAGTATTTTGGTCCATTCTTTTTGTTCAGGATTCAGATATCGTTTCATGTGCGGCAATTTTCAAGGTTATAATTTGATTCTTTATTTATATGAAATCAAAAGATCATCTTTTCAATCGGAACAACAAGAATTCCCTGCGCCCCTGCATTCTTCAGTTTCCCTATTATTTCCCAAAATTCATTTTCAGAAATAACCGAATGGATCGAACTCCAGCCTTCTTCTGCCAGTGGCGTAACGGTTGGGCTTTTCATGCCGGGCAGAATGGCTGAGATTTCATCAATTTTATTGTTAGGCGCATTAAGCAGGATGTATTTTTTCCCTTCGGCCCGCTGAACCGATTCCATCCGGAAGACCAGCTCATTAAGGATGGCCTTTTGGGTATCGTTCAGATTGGGGTTCGCAATCAACACGGCTTCCGAGGGAGTCACTACTTCCACTTCTTTCAGTCGGTTGCTCACCAGTGTGGAGCCCGAACTGACAATATCAAAGATGGCATCGGCCAGACCAATTCCGGGAGCAATTTCCACAGAACCTGTAATGACATGTATATCTGCTTTTATATCGTGTTTATCTAAAAAATCCTGCAAGATTACGGGATACGATGTAGCAATTTTTTTACCATTGAAATAGGAAAGTCCGGGATATTCGTCTGATTTTGGGATCGCCAGCGACAGGCGGCATTTGCTGAAGCCAAGCCGTTTGGCAACTAATACGTTTTCCTTTTTTTCCAGCACCTCATTTTCACCCACAATACCGATGTCAGCCACTCCGTCGGCAACGGTTTGCGGAATATCGTCGTCGCGCAGAAAAAGCGCATCAAGCGGATAGTTTTTCGCCGTTGCAAGCAGTTCCCTGCCCCCCAGCGAAAAGTTAATTCCCGCTTCCTTAATCAATTCCATCGAATCTTCATACAATCGTCCTTTGTTTTGAATGGCAATTTTCAGTTGAGTCATGATATTTTTGTTTTCAATAAATAAAAAAGGCCCACCTTTCGGTAAGCCTTCTTTGGGTTAATATTTTCTGTAACAAAACAAAAGAATTACGGCCTACCAATGAATAGGTTTTTCCGATGATGGCCGCAATGTCCGAGTTTGTTAATCATTTCATTTTAAAATTGAGATGCAAGTATAATTATAAATTGACTGCAAAACAACACTTAAATTTAAAGTTTGAAAGAAATTCATGTTTTATTAATACTAATTTTTCGTTTCCTGAAAAAATTATTGCAAAAATAAAATGAATTTGTATGTTTGTACAATCGATTGCATTTATAAACCTAATTATTCAAAAATCATGAAATTATCAGTACTTTTTATTGGAATAATTCTCCTGTTTTCACTGCAAAGTATCGCCGGAACCCCGGATTCAAAGTATTTCAGCAAAAAGCAAATTAAAAAAGTGATGACCAAAGCGGCGGAATGGCAGCTTGCAAATCCGAAACACAATCTTTATGACTGGACCAACGGAGCATTTTATGCAGGAATCGAAGCGGCCTATAAAACCACAAACTCGAAAAAATTGCTGCAGGCAATGATTGATATGGGCGAGGCCAACCAGTGGAAGCCGGGGCCACGGCTCCACCATGCCGATGACTATGCTATTTGCCAAACGTATGTTGATGTTTACCGGATTAAAAAAGATCAGAAAATGATTCAGCCGTACATCGAACGAATGAATGAATTTATGGCGACCCCCTACCCGGTTAAAGAACCATCCAATCTTATTACCTGGTGGTGGTGCGATGCCCTTTTCATGGCTCCGCCTGCTTACGTGAAACTGGGAATGACCCTGAATGATAAAAAATACCTTGACCTGAACGACAAACTTTTCAAAGAATGTTACGATTTATTGTACGATAAAGAAGAGCATCTTTTTGCAAGGGACAACCGCTATCAATGGAACCAGCCGAAAGTTCTGAAAGAAGCCAACGGAAGAAAGATTTTCTGGTCGCGCGGCAATGGCTGGGTAATGGGCGGTTTGGTACGGGTAATGCAGGAATTGCCGGAAGATTACAAGGAATTTGCATTTTACAAGCAAATTTTCGTGGAAATGGCCGAACGGGTTGCCGGTCTGCAGCAGGAAGATGGTTTGTGGCGCGCCAGTTTGCTCGACCCGGCTTCGTATCCGGGCGGCGAAGCCAGCGGCTCGGGATTTTACTGCTATGCACTGGCATGGGGAATTAATAATGGACTGCTGGCAAAAGACAAGTATTTACCTGTGGTTAAAAAAGCATGGATCGGATTGAATGGTCTGATGCAACCCGAAGGACGCATTGGTTGGTGCCAACCCATTGGCGGCGACCCGCAAAAAAACTTCTCAGCCGAAAGTTGGGAAGTATATGGGGCAGGCGCATTTCTTCTGGCCGGAAGTGAAGTGATCAAATTAAAATAGAACCGTCATTAATAATAAAAAATGAGAACAGGGAACAACTTTCATGTTTGTTCCCTGTTTTCATTAAAACTGTAGGTCAATAACTCCGAAAAACAAGCCAAGGAAAACGGAATTAGAACGCAGCCAAACAAAATGCAACAGAACCGGTAAAGTCTACTGCAAAAACCCGATTCAATTCAATAATTGACGAAAGTTTAAAAAATTCATTGAATTTTAATTGTTTTGTAGGTCTTCTCTCATTAAAAATGAAGAAATTTACATGCAACTTTTTGTCGTCGTATAATACTTTTATTGAATGAACCATAGCATTGAGAGATGAATATACAGGAAGATAGCGCATTAATAAAGTCTATGAAAGACGGTGATATAAAAGCTTTTGATGAACTGTATTACAAATATCACAAAAAATTATATGCCTTTTCATTACGATTTTTAAAAAGCCGGGCAGATGTTGAAGATCTCATTCAAAAGATTTTTGTGATCATCTGGGAAAAACGCGAAAATATCAATCCTGAAAAATCATTCAACAATTATATTTTCACCATTGTCAGAAATGAAATTTACGATCTGCTGAAAAAGAAAGTGGCAACGGAATATCACAACGACCAGATTTTAGGCGACATTGAACAAACCGACGATGATATTGAAATGAAGAAACTGGTTGAGATAATTTATACTCTGGTTGAAAACATTCCTGAACGCAGGCGCCAGATATTTCTGATGAACAGGGATCATGGAATGAGTTATAAACAAATTGCCGAAGAACTGGGAATTTCCGAAAACACAGTAGACACACAAATCCGCAATTCGCTGAATTATTTACGTAGCGAGCTTCCGAAACACATGAATTCATCAATCCCCATACTCTTTTTACTGCTGATTACCTGTACTTTGTCAAAATATTTGTAATTTTTTTGTTTTCCCTTCACGGAAAATTCCATAAAAGGAGTAATTATTTGCAGGTAATGAATAAAAAAAGAGAAGTCAGTTACCTCAATTCAGGATTGAAGAGCAAATAAGTACCATGCAAGAACAAAAAAGAATCATACAATTAATTGAACAATTACTTTCTAACCAGGCTTCCGGCAGGGAAAAAGAAGAACTCTTCCATTTACTTAATTCAGGAATGCAAGAAGATCAGATCAATAACTGGCTGAAAGAGAACTGGGAAAAGACAGAACATGCAGGCATTGATATTCCGTCAGGGGTACTACTTGAAAAGATCCATCAGCAAATAGGCATTACCAAAACCAATATAAATAAATCTATTGACCGGAAAATACAAATCAGGAAGCTCGTTCGTACTACCTTAAAATACGCCGCTGTATGCATTGTTGCCTGTGGAATCGAATGGTATTTTTTAACACAAAAGGATATTACCGATAACAATACGGTTGTACAAACCATTCAATACAACGAAATTACAGTCCCAACAGGATCAAAATCATACGTGGTATTGGCCGACAGCACCAAAGTATGGTTAAACGCAGGGGCAAAACTCAGGTATCCCAGTAATTTCCGGGAAAATTACAGAGAAGTTTTCCTGGAAGGAGAAGCATTTTTTGATGTATCGAAGAACAAAGACATGCCTTTTTTTGTGAATATGGCCGGAATGAACATCAAGGTTTTGGGAACCCAGTTCAACGTAAAAGCATATACTGACGAAAAAAGCATTGAAACGACCTTGGTAGAAGGTTCCATTGAAGTGGTCGGATTGCGATCAGACAAACAGGATGAAAGCAATCTTCAGTTAAAACCCGGACAAAAATTAATCCTCACCAAGGATAAAAGTTTCCAGTCGTCCGCTATGTCACAGCAAAATCAGGCTGAAGATGCGTCAACTCAGAAAGACCTTCTTATTAAAATTAAAAATGCAGAAATCATTACTCTGCACGATACAAAACCGGAAACGGCATGGACTGAAGACAAGCTAATATTTTACAAGGAACGTTTCGATAATGTAAAAATAAAATTAGAACGATGGTATGGAGTAACCATTGATATTCAGGACCCGGAAATACTGGATTATCGCTTTACAGGAACATTCGACGAAGAAACGTTCGAACAGGCATTGCTTGCATTAAAAAAAGCAGCCCGATTTGATTATCAGATAAAGAAAAAGCACGTGACCATTAAACCAATCTGAAAATACAGTATAAAAATATAATGAACTAATTAAAAATATTTGGCCTATGTAAATAAACTAAACTGTGCAAAAAAAAGCCGAAGGATCTGCAACACCCTTCGACTTTTAATTTGTGTAAATTAATTAAGGTAAATTCATTAACACATTTCAATTCTATGAAAAAAAAACATCAATTACAAGGGAGAAAAACTTTTTTTTCTCTTCAAGAAAAAATTTGGCTGATTATGAAACTAACTTTCTTATTGACTATTATTTGTTTATTCCAGGCAACAGCCGTGAATTCTCAAAGTACAGTAGCAAATATTCATATAAAGAATGCGCCGCTGGAACAGTTTTTCACTGAGATAGAGCAACAAACCTCGGTGAAATTTCTTTACAAGTACGAGAATATCGAAGGAAAACTTGTTAGTATAAACATGGAAAATGCATCTGTCGATCAGCTTCTGGATGCCACCTTGCCTGGAAATGGCCTGTCTTATTCCAAAATGAAAAACAATTTAATTGTTATTTCATCCGCCAAACAGGAAAGAACAGTAACCGGATCGATTGTCGATGAAAAAGGAGTTCCTCTGTTTGGGGTCAATGTCATCATCAAAGGAACGATGAAAGGCACAACTACCGATTCTAACGGAAAATACAGTTTGGTCGTTCCGAATGATCAGACAGTGTTGCAGTTTTCGTTTATCGGTTTTGTAATGCAGGAAATCCCGGTGGGCGAAAGATCACTGATTAACGTTACCCTGCGGGAAGACACCAAAGCAATCGAAGAAGTGGTTGTAACTGCTCTGGGTATTGAGAAAAGCAAAAAGAGTTTGGCTTATTCGACCCAATCGGTTGACATGGATGGACTAACCACCATCAAAGATGTGAGCCTTGGGAATACATTGGCAGGTAAAATTGCCGGGGTTTCTGTTACTGCTTCAACCGGTACCAGCGGCGTTTCGGGTGATCCACGTATTATCATTCGTGGTGACCGTTCAATCAACGGTAATAACCAGCCTTTAATTGTTGTTGATGGTATCCCTTCTGCCAGCACAGGCGGTGGTTTATCAAGTATCAACCCCGATGACGTGCAAAGCATGAACGTACTTAAAGGGCCTGCTGCATCGGCATTATATGGTTCAAGTGCCAACAACGGTGTAATCGTAATTACTACCCGAAAAGGCGTTTCAGGACAGGCAAAAGTGGAGGTAAACTCTGTCACAACATTCGACCTGCCATATCTGTACCCTGAATTGCAAAATGAATATGGACAAGGGATGGATGGTTTGTTTTTACCAAATACTGATGTGTATAGCTGGGGGCCGAAAATGCAAGGACAAACAGTTACCGACTGGACCGGAAAACAAACAACTTTAGATCCTCAACCGAATAACGTGAAAGATTTTTTCCAGATAGGATCTAATTATACAAATAGTGTCGCATATAGCGCTGGAAACGAAAAGTCAACAGCTTATTTTTCATACAGCAATACTACTGCACAAGGCATGTTAGCTGATAACAAAATGCAAAGACATAACTTCAACTTACGTTTAACATCCGAGATTGTCAAAAATCTTAATATGGACTTTAAAATCACATGGTTCCGTCAGTTGGTAAAAGACAAACCTACAACCGGTGATGACCTTTTCAGCCCAATGCATCAGTTGATCAGGATGCCTCGTAGTTTAAGGGATTCCGATATTTCGGAATATTCATACTATACTGCTAATGGCGATTATAAACAACGTACCTGGATACCTGCATCTACCAATGTGATTAACCCTTATTGGTCAAGTTATGGTTACGAAAACCCAAGCACATCTAATGGCGTGAGTTCCATGTTATCTTTAAAATATAATTTTACCAGTTGGTTATATCTTCAGTTGCGTGGTGTAATGTCAGCCTCTAGTAATGACTGGGAGAAAAAAACCTACTGGGATACCCAATATGTCAACTCAGGGAAAGGTAGTTACGAAACTTATTTTGGTAGATCTCAGTTATTGAATGGTGATTTTCTTTTAGTTTTCAATAAAGAAATCAACAAAGATTTTCATGTAAATGTAAACCTTGGTGCTGAAATTAAGGACTCCCAAGCCCGGAGCATGGAATCAAAAACCGGTGAATTAAGTGCCGAAAATAAATTTGCCCTTAGTTATGGCGTTACTTTGACTACAACCGATGCCGAATCAAGGGTTCAAAAACAGGCAGTATATGGAATGGCACAGGTTGCATTTAGGAATTACTTGTATTTAGATGTTACTGCACGTAACGACTGGAGTTCAACCTTACCTGCACCATACGATTATTTCTATCCTTCAATTGGCTTAACCGGCATTATATCGGATATGGTGAAATTACCTGATGAAATTTCATTTGTAAAAGTTCGTGGTTCGTATGCAGAAGTGGGTAACGATGCAGGATTTGCACAAATATTCCAGACATATAGCAGGGCGGCAAACGGACCGGCAGGAATGGTGTACCCAAGTGGTACCAAGGTGCCCGTAAACCTGATCCCTGAAAAAACAAAATCATGGGAAGCCGGGGCTGAACTTCGTTTCTTTGGAAACCGTCTGGGTATTGATTTTACCTATTACAAATCGAATACGTATAACCAATTAATTACAATTACTTCCCCATCTACATCAGGATTCGGTAGTGGAAGAATTAATTGCGGTAATATTGAGAATAAAGGGGTCGAAATAATGATCTCTGGCACACCAATAAAAACTCCCGATTTAACTTGGAATGTTGACCTTAATTTTGCCAGCAATAAGAACGAAGTAATTGAATTATCGAAAACTGTGAGCAGATATCAAATCAGTTCTCCGAACTTATCAATAGGTGAAACCTGGGCTATTGCCGGTCAACCATTCGGTGATATTTATACCAAAGGTTTTGTTCGTAACGATGCCGGTCAGGTAATAGTTGATTCAAAAGGAATGCCTAAAGTTGATTCAAAAGCAAATCTTTACCTCGGTAATTTTAACTACGACTGGAGAAGCGGTATTACCAATAACATCAAATACAAAAACTGGAATCTTTCGTTCCTGATTGATTTGAATTACGGTGGGGTAAGGCAGTCGGCCACTGAAGCCATGATGATGGCCTGTGGTACGAGTAAGGAATCATTGGAAGGTCGTGAAACAGGTATTGTTTTCGACGGTGTTCAGGAAACTGTGGCTGCTGATGGCACAAAAACATATACTAAAAACACGATTAATATTACTGCACAATCCTATGCAATGCTTGTTGGTGGACGTATCAGTTTTGGTGCCGGGGAACCATATAACCGCGAAGCTACTAACTCCCGTTTGCGTGAGCTTGCAATTGGTTATACATTTCCGATGAGAAGCAGTCTGATTAAGTCTTTAAGGGTATCTGCCACAGGACGTAACCTATTCTATATTTATAACGGTTGTGGTTGGTTTGATCCTGATGTAACTTATGATGTGGATAGAAACGGACAAGGTGCAGAAAGTGCATTCCTGCCTGGTGCAAGGACACTCGGTTTTAATATCAAACTGACATTGTAATGGTTTAACCGAAAAATTAAAAAATTATGAAAATGAAAAAATATATTATACACCGTTTGTTCATGAAAGCAGTTTTTACAATTGTTGCTGTTTTTGCATTAAACTCTTGTACTGACGATTTCACTGAATACAATACAAACAAAACCCAGATGATGGCCGTTGGGCCAAAAGAATTGGCCGGATTATTTTCCAGGGCTCTATACGAGGGTTGTACCTGGCTCACTACCGATAATATGAGCCGTATGTCGAGTACTGCAGCGTTGCATTTCTGTGGTTACACCGCTTGTGGTATTACCAATCAGGAAGTGCTGATTATGAATCCAGGATGGCAAAATACCGGGTTTAATAAGATGTTTGCAAGTGTCATTCCTCCTTTGAATAGTATTATGGACGTATCGAAAGATGGAGTGAATACAGCCGCATATAATGTTGCATTAATCTGGAAAGTATGGATATTAAACCGCCTGACTGACATTTGGGGGCCAATCCCATATACTGAAGCAGGAAATGGGAAAGATGTAGTCCCTTATGAGAGCCAAAAGGATATCTATTACAAAATGTTCGAGGACTTAACCAATGCTGTTAATGCTTTAAATGCTGAATTAAAGACTAATCCGTCATTGAAGGTATTCAATGCTGGTGACCTGATTTATGGTGGCGATGTTTCCAAATGGGTAAAATTTGCGAATACCCTCCGCTTACGATTTGCTATCCGTATATCAAATATTGATCCCGCCAAAGCACAAAAAGAAGCAGAAGCAGCCATTGCCGGGTCTTTAATGGAAACAAATGCGGATGATGCACTATTGACCACTAGCGTACTTACAAGCGGTGGTAATGGGATGTGCCGTATGGAATCATTCTACCAGGATATCATGAGTGCCAGCATGGAAAGTGTACTCAAAGGGTATAGCGACCCGCGTATGGAAGAATACTTCTCTCCGGTAGCTTACAATAGTGTAATTGATGCAGCAGGTTATCCGGCAGTACTGAAAGCACAGGTAGGTGGTTATCATGGAATGGCCAATGGGTATGAACCGATACAAATAAATTATTTCAAATCCTATTCCAAGTATGGCCCCCGGTTTAAAGATGGAAAACAATTGGTAACACCAATCAACATTATCAATTCGGCAGAAACATATTTTTTGAAAGCTGAAGGTGCCTGGCGTGGTTGGAACATGGGTGGAACAGCCCAATCATTCTATGAAAAAGGAATTGAAATCTCTATTAAACAATGGAGGGGAACTTCTTTTTCTTCCGCATCAATTACTAGTTATATCAATGGTACCACAACCCCTATTGCACCGGATAATTATCCATATTATGACCCGGCAATGACTAATATCCCGGTGAAATTCTCCAGCGACAAAACTGCTCAGTACGAACAAATCATGACCCAAAAATGGCTTGCTTTATTCCCGGTCAGTTTTGAGGCTTGGGCTGAATACAGGAGAACTCGTTTGCCTAAAATTTATGCTAAAAAATATTCGGCAAATGCGCTTGTCAATCCGGCAATTGGACAAATCGTAACCCGGTTCCCATATACAACTGATGAAAAGAATACTCAACCGGCAGAAATTACAAAAGCCATTGAATTGTTGGGTGGAGTTGACCTTGAAACAACACCATTATGGTGGGATGTAAATAAAAACGGGAATTAGCCAATTCCATATCGTATAAATCAGTCAACTCGTTGACGGATACAACAATAAATTAAACCTGACAGGCTTCAAAACCTGTCAGGTTTATTAAACTAATAATCAACGAACAAATTTTCGTTGATTAAAATATATTTCGGAAAATTAACCTACACCAACCATGAATCGAAAATTATTTGTATTCGGGCTATTAATAGCTATGAGCTTTTTTTCACACGGGCAATCCGTTTCACATTCCGATTTTGTTGTACAACCTTATCTACAGCAAGTAACCGACGATTCATTTCGCGTACTGTGGGAAACTTCCTTACCCGGAAAAGGTGCAGTGCAGTTTGGTGTAGCCGAATTTAATGTACTGAAACCGAAACTCGATCAACTGTTTCAGGACGAAACTTCAGGCACTTTCCACAAAATTATTGTAGACGGACTAAAAGTTGACGGACACTATTTTTATCAGGCTCTAACTATCGGTGAAAACGGCGATACACTGAAAGGTCCGGTTACTCCCATTCATATTCCGGACTACACCCAAATGCCAGTATCGTTTACTGTGGTCAGTGACACACAGGGAAACCCGACAGTATGGGGGAAAATAGCCGAACTGATGCAACGCGAGCGGCCTTCGTTTGTAATTCATGCAGGCGACCTGGTACAATATGGTCCGCATAAAGACGACTGGACCGATGAGTTTTTTAAACCGGCTGCCGAACTTTTTAGGTTCTATCCGCTCTATCCGGCAATCGGCAACCACGAAATGAACCACGACTGGTTTTACCAGTATTTTGATCTCCCCTCTCCCGAATGGTTCTACACCCTGAAAAAAGGAAATGTTTTATTCGTTTTTGTCGATACCAACAAAGACATTCTCCCGGGTTCGGAGCAATACAAAAAGCTGGAAAAAATTTTGGCTTCTTCCAAAGATCTATGGAAAATAATGGTACATCACCATCCGGTTTATACTTCATCTGAAAATTCATACGGAAACACATGGTTTCAGAAACAGGCACACGGCGACCCAAATGAAATGCACCTGAAAAGACTTTACGAAACATACGGGGTCAACCTGGTTTTATTCGGACATGTACATTCATACGAACGAACCTGGCCAATTGCCAACGAAAAAGTAGATCAGGAAAACGGCGTAACTTACCTGAATCTGGGTGGTGGCGGTGGCCGACTAGACAAAGCAGGAGCCAACAAAACATGGTATGCCGCCCGTACCCGCAGTTGCCATCATTTTCTGAACGTAAGTATTGCAGACAACACACTTTATGCCAGTACAATCGACACCGCAGGAGTGACTTTCGACTCGTGTACCATTGACAGGAAAAACGCCGGTCGTCCCAACGCCCCGTACATGGGCAACAGCAAACAATATTTTATCGGATCGACAACTGCTTTTATTCAGAATGAAAGTCAGCATGGCACCATTTATTATTCAATGAATGGAAAAGATTACAAGAAGGGAAAGGGAAACGAACTAAAAATCCCGGTCAACGCAACTTCAGAAATATCGGCATACATTGAAAACACGGGACAAAAAAGCAGGATTGCAACAAAAAATTTCGAAAAGCTGGAGATTTTGCCTTCAGTAAAAAACACAGAAGCAGGAGTAAAAGCCACCTATTACGAAGGAAACTGGATTGCTTTGCCCGACTTTGACAAGATTGAACCTGTGAAAACCTTCAATCTTGATTCGGTGAGCTTGCAAAACATTCAACCTCGTGTGCAGGACCATTTTGCAGTCCGTTTCACTGGAAATTTTTCCGTTCCGGAAACCGATGTTTACCGCTTTTTGCTCGAATCGTTTGATGGGAGCAAACTTTTTATCGATGGACAGGAAGTTATTAGCAATGACGGTATTCATTACGAAATCAGCAAAGAAAATTTTGTAGCTTTGGAGAAAGGCCTGCATTCCTTCGAAATACAATATTTCGATTTTCTAAGGAGAGAAACGTTGAATATATGGACTGGAACAGAGCCTGAAAAAATGAAATGGTTCAATGAATTTATAGTCCGAAAGTAATATGCGAATAAACAAACAGGTATTTTTTCTGATTGCAGTTTTTATATTGACTGCATGGAGCGCCTCCTTGCCAAAACTGTTTTTGATCGGGGATAGTATATCAATCCAATATGGCCCATACCTGGAAAAATACCTCCGGGGTTTTGCTTCGTATGAACGAAAACAGGACGATGGATCAGCCAACAAGAATCTCGACTATCCGACAGGGGCCAACGGCGGCGATTCAAAAATGGTTTTAAACTACCTCCGTCACAAACTTGATGAACCGGGTTTTAAACCTGATTATCTCCTGTTGAACTGCGGTTTGCATGATATAAAACGCAATACGGTAACCCGTGAAATCCAGGTACCGGAAGAAGAATACCGTGAAAATATTGAAACGATAATTCAATTACTGAAGAAACGTCACATTCAAATGATATGGATGCGTACTACAGCCGTTGTTGACAGCATCCACAATGCAAAATCCAGTTCGTTCCATCGTTTTGCCACCGATGTGGAAACATACAACCAAATAGCAGACGAAGTTTGTGCAAAAAACAAGATACCGGTCATTGACCTTCACAGTTTTACCAAACAATTGGGCGAAGAGCAGTTTACCGACCATGTTCATTACAAAGAACCCGCCCGTGCATTGCAGGCAGCATTTATTGCCGGAGCAGTGCGTACAATTTTAAACACAGAAAGCAAATCAAAAGAAAAACATAATACCCGAATGTAGGATGAAAAAAATTATTCAGTCCATATTGTACCACCAACTAATCAAATTGGGTAATATAAAGTCTTTCGTTGAATTTGCTTGTATTGTTTTTATTTTATTCCTTTCAGCATGCGCCGGACGGGACAGTTTGGTTGTATATGACCTGAAATGCGAAAATCTTCAGAACCCTCTCGGGATCGACAAAACTACACCCCGTTTTAGCTGGAAAATTCGAAGCGATAAAAACGGAACGGAACAAAAAGCCTTTCAGGTGATGGTGGCAAGCAATGCCGACTTACTGGATAAAAACCAGGCTGACCTTTGGGATTCAGGAAAAACCGAATCTTCGGCAAGTATTTTAGTTCCTTTTGGTGGAAAGTCATTGAATTCAGGACTGGTTTATTACTGGAAAGTCAGGATGTGGGACGAAACAGGAAATATTTCATCATGGAGCCCGATTGCAGAATTCAGCATCGGCTTATTAAATAAAGATGATTGGCAGGCTTTATACATCGGGTTCCCGACGGAGTCCGGGTACAACGAGTGCCCTCAGCTTAAAAAGTCATTTAATCTGGATGAAACTGGCAAACAGATGCTCCTTCATGTGAATTCGCTGGGTTACCACGAAGTGTATTTGAACGGGAAAAAAGTAGGCGATGGAGTTCTTTCTTCAGCCGTTTCGCAGTTTGATAAGCGTTCGTGGGCGATCACCTACGATGTTTCGTCATTGTTAAAGAAAGGTCAAAATGACCTCGTGCTGTGGCTTGGGAGTGGCTGGTATACCGAAGGTCTTCCCGGCGTTGTCAGCAATGGCCCGCTGGTGAAAGCCCAAATGGAAAGATTGTCTGAAAATAAAAGAGAAACAATTCTTGCAACAGATACTTCATGGGCTGGACGAAAGAGCGGTTACACCCGGCATGGGAACTGGCGGCCTCATAATTTTGGCGGAGAAATAATAGATGGTTCGCTGGCACAAACCGATTTGTCAATGGAAAACACAACAGACAGGAGTTGGAACCCTGTTTCGGTGATTTCTGTTCCTGATCACGAAGTAAGTCCGCAAATGGTGGAACAAAACCGGATTACAGAAACTATAAAACCTACGGAAATCCAACCACTAGGTAAAGACACGTTTCTTATAGATATGGGGAAAAGTCTTACCGGCTGGACAGAAATTCATTTTCCGAAACTGCAAAAAGCACAGGAAATCGTTCTGGAATATTCCGACCATCTGGATGAAAACGGGAAGTTTGTCAATCAAAAGCAAATGGACCGCTACATTGCATCCGGAGAAGAAACAGAAATTTTCAAAAATAAATTTAATTACCACGGCTACCGATACATTCGGATTTCAAACCTCGCAAAAACACCTGACCGCGAATCAATTACTGCCTACCTGGTTCATACCGGTTATGAACTGGCTGCCGGTTTTCAGTGTTCCGATCCGGAGCTGAACCAGATTCACGACATGATTTTGTATACCCTGCGCTGTCTTAGTATTGGCGGCGATCTGGTCGATTGTCCGCAAATTGAGCGACTGGGTTACGGTGGCGATGGAAATGCATCCACCGAAACGGCACAAACGATGTTCAACCTGAACCCGCTGTATGCCAATTGGCTTCAAGCATGGGCCGACTGCATCCGCGACGATGGCGGAATGCCTCACACGGCCCCCAATCCGTATGCTGCCGGTGGTGGTCCATACTGGTGCGGGTTCATCATCACGGCTTCATGGAGAACATACATGAATTACGGAGATGCAGCTATTCTTGAAAAATATTATCCGGTCATGCAGAAATGGCTGGGATATGTCGATAAATATACGGTCGATGGTTTGCTGAAACGCTGGCCGGACAATGATTACCGCGGCTGGTATCTGGGCGACTGGGCAACCCCGAAAGGAATCGATCAGACGGCTGAAGCGTCGGTTGATTTGGTCAACAACTGTTTTGTAGCAGTTTGCTACGACAATATGCAGCGGATTGCACAGGTTCTGGGAAAAACAGACGATATCGAAAGATATGCCCGGAAAAAATCCGAGCTTCAGAAACAGATTCATCAAAACTATTTCGATTCTACAAAAAACAGTTATGCCACCGGAACACAGATTGACCTTGCATACCCGATGCTGGCAGGCGTTGTTCCGGAAAAACTGACCGGCGCAATCACCCAAAGTCTGATCAACGAAACAGAAAATAACCGCAACGGACATTTTGCCTGCGGGCTGGTGGGAATTCCGGTTTTGACAGAGTGGGCGGTCAAAAATCAAGCCGCCGAACTGATGTATTCCATGTTGAAAAAGAAAGATTATCCGGGCTACCTGTACATGATTGAAAACGGCGCTACTACTACCTGGGAACACTGGAATGGGGAGCGGAGCCGGATTCACAATTGTTACAACGGCATCGGTTCGTGGTTTTATCAGGCTCTGGGGGGCATCCGCCTTGCCGAAAATGTTCCTGCGTACCAAAAAGTACTCATTCAGCCCCAGATTCCGCAAAGTATTACCTGGGCCAAAACGTTTAAAGAAACGCCTTATGGAAAGCTTGTTGTCAACTGGGATCTGAAAGGGAAAACGATGGAACTGTATGTCGAAATTCCGGTTGGTGTTGAAGCCGGAATTGCAATTCCTTCCGGAGTAAAAAAATACCGGTTGGACAGCAGGGAAATCGAATTATCAGGAGAAAAAAACGCTGTCGTTGAGTTAAAAAGCGGGAAATACAAAATCGATTATACTCTGTAAATGATGAAAATGAATGTCCTTTCTTTTTTGTCCGGGCTTTTTTTGCTGGTTGTTCCGGCTGTTCTTCAGGCTCAGATTGTTGTGCCGGAGCCGATTATGCAGAAAATTTATCAGGAAGTAAAAACTCCATATAAATATGGACTGGTGCTAGTTCCCGAAAGCAGTGAAAAAATGGTTGACAGTCCAAGTATTTTCCGATACGGAAAAAACTGGTACATGACGTACATTATTTTCGACGGAAAAGGCTACGAGACATGGCTGGCAAAAAGCAAGAACTTACTCAACTGGGAAACACTCGGAAAGATCATGTCTTTTACAGAAAATACCTGGGATGCAAATCAGAAAGCCGGATACATTGCCTTGCAGGATTACCAATGGGGTGGGAAATATGCCGTCGGGAAATACGCCCGAAAATACTGGATGTCGTACCTTGGCGGAGCAACACAAGGTTATGAGGCCGGTGTGCTGGGCATTGGAATGGCTTTCTCAAAAAAACCGGATAAAGCAGAAGAATGGCAAACATTGGGACATCCGGCAATTTCAGCAAAAGATGCAGATGTACGCTGGTACGATAATGTGACCATTTACAAAAGCACCGTTATTCATGATAAAAAGAAAACACTTGGTCACCCGTTCGTGATGTATTACAATGCCAAAGGGAGCGATAAAACCAACGAAAAAGCAGAACGTATCGCGATGGCTGTTTCCGATGACATGATGAACTGGAAACGGTTTGGGAACGAACCTGTCATCGACCACCAAACCGGAATTTCAGGTGATGCTTTTATTACAAAAGTTGACGATGTGTGGGTGATGTTTTATTTTGGTGCTTCCTGGAAACCAGGCGCTTTCGACCGTTTTGCCTGTTCTTACGATCTAATAAACTGGACCGACTGGACAGGGGACGATTTGATCAGCCCTTCCGAAGAATACGACAACCAATATGCCCACAAACCTTTTGTTATTAAGTACAAGGGAATTGTCTACCATTATTATTGTGCAGTTGACAAAAAAGGAAACCGGGGGATTGCTGTCGCAACTTCAGTTGATATAGGAAAAAGCAAACTTCAGTTTCAAAAATAAATATCCGAACTGTGAAAATTTAAATACCAACTTAAACCTAATGCCATGAGAACCCTTCTGATTATAACTCTATTTGTATTTTCGATAACCGACAATGCTTTCTGTCAAACATCAGGCACTATTGTAATGGACGAGGTTGTCCGTGTTCCTGCCCGTCACGAAATAGCGTTGCCCGACATTCCCGGCTACAAAACCCTGAAATGCGATTTTCATATCCACACCGTATTTTCGGATGGGGTTGTATGGCCTACCCTGCGTGTTGACGAAGCATGGGAAGATGGACTGGACGCCATTGCCATTACCGACCATATTGAAGGCCACCCGAAGAAACTTCCGGGGCAAAACCATCAGTCGTACGAAATTGCATTGCCGGTAGCCAAAGCAAAAAATATCATTCTTATTAAAGGTGGTGAAATTTCACGCGGAATGCCTCCCGGTCATTTGAATGCTATTTTTGTTACCGATGTCAATGCGCTCAATGTTCCCAACTACATGGATGCAATCGGGGAAACAGTCAGGCAGGGCGGATTTGTGATGTGGAACCATCCGGGCTGGCGCAAACAGCAACCCGAAATTACCCGTTGGATGGCCGAACATGAAGCCATCTGGCAAAAAGGCTGGATGCACGGCATTGAAGTATTCAACGAAAAAGAATGGTATCCCGAAGCTTTGCAGTGGGCGCAGGATAAAAACCTGGCTATCATCGGGAATTCAGACATCCACGATGCGTACAACAAACGCTACAACCGTGAACAGTTTCCCATTCGTCCAATGACGCTGGTTTTTGCCAAAGAATGCACCGAAGAATCGATAAAAGAAGCCATGTTTGCCCGGCGCACAGCTACCCTGTTTTTTAATAAACTGATCGGTCCAAAAGAATTGGTTGAGCCGCTTGTCAATCAGTCGATACAAGTATCAAAACCATTTCTATATCAGGATGGGTTTATCTATTTTGAAGTAGAAAATACTTCGGACATCGAATTTACGCTTGTAAAAATGGGAAAAGACGATTCGGGCCTTCCGGAAAAAACCATCCTGCCCTGCAAAAGCACAATTATTGCCCGGGTAAAACAGCAGGCCGATCAACCCCGCACCTATTCGTTCAAACTGGAAAATGTACTGACCGGAGTTGAAAAACCAATGGAGTTAACTTTTAATATCAAATAAAAATTTCGACTATGAAAGTCATAAAAACAGAGATATTTTTTATTGTCTTTTTTTTGCTGAAAATTTCGTTTGCACAGGATACGAAAATATCATATTCCCCTCCTATTATTATAGAAAATCCTTCATCTACTGAAGGCTATCAGGCAAAAGACCGGAAATTTACAGGAGTCCCAAGTCTGGCAATTAGCGACAGTTGTATGTGGGTTACTTGGTATGCAGGAATTACACCTGCCGAAGACCAAAACAGCTATGTAGTTGTTGCCACCAGCAAAGACAAAGGTTTTACATGGAAGGAAGTTCTTGCCATTGATCCCGATGGCAGTGGCCCGGAAAGGTCGTATGATCCGCAGGCATGGATTGCCCCGAATGGACAACTTTGGATTTTCTGGGCACAGCAGGGAAAAAATGCCGGGTTATGGGCAATCACCACCAATCAACCCAACAACACTAACCCCGAGTGGTCTGAACCACGGCGCATTACCGAAGGGACAATGATGGGGAAACCACTTATTCTTTCTGGTGGCGAATGGGCTATTATTCCTTCCTCCCGCGATGTTGACAACAGTGCTCGGCTTGTTATTTCTCACGATCAGGGAATTAGTTGGCAGGAACGTGGGGCTGTAAACGTTCCCGAAATAGAGAGAAATTGTGACGAACATTCTGTTATTGAAAGAAAAAATGGTTCACTATGGATGCTCATCAGGGTTAAAAGTGGAATTGGTGAAGGAATCTCTCTCGATGCAGGAAAAACATGGTCACCGTTCACTTTTTCAGAAATTAAACATACAAACTCCAGATTTTTTATCCGAAGGTTACAGTCTGGAAATCTTTTACTGGTAAAACATGGTCCGATTGGTGTGAAAACAGAACGTTCACATTTAATGGCTTTTCTTTCAGCCGACGATGGAAAAACATGGTCAAAAGGGCTGCTTCTTGATGAACGTCTACGTGCCTCATACCCCGATGGACAGCAGGATACCGACGGAACAATCTACTTGGTTTATGACTACATGCGTACGAAAGACCAGCATATTTTCATAACCAGTTTTACCGAAGATAATATTTTAGGAAGTGATTACGATTCGAATATCGTAAAAGTATATCAGCAAAGAAGGGTTGTAAGCAAGGGTGGGAACAACGATTAAATAATTCTACATCACGAAGTTGTCAAAAGTCGATTGTTGAAAAGAAAGAACGATACCATGTGATTGGTAATCAATAAATAGGTATCATTCTTTCAAAAAAAATAATGTT